>Ga0209212_1000058_pt1 | contig 221362 bp, 213 predicted proteins | sample RifGroC2_FD_183996 | JGI IMG/M metagenome (GOLD analysis project Ga0209212, IMG submission 183996) | Groundwater microbial communities from Rifle, Colorado, USA - Groundwater C2 (SPAdes) (version 2) | ecosystem: Environmental > Aquatic > Deep subsurface > Groundwater | place: Rifle, Colorado...
TCCATATTAACTGTCATAGGGTACTGGCTTACGAATTACCCCATATCTTAGCAGATTTAGCCCCTTCAAGCTCATCTTGCGTTAGAATGGGTATTCATTTCAAGCTCATGTTGCATTGGAGTAGACTCGGGGTTGACAAGAAAACAATACTTTGTTAAGATTGCTATACGTTTTAGAAAAACTTAATAGCAAACACTGATTAGAGGAACTTACTATTTGAATTTCAAGAATGAGGATAGTGTGTTGGAAGTAAATCCCCTCTATTTTTATGTTGTAATTGAAAGTAAAATATGGCCCCAAAACAGGAAAAAGAATTGATAAAACTTGAGGGAACCATTATTGAAACGTTGCCAAGCACGACGTTTCGAGTGCGTTTGGACAATGGCCATGAAGTGCTTGCACATATTTCAGGAAGAATGAGAGTGAACTATATCAGGTTACTCCCCGGTGATCGTGTACTTATGGAAATGAGTCCATATGATCTAACAAAGGGACGAGTAACTCAAAGAATGTAATAACTAATAACTAAAGACTCACAACTAATGACAATTGCCACATTGGTGATTGGAGAAAAAGTTATAAGTAGTTGGGTAGTGGATAAATTTTATGAAAGTACGAGCATCAGTTAAAAAAATGTGTGCTAAATGTAAAATCGTTAGACGTAGAGGGCGAGTCTATGTGGTTTGTTCTACGCCAAAACATAAACAACGACAAGGATAAAAATGATACGAATACGCGAATTAATGCGAATGTTGCAAATATGCAAATGACGCGAATGATTAGCATATTCGTGTATTAGCATAAATTCGCATAATTAGTATTATAAAAATATGATAAGAATTGCCGGAATAAATCTTCCTGATGAAAAAAGAATAGAAATTGCTTTGACATATGTCTTTGGAATTGGACCTTCAACTAGCCGTAAGCTTTTGAAGCTTCTTGAAATTGATATGACCACTCGCACGAAAGATCTTTCAGCTGAAGATGCGAACAGACTTCGCGACGAAATTGAAAAAAAATATAAAGTTGAAGGAGAATTGAAGCACGAAGTGAAAATGAATATTAAGCGACTTAAAGAAATCGGAAGTTATCGCGGAAGTCGACATCAAAAAGGACTTCCAGTGAACGGTCAGCGAACAAAGACCAATAGTAGAACAGTTCGAGGAAATGTTCGAAGAACTATGGGAAGTGGACGAAGATCAGAATCAAAGACATAGTAAATAGCTTTTTAGGCATTAGCTTGTTAGCTTCTTAGCCTGAAGAGGAAATAAATTATAAACATTTTATAAAAAGCTTAAAAGCTGAGAAGCTAAGAAGCTAAAACCTGATTAATATGGCAGATGAAATTAAAACAACTGAAGAAGTGATGGCTGAAGTTTCTTTGGAAACTGAGGTTGTTGGTGCTGCTGAGGCTGAGCAAGCTACAGAAGCTGAAACAAAGAAGAAGAAAAAGAAACTAAAAAGACAAATCTTAAAAGGTCAAGCTCATATTAAATGTACCTATAACAACACAATGGTGATGATTTCTGACGCCAATGGCGCAATGCTTGGATGGTCAAGTTCTGGATTATTGGGATTTAAGGGCGCAAAAAAAGCAACTCCATATGCAGCAACGCAAGTTGTGCATGATGTTTCAGAAAAAGTTAAGAAATATGGTATGCATGAATTGGATGTTTTCGTTAGAGGTGTTGGTAGCGGTCGTGAATCATCAATTCGATCATTAGCAAATAAAGGTTTTGAACTTACTGCAATTAAAGATGTGACCCCAATTCCTCATAATGGATGCAGAGCGAAAAAACCAAGACGAGTATAATTTTAACAGCTTATTAGGCATTAGCTTCTCAGCTTCTCAGGAAATTATTTTTTCCTAAAAAGCTAAAAAGCTAAAAAGCTAAAACCTGATTTTATGGCACGAGATTTATTAGGATCAAAATGTAAGAGATGTCGCAGAGCTCAAGAAAAGCTTTTCTTGAAAGGTGACCGATGTAATAGTGCAAAATGCGCTATTTCGCGTCGTCCATATGCACCGGGTGTTCATGGTAAAAACATTTCTCGAGGATTGAGCGAATTTGGAAAGCAACTCGCGATGAAACAACGTATTAAGAGAATGTATGGAGTCTTGGAAAGACAGTTTCGTAAGCACTATGATGAAATTAGCAATAAGCCAGGTGTTACTGGAGACTTGCTGATGACACGACTTGAAATGCGATTGGATAATGTTGTTCGCAAAATGGGACTAGCATCTTCTCCAATTCAAGCCAGACAACTGGTAACTCACGGAGCATTTCTGGTTAACGGCAAAAAACTTACAATTCCTTCTTGTTGGGTTAAGGTTGGCGACGTTATTTCAGTTAAAGAATCAAAGAAAGGAAACGCATATTTTGTAAATCAGATTCAGACTCTCGCTAATAAGAAAGATTTTCCGCGCTGGATTCAGTTTAATCAATCAAAGTTGGAAGGCACAGTTATTTCATTGCCAACCCGCGAAGATGTGGGAGTGCATGTTGATCCGCAAATGGTTGTTGAATCATATTCACGTTAATATTGTTTTTGTTTAGAGCTTTATTTAACTTTTTTAATTGAAAAACGCTTTTCTTGTTCCGCCCAGCGGGATGATTAATGTGTTAGAAAGAGGATATGCAAATAGTGTCGCTTCCTCAAAAGCCAAAATACACCCCAATTGATCAGAATAGTGGGAAATTCGAAATTATGGGATGTTATCCGGGTTATGGTATGACCCTTGGTAATGCGCTTAGGCGTGTTCTTTTAGCATCTCTAGAAGGTGCAGCAGTTACATCAGTAAAAATCAAAGGTGTTTCTCATGAATTTTCAACTCTCGATGGAGTTATGGAAGATGCAGTGCAGATCATTTTGAATCTTAAGAAGATTCGTTTTAAAATGCACAGCGAAGAACCTGTAAAAGTTAGTCTTAAATTCAAAGGAGAAGGAAAGGTTACTGCAAAAGAAATTAAATGTCCTTCAAGTGTGGAAGTTGTTAATACTGATCAGATCATTGCTACTGTTACTGATAAGAAAGTTGAATTTGAGATGGAATTGGAAATTTCCCGTGGTTTGGGATATGTGCCGATTGATCAACAAAATAGACCAGAAAAGGAAATTGGTGTTATTGCGATTGACGCAGTTTACACACCGATTCGTCGAGTGAATTATGAAGTTGAAAATATGCGCGTTGGAAAAAGAACTGATTATAACAAAATTACGCTCGAAGTTGTTACTGATGGAAGCATTACTCCTGAAGAAGCATTCAAAAAAGCTGTTGTTATCTTGGTAGAACAATTTTCAGTGCTTGGTGGTATTGAAGTGATTGAAGAAGCTAAGGAAGTTGAAGTAAAAGAGGCTGTGATTGTTGAAGAAAAAGCTGCTGTAGAAGAAGCTGTTGATCCTTTGAAGATCAAAGTCACTGAATTGAAAAATCTTTCAACAAGAACGCTTAATGTGCTTGAAGCAAGTAAAATTGCTAAAATCAAGGATATTGCAAAATTAAACGAAGAAGGATTGCTCGCATTGGAAGGTATGGGCGACAAGGGAGTAAAGGAAATTAAAAAAGCTATAGGAGAATTTGGAATAACATTAAAACAGTAAAGTGTAAGGTTATAAAGTCGAAAGTTATAAAGTCAAATAGAGTCGCTTTAGCGACATGCAAAGCAACTTTATGAACCTTAAAACTTTATGAACTTTTAACTAATAGATATGAATCATCTCGGAAGAACTAGAAAATTTAGTAGAGTGAAAAAACAACGAGTAGCGCTTCTTAAAACGCTCTTGGGTAGTTTTATTATGAAAGAAAAGATAACAACCACAGAAGCAAAAGCAAAAGAAATCAAGCCAATGATGGATAAACTTATCACAAAAGTGAAAAAGATTTCCAATGATGAGACGAAAAAGGTTGCTGTGCTTAGAGATTTGAGAAAAAACCTTCCTTTGGTTGCTGTTAAAAAACTTTCTGGTGAGTTTGCCCAGAAGTTTTCTCAGCGTCAAAGCGGTTATACTCGAATTTTGAAAATCGCACAACGAAAAAGCGATGGAGCACAAATGGCAGTAATAGAATTCGTTTAAAACGATACGAATACGCGAATCAATGCGAATGATGCAAATATGCAAATGGAATTCGTATTCGCATATTCGTGTATTAGCATAAAATTCGCATTATTAGTATTATAAATTTATGAACAGACAATATCACCTCTTTGATGCTCAGGGAAAAGTGCTAGGTAGACTGGCAACTGAAATTGCAAAGATATTAAGTGGCCGAAATAAAGTTGACTACGTTCCTCATATTGATGGAGGGGATTTCGTTATCGTCATCAATGCGGACAAGATTCGTGTTACTGGTAACAAAATGGAAGGAAAGATATATCACAAATACAGCGGATATCCTGGTGGAATTTCATCAATTGCGCTCAAAGACTTGTTGGTTAAGGATGCTGGTAAGGTTATCCAAAACGCTGTATATGGAATGCTTCCAAAAAACAAGCTTAGAGACAAAATGATGCTTCGATTGACTGCTGTTGCTGGAGAAGATCATGGATGTAAAACGACTATTAATATAACGCACTAATTTAAAAATAATACGAATACGCGAATTTATGCGTATGATGCAAATATGCCAATGACGCGAATGCATGACTCAAAATGATTCGCATATTCGCGTATTAGCATAGGGATTCGCATCATTAGTATCATAATATATGGCAGTAAAAAAAGTAGAGAAAACTGAAAAAGTTGTAAAACCTAAGGCAGTCAAGGTTGTAAAACCAAAAGCTGAAAAGGTTGTTAAGGTTGCAAAAAAAGTTGTTAAAAAAGAAATAGCTCCAAAGATTGAAAAGGAAAAGGTTGCTGCTGAACCAGTTGTTAAGGAAAAGGTTGCAAAAAAGATTGCCGGTGTTTATTTTTATGCTGTTGGACGAAGAAAAACTTCTGTTGCTCAGGTACGATTATATGAAAATGACAAGGCTACTGAAAATGACATCATTATCAATGACAAAAAATTGAAAGATTATTTTCCAACAATTTCACTTCAAAACAATTTGCTTTCACCACTTAAGGCTGTTGGAATGCATAACAAATTTTCAATGACAGTATTGGTGCGAGGCGGTGGTGTGACTGGTCAAGTCGAAGCAGTTCGCTTGGGAATCGCTCGCGCATTGGTTGTTTTTAATGCTGAACTTAAAAAGACCTTGAAAGATTTGGGACTTATGACTCGCGATGCTCGTGAAGTTGAACGAAAGAAAGCCGGACTCAAGAAAGCCCGAAAAGCTCCACAGTGGGCAAAACGATAACAAAAATATTTACGAAACACCTCCTTTGCTGGGGGTGTTTTTTGTTGCTCTATTGACTTTTTTTATTGTTGCTATACCATTAACTCAAGTTCATATTATCTAAAGGAGGGATGGCTAATGTTAAAAGAATTTCGAGTTACATTTAGGATCCATCAATTTGGACGCGAGAAAATACAGGTTCCAGAGGGTGCTTTGTTTATTCGCCTTTATTATGATCCTGAAAGCTGGAATTTAACCCTTTATTTCATGTATCAGGATCCACAAGAAGTATTGGAAGAGCGTACTATTATTTTCAATAATAAGACCCCTTATCGCAATGTTGATTACTATTTGGGTAAATTCATGGCGAAAACAACTTCGTGGTATGTTTATTATGAGTAATACGCCATCGGCTTGTGAATTGTCTAGAAACCTAGACTTTTCGCAAGCCTTTTTTAATACCAAAAAACGCATTTCACAATGCGTTTTTTGTCATTCCGGACTTGATTAGGAATCCAGGATTTCACACAAGACCAATTTCCACATTTCTTTTTCCCGCAAAAAGAAACCTGGAGGAAAGAAAAGCTCGCACCGGATGAAGATACTGTGGCAAAAACTTCTTGTCATTCCTGCGTAGGCAGGAATCCAGGATATTACCTGAAATAAAAAAAGAAACAGGAAACCTTTTGCTGGTAGAGATAAATCCTGGATCCCGGGTCAAGCCCGGGACGACATTGATATGTCGATTTCTTAACGCTCTCCGCCAGCTGGCGGAACTTGTTTTTGCCTACGTACTTCATATGCCAAAAAAATACAGATACAAAATTCATAAGATTTTGATGTGCAAATAATGCCTAAAGCAAGGCGTTTTTTGTATGTGGAAAATTTACTATTGACTTTTTGCTGGAAAAGGAGTATAATTTAATATCTGGCTGAAATAGTGCCAGAATATTAAAACAAGGGTCGTAATGAACCCTCTCAAAGGAGAAAATCATGAATTTAAAAAGAGTTAGTATTGTTCACGGAAACAAGTTGCGCGAGTTCATTGATAAAAATTCTGAAATAAGAACATCTAAAGGAATGATTGCTGCTACTGAGCGCGCGTGGGAACTTCAATGGGATGCTGTATCAGGAGGTGATCAACTCTTGTTTGATCACAAGATTGTTAAACTTTTGCATGATGCCGCAAGGATAAGTTTTTATTTTTCAATGCAGGGTGGAGACGCGATAACATTGTCAATGTGCACATTTAATAGTAGAGAGCGTGAAGCTTCCTGCATCTATCATTGTGCATTTGGAATCATGAGTGGCAAGGAAGTATCTTATATTTGAGAATATAAAGTTGACGAACTTATACGCAGATTTGGCTTGTGAATGTCTGGAAACTCAGACTTCATAAGCCTTTTTTTATACCAAAAAACGCATCTCATAATGCGTTTTTCTTTTGTGCCATTCTCAGCTTGCTGTGCCCGCCTTTGGAGGGACTGGGAATCCAGCCGTACTAAGTATCATAATTCTAGCAATAAACACGTAACCTGGATTCCCGTTTTCACGGGAATGACAATGTGGATGCGTTTTTCTTTTTGTGTATTTTCCTAAGAAGCTATAACCTACAACCTAATCCGCCGGCTGGCGGACTAGCACCTAATTTTGCGCTGTTGTTGTTTCGGTTGTTGGGAAGAAGTTTTGCAGAAAAGTTGTGCGTTCGGGGAAGTAGATGGCGTGAAGGGAATTTTGTCCAAGGTCATTTTTTTCGGTGTAATATAGTTTGCCGTCTGTGAAATTGTTAACCAAAAGGGAAGTGTTGTCATTGAGTGAAAGCACGTCCATCATATTGCGATGATCGCGGTTGTCAATTTCGATTAATTTGATTTTGTTGTTGTTTGTGAAGAGTATATGTTCATAATCTCTGGTCCATTGAACATTTCCAATTGTGTCTGAAAACTTGGTAATGGACATTGTTTCATCTTCATTTCGAATCGGTTGCACTTCCCATTTTCTGACAAAGTAGGCAGAAATTTCATTGTTGTTCCAAAAGAGTAATTTTTTTCCATCGTCGGAAAATTGGCTGCCCGTGGCATTATCGGAGAGTTGTTTGAAATAAACATCGCCTTCTTCGCCTTTGTTGTATATGTATAAATCGTTACTTTGGTTGAGCAGCACAATGCGGTCTTCGTCGTATATGATGATTTGATATGATGAATCGCTCATATTTGCAGGACCAGAAGTGGTAATTTGAGTTGGAATGTCGCTGGCATCAAAACTTGTTTCATATATGATTCCTTCAGGCAATTGGAAATAGAAAAGATTTTTTGGTGTCAGGTCATAGCTGGCAATATTTTGAGCTACAAGTTTTTTGCTGGGCAAATCATTAAGATCCAGCCGATACAGATTGTTTTCTGACATATAGAAAAGCACATCTTTGTTTTTTGGATCCCAACGCGAATGAGAAAGATTGTTGTCTCCGGTCAAATCTCTGAGATTGACAGTATCTTGCGAATTATCGACTGAGGCGATGAAATAATTTTTTTCATTTTCTTTATTGATAGCGGGAATGATAAGTCTGTGTGCTTCAGGAGACCATTCAATGTTTTCTTTTTCATTGGTTGTAAAAATGTAATCATCTGCGGCAAAAACCTGAGTCATTGCAAGTGTTTCAGGGTCAAAAATTTTAACAAAAAAGATGTTTTCAACTTGTTGGGAAAATGCTGCCAAGTTTTTGCGAGGGGAGATGAAAAATTTTTGAATACCAGCGGATTCATAGTCTTCACGAGCATAAGAATCTTGAGCAAGAACAATGTTCCAAAATTCCGTGGAAATTCCACTGTGCACTGATACTTTTTTTGACCAACTTTTATAACCAGGAGATTTTATTTCAAGCAGGTAATTTCCGGGGTTCACGCCTCCTATGTGATAAGAATTGTTGATGCGATTGAATGATTTTGAAGGCATTAATATTCCATCTACATATACATCGACTTGTTGAGGGGTTGTTTTCATTGTAATAGAGCCGGCATACACAAAAATTCCACTATCAAAATTGAAGCGGTAGCCAAAGGCATAACCTATAATAGAGGCTGCAGTAAGCCAAAAAAGGACCACAAGTGTCCAGAAAAAGATTGTTTTAGGCATTTCTGATTTGTCCATACTGGTAAGTATTATATCTTTTATTTATAATTTTGTCCACCTTGGTGAATTGCTAAATTGTTACATTGTTGAATTGTTAACAAGCGCAAAGATGTGGCTATTGAAAGCCATTTAGCAATAAAGTCATTTAGCATTTGCCCATACTTGCTCGGACTCTGAAATAAGGATAAACTAAACCTATGGAAAACAATTTAAATTAAAGACATAATCTTATGCAATTGGACAAACTTTTTTCAAATTTTGGGCTGGCGAGCAGTGCTGCTGAGTTGGTAACTTTAATATTGGTTCTCTTGGTTCTGAGCACACTTTTCTGGCTTTTGGTTGGACGGTTCCGTTTGCACAATTTTTTGATTAATATGTATATTTCTTTGGCAATTTTGCAAGTTATTCCAAAAGACGTGATGGCTTTTTCTAAAAATTCTTCCATTTTAGTTTTCCTTATTTCCGTTGTTTTGCTTACTTTGCTGAACAAATATTTGTTTGATATTCATCAGTCAGGCAGTGGTCTTGCGCTTTGGCAAGTTTTTGTGATGAGTTTTTTTGAAGTAGTGCTTTTGCTCAGCATCGTCATTTCCTTTTTGCCAGCCAAGGAAGTTACGCTATATATTTCTAAGAATTCCTTGAGTTATTTCATTGATCCCTTGTGGCGCTTGGTCTGGATGATTGCACCCTTAGCCTTTCTGGTGTTTGTGAGAAAAAGAGAAAAATAGAGTAGGGGTTGACCTTAATTTTTATATCAGATATAATTAACAGCGTTGACTTAATATTTCAAAAATGTGCGGGCACATAGCTCAGTTGGTAGAGCAGCGGCCTTTTAAGCCGATGGTCGGGGGTTCGAATCCCTCTGTGCCCACAAAAACGAAAATCCCTTTTGGGATTTTTTTGTTTTTGTGCACAGAAGGATTCGAACGGGCCATTCTATGGATTTTTTCTATTTTCTTTGCTATAATTTAGATATTGAATAGAAATTATAAACATCAAAATAATATGATAAGAAAAATATTAGCGGTAGTTCCAATTTTTGTGGCAGTTTTTTTTCTGTCTGGTTGTGGTCTTTCTGATACCGTCGCACCTAAGGCTACGATGGCTAATGCAACTTTTATAAAAACTGAGGATGGTGGTACAAGTTGGAATCCGAAAATGAAAATCGATGATAAACAACTTATTTCAGGTATTGATGTTTTATCTATGGCGATTCACCCAACTGATCAAAATATTATTTATATTAGTACGGATTCTAATGGTTTATTCGTAACAAAAGATGCGGGAGAGACATGGGCTGCAGTTAAATATCCAGACAAAGCCTATGGTTTAGTTTTTGATCCTAAAAATGGTGACATTATGTATGGCAGTGGTGTTTTTGAAGGACGAGCAAAAATTTTCAAACGACTGGCTGAGGGTCAAGAATGGAAGGAAATTTATACTGAGCCGGCAGATGGAACTATTATTTCTTCACTTGCAATTAGCAGCGTTAATTCAAACGTTCTTTATGCTGGAACAAATGCGGGGATTATTATAAAAACAACTGATGGTGGACAAACCTGGGTTAATTTAAAAATTAATCAAGATATTAACGCACCTATAACAAGTATTGTTTTTGATAAGGTAAATGATCAACACGTTTTATTTGCACTTTTTCAAGGGGGAATATTGGAAACAAAAAATGCTGGTGCTAGTATTGAAAATATTACCGATCAAATTGACACAAAAGGTAACACCACAAGTGTATATAGTCTTGTGGCTGATCCATATCTGGGTGGTGTTGCTTATGCTGGAACGGGAACTGGAATTTTTCGTAGAAATACTGATGGATCTTGGAATTCTTTGAATTTAATTGAGAGTTCTAAGGCTTTTGCTATTAGATCAATTGCAATAAATCCAAAAAATTCAAGGGAAATTATGTATTCTTCCGCTAAAGCTATTTATAAATCAACAGACGGTGGAGTTAAATGGGCAACATTTCAATTAGACACTTCTAAGGATATTAGCATCTTAAAATATGATCAAATGGATCCTGCTAAAATTTATGCAGGCATGAGAAGTTTTTAATAATATCCATAACCTAAAACCTAATAACTAAAACCTAATAACTAAAAAATATGTACAACGAAATTATAAATTTACATAAAGAAGATCTGGAAAAATCAATAGAACATTTTAAAGGTGAAGCTGGAAAAATAAGAACCGGTCGAGCCAACCCTTCTTTGGTAGAGGATTTATTAGTAGATTATTATGGCGTTAAAACTCCGCTTAAGCAAATTGCTAGTATTAATACGCCTGAACCGAGAACAATTGCTATTCAGCCGTGGGATAGGGGAGCACTAGCAGCCATTGAAACAGCTATTCGTAATTCTGATTTGAATATGAATCCGACTAATGATGGAGTATTGGTGCGAATTAATATACCAATGCTTACAGAGGAAAGAAGAAAAGAGATGGTGAAAATGCTTAATCAAAAAGGCGAGGAAGCGCGCATTGCTATTCGCTCAATTCGCGAAGAAATTTTGAAGGAAATTAAAGATGCTGAAAAAGCAGGTGAAATTTCTGAGGACGATGAGTTTGCTGGCAAAGAAAAATTGCAAGTAATTGTTGATGAATATAACAAAAAAATTGAAGAACTCCGCGCCAAAAAAGAAGTGGAGATAATGACAGTATAAAAGCCGCTGCGCGAATTTGAAATTTAAAATTTGAAATTTGAATTGAAAAACAAAAAATGTTTAAAAATTCAATTATTAAAAATTAAAAAATTGATTAAAAATTAAAAATTAAAAATTAAAAATTATAAGTCGTAATCAATGGCTACAGTTTTTTATTTTATTTAAATCATGTTGACTTTAATAGTGTTTTTGATAATTCTTGGTCTTTTGGTTTTCGTTCATGAACTGGGTCATTTTGTGGTGGCACGCAGAAATGGTATTAAATGTGAAGAATTTGGTTTTGGTTTTCCACCCCGCGCTGTCGGTTGCTATTTTAATGAGAAAAATAAAAAGTGGGAAATTGTTGCTGGCAATAAACATATTGAATCAAAAAATACCATTTATTCTTTGAACTGGTTTCCGTTGGGAGGTTTTGTTCGCATTAAAGGCGAAGATGGCACGGGAAAAGTTGACAAGGATAGTTTCGCAAGCAAATCAGCATGGATTAGGATTAAAGTTTTGGCTGCTGGTGTGATTATGAATTTTATCTTGGCTTGGGTTTTGTTTTCATTCCTTTTATTTTTGGGTATAAATCAAGAAGTTGATCAAAATGACACAACAATAAAAGACGCTAAAATTCAAATTGTTACTGTCGCGCCAAAAAGTCCTGCCTATGAAATGGGGATTCGTGAAGGGGATACGGTGGTTAAATGTGTTGGCGATGATTCCAGATGCGCTCAAGCATTTTCCAATATTGCTCAGCTGCAGAATTTTGTGATTGACAATAAAGGCAAGCAAATTACTTTTGAAGTTTTGCGTGGAAGCAAGACTTTGAATTTAACTGGCACTCCAAGAATTGAATCACCTGTCGGAGAAGGACTTTTGGGTGTTGGTCTTGCGCAAACAATTTTTGTGAAATATTCACTATGGGAATCGATTAAACAGGGACCATCTGTTATGTGGAATGTGATGTTGATGATGGGGGTTGTAATCGGAAGTCTTTTTGCGGGAGACACTTCAAACATTGGAGGACCACTGGCGATTGCACATTTCACAAAGCAAGCCACAGCCCTTGGGTTTGCTTCGCTTGTGCAGTTGGCAGCACTTTTGAGTATAAACCTTGGAATTGTGAATATTTTGCCAATTCCAGCGCTTGATGGTGGTCGCATCTTGTTTATTTTGATTGAAAAAATAAAGGGCTCTCCCGTTAGTCAAAAAACTGAAAACGCGCTGCATACTACTGGTTTTTTCTTGTTGATGATGTTGATGGCATATTTGGTTGTTAATGATTTGATGCGTTATGGTTTTGGAGGCATATTTTAGCCTGCTGATATGTTTTTGCAATGCGAGAATATATTCTTTTTGGCACGCTTTTGGATGAATGTTTACCCCGTCAAATCCAGCAAGGCTGGTGTTCACTGCTGTGAACAATTTGACGGGGCGAGTATCCAAAAGCTCAAAGAGTCGCTGTCGCCAACCTACCTACCGGCAGGCAGGCAATTGGCCAAAAAGAAAATATTCTCGCATTGCAAAGCGTGATTAACAGTGTTTTTTTTGAAAATTCTCAAACCTTGACAGGCATCATTTTTTCAGATATCATATACGTGGTTTACTGTTAATATAGATGTAAAACTACGCCGCTTGAGCGGTATTTTTTAATCACTAAAACACAAGAATTGTTATGGTACGATTTATTACTAAAGAAGGATTAAAAAAATTGAATGAGGAGCTTGATGAGCGAAAAGGTAAATTGCGACAAGAAATTGCCCAAGCTATTAAGGAAGCCAAGGAGCAGGGTGATTTGAGCGAAAATGCTGAATATGCCGAAGCAAAATCACAACAAAATGAAAATGAATCACGCATTGGAGAACTTGAAATGGTTATCAAAAATTCTCAAGTTGTTGAAAGAGATGATTCTCAAAAGGGAGCGCAAATGAGTAGCACCGTCAAGGTTAAATTTAATGGAAGTGAAATGGAATTTACGATTGTTGGTTCCAACGAAGCTGATCCTGCAAATTTCAAAATCTCAAACGAATCTCCACTTGGAAAAGCATTTATGGGACACAATGCCGGAGACACTGTTGATGTGACAACTCCAAAAGGTGTTATTACTTATAAAATTATTAGCGTCAAATAGTTTTTAAATTTCTAAAAAAATCCTGCCAAGGCAGGATTTTTTGTTATTTTAAAAAGAATGTTATAATTGTTCAATGCTTGAGAAGGAATTAGAAAAATATTTTTCGTTCTCACAATTTCGTCCTGGGCAAAAAGAGGTTGTCGAGGCTATTATTGATGGGAAAGATGTCGTGGCGCTGATGCCGACAGGGGGAGGAAAGTCCCTTTGTTTTCAACTCCCGGCTATTTTGAGTGAGAAAATTTCAATCGTGATTTCGCCGCTCATTGCTTTGATGCAAGATCAAGTTGATGCTCTTAACGCTCGAGGAATTGCAGCGACATATATAAACAGCTCGCTTGATCAATATGAAATTGCTGAGCGTTTTGATGATATTAAAAATGGTAAAACCAAAATAGTATATATCGCACCTGAACGTTTTGGCAATCGTGAGTTCCAATCACTTTTTTCAAAGCTTGATGTATATTTGTTGGCAGTGGATGAGGCGCACTGTGTTTCGCAGTGGGGTCATGATTTTCGTCCAGATTATTTGGCAGTGAAAGAATATATCGCAATGCTTCCAAATCGTCCAATTGTGGCGGCTTTTACTGCGACAGCAACTCCAGAAGTAAAAGATGACATCATAGAGCGTTTGGCTTTAAGCGAGCCAGCTGTTTTTGTGCGTGGATTTGACAGACCAAATTTGAAATTTTTTGTGCGCGCAAATCTTAAGAAAAAAGAAAGAATAGAAGAAGCTCTGCGAATTGTAAAATCAATTGAGGGTTCTGGCATTATATATGCTATTACGCGTAAGGAAACCGAAGAAGTCGTCAGATTTTTCAAGGAAAACGGAATCAAGGCGGCAGCATATCACGCTGGAATGACAGGGGACAAGAGAAGTAAAATCCAAAATGACTTTATGGAAAATAAGTTTAAGGTTATTGTGGCGACGATTGCTTTTGGGATGGGCGTGGACAAAGCTGACATACGCTACGTGATTCACGTCGGGATGCCATCGAGTCCGGAAGGATATTATCAAGAAGCTGGAAGGGCTGGGCGCGATGGAGAAAATGCTTTTTGTATTTTGTTACATTCTAAGAGTGATGCAAGTCTTCATCATTTTTTCATTATGACAGGTAGAAGTGAAATGTCTGCACAAGGAAAAAATTGGGCTGATGCAAAGGTTGTTACTGATATTAAATATGCGCGCCTAGATAAGATGAAGCAATACGTTAATTTGGATTCATGTCGCAGGCTTTTGCTGCTTGAATATTTTGGCGATCCTGCAGTTAAAAATCATTCCGGCAATTGCAAAGGTTGTGACGTATGCTTAAATTACAAATGGGAAAAATCTGAGGTTGCTGTTGATGGCATCAAGAAAAAAATAAGAATAAAAAAATCCCCAGGCTTTCTTGGCGGGACAATTTTAGAAACTGCAAATTTGTATAAGCAAAAATATTCTCCAGAGAAAATCGCCAAAATCCGTTCTCTTGGGATTAGTACTATCTTCAATCATCTAACCGAATGGTATATTAATGGTGGAGAATTTGTGATTGATGATTTTTTAAATAAAAATGAAGAGGATAAAATATTACAAGCCATTAATGAAGTTGGAAATTTTGAAAAATTAAGCCCGCTTAAAAATATTTTGCCACCCGAAATAAGTTATGAAAAAATACGTATGGCAATTGCAAAAATGCAGCGTGAGAAATTATAATTTTTACTATAAACATTTTAATTATTTACAAACTTGTCATTCCCGCGTAGGCGGGAATCCAGGATATTATCACAAAATTTAATTAATATAATTTGTTGTTAATTAATATCTCGTGTGCTAATCCTGGATTCCGGGTCAAGCCCGGAATGACATTGAAACTAAGCATATGGACGAAGTACTAAAAAAACTTGAAGAGCAACAAATAAAAATAGACGCGATGTATGTGTCTGTAGAAAAACTCAGAAAATATTTTCTTTGGACACTTATTGTAACGATTGTAACAGTGGTGGTGCCGCTAATAATATTGGCGATTGCTTTGCCGTTTATGATAAGTACGATCAGTGGAATGTATAGTGGTCTTTTATGAAAAGTATATTTAGTATAACTTTACCCTGTGCATAACTTAAAAAAGAGGCTAAAGACAGCCTCTTTTTTGTTGTTTAAAAATGTGTTGACTCTTGGAGCGCTGTGGAGTAATATTACATTAAAGTGTGGCTAAGTGGGGAGATGTGTGGAATTTGAAGTATCTGTTAGGGCAATTCGAATATATTTTTATTTTTGTCACAGAAAAACAATTGCAACTTTTGACATAACACCAAAGAGACTTGTTTTAAGTGAAAAAATAAAAAATATTCTCATTGCTTTTCAAAAATTAAAAATATGTTTATTGGAGAATACCAACATAATATTGATCCTAAAAAGCGACTAGCGCTTCCTTCAAAGTTTCGTAAGGAGCTTGGAACGAAAGTTGTGGTAACTCGCGGACTGGATAAATGTTTGTTTGTGTATCCTGCCAAGATTTGGAAAGAGTTGGCGGAAAAACTTGGAACATTGCCGATGGGGGAATCGACAACGCGAAGTTTTGTCCGCTTGATGCTTGCAGGTGCAGTTGAGGGCGATATGGATAGTCAGGGAAGAGTGCTTTTGCCGGAATATCTGAAAGAATATGCTGGTTTGGACAAGAATGTGACTGTGGCTGGACTTTTCAATCGTTTGGAAATTTGGGATGAAAAGAAATGGAATATATATAAAACAAAGGCTGAAGAAAACACCGATGAAATTGCTGAACAATTGGGAAAACTGGGAATATATTAAGAAATAATTTTGTAATTTTTAATTTTATAATTTTTAAATAATTTCTTAATTCTAAAATGTTTAAACATTAAAAATTTTGATTTATTTATAAAATTAAAAATTTGAAATTAAAAATTTAATGCAAAGCGTACACAAGACCGTACTATTGATGGAAACGATTGAGGCTTTGCAGTTAAAACCTGGCATGATTGTTGTTGATGCAACATTGGGTGGTGGTGGACATAGTTTGGAAGTTCTTAAAAAAATTGGAAAAACAGGAAAGCTCATTGCATTTGATCGCGACATTGACGCCATTGATCGCTTTAAAAAAAGAATTGAAGTTGGGAGTGCTGAGGTTCATGATGAAAACATTAAATTGTTTCATGACAATTATTCAGCCCTAAAAGATAGACTAACTTCAATCGATATTTTTTCAGTCGATGCAATCTTGGCGGATTTGGGAATTTCATCTGATCAACTTGTTGATGAAAAAAGAGGGATCAGTTTTCAAGGCGACTCTCCTTTGGATATGCGAATGGATATGACAAAGGGAATAACCGCTGCAGAAATTGTTAACACATATGATGAGCAGGATTTGATTAGAGTGCTCAAAGAATTTGGGGATGAAAAATATGCAAGCTCAATAGTGAGGAATATTATTGCTGAGCGCAGTATAAAACCATTTTCTTATACAGCTGAATTGGTGGAAATAATTGAAAGATCTGTTCCGGGAATGTATAAAAGAAAAAAAATACACCCAGCAACAAAAACATTTCAAGCGCTAAGGATAGAAGTGAACAAGGAGCTGGAAGCACTGAGTTCGTTTCTTTCTCAGGCAGTTGAAATTTTGAAAACAAATGGTAGGTTGGCGATCATCACTTTTCATTCAGGTGAAGATGCATTGGTAAAATGGACACTGCGGGAAAATGCAAGGGGATGCATTTGCCCACCGGAATTTCCAGTGTGTCGTTGCCAGCAAAAGCCAATTGTTGAATTGATCACGCGAAAGCCAATTGTGCCTAGCGAGAATGAAGTTTTGTCCAATCCTCGCGCTCGAAGTGCGAAGTTGCGAGTTGCGGAGAGGGTATGAACATGACAACTGACAACTAACAACTGACAACGAGAAATTGATATTGATTTCTAATTTAAAAATGTTGTAGGTTGTACGTTGTAGGTTGTGAGTAATTAATTTTTTATTTCTCTGGGGGGAACCATGAGAAATGATGAAAAGAACTGTTGTTATCAGGAAAAATTCCTGTATTTGGCAACCAAAAACAAAAAGAAAAATAGAGCTGCTTAAAGTGGCTTCAAAATCCAACACCGCTGGCTTTATCAGTCCGGTGCTTGTTGTGCTTGTTTGCACGGCATTTTCTGGATTATTCTATATTTATTCAGTAAATCAAACAGCTGTTAAGGGTATTTCTATTCGTAACGCTGAAAAAGAACTTTCAAGTCAGAAAAAAAATAATGAATCGCTCAAAATTAAAGAAGCAGAATTGAAATCTTTGTATCGCATTGAAGAGGCTTCAACACAATTGAATATGTCTCCAGCTGTCAGTGTGCGATATCTTGAAGAAAGTCCGTCTGTTGCCTATGTTGATGTGACGAAAGATCGAAAAATTGAGTAGTTAAATGATACGATAGAAATAGGCTGATATGAATAAGGCAAAAGTAATACAACACAGAAATCCAAATCACAAAACTTCAGAAAAAAACTGGAGGATTAATGGTTTGGTTTTTTTTATTTTATTTTTTGCGGCAGCTATTCTTGGAAAGTTGTATATACTGCAGGTTGCAAGGCACAGTGTATATGTCGCAATAGCTGAAAATCAACACAATAGCAAGACGAAACTTCAAGCAATGCGCGGAGAGATTTTTCTGCAAGATGAAAACGAGCCATATCCCGTGGCTGTGAACAGGGAATTGCAAATGGCATATGCTGTTCCACGTGAAATGAAAGAATTGGAAAGTGCAACTGAAAACTTATCATCAATCTTGAGTTTGGATAAAAATATGCTTAAGGACAAATTGGATAGTCCTGAGGATATGTTTGAAATTCTCAAACACAAGCTTTCGGAAGATGAGGTTCAAAAAATCAGGGATGCAAAAATTGCCGGAATATATTTGATTGGAGAAAATTTTCGTTATTATCCAGCAGGCGAGCTTGCCGCACAAACGGTTGGTTTTGTTGGTTCAAATGGCGAACTCCAAAAAGGAATGTATGGTCTTGAAGCAGCATTTCAAGAACGGTTGGAAGGAATCTCTGGCTCTCGCAGTCAAGAAGGAGATGCGCGCGGAAGGTGGATACCTGTTTCAGATAGAGAAGTGCAAGAAGCTCAAAATGGTGGCGATCTTATTTTGACAATAAATCACACGGTGCAGTTTGAGGTGGAAAAAATTCTAAAGGAAACGATGGAAAAGTTTAGTGCGGACAAGGCAACCGCAGTTGTGATGGATCCAAAAACCGGAAAAATTTTAGCACTGGCAAATCAACCAAGTTTTAATCCAAATGATTTTTCTTCCACGGAAGACATTTCTCGCTTTGTTAATCCTGCAGTAAGCGAACCATATGAATCAGGATCAGTTTTCAAGGCCTTCACTGAAGCGATAGGCATAGATGATGGAAAGATAAATGCAGACACCACATATGTTGACACGGGGGTCGTGGTTGAGGCTGGATATGAAATTCATAATTCTGATATGAAAGCCAATGGTGTTCAAACAATGACAGAGGTTTTGGAGAAGTCATTGAATACTGGCGTTATTTATATCGAGAAACTTGTTGGTAACAAGAATTTTGCTGATTATGTCGAAAGATTTGGTTTTGGACAAAAAACCGGCATTGAATTGCCGGGGGAGGTTCCAGGGAATACTAGAAATTTGCTTAATCCAAAAACGACAATCAATTTTTTCACAGCTTCTTTTGGGCAAGGTATTTCAGTAACACCAATTCAACTTGCTGCGGCATTTGGCGCTCTTGCTAACAAGGGCACATTGATGAAACCTCAAATTATTGATGAGATTCGTTATTCTGATGGGCGTAGCGAAAAAATCGAGCCAAAAGAAGTGCGCCAAGTTGTTACTGAAAATTCTGCTGAGCAAGTTTCAAAAATGCTTAGATCAGTTGTAGTAAACGGTCACGGCAAACAGGCTGATGTCCCAGGATATTTGGTTGGAGGAAAAACTGGAACAGCTCAGGTTGCCAAATCTGGTTCAAAAGGTTATGAAGAAGGAATGAATATTGGTTCGTTTGCTGGCTATGCTCCAACAAATGATGCTAGATTTGTTGTGTTGGTAAAAATCGTAAATCCAAAAGGCGTGCAATGGGCGGAAACATCAGCGGCTCCTGCCTTTGGAAAGATTATGAAATTTTTGTTGGAATATTATAAAGTAAAGCCGACAGAAGATCCGACAACCAGTTCGATGTATAAAACATATCAAACTGAAATTAAGCCGGTGGAAGCTGCTGCGCCGCCAACTCCTGAACCTAGCGATAAAAAGAAAAAATCGGATAATAAAAAAGATTCAGATAAAGTAATTACATCCACAGACTAAAAATGCTATAATAAAAGTATGAAATCAAAGAAAATAATTTATTTGGAAAAGATTTTGCGCGCAATGGCGGTGGTTGTCTTAAAAAGGCATAAGCCCAAAATTGTCGCAATCACAGGTTCGGTTGGAAAGTCATCCACCAAGGCTGCTGTTTTTGCTGTGCTTTCTTCCAAATTTTATGTTCGTGAGAATCAAAAAAATTATAACAATGAAATAGGCATACCACTGACCATTATCGGAGCGGATAGTGGCGGCAGGAATATTTTCAAGTGGCTCTGGATTTTTTTTAAGTGGATTTTGGTAATTATTTTTCCCAAATATCCTGAAATATTAATATTGGAACTTGGCGTCGATCGCGTGGGGGATATGAAATATTTTATGTCTTTTATAAAGCCGACAGTCGGCGTGGTTACAAATGTTTCACTTAGTCATATTGAATTTTTTAAAACTGTTGAAAATATTGCCAAGGAGAAAAGGGTTTTAATAGAATCAGTTGATAGTAATGGTTGGGCCATTTTGAATCAGGATGATGAAAACACAATTAAAATGAGTCAGAATACTGACGCGCAAGTTATTTCTTTTGGACAAAGTGAAGATGCAAAAGTAAACGCTTCTAATCTTGTTTATAATTATCAAGAAAACAAGCCGGAAGGAATAAGTTTCAAATTGAATTATGAAGGAAAAAATATTCCAATCAGATTGAAAAATATTTTGGCAGGGCATTATGTGTATGCAGCTTTGGTTGGCGTGGCTGCAGGAATTGTTTTTAAGATTAATTTGGTTGATATTGCTAATGCTCTTGAAAAATTTCGTTCTCCGCAGGGGAGAATGAATTTGCTTGATGGAAAATCTGGCAGCTATATTATTGATGACACATATAACGCTTCGCCAATGTCTATGCTTGCAGCGCTCAGTGTGCTTGAGCAATTGAAGGCGCAGCGCAAAATTGCAGTGCTGGGTGATATGCTGGAATTGGGAGATCTGACTGAATCTGGTCATCGTGAAATTGGCAAAAAAATATCTTCAGCCAAAATCGATATTCTTGTTGCTGTTGGTCAGCGTATGAAATTTGCTGTGGCTGAGCTTGTGGCGCTTGGATTTCCGCCAGCAAATATTTTTCAATTTGATGATCCAATAAGCGCTAGTGAAAAAGTTTTGGAATTTTTAACGGCAGATGATTTTGTGTTGATTAAGGGTTCGCAGGGAATGCGAATGGAAAAGATAACCGAAAAAATCTTGGCAAATACGCAAAATTCAGAAAATCTTTTGTGCAGACAGTCAAAACAATGGCGAAATATTCCTTTTGTTAAGCCATAAATTTTGAGTTATCCACAGGTCATCAATTCCAATTGACTTTTTGTCAAAAAAGGAGTATAATAAAAATATAGAGGTAGGAGAAAAATAAAGAGAACAAAGCAGAACAAAATAGGGGTTGTTCAAAGTTTGGTGTAAGTCTGCACTTTGAAAACAGAAGACAGTTTCCGGATGGGAGTTGTCTTCTGTTTGTTAAAGAAGTTATTTGTCAACAAAATATTTCACAAGAAAGGAGGTGAGTACGATGACTGCAAGCAGGCGAGAATTTTTCAGAACTTCGAAAAATTTGGCAAGGGAATTGGGAGTTGGGAAAACAGCGTTTCGCATGTTTCTCCTTGGTTACCCAAGATTGTCGCTGGCTAATACTAACAATGATGACATCAGAAGGTCTTTGAAGTATGCTGATGAAGTTGTTAGTAAAAAAGAGCACAAGTCCGTTATTCCATATCTTCTTATGATATAGCCCTTGGCGCATTCAAATGAATGCAATTTATTTTTCGGTTAATATAACTGAAATTATAAATGTGCCAAGGGTTTTTTCTTTGTCTTGATTATTTTGTTATTTATGTTAAACTGGCTACTGTTGCGGTTTTATGTTAACTGATTATTTCTTTTTGTTTGGAAATTGTAAATTAGAAATTGGAAATTACATGCGTAGCATGTGCATGTCGCTATCGTCTAACGGTTAGGACATCAGGTTCTCATCCTGGAAATCGGAGTTCGATTCTCCGTAGCGATACAATATAATTTAAAAACTCCCCATAAGGGAGTTTTTAAATTGTTCTTATTTTCTACGGAGAATCGAAGGGTCATCTCGTATGTGAACGAGATGACGGGCAGAAGTGAATGTTGAGCGGAGGCGAAACAAATGAACGTAGATAAATGTGACCATAGGAACATTTAGCTCTGCCCAGGGCAACGAACAATTAGTAAATTGTGAGGCGAAAATTAGATACGAGCTTTCTGTGTGTAGCACCCCGACTGCGAGTCGGAGCGAGCAGGATTCTCCGTAGCGATACAATATAATTTAAAAACAAATAAAACAAAAATCCCTGCGTAAGTGGGGATTTTTGGTATGAAAAAGGGATTCGCTCACTGAGCGAATCCCTCGATGTTTACTTTTATTTCCGAGTTTCTTTTTTGCGATTTGTGGCAACAATGTACCCGATGAGGTATTGAATCTCGGCGGATGCCATCGGGAAGTTTTCAGCGTGAACTGTTACAATGTCCTCGCTGAATTCTATTTTGAGCTTGCACGCTTTTCCGCAGCAATGCAAATCTTCAAAAGCCTTTTTTAATAATTCAATCGCACGCGGGCTAAATCTTATTTTTGTTAATCCTGCGTGCTTGATGAATTCTATCTGCCGTTCCTCCTCGTTGAGTCCGAGACCTTTAAGGAAGAATATCCAAGATTTCCTCATTGTTTCAATAACTTCCTTCAAATGACTTTGCGGCATTTTGTTACCTCCATTTATTTGAGTGATAAGAACAGCAGCTTATTTAAGCCATTTGTAATAGTACTCTAAAAGGGTTGTTTTGTCAAGTCCAATTCTTGCCTTTTTTGTTTATAATGATACAATTAAGAAATTGAAATGGTTTGAATTTAAGCAATATTTTAGATATACTATGAATTTTCAGCAAATGCTGGGCGGGTTAAAAGTTGCCATTGATAAGGAAATTGAGCATTATTTTGATATTGCCATTAAAGAGGCTCAAAAAAGCGATAAACTTATTGCTGAGGCTTTGACGCATACGAAAAAAATAGCACTTGCTGGAGGGAAAAGAATTCGCGGTGCTCTTTTGTGTCAGGCATATTTTGGTGTAGGAGGTAAAGAAAAAAAGAAAATATTAAAAGTTGCTGCTGCAATTGAGCTCGTGCATCTTTTTTTGCTGGTACATGACGACATTATTGATCGTGGAGATTTGCGTCATAATCAGGATACTTTGCACAAAATGCTTGAAAAGAAATATCAGAAAAAGATATCCGACGAGAATGCTCTTCATTTTGGTGAGTCAGTAGCAATTATTACAGGAGAGATGTTGCATACAATCGCTAATAAAATAATTCTAGAAGCTGAATTTCCTTTGCAAGAAACGATGCGAGCGCTTGTGCAATTGCAAAAAATTGTGGCTCTTACTATTATTGGACAATCGCAAGATATTGGAATTGAATATAGAAAAAATGCAACTGAAAAAGAAGTTTTGGATATGTATGAAAATAAAACAGCGAGGTACACCTTTGAAGGGCCATTACATCTAGGTGCTATGCTTGGTGGCTGTATTAACAAAAAAACGTTACAATCATTAAGTGGCTATGCTGTGCCACTTGGAATTGCATTTCAAATTCAAGATGATATTCTTGGCGTGTTTGGCAGCGAAAAGAAAATGGGTAAGTCGGTTGCATCTGACATTGAAGAAGGGAAGCAATCACTTTTAGTTATAAAAGCCAGACTGTTGGCAACAAAAACAGAAAAAAAACAGCTGAATTCAATTTTAGGAAAAAACAAATTGACGCAAAAAGAAATATTGACGTTTCAAAATATTTTAAAATCAACAGGCGCATTGGAATATGCTGAAAAACTAGCTGCACAATATTTGGATAAAGGGAAAAAAGAAATTGAAAAAGCAGTTCTTTTGCCTCAGTCCAAAGAATTTCTCGTTGGGTTGGTGGAATATTTGGAAAAAAGAGAAGTATGAGCTCGCTTTGCGAGAATTCCTAATTTCTAATTACTAATTTCCAATTAATATCTAATGAATTAATTCAAAATTTTTTCATTGAGATTTGGTTTTTTGTTAGATATTAGAAATTAGATATTAGAAATTTGATCGTATAAATAGTTTCAAAAAATATCAATATGACACAGAGTTTTATAAAAGAAAACAATAGTCTTCCTTCACACATCGCTATCATTCCTGATGGAAACAGGCGATGGGCAAAAGAAAAAAATCTTGAGCCGTGGGAGGGTCATAAGGCTGGTGCGGAAAAATTGGAGCAATTGGCGCGCTGGGCTTTTGATAATGGGATTTTCTGTCTTTCCTTCTGGGGGTCTTCTTTGAAAAATCTTGAAAAGAGACCACTTAGGGAAAAACAGGAATTATTAAAAATTTATGAAGAATATTTCGAAAAATTAATTGTGGATGAAGATATTCATCGCAACCGCGTAAGAATAAATGTGATTGGGAAATGGGAAAGTCAGTTTCCAACATCTTTAAAAAAGATTATACTTGAGGGAGTTGAAAAAACAGCTCATTATGATCAGCACGAACTCAATTTCTTTTTGGCTTATAGTGGCGATGATGAAATGTTGGATGCTGTTCGAGCAATTGCCGGAAGCGGAATTAATCCTAAAAAAATCACAGCTGAGACGATTAAACAAAATTTGATGACTAACAAATTGCCAGCAGTTGATTTGTTGATTCGAACAGGCGGCGAACCTCATTTGAGTGTAGGGTTTATGATGTGGGATATTGCTAATTCATATTTATATTTTTCAAAAAAATATTTTCCCGATTTTAATGAAACTGAATTATCCGAAGCTATAAATGAATATGCTGCTAGTGGGAAGAGGAACGGGAAATAGTCATACAACATACAACCCCAGTTAAATATTGTGGAGTACCACAATTTAACGGGGTAAACATATAACATATAACAAGAGCCAGATTATATTATGAAAAAGTTTTTATTTGTATTTTTTGCGTTATTTTTATTTTTTCCCTTGGCGACTTTTGCGCAAGAGAAAAAGCAAGCTGTTTATTTTTATGCGACTTGGTGTTCACATTGCCAGAAGGTGGATTCTTTTTTGAAAGAAAATGACTTTTATGATAAATATGACATTAAAAAGTTTAATTTTGATGAAAGAGAAAACAAAATTCTTTTGAAAAATGTGCTTGATGGAAAAATGATTGCGGACGGTGGAATTCCGGCGATGATTATTGATGAAGAAGTTTTTATGGGAGACGTTCCTATCATTGATGCTTTTGAGAAAAAAATGGAAGCTTCAAGCGGAACAGCGCTGCAATATGTTGAAAAGTTTGGAATTGGAAAGCAAGATGCAATTAAAGAATCTCCAAAACCGAAAAAGGAGGAATTAAAAAATAATAATGAAGGCGTGGCTTTGCCATTACTCTTAGGTGCAGCACTAAGCGATGCTATTAATCCCTGTGCCTTTGCAGTTCTTATTTTGCTCGTGGGGACCGTGCTGAGGGCGCAAGGCAGGCGCAGGGCACTTTGGGCGGGACTTTTGTTTTCTTTGGCGATTTTCATTTCATATTTCCTGATGGGATTGGGACTTTATAGGGCGATTACGATTTTTAATATTCCAAAATATTTCTCATTGGTTGTTGGATCATTGGCTATTTTGATTGGACTGGCAAATTTTAAGGATGTTTTCTGGTATGGAAAATTGTTTGTTATGGAAGTGCCATTGTCTTGGCGTCCAAGAATGCAAACCATTTTGAGACACGCTACCAGTCCTTTTGGTGCGTTTACGAGCGGACTTTTAGTTAGTTTGTTTTTGCTGCCTTGTTCTAGTGGTCCATATATTGTGATCGTGGGGTTATTGGCAGAAAAAGTTAATGTGGCAGTTGCAACTTCGCAGCTTGCTTTGTATAATTTTATTTTTATTTTGCCAATGCTTGCGATAACCTTGGGAATGTATTTCTTTAATTTTCAAATGGCTGAATTGGAAAAAATGCGCAGAAGTAATCTGAAAGTTTTGCATGCGATCGTGGGAACGATTATGGTTTTGATGGGGTTGTATTTGATACAGGGATGGCTGTAATAAGTTATAAAGTTATAAAGTTGTAAAGTTTGCGAGGTATTAAATTTTTTTAATTTTTAATTTTAAAAAATATGGAAATGGAATTTACAGACCAGAATTTTGAACAGGAAGTTATCAAGAGTGATGTGCCAGTGTTGGTTGATTTTTGGGCACCTTGGTGTGGACCGTGTCAGATGATGGGACCAATTGTGGAAGAATTGGCAAAAGAAATGGGCGACAAGGCAAAAGTTGGGAAACTTAATGTTGATGAAAACGGAGAAATTTCATCAAAATTCGGCATTATGTCTATTCCCGCTATCAAAATCTTTAAGGGTGGAGTTGTCGTGAAAGAATTTGTGGGAGTTCAATCTGCGGAAAATCTTAAAAAAGAATTAGAAACACTTGCTTAAGAAAAACTTTAATAAAAACAAGTCTGTAATTTATTCGGGCTTGTTTTTTTTATTTTCACTAAAATGCTTTTTGAATCCATATATCCATTTATGGATATGTAATCATACCTGTATTTATGTCTATAATTTCTTAAAAAAAACCACAAATCAGCGGTCGTATGTTACTTGGTTTTTTGATGATTACATTTTTTTTATTCACAATTAAGTATTTTTAGTATACAATTAAGTTATGTCAGAATGTCAACAACTCAAATCCGAATACGCACAACTTGAAACCCTCAAACAAGAATTTGAGACGGCTTTTGATGACGCTGTAAAAAGTGGAAACACGGAGAAAGCAAAACAACTGAAAACTGAAATTCAAGAAAAATTGGCAAGCCTCAAAGAAAAGATTGTGCCTAGAGAAATTAAGGCAATTTTCATAAATCCCGAAACCAGCGAGCAAAAAGAAATCAAAATCAATATTCAAGAAAAAATCCAAGAATTTCAAGAATTTTACAAAAAACATAATCTGCCAATTCCAAATGAGCAGGAAATAATGTCAGTTTGGAGGAAAAATCATAAGGAAATCAAAGAAGAAATTGAAAAATATGGTTATGATAATGTTTTGATAATCCCAGAAAATTTGCCAGATACTGAAAATCTTAATGGAATAATGACTGAAGGATATGGAAATGCGACATATCAATCAAGCAATTTCACGGGTGGCGGAGGATTTTCTGGCGCTAAACACACTGAAAACACAAAAGCTAAAATCATTCTATGTCACAATGACCAGGATATTTATGACAATGTGAATGCTAATGCTTTCGAAAAAGCTACTTTGAATAAGAACATCCTGCAACTTTCTGGATTGACTCAATCTGAGCTTGAAAAGAAAATTCAAAATCAAGAAAACATCCCAATCAATTTTGAAATTCAAATCAATAATCAAAAAATTCAAATCGAAGCTGAAGGACTTTCTCTTAATGAATACCTAATTTTCCAAAGGCAATATTTTGAGAAAAATCAAAAACATTTAGATGAAAAAGGGTATACATGGTTACTTAAAACATTCTCCGCTTCGCGCGTCGTGTTCTCCTTCTGGCATTCTGACGATGCTCGGCTTCGCGTGCATGCTACTGCTCTCGGTGCGTCGCGTGGCGATCTTGCGTGCCGCCTCTCCCGTAGTTTTTCAAATTAACTTAGGCTTTGAGTCTTTTTGATTTTATTTTGAATTTATTTTATTTTTTATAAACGATTATGGAAAACTTAAATTGGGCACCTATTGAAAAAAAAGTGAATGAAGCCGAAAAGAAAAAGAGGCAGCAGCTTGGAGCTTCTCGTGTTTTGTATGGCGAAACAAAAATGCCAAAACAGGAAAGAAATGAAAAAACTGACTCAGAAATTTTGGAAAGCTCGCAAAGAAAACGGGTCGCGCAAAAAGCTATTGAGCGAGAAACTGCTTTTAATGATGAAGCAGAGGGAATTTTGGGTGCGGATGAGTCATCAGAAAGAACACTGGTCAATTTCCGAAAAGAAAATCTTGCAAAGGCACTTCGTTATGAAAAAGCGCTTGAAATTCAACGTCAGCAACTCTTGAATGAGGAATCTCAGATTTTGAAATCATTCAATGGTGCTCCACACGGGGAAGAGTTAGAGGCCTTGGATGAAATTCGAGAGGAATTAAGAAAAAATAATGAGCTTGGGGAGAAATCACTAGAACTTAATCCCGAAGCATATTTTGGATTGAACTTGAAAAAACTTAAGGAATACAAAAATGAACTTAGTGAGGGAAGAATCGTTGAAACCCAATATGTTAAAGAAAAAATGGAAGATATTTGCTTGCATCTTGCTGCAAATAAACCAATTTTAATTTATGGACATTTGGGAAGCGGAAAATCTGAATTGGCTATGCATACGTCCAAAAAATACTCAAGCAAAGATCCACTTATTATTTCTGGTTCAAAAAATATTTCTCAATCAGAGTTTTATGGACATCAAGTTTTAACTGTGGATGAAGAGTCTGGCTCAACAGTCTCTGATTTTTATATGGGACCAATATATCAAGCCATGGAAGACGGTAGACCTGTTATTATTGATGAAGTGAATGCTATCCCGCACGAAGTTTTAATTAGTTTGAATCATATTTTGACCAGAAAAGTTGGAGACAAAATTAATATTCAGCAAGACAGTGGACGGGAGGTTGAAATTAAAGAGGGCTTTGGAATCATTATGACTGGAAATCTTAATCAAGGGCAAGAAAAGTATGTTGATCGTCAAGATATGGATCCCGCATTTCTTTCGCGTATTCATAAAATAGAATACGATTACCTTCCACAAGACACTGAGGGTAGTTTGGAAAGTGAAGCTGGAAAGGAAAATGAACAGTTTCATCTTGTGCTTGCTAGCATTATGGATGGACATGGAAATATTGAAGCACCCGAAGACAGTGTTAAAAAGCTGTGGAATCTGGCAAAAGCCGCGCGCGTCGTTCAGAATGTGTTTGCAGGAAAAGAAATTGAAAGCGCTTATTATCTCAAAGAAGCTGGAGGTCGCGCCACAAAATATCTGCTTAAAGAAAGCGTGCTTTCGCTTCGTGGAATTGAGAATATTGTTTCGCAGTGGAAAGCCGAAGGATATGATAAAGAACTTGATTATTATGTTTGGAATAATTTCATCAAAGAAGGAACAGTCGCTTCTGACAGAGCGTATTTGTATCAGTTGATGAAAGATCAGTTTAATTTTTTCAAAAGTGATGGTTGGGAACAAAGTCCAAATTATGGAAGCGGTGGAGTTGTGAATTCCTTTGATATTTCGGCGCCTAAAAATGTTTCTGCTAAGCGAAAATTTTTTGGACCACGCGAAGTTGTTGAATTTGCATTTGGAAAAGCGCCAGAGAGAGCCCAGTGGCCGGAAGCTTCAATTGAAGGAGCAGAGCAAGAGAATATTATTAATCCAGAAATCATGGAAATGGAAGAGTTTAAAGATGAATTACAAAAAGAAATGGAAGAAATTTGGAATGAAATTGGAGAAGTTTGCGAGATGGAGAAATAAAAAAATAAGAAATATTGAGACTAATAAATAGACATGGAAAAACTCAATTCGCAAATTGTTATATACAAAGCTAAAGATGGGCAGACTAAACTTGATGTTCGTTTTGATGGTGAAACCGTTTGGCTTTCGCAAAGGCAAATGGCTGAGCTTTTTGATTGTAGTATCGACAATGTTAGTTTGCATCTAAAAAATATCTTCAAAGAGGCTGAATTAAGCGAAAAATCAGTTGTCGAGGAATTCTCGTTAACTGCGACGGATGGAAAAAATTATAGCGTGAAGCATTATAATCTGGATGCAATAATTTCGGTTGCCTATAGGGTGAATTCCATGCGTGGAACGCAATTTCGAATTTGGGCAACTCAGAAATTGCGGGAATATATTGTTAAAGGTTTTGTTTTGGATGATGAACGATTGAAAAATCCCGATTTGCCGTTTGATTATTTTGAGGAACTTGAAAGTACAATTGCGGATATTCGCACTAGTGAAAAAAGATTTTATCGTAAAATTACTGATATTTATGCAACAAGTGTGGATTATGATCCAACAAATGACCAAAGCATTGTTTTTTTCAAAACAGTGCAAAACAAAGTTCACTATGCAGTTACAGGCAGCACGGCAGCAGAAATTGTAGCCAGCAGGATAGATGTGAGTAAGAAGAATTTAGGACTTACTAATTTCAGAGGAATAAAGCCAAAAAAAGAAGAAGTTGTTATTGCAAAAAATTATTATAATAAAGAGGAATTGACTCAGTTGAATGCGCTTGTTGAACAATATTTGATATTTGCCACAGAACAGGCTCGTCGCAGAATTCCTATGAAAATGAGTGATTGGAATGAAAAACTTCATGGTTTTTTGACAATTAATGATAGAAATATTCTGCAAGACGCGGGTAAAATTTCTCATGAATTAATGGTGGAGATTGCAGAAAAGAAATTTGATGAATACAAGAGTATTGAAGCAAGGCAAGATGTGGATTTTGATGAGATTGCACTCAGTGCAATTGAAAGTGTAAAAAATAGTGGTAGAGTAAAAATAATAAACATTAAAAAAGTAAAATTAAAATAAAATTATGTATGACTTGCTAATTATAGGTGCGGGTCCTGCGGGATTGGGAGCATCAATCTATGCTTCACGTTATAAGCTTAATCACATTGTGATTGGTGGAGAAATTGGCGGGCAAGTGGTGGAGGCTTGGGAAATTGAAAATTATGCAGGAATAGAATCAATCTCAGGCAAAGATTTGATGGAAAAATTTGTGAAACAAACAAAGGATTTGGGAGGTGTGATTGTGCAAGGTTCTGTAAATAGTATTGCTAGGTTGCAAGATGGATTTGAAATCGTTGTTGGCGACGGTAAAAAATATGAAGCAAAGACGGTCATTCTTGCTCTTGGTATGAAGGCCAGAAAAATGAACATTCCCGGAGAGGATAAATTTCTTGGCAAAGGTATTTCATATTGTGCAACGTGCGACGCGATGTTTTTTCGAGGCAAAGATGTGGTTGTGCTTGGTGGTGGCGATAGCGCAGCAACCGCAGCGATTCATTTGGCAGAATTTGCCAATAGTGTGCAACTTTTGTATAAAGAGGGCACAAAATGTTTTGAACCAGCTTGGGATCAAAAAATGGCTGAAACAAAAAAAATCGCTTGTGGTTCATTTGAAAAAATAGATGAAATTATGGGCAATGAAAAAGTTGAAGGCATTGTGTATGAAACAAAAGATGGTCAAAAGAAAGAGCTTGCGATTCAAGGCGTATTCATTGAGATAGGCTCTGTCCCAGGAGTGGTTGTTGCACAAAACCTTGGGGTACGAACTGACGAGCAGGGCTATATTTTTGTTAATCAAGATCAAAGCACGAATGTTGAAAATGTGTTTGCAGCAGGTGATGCTACAACCGGTTCTAACAAATTTCGTCAGATCATCACAGCTGTGGCTGAAGGAGCAGTGGCTGCAGGAAGCGTTTATAAAAAATTAAAATTAAATACTAGTAAGAAATAAAGAATTGATGCAGTTTTGAGTTTTGTGAGATTAAGAATATTTTTTAAATTTCCAATTTCCAATTTCCAATTTCCAAATAATTTCCAATTTTTCAGTTTACCAATAATTGAAAATTCAAGTATTGAAAATTAAATGTGAATTGTAAATTGATCATTGGTCATTGTTGCTATGGATGCGATTGAATTGTCGAAAAAAATTGGTGGGAAGATTGAAATAAGATCAAAGAAGAAATTGACGAAAGAAAATTTGTCGGTTTTGTATACCCCTGGGGTTGCAGATGTTTGCAGGGCGATTGCGAAAAACAAAAAACTTTCTTTTGAATATACAATCCGTAAAAACACGGTGGCTGTTGTTTCTGATGGAAGCGCAGTTTTGGGTCTTGGCAATATTGGTCCCGAAGCAGGATTGCCTGTGATGGAGGGAAAAGCACTTTTGTTTAAGGAACTTGGCGGTGTGGATGCGATTCCTATTGTTTTGGCAACGCAAGATACTGAAGATATTATCAAAATTGTAAAAGCATTGGCGCCAACTTTTGGAGGAATTAATCTGGAAGATATTTCTGCTCCTCGTTGTTTTGAAATCGAAAGACGGTTGAAGGATGAATTGGACATTCCTGTTATGCATGACGATCAACACGGAACAGCTATTGTTGTTTTGGCGGGGTTGATTAACGCACTTAAGGTTGTCAAAAAAGACATCAAAAAAATTAGAATTGTTATTTCTGGTGCAGGTGCTGCGGGAACTGCAATTATGAATCTTCTGATGAATTATGGTGCCAAAGATATCATTATGGTTGATAGCACTGGTATTATTTATAAAGAGCGTCAAAGCGGAATGAATGATTCCAAAATGGAGATTGCAAAAATAACCAATCCTAAGAATTTGCAGGGAACGTTGCAAGATGCCTTGTTGGAAGCGGATGTTTTTATTGGTGTGAGCGCTCCAAGCTTGATTAATCATCTTGATATTCGCAGGATGAATAAAGATGCGATTGTTTTTGCGATGAGTAATCCTATTCCTGAAATTATGCCAGATGAAGCTAAAAAGGGTGGAGCGGCAATTGTGGCAACAGGAAGATCTGATTATCCAAATCAAATTAATAATGTTTTGGTATTCCCTGGTATTTTTCGTGGAGCGCTTGATACGCAAACAAAAAAAATTACAGAAATTCATAAACTGAAAGCAGCCAAGGCTCTTGCTTCTTTGATAAAAAAACCTACTCGTGATAAAATAATAATAGCCGCGCTTGATAAACGCGCAGCAAAAGTTGTTGCTAATGTTTTCAAAAAAGCATAAATCATAAAACATAGAACATGGAACAAAACTGGAGCATTGAAATGCTTCATGATCCATGCTTCATGATCCATGACTATGAATAATATAAAAATACACAAACAAAAAATTGACCTGGAGAGTAAAAATCAAATCGAATTTTTTGACATCACTGAGAAAGTGCAAGAAATTGTTGAGGCTTCGGGAGTTAGAGATGGAAACGTTGTTGTTTTTGCTCCGCACACCACAATGGGTGTGATTATAAATCATAATGAGCCGATGCTTATTCAGGATTTTATGCGCGTTTTGTATAAACTTGCGCCAATGGATGATCGTTATTCTCATGACTTGTTTGAACTTCGCAGGAGTTCAAAATCAGATGGTAGAAGCAATGGGCACTCGCACTGCAAATCATTTTTAATTGGAGTCAGTCAAACTGTTCCAATTGAAAAAGGAAAATTGTTAATAACCGAAAAGCAAAGTATTTTCGCAGTGGAGTTTGATGGTGCTCGCAAACGCGACGTTACCATTCAAGTAATGGGAATTTAAACATACAACATAAAACATGTAACATGTAACAAAAATGCAAAATGCGTAATGATTCGTATTTGCATGAATGTTATATGCTGTATGTTATATGCTACATGATATGGGGAGACTTGTTGATGATTTGGTTCGAAATGGTTATTTGCGCACCAATAATATTGTTGATGCTTTTTCTGAAATTCCTAGGACCGAATTTGTTCCGAAAGATTTGGAAAATCAAGCTGAGGCAAATATACCTTTGCCAATAGGATATGGTCAAACAATTTCTCAGCCGCTTACTGTAGCATTGATGCTGGAGCTGCTTGATCCTCAGAGTGGTCAAAACATTCTTGATATCGGCGCTGGCAGTGGTTGGACAACAGCACTTCTGGCTCACATTGTTGGCGGCGCTGGCAATGTCACAGCACTGGAGGTTATTCCTGAACTTTGCAAAAGTGGAGAAAAAAATGTTAGCAAATTTAGTTTTATAAAAAAAGGAATAGTGCAATTTCACTGTCAATCTGCTGAAAATGGATTTGAAAAAAAAGCACCTTATGATAGAATTTTGGTTTCAGCTTCAGCTGAAGAAATTCCCAAAGCTTTCAAAGAACAATTAAAGATTGGAGGTAAGATGGTTATTCCGGTTAGAAATGAAATTTGGTTTGTGGAGAAAAAGGGACAAGATGAATTTAATATTGAAAAATTTGCGGGGTTTTCTTTTGTGCCTTTTATTGAGAAAAACTAGCCCGTGAAAGTAATAATCTTTCTGGGTGTATTTTAGTGTGTGATTAATTTAGGATTTACGCTTTTTCTCAACTATTTCTTATTTGGCACGCTTTTGGATAAATATTTACCCCGTCAAATCCAGCAAAGCTGGTGTTCACTGCTGTGAACAATTTGACGGGGCGAGTATCCAAAAGCTCAAAGAGTCGCTGTCGCCAACCTGCCTACCGGCAGGCAGGCAATTGGCCAAAAAAGAAATGTTTCGAAATGCGTAACTGCTTTAATTGTTAAAATATTCCATTATGTTGACTATTCGAAGAAAAATTAGTGTTATAATTTTCGGTTTGATGCTTGTTGTTGGCGGATTTTTTTATGTGTATGATCAAGTTTATTTGGCTTCCGGCGTTAATGTTGAGAAAAAGACGATTGTTATTGAAAAAGGAGACAATGCTTTGGTGGTTGGGGAAAAATTAAGCAATGATGGAATTATTACTGGAAAGTATTTTTTAGCTTATTATCTTTGGAAAAAAAATCAGCTTCATAATTTGGTGGCCGGAGTGTATACATTTTCAGCTGGTATGAAAATTCCAGAGGTTGCACGTATGATTACGGGCGGAGAAATAACTTCAACAGCTGTTCCTGTGACATTTCCCGAAGGTTGGACAATCAGCCAGATGGCTGAGAGATTGGACGCAAACGGTTTTTCAAAAAATGATTTTCTTTCAATTGCAAATAATCCCAGCTCGGAGCTGAAGGAGAAGTATAAGTTTTTAAATGAAATCCCAAAAGAAAAGTCACTCGAAGGATATCTTTTTCCAGATACATATTATTTCGCCAAAGATGCTAGCGCGCAGGATATTATTGAAAAAATGCTCAAGAATTTTGATGCAAAAATAACTGAAAAAATGCGAGCTGATGTTGCACTGCAAAAAAAATCTCTTTATGATGTTGTGACAATGGCAAGCATTGTTGAGGGAGAGGTTAAGAGTGATGATGATAGAAAAATTGTGGCAGGATTGTTTTGGAATAGATTTGAAAATGGAATGCCGCTGCAGAGTGACGCTACTTTGGAATATATTCTTGGTGATAACAAATTCCAACATTCAATTGCGGAAACGAAAATAAATTCTCCGTATAACACTTATCAAAACAGGGGGCTTCCCCCTGGACCAGTTTCTAATCCTGGACTGGCTTCAATTCTGGCAACGCTTAATCCTGAAAAAACAGATTATGTGTATTTTTTGACTGATCCAAAAACAGGAAATACTGCTTTTGCAAAAACTTTTGAGCAGCACATTGCCAACAAGGCAAAGTATGGACTGTAAAATAGGTTTTAGGTTTTAGGTGTTAGGTTCTAGGTTTTAGGGATTAGTTTAATAAAAAAGTGATTACTTTTAAAAACGGCTGTGTGTAGCCGTTTTGTGCTTTTTGAATTTAATTATATTTTACTTTATGAACATTATAAACTTTATTTACCCAGTGAAATCCGGCTTCGCCGGTGCGAAGCAATTTCACGGGGTAAACCTTATGAACTTGTTTATTTTTGACATTTTGGCTTAGCTAAGCTATGATATCAGAAGGTAAAAACGTTAACTTGAAGTGATATTTCATACAATTATGAGGGAGAAAATAAAAGGTTTTTGGCAAAAATTTTTCGGAAATTTTTTTGGTAATATCTCTAGAGATATTGGTATTGATTTGGGAACTGCCAATACATTGGTGTATGTTAAGGGGAAAGGAATCGTAATTAACGAGCCATCAGTAGTTGCAATTAATAAACGCACCGGACAGGTTTTGGCGATTGGGCGAGATGCCAAAAGAATGGTTGGAAAAACTCCGGGGCATATTGTGGCAACTCGTCCTTTGGTGGATGGGGTGGTAAGCGATTTTGAGGTGACCACACAAATGCTAAAATATTTTATTGAAAAGGTTAATAAAGATTCTTTTGCATTTTCACCAAAGCCTCGAGTTTTAATTGGAATTCCATCGCGCATAACAGAAGTTGAAAAAAAGGCAGTTATAGACGCTGCGATGAGTGCTGGAGCTCGCGAAGCATTTCTTATTGAGGAACCAATGGCTGCTGCAATCGGAGCGAGATTGCCGGTTACAGACGCTAAAGGGAATATGGTTGTTGATATTGGTGGAGGAACTTCTGAAATCGCTGTTATTTCTTTGGGTGGCATTGTTAGTGCACGTTCTTTGCGAGTGGCTGGGGATGAGATGAATGAAGATATTATTCGTTATTGTAGAGATGAATTCAATTTGCTTATTGGGGAAAAAAGCGCAGAAGATGTTAAAATTGCAATTGGAAGTGCATATCCGCTCAAGGAACAAATGAAAGTTACAGTTCGAGGTCGCGATCTTGTGAGTGGTTTGCCAAAGGAGGTTATTGTGAATGATGAGCAGATCAGAGAAGCAATTTCACGTTCGATTCGCATTATTGTGAATAATGTTAAAACAGTTATTGAAGAAACGCCGCCAGAGCTTTTGTCTGACATTATGCAAAGAGGAATCATCCTTGCGGGTGGAGGAGGGTTGATTAGGGGTCTTGATAAGTTGGTTGCTAATCAAACAGAAATGCCGGTTCGAATGATGGAAGATCCTTTAACAGCGGTTGTTAGAGGGGTTGGGATTGTGCTTGAAGATTTGGAAAGTCTTAGTGATGTACTTGTTGAAGATCAACGTGAGAAGTCTTTTAAATAGTGAGAAAATCAATAAATGCAAAGATTGGCAAAAACTAAATTGTTTAAAGTTTTTTTTCTTGCGATATTGTTATTGTTGCTTGTTTTTTTAAATCCCTATGGTTTTTTTAATCCTTTTCGCAGCATAGTTGGCGCTGTTTTCTTGCCCTTTCAAAAGGTTTTTTATTCCGTGTCTGTTGGCATAGAAAATGGCAGTGATTTCTTGGGTTCAATCGGGCAGCTTAAAAGTGAAAATGAAAAATTGTTTCAGGAAAATCAGGAGCTACTGGCAAAAAACGCGATGCTTAATGATATGCAAAATGAGAACACAAATTTGCGTGATCAGTTAAAATTGCTTCCTAGAAACAATTATGAATTAGTAGCGGCGACAGTTGTTAGTCAGGATCCTCACAGTATGGGAAATTGGCTGGAAATCGACAGGGGTAGTGATGATGGTATCGTTAATGGGATGCCCGTAATTGTTTCAAAAAGTATTTTGATTGGAAGAATTCAAGATGTTAGCGCAAAAAGATCAAAGATTATGCTTTTAACAAATTCAAAAAGCACAATTAATGTGATGACTTCGCAAAACAGTACAAAGGGTGTTGCTAAAGGCGAATATGGGTTAGCCATTATTTTTGATATGATTTTGCAAACCGATACTGTTGCGGTTGGGGATGATGTTGTTACTTCTGGAATCGGAGGAGAAATGCCAAGAGGATTATATATTGGATCAGTACAAGAAGTTCATATTTCGTCAGACGGCTTGTTTCAACAGGCCGTGGTTGCGGCTCCACTTTCAGTTTCAAAACTACAAACCGTTTTTGTTATCAAAGCTGTGAAATAATTTCAAATAGCAAATGAAGAAAAAAATTATTTATTGTCTGCTTTTATTTTGTGCAATTGTTTTGCAAACAAGCGTGCTGCCTTTGATATCTCCTTTGCATATAGCGGGCGATGTTGTGTTGATGCTTATTCTGGCTGGATCAGTTTTGGATGGTTTCTTTGCATTTTTTTGGTGGGCTATTTTTGCTGGAATTGTTTATGATCTTGCCAGTTATACAACTGTTGGAATTCACGCTCTTATTTTTCTTTTAGTTGTTTATTTTGTGAGTTTTTTTTCCAGACGTTTTTCTGTTGAAATAAAGGGTGTTGGTGTGGCGCTGTTCGTTATTTTTGTTGCAGTTGCTACGCTGCTTTCTCGCGGGATTATCGCACTGTCTGTTGCTTGGGATTTGCAGACATTCAATGGATATTTTGAAGAGTTTGGCAATTGGAAGATTATTATTTTTCAAATTTTGTTTAATACCTTTTTGTTTTTGTTTTGTTTTTTTGTTCTTAAAAAAGTGAAGAAGTTTTTTGTAATTGAATAGAAATTATGTTTAAAAGAAAACAAAAAATACCAAAAAAATTCTCAGGAATGGAGATTGAAGACTATGTCCTTACAGCGACAGAGAAAGAAGCTTCACGAATGGAAAAACCGCTTGAAAAAAAATGGTTTGATTTTCTGTGGATTTTTATGGTTGCGTTTGTTGTGATTCTTGGTGTGCGAGTTTTTTTCTTGATTGTTATACGAGGAGCATATTATCAAGATGTTTCAAAAGGCAACAGTGTTCGTTCTGTTGTGATTAAAGCTCCACGTGGTAGGATTTTTGATCGCGCCGGTGTGCCGTTGGTTAACAATGTGCCGAGTATTGATGCGGTAGTAATTCCAGTGGATATTCCTAGAGATAGTGCAAAAACAAAAGAAATTGCCGAAGATGTTTCAAAAATTTTGAATATGAATGTTGAAGAAGTTTGGGTTGTGCTTGAAAAAAATGCCACTTCCAAATCGCTCAATCCTGTTTTATTGAAAGAGCACATTGAACATAATCAAGCCTTGTCACTTCTTGAAAAAGGAAATGATCTTCCAGGAATTGGTATTGAAAAAACGGCAATCAGAGATTATACGGATGGACCTATATTTTCACACATTCTTGGTTATGAAGGAAAAATTGAACAAAAAGAACTTGATCGTGATCAGAGCTATTTGCTTACTGATTATATTGGAAAGCAAGGAATTGAAAAATCTTATGAAAAATATTTGCGAGGAGTTCACGGTGCGGATCAGGCAGAGGTTGATTCAATGGGCAACACCAAAAGAGAGGTGGGTATTATAAACCCAAAACCGGGTAGTGATTTGATTATGAGTATTGATGCAGGACTTCAGAAAAAAATTTATGACAGCATTAATGGTATTTTGGAAAAAACAGGAACAAAAACCGCAGCAGCCGTGGCTATTGATCCAAAAACTGGTCAAGTGTTGGCAATGGTTAATGTGCCAAGTTTTGATAACAACTTGTTTGCTAATAAAATTTCGGGCGATCAATATGCAAATTTGATAAATGATCCAAACAATCCACTTTTTGACAGGGCAATTTCAGGAGAATATCCTCCCGGTTCAACAATTAAGCCTGCAATTGCATCAGGTGCGCTTTCCGAAGGCGTTATAAATCCATCCACAATCATTGATGGACTTGGAGGAATGCTCCGAATAGGAAGTTATACTTTCGGAGACTGGAAAACTCACGGGCCAAGCGATGTGCGCACGGCAATAGCTGAAAGTAATGATATTTTTTTCTATACAATTGGTGGTGGATATGGAAACGTAAGTGGACTTGGAATGACTCGAATGAAAAAATGGTACAATTTGTTTGGATTTGGAGAACCTTCAGGTATTGATATTGGCGGGGAAGCAAGTGGATTTATTCCAGATGAAAAATGGAAACTGGATAAAATCAAGGAAAAGTGGTCAGTTGGGAATAGTTATCACGCATCAATTGGTCAAGGATATGTGACGGCAACTCCACTTCAAGTTGCAAATTATACTGCGGCAGTTGCCAATGGCGGAACATTGTATAAACCATATTTGGTTTCTCAAATAAAAAAAAGCAATGGAGAAAATATTGTTATTCAGCCAGAAATAATTCATTCTGATTTTGTTTCTTCAGATGTGCTTTCTGTTGTGCGCGAAGGTATGCGGCAAACCGTCTTGGCTGGGACAGCGCAGACACTTAAAGATATGCCAGTTGAGATTGCTGGGAAAACAGGTACTGCCGAATTTGGTAGTGAGGACAAAACTCACGCTTGGTTTGTTTCTTTTGCTCCGTATAATGATCCAGAAATTGCTATGGCAGTTTTGGTGGAAGGTGGTGGAGAGGGTCACTCCAGTGCGTTGCCCGTTACTAAGGAAGTTTATCAATGGTATTTTGGAGGCAGGCAATAGGCTTGACCCCGTTAGAAATTTCACAAGTATGCATTCTTAAATATTTTGAATTAAGAAAAAAGTCTAAATACAAGTTAAAAGTAGTTTTTTGAAATTTCTAACGGGGTTGACAAAATGGCTTAAAATAGCTATACTGCATCGGTTGTGCTATAATAGATAAGTTCATTGAAATTGTGGTATATCAAAGTAATTGAGTGGTTACCCTGATTTTTATTGGGGAGGAAAGTCCGGACATTTAGCTTCAATTTATTTTGGAGTAAAGGTAGCGGGTAACGCCCGTCCGCAGTGATGCGAGAGGTGCGAGCAGAGACGCTTTGATTCGAAAGAGTCGAGCACCCTTCGGGGTGAGTTCTTATAGTAATATGAGAAGTGAAACGGCCAAATCCTTACCTGAATGCAAGACCGTATTCCAATGCTTTGCATTGGTTTGTGTCGCTCGAGCTTGTCAGTAATGGCAAGCCCAGATAAATGATCACTAATACAGAATCCGGCTTATAGATTACTTTGATATGCTATGAATTTAATGAGATAATTTTATTCAAAAAAATGAAAAAACGCAGCGAATTATTTTTTAGTGCTATTCAGGTTCCAATGGATGCGGCAATGATATTGTTGGCAGCGCTAAGTGCTTTTGCAATTCGAAATATTCCTGAACTTTTGGCATTAAAACCAAAGTTGTATAACTTTCCATTGGAAAGTTATTTGAATATTATTTTAACGATAATTCCACTTGCATTATTTATTTATGCTATTGAGGGGCTTTATAATATTAAAGTTACTAGAAAATTTTGGCAGGAAGCTGTGAAGGTTTTTTCTGCCACTTCTATTGTTTTGGTTGTGATTATTGTGACCATCTTTCTTAAACGAGAATGGTTTTCGTCTCGTTTTATAATTCTTGCAGGATGGGTTTTGACTGTTGTATATGTGACAATCGGAAGATATGCTTTGCAAAAAATACAGAGATATCTTTTGGAAACAAGAGGTGTGGGTGTGCACAGACTTCTTTTGATAGGTAGAAATGGCAAGATGGATCAAATCTTAAATTTAATCAAACACAACGCAGCCCTGGGTTATAAAATTGTCGGACATATGGAAGCTGGCAGCATCAGAGCTGTGCGCGAGCTCAAAGAAAGAAGAGGTGTTGATGAAATTATTGTTTGCGACGCACTGCTTACGGATGAGGAACAAGAAAAATTAATCGATTATTGCGCAATTAATAATATTTCATATAAATTTATTCCGACAAAATTGCAGACCGCAAAATTCGAAGCAGGAATTTTCAATGGGGAACCGATTATTGAAATCAGGCATACTCCACTTGAGGGTTGGGGAAAAATATTAAAACGTACTTTTGATATAATCAGCTCAAGCATTTTAATTGTAATTCTTTCTCCATTGATGCTGCTGGTTTCATTGCTTATAAAATTCGAATCACTTTTTGAAAACAGAAAAGGGGCGCCTATTATTTATAAAAATGAGCGCATCGGAAGTGACGGAAAGAAATTTAATGTGTTCAAGTTTCGATATATGAAATGGGAGTTTTGCACAGACCCTAATACAAAAGAAGGAAAAAAGGCGTTGGAATATGAAAAAGAGTTAATTGAAAAATTAAGCATCAAAAAAGGTCCGCTTTACAAAATTAAAAATGATCCTCGCAAAACAAAAGTGGGTGCATTTATTGAGAAATTTTCTATCGACGAGCTCCCGCAGTTTTTCAATGTATTGTTTGGGGATATGAGTTTGGTGGGTCCTCGTCCACATCAGGAAAGGGAAGTTGAAAAATATAATGAATATCACAGGCGCTTGCTTACCATTAAGCCGGGGGTTACAGGAATGGCTCAGGTTTCAGGGCGCAGCGACCTCGAGTTTGAAGATGAATATAAGCTTGATGTGTTTTATATTGAAAATTGGTCACTTTGGCAGGATATTCAAATTTGCCTCAAGACAGCCTTAGTTTTGTTTAAAAAAAGGAAGAATTGACAAAAACTGTAAAATAGACTATAATTAGAGGTAGAGAAGATTAAAAATAAAATGGTTTGGTCGACTGTTTTGAACAATCTTTCTCGGTATTATAACCAGTAATTAATGAAACACAATTATGACAGATGTAAGACCCACAGACCAGGAATTTTTAGAGTTCGCTGTTAAGGCGCTCGTTGATAACCCTGGAGATGTAAAGGTAGAAAGGAAAATTGATGAAATGGGAGTTCTCATCACGTTGGATGTAAATCCTGCAGATATGGGAATGGTAATCGGCCGAGAAGGTCAGACCGCAAAAGCCCTTCGTACAATTTTGAGAGTAATCGGTGCAAGAAACAATGCACGCGTTAACCTTAAGATTAATGAACCAGAAGGTTCTCTTCGCGGAGAGCGAACACCAAGACCAGAGGCAGCACCAGCTCCAGAAGTAAAAAAGAGCATTGATGATGTGCTTGGAGATATGAACATCTAATATCACTTTCGATATAATAAAAACCCCGATGAAAGTCGGGGTTTTTATATTTTTAAAAATGGATAAATTGATGAAATCAAGTATAGCGATCCAGTTATTACAACTGGTTCTTTTGACGTTCTGATATTCTTAAGAATGTCAGAACGTTTGTTTTTTATGATGGAAAAGTTTTTGAAGTTTTGGGATTGCAAAAATGTTGCGATTTCTTGGTTGTCGATTGAACTCCAGTGATTGTCCATTCCTGAGGTTGAAAATTGTGTGAGCAGGATTTTGTCTGCGAGCGGGATGATATATTTCAGCATTACTTTAAAATCTTTGCCCTTTTTGAAAGCGATAACGAAAGTAAATTTTTGTGAGGGATAAATTTTGGCAAGATTATTGCTAAGAGTTTTCATTTTTTGCGGATTGTGCGCACCATCAATAATGAGTGTTTGCCCGCCCGCAACGCTTCGCAAGTGAGCTTGCTCGCGTAGCGATGCGGGCGGGGCGCCAATCTTGCGAATTTCTAGGCGACCAGGAATTGTGATTTTTTCCAGTGCGCCTCGCAGTTTTGTTTCGTTGATTTCAATATTATCCCGCTTGGATAATATTGAAAGACAGGCAAGTGCGAGTGAGCAATTTTCGGCTTGATGAATTCCAATCAAGCCTAAATGGATATTTTTTAAAGATAGTTTTTTTTCTTTGTCATTCCGGGCTTGACCCGGAATCCAGCCGGACTTTATATCTTTAGTTATATTGCTAACTGATGATTTTAATAGGGGCTGGATTCCCGTTTTCACGGGAATGACAAGGTGAAAATCAAAAATTGTTTCTTGTGTCGTTGAAGAAATGATGGAATAATTTTTATTATTGATGATATGTAATACTGAATTTTTTTCTTCGCATTTATTTTTGATGACGGTTTGTGCTGCAGGCGTTTGTTGTGTGTTGATTGTTGTATTTTGGCTGTTAATTATCCCAGCTTTCTCAAGGGCGATTTCGGAAATAGTCTTTCCAAGAATTTGAGTGTGATCCAGTCCAAGTTTTGTGATGATGCAAATTTTGTTTTTGTTTGTCACGGTGTTGGTTGCATCAAGTCTTCCACCAAGCCCTGTTTCCATCACGGCGTAGTCTAGTTTTTCTTTGGCAAACATATAGAAAGCTAGCGCCACATTTATTTCAAAAAAAGTTGGCATTCCATATGAACTCTTTTCCATTTTCAAAATTGTTGGCAGGATTTGGTTGAAATATTTAAGAATCAGTTTTTCATTCGGCAGTTGATTGTTGATTTGCATTCTTTCGCGGATATCAAAAATATGTGGAGAAATTGACATTCCAACTGAAAATTCTTGGCTTTGCAGGATATGGCTGGTCAAATGGGCAGTAGAGCCTTTGCCAGAAGTCCCAGCAATGTGGATAACTTTAATTTTGTTTTGAGGATTTCCGAGCAATTTCATGAAATATTTGGCTCTTTTAAGACCAATATCTCCCATAAACAAAGCCTCCCTCGTTGGAATGCGAGTTAGTAAAAAATCTTCAAATTGTTCCAATGTGGTAATTTTCATGTCCTGCTATCATAGCGTTTCAATCAAAAAAAGACAAATTTCGATCGTTATTAATTTTTTTGGCAAATACTATCACACTCGATAGTGTGATAGTATTTGCCAATCATTGCAAACATCTTTGTGTATTGACTTATTTTGTTTTTGGTGTTAATTTGGTTTCAATCGAAGGAAGGCTTGTTGATACGGTGTTTTGCGCGAATATCGTTCAGCATTAACCTGTCCTTTTGTTTTGCTCCAGGGTAGACCCCGCCATGTAACCCGAAATCCTGGAGCGAACCGAATGGTTGCGTGAGGGAGTCGCATTTTATGCGACCATGGCGGGAATTCTTTAAAAATCCAAAAAATTGGAGAAAGGAGGCATTATGTTTGATGACAATCGGTATCCTGACTATGTGCAAATTGAATTTGAAAAATATTTCAAGCGCTTGCGGGAAGAACTTACTTGGAATATGGTGCTTCCAAAATATTTCCGAAAAGATCAATTAAAAAAAGCGCACGAAGCTATTTATGTGAGATGTTCATTTCACAAGGAAAGAACCGCCTCAATGCGCTTCTCTTTTTCCAGAAATATTTTTCATTGTTATGGGTGTGGTTCCGGAGGAAGTTTGTTCTCTTTTATTTCGAAAAAGGAGGGAGGGGCTTTTGAGGCGATGCTTTTTATTAGGAAGCATTTTCAAATCCTTCTGCCATTTTCCAGAAAACAGTGGCGAGCAATAAAAACAGAAATGGCGATGATGGAAACACTGGGATTGAATTCCGATTTTCAGGCGATTGCTCTTGATGGATGGGGGGAATCTTATGTGCTTGAAGATGAGGATTGGGAAGAAATTGAAACCGAGCGGTTAAATTTTGAGTTGTCCTGTATTGATCCCGTGGAAGCTTTTTTTGATTTGAGAGATGATTGTTTTTTTCATCCCACCACTCAAATAAAGGAAGTAAAAAAGGTTAATGTTCAAAAAAAAGAAGAGCAAATCTTGTTGGACGTAAGTGGGTTACGCTTAGAAAAGTTTATAATTATAAGGCACGGTATGTACGGTTTTGATGATCGTTTAAATGAACGTGGTCGTCAACAGATGGAGGAATTATCAAAAAAAATAGATCCACTGCTGAAAGGTGGAAAAAGTAGTCTGTTGATTTCCTCAACTGCACCCAGAGCATTGGACAGTGCGGATGTGCTTGAAGAAAAATTGTTTTTTAAGCGGCGCGAAGACCTCGAATTATTTTGGTCAGATAATAGCCATAATTGGGATATTACAGCTGCCATAGAAGTAATTCTTGAAAAAGGAATTGATTACGAAGTGGTAATTATTGTATCTCATCTGGAATATTGCGAATATCTCCCGTGGCGTTTTATGAAAAAAGTTTTCGGTTTAGATTCTCAAAGTTTTTCTATGAATAAAGGTGATGCATGTATGTGTAACCTAGTAGAAAAAACTTTGATAAAGTTATAAAATTAGGCAGTCCTTGTATTCAAGGTCTGCCTTTTTCTTTTATTTGAGCTCTTTTTTATTTTAAAAAACCGTGGTAAAATGATAATAGCTATAAAGTTCATAAAGTTGCAAGTTATAAAGTAAAGAGCTTGTGATTTTTGTGTTCCTACCTTATGAACTTTAAGAACTTTTAACATTACAAACTTTCATATGCGATTTGATATTATCACAATTTTTCCGAAGATTTTCGATAGCTATTTTGGCGAGTCGATTGTTAAGCGTGCTAGAGAAAAGAAAATCGTGGAAATTAACGTTCATAATTTGCGGGATTATTCAGTAAACAAGCATCATAATATTGATGACACTCCATATGGCGGAGGCGCTGGAATGGTGATGCAAGTCGAGCCGATTTATCGGGCAGTGGCTGATATTCAAAAAGCTAATTTAAAAACCAGAACGATTTTGTTTTCTGCCAAAGGAAAGCGATATAAACAAAAAGATGCAAAAAGATTATCCGAGTATGATCAGCTCATTTTTGTTTGTGGAAGATATGAAGGTGTTGATGAAAGAGTGGCTGAGTTTGTTGTTGATGAAGAAATTTCTATTGGAGACTTTGTCCTGACTGGCGGCGAAATTCCGGCAATGCTGGTGGTGGACAGTGTCACGAGATTGCTGCCGGGAGTTTTGGGTAATGATCAAAGCGCGATTGAAGAATCACATAGCGAGGAAGGATATTTGGAATTTCCACAGTACACTAAACCGGAAAAGTTTTTAAAGTGGGAAGTGCCTAGCGTGCTGCTTAGTGGAAATCATAGTGAAATTGAAAGATGGAGAAAGGAGCATTCAGGACTCAAATAATTTTAAGTTTTAAATTTTAAATTTAAAATCAATTTCCAATAAATAAATTTGAAATGTTTAAAAATTAAGACATTGAAAAATTTGGATTTGATTAAAAACTTAAAACTTAAAATTTAAAATTTGATAGTCAAAAATAAAAAGATAAAATTTTATTATTTAGTGATACTGAGATAAATCAAATTGCTATATAAACTTGACCGGTATGCAAACAAAATTGGGGGATAGGACATTGCTGATAGTCGTTTCGTCATTGCTTGTTTTTGGGCTTATTATGATTGCAAGTGCTGGTGTGATTTATTCAGAGACCAGATTTGCTGACGAATACTATTTTTTTAAGCATCAATTGATCTACGGAGTTATTCCTGGTATTTTTGCACTGTATTTTTTTTCTAAGCTTGATTATCATTTTTGGAAAAAAGTTGCCGTGCCATTGTTTTTTCTTGCGGTTGTTTTTTTGATTTTGGTTTTTGTCCCTGGGGTTGGGTCGCGAGTGTATGGCGCAAGTCGTTGGCTTCAACTTGGTCCATTTTCTTTTCAACCTTCTGAAATGACAAAATTAGCAGTAATAATATATCTTGCTGCTTGGCTTGAAAGTCGAGGAATTCAAAGAATCAAGGATGTTTTTGAAGGGATGTTACCGTTTTTGGGGATAATAGGTCTGCTCGCTTTTTTGATTATGAAGCAACCAGACACGGGAACACTGGGTGTTATTGTGCTTACTTCTTTTGCTATTTTTTTTATTGCGGGAGCTCGTCTTTCGCATCTTGCTTCAATGGGAGCATTGGGAATGGTAGCGCTTTGGATTCTTGTTAAGATTGAACCATATCGATTCAATCGTATTTTGGCATTTCTTGACCCGAGCGCTGATCCACAAGGAATCGGTTATCAAATAAGTCAGGCATTGCTGGCGGTTGGTAGTGGCGGTTTTTTTGGAGTTGGTCTTGGTCATTCCAGGCAGAAATTTAATTATTTGCCAGAACCAGTTGGAGACAGTATTTTTGCAGTTTTGGGCGAAGAAATTGGAATGGTGGGTGCGATGATTTTGATTGCACTGTTTGTTACTTTGGCGATGAGGGGCATTAAGATTGCTAAAAACGCTCCTGATATGTTTGGCAGACTTATGGCGACAGGAATCACATCTTGGATAATATTGCAGGCATTTATTAATATTAGTGCTAACATTGCGTTGGTTCCACTTACTGGAATTCCACTTCCATTTATCAGTTATGGCGGAACATCGCTTGTATTTTTGATGGCAGCGGTTGGTATTTTGCTTAATATATCCAAACATTCAAATTTGAATAACTAGTAAATTATGCTGGATTTATTGCACGTTTATTGTTATGCTTAGACTGTAAATACAATTTTCAATGATCAATTTCCAATTTTCATATAAATCCTAATGACTCAATGACTAAATTCGCATTTTGTTTTGAAAATTAAGAAATTGAAAATTAAATGAAAATTGAGAACTGAAAATTGTAAATTAAATAATTTTACTAAATTATTCTATTATGCGAATAGTATTAACTGGTGGAGGCACGGGAGGACATTTAACACCGCTTGTCGCAGTGGCTGACAAATTAAAAGCGAAACTTGGCAGTGAGGCCAATATTCTTTATATTGGTTCGGGAGCTGAAATGGAAAAAAAAATAATGTCTGAAGAAGGAATTCCAACAAAATTTGTTATTAGTGGAAAAATGCGACGATATTTTTCCTTTCAAAATTTTATTGATTTTTTCAAAGTGCCAATTGGCTTTGTGCAATCATTATGGATATTGCTTCGTTTTATGCCGGACGTTATTTTTTCTAAGGGCGGTTATGTGGCAGTGCCAATTGTGCTGGCAGGTTGGATATATCGTATTCCGATTATGATTCACGAGTCTGACAGTGCACCCGGAATCGCAAATCAATTTTTGTCTAAATTTGCCAACAGGATTGCAGTGGCATATCCAAGCGCTGAAGAATATTTTCCTAAGGAAAAAACGGCATTGGTTGGAAATCCAATACGATTTCAAGTAACTCAAGGTGATGCCAAAATATTGCGACAAGAAATTGGCTTTACTGAGTCGCGAAAAACACTCTTGATATTGGGTGGTTCACAAGGATCACGGATTATTAATGAAGCAATTGTTAAAATCCTTCCGCAACTTTTGCAGCATTTTCAAATTATTCATCAAACCGGACAAGAGCATTATGACAATGTTTTGCGTGAAGCGGCTTTTGTTGGTGTTAAAGCTGGGCACAATGGATATTATGCTGCGCCGTTTATGAATGCCAATAAACTTCGAGATGCTTTTGCCTTAAGCGATTTGGTTATTAGCAGAGCTGGCGCAACATTTATCACAGAAATAGCAGCAAACGGAAAGCCAGCAATTTTAATTCCAATTTCTGAAAGTGCAAATGATCATCAGCGTATGAACGCTTATGCGCTTGCACAAATTGGAGCAGCGCTAGTGCTTGAAGAAGCAAATCTTGGAGAACATATTTTGCTTGAAAAAATAAATCATATTTTGAATGACAATGAACTTCAAATGAATATGGTTGAAAAAATTAAAACTTTTTATCATCCAACTGCTGCAGACGTTATTGCTAATGGTATTATTGAAATCGCTGAGGCAAACTAATTAACACGAATACAAAACGGATTTTCACGAATAATTATTGTTGTCTACTTTTATATATATGAATATTAAAGATATTAAAAAAGCTTATTTTGTGGGTATTAAGGGTGCGGGTATGACTGCTGTGGCTCAAATTTTGCAAAGCAGGAATATTGAAATTTCCGGCTCTGATACGGGCGAGGTTTTTTATACTGACGCAATACTAAAACGTTTGAATATTCCATATTATGAAGAATTCATAGCGCGGCACGTTCCAAATGATGCTACTGTTGTTATTTATTCAACTGCTTATAATGAGGGAAATAATGTTGAAATGGCTGAGGCTAAAAAGATGGGTGTTTTAATGCTGAGTTATCCTGAAATTTTGGGACTTTTGTTTGCTGAAAAACTTGGTATTGCAGTTTGTGGAACGCACGGAAAAACAACCACCTCGGCGATGCTTGCCAGTGCTCTTACTGAAGCAGAATTGGAGCCTAGTGCAATTGTTGGGAGCAATGTTATTTCATGGGAGGGTAGTGCACTTTCTGGAAACGGAGAATATTTTGTGGCTGAAGCTGATGAATATCAAAACAAGCTTCGTTTTTACCAGCCGTGGTCTGTGATTCTCACAAGTGTTGATTGGGATCATCCTGATTTTTTTCCGGATTTTGTTGAATATAAGAAAGTGTTTAAAGAATTTGTGAAAAAAATTCCCAAAACAGGTTTTTTGGTGGTTTGGGGTGATAGCAGTGACACATTGGAAGTTGCCGAGAGCGCAAATTGCAATTTGATTACCTATGGTTTTGGGGAAGACAATGAGTATAGAATTACAAATTACAAATTACAAATTATAAATGAAAATACGATGCAGTTTTTTGAAGTTGAATATGATGGAAAAAATTTGGGAGAATTTATTTCGCCACTTTCTGGTAAGCACAATATTTTAAACGCCGCTTCTGTAATTGCACTTTCTCATAAAATGGGATTGGATTTAAGTAAAATAGGAAAATCACTGAATGAATTCAAAGGGACCACGAGACGTTTTGAATATATTGGAAAATATAAGCAAGCTTTGCTGATTGATGATTATGCTCATCATCCAGATGAAATCAAAGCAACACTTGCTGGCGCTAAAGATCGCTTCGAAGGAAAAAAAATCTGGACAGTTTTTCATCCGCACACTTTCTCCAGAACCAAAGCGCTGCTCCAAGATTTTGCTCAAAGTTTTGATAACACCGAACGTGTGATTGTTATTGATACATATGGAAGTGCACGCGAATCTGGCGGGGAGGCCACTTCTGAAGACTTGGTAACATTGATTAATAAATATAACTATAATAAGGCTGAGTATATTCCAACCATTGATGAAGCTACGCAGTATTTGAAAGAAAAGTCAGGAGAATATGACGTGCTTATTACAATGGGCGCAGGAGATGTTTGGAGAGTCGGACAAGCGCTTAAGGAATAAATTTAAAATTGCTTTTATCTTGGAAAATGTTAAAATTGGGTTAGTAGTGATAATTTTTCTGAATAATAAATTGAATTTATGCAGCAAAAAATAATAATGTATACAGATGGCGGTTCAAGGGGAAATCCGGGACCAGCGGCAGTTGGTGTGTATATTGAAACTTTGAATAAAAAAATTGGACAGTGCATCGGAAACAGGACAAATAATGATGCTGAATATGAAGCTTTGATTTTGGGTTTGCAAAAAGCTAAAATATTTTTAGGCAAAGAGAAGGCAAAGAAAACTGAAGTGGAATGTTTTTTGGATAGTGAGCTGGTTGTAAAACAATTGAATCATGAATATAAATTAAAAGAACCACGTATACAACAATATTTTATTGAAATTTGGAATCTGATGTTGGAATACGGCAAAGTTACCTTTGTGCATATTCCGCGAGAGAAAAATAAAGTTGCAGACGCACTGGTTAATGAAGCGTTGGATAATCAATGTAAACAAACAAATTTATTGTAAACAAAAGTTACGCGTTTCGAAACATTTCTTTTTTGGCCAATTGCCTGCCTGCCGGTAGGCAGGTTGGCGACAGCAACTCTTTGAGCTTTTGGATACTCGCCCCGTCAAATTGTTCACAGTAGTGAACACCAGCTTTGCTGGATTTGACGGGGTAAATATTTATCCAAAAGCGTGCCAAATAAGAAATTGTTGAGAAAATGCGTAAGTCCTAATAATATTTATGTCTAAGAAAAAAAAGTGGATTATCTGGGGCGTTATTCTTGTTGTCGTTATTGGTGGTGTTATTTTTTATTTTAAAAATAAAAAACCAGTAATAACATATACGACCGCGGATGCAACAAAAGGAACTCTTGCGCAAACTGTTTCAGTGACAGGGGATTTGGTGGCAAAAGATGAAATTACTCTTAACTTTGAAATTGGCGGGCGAGTGAGTAAAGTTTTTGTCAAAGAAAGTAATCAAGTTGCAGCAGGCGACAAGATTGCAACACTGACTGACTCAACACTTCAAAAACAAGTTGATCAGGCAAAGGCTGGTCTTGATCAGGCGATTGCAACATCTGGTTCAAATAGTGACACTTTGCGCGAAGCAAAAGTAGGTCTTGATAATGCAGAGGATTCATTGGATCAAACAAAAAAATTAAACGATGAAACGGTTGCTTCTGCAGAGCAGACAGTTGAAAATGCGCAAAAAGCTTATGACGATACCCTGGATTTTTATAATAGCAATATTTCAAAACAAAATAAAATTACACTTACAAATGCTGAAAATGCACTTGCAAGTGCCAAGCAAGCGCTTAAAACTGCCAAAGAACAAACAGACCTTTCTGAAATTTCAGCAGACAATGCTGTTTCTAGCGCTAAGGCCAGAGTTAAAACAGTTGAATCAGATTTCGCCAGAAATGCTCGCAATGCTCAGGTTGCAAGTGCGCGAGCAGTATATGATATGGCTTTGCTTAATTTGAACAAGGCTGTGCTCATCTCTCCTGTAAATGGCATCATTACGGAAGTTAACAATAAACCAGGGGAAATTCTTGGCACAGGTGTTATCAAGGAAGCATTTTCACGTGTGATGTCGCTCGATATGATTATTCAATCGCAGGTTCCTGAATCAGACATTGTGAAAGTGAAACTCGGACAACACGCTAGCGTCACATTTGACGCGCTCACACCCGAAGATATTTTCGATGCTGATATTATTGAAATAAACCCAGCCTCCACAAATGTGCAAGGTGTTGTGTATTATGATATTAAACTCAAACTTAACACTCTTGATGCCAGAGTAAAACCGGGGATGAGTTTAAATGTTGATATTAAAACTGCTGAAAAAAGTGAAGTAGTTATGATCCCAAGTCGCGCAATTAAAATTGAAGAAAATAAAAAGTATACAGAAGTTTTGAAAGCTGACAATGTTACGATAGAAAAAGTTTACGTTGAAACTGGTTTGGAAGGGGATGATGGAATGGTGGAAGTTAAAAAGGGTTTGAATGGCGGAGAGAAAGTCGTGACGTTTCAAGTGACGAAGTAGGTATTAGGTTCTAGGTGTTAGGTGTTAGGAGATACGAATAAAAAAGCCCACAACGTTGATAGCTGCAGACTTTAGTTAGGAGTAAAAGTTGATTGATCATTCATCAGTTTCTTTTTGTTTCTCTAAATGCATGCCGACACTTGAGCCAATATAGAGACCCATGGCTAGTAAGGCGGCCATGTCTACGAGTGCCGCTGCTGACAGATCTGGTTTATGGCCGAGACTTTTGTTGATAAACTGAATAATAGTATAGAGACCAGATGAAATAGCTATTCTGATTATTATTTCACTCATTTTTCCTCCCTTGGCTTCCTTGAGCCATTTGTGATATTTGATTGCTAACGAACCACGATAGTCTATTATACTCTAAAATAATAAAAAAGTCAAGCACGCGCTAAGGCGCGAGTAAAAAGGTTCTAAAGTTTGTAAAGTTCATAAAGTAAATAAGATATGAAATTAATAGAAGTTGAAAATTTGGTTAAGACTTATGATAGTGAGGGCGTGCAGACTCAGGCGATGAGGGGTCTTAATTTTACGATTGAAAAAGGCGAGTTTGTTTCGATTATGGGACCGAGTGGCAGCGGCAAATCAACGTTGATGCAAATTTTAGGAATGCTTGATCGTCCCACGACGGGAGCTTATTTGTTTGAAGGAAAAAATATCAACTCCTATTCTGACGATGAATTGTCAAAACTTCGCAATAAAAAAATTGGTTTTGTTTTTCAATCATTCAATTTACTTCCGCGTACTACGGTATATGAAAATACGGAGCTGCCACTTCTTTATGACGAAGATCATTTGGAAGTACATAATAAAGAAAAAATAAACAAAGCCTTGGCCGCTGTGGGAATGAGCCATCGCATCCAATATCTTTCAAATCAGCTTTCTGGCGGAGAAAAACAACGCGTGGCCATTGCGCGTGCTCTTGTGAATGACCCAGAAGTTATTTTTGCTGACGAGCCAACTGGAAACCTTGATTCAAAATCAGGACTTGCTGTGATGCGAATTTTGCAAAAACTTAACGACGATGGGCACACTGTTATCTTGGTAACTCACGAAACATATACTGCTCAACACGCCAAGCGAATTTTGAATATGAAAGACGGGCAAATTATTTCCGATGAACTTGTAAAAAATCGCTTAGTGGCAGATGGGGAAGGAGAACTCTTAAAGTAATTTCCAATAACCAATTTCCAATTTCCAATAAATTCGCCATCCGGCGAAATTGCAATACAGCGAAGTGGTTTTTATTTTGGTTTGAAAATTTAAAGAATTGAAAATTGTGAATTGAAAATTATAAATTCAATAAAATGCGCAAAACTCTAAGATTTTATGAAACTTACTTCTCCAATTAAAATTTCCTATAAAAACCTAATGGCGGCCAAGTTCCGCTCATTTTTGACGATTCTGGGAATTATTATTGGAATTGCGAGTGTGATTATTGTGATGGCAATTGGGGCAAGTGCTCAGCAACTTATTATTGCGCAAGTTTCAGGTGTTGGTTCGAATCTTGTTGGCGTTTTGCCGGGAGCTTCTGATGAAAAAGGTCCTCCCGCATCTGTGCTTGGAATTGTGACAACAACATTAAAGCAATCAGATCTTGATGCGGTTTTGCTCAAAAAAAATGTTCCAAATGCTGTGGCAGCCTCTGGATATGTAAGTGGAATAGGAACTGCAAAATACAAAAACAATTCTCGGCAGAACAATTTTCAAGGTGTTTCTGCGGATTTTATTGATGTTGAAAAAAATGATTTAAGTTCGGGAAGATTTTTTACAGACGAGGAAGATTCAGGTTTGGCGCGCGTGGCAGTTTTGGGATCAAACACTGCAAAGGAACTTTTTGAAAACGAAGATCCAATTGGGAAAATGTTTTCGCTCAAAGATGTGAATTTCACGGTGGTTGGTGTTTTGGCACTGAAGGGAGGATCAGCAGTTTCTAATCCTGATGAGCTTGTGTATATGCCACTTTCTACTGCTCAAAAAATTCTGCTCGGAATCGATTATCTCAATTTTATGCGTGTAAAAATTGATAATCCTGAAAACATAACTCGCGCTGTTGCGGATATAAAATATACCATCAGAACTCAGCATAGAATTAAAAATCCAAATGACGATGATTTTTCAGTTCGTGACACTGCGCAAGCTCTTAATATGATTACTAATATTACCAATGTGCTTAAATATTTCCTAGCTGGAATTGCGGCGATTTCACTACTGGTTGGCGGTGTTGGTATTATGAATATTATGCTTATTTCTGTTACGCAGCGTATTCGCGAAGTCGGTCTGCGAAAAGCTGTTGGCGCGCGCAATCGTCACATTATTACGCAGTTTTTGATTGAAGCTGTTTTTATTACTTTGGTTGGCGGTATAATCGGAATTATTTTTGGGATCTTGATTTCACTTCTGGCTGCAGTTGTTATTAATGCTTTGGGATATGAATGGGAATTTTTGATTTCATTTAGTTCGATTGTGGTTGCAACAATGGTATCGGCAGCTATTGGTCTTTTGTTTGGTTTATATCCTGCTCGCAAGGCCGCGAGAATAAGCCCAATGGAGGCGTTGAGATATGAATAATGGTTCATAAAGTTTGTAAAGTTCATAAGGTTTGTAAAGTAAAATGAGAAGATTATTTTTATCAATAAGATTAGCTTTTGGAAATCTGCGTAATAATAAAGGCAGGACTGTTTTGACATTGGTTGGAATTGTAATTGGGATTATGTCGGTTATTGTGGTTTCTTCTAGTGGACAAGGACTTAAAAATTATGTGCTTGGACAATTTGATAGTTTTGGAACTGATGTGATTCAAATTGAAACAAAGGTTCCCGCAACAGGAAAAACTTCAGCTGCAAATGCAGAAGGTCAAGCAACAGGAATTCAAATAACAACTCTGAAAGTTTCAGATGGAGAAGCGCTGGCTAAAATTCCAAATGTGGCAAGTTTTGCAGCAGGAACAATGGGTCAAGAGCTGACAAGTTATAAAAATGAAAATAAAAGAGCGATGCTTTTTGGGGTTGGTGCTAATTATCCCCAGGTGGACAGTGCTGTGAAGGTTCAGGAAGGAATTTTTTATGATCAGGCTGCTGATGATAGTTTGGGACAAGTTGCGGTTATCGGACCTGATATTAAAGAAACTCTTTTTGGCACTGAAGATGCCATTGGAAAGTCAATCAAAATTAAAAATATGGATTTCCGTGTGATTGGAGTTTTGGAAGAAAGAGGTGCAGTTACATTTTTTAATTATGATGAACTCATTTATATTCCCGTGCAAACATTGCAAAAGAAAATTTTAGGAATTGATTATGTGCGTTTTATTACTGTTAAAGTTAAAGATCAAAATCTTATTGAGGTAACCGTGGCTGATATTGATGATACATTAAAAAGAATTCATCGTACTTATAAACCAGAGCAAGAAGATTATTCAATTACAACTATTCAGGAGGCGCAAAAAATAATTGAGGATGTTTTTGGCACGATTAATATTTTGTTGTTGGCGCTCACTTCCATCTCTTTGATTGTGGGTGGGGTGGGAATTATGAATGTTATGTATGTGGCGGTGTCTGAGAGAACATTTGAAATAGGTTTGCGAAAAGCTGTTGGCGCAAAAGAGAACGACATTCGCAATCAGTTTTTGTTTGAAGCGGTTTTTCTGACCATTGTTGGCGGTGTGGTGGGTATTATATTGGGGTATTTGATTTCTCTTGGATTTTCTTATGTTATAAGTTTGTTGGGTTATACGCTTAACTTTTCTCTTACCTTAAATTCTATTTTAATAGCGGTTGGCTTTTCCGCTACTACCGGAATAATTTTTGGTTATTATCCTGCTTACAAAGCTTCAAAATTAAGTCCGATGGAAGCGCTAAGAAAAGAATAGGTAATTAGGTGCTAGATATTAGGTATTAGGTGTTAGGAAATGCCAGATATGTAGCTTAAAATTTGTTAAGACCTAATACTTATAACCTAGAACCTAGCCAAATACTACACAATATTTTATGCAACCTTGCAAGTTGTAGGTTTTATGCGGTTGTGGTAACATATAGGGACAAATTAACCAGTAAAAAAGAGGTTCACCCTGTTAAATAATTTTAAATTTCTTAAAAAATTTAAAATTAAGATTTGGCAAGGTGGATTGATGTATAAAGAATAATAACCTAATCTAGGGTAAGTTGGTTCTAAATAACTTGTAGGGCCAAATCTTATTTAACAGGGTAAATGCATCAAGACAAAAAAAGAGAAGAGCTTGAACAAAAAAAGGAATTCGAACGACTTCAACAAGAAGAATTGTTTGAACTTGAACAAGAAGAAGATTTGTCTGAAGTAGAAACAGAAGAAGATCAGCAAAATAAAAATCTAGAACAAACACAAGAAAGCCAACCAATCGAAAATGAAATGGAACGTGCAAAAAAAAGAAGAAGGGAAGTTATCTTTGAAATGGCATTGTTCTTTATTCTAGGTGTTCTTTTGGGAGTGACAATTAAAACGGAGGCAGTGAAAAAAATCACAATAGGATTTAATGATTATCAAATAACCAAATCATCGCAGAAATATGACATTGCTGAATTGAAGAAAGCTCTTGATGAACAAGCAGCAGAGCAAGCCGCACAAGAACAAATACAAATGGAAAACCAGAATCAACCACAACAGTAAACATACAACATTTAACATTTAACACTCGAAAAATCCTATGGATGAAGAAAAAAATGAAATTTACCCAGTGCAATCCAGCAAAGCTGGAATTTCGCAAAACGAAATTATTGCACCGGGTGAAGATGCTTCTATAGAGGAAGTTGTTGAGGAACAAGAAATCGATTCATCTGTTGAAGAAGTTGAAGAAACAGAAGAAGAAAAAAAGGATAAAAAAATCAAAAACTTAATTTCAGCAGTGATCCTGCTCGCTGGTTTGTTTGTTGGAAGTTTGTTTGTTGATGCAATCCAAATGATTAGAGGCGGTGGTTTTTCTCAGCGCGTGCTGAATGAGGCTGATGTCTTTGCGTTAGGTGGAAAAACTTGGGTTGCTTACAATGAACCGTTGGTAAAAGTCCAAGTGATTTCTGATGATACTTGCGAAGCTTGTGCTCCAGATGAGGTGTTGGTCGGTCTCAAACAAGCACTGCCAACAATGCAAAATGAAAAAATAGATGCAAATTCTGCTGTTGGCCAAAAGCTTATTGCTGATTTCAAGATTAAAACAATTCCGGCATTTATTTTCTCAAAGGAAATAGAAAAAACAGAATTGTTTGCAAAAGCTGAGCCATTTTTGGATAAACAAGGAGGTTCCTATGCAATTAAAAGCGCAGAAGCTGGATTTCCAGTAGGGAAATATGTTTCAGCTCCACAAATTTCAGATAAAGATATTTCAATTGGTTCTACTGAATCAACGGTAAAAGTTATTGCGTTTAGTAACTTTCAAAGTCCTAGTGATAAGAAAGCATATGCTGATATTATCACTCCAATGTTGAAAGAGTATGGTGATCGCATTCAGGTTGTTTTCAAGAGTTATGTTCCACCAACAGCAACGCAAGGAATTAGTGCAGCTTTGGCTGCAGCTTGTGCAAATGAACAAGGAAAATTTGTTGATTATGCTGGTAAACTTTTTGCTTCTCAAGATGTCTGGGGAAAAGCCAAAGACGCTGCTCCAATTTTGAAAGGATATGCAGCAACTCTCGGGCTTAATGCTCAAGATTTTAACAAATGTCTTGATGATAAAAAATATCAAGATCAAATCACTGCAACTGTTGCAGAGGGTCAAAGTTTTGGATTGCAAACAACACCTTCAATTTTTGTTGGAACAGATTTGCAACTTCCAACCGCAAAATATGACGATATGAAAAAGGTTATTGAACAGCAGCTAGCAAAATAACAAACAACTTACAACAAACAACTTACAATGGAAGGTGATTAGCTGTCACCCTCCATTTGCATTTCCTGGTTGTTTGTTGTCGGTAATTAGTTGTTGGTTGATATTATTGACAACATCTCTTGAGCTGCTATAATCAACATATGAGTATAAACAAACCAAACCACAATTTAATACAGTTTATGTATTTTTGGTTTACGGGCCTTCATGGTCGGTTTGTTTTTGCTAATTGTGAATAAAAGATAAATTCACAATGTGCTCAAATAATCCCGACCTCGGTCGGGTTTTTTGTTATTTAAAAACAGCATACAAAATAAAATAGGAAAGGAGAAATTCTCATGTTGGAACTAGCCCTGAATGTTTTTAGTGTTCAAAGTGGAATTCATGGTTTTAGGTTGGTTGGCGAGAGTAACACTGCTTCTGCTGATTTTTGCAGATCCATCGGAGATGGCATACGCAAAAAAAATGTTGGTATCGGTCTTGATGAAAAAGAATGCGTAGTAAGCATTTTAGGTAACAATGTTTCTATTAATTTTACTCAAAAGCCAAAAGAAATGGAAAAAATTTCCAGTGTATTGCGCGGGAGTATAAGCGTAGAGGACTATGATGACGGAGAATTTTCCGGTTGTATGGTAATAGACAGGTAAGATTGTGGCGTTTGTTTTTTAAGGGATTTGTATGATTCAATGCAAATCCTTTTTTTATTGAAAATCTTTCTCGAAAGCTTCTTTGTTGAAAGAATATTTTCCGTCGAAAAAGGCAATTATTTTGTTGACAGTTTTGGCGGCATTTTTTATGCAAGCGGTTGCCCCAGGGGATGGTGTGATGTTAAAGAGAATGTTTTTACCTTCAATTTCAATTTCTCCCATTTGCAATTTTTGAGTTTGGTTGTTGATCAATTGCGGTCTGATGCCAGCCTTGGTTTTGCTATTTTTAAAATCTGAATATTTCAAAGTCGGAATTATTTTCTGGCACATTTTTGCATATGCTCTGGGGCCAAAATATGGAATTTCGTAAATTAAATTTTTCAATAAAAATGTGAGCAATGTATTTTCTGAAAGTACTTTTAACAATGCAATGGCAGATTTTTTGTCACAAAGTGTTGATTTGAAAAAATCTCCAAATGTTGCAATGTTATTTCTTTCAAGAAATGGCATAACATTTGCAGTTGGTCCAAAGCGAGTTTCGTTTTCATTGTGAACATTGGGATCGCCGTGAACCCCAGCAAAGGGGAGTTTGCCGCTCTGCATTGTATAAACCTTGCCGTTTAAAACCTTTCTTGAAGATGTGTAAAAATTTCCGCCAACAGGGAGTATTGAATATTCTTTGCCGTATCCAAGCTCTTTGGCAAACATCAAACTGTGAGAACACATTGCAACCACAACAGCTTTTGCAAAAAAAGTTTCTTTGTTGGTAGTTATTTTAAAGCCATCTTCTTTTTCAATTATTTTTATAACTTTTGTGTCAACAAAAATTTTTGCTCCTGCTTTAATTTTTTTAGCTTCTGTTGCTAAATTTTTAGCTAGGGCTCCAAAATCAACAGTGAATCCGTCCTTGCTGTATCCCGCCATTATTTTTTCAGATTTTTTTCTTCCATTTACAATTCCTGGTTCAATCTCGGCAATTTCCTCCCTGGTTATTTTTTTGAAATTTGGAAATATTTTTTCAAATTCATTTTGTCTTTTTTCAAATTCTGCAATTTCTTTTTTCCCAACCGCCAATAACATTTTGTGAGATTTTTTATAAATCCCAGCGCCATCTTCTCCTAGTCTTTCAAGATAGCGTACAACCATTTGCGAAGCTTCTTTTGATGATAATGCTTTCTCAACGGAATAATTGGCTTCGATATCGCCGAAGTGCAATGTTTGGCTGTTGTTATTTTCTTTGGAATTTATTTCTCCCAATTTTCCATCTTTTTCTATCAGCGCAATGGAATCAATATTTGTGTATTTGCTTAAAATGTGAAAAATTGAACTGCCAGTGATGCCGCCCCCCAATATTGCTATTTGAAATTTTTTTGGTTTACATTGTTCCATATATATAATAAATAAAAAATAAAAAAATCGGCTCTGTGTGAGTCGATCTTGTTTTGCAAATTCAAATCAAAACCGACGATAATCAATCACAATTATCGTCATTATTCAAGGTTGTAATTTGTGCAAAATGCATATTCATATGATTCAGTTTAGCAGAGTTATAAAATTTGTCCAGCCCTTGCAGGATGCTTATTTTTTGTTATAGTGACGAAATGGCAATATCATTATAATCGTAAAATATATATGCAACAAATTTCAAAAAGAGCAACGAGTCTGACATCTTCGCCGTTGTACGAATTTGCAAAAAAGGTGAAAGAGCAAGAAGCTCAAGGCAGGAAAATAATTTCACTTGGACTGGGAGAGCCATATTATGACACGCCTGAGATTATTAAACAGGCGGGAATTGAGGCAATCAAGAATGACAAAACACATTATAACCCAGCGCAAGGTTCGATGACGCTAAGAAAAAAAATTGCTGAAAAATATCAAGTTGAGGTACAGTGCGTTTCTGTTTCAACTGGTGCTAAACCATTTTTGGGAAGTATTTTGTGGTCACTGGTTGATGATGGAGATTTGATTTTTATGACAGGTCCATATTATCCGCCGTTTTTTCAAATTGCGCAGTCTTGCGGAGGCAAAGTTGTTTTGATTGACACCAAGCCAACAGATTTCCAATTGAAAGCGGATGTTCTTGATGAAATTTTTGCAAACAACAATACTGCAGAAAAAAAATCATTTATAATAATAAATTCGCCAAACAATCCCAGTGGTGTTACGTATGAAAAAAATGAATTGAAAAAAATCGTTGAAGTTTGCAAAAAAAATAATGTAACAATAATTTCAGATGAATGTTATAGCAATTTTTCTCCTGATCCGCAGTTTAGTTTGCGCCAATTTAACTCTGAAATTATTGTGATAAATTCACTTTCCAAATCACATGCGATGACAGGTTGGAGAATTGGATACGCAATTTGCCCGAGTGATTTGAATGTTACAATCGGAAGATTTTTGGAAAATTATATTGGTTGTCCATCTTCCATTTCAGACGCAGCGGCAGTTGTGGCACTTGAAAGTGAGTCCACTTTGCCTGACCTTGTTTCACAAAGAGAAATTATGCACAGTTGGCTTGCTGAAATGAAAATTTCTTATGCCAAATCAACAGGAGGAATTTTCATTTTTCCGGATTTTGTCGATGTTATGGAAAAACTTAATCTCAAAAATTCAGTGGAGTTGGCAACTTATTTCTTGGAAAAGGCTGGAGTGGCAACAACCCCTGGAGTTTCTTTCGGTGAAAAATATGACACTCATCTGCGTTTGTCATATTGCATCAAACCTGATGAGCTCAAATTGGCATTGCAGGAACTCGAAAAAGTTATCATCTAGGGCTGGCTGTGAAGGTTGATGTGTGATAAAATAATTTTATATTGGAGAATTGAAAATTTATAAATATAGTATGAAATTAAATAAAGATACATTTGAAATAATCTTTTTTGCACGAGGAGGGCAGGGTGCAAAAACTGCCTCTGAGCTTATTGCGCATAGCGCGGTGCGTGAAGGGAAATTTGTGAAAGCTTTTCCATTTTTTGGACCGGAAAGAAGTGGCGCTCCAACCAAAATGTTTTTGCGTGTGTCAGACAAGGAAATCAGAACACAAGAACCCGTGACTGATCCCGATATTGTTTTGGTGTTGGATGAAACTGTGATGGATTCTCAGGATGTGGCGAGAAACTTGGACAAGCATGAAATTCTCATTGTAAATTCGGCAAATTCAAAAGAAGATGTCAGGAAAAGAGTCCCACATTTTAAAGGTTCAATTCACTGCATTGATGGCAACAAGATTTCTGCTGATATTATTGGAAAACCAAATCCTAATATGGTTTTGATGGGACACTTGATTAAAGTTACTGAAATTGTGGATTTGGAAACTGCTGGCGAAATTTTTCGCGAAGTTTTCACTGAAAAAATCGGCAAGGATTTAACTGAAAAAAATATACGCGCGATGCAAGCCGGTTACGATGAATTGTAATAAGTTATATGACGGATATTTGTGATTTGTGAAAATTCGTTAATAATTAGTGAAAATTAGTATGAGTTTAGAAAAAGGAGGAATTATAAAACATGACATTTCCAAGTCTCCCAAAACAGGGGATTGGGCATATTCAAAACCCCAGGTTGATAAGGATAAATGTATTGGTTGCGAGACCTGTGTTCAATATTGTCCAGACGCTTGCATTGAGATGGTTAAACATAAAAAGGATATTAAGAAAAAAGCTGACATCGATTATGATTTTTGCAAAGGCTGCGGTGTCTGCGCTCAAGTTTGCCCAGTCAAAGCAATTGTTATGAAAAAATAAAAAATATTCGTTATGGAAAATAAAACTATAAAAAACAAAACAACTGTTAAGGCCTTGAATGGTGGTTATGCGATGGCGGAGGCTTTGCGGCAAATTCATCCGGATGTGATGGCAGTGTATCCGATCACGCCGCAGACAACTATTATTGAAACATATGCTAAGTTCAAAGCTGACGGATTGGTGGATACTGAAATTGTGCAAGTTGAATCTGAACATTCTGCAATGAGCGCAACGATTGGTGCTTGCACTGCTGGAGCTAGGGCAGTTACCGCTTCCAGCTCTCAAGGGCTTTTGCATATGGCGGAAACTTTGCCGGTTGTTAGTGGTCTTGGACTTCCAATTGTAATGTGTGTGAGTTCTAGGGCTCTTTCTGCACCGCTTAATATTCATGGCGAACATGGAGATGTGATGGCAATTCGTGACCTCGGGTGGGTGCAAATATTCAGTGAGCAGGCCCAGGATGCCTATGATAACACGATAATTGCCCTCAGGTTGGCCGAAATGGCAGGGGTGCCAGTTATGCCCATTATGGATGGATTCCATACCTCGCACACCACAGAGCGTGTGGAGGTGCTTGGGGATGAAATTATCCAGAGTTTTGTCGGACAATTCAAGCCAGAAAACGCCCTGGTGGATCAAAAAAACCCCATAACCATCGGAACTTTGGCTCTACAAAACACTTATTTTGACTTTAAAATAGATCAAGAAAAGGCTTTTCAAAAAGTGAAGAGTTTGTATAAGAAAATCTGCGTTGAATATGGCAAAATTTCTGGTCGCAAATATGGTTTTTTTGAGGAATATAAAACCAAAGATGCTGATTTTGTGATTGTGATGATGGGAGCAACTGCTGGAACCACCAAGGATGCAGTGGATAAACTTCGCATCGATGGAAAAAAAGTTGGATTGCTCAAGATAAACTTATTCAGACCATTCCCATATAAAGAAGTTGGAGTTGCACTGTCTCATGCTGAAAATATTGCTGTGCTTGATCGTGCGATGTCCTTTGGATCATTCCCACCACTATATCAAGACATTGTAACCAGTATGCAAAGTGCCGGCTCTCGCAAACATGATATTGCTAGCTATGTTTATGGAATCGGTGGACGTGACACAATGCAATCCCATATCATTTCTGTTTTTAAAGATTTGGAAGAAGGGGAAATCGGCAATAAAATTAAATACCTACAGTAAATCAGATCTTATAATTTCGAAGTCCGAATTTCGAATTTCGAATCAAATCTAAATGACATAATGTTTCAAATTGACTTTACAAACTTTATGAACTTTATTTTCAAATGAAGCGAGTGAAATGAGAAACGTTTTCATTTCCGAGCGAATGCAGAAAATATCTAATATAACTTTAAGAACTTAGTTTTATGAATAAAGAATTAACTAAAAAATTATCGTCGGGTCATGCGACTTGTCAGGGATGTGGAATTCCGGCAATTGTTCGAACTGTATTGGGTGCAACGGATGAACCTGTGATCGTGGCTAATGCGACGGGATGTCTTGAGGTGACAACCACAATATATCCATATACAGCTTGGAAGGTGCCATACGTTCATAGTGTTTTTGGAAATGCTGCAGCCACTGCGGCTGGGATTGATGCTGCTCAAAAAGCTCTAATGAAAAGTGGAAAAATAAAAAAGAAAGCTAAGGTTGTGGTTTTTGGTGGAGATGGTGGAACATATGATATTGGACTCCAAGCACTTTCAGGTGCACTTGAGCGAGGTCATGATTTTTTGTATGTTTGTTATGATAATGAAGGATATATGAACACGGGAGGACAACGCTCTGGCGGCACTCCATATGGTGCCAACACTGAAACTGCACCAGCGGGCGAGACTTCTTTTGGAAAGTCGCAGCAACGAAAAGATTTAATGGAAATTGTGAATGCGCATCATATTAAATACCTTGCTCAATCAAATGTGGCTTATGTAAATGATCTTAAGATGAAAGCCAAAAAAGCTCTGAAAACAACGGGTCCCTCTTTTCTTTTGGTTTTGCAACCTTGCACGCAACTTTGGAAATTTCCAACATCGGAATATGTGGCGGTTGGAAAACTTGCAACAGAAACAAATTTTTGGCCACTGTATGAAATTGAGGATGGAAAATATACGATTAATAATATTGTAAAAACTCCAAAACCAATTGAGGAATTTTTGAAAGTTCAAGGACGCTTCAAGCATCTTTTTACTGATAAAAATAAGCAGGTTATTGTGGATATTCAAAACAAGGTGGATGAGAATCTGTCCAAACTTGTCAAAAGAGCTGAAAAAAGCTAACATAAAGCAAAAGAATAAAATTTTTCTGCGAAATTAAACTCGAGCTCTTTATTTTTTAACTTCACCCTCCGGGTATATGTTATCCGGACAAAATCATAGATTTTGAAGGATAACTAAAATTTTTTGTGGTCACACGCGTATACCGCGCAAGGGACAAAAAATTTCAGAAAAAATATTAGTTCTCAAACAGTAATTTCTCGAAAAATTTTATTCTTTAGCTTTATTAAGGCCGATGTAGCTCACTTGGTAGAGCAATACACTCGTAACGTATAGGTAGCCGGTTCGATTCCGGCCATCGGCTCATTTTATAATTTCTAAATTTGTAATGCGATGAATTTTACTGTAAGAAAATTTTTAGCCTTAATTTTGACAATAGGAAATGTTTTTTTAGCTGTATTTCTTCATGGTTATGAATACGGGTTAATTGTTTTAGTGTTGTCATTGTTGATGCTGGTTGCGTTTATTTGGTTCAAAGATTTTTTCGCTAAAGTGGTTACTGGTTTTTATCGTAATAATCCTGTGTTGCTTGAATTTACTGGTTGGATTTTTTTGATTTTATTTTTGATTTTTTCTATAATTGCCAAATGATTTTGTATTTTTGTATAATTTTTTAATTTTGTAGACCTTATGAAAACATTTATTTGTGAAATTTGTGGAGATGCATATTTGGGAGAAGGAAAACCAACCAATTGTCCTTTTTGTGGAGCGCGCAGTGCTTTTATACGAGAAGGAAAAGATGCTCATCCTGTCACTGAAGTGAAAACCGAGTTATCTGAATTGACTTTAAAAAATTTGCAAGAAACTTTGCAATTGGAATTGGATGCCAATGCGATTTATTTGTGTATGGCAGCAAAAACTGATTCATATGAAATAATGAAGATGTATAAACGTTTGGCTAAAGTTGAAATGGAACATGCAATTATTTGTACAAAAATAATGCAGATTGCAATGCCCGAAGCTGAAACAAAAGAATGCAGTGATGATGATATTGCAAATTTTCAAAAAACACTTGAACTTGAAGATCATGCCGCTGGCTTGTATGCAAAATTTGCCAGAGAGGCAAATGAAAAGCATGTAAAAATTATGTTTACCGCTCTTAACCAAGTGGAAGTTGATCATATTGAACTCATAAAGAGTTACTTGTGAGAGTCGCTTGAGCATATTCTTATTTTTGATCACAGAAAAACAATTGCAACTTTTGACACAACACCAATGAGACTTGTTTTAATTGTCATTCAAAATCTTTGATTTTATCCTGACAATATATACCCAGAGGGTGCAAGTGACAAAAATAAGAATATGCTCTCGCTCTGTTTTATTTCTTCAAAGTCTATCTTATGGAAATTTGGATTTACACAATAGTAAGTGTTTTGATTGTTAGCTTGCTTTCTCTCTTGGGATTGGCGGCTTTTCCATTTGGCGAAGAAAAAATTAAAAAGTTTTTGATTTGGGCGGTTGCTTTCGCTGGCGGAACTCTTTTAGGCGATGCTTTTTTGCATTTGATTCCAGAGGCATATAGCGAAGGAGCTGGAATTGGAATTTCATTTTCCATTTTAGCTGGAATGCTAGCTTTTTTTGTGCTAGAAAAATTTATTCATTGGCATCATTGTCATGATATTGATTGCACTGAGCATAACTCTGCTTTTTCTTATGTGATCTTAATTGGAGATGGCGCGCATAATTTTATTGATGGGATGATAATTGCTGCAAGCTATATGGTTAGCATTCCAATTGGAATCGCCACAACTTTGGCAGTTATTTTTCATGAAATTCCTCACGAGATTGGTGATTTTGCGTCAATGCTATATGGTGGTTTTTCAAAAATAAAAGCCCTTTGGTATAATTTTTTGGCAGGAATCGTGGCTATTTTTGGAGCGCTAATAGTTTTGGTGGTGGGTCAAAATTTTGCTGATTTAACTTATTATCTTATTCCATTTGCGGCTGGTGGTTTTATTTATGTGGCTAGTGCTGATATTATTCCAGAACTTCACAAATCAACAAAAATTTCACATTCATTTTTGCAGCTCTTGTTTATTATTGCAGGAATCGCTATTATGTATGGACTGCTTGTTTTTGGGTAATTTATATTTTTTGTGCATGAGTCGTTCGCATACATTTTTCTTTTTGTCACAGAGAAACAATTGCAACTTTTGACATAACACTAAGGAGACTTGTTTCTAGTGAAAAAAGAAAAAGTATACTCACTTCCATCTGTAAGTTTGTGGAATCTATTATGAAAGAAATACTGGACAAATTATTTGAAATAAAAAATAAGCTCCCGCTTTTGCGGGACTATCTTTGACGTTGCTGGGAAGATGCGGAAGATAACAGACTTGACACGGACTAGCTCGGAAAAAGATTTCTGGAACGATACGCAGAAGGCTGCTAAAATTTCGCAGGAACTTGAACTTTTGAAAAATGAAGTTACGGGACTTGAAAATATTGAAAAAAAAGTTGATGAACTTATTGAATTGATTGGTCTTTTTGAAAATTCCGAAAATGAAGAAAAGCAAGAAGTTGAAAAACAATTTTTACAATTACAAAAAGAATTCGACGACTTAGAATTTAAATCATTGCTGGGAGGGGAATATGACAAAAGTGATGTGATTTTGGCAATTCGCAGTGGCGCTGGTGGCGTTGATGCACAAGATTGGGCGCAAATGCTTGAAAAAATGTATTTGAAGTGGTCAGAAAAAAATGGTTTCAAAGCTGTGATGGTTGAGGAAACGCGTGGAGCAGAAGCTGGGATCAAAAGTGCGACAATTGAAATATCAGGTCCTTATGCATATGGATATTTGCAAAGCGAAGCTGGCGTGCATCGGTTAGTCAGACTTTCTCCTTTTAATTCTGACAATTTGCGTCAGACATCATTTGCGATTGTGGAAGTTTTGCCAGTAATCGAAGAAATTGCTGAAGTGATTATAAACCCACAGGATCTTGTGATTGACACATATCGAGCCTCAGGTGCTGGCGGGCAACATGTGAACACGACCGATAGTGCAGTGCGCATCACGCATACGCCAACAAACATTGTTGTTACCTGTCAAAGTGAGCGTTCTCAACTTCAAAACAAAGAGCAGGCAATGAAAGTTTTGAAAGCTCGAATTCATCAGCGATATTTGGAAGAGCAAAAAGCTGAAAAAGAAAAATTGCGCGGAGAGTATAAAAGTGCGGAATGGGGAAGTCAAATTCGATCATATGTGATCCATCCGTATAAGATGGTTAAAGATCATCGCACAAAATTTGAAACTTCTGATGCGGAAAAAGTGCTTGAGGGAGAGTTGCAAGGATTTATGGAAAGTTTTCTGCGCTGGCAGGCTAGCAATGGCGAATAATTTTTTTCCTTGTCATTCCCGTGGAAACGGGAATCCAGGTTACGTATAAATATACATAATGGTGATATTGAGTAGGGCTGGATTCCCAATCAAGTTGGGAATGACAAGTGAACAAATGCTCTATGCTCTATGTTTTATGTTTTATGATTTGTGTGATATAATATAAAAGTAAAAAAACAAAAGTGCATTCGGATTTAATTTGAATTTAATTCGTGTGTGCAAATTCGTATATGCCAATATTAAAATTTGAAAATGTTTCCAAGACATATCCCGGAAATTTTGTCGCACTGGAAGAAATAAACCTTGTCATTGAAGGCGGAGAGTTTTTGTCGATTGTTGGTCACAGTGGATCTGGGAAATCAACATTGCTCAAGCTTATCTATGCTGAAGAACAGGCCACTATTGGTCACGTGTATTTCAATGATCGCTCAATAGATTCAATCAATCGCAAACATTTGCCATATTATCGTCGCAACATCGGAACGGTTTTTCAAGATTTTAAATTGCTTCCGCAAAAAACAGCTTTTGAAAATGTGGCTTATGCATTAGAAGTCTCAGATGAAACCGAAGAAGAAATTAATGAACTCGTGCCTGAGATATTAGAAATTGTCGGGATGAATGATAAAGCCAACAAATATCCTCGTCAACTTTCTGGCGGAGAGCAGCAAAAAATTTGTTTGGCTAGGGCTTTGGTGCGTAAGCCCATGGTTATTATTGCTGATGAGCCGACTGGAAATCTTGATCCTGTTGCAACCTGGGAAATTATTCAACTTTTGTTGAAAATAAACAGTATGGGCACTACAATAATTCTTGCTACTCATAATAAAGATATTGTGGATAAATTGAATCGTAGAGTTATTGCTCTTGATAACGGAAGAGTGATCAGGGATCATATGAAGGGAAGGTATGCGATATAGTTCATAAAGTTAAAAGTTATAAAGTTATAAAGTTAAATACAAAAATAGAAACTAATTTTTTCTAAAAGCTAAAAAGCTGAGAAGCTAATGCCTAAGAAGCTGTTATTATGAAATTTACAAAACTCAAGAGAACATTTAAAGAAGGATTGGATAATTTTCGTCGCAACGGGTGGCTTAGTTTTGCCACTGTCAGCGTGCTCGCCATTTCGCTATATGTTATTAGTGTCACAATAATTTTGGGAGTGACGGCAAACATCGTGCTTAAAAATATTCAAGACAAGATTAATGTGAGTATGTATTTTAATTCTGATGTTGAGGAAAGTAGGATTTTAGAAATAAAAGACAAGCTCGTGGGATATCAGGAAATTGCCTCGATTGAATATGTTTCAAAAGACCAAGCATTGGAACAATTTAAAAAGTTGGGAGACAAGAATCCTTCAATAACACAAGCACTTGATGAAATCGGGGAAAATCCATTGCTTGCAGCGTTGGTTGTGAAAGCAAAAAGCCCAAATCAATATGACATCATCACGAAAGCAATTTCAAATGCCAGTTTTTCTGCGGACATTAGCCGCATTGATTATGAAGAAAACAAAACAGCCATCGATCGTCTCACGAATATAATGAAATTGGTTGAGCAAGTTGGACTGACACTCGGGATAATCTTTGTTTTTATTGGTGTGCTCATCACGTTTAATGCAATTCGTCTTACGATGTATGCTCACAAGCAGGAATTTGAAATTATGCGACTCGTTGGCGCATCAAACACTTATATTAAAATGCCGTTTGTTTTTGAGGGAATTTTTTACGGAGTAGTTTCTGCATTTGTCGTTATGATTTGTCTTTATGCTACTTCAAAATTTCTCGCACCAATCACGCAAGGCAGCATCGGCGGCGGCGACATTGTAACATTTTATTTTTCAAATTTCTTCATTATTTTTGGTGGACTTCTTCTCTCTGGAATTTTCCTCGGAACATTAAGTGGTGTTATTGCGATTAGGAGATACCTTAAGGTTTAAAACTTCAGATTAGCAAATAAAAAAATTACGTAACTAGTTACGTAATTTTTTTAATGTTGGAGTGCTAGGATTCGAACCTAGGGATGGCGGTACCAGAAACCGCTGCCTTACCGCTTGGCTACACTCCAATTTAAACACCAAACAAGATTCAGTATATCATTTTTGACCAAAAAATCAAGGCTTGACTTTGGGTTGATTTGCTTTTATAATAATTCGATATGGAAGAAATAATATATCCAATACGAATAAATCGATATCTGGCGCTGAATAATTATTGTTCGCGCAGGGAAGCAGACGCCTTGATTGAAAAAGGTGTTGTTTTGGTTAATGGCAAAAAGGCCAAAATAGGGGACAAAGTTAATGAAACTGACAAAGTGACGGTGAATGCAAAAGATGCCAGTGTGATGAAAAAATATGTTTATTTTGCTTTCAATAAACCGCGAGGAATCGTGACTAATTCGCCGAAAGATGGTCAAAAAAGCATCAAAGACATCACATATTCAGCAGACGATGTTTTTCCGGTTGGACGTTTGGACAAAAATTCTCGTGGGCTTATTATTCTTACAAACGATGGAAGAGTTAATGATAAAATGCTTAATCCTGAATATAATCACGAGAAGGAATATGTCGTTGAGGTTAACAAGCCAATCACTAACATATTTCTGAAAGTAATGCGCCAAGGTGTGCAGTTGGAAGATTTCAAAACCAAACCTGCTATTGTTGAGCAAAAAGATGAAATAACTTTTCACATCACTTTGACCGAAGGAAAAAAACATCAAATTCGTCGTATGTGCACAAATCTTGGTTGGGAAGTGGTGGATTTGAAACGTATCCGAGTTATGAGTATAAAAATGGGAACACTTGGCTCAGGACAACAACGCAAAATTCAAGGAGCAGAGCTTCTTGAATTGCTTACAAGTCTAGGATTGAATGGCTAGTTTTTATGTGTTTGAAAAATTTTAAAGGGCAACGAATTTATCGTTGCCCTTTTTGGTAGGTACCGTGCCGTTATTTGTTAGATGACTTTTAAGATTTCTACAGTCATCTTGCGTTTGCCCCAAGCGTCAGCTTGTTTTTGGGACATTTTAGAAAAGACGTCAAACTGAACAATTTTTTCGTCTTTCCATAATTCTTCTGCAGCAACACAACGATCATCAACTTTTCCAATGAGATTTATTCCATCTCCTTTTATTCTGATGATTGTTCCGCGTCTGAAGCCATGCTTGCGAGTTACATTTGCCGCAATTGTGAAATCTGCTTGCGGCTTTGTTCCAAAAAATGTTTCCTTTCCTTTGCCATTGAGTTTTATGGCGTCGAGATAGGCTCTTTTGGATTTGTAATACTCCCTTTTTGGTTCTATGTATCGAGACACAATAACCGGAAGGGTTTTTACAACTTTGTACCGCTTGGCGGGCGGTTGTGGTGGAACGTACTTGAAGTACGCTCGCGAGGAAGTAGGCTGTGCGCACGCTAATATTATAAAAAGCGCGCATATCCATCCTTTCACGTGGGCTTTCTCCTTTCAGTTTCGCCACGATACCTTTTATTTTAACAAAAAACAGGTCCTTGCGGGATCGTTTTTTGGAAATGTCCAATGCGTCACTCGTGACAACTTTTGGACCTCATTTTATAATACTAGATAAAAACTTTTTTGTTTCATTTTCAGTTTTGGTTTTTTAACCAGAGCTGATATAATGAAATTAAGAAATCTTTTTAAGGCTTTATTAAGAGAATAAGTTGCCGTGCCAGCACGGATTTATAGGATAACACATATTTATGAAAATAGCAATACATTGCGCCGACCTTGATCACAAACGCATTGATGGAACAAGGGTATACCTTTATAATATGCTGAAAAACTTCGGAATTTTGGACAAAAAAGACGTTTTTGAGATTTATCATCGAAGCGATTTTAATCCACGGCTCACTCCGCCAACATTTTCAAATTATGCGGTTAAAAAGCTTTCATTTCCGTTTCTTTGGACGCAAACTTGTTTTGCTTGGAAATTGCTTTTTGATAAACCGGATGTGCTTTGGATGGCTGTGCATAATGCGCCAATTGTAAGGAGGAAAAATCTCAAAGTGGTAGTGACAATTCATGATTTGGCTTTCAAAATATTTCCGCAGTATTTTCCCAAGAAAGATTTGACGAAGCTTAACATTCTTAGTGACTTGGCGATTAAAAATGCTGATCGTATCATTGCAGTTTCGCAGTCGACAAAGAAAGATATTTTAAAATTTTATCCTCAAGTTTCTTCAGAAAAAATTACCGTCATCCATCACGGTTTCGACACGCAATTATTTCAAAATAAAGTTTCCCAAGAAGAGCTTGAAAAAGTACTAGCAACCTATAACCTTTACCCTGTTAAATCCGACGAAGTCGGTGCGAAGCAATTTAACGGGGTGAAACCTAAAACCTATCTTCTGTATGTCGGTGCAATTCAACCGCGAAAAAATCTGGGAGTTTTGATTGAGGCATTTGAAAAAATAAAAATTAATAACCCGGAGCTTAAATTGGTTTTTGCGGGAGCCCCTGCGTGGCAATATGAGGACACTTTGGAAAAAATTTCCCAAAGTAAATTCAGCGGCGACATTATTGTTACAGGCACAATTCCGTTTTCTGATTTGCCAGTGCTATATCAAAACGCAGCGGCTTTTGTTTTTCCATCTTTATATGAGGGTTTTGGTATTCCAGTGCTTGAGGCGTTTGCCTCGGGCACGCCGGTTATTTTGGCAAACAATTCTAGTCTGCCTGAAGTTGGAGGAGAGGCGGCTTTATATTTTGAAACTGAAAGTAGTGATAATCTTGCTGGTTGTCTCGAGCGTGTTTTGACAGACAAAGATTTGAGCGCAACTATGATTCAAAAAGGGAAGAGTCGCGCAGCAAATTTTTCCTGGGAAAAATGCGCGCAAATAACACTTAACAGTATTAGAAAAACACAGGGTTATTCTTCGGAAGAAAAGATGATTTCGTAAAGCAAAAAGAAAACAAAAAGTGTGATAAGCGCAATTGTGATGTTTTCCCAAAGACTAAATTTAAGCATTGAACTTCCGATTAGCAAAAAAGAAAATAAGATAATCATCGGCAAAAATTTCGTTTTGCTGATTTTTATTTTGTCGTACGTAATGTCTAGTTTCTTGCCGAGATATGCAATAAGTGCCAGTACTAAAAAAAGTGAGATGGTTGTTTTGCTGAAACTTATTTTGCTTGAAACAAGTCCGGGGAGCAATCCTTCTGCTGCAAGTGTTGCTGCAAATGTGAGGAGCAAAAGCAATAAGAGATCATAAGCGAGTTTATATGAAATCAATAACGCATTCTTGCTGATGGTAATTTTTTTTAATCGCATATTTTTAATGTTATCTGTTTTTCAGCTTATTTTTTATGGTAGAGAGGGAATTTCGAAGACTGTGAAATGTCATCGGGGTTGAGAATGTCGTGTCGATTGTGTTTACTTTGGCATTCTTGGAAAAGGTTGCACTTATTTGATAATCATTACCAATAAGCAGTGCCAAATCTTCGAGCGGCACATCGCACTGATATGTGTTTGAGCTGAGCATTTTCTTTTTCAGTGTGCAAGTCGATTCTTTTGCAGCTTGTGCTGCGCTGGCGATTATTGGTTTTTGTTTGGCATATGTTTTTACAAGGACAGAACTGTTCATTGGTCTTTTCTTTTCATCTTTGATAATAAAATGGTTATTTGTTTCTTGATCGAAGAAAATTGTTCCATTGGGATGAGAGGAATTGCGTGTAAATTGTTTTTGTTTTTTGTACATTCCAATTTCATTGGAAGTGACTGCAATTACGTCGTTCCAATCAAATCCCATTGCCAAGAATGTCACATCATTTTCGATAGGATAACTTTTTTCTTCGCTCAAGATGAAAACTGATTCAGCTGATGAGACAAGTGTTCCGTCAGCAAAACCCAAATATGTTTCAGACACGGGATAACGAGAAAGAAAATCTTTTTCTTTCACAACTGTTGATGTCATATCAAACTGCGTCAAAAAAGCTCGCGCGCTGACAAAAGGGAAAAGTTGTTGGTTTTTTAATCTATAAAAATTATCATCGATAACAAAAAGTGTATCGTTGGGATAATTTTCGGCATTGGCAATTTCGTCTCCTGTTTTGTTTAATTTCAAATCATCTTGCGAAACTTCGACAAATGCGCTTTTGGGATAACCAAGATCAAGAATGATGTTGGTGCTGGAAAATTTGCGCAGCAATCCATCAGAAACAATGTAATATTCTCCAGTTGGGGTTGTCAGCAATGTTCCATCTTTGAAATCAGCAGGCTTGCCAATTGGAAAGAAAAAGGCTTGATATGACTTGCTTATTTTCACTGAAGTGTTTTCAATGTCGTTGGAATTTTTTTCCAAAGTAAATGCGATGTTTGCTTTGGAAAATTGGCCTATTGGATTTGCATTGAATATTAATGTTTCGTTTGAACTGATTGATTTTTCAACTGGAAATCCTCCGGTTTGATTCAAGCGAGGGGAAACTAGCGTGTTTTTGTTTGAATTGGGCGTGTTCATCGAAAAATTTAGAGGAACAATAGGGAACAGGATTCGATACAAAATAAAAAACATCGCTATTAAAAAAACAAAATGAAGAAGCGCCCGCAGAACGGTATATCTTTTTTGCAAAGTTGGTTCTAGTGTGACGTTTTTAGTAAGATCAAACATAGTTAATATAACATTTTAAATTTTAAATTCTAAGTTTTAAATTTTAAATGACAGGGCGGGAGTCCAGAATGACACGAGGCTTATTTGTTTACTTTAAATATTTTTCCTGACACTGAGATTTCTTTTTTTTCGGGAAGGGAAATTTTGTCGAGCTTATTGCTACGCTCAACGTCCAGCCTGGTGGTGGTAAGCGTGTATGAATCTGTTTCAGACAAGCTGCTTCCAATCGTGCTGTTTAAATAAAATGGCACTTGCTTGTTGGGCGCAATCAAATAAACATTGGAAAAATTTTCAGTATCAAGTTTTGACAGGTCTTGATTATTGAAAAAGTACACAGCATTTTTGCTAAATAAATAATTCATCGGACCGCCCAGCATTGACCAGCCATCGCCTGAAGCCTCGCGGTCTATTAAAATTAAATCGTTGTCGGAAAATTTTGAGCTAAGTGTTTGAGTTTGAGCAAGGAGACTTTCGTTTTCATTGTAGGAAATATATTTTAAAAATGCCGGCAAATTCATTGCAAGTAATGCTAGGCTGATAAGGGCAGCTAATGTTTTTGTTTTAATATTTTTTCCTTCAAACCATTTGCCGAGCAGTATTCCTGAATAAAAAATTGCGCAAGGGAGAAGGGAAAACATAAAGCGTCTGAGCATCCAAGGATGATCCGGTGTGATTTGAGAATCAAAAAAATAAACAAAAGTAGGAAGAATTATAAAAAACGGAGTGAGTTTGTAGAATTCTTTTTTCCACAAAGCGTAAAGTGTTCCAAATCCGCCAACAATAAAAAATCCAAGCAAGCCGTAGAGATAAAATACTTTCAAGCTGTAAAAATCTGGCAGAATACTATTTTTGATTTCTCCTAGATATTTTGCTTGAGGCGAGGTTACTGTGGGCAAAATAGCTTTTAAAATTTCTTTGTAAAAATACACATCAACATATACATTGGTTATAAAAATCAAAAACAATGCAATTGCTGGCAGAAAAAATCTGGATGACATTTTTTCCTTAACGAATGTGCGAGTATTTTTGTTGAGCAAGATCACCGCGATTGAAGCAAGAAGAAAAGCGAAGCCTTCAATTCTGGCAAAGCAAAGAAGGAAAGATGAAAAAAGAAAAACAAAATAAAATAATTTGCGTTGGTCTTTCAAGAAAAGCATCAATGAAAGAATCGTCAGCCACACGAGTGGCAGCGCAATATTTTCGCTAAGAGTGAATTTGGAAAACCACATAAAGACAAATGATGTTGAAGTCAGCAGCATTATTGGCAGAGCCGATGATGTTTTCAAAAATAAGCGCAGTGTCATATAAAATGACAAAAGGAACGTGAAAAACAAAACTGCATTTGCAACAAGAAATCCAGTTATTCCAAAAACAGCAAAAAACAAAGCAAGCCATGCAATATAGACTAGGGAAAATTGAGTGATGAGCAAGCCATCTTTGGTATAATAAAAACCGGGGAAATTTTGAGCGCGTCCTGGCTCGTGCAATTTGAAAAATTCTTTGGAGGCAGGAGTGGAAAATTCAAGTTTGTGATTTTGAGCAAGTCTGGCTGCAGCTTCACTGAAAGAACCTTGATCTCTGCCTGTGAAAACAGAAGGCTGAGAGAGAAAGGAGAAAGAAATTGCAATAAAGATAAAGAGTATGCTTGTGAAAAAAAATTCGCGGGAAATTTTAAATGATATGCCAAAAGAAGTTGCTTTTCTTGCAAGCCAAATTCCGCCAATTGCCACTATTGTCCAAACCAAAGAGGCGTAGAAAAAACCGACAAGTGCCAAGGCGAAACTTCCCCAAGCTAAACTTAGCCAAACAAGGGCTTTAAACAGAAATATTTGATAATCTTTGGACGACATTTTGTTGTTATTCATATTTTTAATTATACCGACTATTTTCGTATTTGCAAAGCACTTTTTGATGGTGTAAAATGAAATAAATAGATGCTCTATTACTGAGAAATTGAAATACAAAAATATAACCCCAGTTAAATATTGCGGATTACCGCAATTTAACGGGGCAAGAAAAATGCAAAAAAATCCTAATTTTATACATTGGTATTATAATGAAGCAGTTTGTGATCTCTTGGAAATCTGGAAGAATTTTTTGTTTTTTGCTTGGCAACATTTTTCAATATCCGAACTTACAAAAACTCTTTTGTCTCCGTGGAGGCGCGATGTGGTTTTTTCCACTTGGGTGGGAATTCATCCGATCAAGATGCTGACAGCTCTTTTTGAAAATATTGTTTCAAGATTTTTAGGTGCGATTGTTCGCACTTTTGTTATTTTTGCGGGACTGGCTTTTTTTCTGCTGGTGCTTGTTTTTGGATTGATAATTAATATCGTCTGGCTTGGCGCTCCGCTTTTGTTGGTAGTCTTTTTCTTCTATGCTTTTAATCTTGGGATAGATTTTTATTATTCTATTGGCTTGGCGCTTGTCTGGATTGTTGGAGCGATTTTTTTGTATTATCAAGATTCAAAGCCGCCAATGCTGCTTATGAATTTCCAGCATTTGCTCAGACACTCCGTTTTCGAAAGAATTTGTGGTCGACTTGGCATTGGACGCAAGCGTTTTCCAAAGGAGATTTTTGGCAATCAAGATCTTTTTAATGAATTTTTAAAAGCCAGGAATCTGACTGAAAAAGAATATTTGCGTCTTACTTCGATTGAATTGAAAAGACAGCAGGAAATAAATGATATGCCAAAATTTTGGCGTTGGGAATATTTGAATAAAATTCCCGCTATTGGAATGCAATGGCGCTATGCGTATACTGTTCATTTGGATAAATATGGTTTGGATTTGTCGACAAATGATTGGAGTGAATATGCAAAGGCTGATCTTGTTGGCAGAGCAGATGAATATGAAGTTTTGAAACTTGTGCTGGAAAGGCCTGATCAAAATTGTGCACTCTTGGTTGGAAATGCTGGAATTGGTAAAAAAACATTGATTCACTGTTTGGCCAAAAAAGTTCGTTTTAATGAAGAGATGGGAATTCTTTCCAACAAAAGAATGATCGTGCTTGATTTGGGGAGAGTGATTTCAGATGCCGTCAGCAAAGGCGAAGATGTGGAAAATTCATTGCGCAGACTTTTTTATGAGGCAAGTTATGCGGGTAATGTTGTTTTGATTATTGAACATTTTGAATATTTCTTAGGCAAAGAGGGAAGTTCTTTCCATCCTGACATTTCGGCAGTGCTTGCAGAGTTTTTGCATATTCCTACTTTTCAAATAATTGCAATATCAACACCCAAGGAATATCATCATTTGATTGAAAAACAAGAAGAAATTGCAAAATATTTTGAAGTTATTGAAATGCGAGAGCCGTCTGAAGAGGAAACGATTGAGATTTTGCTGAATCAACTTGAAAAATATGAACATAGGCGAGTGCTTTTTACTTTCAAGGCATTAGAGAAGATTGTGCGTGACAGTGCAAAGCATAATTGGGAGTTTCCTTTGCCGGAAAGAGCAATTGATTTGGCAATGGGTGTGCTGATGTTTTGGGAGAAAAAATCTGTCGAGCAATTTGTCACTGAAAAAACCGTGGCAGACTATTTGTCATTAAAAACTGGTGTTCCACAAGGGGAGATTGAGGGCGGAGAGAGAAAGAAATTGTTGAACCTTGAATCAATGCTGCATAGACAGGTTATTGGACAGCAAGAGGCAATCTCTCAGGTTTCTCAGGCGATGCGAAGAGCGCGCAGTGGAATTGGAAATTCTCAAAAACCAGTTGGAAGCTTTTTGTTTTTGGGACCAACGGGAGTGGGAAAAACGGAAACTGCCAAAGCACTTGCCAAAACTTATTTCGGCGATGAAAATAAGATGATTCGTTTGGATATGAGCGAATTTCAAACTCCGAATTCTATTGATAGGCTGTTGGGTTCTAGTCAACTCAATCAACCAGGGAGATTGGTCACACAAATTAAAGACAATCCATACTCTTTGCTTTTGCTTGATGAAATAGAAAAAGCTTATCCGGAAATTCTGAATATATTTTTGCAAATCTTGGATGAAGGATATGTTAATGATGCTTTCGGCGAGAAGATAAATTTTCGCAACACGATGATTATTGCAACTTCAAATGCAGGAGCTTCGCTTATCAAGGAGATGGTGGAGCAGGAGCGTCCGGCAGAAGAAATCAAGCAAGCTGTTATTGATTGGACGATTAAAAATAACATTTTCCGCACTGAATTTCTGAATCGTTTTGAAGGAGTGATTTTCTTCCGACCGCTTAATGAAATTGAATTAAAAAGCGTTGTGCGTTTGCAATTGCAAAAATTTGTTCGCAGATTGGCAAAAGAAAAAAATATCGAGCTGGTTTATCAAGAAAATATTATTGAGAAGATTATTCAAAAAGGATACAATCCAATTTTTGGAGCAAGATCGCTTAATCGATATATCGAAGATGAAATTGAAAGCATCGTGGCTAAAAAAATAATCTCTGGTGAAACATTGAGCGGGGAGAAAATCACGCTGTCACTTTGAAATCATATAACATATAACATATAGCATATAACAAAAATGCTTAAAACTGGCGTAAGAGTTTTTTATATTGTATGATATATGGTATATGAAAATATTAGTCATCGCGCCTACACCGTTTTTTGCGGATCGTGGGACACATATTCGAATATTGGAAGAATCGCTGGCTTTGGAAAAGCGTGGGCATCAAATTACGATAGCAACGTATCATATTGGAAGGGATATTCATTCGGATGTCGAAACCAACATCGACGTTCGTCGCATCAGGAGGCTTCTTTTTTGGTATAAAAAGCTGGAAGCTGGACCTGATTGGCAAAAGATTTTTCTTGATATTATGCTTATTCGAAAAGCCTTTTATTTGGCGCGCACTCAAAAGCCGGATGTTATTCACGGGCATTTGCACGAAGGAGTTTTGATTGGTTGGATTGTGAAAAAAGCTCTTTTTTGGAGAAAAATGAAATTGGTCGCAGATTTTCACGGAAGTCTTACCAAAGAAATGGCATCGCATAGCTATCTGAAAGGAGGAATTCTTAAAAAGATATTTTTTGAAATTGAAAAATGGATTGATAATTTGGGAGACAGTGCGCTGACTAGTAGTGAAGAAAACACCAAGGACATTGCAAAGCTTCGCGAGGATCATAACGTGACAACTGTTTTGGATGGAGTTAACCTTGCTTGCTATGAAAATAATTTGAGCAAAATTGAACTTAAAAAAGAATTTGAATTATCCTTGGACAAAACAATAGTGACATACGCTGGTGCTCTTATCTTTAATAAAGGCATTGAATATTTGATGGACGCAATTCCGAAAGTGCTTGAGAAAAATAAAAATGTGTATTTTGTTATTGCGGGATTTCCAATCGAGGATGTGACAAAATTTGTGAAAGTAAATAGATTATCAGAAAATGTGCGCATAATAAGCCCGCTCAACTATTTTGATTTGCCAAAGGTGTTAATGGCTAGTGATATTGGCGTAGATCCAAAAGACTCAATGACGCTTCAGGCTAGTGGAAAAATTTTGCAATATATGGCAGCAGGATTGCCAGTCGTTTGTTTTGATCGTCCAAACAATCGAGCATATTTGGGAGAGGGTGGGGAATACTCAAGAGAAATTTCTGCCGTATGCTTGGCTGACAGTATTCTCTCTCTTGCAAATGAACCGCAAAAAATGGAATATAAAGGACAATTGAACAAGCAGCAGATAAAAAAATTCAGTTGGGATATCTCAGCACAAAAAATTGAAGAAATTTATAATAATATTTAAAAATAAAAAATGAGTAATAAAGACCAATACAAAATTAACCGTTTAGATAATAATGGAATTGATCAACTTGCGCACCTAAATCCTTCAAAAAAACAAAAAATATCAAAATTAAAAACATTTAATCGTAAAAAAATCATAATAATCAGTATTATTGTTTTTGTATGTGTTGGTGGATATTATGCCTTCTCTTATGCTGCTGCAAATAAGCGTATTATTGCGATATCTTCTTTTTCTGCATTGAGTAATGTATCCAAGTTTCTTCCGATAGGGCAGGATGAAAAAAAGGAAATCGAGGTTTTAAATGCTATTGTGACAGAATTTACCAAAAATGATGATCAGGAAAAAAGTTTCTTGATTATGCTGCAAAATGAAGCAGAACTTCGTCCGGGCGGTGGATTTTTGGGCCAATATGCGATTGTGAAAACGAAAAATGGTGAAATTATTTCGACATTTGTTGAAGACGCAAATCTTTTGGATCAACGCATTTCGGCAAAAATTCCAGCCCCGTTTCCTTTCAAGAGAATGATGCAAATTAAAAATTGGAAATTTCGCGACTCAAACTTTTCGCCGGATTTTCCAACTAATGTTGAAAAGGCAAAATATTTTTTCAGATTAGCAGGAAGAAGTTCAGCTGGTTTTGATGGTGTGGTGGCTGTTAATTCGGAAGTTTTTGATAATGTTATTGGACTCACTGGTCCAATAACCGTCCCAGGATATTCCGGAGAATATACTCAGGAAAATGCTTCACGCAAATTGGAAGAACAAGTTGAAAAAGCCTACATTATGAATCCTGAAATTGATACCCAGAATCGTAAGGCGATTATAAAAAAAATGGCGCCAATAATTTTGGATAAGTTGCTCACGGTTGGAAATATCACAAAGGTTGCAGATCTTTTTCATAATGAATTGAAAAATAGAAATGTGATGATTAATTTTTCTGATCCAAATTTGCAAAAGATGGTCGAAAGTGTTCATTGGGATGGTGCTATGCCAAAAGACTGGGGAGGGGATTATCTAATGGCAGTTGATGCAAATATGGGCGCACTCAAATCAGATTTTTATGTTAAGCGTGAAATGATTTATGATATTGATTTGACTCAGCCAAAGCCCCTGGTAACGTTGAATATAAAATATAAACACACCGCTCCATATGGCGATTGGCGCACGAGCGATTATCATTCCTATTTAAGGGTATATGCACCGCAAGGTTCAAATTTTTTGGAGAGCAATATGGTAAGTCATTTGAGCACTGCTGATGAATTTGGTAAAACATATTTTGGTTTTATGTGTCACGTGCTTATTGGGCAAGAAACAAATGCGACAATAAAATATGAATTGCCAGAATCTTTCAGTAATATTGCTGATTATAAATTGCTCATTCAAAAACAATCAGGCGCTGGAGATGTTCCTATTTCAGTTAATGTGAAAACAAAAGACGAACAATATTCTCAACAGCAAACACTTACCAATGACATTAGATTTGAATATGAAAAATAGTTTATAAGGTTTGTAAAGTTAAATACGAAATACTTGCTACAAAGAAGCTTATACGGCATTTATGTTGTATGTTATATGCTATGTGGTACAATGAATTCATATGAAATTGCTACTAATTAAGGCTGGAAAAATCTTTAAAACAATTCAAAGGGAAGGTATTTTTAGGGGCGGAAAACGGGTTATTCTAGCTATTTTTGCTATGTTTCGTTTCGTAGGAAGTGGCGATGTTTTGTTTATTGCCGGAGGCGTTGGAGACAGTGCTCGCTATCGTGATCATCACGTGGCTGAAGAATTAGAGATTCAAGGTTTAAAATGTTCAATTACTGTTCAAGATAATCCATTTTTGCCAAATTATGCTGACAAATTCAAGGTGTTTGTTTTTCATCGAGTTTTATTTTCTCCAAGCGTAAAAAAGCTGATTGAAAAAATAAAAGAGCAGAAAAAAGAGATCATTTTTGAGACAGACGATTTGGTTTATGATCCAAAATTTTTAGAGTATATGGATGGGTTCAAAACAATGAATTATCTTGAAAAAAAATTATACGAAAATGGAGTTGGAGGAGAAATTTTGGCTGATCCATATGTTAAGGTTTGCAGCACAACCACAACTTATCTTGCTGACAAATTGCGCCAGCAGAATAAAAAAGTTTTTATTGTTCCAAACAAGCTTTCAAGAAGGGATGTGGAAGTCGCAGATATAGTAACAAACAACAAACAACAAACAACTGACAACAAAATCAATCTGGGATATTTCTCAGGAACACTTTCGCATAATAAAGATTTTGCTACCATCACTGAGGCTCTTGTGCAGATAATGGAGAAAAATGAAAATGTTGAATTATTCTTGGTTGGACCACTTGATATTGAAAATGAACTGAACAAATTTGCTAGCAGAATAAAACAGTTGCCATATGTGACGCGCGAAAAACATTTTGGCAACTTGGCAAGTGTTGATATTAATTTGGTACCACTGGAAATTGGCAATCCATTTTGCGAATCAAAATCAGAACTGAAATTTTTTGAAGCAGGAATTGTGGGCGTGCCAACAGTGGCAGCTGCCACAGCGCCTTTTGTTGAGGCCATCGCTGATGGCGTTGATGGTTTTGTTGCTAATGGCACCGAGCAATGGATTGAAAAAATAGAAAATCTTATTCTGGATGAAAATTTGCGAATTGAAATCGGAGAAAAAGCCCGCGAAAAAGCACTGAGTCGATATACAACGACTAATGCCACAAATAAGAATTACTATGATTATTTGAAGAGCAAGATAAAAAGATAAGACAATGCCAAATTAAAAATTAAAAATTTCAAATGAATGACCAATGATAAAATGTTTAAAATTGGAAATTTGAGAATTTGAAATTGATTTGTAATTTGATATTTGTAATTTGAAATTTATGCAAATTCTCGTTACTGGTGGTGCTGGCTTTATTGGAAGTAATGTTACAAAAAAATTATTGGAGCGCGGAGACTCTGTTGTTTGCGTGGATGAGTTTAATGATTATTATTCTCCAAAAATAAAGGAACTTAATGTTGCTCAATTTGCTGATAATCCAAATTTTACATTGTATCGTGGAAGCATTACGGATTATGAATTTTTGAAAACTGTTTTTGAAAAAGAAAACATTCAAAGAGTTGTGCACGCAGCAGCTCGAGCGGGTGTGCGACCGAGCATTGAAAATCCTTTCATATATGAAGACACGAACGTGAAAGGCACGCTTAATCTTTTGCATTTAGCTAAGGAATTTAAGATTGAAAATTTTGTATTGTTTAGTTCATCTTCGGTGTATGGAAATTCCTCAAAAGTGCCATTTTCCGAAAATGAGGTGGTAGATTGTCCCATTTCACCCTATGCGGCCACCAAGAAGGCCACAGAGCTTCTAGGATACACATACCACCATTTATACCACCTCAATGTAAATGTTGTACGTCCCTTCACAGTCTACGGGCCCGGTGGACGGCCTGATATGTTTCCATTTTTAGCCACCAAATTGATTGATGAAGGCTTGGAAGTGAAGCGTTTTGGAGACGGCTCAACTCGCAGAGATTACACTTTTATTGATGATTTGGTTGATGGGGTGGTGGCTGCACTCGACACGATTTTGGGATATGAAATTTTCAACCTTGGAAATTCAAACACTGTCGAGCTTAATTATTTTATCTCCACGGTGGAAAAAATTCTTGGCAAAAACGCCAACATCAAAGAATATCCAATGCAACCAGGGGATGTCCTGATCACAAACGCCGACCTCACCAAATCTCGAAAACTTCTCGGCTACAATCCGAAGGTAAAGATTGAAGAGGGAATGAGTATTTTTATAAAGTGGTATCAAGAAAACAAAAATCTTTACTAAGATTTTTGTAACATGTAACATATAACATGTAACAAAAATGCAAAACAAAAAATTTCACGATGAATTAAAGAGAAAAATGGATGATTACGCTTTTGGTGTTTATGCTATAACTAAAAAATTTCCTAAGGACGAGATTTATGGCATAACATCACAACTGCGTAGATCTGCATTATCTGTTATACTGAACTATATAGAAGGATTTGCTAGAACTGGAGATAAGCAATTGAAAAATTTCCTAAATATTTCTTATGGCTCTCTTAAGGAGTCAAAATATTTACTTTATTTCTCAAAAAGAGAAGGATATATTGAAAATTTGGAATATGAAAAATTAATTAATTTATCTGAAGAAATTGGGGCAATGCTATGGACAACAATAAATGGTCTCAAGGAAAAATGTTGAGCCAGAAAGTTGTTATATGTTATATGCTATATGTTATATGTTGAAACATGAAAACTATAAGGAACTCATCTGGGCGCTTGCAAAAACTGATTTTAAACTTCGTTATCACGGAAGTGTTTTGGGATATTTGTGGGCGCTGCTCAAGCCGCTGCTGACTTTCGCGGTGATGAATTTTGTTTTTTCTTCAATGTTTAACCCTCGGGGAACAGGGATGAGTACATATTCATTGCAGTTGTTGGTTGCGCTTATGATGTTTTATTTTTTCTCTGAAGGAACGACAGCAGGAATGAGTTCACTTTTATCAAAAGCTCAACTTGTAACCAAAATTTATGTCCCACGCTGGACGATTATTATTGCTTCTACAATCAACGCAACTCTAATATTCCTGATGAATCTTGTCGTGATTGTTTTTTTCTTTGCGCTTAAAGGTTTCATGCCGAGCATTCCAGCAATCCTTTTGTTTTTAATGTTTTCAATTTTCATATATATCATCGTTCTTTCTTTTTCACTCATTACTGCACCGCTCTATGTCAAATTTCGCGACCTGGCGATGATCTGGGAAGTTCTTTTAATGATAATTTTGTACGCGTCGCCGATTATTTATCCTTTAGTAACTTTGCCGGCAGCATATCATAAATTTATTCTGCTTAATCCTCTGGCTTTTATTATTCACTTTACCAAGGAATCGCTCATCAACAATCATTTTGCTAGCCCTTCACAATATGTAGTGTTTGTCGCCATAGTTTTTGGCGCCTTCGCCCTAAGCATCTTTTCATATCGTAAATTTATTCCAAAAGTTGCCGAAGAAATCTAGAAACCATATAACATATAGCATAAAACATATAACACTTGTAAAAACAAAACCTTGTCGCGCTGACAAGGTTTTTGTTTTGTGATATAATATCAATGTTGGTAGTTTATAAATATTAATCACCCAGAGTTAAATAATATTTTGATTACAAAATAATTTAACAGGGTAAATAAAAAAATATGTTTTCATTAAGTCCAGATATTGAAATAGGAGCCATGCTTTTTTTGATAGGCATCGCTTTTATTTGCTCACTCGTGTACGCTTTTTTTGCCAAAGAAAAAATTAAAGCATTAGTGGTTTTTTCAGTGCTTAGTAATATGATTTTATGGTTGTTTATTTTGATAGGATCAAGACTTTTTTATTTTTATGATATCCTATGGTTCAGAGTTTTTTCTGTTTTCTTTTGGCCGGTTATTAACATCTATTTAATCATTAAAGTGTTTTCAAAAAAATGAAAATCAAATTTAAATTGGCGATTGTATCGCTGATTTTTTTTATCACTATCTCCCCAATTTCTTTTCCGGCTCTGCTTGATCATTCTCAAGCAGCTGATTATGAAGAAATCAGTGAGGATCAAGAGTGGACAATCGACAAAACTGTTGATAAGAACGTGGTTATTAAATCAGGCGTAACTTTGACGATTAAAAAAGGAGTTACCGTAACCTTTAAGAGCACATATATCGACGTTTATGGCAAAATGATTATTGCCGGCACATTGAAAAGCCCTGTGATATTTAAAAAAGCAGAAGATTCGGAAAATTATGCAGTTTCAGTCTGGCAAGGAGGTAATTTGATTATGCGAAATGCTGATTTTAGCGGTGGCGGAGGTTTTTATTTTAATGTTTTGCAGAATGATTCAATTGTGAATAAAGCATATGCGTATGGAACATATTCTGCCGCAGTTCATGCACGTGGTGGAATTGTGAATATACAGGGAAGTAATTTTCACAATAATGATGTTGCAGTGTATGTTGATAGCTCTAGTGCTGGAAAAGTTGTTGTCAGTAGGTCAAAATTTTTGAATAATTCACGGATTGACATTGCCTATGCCGGATATGGTCAACTAAGCAAGGTAGATGCCAGATATAATTGGTGGGGAAATATAGCGGGTCCATCCAATGTGTGTGTTGATCATAGTGATCCTTTTGGCGATTGTAAGATTGCAGGATCAGTCGATGTTTCAAATTGGCTCACGAGTGAAAATTTTCACGACCCAGTTGTTATCATTCCGGGAATTTTTGGTTCGCAAAAAGAAGACGAAATTTGGAAAATAGATCCGATTTTTCATACTTATGATAATTTGATTGATGAATTTAAAAATAATGGATATACGATTGGAAAAGATCTATTCCTTTTTCCGTATGAATGGCGTGACAGTAATAGTGTGAATGCCACAAAATTGAAATATAGAATAGCTGAAATAAAAACCATTGCCAAATGGCCAAAGGTTGATGTGGTGGCTCATTCGATGGGCGGTCTTTTGGCGCGCAAATATATTGAATCCAACATATATCAAAATGATGTTGATCAATTGATAACACTTGGAACTCCTAATTATGGTTCGCCAGAAATTTATCCTCTTTGGGAAGCAGGTGGAGCTATTGGCATGTCTCAGGTTATTATGAAAAAATTTCTTGCACAAGAAATGGAAGAGGCTGGATACGAGACTATGTTTGAATATATCCGAAAGCGTCCAATTTCTTCAGCTCAAGAGCTTTTGCCAAATTATGAATATTTGTATGACACTGATGCAAACAAGCCTTTGATTTATCCAGCTGATTATCCCGTTAATGTTTTTTTGGACAATCTGAACAGTGAAGATAATGTTGAAAAATTAACCAATGTTGAATACATAAAGATTATAGGCAAGGTGGATAGTGATAAAAGTACAATTGTTGGATTTGATATTATTAAAACAGATATGGGAGAATTGTGGCAACACGGTTATCCTGTTGGTTTTGAAATTCCTTTAATTGGAGATAGAGGTGCTATAAGTGGGGATGGGGATGGAACTGTCCCACTTTCATCAGCCAAGAGTGTTGAAATTCCATCAGACAATTATCTTGAATTGAATTTTTCTCATTCTGATTTGCCAACAAAAGCACAAAAAGATGTGTTGGAGACTCTGACAAACGTTCGTCCAACGTCAGAGGTTACTGACTGGTTAATAAAAAACATATTGCAAACCTGGGCGCACTCTCCAGTAGATATCCAAATCATTTCTCCAACCAACAAAAAATATGGAAAGGATTTTGAAAACAACAAAAATTTTGAAAGCATTGACGGTTCATTCTATACTGGCTTTAAAACTGAAAATGAGTTTATCACAATTCCAAATCCTGAAGACGGAGAATACAAAGTTTTAACACAAGGAACTGAAAATGGAGGAGCGTATCGTATTGAAATGGTTAATCTTTCTCAGAATGAATCCAATGAAGCTTTAGAGTCCACAGTTGAAATCGCTGGTTCTTCAATTCCCGATGAAACTGAAGAACTGAGAGTTGAAATTAATGATGGGGAGATAATAGAAAAAAATCAAGATGAAATTGCGCCAGTGACTGAGTCTTCTATTACTGGGACACAAGGAAGTAATGATTGGTGCACAGGTGACGTTGAATTAACATTGTCTGCAACTGACAACGTTAATGGAAGTGGCGTCGCAAAAACCGAATATTCTCTGGATGACGGAAAGACTTGGACAACATATGAAAGCCCAGTCGTTTTCTCGCAAGAAGGAATTTTTGATGTTTCATATCGTTCTGTTGATAAAAAAGACAACATCGAAGAAATAAAAAAAGTCACGATTAAAATTGACAAAACTTCCCCCGAAGCAAAAATGACTTTCAATTCAATAACTCAAAAACTTGAGGTGCTTGGCACAGATAATCTTTTGCAAAATGTTTCCGTGGAAACGAGAGAACAAACTATTTTCGTCGATAATAATCAAGACGAGAAAAAGCAAAAATCCTGGGCTTGGGGATGGTTTCAAAAAGAAAAACCGAAAGAAAAGAAAATAATCGTAACTGCAACATTGACTGATCAAGCAGGGCACAAAACTGAACTTGTTTGGGAAAAGAAAAAGAACAAAGACCGACGCATTGACCTTGCAATATCTTCAATTTCATATGATGGTCAAAAGACAAACATTGATAAGGGAATTTTGCAATATAAGTGGTTACAAGATTGGAAAAGGAATAAATATCTTATTTTTGCTTCACATCTTAGCACTGAGTCAATGTCATTAGAATCTCATTATTTTCCAAACAAAAATCAAACGTGGCTTATGGAAAAACCGAATGAAATTGCTGATGATGACAAAAATGACAATGCTGAAAAACGTCCAGTTTGGAAAAAAATGACGGGAATGATAATCCCGAGTATACTAATAGAAAAGGGTGCTATTAAAATAAGTTATTAATTTTAATAAATATTAATAAAAATATATGACAAAAAAAAGAGCATTATTTCTTAGTGTTTGCGGGGCAATAATTTTTAGTGTTGCGATAACTATTTCAGTGAAAGGTTTTTGTTTGATAGATTTAATTTGCAGTAGATCACATGATGATTCGGTGGCATTTATTTTTTTTCCAACAATTACTCTTTTTATTTTCTCTCTCATTACATATCCAATGCAGGATAAAATTTTCCAATCTTGGTGGCGTTTTGCTCGCATCTGGATTCCGCTTTCAATGTTAGCAATTTTGATATCACCTTCATATTCGCATAATTTTATTTTTCCAATTGAAAAGGGAGCCGTAGCATTTTTCTCTTCAGCACTTTTCGTCATAATTAGCCTTGTTCAAATAATTTTGACTTCCCGAAAATTAAAGAGAAGCTAATAAAAGTAAGGCGTAATCTTTCGCGTAGTGTTGCGCTGTTTCCATTATTTTTTTTAAAAGTAGTTTTAGCTGTGAGGTAATATAGATATAGCAGCAATGGAATTATATTAACTTGGCGCCAATAGAATGCGGTCGTCAGCTACTGGCGCCGGGTAGTGTTTAATATAATATAAAAGAGATAATTTAATTGATAAAAATATTGTGAACAAGGGTAAGAAAAAATTTAAAAGTCCAATAAAGAAAAAGGCACTGTTGCTTCTTGCAGGTGGTGTTGCTCTTGGTCTTGCACGAAATCCTAGGTCGCAGCAATATATATTTAAAACACTAAAAAGGGATTGGAAGGAAATAAATAAAAAATATTTATATAAAATTGTCAAAGAATTTAGAGAGGAAAGGTTGGTTGATTATATTGAGAAAGCGGACGGTAGCGTGAAGATTGTGCTTACTGAAAAAGGAAAAAATATTATTCTTAATTTTGATATAGATAGAATAAAAATAAAAAAACCAATTCGTTGGGATAAAAAATGGCGATTTGTATTTTTTGATATACCTGAAAAACGAAGATCCGAAAGAAATGTTTTGAGAAATAAATTAAAAGATTTGAAATTTTATGAAATTCAAAAATCAATTTTCGTGCATCCTTATCCGTGTTTAGATGAAGTTAATTTTGTTATTGAATATTTTAATTTGAGAAATATGGTTCGTTATGGGGAAGTGACAAATATTTCAAATGAGGAGGAATTAAAATTGAAATGTAATCTTTTTTAAAAAGGCACTTTTCTTTTTAGCTCGTTTATGTTTTGCTTGCTCGTGTTTCTTGTTTGCTGCGGCACTATTTTATTTTAATTGGCGCCACTTTTGTGCGGTCGTCAGTTAGTGGCGCCAGGCTTATTATGGTGAAATAGTATTTTAAATTGCAAAAAAATACATATCTTTTATAATGTATTTATTTTATTGGCGCCAGTAGAATGCGGTCGTCAGTTAGTGGCGCCGGGCTTCTTGATGGTGGAGCTTATAAAAAGCTTGAATTATTGGAAAAATAAATAATAAAAGCTAAATCCAGAAATTTCGGAATTTGTTAAGGCAGTAACCTGTGCAAAAATTGCACATGTTACTGTGTATGGAAAAGTTAGAAAAATCAACCTGTTCCATTTTGGAACAGGTTGATGTAGATAAGAAAACAAGAAAGAATAATTTAGTAAAGTGTTACCTATGTGCTCATCTAGTTAAAATACTTGACAAGATCTTAAAAATACTGTACAAAAAGGGATGGTAGTATGGTAATTTTAACAATTCAAGAATCTGCAAATTTGCAGAAAAAATAACCCAGAAAAAGGAGAAAAAAGATGCCAGTTCCAATGAAAAAGTCGTCAGATGAAGTTTTTCGGTCAAACGGTGAGGATTTGGAGTACAGAAGTGCTCAAGGTTCGCCTCATGTCACAGGGGAGATTGAAAAACCAGTTCCCAGTTGTAAACAGAGTATTTTTTTGAAGATAAAGGGTGAAGCTGGCGGAAGACAGGCCTTGGGCGCGCGAATCTCGGAAATTTTGCTGAAAATTTTCGGCAAAACAAACCAAAAATGTAAAATTGAGGATCTATCCATCTTGGATGGACAATATCTCTCGGAGTTTTTTGAAGTATTGACTAAGATCTTTAAGGAAGGACGCGTGGAAGATGTGGAGCCACTCAACCTTTTCTTGTCAGGGTTTAGTGAACCAGACCTTTCCAGATTGCAGAACCTGTCAACTCATGACAAAATCGGCAATAACATTCTGAGTGAGGGTATAGGCAACTCACTAAAAACCAAAAGAAGGAGATAGCCTGGGGGATGAGAATTAATATGAAGGGGGAACGAATTTTCGTTCTCCCTTTTTTCTTGTCCTTTATGTTGTATCTTTAGCTTGCAAAGTAGCTCTTTTTGTTATATGATGGGATTGTATGGTTACAGAAATATACATAAATAGGATCAAGGAAATTTTACAAAAACATCTCACTAATAATGAGAAAGTTTTTATTTTTGGCTCAAGTGTGGACGGTGAAAAGTTTGGTGATGTGGATTTGGCAGTAGTTTCTGAGCAATCAGTGGATGAAAGAATAATGCGCCAAATTAGAGAGGATTTGGAGGAATCAACACTGCCGTATAAATTTGATTTGGTGGATATTAATCAAACTAATGATCCATTTCGCACCCGCGTGCTGAATGGTCCAAAATTATGGATTATCTAGAAGAAAAACATACACAACTTGAGCAAGCATTAAAAAAATGGAAGCAAGTGCTGGATATGCCTTTTTCGGATATAAATAGAGACGCATCAATTCAGAGATATGAATTTTCTTTTGAATTGCTTTGGAAAGTAGTTAAAAAATATCTCAAAGAGATTGAAGGTTTTGAATGTAATTCACCTAAATCATGTTTTCGAGAAATTCGTATGACATTGGATTTAAATGAATCTGACATTGAAATATGCATAAGTATGACGGAGGATAGAAATTTGTCAGTGCACACATATTCAGAGGAGATGGCGAACAATTTATATGCAAAACTGCCAGAATATGCCAGAGTTTCAAAATTAATTGCAAAAAAAATAAAAGAAAAAGCAAAAATATAAAAAATTTACAATGACTAAGGAAGTTCAAAATTTATTTATTATTTAGTTAACGTGTTGACGGGTTAACGAGTTATGAAAATACAAAAATTTGATTCTATTGTGAAATTTTCTGAATTGGAACGCTTTATTGATCAAAAATAAAAAAACTTTTAACTTTTAATTATGGCGAATTTGCCATAATTACCAGCTTAAATTAAAAAAACCAGTTTGATACTGGTTTTTTTGCTACCCCCTGTTCGTTATTTACAAGAGTTGGTTTGAAGTTCGCCAAATTTACGCTCATATTCCTTCAAGAGATCTTTTTGGTCTTGTGCTGAAAGATCTGCAGCCTTCCGTATGATTTTTTGCTGCTCTGCCACAGGAAGATCAAAGAAATTAATTTTTTCTTTGTTCGTATCTTTTTTGCTGATGTGTGATATGATTTTTTTTAACATAATATTGTATTTAATGATTCTTTATTATATATAATTTTGATGTAATTGTCAATATTGCAATCAATATTTTTGCTTCCTCTGCTATTTGTATTTCATCTGTTTGTATCATGCTTTGATTTTACCATTTTTTCATTTTCAGTACAATGCATGCCCAATGCGTTAAGCGTTGTATTTTTGCATTTAAAATGATAAAATTGATTAGTAAAATATACTCAATTAATATTGATTTAAATAATCACATAAAAATAAAAATAGATATCAAAAACTAAGATAAAAAGAAAAAAATATATGCACATATTTGTTGATGAATCTGGAATACATAAAGAAACTGGAAAATCTTCAGTTGCGTTGGTTTATGTTTTAACAGAAGATGTAAAATTTCTTAATGAAGCCATAATTAGGGCTGAAAAATCATTAAGAATAAAAAATTTTCATTGGACTGATTGTTCGTGGAAAATAAGGATTGAATTTTTCAAGCTTATATTGAAGGAAAATTTTTCTGTAAGAGTTTCAATTATACGAAATCCTTTCAGTAAAAACGATTTTGAAGAGTCAATCAAGCTGCTGTTGTTGGAAAAGAAATTTAAAAAAGTTGTAATAGATGGCAAGAAGCCAAAATGGTATGCATTAAAAATGAAAAAGCTGTTGCGAGATTCTGGAATTTCTGTAAAAAAAATAAATATGGCCAATGACGAAGCGCATCCATGTTTGAGGTTGGCTGATGCTTATGCTGGTTTGTCTAGGGCATACTGGGAAGGGAGGGAAAATAAGAATGTGGATAGTTTGTATGAAATAGCTCGGAAGAAAATAAAAACCACCCAACTGGTGGATGGTCAGACAGTCCAGTAGCTATTGCTAGCTTTCTCGCACGGAGATTTGTCCTGGGTATCTAGTTATATTCAAAGCATAGCATAAAGACTAAAATACGTCAATAGCGCTATGCATCATTATATACGGATTATATTAGAAAAATATTTCAAAAAACAAAAACCCCCGTTTATAGGGGGAATAGCCTATCCCTTTCGAGAAACCCGCCATACGGTCGGTGTTCGGCTAACATTTGACTTTATTATAGACAATTTTTACAATGCTGTCAATGGTTAATACTCCTTCCGCTATTATTAATTTCAAAAATGAAATGTTACGGATAGAGTGGCTATTTTAAGCCATTTTTTATTATATAATTGTGTTGCAAATTTACCCATATAATGATAAACTTTATTAGTGAAAAAAAGTGAAGAAGATGTACTTTTTTGTTTATTTGAATGATGCAAGGGCAATTTTCCACATTTCTTTTTCCCGCAAAAAGAAACCTGGAGGAAAGAAAAGCTCACACCTGATGAAGATACTGTGGCAAAAACTTCGCTCTTCGCTAGAATTTACACTTCGCTCGTAGTCTGCTGACTCTCGCTACGTTTCAAAATTCCTTAACGCTCATCACTCGTTTTTTGCCTACGTACTTCATATGGTGCAAAGGGAATGCGGAATGCGAATACTGAAGAATACAGAGAGGGGTAGAGAGAATGGAAGAATTAGTTTAAAATTAAATAATTGAAAAATTAAGATTTGAATCGAAATTCAAAATTCAAAATTCGAAATTATGAACAACGACATCGCGATCAGCGTTAAGAATGTGTCAAAGACCTTCAAGATACCACATGAAAAAATCTCCTCTCTTCGTGGGGCGGCGGTTTCGATTTTTTCGAAAAAGAGGGGTTATGAAGAATTTAAGGCGTTGGATGATGTTAGTTTTGAGGTGAAGAAGGGGGAGTTTTTTGGGATTATTGGGAGAAATGGGAGTGGAAAAAGCACACTTTTGAAAATTCTGGCGGGAATATATCAGACTGACAAGGGAAGTGTGGAAATCGACGGGCGGATTTCGCCGTTTTTGGAATTGGGGATTGGGTTTAATCCAGAACTTAGTGGTCGGGATAATGTGTATCTTAATGCAACTGTATTGGGACTGACGAAAAAAGAAATCGATAAAAAATTTGATTCAATTGTGAAATTTTCTGAATTGGAAAGATTTATTGATCAAAAACTCAAAAATTATTCCTCCGGCATGCAAGTGCGACTAGCCTTTTCCGTTTCAATCCATGCCAACCGCGAGATTCTGCTCATGGATGAAGTGCTGGCGGTTGGAGATTCGAATTTCCAGAGTAAATGTTTGGAAGAATTTAATAAATATCGGGACGCGGGAAGAACTGTTATTATTGTTACTCATGATATTTCAGTAGTTCAGAGATATTGTGATCGAGCGATGCTTCTTAGAAATGGCAAAATAATGAAAATGGGAAAAGCAGAAGATGTGGCAAACGCATATGTTTATGATAATATGTCAGATGAAGAAAAAAGGTTTACTGATGAAGAAAGGCAAAAAATAATTGATGCCGAAAAAAATCTTGAAAATTTAAAAGGGAAAGAATTGGAGGATGAAAAAAGAAGAATTAAAGAGGAAAAAATAAAACAAGCAGAAGAAAGAAAAAATAAAGTTGTGGAGATTATGAAGGTTGAACTTCTGGACAAAGACGGAATAGATAAGAATGTTTTTGAGACAGGGGAATCGCTCGATATTAAAATTAATTTTGAGGTGTACAAAGAAATTGAAAATTTAAATTTTGGGATAGGTCTGCATGCAATTTCAGGCGGACAAGTTTTTGGATATAATACTCAAATGGATGAGATAATTGTTGACAAAAATAAAAAAAGTATAACACTGCATTTTGATAAACTGCCAATTTTAAAGGGTGAATACACCATGAATATTGCATGCTGGAATGATATTGTTCAAGATCCATATGATCTCAAAATGGGTTATAGAATAGTGAGAATGTTTTCTAAAGGTTTAAAGAATAATTACGGTGGTTTTTGTGATATTGAGCATGCTTGGAAGAATTAACCGTGTTTTAAAAATAAAATTAAAATATGAGCGAAAAAAAATTTATTTCAGTGGTTACCCCTGTCTATAAATGTGAAAAGTGTATAGATGCTCTTTGTGCGCGATTGAAAAGTGTTATTGAAAAAATCACAGATAATTTCGAAATAATACTTGTAAATGATGCAAGTCCAGACAATGCTTGGGATGTTATAATGAAAAATTCAAAAAATGATCCCAGAATTAAGGGTATTAATCTTTCTCGCAATTTTGGACAGCATTATGCAATTACTGCGGGCATTGATTCTGCAGAAGGTGATTGGGTTGTAGTTATGGATTGTGACTTGCAAGACAAGCCTGAGGAAATTAGTAAGCTTTACAACAAAGCAATTGAGGGTGAATTCGATATAGTTTTTGGTAGAAGAATTATGCGCAAAGATGGTTTTTTAAAAAGAATGGCATCCAGATTTTTTTATAAGGTTTTTGAATATCTGTCTGGAATAAAATTTGATTATACTGTTGCAAATTTTAGCATTAGTAAGCGATTAGTTATCGAAAGCTTTAAAGATCTTAGAGAACAAAATAGATCATTCCCATATTTTATTAATTGGTTAGGATTTAATAGGGGTTATGTGGATATTGATCATGGAAAAAGAGATAATGGTGAATCAGCATATACTATAAAAAAGTTATTAAAATTTGCTCTGGATAATATAATTGCTTATTCAAATAAGCCACTTATCCTTTCTATTTGGGTTGGATTGTTCTTTTCTTTTCTTTCAATTGCTTACGTTTTATATTTAATATTAAGATACATAAGTTACGGAGTTGTTATTGAAGGGTGGACAAGCGTTATTGTTTCAATATGGTTTATTGGTGGATTAATTTTTGCAAATCTTGGTGTAATTGGTTTGTATATTGGAAAAATTTTTAATGAAACTAAAAATCGCCCCTTGTACATAATAAAAGAAAAAATTGGTTTTTAATTTTATTTTTGAAATCGTATGATTAAAAAAAATGAATGGGATTCAAATCATTTCGGCATTAATATTGCAGAAGTTGATATTGCAGAACTAGAGAGAGACATGAAAATGATCTCTTTGTTTGCTGAAAAGGAAAATATTTCTGTAATTCAATCGTGTTGTGATATTTCAGATATTAAATCGATAAATTTACTTGAAAAAAATGGCTTTTACTTTGCTGATTTGAAGATGACATATTTTTTGGATTTAGAAAATATAAATATTGAAAAAGCAGAAGTTGTATTTGCTGTTGCCAAGGATGTTTTTTTGTTGAAAAAAATAGCTGCCAAGTCATTTGTTGATAAAAGTCGGTACTATCATGATTTTTTTGAAAAAGAAAAGGCGGATAAACTTTTTGAAATTTGGATAGAAAAGGCGGTCAATGGAACATTTGATGATTTTTGCATAAAAACTGAAAAAGATGGAGTTGTTGCTGGTTTTATTACTGGAAAAAAAATAGATGATTTGAGTGCAAGGATTGGAATAATAGGTGTAGATGATAGCTTCCAGAGTAGGGGCGCTGGAACAAAACTCTTGGAATCACTTTTTTATTTTTATAAATCAGAGGGTGTAAAAAGCGTGTATGTTTCTACACAAGGAAAAAACATAGGTGCTAATAACTTTTATATAAAAAATGGCTTTAAAATTAAAAATATTGAGGCATGGTTTTATAAGAAATATAATTAATATTATTAAATAAAAATGGCGTATCTATATATTTTAGGCACTATAATCTTTACAGTGTATGGTCAATTGATATTGAAATGGCGCATACCTTTTTATGGATCACTCCCGGCTTCCTTTTTTGATAAAATATTGTTTTTATTTAAATTATTATTGGATCCTTTTATCTTTTCTGGTTTTGCTGCAGCATTTATTGCATCATTTTTTTGGATGGCAGCAGTGACAAATAAGATAGAACTCAGCAGGGCATATCCCATGACTACGATTGGTTTGGTGTTGGTATTTGTTTTTTCGATTATTTTTTTTAAAGAAGCACTGACGGTGTATAAGGTTATTGGAATGTTTTTAATAATTTCAGGCGTTTTATTTATCAGTAAATCATTATGATAATATGTCTAAAGTGTAAAAGTGAATTAAGAAAGGAGAATGAACGTTATCTTTGTAATTCCTGTGGCTTTCGGGCTGATATTATAAATGGGGTTGTTTATTTTAAGCCAGAAATTGATGAAACATTTGAAAGTTATAATCCCAATGCATTGGATGTCTTTTATAAATATGAAAAGGAACACTTTTGGTTTAAAATCAGAAGAGATTTTATTCTTAAAATATTTAGTAAATATGTAAAAAAAAGTAGTTTGGTTATGGAGGTGGGCACAGGAACGGGAAATATTGCTAGAGAATTAAAAAATAACGGATACGACGTTGTGATTTCTGATGTGCATAAACAATTTCTTGATTTTGAAAAAAATAAAATAATAGAAAAAAGATATCAGTTTGATGTCAATGAACCACCATTCGAAGATCACTTCAATGCAATTGGAATGTTTGATGTTCTTGAGCATACTGAGGAAGATGAACAAGTTTTGAAAAATATTAGAAAAATGTTAAAGGATGATGGTAAAATTATCATAACAGTTCCTGCGCATAGTTGGTTGTGGAATAAGTATGATTATTCGCATAAACGAAGATATAATTTAAAAAGAATTAGGGAGATATTTAAAAACAGCGGTTTTGATATACTTGAGGCTAAACATTTTTTTGTTTCTATTATGCCGCTTTTATTTATAAGAGCTTTGATAGAGAGAGATAATGGTAACAAAGATTCTGCCGATGATTTAGCGGAGCAGCAGATGGCTATTAATCCCATCATAAATAAAATTTTGTATACTATTCTTTCCTTAGAATGTAAATTGATTGCAAATATTTCTCCGAAAATCGGAGGCAGCATTATTGTTGTTGCGCAAAAAAGTAAAAATTAATTTTTTGTTTTTATGATACCATTTAATATTCCTCCATTTACTGGCAAAGAAGAAAAATATCTAAAAGAAGTTATCGCAAAAAGAAAATTATCTGGCGATGGTGAATTTACAAAAAAATGTAATCAGTGGTTCGAAGATAATTTTAAGTGTAAAAAGGCTCTTCTGACTACCTCATGTTCTCATGCTCTTGATATGGCTGCTATTTTGATAGATATAAAGGAGGGGGATGAAGTTATTATGCCATCTTATACTTTTGTTTCAACTGCCAATGCTTTTGCCTTGAGAGGAGCAAAGATTGTATTTGTTGATATTCGTCCTGATACGATGAATATAGACGAGAGTCTTATTGAAAAAGCTATTACGAATAAGACCAAGGTTATTGTGGTTGTTCATTATGCTGGAATTTCATGTGAAATGGACACCATTATGGAAATTGCTAGAAAGCATAATTTGCTGGTAATTGAGGATGCGGCACAAGGGGTAATGTCGAAATATAAAGGAAAATTTTTAGGAACAATTGGAGATATTGGATGCTACAGTTTTCATGAAACAAAAAACTATTCGTCAGGAGAAGGTGGTGCTATTGTTTTAAATAATGAAAAATTTGTAGAAAGAGCTGAGATTATTAGAGAAAAGGGAACAAATAGATCAAAATTTTTGAGAGGGCAAGTTGATAAGTATACATGGGTTGATATCGGTTCTTCATATTTGCCAAGTGAATTAAATGCTGCGTATTTATTTGCTCAGCTTGAGGTTGCTGAAAATATAAACACAAAAAGACTAACGTTGTGGAATTTATATTTCAAATTATTAAAGAAATTAAGTGAAGAAGGTTTATTGGAATTGCCAACCATTCCTGATGATTGCGAACATAATGCACATATGTTTTACATAAAAACGAAGAATTTAGCGGAACGAACCGAGTTGATAGATTATCTTAAAAGCAAGGATATTTTAAGTGTATTTCATTATGTTCCATTGCATTCTTCATCTGCAGGTATTAAATACGGTGTTTTTTCTGGCGAGGATAAATATACAACGCAAGATAGTGATAGATTGATAAGATTGCCTATGTACTATGAGTTATCAGCGGATGAAGTTGAAAAAATTGTTTCTGATATATTCTTATTTTATGAATTGAAAAATAATAAAAAATTATAACAAAATGATAAAAAATAATATTATAAGGCTGTTAGATAATAAGATATCCTTGTTTGTTTTTGCTTTTTTGTTAATGGCGAGTTATTTATTCCCTGCTAAGGATTTAATTACGGGTAGTATGGATGCCTCTGAAACTTGGAAAGTAGTGACAACATTTTTTAGTCACGATCCCTATAGTTCGTATGTGATGTATAAGGGTTTTTTAGCCTTTATCCCAAACATTGCTTTGTATGAGTTAGCTATTTTTTTTGATGTGGACCTATTCTTTTTTGTAAAAATTTTTAATTGTATTAGTTTTGCATATATAACAACTATTGGAATCCCATATTTCTTTGCATATATTTTTGGCAATAAAATTAAATACTATAAAATTTATATTTTAACTCTAATATTGTACTTTGGCATAAGGCCCAACTTCTCTTTTATAAGCGTTGATTTTCCAAGTATTGTTTTGATGATGCTTACTATGAATAGCGCTATAAAAATCAAAATTAGTGAAAAAAAATTGCCCATTTTTTATTATATTTACGCTGGTATTATTTTTTCGATGGGCTTATTGCTTAGCGGACAGTATATCCCTGCAGTTATCTTTACACTAGCGTTCCTATTTTTTTCAGAAGTTATTCCTGTTATTAGACAAAAAAAAATTAATTTTAGATCGTTTGTTATTTTAGCTTGCTTTATTTTAGGCTTTTTTGTTATAAATGTTTCAAATAATTATTTTATTGAAACTAGGGTGCAGCCAGTTAGGGAGGCAGGAGAATGGCTTCCAACTGCAAATGATTGGTTTAAATTTGCTTTGACAAATAATATGTTATTTTCTAAACTTAGTTCAGTGATGATACCTGATAATAGGGGTAAGGCTATACTTATAAGTGAAAATGCTGATATGCAGGCAATTAGTGGTGGTGGTGGTGCTTATAATTATGATGATTATGCAATGCTGGTATTAAAATATCCCATAGATTTTATAGTGAGGTGGGCGAATAGATTATTTCTTGGAATAAGTATTGATAGTGATAAATTAAAATTTATCTATTTGTTTATCTCGTATACCTTGTTATTTTTATCATTGCTTACAATAAAAAAGAAATGTGAAAAATTAAAAGATTTTTTAGATTTGCGTATATTTTTAATATTAGCAATGGCTACACCGTCTCTGATACCGTGTTTCATACATGTCGAAATGAGATATTTCATGTCAATTCAGATTCTTATTGCAGGCATAGCTTTATTGTCGGATACTTTATGGAAATCATTACTAAACTTTAAAGATTTTGTAAGTCTAATAATTGTTAGTAGGGGGAAAATAATAAGTAAAATGCGCATTAATTATTTATTCATCAGTTACATTATTTTTGTAACATTGTGCTTTATGTTGCTTGCAACCCAATATGAGCTTTTGGGTCCAATTCCAAATATCCTTTTTAAATTCTAATTAAATCAAGATGAAATATTCGCAAAAAATAGAAACACTAAAATTATCAGTCAATGGAGATGAGACCGGGCAGTTAATTGCGCTAGAGTCTAATAAGGCAGTTGTTCCATTTGACATTAAAAGGGTTTATTATATATATGATACAACACCAGGAACAGTGCGAGGTCACCATGCTCATAAAAAATTGAAACAGCTCCTAGTGGCAACTAGTGGCTCTTGTACTATTGTGTGTGATGATGGGAAGGAAAAAAGGGAATTCATTCTTGATTGGCCAAATAAGGCACTTTACGTTGAGGGCATGATATGGCGTGATATGAAAAATTTTTCTAAAGGAGCTGTTTTGATGGTTTTGGCAAGTGAATATTATGATGAAAATGATTATATTAGGGATTATAATGTATTTTTGAAAGAATTAAAAAATATTAAAAAGTAGTTGATTTTTTATGGCAAATATAGTAATTATTCATTATGGTGGAGTTAAGGTTGAAGGGAAGTATAAAACCTTTGTTTTTTATGAAGGTTTAATTGAGTCTTTGCGAAAAAATGGTAATAATGTGATGGAAATAATTACTAATGATTTTTTAGTGCAACCATGGGGTGGAACAAATAAACTTAAATTAAAGATAAATAGAAACAAGCTTATTAATGACGTGGTTGTTTTTAATCCAGATTTAGTAATTTCTTTTAATAATTCTTCTATTGATGGGTTAGAAAAAATTCTTAAGTGCCCAATAGCTATTTGGAGTGCGGATCACTTTTATCATTTTAATGACCTAGAAAAACTGAAAACTAATAAAGATAGGTTTATATTTTTTTGTGCTCAGTCTGGCGATGTGGCTGATTGTCAAAGAATAGTAGGGGCTAGCCCTGATAAATGTTTTCGTGTTAAGCCAGCAACATCGGTGCAATCTGATTTTATTCATGAAAAAGTGAACAACATTATTTTTATAGGTAGTCCATTTGGAAGTCATGGAGAAAAGGAAAATTTGCACAAACATAAAAAAGAATTTGTTGAGCTTGGAAAAAAACTTATAAAAAAGGATGGAAATGTGGAGGATCTTGTTAGACAATATGAGGAAATTAGTGATATACAACAAACTATTTTGGATTTTGGTTCGGCAGCTAATCGTACTAGTGTTTTAAGCCATATTGCTTCGTTGGGGTTAAATATTCATGGAGGAGATGGATGGTTAGACATTGGATTAGATTCTTCATTGGATATTTTTAATTCCTATAATCCGAAACAAATATATTCAGTCTCCCAAACACAAGATGCCTACAATAGTTCAAAAATAGGCATTAATATAAATCATTCTCAGGCAAAAACAGGTTTTAGTTGGAGAGTTATGGATATATTAGCCTCCTCTTCAGTTCTTGTTAGTAATTATTCTCCAGATTTAGTAGAAGAATTGGGGGAAGAATTGTCCAGAGAGGTAATTTACCACTCACCTCGTGAAGCATACGAAATTTGTTTAAAGTTTTTAAATGATGAAGACTTGAGAGAAAAAATTGTTAGGCAATCAAATGAAATTGTCGAAAAATTTCATACATGGGATATCAGAATTAAAGAAATAGAAAAAATACTTCAGCTAGGGCTTGTGGGTATGGATAAGAAAAAAGGAACATACGCGTTATTGGAAGCAAAGAAATATACAAAGATTTTTTCGTTGAGGATGTCTTCTATGAATACAGATAGTTTAACCTTCAGAAAGATATTATTTTTTATTTTACCACATGGTATCGTAATGAACTTACACATAGTTAAAGGACTGTTAATGGAGGTGTTTTGTTTTATTTTTCCATATGGAATAGTAAAAAACATCAGAAACGGCAGTGTGTTATCGGATGGTAAGATGTACGAATCATCCAAACTAAATGCGAGCAATTTTAACGATATTGAAAATTTGATTATGCGTGTAATACGCTTTATTTCACCATATGGTGTTGTAAAAATAATTCGTGTAATAAAAAAGAACAAGACAAGTTTATTTAAGTAATACCGGTAATAATAAATACTTATAAAATGTTTAAAATATTGAGAGAAACAAAATTTAATATAGATTATTCTCTTTATAAACTATATCAAAAAATAAGACATCGAGATAATCCTGCGTTTTTAGAAAGGATACAGTTAATTGATGAATATCAGTGTAATTATAGGCGGGTTATTAAACAACTAAAAAAACAAACTAGGAGTGGTAAAAAAATAAGAGTATGTTTTTTTGTAATGCTAGATTCGGCTTTCGCAGCTAGGTCATTGTATGAAAAAATGTTGGAAGATAATTTTTTCGATCCATTTATAGTGGTAATCCCTGACACCTCAAGAGGAGACGAACATATGAAATTTTCTTTCAATCAGGCATACGATTCATTATTTAAAAAATATCAAAAAGTTTTTAAGGGCTATGAAAATGATGAATTTTGTGATTTTTTAGAAAAAGCAGATATTTTTTATTTTCCAACACCTTATAATGGAATGACTTATGAGTATTTTGAAATGGAGCATTTTAAAAATAAAGACGCATTGCTATTTTATATAAATTATGCTTATCCTGTCGTAAAATTTGCACGAGAAATAATTTCATTGCCAACACACGATTATTTTTGGAAAATATTTATTGAAAATAAGGGTTATATATCTGAGCTAAAAAAATACCAATTATTTAAAGGAAAAAACGCTGTCATATCAGGATATTGCAAGATGGATGGATTGGCTAACCAGGAAATAATACAAAGACAAAGAAAAAAAATTATTATTGCTCCGCACCATACTATTTCTGACTGGAAATTACTAAAAATCTCAAATTTTCTGAAATATCATAAATTTTTTTTGGAACTACCAAAACTTTATCCAAATATAGACTTTGTATTTAGACCACACCCATTGTTGATTGTTCAATTGAGAAAACCTGAATTCTGGGGGGAGGAAAAAACAAAAAAATATTTCGATAAATTGGAGAAATATTCAAATGTAATGTATAGTAATGGGGGAGAATACTTTGATATTTTTGCTAATTCAGATGGCATAATTCATGATTGCGGATCATTTTTAGCTGAATATTTATTTACTGAAAAACCAGCGTGTTTTATATTAGAAGAAAAAAAATCAATTAAAGAGTGGTTTTTACCAATAGGGGAAAAGTGTCTTGAACATTGTTATCAAGCCTATTCTGAAAAGGATATTATTAATTATATTGAGAACATAATCTTAAAGAACGAAGACACTCTTAAAAAGAAAAGAATTAAATTTGTTAATTCGGAGTTAAAAATTAATTATCCAAAATCTAGTGAATTTATATTGGATTACATAAAAAATATATTAATTCAATAAAAACTTTAGTATCAATTATACATATATACTAATAATTATTTAATATAAAAAAATGAAAGTAGGCTATACATCTGGTGTTTTCGATTTATTTCACATAGGACATCTTAATCTCTTAAGAAAGGCGAAATCAAAATGTGATAAATTAATTGTTGGTGTGACAACAGACGAGCTTGTTTCTTATAAACTTAAAAAAGCAGTAATACCATTTAAAGAGAGGATAGAGATTGTCAAAAATATCAAATATGTGGATGAAGTGATTGCTCAAGAGAATATGGATAAAATGAAAATGTGGAAAAAATTAAAGTTTGACGTTATGTTTGTGGGAAGTGATTGGAAGGGCACTGAAAAATGGAAAGCATTTGAGGAACAATTTGCGGAAGTGGGTGTTAAAATAATTTACTTTCCTTATACTAAGGGAACTTCATCGACATTAATTAATGAGACATTGGTTAAGCTGAGGGATGTTAAATAAATTTAGAATATGTGTGGAGTAAATGGAATATTTTCCGTAAATTCAATTTCAAAAATAGAAGAACGGATTGTGAGTATGAATGATTCAATCAAACATAGAGGTCCAGATGCATCTGGCTATGAGATTTTTGATGATGGATCAGCATTTGGTCATGATAGGTTGAAAATAATTGATTTATCTGATAAATCAAATCAACCAATGACTAATACTAAGGAAAAAATTAGTGTAGTATTTAATGGGGAAATATATAATTTTGAACAAATAAAAAAAGAACTTCATTATAATTTTAAAACTCATAGTGATACAGAAGTTATTTTAGCCGCCATAATAGAAAGAGGAATCGATTGGTTTCTGAAGAGAGCAAATGGAATGTTTGCTATTGCTGTGTATTATATAGATAAAAAAGAGTTACACTTATTGAGAGATAGACTTGGGATTAAACCACTTTATTATTATCATGATTTGGAAAAGATTATTTTTAGTTCTGAAATTAAGGGTATATTAAATAGTGGATTGATAGAGCCCGAATTTAATTTTGCTGCGATTGATCCATATCTTGCTAATAGATATGTGGTTGAGCCGTATACTTTTTTTAAAGGAATTTATCAAGTAGAATCTTCGCAGCATCTTACTGTGAATTTAGGGGATGAAATTTCAATAAATAGGAATAAATATTGGAATTTGCCTAAATTAAATTTTGATAAGGAATACAATGAAAGTGATATTTTAAAAAAATTAGATGAGGAAATTACAAAATCAGTTAAGTTGCAATTAATTTCCGATGTTTCGCTAGGAACTTATTTAAGCGGCGGTCTAGATTCAAGCCTACTTACCGCTATAACATCAAGAGAAAGTGCGAAAAAAATAAACACATATACCATAGGATTTCCAGAAAATGGTTATAACGAATTTGAGTATTCTGATATTGTAGCTAGGGAATATAATACTATTCATCACAAAATAGAAATAACTCCTGTTGAATTTTTGAAAAAATGGGAAGAACTAATATTTTTTAGGGATGCTCCCATAGGCGTTCCGAATGAAATACCTCTTTCAATAATGTCGAAAGTCCTTAAGGATGAAATAACAGTGGTGCTTTCGGGAGAAGGTGCGGATGAGCTTTTTGGTGGCTATGGTCGGATATTCAGGTTTCCTTTTTATTATGAAAAAAAAATAAAAAACAGTAAAAATTTTTACGCGTCATTTATTGAGGAATATGAATATGTGCCTAGATCATTCAGGAATGCATATTTAAATTTGGATATTTCAATTAGAAATGAATTAGATAAAAAAAACACAAAAATGTTTCATGGATTGAGAAATGAAGAGAAAATTTTTAATTTTTTTCATAATGTGCACATAAAGGGGCTTTTAATGAGACTAGATGCTGCAACTATGCAATCCGCAGTGGAGGGCAGAGTACCTTTTTTGGATCATAAATTGATAGAATTTGTTTATGAAAAAATTCCTTATGAATTAAAAATAAAATGGAAAAGCGCGAAACATGAAAAAGAATCAGCTAATTTAAGACCAGAGGAATTTAGTGAAAATAATGATATTCCTAAATATATATTAAAGAAATTATCCTATAATTATCTTCCATCAAAAATTATTGAAAGAAGAAAAGTTGGATTTCCAGTTCCATTAGCAGAGTGTTTTTCGGATATTATAAGCCATCATTTGGATTTATTGAAAAATGCAGACTGGATTAGGCAGGAAAAAATTGATGAATTGATACTTAGCGCAAGAAATCATGATAGATCTGGGCAAATATTGTGGATGCTAGTCAATGTTGAATTATTTAGACATACATATTTTAGCAAAAAATGGTTATGGTAAAAAGATTTGTTGATTTGATAAAAACAATAACAATAAAAACAATGATTAAATTTTTGGATTTGCACAAAATAAACGAGAGATATAGAAATGAAATTGATGCAGCCATCAAAAGCATTTTAGATTCTGGTTGGTATTTACTCGGAAAAGAAACTGAAAAATTTGAAAAAGAGTTCGCATCTTTTTGCGGTGTCAAATATGCAATAGGTGTTGCGAATGGTTTAGATGCACTTATAATTTCACTGAAAGCCTTGGGTATCGAAGAAGGTGATGAAATTATTGTTCCCTCAAATACATATATTGCAACCATTCTTGCGATATCTGCTAATGGTGCAACACCGATTCTGGTTGAGCCAGATATTGATAATTATAATATAGAACCGAAAAATATAGAGGCAGCAATAACCTCAAAAACCAAGGCCATAATGCCAGTTCATCTTTATGGTCAGGCTTGTGAAATGGACCCAATTATGTCGATTGCTAAAAAATACAATTTGATGGTAGTGGAGGATTGTGCTCAGTCGCATGGTGCAATTTATGAAAATCAATGCGTGGGATCATTTGGTAATTGTGCAGGCTTCTCTTTTTATCCTGGAAAAAATTTAGGTGCAATGGGTGATGGTGGGATGATTACAACAAACGATGAGGAAATCGCAAATAAAATTCGCGCTATTAGAAACTACGGTTCTTTTGTTAAATACGAGAATCTTTATAAGGGGATGAATTCAAGATTAGATGAAATTCAGGCTGCCATTTTATCTGTTAAGCTAGGATATCTACAAGAAGACAATGAAAAAAGACGAAAAATTGCGAATTATTATTTGGAAAATATAAAAAATCCAGTAATAATTTTGCCAAAAATATCTAACGATAATGAGAAATCTCATGTGTGGCATTTGTTTGTGATAAGATGCGAAAAAAGAGATGAATTAAAAAAATATTTGCTTGATAATGATATAGAAACTTCTATACATTATCCAATACCGCCACACAAACAAAATGCATACATGGAGTGGAAAGATTTAGTGCTTCCTATTAGTGAAAAAATTCATAATGAAGTTTTGAGTTTGCCAGTTTCTCCTGTTATGACAAAAGAAGAAATTGAGCGAGTAGTAAAAATTATAAATGAATATGAGCAAAAATAATCAACCACTTGTTTCAATAGTTTCATCAAATTATAACTTTGAAAAATTTATTCCATATTTTATGGAGTCTGTTTTATCACAAACTTATAAAAATTGGGAGCTTATTGTTACGGATGATTGTTCAACGGATAAAAGTTTTGAAATTTTAAAGTCTTATGAAAAAAAAGATAAAAGAATAAAAATTCTTCAAAACGATAAAAATAGACACGTATGTCATACGCTAAATAATTCATTTCGTAGTGCGAAGGGTGAATATGTCTGCATTATTTCATGCGATGACGCATTTATGCCAGAAAAAATAGTGCATGATGTTGATTTCATGGAAAAAAATAAAAAAATAGGAGTTTTGTATGGACAGCTATTTCTAATGGATGAAAGTAATACACTTCATGGTAAATATTGCTTTGAGTCCCTTCAGGAATTCAACAGTGCTGGATTATTAAGAAGGATGTTTCTTTTGGGTAATCAATGTATAGCACCCGGGATGTTTATAAGGAAAGAAGTGGTTAATAAGATTGGTTTTTTAAATCCATTATTAAAGATGACGCAAGATTATGACTATCACGTAAGGTTACTTTTTAATACCGAGCCTGCATTTAATAATGTTCCATTGACGAAATATCGAAGAATGTCTGATAATTCAAATCTTTCAAGTTACAGCGTTCAAACAACTATAAATTCTGAAATAAATGAAACATTTTTTGTACTAAATAATTATTTGCAAAACATAAAGGATTACTCGCTTCTTTCGAAGATATTTCCAGAGGTTGTTGAATTTGGACCTGCGGATAATTATTTGATACCTTATTATTTAGGAAGAATAGCGATAAATTCTGAAAAAAAGCATATAAAATCTTTTGGTATTCAAACTCTCTACTCATTTATGCTGGATGATAATAATGCGAAATATCTTGAGGATAAAACAGGGTATCTGATTAAGGATTTTATGGATGTATTATCAAAAAATAAAATTTATTGTAATTTAATTGAAAAAGAAGACAAAGAAAAAAGAAATATCTATCGAAGGACTAAAACAAAATTATATAAAATTAAGCTATATATTAAAAAATTATTTTAAAATATTTAATTTATTATGAGTATGCAAATGTATCATAAATTATCAGATGTTCAAGCAGTTAACATAGGTGAAGGTACAAATATTTGGCAATTTGTGGTGATATTGAAAAATGCAGTAATTGGAAAAAATTGCAATATAAATGCGCATTGTTTTGTAGAAAACGATGTTGTTATTGGTGATAATGTCACAGTTAAATGTGGTGTATATTTGTGGGATGGAATTAATGTTTGTGACAATGTCTTTATTGGACCAAATGTAACATTCACTAATGATAGGATGCCAAGATCAAAAAAATATCCAAGTGAATTTCAAAAAACAATAATTAATGAGGGAGCATCAATTGGTGCAAACGCAACAATTCTAGGAGGGATTAGAATAGGAAAACATGCTTTAATTGGGGCTGGATCAGTTGTAACAAAAGATGTTCCTGATAGTGCCTTGGTCTATGGAAACCCAGCTGTTGTGAGGGGTTTTGTGTGTAAATGTGGACAGAAATTGGACAAAAGGAGTAAGTGTTTATCTTGCTTGAAATAATTTTTGATTAATATTTGATGAACAATTCAATCAAATTACTGATAAAAAAAATCATATTTTTTATTGATAGTAAAACGATTAAAACGCGTTTCTTTTTTGATGGAGAATATTTAAGATGGAAAGAATTTAATGAAAATAGAAAATCCATTGTTGATGCTGTTAATAATAAAACTGGCAAAGAACAGAAAATTTATTATCTTGTTCCCGGTGTAAAAATTTCCGGAGGTATTGCGGTAATTTTTCAACACGCAAATAGATTAAAAAAGAGGGGATATAATGTAAAAATTCTTTCTCTTACAAATAAAAATGATGCAATTTGGTTTCCTAATCAAAAAGTTGAAATTTTGCCATTTAATAAAACAAAAGAAATATTAAAAAGTGGCGAGATTGATATTTTGATTGCAACTGCGTTTAGTACTGCATTTACTGTTGATATGGCTCAAGCAAGAAGAAAAATATATTTTGTGCAATCAGACGAAAGCAGATTTTTTTCAGATAATAATGAACTTTGTAAAATTATAAAAAAAACTTATTCGTTGCCCTTGGAATATATGACAGAAGCTCTTTGGATTCAAAAATGGCTAAAAAATGATTGTGGTAAAGAATCTTATTATGTTCCCAACGGATTGGATGAGAATTTGTTTTATAAAACAAAGCCGTTGATAGCAAAAACAGAAAAGCCTAGGATTTTGCTGGAAGGTTCAATAAATGTGCTCTTTAAGGGCATGGAAGATGCATATAATGCAGTAAAGGATTTGGACTGCGAACTTTGGATCGTGAGTAATAATGGTAAGCCTAAGAGTGATTGGAAATATGATAAATTTTTTGAAAACGTTCCATACGGTGAAATGGCAAAAATCTATTCTTCATGTGATATTTTTCTTAAAATGAGTAGAATCGAAGGTTTTTTTGGTCCACCTATGGAGGCAATGGCTTGCGGCTCAGCTGTGGTGGTTGGAAAGGTAACTGGCTATGATGAATATATTGTAAATGGTGAAAATGCCCTTGTGGTTGAGCAGGGAGATGTTGATGAAGCAAAAAAGGCAATCCAGCAATTAATAAACGATGGAGAATTGAAGAATAAATTAATTGAAGGTGGCTATGAGACAGTAAAAAAATGGAGTTGGGAGAAGTCGATTGATCTTTTGGAAAAAGTTATTAATAAAGAAATGTTTTAGTAATTTTGTAGTAAATGGATTGGTTGATGTAAACCAAACTAATATAATATCAAAGAAGCATAGTTTTTTTTGCGTAGTGTTATTTTTTATTTTGCATGTTTTATAATTTGAAAAGTGTGAGTCAAATTTTTTTTATAGGTAAGCATTTTAAGAAATAAAAGAGGGGAGACTAGTCATAGTCTCCCCATTGTTTATTTAATAAAATAGCGGTGTCCAACCTACTATCGCAGGAAAGAGATGAAGTATCGTGTGTGCACCTGTTGGATCAATTTTCCAGATGCATACTTTACCAGTAGCATCTCTCCAAAACAGATAGCCATTTCCATCTGCTCCCATACTGTAGCTAATTGGTGTCCAACCGCTTATCGCAGGAAAGAGATGAAGTATCGTGTGTCCACCTGTTGGATCAATTTTCCAAATACAGGCTTTACCAGTAGTATCTTTCCAAAGCAGATAACCATTGCCTGCTGCATCCCTGCTGTAGTTGAGCGGTGTCCAACCTACTATCGCAGGAAAGAGATGAAGTATCGTGTGTGCACCTGTTGGATCAATCTTCCAAATACAGGCTTGACCAGTAGTATCTTTCCAAAGCAGATAACCATTGCCTGATGCATCTCTGCTGTAGTTGAGCGGTGTCCAACCACTTATGGCATCAAATAGATTTAAAATCGTATGTCCACCAGTCGGGTCAATCTTCCAGATGCATACTTTACCAGTAGTATCTCTCCAAAACAGATAGCCATTTCCATCTGCTCCCATACTGTAGCTAATTGGTGTCCAACCGCTTATCGCAGGAAAGAGATGAAGTATCGTGTGTGCACCTGTTGGATCAATTTTCCAAATACAGGCTTGACCAGTAGCATCTTTCCAAAGCAGATATTTAAATTGTGCAAACGTCACATTGATCGTGTGCGCTCCTGTCACTGATGCCAATAAAAATTTATTTCCTGAAATTGCAAGAGGTACACTGTCAAGAGTGATGCTTGAGATTGCATAACCAGCATTTGGAGTTATGGTATATTCAATTGAACCACCATAACCAACCATTGAATAACCGGCTGGAAAAATCGTGCCTCCTGCACTTGTTGTGGCGTTGATCGGAAAAGTGCTAAGGGCGAATGTCGCAGCGATGGTTTGATTTGAGATTGGATTCCAGAAAATATAATCAGGAACCGCTCCAATGCTAACATTGTTAATCTTCACATCTGCAACATAATATCCGATTGCCGGAGCAAACGAATAATATGAATATTCATTAGTGGCAACATTTATAGTTCCACTAGGGAATATTGTTCCTTGACCACTTGTTACTGAGCCGGTGATCGTGTGGATGTCAGGAGCAAAGGTCACACTGATTGAGTGGACAGCTTGGACATCGGTAAAAGTGTAACTATTTGAAACAGTCACACTGATGCCGTCAACCAAAATACTTTCAATATGATAGCCTATGCTTGGTATAATTGTGAAAGTTTGATTGTCGCCGCGAGGAATCGTGAGAATTCCGCTGAAGGGGAAGATTGCACCTCCGCCACTAGCGGAGGATGTTAAATCGAAGCTGAGCGTCTCTGTGCTTCCTGCTGTCACTTTCACAACATTTGAATAAGAACTCTCAAGTCCTTCGGTGTCGTAGGCTGTGACGGCAAAGTAATAATCTTTGTTAGCGTCCAATCCGGAAATTGTTGTGGTTGTGATGTTGCCAACATCAATAGGGGCAACACCTTCAGTTGCTTCAGTGCCATCAAATGGCACAGTTGGCAAATCAGGTTCGTAATAAACCTTGTAACCAGCCAAATCAGTTTCTGTGTTTGGATCCCATTGGAGCCCCACTGTTGCAGCCCAAGTTGAGTTGCTTAAGATAAATACAAACAACAATAGCAGCGAAAATTTCAGCCAAAAAAATTCTTGTTTCTTCATCTTTTTTCCTCCTTCGGAAATGTTTTTTTAGGGTTATTTTAGATATGAAATTATTAAGGTACTATTGGTTTCATTATAGCAAGATTAGCAACAAAGAAACAGTAAATATTAGTATAAAACTGCAATTTTGTCAAGTGTTTGTCGACTGTATTAATTTTAACTGTAATCAAAAATATTGATGAATGCGGCGTTGGGTGGTATAATTGAAACAAGAAAAGTTTTAATTTCTGGTAATCTGTATGGGTAAAATGAAAAAAATATTTGCATTCTTTTTTGCGACGCTTTTTGTTTTTGCTTTGGTTGAAAATGCTCAAGCGGACACACCAGTTGTGACAGCTTTTGAAATTCCGGCAACATCGGATTCTTTGATGGTGCCAATCACAATTTTCACAGCGACAGATGGAATTGCAGTGACGGGATTTTTTGTTTCAGAGAATGAAGTTGTGCCAAATTTTGCTGATCCGGCGTGGATTCCAGAAGCACCCGCTGCATATGCTTTTTCTTCAAGTGGCACGAAAACTTTGTATGCTTGGGCGAAAGATGCTTTGGGAAATGTTTCACTCAGTTTGAATGATAGCGTCGATATTGTTCTTGATGATGTGACGGCACCAGTGCTTTCAAGTGGATTGCCTGTTGGCACACTTGGAAGTGACACAAACAGTGTGACAGTTTCTTTGGTAACGGATGAGTCAGCAGTTTGTCGTTTTGCGAGTGAAGAAAACTTGGCTTATGTGGATATGCCTTTTATTTTTCAAAACACTGGCAGCATGAGTCATAGTTCTCCTATTAATGTGACGGCTGGCAATAGTTATTCCTATTATGTGCGTTGTTTGGATTCTTCGCTGAATGATAATCAAACTGATTTTGTAATAAGTTTTGCAGTGGCTGCTGTGGTGGTGGCGTTACCACCACAAATCGAAACGCCAATTGTGACTCCAGTTTTAATATCGTCAGTTCAAGAGGAGAAGAAGAAAAGTTCTTCAAGTTCAAAGAAAAAAAAGAAAAAAAGTTCAAGTGCTCGCAAAATTTCCAATTCAAAATCAAAAGTCACGCGAGGAGCAGTGCTCATTCAGCGTGGCAGCAAATTTTCCAAAAGTTCATTTGTAAATTTGTATTTTTCTAAGGTTGGCGGAGGATTTTATGCTCCAAGCCGTGTGAAGACTTCTGCTTCTGGAAGTTTTTCAATTTCGTATAAGGTAAACAAGCCATCGGGGTCTTATTCTTGGTATGCAATTGATTTGGCGACAGGCAAGAAAAGTAAGACTGCGAAGTATAAAGTTAAATATTAAAATATTTGAACAAGAAAAAAGGGAGACTGAATTTCAGTCCCCCTATGTTTTTTAGTACAAAATCATTTTAGTAATAGATTGGTGTCCAACCACTTATGGCATCAAATAGATTTAAAATCGTATGTCCACCAGTCGGGTCAATCTTCCAGATGCATACTTTACCAGTAGTATCTCTCCAAAACAGATAGCCATTTCCATCTGCTCCCATACTGTAGCTAATTGGTGTCCAACCTACTATCGCAGGAAAGAGATGAAGTATCGTGTGTGCACCTGTTGGATCAATTTTCCAAATACAGGCTTGACCAGTAGCATCTTTCCAAAGCAGATAACCATTGCCTGCTGCATCTCTGCTGTAGTTTAGCGGTGTCCAACCTACTATCGCAGGAAAGAGATGAAGTATCGTGTGTGCACCTGTTGGATCAATTTTCCAGATGCATACTTTACCAGTAGCATCTCTCCAAAACAGATAGCCATTTCCATCTGCTCCCATACTGTAGCTAATTGGTGTCCAACCTACTATCGCAGGAAAGAGATGAAGTATCGTGTGTGCACCTGTTGGATCAATTTTCCAAATACAGGCTTGACCAGTAGCATCTTTCCAAAGCAGATAACCATTGCCTGCTGCATCTCTGCTGTAGTTTAGCGGTGTCCAACCTACTATCGCAGGAAAGAGATGAAGTATCGTGTGTGCACCTGTTGGATCAATTTTCCAAATACAGGCTTGACCAGTAGCATCTCTCCAGAGTAAATATTTGAATTGTGCGAACGTCACACTGATCGTTTTGTTCGCCGTCACATTGGTTAATGTGTATGGCGAGGTTGGATTTGGAATTGCGACGCCGTCAACAGTGAGTGTGGCAATAGCATAGCCCGCAGCTGGGGTTATGGTAAATGTTTGGCTACCACCATAATTCACTGTAGCTGATGGAGATGGAGAAATTGTTCCTCCTGTGCCAGTTGTGGTGGTAATGGTAAAAGTGTTGGTTGCAAACGTTGCTGAAATCGTGTGGTCTGCTGTTACGTTGTTAAAAGTGTAAGAGGGCACTGCACCGACTGATGCACCGTCAACCAAAACATCTGCGATGTGATAGCCGACTGATGGAACGATGTTATATGTTTGGTTCATCGCACCATAATTGACTATCGTTGCACCTAGCGGAGAAATTGTTCCACCGGCTCCTGTTGAAGAAGCCAAGGTGTAGGTATTAACCGCAAACGTCGCAGCAATCGTATGATTGGCGATGACAGTTGGGAAGGTATAGGAAGACATTACTCCAACTGAAATTCCGTCAATCAAAACATCGGTAATGTGATTTCCAACAGCTGGTGTTATTGCGAATGTTTGGTTTGCACCATAATTCACAGTAGCTGATGGAGCTGGAGAAATTGTTCCTCCTGTACCGGCTGTGGTGGTGATAGTGAAAGTGTTGATAGTAAAAGTCGCTGAGATGGTGTGGTTTGCTAGCACATTGTTGAATGTGTAGGAAGTTACCGCACCGACAGAAACGTTATCAACTTTCACATCAAGAACACTGTAGCCAAGACTGGGAGTAATTGTGAATGTCTGGCTAGTTCCTTGATTAACGGAGACAATTCCAATAGGTGAAATTGTTCCTCCTGGGCCGAAACTTGTCGTGATCGAATACGTGGATGGTCCGACCGGCATTACGTTGTTGGTTGGATTCGAAGATAGTCCCACTCCGGCAGAATTGACTGCTGCTACGGTAAAATTGTAGGTGGCGCCATTGAGCAATCCCGTGATCGATATCGGACTTGTGGCTCTGGTGGCTGTAAGGTTTCCAGGATTTGAAGTGACGATATACGAAGTGATCGGAGTGCCGTTGTTTACTGGCGGAGAAAAACTTATCGTGGCGATAGCATTGCCTGCGGTGGCCGATACGATTGTTGGCGCTTCAGGAATCACATAAGTGTTTGGAGAAGCTACAACGAATTTCATTGGTCGCATCATATCCATTTCTTCGTGAGAGAGGATGTGACAATGCCAGACATATTCCCAGCCGAAATCAGCTAAATCGTTTGTAATTGGCGGGACTATGGCTTGACCGGTTACTGGATCCATATTAGTGAACCCCATTGTAGAACCGGCCAGCTTGGTTGTGTCCATCAATCTCATGCTGTTTGGAACAACGAATGGAACTTTGGGAGCAGTCGGCCTTAGGGCGACAATAGTGTCTTCCAATGGGCTTATTCTGACTGTTTCCTTCCAGCCAAGTTCGTTTTCATCTGGCAGCCTGATGGCTCCATCCCAACCAACCCTGTTTATCAATTGAACGTCAAACAGGTGAAAATGGATTGGATGGGTGTCGACTCCATTGTGTGTGATTTTCCAGATTTGTGTGCCATCTCCCGCGACAGGTACTCCTGGTGTTATGGAATCAACAAGGATCTCTGTTGTGGGATCTATGAAACCATATAGCACGAAGTTTTGTCTTTGGTTGACGGTGACTGGGAATTCGATTCCCATTCGGCTGCTGAGTCTGCCGTATTCAGGATCAAAAGCAGATCCCATTTCATCGTGGATGCCTTTATGATTGAGTTGAATCGTGAGATTCCCTCCAGGCACCGTGTTAAACGACAGCTGATTGTCTTGAATGCGGGCAACGCCCCAATTTGGCCAAGTAACAGGAAAAATCTTGTTGTAGGCCGTATTGTAGGCTGTTTGTCCGACTAGAATTGGATGTTGAGAGGTTTCAAAAATGCCTTGACTCGTTGGCGTTGAAGCAAACGAGGCATTAAGCGTGGCAAGATTGAATTGAGGATTAGGCGGAACTGGAGCCGGATTTACTCTGATTTGCATTACAGTGCGAATGTTTGGACCAAATCCTGCCTGCGGACCGCTATGTCCACCAGTGGCAGTTAAATCTGGCGCACCTGTGTAATAGTCATAGCGTGCGTCTAGCGCTGGAAAAGCAGCCGGAGCATCATTGTACAGAATTAGAGTTTGTCCCGCATATTGCGAGAAGTCAATGATGACGTCAGCGCGTTCTGCTGCAGCAATTAAGAGTCCGTGATCCGAAACATTACCAAAATTGAATGTCGTGGGATCTGCATTCCAAACGATCGGTTGAGACGAAATAACTACCGGTTTAGGCAAAAATCCGCTCTCGTTTCCAATTTGAATGAAATCAGGTCCCATCATGGTTGGGTCGGGAACCCCACCTTCTCGTCCGTCTATCGGCCATCTTGGAGGGAAGCCGGCAGTACTAACGGCGGGAACCATTTTCACTTCAGTTTTAGTTCGAAAATCTGAAGTTATTACTGAAGGGTCAGCTTTGTATAGTTGAAGATTCCAAAATCTGTCGTTTGAGGCGTTTAAAATCCTGAAACGATAAGATTTTGCATCCACCACGAGATAGGGAAAGACAGTGCCGTTTACCACTGCCGTGTCGAAATATGATTCTGCAGGCATTGATAAATCTGGCACACCTGGATTTTCCGGAGGCTGACAATAAATCGTCGGACTCGGAACACAGGCTGGATCATAGTAGGGATTAGCTACTGGTCCAAAAGTAATTCCTGTGGTGGGGGGCCAAAACCATGGTCCATACGGCCATCTTCCGAACGGATTAATGCCGGAGACGTCGAATGGATTTTGAGCTGGCACATAAACGTGAGGGTACCAAAGATCGCCTTGATTTGGAACAGGGGCAGTAGTGCCCGAATTCCAGGTTGGATCAGTGGTGAGAATTTTCGGAGTTGGCACTCCGGTTGTTGGATGAGGAACCAACGTGGCATCCACGAATGATTTATCCTGGATGATTAGCGGAATTTGATCTGCTGGAATGATTCCAGCATTTATCAGATATTTTTCCGCATCATCAGTGACTAAATATCCCGCAGCTTCACCAGCGTATACATTTAGTCTGGTAATGCCATAGGCATGATCGTGATAAAACATTAAACGGGAGCTTTGTTGGTTTGTGTAGTAATAGGTCTGCGCACCTGGACCGGGGTTTGGCATATCCGGTACATCAAAAACGCTGGCACCTCGAAGATAAGTCGTGTTGACACTTTCTCCTGCTGGAGCGATCCATTGATGAGGAGTGCCGTCACTAATCCAGGGAGTGTGACCGCCGTGCAGATGCAGGCTGCCTCGGTTTTGAGTGTATTTTCCGCCAGCCGGACCCAGTGGTCCAAGTCCTGCTCCCATTACTGTTGTGTCAACAGGGAGAAAAAGGTTTCCCATTCCACCTGAAGCGAGATTATTTGTGAACTTGATGCGCACGGGCCGGTCTTTCTGGGCAGAAATGATTGGACCAAGATAACGGACTGGTTCAGGAATTAAAGTGTTTAAACCTGTCGGATCAGTACCATTATTGGTTTGAACATAGCCGCGAAGAGTTGTTGCTGGAAGATTAAAGTGCATTTTTTGAGTGAACTCCACCAAAGAAATTTCATAATAGTCACTACCGGGATATGTGATTGTATCCGGAACGGCGACTGGAATGCATTGATTGAGGGTATTCTTGGTTGTACAACCAAGAGGTGCCAACGAATCAATGAATTTCTCAAGTGGTGGACTGAATGCCCAGTTGGCGATCCCGAAATAATCAGGAGTTCCGCCTGGTCCAGGTGGAGGCGCAACTGCGAAGACCGAACTTGCGGTCAATGTTAATATTAGCAAGATCGTACTTATCCAGATGGACATGATATTCTTCTTCATTTTCCGCCTCCTTTGTCGATTTTATTGTTCATCTCACGCTCTTGTTGAGCATTTTTTAGTCTGATGGCAGCTTCCTCGCGAGCCTTTCGTCCAGCACTTGTCGCCATTGATCTGTATTCACGCACATGTTGAACGCGCGGACCCAGATAAACATCGGTGCCAGATTCCTTGTTAGGGACAGGTTTGTGTATGATTTTTTGCTCGGCGCCGGCAGCAAAGCCAGACAAAACAAAAATCAATAAGATCATCGACAAATATAACGCGACCAATCTCTGTGTCTTCATAGTCCTTTCTCCTTTCGAAATTGTGCAGTTGAACTGCCATTTACATTATTGTGTCTTTTTGGACACGCCTCAGAATCTTTACACCTAGCTCCTTTCATGATTTTTAACTCATAGTTTACTATTGAGTTTTTAAAGATCTTGCTATGCAATTGTGTTTTTCAAAGAAAAGCACAGTAGTAGCATAACAGGTAATACTAAAACAAAAGATTATTTCTTGCAAGGGGTAACAAGCCAAAAAAGGGGAACTTACCGAGGACCTCAGTAGACATCCTTTTTACTTAATATTAAGCAATTCTTACATCCATTAATTAATATATGGATGTGGAGGGAATTTGAGTATCAAAAACTCGGCATTTCTTTGCTTTAGTGAAGCCATAAAATGCTTATATTGACAAAAATTATAAATATGCTATATTGGTTTACAGTTGACTGTAAACTGTAAACTTTATTAATATGAAGACTTCAGAAAAAATAAAAAAATATTTAAAAGAAAAACAGCAATCCTCCGTAAATGAATTGGTTGATTATTTGCAAATAAGCAGAATGGCTGTTTCTAAGCAACTTAGCAACCTTTTGGCGCAAGGTGAAGTTGTTAAAATTGGTAAGTCGCCAGTGGTTTTTTATATGCTCAAAGAAGAAATTATTAAGAAGAAAGGTTTGGTTGTTGTTGATAATCAAACACTAAAAATCATTGAAGAAAATTTTCTTTTCATCTCACCAACTGGAGAAAGAAAACAGGGAATGAATGGTTTTGAGTATTGGTGTGAGCGAACAAATCAGCCAATTGAAAAAACAGCAACTGAATATGTAAAAACATTGAAAAAGTACAACGCTTTCAAGAAGAATGGGATTATCGATGGAATTGAAAAATTTAATGCTACTTTTGAAAAAGTTGGATTGGATAAGATTTTTTATTTGGATTTTTATAGTATTGAGAGATTCGGAAAAACAAAGCTTGGACAATTGCTTTTGTATGCAAAGCAAAGTCAAAATAAAAAACTAATGCGTGAACTTACTGTTGATATTAAGCCAAAAATTGATACAATAATTCAAAAATATAATATTGATGGAATTGGGTTTATTCCGCCAACAGTAAAACGTGAAGTTCAACTCATGAAAGAGCTGGAAAAAAATTTACATGAGCATGTTCGCAGAGTTTCTATTGTTAAAATTAAAACTGAAATTATTGTTCCACAAAAAACTCTAACTAAATTGAGTGATCGCATCGAAAATGCAAAAAACACAATCATTGTGGACGAGCGGGCAGCATTTAAGAATATTTTATTGATTGATGATGCTGTCGGGTCTGGAGCAACACTCAATGAAACTGCTTTGCAAATAAAACAGAAGGGAATCGCAAAAAAAGTTATTGGACTCTCAATCACTGGAAGCTTTAAAGGATTTGATGTTATTAGTGAGGTATAGCTTTTGAAGTAGCTCACCGAGGACCGTCCTTGGCAGGAATGTCTCTTTTGAGTTAAAACATTACCACATCCATTAATTAATATATGGATGTGGAGGGGAATTTGAGCATCAAAAAAACTGGCATTATGCCAGTTTCTTGTTGGTTTCGTTGCGTACAGATGCGGATGTTTTTTATGCAAATTTTTCTTCCAGTTTTTTTACGCGATATTTGGTCGTGTTGTATTTAACCGTGTCAACTTTCTTGATAATTTCACCTTCAATACGGTCAATTTTATTTTCAATACTGTTCATTTTTTCTCCCAATTCCAGAAATTGATTTTGGGTCATAGTTGCTAAGTTTTCTGCAGACTGTTCAATCTTTGCCTCTAGTATCTCTATGGTGTTCTTTGCACTAGCCTCAATCTTGGCTTCTAATGCTTCGGAAGTAGATTTAATTTTAGCTTCTAGCGCTTTGGAAGTTTTCTTTGCGCTAGCTTCAATGAGCTCAGCTATGGCGCTAAGTGTGACTTCTTTGTTGATTGGATTGTTATTTTTCATCTTTTTTGTTTTCTTCAATTTTGATTAACTTTTTATCCTGCAAAAATTTTATTATCGGAACACTGCAAATAGTGCAAAGTTCAAAAGAAGCAAAAGTCTTGATATTGCTATAACTTAAATCGAGGCGTTCAGTTCCTCGTTTGATCGTTTTCTTACAAATGTCACATTTGGTTATTCTCATATGAAAAGTATAGCACTCATATTTTCGGTGTCTAGTGATATTTTTTTATTCTACTGTTCTTGGTGCGTCTAGGATGTCTTCGGTGATGCGATTGAAGCAGGATTTTTTAATGCCATCATCCTGGATTTCGTTGCAGATTTTGCCATCTCTTTTTTCAATAGCTTCTTCTTTGAAGCAATAGTCTCTTTCCAAATCTTCAAATTTGTCGCAACCGTCGGATGTTTTGGGGGTGCTGACAAGACCACAATATTGTTTGCAATATTGAATGTCTTCGGCTTCTTCAAAATCCTTGCAACCATTTTTGCAATCGGAAGACAAAATTTCCAAAAAACTGTTGTCTTCAATGATGATTGTGTCATCCAAATCTTCTTCGTCGATATCTTCGTCATCGAAATCTTCCGAATCGTCTTGGGTTTCATCTTCCTCATCTTCAAGATCGATTGCTTCGTCATCTTCAAATTCAGCTTCGCTTGTTTCGTCAAGAGATTCAGGAGTTGTTGTTTCTTCTGAAATAATTTCATTGGCCTCATTTTTTTGCTCAGCAGGAAAATAGCGAGATTTCAAAACAGGAAATGCCAAAACAGAAAGGATAATAATAGCCAGACCGAAGATGATAAGAGGGGCTTTGGGAGGAAGAGACATTGGATAATTTCAAATTAAAAATTAAAAATATCAAATAAATTAAAAACAAATTAAAAATTAAAAATATCAAATAAATTTTAAATTACTAAATTTCAATTTTGTTTTGTCTTTGTAATTATTGCTGAAAATATTAGCGTAAGTTCTTGGCATTCCCGCCATAATTCTCTAGACTCGTTACTTACTTCCGAGTCTGCAACAGCAATCATTCTGAGCCAATGCTTGGTCTCCTTGCTTTCTTTTTTGCAAATGCCTAATTTGTGGATAAAGTCTTTTCGAGATTCTGCACCGTCAGCTTCCATATAATTTGCGCCAATACTTGTTCCGCTTCTTACAATTTGACTGATCAGTGGTTTTGTTACTTCGCTTTTGGAAATACATTTAGAAAATTTAATAATTTTTTCTCCAAAAATTGCTGTACGCTCCTCCAAGTCAAATTTTATTGGTTTTTCATTTGTCATTTTTTTGGACTTTTATTTGAAATTTGATATTTGAAATTTGATATTCTAATACTAGTATTCTTTGACGATGTTTATACCGGAATAGTAGTAGCTGAGGATGCGGGTCCATTGCCAAGAGTGGTCACTGGCAAGAACTCTGGCTCCATTGGCTGAAAGTCCAACCATATGATTGCCAGCGCTAGGATTGGAGATTGCTCCATATGGATCTGCTACTGATTGCAGATATGGATGATTTGAAAGTCCCCAAGCTTCTTCGGCACTTTTTGTTCGACCGTCAGTGTTGCTGCAATATGCACCCAAAACAATGTCGCTGCCATATTTCATTATAATCCCGTTGGTTTTTTGCGCTGCATCTGGAATAAAAGAATGTGTCAGTTCATAATCATATCCGTTGTAAATTTGATTAACAGGACTGGCAATCAAATCGAAACCAGCCATATCCCATTTGGTGGCATATTCAACCCACCAACGAGCATATGAGCGAGCGGCGACCATCATTGTTTTTGCCAAATGCTCAATTCCACCGGTACTCATTTCTCCATAGCCCCAAAGGTATAATTCCAAAGGCAATTCGTTGATTACCCAAACTCTGCGGCAAGCATTTTCCGGATCCCAAGCTGGGAAAGTTGCATCTTGATACAAACTGCAATTTGCATTTCCATCATTTGGAAGATTAGGATCAAGACTGTGCTGAATTTTAATCTTGCCTCTATATTGATCATATCCTGATCCTGAATCGCCATCATAAAGAAGTGGCCTGTTAACATCAAAAATCATATCCGAATTGTTTCCGTCAACTGCATCAAAACAAATTTTATCCCCAACATTAGCGTTGGCCAAAATCAAAGGATCTGAATTGTATGCATTTAAAACTCCATCTCCTGCATATGAAACTCTGACATTTTGTCCAATTGCAATTGAAGGAGCAACAACGGTTGCTGCGCAATTTGTCACGCGGAAAGCCTTGTTGGCTGTTATTTTGAACGGATTGGCAGCAAGATCGATGGTATTTGAACTCCAAAGTCCGACTTTGATTTCTGGTCCTCGGTTGGTAGTAACATTATCAATGTCAGCCATAAAAACTTTGTATCGATTGTATCCGTCTTTGTATGCACTTGAGCCATAATTTTTGTAATTGTCATATTCCTTCTTGTCATATTTTTTGTATTTGGAATATTTTTTCACAGGCACGTATTTTTCCTTGTAAGTTTTGTATTTTTTGTATTCCTTAAGAAGCCCAGCATATTTTTGATTTGCGGCTGGATTTTTTTTGTACAATCTGTAATTGTCGTAAGCTTTTTTGTATCTCAGTCTTTCCTCAGTATTCTTAAAGCCGTATTTTGCTTTTGCTTTCTTGTATTTTGAGTAATCTTTCTTTTTTTCGTATTTACTGTATAAAGGATATTTTTCATAGTAATTAGCATCGTCAGACAAAGCGGCATCAGCCTTAAAGGTTGGTGTTAACAAGAAAGAGAGGATAATTACTACTAATACTATTTTTATTTTTGACATTATCTTTTATTTTTAAATTTAAAATTGCAACAAAAACTGCCACAATACAATTGTAGCAGTTTTCCCAGCTTCTTCCAAGTTTATTTTTTTCAGAAGTTACGCATTTCGAAACATTTCTTTTTTGGCCAATTGTTGGCGACAGCGACTCTTTGAGCTTTTGGATACTCGCCCCGTCAAATTGTTCACAGCAGTGAACACCAGCCTCGCTGGATTTGACGGGGTAAACATTCATCCAAAAGCGTGCCAAATAAGAAATAGTTGAGAAAATGCGTAAGTCCTATTTTTATTTAAATTTCTTTAAAAGTTTGCCATATTTGCTTGATGGGTAATAGCAGTTTGGATTCGGTGTTTCGTCTGGGTCAAGACAACATTCCATATCCATATGTTTCTTTTTGCCCTTGTCACTTTTTTGAGGTTTGTCGTTTTTATTACTGCAAACTTTTTTGCCATCAGCATTTCTTTTAAAAATATAAGGTTCTGGCGCTTTTTTAATTGAAGGTGGTGCGGGAGTAATTTTTTTTGTGTTAATATTTTCTTTGGGTTTGGGAATATCTTTTTTTGGAATTGTTTTTTCTGGGGATGCTATTGTTGGTGGTGTTACTGGTGTAATAATTTGAGTTTCTTGTGATTGATTTTCTTGTTCAGGTTCAGGCTGAGATTTTTTTTCATCATCAATGGTCGCGACAGGCGTGTTTTCAACTGGAATTTCTTTTTGCATATTTATGGCTGTTAAAAAAAACCCATTGATTGTCGATTCATTTATAAATTCAAGAAATGGTATAGAAACAGGCTTATCTTCTGAAACCTCAATATTTTGTGCCAGCAAAACTTTTGTTGGCAAGAAAACAATGAAAGACCCCAAAAAAATAAGTGGTAAAATTAGTGCTTGTTTTTTGATGTAAGATGTAGTCTTCATAAACAAAAGTTTTAAAGTTTTTAAAGTTATAAAGTTTTTAAAGTAAATTTCACACCTTTACCTTATGAACATTACAAACTTTACGAACAAATTAAAGATTTAGCTCACCACAACTTCGGCTATGTTATAATTCATCCTCGTTTGTCTTGAAGGTAATACCAATAAAATTAGAAAATAGTTCAAAAAACTGCCACCCTATTGGGCGGCAGTTTTTTTGTTTTTGCTATATTTTTTATTGTTGTGCTTTTTGAGCTTGCTTCAAGGCTTTTGCTGCGAGTCTGGCAGCTTTTTTGGCTTCTTTGGCTGCGATTCTTTCTGCTTTGATTTTTTGTCTTTCAGCAATTTTAGCTTCTTTTGCTAGTCTTTTTGCTTCTTGTTTTTTCAAACGCTCAGCTTTTTTGATTTGCTGTGCTAATCTTTTTTCTTCCTGCTTTTTCAAAAGAGCGGCTTTTTTTGCAATTTGCGCTAGTCTTTTTGCTTCTTGTTTGGCTTTGATTGCTGCCAATCTTTCTGCTTGGCGTGCTTTGTTTGCTGCGAGTCGTTGTTGTTTTTTTGCTTGCGTGGTTGTTTCGGTTGTTGTTGTCGTTTCGTTTGCGCTAACAAACGTCACTGGGAAAGCAAATGCAACCATAAGGGCAATTGCCACGAGTTTTTTCTTCATTGTTTTTATTTTTAATAAATTACATCTGTTATTATACAGCTTTGAAGCGAGAGCCACAAGGGAGTTGTGCACACCCGTCCGCATCGTCACGCGAGCAAGCTCGTTTGCCAGGGTCACATAAAATTTTTTAAATATTGTCTATAAATCAAATTTGCGCTATACTGGATAGGTAAATATTGAATAAATCAAACAATTATGGAAGGTCAAAAACCGTTTATCTCAGTTGTCGTGCCTTTGTATAATGAAGAAGGAAATGTGAGGGAATTACACAAGCGTATTTTAGATGCGTGTGAAAAACTGGGAAAACCATTTGAAATTATCTTTATTGATGACGGTTCTAAGGATGAGACAATCAAAAATGCCCAAGGCTTGACTCCTCTTACTTTAATCAAATTTCGCAAAAATTTTGGACAAACCGCAGCTTTTGATGCTGGTATTAAGCAAGCGCAGGGTGAGATTGTGATCACAATGGATGGAGATTTGCAAAATGATCCTGCTGACATCGGGCTGCTGTTATCCAAAATGGAAGAAGGATTCGATGTTGTTTCGGGTTGGCGTTTCAAGCGAAAAGATTCGTTGAGCAAAAAAATATTTTCACGTACTGCCAATTTGCTGCGAAAAATTCTGATTCAGGACACGATTCACGATAGCGGTTGTTCTCTGAAAGCGTATAAACGAAATTGTTTCGAAGACGTTGATCTTTTTGGAGAGATGCATCGTTTTATGCCGGCATTGCTGGAACTTCAAGGGTATAAAATTGGTGAAGTGAAAGTGAATCATTATCCTCGCGTGCATGGCGTGACCAAATATAATTGGAAACGTGGGATGAAGGGTTTTGTGGATATGATTTCGATTTGGTTTTGGCGCAAATATTCCAACAGGCCGCTGCATCTTTTTGGTGGAACCGGCATCGTTGTTTCATTTTTGGGGACATTGGTTCTTGTTTGGATGGTGGTTGAGAAAATTTTCTTTGGCGCATCACTTTCAGAAAAAATATGGCCTTTGGTGGGAATCTTTTTGGTTCTCGTTGGCATTCAACTTTTCGTGTTCGGACTTTTGGCCGATATTATGCTTAAGAATTATTACAAAGGACAAAAGAGGATGAATTACAATATCAAAGAAATTAGTCAAAGCTAATTTCTTATTGTCATTCCCGTGAAAACGGGAATCCAGGACTGAGCCTAACTTGCGCGCAAACCTGGATCCCGGATCTGCTGTCCGGGACGACACGAGTACATGTCGATTTCTTAACGCTCATCACTCGTTTTTTGCCTACGTACTTCATATGGTGCAAAGGGATGCGGGATACAAGATATATAATTAGTATAATATTTTAAATTATGAAAATTGGAGTTATTGGAACTGGATATGTGGGTAGTGTGACAGGAGCTTGTTTTGCGGAAATGGGGAACACTGTTATTTGCGTGGACAATGATCAAAAAAAAGTTGATCAGTTTTCTTCTGGCAAAGTTCCACTTCACGAAAAAGGTTTGGATGAATTGGTTTCTCGAAATTTGAAAAACAAAACTTTGACATTCACGACTGATCTTGAAGATACTTTGAAAAAATCTGACATTATTTTTATCGCTGTTGGGACACCTCCAAATGAAGATGGAAGCGCCGACCTTTCTCACGTGCTTGGCGTGGCAACCTCAATCGGGCAAATGATGGATCATAAACTTATCATCGTGGACAAATCAACTGTGCCGGTTGGAACTGCTGAAAAAGTTTCCAAAAATATCGCTAAAGAGCTTAAGGATAGAGGGGTCGAGATTCCTTTTTCCGTGGTTAGTAATCCCGAGTTTTTGGCGCAAGGAACTGCTGTCAAAGATTTCTTGGAACCGAGTCGTATTGTTATTGGCGCAGATGATCCAAAAGTAATTGAAACGATGCGCGAACTGTATGAACCTTTTATGCGTCGTGAAGGACGTTTCTTTTCAATGGATGCAAAAACAGCCGAGATTGTGAAATATGCTTCAAACTGTTTCTTGGCTGCCAAAATTTCTGTGAACAATGAGTTGGCAAACATTTGCTCAAAGGCAGGAGCTGATTTTGACAATGTGCGCAAAGCGATGGGCGCCGATCCGCGCATTGGAGAACCTTTTATGTATGCGGGTCCCGGTTTTGGTGGATCTTGTTTTCCAAAAGATGTGAAAGCACTTGTCAAAACAGCCAAGGATTTTGGATATGACGCTGAAATGTTGAAACAAACACTGGGAACAAACGACAAGCAAAAATTTGTGTTGTCTCAAATGGTTATTGATGAGCTTGGGGAGGATTTGAAAAACAAAGTTTTTGGTGTTTGGGGATTGGCTTTCAAAGCGGGAACTGATGATATGCGCGAATCTTCAGCGCTTACTATTATCAGTGAACTCATCAAAAGAGGAGCCAAAATTCAAGCGCACGATCCAGAAGCAATGAAAATGGCGCAGCGCGAGGAATATTTTGGCGAAAATTCAAGCATTACATATTTTGAAAATAAATATGATGCACTTAAGGAAGCGGATGCGATGCTTGTTATTACTGAATGGAAAGAATTTCGCACACCAGATTTTGATGAGATTAAAAAACTTTTGAAAACTCCTATGATTTTTGATGGCAGGCTTTTGTATGAACCCAAGAAAATGAAAGAAATGGGATTTGATTATAAATCGATAGGAAGATAAACTCATTTCCACATTTCTTTTTCCCGCAAAAAGAAACCTGGAGGAAAGAAAAGCTCGCACCTGATGAAGATACTGTGGCAAAAACTTCACTCTTCACTAAAATTTCTAACCGCCTCCGTCATTTTTGAAAATGACTCCGCGAAGAAATTTCTTAACGCTCATCACTCGTTTTTCGCCTATGTACTTCATATGGTGCAGATAGGCTCAAAAAAATACAAACAGTTGCAGAATTTGAATGCAAATAAAAAAGACTTAGCGGGTTTTCTCGCTAAGCCTTTTGTTTATGTTAGGTCACTAAGTCCATACGATTGAGTGACCTGGGTATATTTTTTGAATTTGTTTGATAAAATCCTCCTTTGAAATCGGAACGCAGAAGCGTTTGATTTTATCTATACCTCCAGAATAAAGAAGTGAAAATCCTGGAATATCAAACAGCGAAGCTTCGTTATGTTTCGTTGAAACATAAAGAAGAGGCGATCGTTTTGAGACCACAAAATCGTAGTCTTTTTGAAGTAGCGTTTTTTCTGTTGCTGTATCGGAAGCTTCTTTGATAATAATTGTTTTGCTCCTCCCGTCCTTCATAATCCTCCTCCTATTTTGTGAGATTTGAAGATACAATCATACACACTGCGTTTACGTGCGTGGAAGATACATCAAGGGCAATTTCCTTTACTCGCTTGTGTGTTCTGAGTACAAGACTACACGCTCTTTCCTGAACCTTTTTGTCAGAGAGAGCTTTTACGCGCAGAGCCTGCATCATAATTCGTTGAGCGTGGTCGTCGTCTATCTCTTTCAAGTCGTATTCCTTAAAAGAGGCGATATGTATACTTATGCCAAAGTTAAGTTCAGGATTATCATTCAAAAATTCACCAACAATTGCGGACACGGATTTAACCGCGGAATCCTTGTTGAAATTTTTGAGTTTTAGCTCCGCTGCTGCGTCAATAGTTGTTCTTTTCATCGTATTACCCCCTAAGTTTTTAAAGTGCATGGGCACTTTTTGGTATTTCAGCTATTATACACCTAAACGGGCAACGTGTCAATATGGGCGCCATTTTGCCCGCCTGCAACGCTGTAGCACTGCGGGCAGGCCCTTGAGAAAGCGGAGAAAAGGTGGTAGGATGTAATAGTTCATAAAGTTTTTAAAGTTCTTAAGGTTTATAAAGTAAAATGCAAAAAGTTGTAAGGTTTTTAAGGTTTGTAAAGTTTATAATGTAAAATACAAAAAACTCCAAAGTTTATAAAGTTCATAAGGTAAAACAAAATGGCGAAATTTGAGACATTTGAAGATATTGTTGCTTGGCAAAAATCAAGAATTCTTGTAACTGATATTTATCAAGTATTCAGAAGCAGCAAGGACTATTCTTTTCGAGATCAAATACAGAGAGCTGCAGTTTCAATTATGAATAATATCGCCGAAGGTTATGAAAGAAAAGGAAATAAGGAATTTGCAAAGTTTTTATATATAGCAAAAGGTTCTTGCGCAGAGGTTCGTTCAATGCTTTATCTCGCTCTAGATTTAAGATATATTAATAGGGAAGAATTTAATAACTTTTCTGAACAATCACTTGTAATTTCTAAGATGTTATCAAGTCTCATAAAAACATTGTGTTAGGGACTTTAAAAACTTTAAGAACTATACTATGCGAATTTTATTCTTCAATTATGAATTTCCACCGTTGGGTGGGGGAGCGGGAAATGCTTCTTTTTATTTGTTGCGCGAATATGCAAAAAATTCTGATTTGGAAGTTGATTTTGTGACAGCTTCAGTTGATGGGCAATATCATCTTTTGAAAATGGGAGAGAATGTTAATATTCATCGACTCCCGATTGGAAAAAATGCTGAAAATATTCATTATCAAACAAAGAAAGACTTGATTTTATACACTTGGAAAGCATATTGGTTTTCCAGAAAGTTGGCCAAGAAAAATCAATATGACTTGTCGCACTCATTTTTTTCTGTGCCTTGCGGAGCAATTTCATTGTTACTAAAATGGGAGTTCAAATTGCCATATATTGTTTCACTTCGTGGAAGCGACGTTCCTGGTTATAGTGAGCGATTTGTTGGGCTTTACAGGTGGATCACGCCGACTATTTTGAAAATTTGGAAAAATGCTTTTTTTGTGGTTGCCAACAGCCAAGGACTAAAAGAATTGGCAGTTAAATCTGAGCCGAAAAAAGAAATAGGTGTTATTTATAACGGCGTTGACGTCAAAGAATTTGTTGCTGATCCAAGCAAGCGCAATCCTGAGCACTTTACTATTATTTGTGTTTCACGTGTTACGCCGAGAAAAGGTATTCGTTTTTTGATTCAAGCTTTCAAGATGCTCTCTGGACGTTATGATAATGTGCAGCTTTTGATTGTGGGAGATGGTAATGAAAAAAAATCACTTGAAGATTTGGTGCGAAGTCTTGAAATTGAAAACAGAGTTGAATTTGCAGGAGCGATTGATCACACAAATGTATTGGCATATTATCAGCGAGCTGATGTTTTTGTGCTTCCGTCGCTTAATGAAGGAATGAGTAATGTGATGCTTGAAGCGTTGGCGGTTGGATTGCCAGTGGTTGCAACTGATACGGGCGGTACCAAGGAACTTTTGACTGATAATGTGAATGGTTTGGTTGTTAAAATGAAAGATTCAAATGATTTGGCTGAAAAAATTGAAAAATTAATCGTGAATGATGAACTCAGAAAAACAATGAGTTTGGAGAGTCGCAAATTGGCGGAAAGGATGAGTTGGGAAAAAGTGGCAGGAGAATATGTTGAATTGTATAAAAAAATAGATAATTCGAGGAAGATGAAGGGGTAAGACTCATTTCCACATTTCTTTTTCCCGCAAAAAGAAACCTGGAGGAAAGAAAAGCTCGCACCGGATGAAGATACTGTGGCAAAAACTTCGTTCTTCACTAAAATTTACACTGCGCTCGTTGTCTGCTGACTCTCGCTACGTTTCAAAATTTTTTAACGCTCATCACTCGTTTTTTGCCTACGTACTTCATATGGTGCAAAGGAATGCGGGATGCGGAATACAAATCCAATGAAAATATTGAATAATAAAATTGTGAAGTTTGTTGTAAAGTTAATAATCAGTCTTGCTTTTGTGGCTTGGTTGATTTTTGAGATTGATTGGTTGCAGGTTTGGGGGTATTTGAAAGAGCTTAGTCTTGTTTCGATTGTTTTATATGTGGCAGTGCTTCTTTTGGGGATGATGATTTCAGCTTGGAAGTGGAAAATGCTTTTGGCGCATAAAAATATTTCCATTAGTTTGAAGAAAAGTTTTCAACTTTATTTGACAGGCGCCTTCATTAATAATTTTATGCCCTCGACAATTGGAGGGGATACATATCGCGCATATCAAATTGGCAAAGACTCCAAAAGGTTTTCCGCGGTTAGTTCAAGTGTGGTTTTTGATCGTGTGACAGGACTTTTTGCAGTAATTCTTTTGACTGGGCTGATTGCGATTTTCCGGTGGAATGAAATTTCCAAATTTGCAGAATTGAAACTTGCTGTTATTGCTGTGCTTATCATTATGCACGCGATTATTTTTTTTGGTATTTTGACGAAGTTTTCTTTTTGGAAAAAAATTGCCGGCAAATTTCCAAAAATTGTGCAGGATTTTGCAATTGAGCTTGCACATTACAAAGAAGATGGGGCATATTTGAGAGCAATTGGAATTTCAATTTTGTTCAGTGTTGTCGGTCTTGGATTGGTCAATTGGATTCTTTTTTCCGGACTTGGAATAACGGTGGGAATTTGGCAATATCTTTCAGTGATTTTTCTTATAAGCATAATTTCTGCTTTGCCAATCAGTATAAATAACATAGGGCTCAAAGAATGGGCCTATGTGACGTTCTTTGGTTTCTTTGGTGTTCCGGCCAGTGCTGTGGTTGCTGTGGCACTGATAAGCCGCGTGCTGCAAATGATTGTAAGTTTCACAGCACTGTCGATGTATTTGAGGAGCAAAAAATAGTTTTGAATCTTTGTTCCTATTAGTGAATTTCTTTTTCCAGATGGAATCCGTCTTTATTCCAAGTGAAATATGCCCAAGAGCCATTTGATTTGCGAAATTCATCGATAATGTAATATTGAATGTTTCCTTGTTTTTCTTCGTGCCAAAGATGAGCTTCGCCGGAAATAGCCACGATTTCTTTTCCACTTTTTTCCAATAACTCTCTTACTTTGTCTCCATTGACGACATCATAAACTTTTTTTTGCGAGGTAAATTTGAACAATGGATGATCACTGAAGATAAGCACGCGGGAATGTTGCGTTGCGTTTATATCCGCAGAAAGCCAAGCCAATTCTTTTTCTAATATTTGCCCGCGATCACGAATACTCCATGAGCGGGTAATTTTTCTTGAATTATACATTTCTTGAAAAATAAAATTGAGAGCTTGTTTTTCTTCCGCGAGAGTTTTTTTCGAGTCAGTGTATTTCTGAGTGTATGTTTTAAATGAGATTTTGTTTAATTCTGAAAGACGATTTTCGATTAGTGTGCAATAAACATCCTCTTGGCAGGAAAGACCCATTGGTTCTCCTCCAAGAACTGTATCTAAAATAATAATATGCAAATTTTTCAAATCAAAAGAATAGAATGTTTCATTTCTTTTGGTTGTTTCCAGCCAGTTTCGGTAGGATTTGACATTGCTTTCTATGTCATGATCTCCAAGAACAAAATGTGTCGGCAAGGCTGAATTTCTCAAATAATCGGCAACAAAGCGCGCATCCATATCTGCAGTTGTCGAGCAGCTTCTGAGACGATGACTTGCATTATCTCCGAGACTGATTATAAAATCAGCTTTTTTTTCTCCACTAAAATCAATAAAAGCTTCAAGTTTTTCAGTTGAAACAGCTTCTCTTGAGGGACAGTGATCGATGTCTGTTATGATTGCAGCGCGCAGTTCATTATCGGAAATTTTTTTTATGTCTGACACCTTATTAAGGAGCGTTGAATTTAGGAATAAATCTTTCCATGAATGCATTTTTTCTATTGCTGAAAGTTGGCTCCTTTTTTGCATTGTTGTCTTGATATTGGCGTCATCTTCGATAGCAATTTTTGGTTTCAAATGCGTAACCTTCATTATCCCGAAATCTTTAATTTCAATAACATCAAAAAAATCAGAAAACTTTTCAGAATCGTTCTTTTTTTTGTTAGCACTTAATTGTATTGAAAAATATTCTCCATTCTCACGTGGTTTTTCATTGTTAAATTCTTCAAAATAATTGTAGCCTTTATTTTGAAGAATAATCCAATATGTTGGTTCATATTCTGATTCTGATGAAATGAAAATTTTCGTGTTTTTGTTTGGAACTTGTTGTTCCATATAATCCGAAATTTTCTGATGTATGAATAGCGGAGTTCTATAATAATTGGGGAAGACATCTTCAGTTTCAATCTTAACCGCAACTTGCTGAGAATTTTTCAGTTGCCAAAAGCTGTCTGATATTTTTGTTGAATTTATTATTACAATTAATAATGTAATCGTAATAATAAGGACAGTGTTGGTAAGTTTTTTTCTGAAAATTATTTTTTCAAATATTAGACCCAGAAGTATGAACGCAAGTGGTGCAAGCACAAGATAAAACCTTGGGTATATGTACAATTTGTTTAAGGTTAAGGATATAAAATAAGCACTGCCGATGGATAGCCATAGTGCTGAAAGTATCAAAAAATCTTTTCTCTCTTCATTCTTTTCTTTTTTAATGTTCCACCCAAGAAGAAAAATGGATGTAATATATAAAAATAGTGCTGATAATCTCCAGATGCGATCTTCTTTGCACGTGTTGCATAATATCCCCAGCGAATATCCATTTGGACGACTTGTGTTTATTCTGTCTTCTCCTGTGAGTATGAGAAAAAATTCTCCGGAATTGTAACGCAGATTCTGCACTATTTTTTCTGAAATATTTTTTTCTTCTGACTCTTCTTTTTCTTTCGAATTGCCTGAAATTTTTTCAATTAATAATTTTGAATTTGAAAAATCATATTTTAATTCATGCAATATAACAGGGGAATAGATGAGAATTGAAAATAAGACTGCATAAGCCCATGTTTTGATGGGGAAGTGCGGTCTTTTTATTAGAAGAAAAATTACATATGCAGGGACAATAATAAAAAGACCGTTGAAATGCAATTGACTTATTATTGAAAGAATTGTTAATGAAGATATGAAAAAAACATCTCGTTTTTTTTCTTCGGGAGAAATGCTTCTTAGCAGTAAATAAAAGGTTGCTAGAACAAAAAAGGGTAAAACATTTGGATTCCAGGAAAAGCGAGCATATTGAATCAGATAAAATGAAGTGGCATATAAAGCCAGCAGCGATGCGGAAATTATTCGGGAAAAATAAAGACGCGCAAAAACAAGGAACAATGGCATAGCAGCAATAGCGAGAATTAAGTTTGGCGTGGCATGACCCTGTGGGGTGTTTCCAAAAATTTTTCCACCAAGATATTCAATATAATAATATGCTGGTCCTATGCGCAATTCTTCTGCTCCAGCTCTTGGCCCAAGCAGCTTAAGATTTTCTATTCCATTTTGAATTGCGGGAGATGTTATGAGATAATCATCTGTTTGATCGGTTTCAAAATGAATCCAATCGTTGAAATGATAAATTCGTAGAAATGAACCGGCAAGAATGATAAAAACTATGACAATAAGAAACCATTTTTTCTTCGTTAAGTCTAATATTTTTTTTGGGGTCATAGATAATTTTTAATTCATCAGTTATTTTTGTATAGATCGAAAAATTCTTGATCAAGCTTGATCACTTTTATGAAATTTCTAGGACGCCCGTTTATTTCCAGTTTGTAGACAACTTTTTCATCATCTCTGTCATAAAGAGTGTCAAAGCGAATCAAATCTTTTTTGATGGTCAAAGGAGTGACCATTTTTTTTGTTCGGGCAGATCTGCCAGCCGAAACGATTGCATAATCAAGATTGGCAGCTCGCAGTTTTGGATAGGCAAAACCAGAATAACATTTCGCCTTGAGAAAAGGGCAGACACCTTTTTTATCGGTCCATACTTGCAACTCCTCAGGATTTGGCAGGGAATTGATGAATTGCGCAGCCTCGTAACTTCCAGTGCCCATATCCTTAAGGTCCGTGTAATATTTTTCAGGCAAAAGAGGGGAATCATAACTTATGAAAAATGGTTTGGCAAAATAAAGAGTGCCGATACCTAGGATTAGAAATAGTAATACGGTAATGTTTTTCTTGTCGAGTTTGTTTTTGATGAATTTTTCATAAAAAATACCCATACCGATGCCGCCCAATATCATAGCCAATGGAAAGACCATAATTTGATAGCGATTCATTGCCGCAACTTTGTTAACGGTCGTTGCTAAATAATAGAGAAAGATAAAAAGAGAAAGGGAGAAAATGGTTGAGCTTGTTCTGGTGGGAATATTTTTTCCAAATATACTTATAATGGCGGCGAAAACCAGAAAGATTAGTGATAATGGAGCTATGCTGAAAACTAATGGAAAAAAGTTTGCAAAGAACAGTCCATCATATCCACCCGTGGTGTAGGCTGATTTTGGGGAAGATATGATTGCTTCAAAATCATACCAAGACATATTCGTGTAAGTGTTGGCAAAAGTAAACGCGATAAAAAAAAGAAAAAGAGCTGAAATTGAAATGAGAAAAACTTTGCTGTATCTGGAAAGAAAATTTAAAACATATGAAGATATTTTTCCACCTATTGCTGCAATGTCAATCAAGAGGAGTGCAAAAAAACCAGCGAAAATCGGCCAAGTGCTTTCAAAAGCCTGACTGAGCAATGTTCCCTCGAGAAGTCTTGAGGGCTTTATCCAAACTGCAGGAAACAAGACATAAAAAACCACCAATGAAACAAAAAAGAGAATGAGATAATCAGTGAGAGATTCTTTAATATATCTTTTGAGTGTCATTTTCGCATAGTTTGCTTTGTGGAAAACATATTCGACGAAAATCAGACCCAAGAAGAAAACGGAAAGAATATTGGCGACATATTTTGTCAGAAGTGCTAGTCCGAGCAATATTCCTGATAAATACAGATAAAAAGGAGTTCTTCTTTTTTGATAAACCAAAAAGGATAGCAGTGAAAGAGGTGCAAAAACCCAAAGGATAGCATCAGGATTTATGATGCTTGCCATCCCAATCAAAAGCGGAGAAAGACCAATTGAGATATAGGAAAAAAGAGCTGTTTTCTTTCCTAAAAGTCTTTCCATAAGAAAATAGAAAAATGGAAGCATCAAGATGGTAAACAGTAAAATTGGAAATCTGAAAGTAAAATTCAATTTTTCAAAATCAAAACGATTAAGTTCGGTTCCTATCAATCCTCTGCCATAAGCCGATTTGTATGTTTTTGGACTTTCAAACAGGAGTCCTGCTCCCGAGATTATTGCTACCGTTATGCCCGGCTTGTCACTGATTTTTGTGTTTCGCCAATCTCTTTCCTTGAGATTTTTCCAATAACTTGGAATTCGATCAAATGTCCAAAGTGGTTCATCAACTGCTCCAAATTTTGCCAGATTATATGTTCCAAGCCCCAAATTTGTCAGCATCACAGCAAAAATAACAAACCAAGCAACTTTTCCTTGCAGTTTTGCCCATATTTTGAAAGATGAAAATGTGTTTTTGACCTCGTTCTCTTTCCATATGAAATTTCTTCTACCAATCAGAAAGAATCCTGCTAGGATTACGTATAGTCCTGATGCGATATAAAAAAGATAATGAAAATCGGTTGATTGACTGAGACCATAAAGCATCACGAATTCTGCTGGCAAAAAAGTCAGCAACAACTTTTCAATGGTCAGTTTCAAGCTTGTTTCTTTGGTATAAAAAAAAGCGATGATTCCAAACGTCAAAACAATGAGTATGAAATATGCCAAATAGTGATTTGTCGTGCGGCTGGAAATGTTGAACATTGAAAGATTCTTTACCTCGCGGGAAATGAAAAACAATGTGTTTATAGTGAAGGCAAAAGACAGAAAAGTCAGCAGCGCATCAAGTGTATTTTTAGGAATATTATTCAAGAAATTTTTCATATAAAAATGGTTGATTTCACGGTGCAATTGTAATATAATACCGGTGTGATCAATTTAATGTTTATACTTATCATTATACATGAATAATCCAATAGATAAAGAGTCTTTGAAGTCTTTGGTTGGGAGCAGATTTTTTGTTGGAGCAATCTTGATTGCGATTTTGGCAGTTGGTGTTTTTTTGCGCGCATATAACTTTTCTGACTGGCAACATTTTGAACTTGATCAATCTCGCGATGCAAAGGTTATAGATTTGGCGGTGGAAAACGGAGTGGGGGATCTTCCTCTTTTGGGACCAAAGGCAGCGGGGTCATTTTTGCGTCTCGGTCCAATATTTTATTATTTCGGTTATGTGAGCGCAAAAGTATTTGGTAACACGCCTTCTGGGATTGCTGTCATTTCACTCATTTTTTCTTGTTTAACGCTGCCCCTGTTTTATTTGTTTGTCAGAAGATTTTTTTCAAAAAAAATAGGACTTATGCTTCTAGGAGTTTTTTCCGTTTCAATTTTTCTTGTTCTGTACTCACGTTTTTCATGGAATCCTAATAATTTGCCATTTTTCATTTTGGGTGCACTTTATGGTCTCCTTCGTGCAACGGATGAGAATGAAAAAAGAAAAGGCTGGTGGTTGATTGTAGGAGTTGTTTCTTTGACTATTGCAACTCAACTTCACTTTGTGGCTTTTTTGGGCTTGCCGATGATTGCCGTCGCGTATCTTCTAATAAAAAGACCTTTAATAAACTGGAAATATTGGCTGGCTTCTATCGCATGCATTGTTTTTTTGTATATTCCTTCGATAATAAATGATTTCAAGACAGGTGGTTCAAATATTATTGAATTTGAAAAAGTGTTCGCAAAAACATCCACCAAGGGCGAGCATACTCTTGTTGAAAAAATAATAAGAAACATCGACAAGAGTTCGGCTGGATATGTCTTGCTGATAAGTGGAAATTCACAGGCCGAATTGCCAAAGGTGAAGATTCCAAGAATACGACCAATTTTTACATGTGATGAGGATTGCAAAAAAGGTGTCCCAATGGGAATTTTTTCACTATTCTTTGCTATTATTGGAAGTGCACTTTTGGGTTGGAATATTTTCAAAACAAAAGAAACTTCGCGCAGAGATTTTTTGATCATCGTGGCTATTTGGGTATTGGTTACGCTGGCACTTTTTACTCCGATTTCATATGATATGGCTCCAAGATTCTTTCTGCTGGTTGCTCCGATCCCATTTGTTTATTTGGGGCTTATTTTGGATTTTTTTGAAAAAAGAAAAGCCAGTGTTCTTTCTTGGGTTTTCGTTTTGATTCTCTTGGCTTCAAATGGCTGGCTTGTTAAAGAAAGATTTAGCGAACTTGCAAATGCTCCCGTTAAAGAATTTGAGATATCTTCGGACAAAATTCTCAAAGAAAACGAACGAGTAACCCTTGAGCAACAGCTTCTGATTACCAAATATATTGAAAGTATTTATAATCAAAACAACTTTCCAGTTTATGTTAATAGTGAGGCATTTTATCGCAGATCATTTTTGTATCATCTGGAACAACGTTTGATAGTTCGCGATGATTTTCGCAATACCAGAAGTGTTTATTCTGAGGGAAATTATTTTTTGGTGTATCCATCTTCTTCAACTGTGGAAAAAATTTATGAAAATTATCAGGATAAATATGATATTGCTGAAATCAAGGAATTTGGCACGCTTAGAGTTGTGCGCTTGCTTCCAAAATTGCAAATGATAACAGCGGTGCGTCAGGAATTTGCTCCAGCAAGAAAACCAATCAGCGCTCCTGGCGTGCCAGTGCGTTGTCGTTGGAATGAAATTTTTTCCCAATGTAATAGTGACGGAACGGAGGCGGAGGATGAAAGTAGTTTATAAAGTTTGTAAAGTTATAAAGTTCATAAAGTTTATAAAGTTCATAAAGTTAAAAAATATGAAAAAGACATTTCTTATCTTGTTTGCCATCATAATTCTGGGTGCTTTTTTGCGCTTTTATAAATTGGGAGAACTTTCTTTTGTGGCGGATGAATTTTTGGATATGAATTCTTCCTATGCTTATGCTCAAACTGGAACTTGGCAATCCTGGGATTTTAATCGTGGAGTTGTTAATGTGGAAAATGAATTTGCACCGCGCGATGAAAGAGCATGGCCATATAAGATTCAAGTTGCCAAACTGTTTGGTTTTTTTGCTCCGACTGAAGAGGTGGCAAGGAGTATTAGTGCGGTGTGGGGAATCTTGAGTATTATCCTAATTTTTTTCGTGGCAAAATATTTTACTAGGAAAAATTCAATCGGACTTCTCAGTGCATTTTTGTTTGCAATAAGTGTCAGCGGAATCATTTTTGACAGACGTCTTCGAATGTATGCAATGTTCTTCCCATTTTTTCTGCTTTTCTCTTGGTTGACGTATAAATTTTTTGAGGAATCTTATGGAGGCAAGCTCAGGGTTTTTAAATATGTAAATGAAAAAATAGGTGTAAATTTGAAATATATCCTGCCAATGCTTCTGTCAGGATCGATGAGTCTGAAGATTCATGATTTGACGGTCAGTATGGTTGCTATCTTTACTACATATGTCTTTATTATGACAACCAAGACTTTCTTGGAAAAAAAGACATTCATTTGGAATAAATATTCTGTGACATTAAGCGTTGTCTTGGTCGCTGCTGCAGGAATTTTTACTTTTGCATCTGAAAAGATTGGAATGTATGCAGCTGGTATAAAATTTTTCAACGACAATTTTAGTTATTTTTCAATAGTTACTTCGGACTATAGCCATCCATTGTTGGCACTTTTGTTTTTTGTTGCCGGTATTTATTATCTGGCGGTGCATAAAAAACTTTCCAAGGAGGGAATATGGCTGGCAGTTTCTTTTTTGGTTCCGCTTTTAATGGCAGTATTTTTGTGGAGGAGAAATGCGGGCGCCCAATATATTTTCTTTGCTCAGTCTTTTGCTATTATCTTGATTGCATCTGGTGTTTACGGTGCAGCAAAATTTTTCAAAAATAATCTCGAGACTTTTTCTGCAAAAAAAGTATATTTCGTGACCATTGCCTTATCTCTGATGCTTTTGCCAAACTACGCATATTTTTTTCAGGAGAACAACGCTTACAGCCAGACTTCAGCAGCTGAAAATCCGAATTATCGAAGCATCTTCACATATTTCAAGAAGAAAAAAATCGATGGCGATGTTCTGATAACAAGAAATTTTCGAAACTATTATTGGAGTGGACAAAATGTGAAAGTGATTGACTTTGGTGGGGAATTGGCTGAAGAAAAATTTTCATTAGCCCAACTTACAAATGTCGTGAATGAAAATAAGACAGGTTGGGTAATTCTTTCCGACAATGATGACCGCTACATTTCAAATGAGGCTTCTGTTTATATGCAAGAAAATATGACCAAGATAAATGATATTGCAGTGCGAGGAAACGTGCTGGTTTACAGATGGGGGATGTAAAACAAACAACAATCAACTTACAACAAACAACAAGAATTCATACTATTGGATAACAAAAAAGACTCTTCACGAGTCTTTTTTTGGAATGCATTTTTTGCTATATGCTATATGCTATATGTTTTATGATCTATGCGCTTGGTTCGTTACCAGAAAGTTCTTCTTGAATCTCAGTTTTCTTTTTCTTGGAGATGATGCTTTTTAAATATTCAAAATCTGTCAGCGTGATTTCTTTCAGCAAGATAAGGATAAAAATATAAAGGGAGAGCAGTGCGACAGACCAGATTAGGAAGATGAAAGTTCCTTGAGAGAAAAATAGGGAAGCGAAATACATAATAATTCCTGCAAAAATCATTTTGAGCAAGCTTTTAATTTTAATCAAAGTTCCGAAATCTTTTTGAATGTAATACAAGATTGCGAGCATTACCACAAAAGAAGTGATTGATGTTGCAATGGCGCTGCCAGCAAGAGCATATTTTTTGATCAAAATCACATTGAGGACGGTGTTGAGAATGACACCGAAGATTGAAATCCACATTGGAATTTTTGTTTTGCCGGCGCCGTTAGCCACAAAGCTCATCACATAAAAAATAGTGAGAAATCCCACACCATATGCCAAGATCGACATTGGATATGCTGCATCAAGATACTCAGCGGAATAAAAAAGTTTGATGATTGGAGCAGAAAATTGTGCCATCAAAATTACAGCTGGAATCAAGAAGATTAACATTAGTCGCAGGGAATGTTGAATGATCTGGTTGGTTTTGGCGCTGTCGTTTTCAGAAGTGCTTTTTGAAACCACTGGCAAAAGCATTATCGTGAGCGCATAAAAAATGTAATATGGGATGCGTCCAACAGTTAGAGCAGCGTTATAGATTCCAGTTAGATGATCATTGTGCAAGATGCCTTTTACGAGGTACAAATCAATGCTGATAAGAAGCTCGTAGGCCAAAAAGAATAATATAACCTGCCAAGCGTAGTTAAGCAGTTTTTTGGTCTCAAATTCACTCTGTAGGCTCAAATTTTGCACCTTGGCGGCCTTTTTAATTTCTTTGGTATATTTGAGCTGATCAAGAGAAAAGGCAATTATAAAGACGCTTAATGCGGCTAGGGCATATCCCACAATCGATCCTGGCACTCCAAAAGCGTATGCAAGCCCTACGATTGCCACTACCTTCAAGATAGAGCGCAGGGTTTTGAGGATTGATTGGACATTGAACTTATGCAGGGCTGTATAGAAGGAAAAATAGAAAGAGGCCGCGGCAAAAGTAGGGATTATGAGTGTTGAAATGCGAAATAGTGGCGTAAGCGTCTCATCTCCTAATGCTCTACTTATAAGTGGGGCACAAAAAAAGAAAATGACAGTGATTGATCCAATAAGAAGAGATTGCAAAATAAGTGCTTTTCTTTTGATAACCAGCACTAGGCGCGGGTTGGTTTCAAAAATCTCGCTGATATATTTTGCCATCGCAGTCGGAATGCCATTGCCGATCAAAATAATGATCATTGTAGTCATTGTCACAACCAAACCATAGCGACCATAATCTGCCGGTCCCAAAATGCGCCCAACAAAAGAATGGATGATATATCCGGAAAGATTGAAGATTATTTCACTGGCAATAAGCCACATTGTTGATTTTGCGAGATTTTTTGAGGTCATCGAAGATGAAAAATTTTAAATGTCAAAATTAAAATTTCAAATAAATGACTAAATATTTAATTTATTAAAAAATATTTTTATCATTAAGGAATTTGAAATTTATTTGATATTTGTAATTTTTAATTTGAAATTATTTATGCTATCTGGGATTTTATAATGCTAAATATTTCTTCTTTATCTTTATTGCCGTCTACTATTTTTAAATTCCAGACAGTTGCTGCTTGGTCGAGAAGCGCTTTTTTCTTGTTTAAATATTCCAATCCTTGATCTGGCACGCGGTCACGTTGCATTATTTTTTCTGGAGAGGTGTTGAGATAAAAAGCAAAATCGGGAGTAGGAATTAGGTGGTAGGAATTAGGTGGTAGGGGGGAATTTTGAAGGTATAAAATATTAATAATGTTGTCGTAGAAATAGCGGTCGGAAAGAATGTAGTCGTAGCCGGAGTTACGTAGCTTGTTACGTAGCAAAACAAAACGCAGCAGGTCAATGTGCAGCGCAACTTTGCGCAGTTGGATTTGCAGCCAACCAGCCTTTGTTACACTTTTTGTTTCCTGTTGACCGTTGATTGTTGATTGTTGATTGTTAAGAACATTGGCGATTGAAAACTGGACAGCGTGAAAATAAAAAACTTTCTTGCCTTGTGATTCAAGATAATTTTTCAATAAATTTATTTGGGTCGATTTGCCGCTGCCGTCTAAACCTGAGATTGAAATTATTTTCACAAAAGTTTATAAGGTTCATAAAGTTCTTAAGGTTCATAAAGTGTTTTTGTATTTACTTTATAAACTTTATAACTTTATAACTTTTTACTATTTAGTACATTATTACTGCCACTGGTTGCATTTTGGCGACAATATGTGCGACGCCGTTGGCTTCAACTCCTTTGATCACTTCATCAATATTTTTATATTTGGCGCTGTCTTGGTTGATGACGATTGAGGACTGGGCATTGTAAAGTCTAACACCTTTTTCTTCCATTTTGGCAAAAAGTTCTTCCTTGTTGGAAATGCTTTTTTCGTTGTTGTTTTTTCCTTTGCCGGTTCCGTGTGGTGCAGAATAAAAACTTTGATCGTTTCTGTCAGTGCCGACACAGATGTATGCATCAGTGCTCATTGAAGAGGGGATAAATGCTGGTTCTCCTGTTTCTTTATAAATCGGATGGTGCGACATTTTTGCAGGACCAAAGGCGCGCGAAGTGTTGGAACGATGAATCATCACATCTTTTCCGAAATGCTCCTCCTTGGTGATGGAAATGTGCGGCAGGTCATAAATTAAATCCATTTCAGGGTCGCGGCCGAGAATTTTTTTGATAGCCTGCGAAATGTTGTGCGTGATGACAGCTCGGTTGGCTGTTCCAAAATTGCTTGCAGCTGCTCGGGCGTTCATATACATTTCGCCATCTTCTCCGTTGGCATCATATTTCAAAAGCGAATCATCTTTGGTCATATGCAGCTTTATTTTTTTCTGCATCTTTTTGTAAACATCTTTTTTGCGAGAACTGAATGTGAGGCGACCAAGCGCAACCATAAGAGCTTGCGAAAGATGTTCAGCTTTTTTGGCTGTGTGAGTATACATTGTGTATTGGCCAAGAATGCCACTTCCGGTGTGAATCATAAAAAGATATTGGCCCTTTTTAATTCCAAATTTTTCTGCCATCTCAGCATCAACAATGTCTCCAACTTTCATTAAGTCAAGAAAGTGATTGCCAGCAGCGCCAAGAACTCCCAATCGATATTTCGCAAAGTTTAAATATAGTTTCGGGATGACATCAAAAATATCTTGTCGGGTCATTTCTTTTTCAAAAAAACTTCCTCCACTCTGGGTGTTTTCCAATTCATTTTTGGTGGTAATTCCAAGATGTTTGATGATGGCCTTTGTGCCTTGACGGCAGATGTCCACCACGACATTGAAGGGAACTTTTGTGCCGACAAATTTCTTGGTGGGAACAACCGAAACTAATTCTTGAAATAGCTTATGAATTTCTTCCGGCGAAATGTTTTCATCGCTAAGATTTGTTTTGACAAGTCGCATTCCGCAATTAGGATCAGAGTCATTAACTTGCGGGAGAATATATTTTTCACTGGCGATTGTTGTGCCAGCAGCATTTTTTCTTCCTGGCTTGGAACAAACATCTGGCATAGCGACGGTGCTTCTAAAAAAAGTGTCTTTATTTGAAGCGATGTCTTCCACTTGAGAGAATGTTTCTTCTTCTGGCAAAAGATTTTGATTCATAAAAAAAAGTGCCGGCACAGACATTTTGTCGGTTTTAAATTCTTTTATGTTCTCAGAAAGTGATTTCGTTTCGTATTTCATAATTTTTTATTGTGTCAGGGTTGAGCTTCTTCAGAATTAAATTTTTTAAAAAATATTCTCGACGCTCCTTATTTTTTATCTGCACCCTCCGGGTATATATTATCCGGACAAAATCACAGATTTTGAAGGATGATTAAAATTTTCCCTCAATCAACACAATTATAGGAAAATTTTAGAAAAAATAAGGGCTTACTCAATCAAAAAATATTTTTAAAAAAATTTATTCTTCAGTCGCTCCTCCTAGGATTTTAAAAGGTTGTTATAGACTTCTTGATATCTTTTGGCAACATCTTGAATGTCAAAATTTTCCGCTACATAATTTCTTGCTACTGCACCTATTTTGGCACATTTTTCCTTATTTTCAAATAGATCAACAATTGCTGCATTAAGCTGGGACGAATCTTTAGGATTAATAACAATCGAATTTTCTTGAGAGGTAAATTCTTGCAGGATTGGAAGATTTGAGATTATTACGGGTTTGGCACAGGCCATTGCTTCAATGACAGCAAGCGGCACGTCAAATTTTCCTTGCATATTTTGAACTGGAAAAATGACAATGTCAGAAAGGTTATATATTTTTGGCATATCAGAAAAAGTGTCTGTGAAGACAACTTTCTCCAAAATTCCTTTTTCCTTCAGTGTTGCGATAATTTCATCTTTTTTGCGTGCATCTTTTTCATTTTTTATGCGATTTGCAAAAACAAATTTGGCGTTGGGAATTTTTGCAAAAAGCTCCGGCAGGGAAGAGACAATGTCATCAGTCGCGCCCAGGCGAGTGTATTCTCCTGGGTAGGAAATTACAAAATCGGATTGCTTGATTTTGAAAATTTCCATTGCGGAGAAATCTTTTGGCTTGGGGAAAAATAATTCAATATCGATACCGGGATAAATTCGCACAACATTTTTAAAACCAATTTTTTCAAGTTTGTTTTTTGCATAGTCGGAATATGTGATAATCAGGTCAGCAAAAATAATTTTTTTGAAATCTTCATCGGAAAAAAGATCTTCGCGCAAAGTGGCGATGGTTTGGATCGTCTTTGTTTGTTTGTTTGTTAAAAAAGTTTTGAAAGCCCAGGTGTTGAGTTTGTTGGGCGTGAGCATAAAGTGGGCGATGTCAAAATTTTTGATCATCGGTGCAATTTTTAGTAGTCGCAAACGCTCGCTCCAATCCAAGTGATTTTTTGAATAAATTGGAATTTGACTTATTTTTTCCGGAAAGTCGCTGATAATTTTTGGAGTTAGCAAGCTAAAATCAAAACCGTCAACGCTTTTGGCGAGATAGTATGCGAAATTTTTGGATGCTTCATCCCACGGTGGAGCGATGGGGCGGGTAATTAGCAGAATTTTTTTCATAAATAGTGTTTGTCATTCCGGACTTGATCCGGAATCCCGAGTTTTAGCTTATAAGCCGTTCTGCTGCGAGAGATCCTGAAACAAGTTCAGGATGACACAATATAAAATTACAAACTCTTATATATTTCCTTAGTGTTTCCGTCACTTGTAATAATCACGGTGATTTTTTTGTTTGTGATTCCATCAGAGGAAACGGGAATTGTTTTTTTTGCTCCGTTTGTAATCACGCTGTTGCCTTGGGTGACGCTGTCCTTGTCTGCCAAAATTTCCCAGTGAAAATTTGTACTGAGTGAATGATTTTCAATGGTAAAATTCAATGATTTGTCTTTAGGGTTTTCAAAATAAATCATCCACACATTTTTAGTGTTGATGTCTGCTTGTTTTCTTTCAACAAATGACAAAAAAACAAAACTTGTCAGGAGAAAAAAACTTGTTGCTAGGATGATGAGTTTATTGTTCATGTATGTGTAGTTGTTGTCATCCTGAGCGAAATTGAGACTGATAAGTCGAAATGTAGTCGAAGGATCTGAGCCCAGATTTCTCGACTGCGCTAATCTTCCCCATGGTTAGATTAGCTTCGCTCGAAATGACATAGTGATGTTTAATTTGCTTTATAAAATATGCCAATGTCGTCGGCTGAGTAGACTTGCCAAAATTCTTTTAGACGAGAAAATTGCGAGCTGTCTATTTTTGGGTTTATCATAATGAAATCAGTGCCAGTGCCGTCGTAACATTGTTTGGCTTCTTTTGCGGTTGGGGTGGATATCATAAAATTGGTACACTGTTCACGTGGTTTTGTTTCATCTTCATATCGCTTGAAATATCCTCTTGAAAGGGGATAGCTGTAGCCGCGCATTGTGAAAAGTTTGATCCAAGAATCACCAGCGAGATAGTTGTGATCTTTGAGAATCATATCTTTGGCATCGCTGCGTTTGGTAATATATTCGGAAGCATTATACGTTTGCAAGGCTTTATTGGCGCTGCTAGCATCATTAAGAGCAAGGGCGTTGTCATAAAGTCCGCTTGTTGCAATGAATGATAAGAAAATAAAAAAAGTGGCCAATAGAAAAATCGGGTTGAGATAATTTTTTCCTTCTGATTTGAGTGCGGTTAAAATTTTTATCAGTGCATATGCTGCAATGATGGTTATTGGAAATACAATATAACTGGCGACGCGATTGGAAGGAATGTCCACAAAGAGCCAATTGGGACGAAGCGACATAATGGTCAGTGCGACAATCCATCCAATTAAAAAAGCTTGATTGTATTTTCCCAAACTGCGAGCAAAAAATAATATTACAATTCCGAGAAGTGCAAATGCAAAACGTGCTTCGCCAGCTGTTGACTTGAATTGGTCAAATGTAAGTCCAGTGCGGGTGGCCTTGCTTGGCGCGCCAACTGCAGTGTCGATGGCTGTAGTGTTTAGATAGGTTGGGGTATATAAGAAGAAAATAAAAATAATTCCTGCCGTAAGCACACCCAAAACCCAAGGAGAAATTATTAATTTCATCCATCCTTTTGCATCTTGTAAGAGTGTTTTGGGGTTGATTATTGCATATGCAATGATTGTGAAAAAGAAAATAAATGCAAAAACAAAAGTGCTGAGATGATGCGTATATGCCAATCCAAAACTTAAAAATAGTGCGTAGGCAAGAATCTTTGATTTTTTTTCAATAAGCGCTTTCAAAAAAAGTAAGATAATCAAGGGTATTAAAAGGTTGCCAATATTATTTCCAATAACTCCACCGCTGGCGAATTTTGCTTGAGGCGAAGCAATTGCCCAAAGAGGACCAACGAGAAAAAGGGTCGCAGTAGCAATGGCGTTTTGGTGTTTTGAATTTTTAAACAGAGCTTGAGTGAGAACAAAAATAGCCAAAACAGACATAAGATGAATCAAAAATAGCGTGATGGCAGGGAATGCAGAAATGACACTGGCGCTTGAGATTATTGCAATGGCTGCAAATGGCAAGTGTTCGCCAATAATAAAATCAGCAATAGGCGACGGTTCTTCCAATGTGAAATCTTCTTGAATTTCAACCTTTTCATATTTTGGCAGTTCTCCAGTGACGGCAATAACTTTCGTCCAATACATATGATGTCCAAGATCAGTCGAGGTTGGGAAAATAGCATCTTTGAAATAAATTGTTTTGATAAAGATTGTCAAAAGTAAAAGAGTGATGACCAAAATTGTGGAATGTTTTTTTATTCTTGATGATGAAATTGCTGGGGCTGGAATCGAAGGTTCGCTGTTGTTTTTTTTGTTAAAAATAAAATAAACGGTAAGGCAAATAACACTAAAAAGAACGATTCCACCCACGATGCTATTTCGAGTGATGCCAAGAGGGGATTTGCCAAGTATGATTACAAGAAAATCAATCAAGGCTATGCTGCTTCCAAATGACAAAACGAACAATTCCAACAGTGAAAATTCCTTGTGCATTCTTGTGCCCAGAATCAGAAAAAACCCAGGGACAAAAAGCACCAGGATTAGTGTTAAATAAAGTATTGTTTGTGAGAAGATGAAATCGAACATTGTTGAAATAATTTTAAGTTTTAAGTTTTAAATTTAAAATTGAACCATCGTCCTCTGTGCTTATGATCGCTTATTATTTATAGCCTTCTCTATCTCACTTAAATATATCTGTGAAATTCTTTTCCATTGATAATTTTCAATAACGAAATCGCGAACTTTTTGACCATATGTTTCGCGAGGACTTCCATTTGTGAAAAGCTCGTTGATTTTTTGAACATAAGCTTCGGCATTTTCTGATTCAACCAAAAATCCATTTTTACCTTCCTTGATGGCATCTTTCAATCCTTCCATATTAGAAGCGAGTACAGGCAGGCGACAGGCGCCAGCTTCAATAACGGAGATGCCGAATCCTTCCATATCGCCAGCAATTTTGATGTTTGGTTGCACAAAAAGATCTGCAGTTGCCCAAAGAATGTTCCGATCTTCGTCTGGAATATATCCAAGCATTGCTACACGATTTTCAAGGCGATTGTTTTTAATCGCTTGGCTTATGTTTTCCTTGTCAGGGCCAGCGCCTGCAACAACGTATAAAAAGTTTTCATCCAGTTTTGGCATCACATTTGAAATAAACCACGCCACACCTTTTCTTTTGGCGAGTCTCCCGGAAGTCATTAAAACTTTTTTGTCTGCAGTCGATTTCCCAATGATTTTCTCAAGATCAGTTTGCGTCGCTTGGACAAGATGTTTTTCAGTGTCGACTCCGTTAGGAATGAAAACAAATTTTTCTGCAGGAATATTTTTTTCTATGCCAACTTTTATAGTCTCATTGCCAACGGCGATTAATTTATCAAAGCTTTTAATGAAAACACCAATCCAAAAGGTTTGATATAATTTAATAAGAATTTTCTCATACCAGACGCCAAGGGAGGATGATCCATAATTTATATCTAGTCCGTGCACTACACACAATGTTGGTTTCTTATAAAACAATTTTATAATCCAACTTAAAATTGCTAGGGTACCATCTCCAATGAGCAGTGCATCATATCTTGGCATCAAAAATAATGCCCGTAGTAGTGCATAGGGTGCAAAAACAGGAAGAAATTTTCGTCCTCTAGTGTTGGCAATAATTTTTATTTCTGCAATTTCTCCTAGCCATGTTGCTAGTTCATAATTTTGGTTTTCAATGCCGCCAACAGTTGGAGGATAAGCCCTTGAAATGAAGAGTATTTTTAGATTATTCATATACCTTATTCTAGCGCAAAAACAAATTAATTTCAACCTATTATAAAGAAAAAATGTCATAAGACATTTTTTCTAAAAAACGTAATTTTTTGTGTTTTTATCTCTTGTATTTTTCGACTTTCATCATATACATCTGATCCTCAGTAAGTTTTCTGCTGGATTTGATCATATCAGCGATAAGTGCAAAAACCAAGAACTGAAGGCCAATAAGAAAACTTGAAATTGAAAAAATTAAATAATTGCGGTAAGGAGATATTTTGAATTCTTGAAAATATAACATTATGAAATATCCAAATACCGCTAAAGAGATGATTATTAAGAATAATCCAGGAACACCAAAAAATTTCATTGGGCGCACATCGCGCACAGCCTTGAGAATTATTTTTGCGCTGTTGTTTACATATTTATAAATGCTGCGAACAACGCGAGATTTTCTTCCTTCAAAGTAAGTAACCTCCACTGGAATCCATTTAATTTTTAAATTTTTTCCAAGCGCATCAATAATAACTTCTTGTGTGTAAGTGAAAGCACCCGGAAGGTTTAATCGTAGCAATGTCTCTTTGTTATAACCGCGAAAACCACAAGTAAGATCCTTGATTGGATAATTCATAAACCAGCCTATGATCCAAGCGGCGAAACGGTTTAGATAATATTTGGCAGCCGGCATGTTTTTGGCTTTGTGCTTGCCAAAACGATCAGCGCTGGTCATATCAACCTCGCCATTTAAAATAGGTTCAATTATTTTTGAAATATCATTGGGATTGAATTGTCCGTCAGCGTCAATATTTACCATTATGTCAGCTCCATTTTCGAGAGCTTTTTCGGTGGCTGTTCTGAATGTTATGCCTAGTCCACGATTTACTTTATGTGAAAAAACAAAATCAGCTCCAGCTTCTTTTGCCTTTGTGGCTGTTTGATCTTTTGAGCCATCATCAATAACCTGAACCAAAACCTCATCGATACCCTTGATTGTGCGTGGAATGCTTTTAATGGTTTCTGCAATTTTTTCTTCTTCATTAAATGCTGGAAGGTTTACAATCAGTCTCATACTATTGTTTTTCGATTATTAATTTAGGATCAACACAATTGAGATCACATTTGGCATTCTGAGTTCCTTGTTTGATAAATTCTTTTGAACAATCGTTTAATTTCTGTTGACAAACAGATTTGCTTTCATTGAAATAATTCAAATTAACTTCATATCCAAAATAGGGAAGCGTGAAATATGCGACAACTGCGATTCCTGCGAGCCAGATTGCAAATTTAATGAGATGAAACATAGAAAAGTCAAAAAGTTTTTAAGGTTCTTAAGGTTTTTAAAGTATAAGCAGGTGTATGCCTTATGAACTTTATAACTTTATGAACTTTATAACTTGTTTTTATTATCGTCCGATTCCTTTATAGATTATACCACGTTTTTGAATTTCAGCCTTATCGAGACAATTTTTTCCGTCAGTGATAACTTTGATGTTATTTTGTACAAATTTTTCAACAGGAATATCAATAAATTCTTGATGATTGGTAGCAAGTAGGACAGCTTCACTTTTTTCCAATAGATCATCAATATTCTTAGCACTTGACATTGCAGGTACGAAAGGATCAAAGGTAACAACCTTGGCTCCATTTTTTTCCAAAAGCTTAATCAGTTCAAATGAAGGACTTTCTCTGAGGTCTCCAACGTTGGCTTTGTATGATAATCCTAATACTCCAACAGTTGTTCCTTTGAGAGATTTTTCAATTTCATTAAGTTGATCTTGCAAAAGTTCGATTGTGTATTCCGGCATACTGTTGTTTATTTTTCTGGCAGCTCGCAAAAACACGTGGTCGAAATCGTTTTCTTTGGCTTTTTCAATTAGGTAATATGGATCAACTGGAATGCAGTGACCACCAACTCCGCAGCTTGGCCAGTGTGCCAAAAATGAAAACGGTTTGGTGGATGCACCTTTAATCACGTTGGTAACATCTATATCCATTCGCTCAAAAGACCTGGCCAACTCATTTACAAAGGCAATATTGATATCACGGAAAGAGTTTTCGGTAATTTTCACAGCTTCTGCTTCTCGGATTGTTGCCATTGGCATAATTGGGGCATCCACAATGCTTTCATAAAACTCTTGTGAACGTTTCAAGCCAATTTCATCAAAAGATCCAACCACACGCGGAATGTTTGAAACATTCCATTTTGGATCGCCGGGATTAACACGCTCTGGGCAGTGTGAAATAAAAACATCCTTACCAACTTCATAGCCTGCTTTTTCAAAAATTGGTTTGACGACTTCCTCACTAACTCCGGGATTGACGGTTGATTCAAGAATGACAAGCGAACCCTTCTTCATATTCTTAGCAACCGTTTCTGATGCACTTATAACTGGACTAAGATCTGGAAAATATTTATCATCTACTGGGGTTGGAACACATATGATATGGATATCACACTGCGACATTAATTTTGGATCGCTGAAAACGTTTATTTTGACCTTTGGTAAGAGTTCCTCTAAAAATTCCTCCTTAAAAGGGGATATGCCTTGCTTGATTAAATCTAATTTTTTCTGGTCATTATCAAAACCATATACTTCGTAACCCTTATTTGCGGCAACTGCGGCTAATGGTAAGCCCACATACCCCATTCCAACAACGCACACTACTGGTTTTTCATTTTGATTCATATTTTTTTGAAATTAAAAAATTTTTTTATTACATAGGCAAAAAAGCCAATGTGTATAGTATATCTTTCTATAGAAATTAGGTCAATTGTGATAGGGTTGACCCCGTTAGAGATTTCACATTTATTGTTTAGTTTGAATATTGTACTTTATCTCTCAAAATAGACATATTATTTGAGTTTACTTTTGAAATCTCTAACGGGGTTGACAAAAGTGCTATTTGGGTGTATAATAGATTGTTAATTTGTAAGTACAAAATTATGCATAGACAGCACCATAAAATGCACAAAGAGGAAATTATTTTCCATTTAATAGTCCCTGTGGTTATATTCGCGACAGTTGCGGCAATGGGATATTATGTGGTTATGCTTGTTACTGATATTATGAAAATGGCATAAAGATTCAAAAAATTTAAAGACACTGGTTGCTGTTTGGCGATTAGTGTCTTTTTTGTTATACTTACAACATGATTAAAGTAGGAATAAATGCGTCATTTTTGCGCAAACAAAATACGGGGATAGGGCAAGTAAACATCAATTTTATTAAAAAATTGATGGAATTTCGAATTCCTGCCCGAAATGCTTCGCATAACGAAGCAGGCGGGTCGAATTTTGAATTTCTAAACAATAAGGAAGTTGAGTTTGTTTTGTATCTTGAAGAAGATGTTGATTTAGATTTGCCGGATGGGTTCAGTAAAAAAGTTTTTTTGCCTGTATATAAGAGGGATGATTTGATACGTAAAATTTGGTGGGAAATGTTTTCACTCCCGAGAATTGCAAAAAGGGATAAATGTGATGTTTTTCTTAGTCTTTATCAGTCGCCAACAGTAATGCCAAAGAAAATAAAGCATATTATTGTTGCGCATGATATTATTCCAAAACTTTTTCCAGAATATTTAAATAATTGGCGAAAAAAGATTTACCAATGGCTCATAGAACGAGCTATGAAAAAAGCTAATAAAATTATTGCGGTTTCGCATCGCACAGAAAAAGATTTGATTGCTCACTTAGAAATTGATGCCAAGAAAATTACAGTTTGCCATGTTGATGTGGATGAGATTTATAAAAAAGAAATTTCAGAAAAAGAAAGTCAGCGCGTTTTGAAAAAATATAATTTAGAAGCGGGATATATTTATTCCGGAGGGGGATTGGAAGTTAGAAAAAACACGGAGAATGTCCTTAGAGCCTATAAGATTTTGTTTGAAGCCTATGGTCATGCTAGTTGGCTTCCGAAAGTTGTTGTTTCTGGAAAAATGATGCCGCAGCTTGCTCCGTTGGTTACTGATGTTGAAGCTGTTGTGAAAGGTCTTGAACTCGAAAGCGAAGTTTCCTTATTGGATTTTGTACCGCAGGAAGATTTGCCGGCGCTATATAAAAATGCCAAAGTTTTTGTGTATCCATCATTATATGAGGGATTTGGACTTCCCGTTTTGGAAGCAATGAGTCAGGGCACTCCCGTGATAACATCAAAAACATCTTCACTGCCTGAGATTGGTAGTGACAGTGTTGTTTATTGCGACCCAAAGAGTGTGGACGACCTGGCGATGGTGATGAAGAATGTTTTGATGAGTAATCATTTGCTCAGTTCACTTTCAATAAAAGGCAAAGAGCGTGCTACGCATTTTTCATGGGATAAGTTTACTGAAAAGATGATAAATATAATAATTGATTTGAAAAAATAGTGTTGCGTGTTTAAAATTCCGTACAAATATATATTTTTTGTTTGCCTTTCCCTCGCCAGCCAAGGAAAAAACATGGCATCGGCCGGACTGCACAAAAAATAATATTTGTACGAAATTTTAAAAGTTATTATCAAGCGACAATAAAAAGATATGCCAATCATTAAACAAATTTTGGATCAAATTTTTAAAAATCCAACAAAGCTGTATCTCATTTTGGCCAATGTTGTTTTGGTTTCTTTTGCTATTTGGTTTTCAAATGTTGGACTTTTGCCGTTTAAAAACTTTGGAGACTTTGCAGTTTTTGCAGTGTTGACTTTGATTTTGGGATTGTATCGTCCTGGTTGGACATTTCTTTTTTTTGTGGGAGCATTGGCCTTGAAGAATATTAATCTTGTGCCAAAGGAGATTGGTTTGTCACTCAGACCATATCAATTTTTTGGGTTCATCACGATAATCGCGCTCTTGGTTCAGACTTTGTCAAAACGTCTTGCATTTTCATTGCCAAAATTTGCTTGGTATGACGCAATGCCTGTTGTTTTTGCTGTGGCTGGTTTTTTGAGCGCCTTGGGTGCAACAAACAAAGGGATGAGTTTCAAACAATCAATAATCGCTCTTACATTTGTCGCTTTGTATTTTTTAACCAGGATTTATGTGCAATCTTTTGATGATGCGAAACGCGTTCTGCCATTTTTTCTGAGCAGTGGATTGGTAGTGATGATATATTCTATTTGGCAAAATATCAGATTTTTAACTGGTGGAAATTCTTTTGAGGTAATGCCCGGCAGACCCAATGGAACTTTTACCGAGGCTGACTGGCTAGGAATATTTGTCACTTTTATTTTAGCTGTTTTATTAACAATATTGTATGCGCTTAATAGAAATTATATAAAAGATAGTGCTGGTCAAATTTCCAATTTCCAATTTCCAATTTCCAATAAATTCTTAAATTTACAAATTTTTAAAAAAGTAAGTGCTTATGTTTTTATTACACTTACGTTAATAACACTCATTCTGACTGTTTCTCGTAGTGCTTGGGTGGGGGCGGTGTTTGTGGCGGTTGTTTTTCTTAAATTTGTTCTCCTTGGAAATTATGCGGAGCTTGGAGAAGGAGATCGAAGTAAATGGAAAAGATTGCTAAACATTTTGAAAATGCAAAAGTGGCAATGGAAAAAAGCCGGAACTCAGCTGCTGTTTGTTTTGCTTGCACTTGCTGTTGCACTTGCAATTGCAATGCCTCTGACACGTTTTCAATTGGCAAGCAGAGCAGCGAGCACAGCAGGATTTCAGAAAATAACGGTTGCGTGTCATAGTAGCGCTGACAATATTGTACCGCAAAAAATTCTCAGTGTTGATGAATTGGGAGGCTATGGTTGCAGACACATTAATCTGGAAGATATTGAAAAAGAAAAAGCTCTTGGCAATATGGTTATTGAAGTTGACAGGCCTGATCCAAATGTGAACATTCGCGCTGAAATTTATCAAAAATCTTGGCAGCAAATAAAATCACATCCTGTTTTTGGAATTGGGTGGGGAAGCATCTCGCAAGTTTTAGGCACAGACGAGCGTGGTGCGGGACTTAATGCGAGCAATATCTTTTTGGAAGTCTGGCTGGGAAGTGGACTGCTTGGAATATTGTCGTTTGTGGTATTGCTTGGATATATTCTTGTATCATCAATCGGTGTGTTTTTGGATAATGGTAATAAGAATAAAAATGGTGCAGCACTTCTTTTTGTGATGGCCGGCTGGGCGGCTGTTGTTTTTCCAAATCTTTTTAATTCCGGAATATTCTTAGGATTCGTCTGGGTGTATTTAGGAGTAGCGGTGAGCTTATTACGAAATCATAAAAACATATAATATAACATAAAACATGTAACAATAAATACAAGAATGTTACATGCTATATGCTACATGCTTCATGGATATTGGAATCGACATTAGATTAATAGGGAAGAAGAGGACTGGCGATGAGGTGGTTGTTTTTAATTTGGTCAAGAACTTCGTACGGATAAATACGGATCACAAATTCAGACTTTTTACGGATGTTACAGATAAGGTGGTGCTTGAGAAAATCAGTGAGCAATTGGGAATTATTGAAAGAGAAAATTTTGAAATTATTTCACTTCCAACCAAAAATAAATTCGTTTGGAATTTTTGGACGCTGCCAAAATATCTCAAAAAAAATCCGGTTGATGTATATCACACGCAATACATCACACCGTTTTTTGTTTCAAGAAAAGTTAAGATTGTGACGATTGTGCACGACATTTCCTTTAATTTTTTTCCGCAGTTTATAAAATTTTCAGATTTATTTTTTTTGAAAACATTGATTCCGCTGAGTTTGAAACGCGCAGATAAAATTGTTGGTGTTTCGCAATTTACCAAAGATGAAATTATTAAATATTATAAAGTTAATCCTGAAAAAGTTGAGTGGATTCACAATTCGATTAGTGATGAATTTGCAAAAACGATAGAGGCGCAAAATCTTGCGTCTGTGCGCGAAAAATATCACTTGCCTGAAAAATTCATTTTATATTTGGGCACTTTGCAGCCGCGAAAAAACGTTTCGCACCTAGTTTCCGCCTTTGCTCGTATTAAAGATAGTCTTGATGGCACAAAGCTTGTTATTTGTGGCAACATTGAAGGACACAATGCTGACAGTCAAATCAAGAAAAACGTGGTTAAGTTCAATCTTGAGGAAGATGTGTTGTTTCCTGGTTTTATTGATGAACAAGACAAGGTGGCAGTTTTTGCTTTGGCGCATTCTTTTGTTTTTCCTTCATTGTATGAAGGATTTGGTATTCCTGTGCTTGAGGCGATGAGTCAAGGTGTGCCAGTGCTTTGCTCTGATATTCCAAGTTTGAAAGAAATTGCCGAGAATGGCGCATTATTCTTTGATTTGCAAGACCTTGATGATTTTTCAAAAAAGTTGTATGATATATCTATGAATTTGGACCTTCGAAGTGAGCTAATTCGATTGGGAAAACAGCGAGTTAGCTTTTTTTCTTGGGAAAAATCAGCACATAGGATGCTTGCAATTTATGAAAATATGCGGCATAATTAAGCAGATTGTTTAGAAAATTTTAATTAACGTAAAAAATAATATTTTGTATGGAAAATGAACAGGGTTTTGGCCGAAATTCAAAGGCTGAATTGAAAAAAACAACTAAAAAAAGGTGGTTAAAGCCACTTCTTGTTATTATTGTCTTATTATTGCTTATTGGTGGTGTTTTTGCTTGGAAAGCAGGTAGCATTTTTGATAAAATTTCGACAGATGGTAATGTTTTTGGAAGTCTTACCCGTATGATTCCGGGTGTGGATAATGAATTGATAGGTGAAAAGGAGGGGAGAGTGAATATTTTGCTTTTGGGAATGCGAGGAGAGGAATTGACCGGTGGTGGTCTTTTGGCTGACACCATTATGGTTGCAAGCATCGCACCTGCAGAAAACAAAATATCATTGTTTTCTTTGCCGCGAGATTTGTATGTTCAAAATCCCGGGACGGAATCAAGAAGCAAAATCAACGCCGTATATGCTTATGGCGAAGAAAAAAGAAAAGGAGGAGGAATGGAGGATATGAAAACAGTTGTTAGTGAGATTGTTGGTCAGCCAATCGGATATGCTTTGGCGATTAACTTTAAAGGCTTCACTGACTTGGTCAATGCTATTGATGGTGTGGAAGTTGATTTGAAGCAACCGTTTGAAGAGAATATGCAATTCAATGAAGAGCGTGCGTGTGATTCATATACTTTCACTAAGCCAACTGGAAAATTTGAAAATAAATATTACACCAGAAGTGAGGGAACTAAATATCTCGCAAAAAGTTATCCTCTTTGCACAAATCCAAATGTTGAATGTGGCGGCGATTTCAAATTGCCAGCCGGCAAGCAGACTCTAAGTGGAGAGCAAGCTCTTTGCTACGCTCGTTCAAGAAAGACCTCAAGTGATTTTGAACGCGCAAAAAGACAACAACTTGTGATTCAGAAAATAAAAGAAAAAGCTCTTTCATTGGGAACATTGACTGATTTCAATAAGGTAAATGGAATAATTGATAGTCTTGGTAATAATGTTAGAACCGATATGCAAGCTTGGGAAATGAAACGTCTCTATGAAATTGAAAGAGGCCTGGAAAATCCGCAAATGGCTCAAAGAGTTTTGGAAAATTCAGAGGAAGGGTTGCTTTATAATCCTGAACAACGACCAGAAACGGGATACATTTTGCTTCCAATTGGTGATAACTATGACAAAATAAGAGAAGTGTTTAAGAATATTTTCACACTTCCTGCTCAGTCTGACATTGAACCAAAAGCATAAACTTAATGGAACTTTCTATAATCGTAACAAGTTATCGCAATCCCGAACTCCTACGAGTTTGCTTGGATTCAATCAGAAAATGCGTCACTGGGATCGCGTATGAGTTAATTGTGGCTGATAGTGCAACCCAGGAGGATATGGAGATGATGATGCGTGAAGATTATGCTGATGTTAAGTTTTTTTCTTTTGAAAAGAACGTTGGATTTCAAGCTTTGGTAAAAATAGGACTTGATAATTCTGTGGGCAAATATATATTAATGCTTAATGGGGATATTCTTGTTACGCCAGATTCTGTGACCAAGATGTTAGAATTTTTGAAAACGGATGCTTCAATTGGAATGGTTGGTCCAAAGCTGCTTAATTTTAATGGCACACTTCAACCTTCCTGTTTTCGTTTTTATAAGCCGATTACAATTGTTTATCGCAGAACATTTTTAAGCAAATTTTCTTTTGCAAAAAAACATTTGGATTGGTTTTTGATGAAAGACTATGATCACAGTGAGCCAAAGGAAGTTGATTGGATTATGGGAAGTGCGGTTATGATTTCAAGATCTGCTTTGGAAAAAGTAGGGATTATGGATCCTCGATATTTTATGTATATGGAAGATGTTGATTGGTGTCGCAGGTTTTGGGAGAATGGCTTTAAGGTGATATATTTTCCATTGGTTAGTATGCATCATTATCACGGCAAAGGAAGTGCCAAGGGTGGCGTGATAAGATCACTATTGTTTAACAAATATACCTGGATTCATATTGCAAGTGGAATTAAATATTTCAAAAAGTTTTTAGGAAAACCGCTCCCAATTCATAATTAATAGGATTAGGACTTACGCATTTTCTCAACGATTTCTTTTTTGGCACGTTTTTGACCCAAGACTATGGTTAAAAACTCAAAGAATTGCTGTCGCAATAATTGGCTAAAAAAGAAATGTTTCGAAATGCGTAACCTCTAAGTATTACAAAATTAATAATATGTCAGATTTTCAGCAGTCGAAAGATTTTCCGGAAGAATTTCAACTTTATAAAAAAAGAATGTTGAAATATTTCGTCCAAATATTTGCAATTATCTTGTTGGGCGGGGGAGTATTCTGGATGGGTTTTGAAAATGGAAAGAATAGTGGGCAATTAGAAGCTCCAATTTCAATTGAAGGTGCAATGTTTAAAAATAAAGATCAAGGTGCTGATGGCGCCATCGATTTTTCTTTGTTTTGGAGCGTCTGGGACTTGCTCAAGAGCAAATATGTTGATGCGGGAAGTTTGGATGCGAAAAAGCTATACTACGGAGCTATAAAGGGTATGCTTGCAGCCACGGGAGATCCGTATACAACATTTCTTGATCCTATTGAAAATCAAAAATTTGGCGAGGATATTTCCGGAAATTTCGAAGGAATTGGAGCTGAACTTGGAATAAAGAGTGGAATCCTTACGGTTATTGCACCACTTCAGGGAACACCAGCGGAAAAAGCGGGGATTCGCAGTGGTGACAAGATAATAAAAATTGATGGCAAATCTTCTGGCGATATGACAATTGAAGAAGCTGTCGATCATATTCGTGGGAAAAAGGGAACCAGTGTGGTGCTAACTGTTTATCGAGAAGGAAATGCTGATGCGCAGGATATTACCGTGCAAAGAGGTATAATCAATGTTAAGAGTGTGACTTTTGAGGTTAAAGAAAATAATATTGCCTATATAAAAATTACGCGTTTTGGAGATGACACGAACAAGCTTTTTGCAGAAGCTATTAAAAAAGTTTCTACTGCAAAAAATCAGGGACTTGTGATTGATTTGCGGAATAATCCTGGTGGATATCTTGAAACATCAATAGATGTTGCCAGCAAATTATTGCCAAAAGGTAAAATCGTGGTTATTGAAGAGAGTGGCAACAAGAGTCAAAAGAAAATGTATACCCGAGGAGGTGATGTGGCCAGCGAGATTGAAACTGTGGTGCTTATCAACGAGGGAAGTGCTAGTGCCTCAGAAATTTTGGCAGGAGCGCTTAAAAATAATCGCAGCAATATAACCTTGGTTGGAAAAAAATCATTTGGCAAAGGATCGGTGCAGGAATTTATTGAAATGCCACAAGGCACAGCTGCCAAAATAACAGTTGCGCGTTGGCTCACACCTGATGGCACGCAAATCAATGAGCAAGGCATCAAACCTGACAATGAAGTTGAGTTTAGTGACGAAGACTATGAAAATAATCGCGATCCTCAATTGGATGAAGCATTGAAGATATTGAAAGAAAAACTTTCTTTATAAATAAGTTACTTGTTTTGTAAGAGATAAAAACACTCAGTTTCAACTGAGTGTTTTGCGTTTCAAACTCATTTCCACATTTCTTTTTCCCGTAAGCGGAATATAAATACTATTTTACTAGTGGGAATCCTTTGTCTTTCCAGCCGGTCATCGCTGTGCGCATTACGTAGGGAGAAACAAGTAGCATATCATACATTTGAACCGAAGCTTGAAATTCCTGCAGTTCATTTAAGCCGACCACGATAACCTTTTTTTCTGTGATTTCGTTACGTCTTTTTTCAAGTTCTTCGAATGGAATGTTTTTTGCTTCTGCTATATGACCCTCGGCAAATTGCTCTTTGGAGCGAACGTCTATAATATAGATAGGAACTTTTTGCGTTATTGCATCATTGAGCTCAGCTGGATCAAGATATAAAACCTTTGCTTGATCCACAAATGATTTTGGATCGCCATAAGTAACAGTTGCTCCGATAATTTGAGTCCAAGAAGACATTCCTCCAGCCAGAACAATAATATTTTTGCAATCTTCTTCCTTAAGTTTTTCCAGTGCTGTGGAGATGTTTTTATCGGCGCTGTCACTTCCGATGACAACAATAAGATTTTTGGTGTTTATTTTTTCTTTTACTGGAAATTCATCAAGCGGAATGTTGATTGCGTCCACAATGTGTTCTTGAATGTATTCATTAAAAGGTCTGATGTCCAGCAAAGTAAATTCTTCTTTTGTTCCAATGCCTAGAATTTTTTTGTTAAGATCTTTTGCGCCGATTGTTTCATACGGCAGTGATGTTGAAAGCTGCGAATTTAAGTTGCTTTGCTTGGAGTCGGAATTATCTTTTTTTGTAAAATCAGAATTGCGAAGCAGTGTAAAAACAATAACAAAAAGAATCAAACCAAAACCAAGACCGATAATCATTTTTTCTTTTTTGTCTTTTTCTATTTCCATATTTACTTGTGATTATATTCAATTTATAATATTGAATTATTGCAAAATACTGCCGATAAAATTTGGATAACCGTTGATAAATTCTTTTATGGTTGCAGTTTTTTTGCCTTCTTTTTGAATTTCCTTGAGAATGACGATGCCTTCTTCGGTTTGAATTCCAATATCATCTCCCAATTCGAAAATCTCGCCAACCTGATGTTTTTCGATCGGATTAATTTTTTGTAGCTCGATGGAAATTAATTTCAGCCTGATGTTTTCCGCAGAGTTTTTCCAAAAAGTGAAAATGCCCGGCCAAGGAGTGAGGGCGCGATATTTGTTGAAGATATCCTGAGCACTGTCTGTCCAAAATATTCTACCATCTTCGCGTTCAATCAATTGGCAAAGCGTTGCCTGGCTGTGATCTTGAGCAGTGGGCTGGATTTTGCGTTCAATCCAAAGAGGAATAGTTTTTAACAATAGCGCTGCGCCTATAAAAGACAATTTTTCCATTAAAATTGCAGTTGTGTCGTTTTGCTGGATGGTTACTTTTTCCTGAGTCAAAATATCTCCCGTATCAACACCTTCATCCATCAGCATTATGGTCACGCCAGTCTCTGTTTCACCTGAAAGCAAAGCATTTTGGATAGGAGATGGACCGCGATATTTTGGCAAGAGCGAAACGTGCACATTGATGCAACCAAAACCTGGGATTTCCAAGGCTTCCTTGGGGATTATTTTTCCATATGCCGCTACGATAATAAGATCGGGTTTTAGTTTTTTCAATTCCTCAACTGCATCAGTTTTAAATTTGACAGGTTGAAAAACGGGGATGCTGCTTTGCTCAGCCAGTTGTTTTACCAAAGGTTTTTCAATTTCTTGTTTGCGTCCAACCTTGGTGTCAGGTTTCGTGAAAACCCCCACGATGTTATATTCATCGTCAATTAAGGCTCTGAGAACTTTTTCCGACAAATCGGAAGTTCCCATAAAAACAACCCGCAGTTTTATTTTTTTTGAATCCATTTTATTTTTTATAAAAATATTTTCACATTGTCATTCCCGTGAAAACGGGAATCCAGGACTGAGTCTGACTGAAGAGCTAAACTGGATCCTGAAACAAGTTCAGGATGACAAACAATTAATTTATTTTTTATTTTTAACATCATTCGGTTTAATTTTAGGTTGACGTGTTTTTTTCACTCTATCAATAATGAGCATACCATCAAGATGATCAAGTTCGTGCTGAATGGCTCTGGCCAGTAAATCGCGACCCTTGAGCTTGCTTGCCTTGCCGTTTTCGTCAATATATCTAACTTGCACTTCCTTGTAACGAGAAATCGGAAAAAATTTCCCCGGGAAACTAAGACAACCTTCTTCAGAAACAACCTTAATTTTTGATTTGGCGGTGATTTGGGGATTAATGAGGACATATTGAACACCTTCCGTTTCAATCACGCACACGCGCAAATTTGAGCCAACCTGCGTCGCTGCCAAGCCAACACCATTATTGGCATACATCGTTTCAATCATATTTAAAACAAGCTCCTGCACATCTTTAGCAAGAGGATCTTTAATTTTCACCGTTTTCACCCGCAAAAGGGGATTGGGATCTTTTAGGATTTTTAACTTCATATTTATAGCTAGTGTTTAAAATGGGCTTTTGATGTTTCTAAGCATTGGATTAGTTACTTTCGTGTATATCTGTGTTGTTCTTATATTAGCATGTCCAAGCAATTCTTGTACATATCGCACATCAACCCCATTTTCAAGCAGATGAGTGGCAAAAGAATGTCTAAGTGAGTGAAAAGTGGCTTCTTTTTGAACCTCAGCTTTTTGCAGAGCATTTTCAAAAACTTTTTGTGCGCTACGCTCATCTAATTTTCCTCCGCGATTACTGGCAAAAACATAATCATTTAAATCTCTAAGCGCAATCATATTAAGCAATTGTGGTTTCAATTTTTCTGAAATTACACTTATTCTATCCTTGTTTCCTTTAGCTCCTTTTATATGAATTGTTAATTCGTCTAAATTGATGTCTTTAATCTTTAAATTTATTGCTTCACTGACGCGAAAACCTGCGCCATAGGAAAGGGAAATGAGCAGCTTATGTTTCGGATTGCTTATGGAATCAATCATTCTTCCAATCTCATCCCTAGAAAGTACTACGGGCAATTTGCTGGCAGTTTTGGCAAATTTGATATCAATTTCAATATTATTTTTAAAAACTTCTCTATAAAAGTATTTAATAGCTTGAAGATGCACATTCATCGTCTGTGAGGATTGTCCACGAGCTTGTTTTTCTAATAAATATTTCTTAATTACTTCAATTTCCGGTTCGCGCTTAATAATTTTAATGTATTTGAAATATTCATTCAGACAAGACAAATAACTCTCAATTGTCCTTGGACTGTAATTTCGAAGTTTCAGTTCGTTTTTGATTTTTTCCAGCAACTCTTGGAGATTCATAAAAAATATGCTATATTTTATTCATAAATCAGTGATGGTTGTATTATACTAAAAGTTCGCATAACCTGCAACTTTCAACATACTATCAAACACTAAGTTCGTATATAAAGGAGTTATGTGCAATAGCCAGAAATACCCCATTATCTTTTAGAATTTTTTTTGGCGAAATGCAGGGTCGAATAACTCAAGGTAAAATTAATATTAATTAAATTAAACAACAAACATTATGAAAGAAATGTATCAACCATCGCAAGCTGAAATAAAAAAAGCAGAAGATGTCATGACTGAAGAACAAAAACTTGAGAGCATGACGAGAGAAAATGCTGTTCACGCAGGGGAAGCATCTTTCAGTGATTATGATGAAACAAAAAAAATTAACCCAGAAAAAACCCATAAAATTGAGATAGAACTGCAAGCCACAATTTATAAGGAATTCAATGATCGAGTTAAAGAATTAGTTAAATCATATACAGAAAGCCTATCTGCCCTAAAAAGAGAAGCTAACTATGAAGACGACGAGCAGCTTGATGAGATAGATAAAAAAATAAATGAATTAACAAAAAAATTATTTGAAGACTTTGGAGAACAGTATATGCGCTTAAGCAAGGTTGTAATAGACACCACAATAACAATATCAGATTTTGTAATTCATAAAAAAGACATGTTATTACAGCAAGAAGAAGATCAACAAAAAAGACAGGAGTTAGAAGCCAGCATACTTAAAAGCGAAAATGCAAAAATACAAAGAGCGGAAGCTGTCATAGCAAATCTTGAAAAATATATAAACGATGTTAAAAACAATTTTGAAAAAGGTGCTGAAGAATTAATGAAAGAAATAAAGAAATAAGAAAAATTCGCCAAAAAAAATTAAACACAAATAAGGAATGGGTATTTCTAGCTACAGCACATAACAGCCCATATCTGGCTACAGGAAATTGACGCTAGTAAAAACAATATTGAGTGTCAATTTCCCTCCGCCCAAATTTTCATCCCTTGGTTTGATGAAGGTTTAGGCGGAGTGCATTAAAAAAAATATCAGCCTGTAATTAAAGTTTATCCTGCTAAACGGGATGAAAACTTCAGATATGGGCGACGTTGTGCGAAATAAATTTTTTATCTATACTAATATTAGCGTTTAGTGATGCTAGTAAGGACAGAAAATTTGATTTTTTAATTATTTTAAGAGGGGTAATATGTGTTTTTCTGCTCTTTGGGGAGCAGAAAAAATTAATTCATTTGTAATTTATTTTTAAGCAATAAAACTATGAGCATGGAACAACCAAAATTTAATCCACACAATCCTGAATATAAAAAAGTTGAGGATTTACCAAAAGAAGAACAAGTAAATTATTCTGACGTTGAAGGTGGTTTTGTTCAAAAAGAAGCAGCTGAGTTTTATAAAATAGCGCAGGACATTGAAAGAATTACAGAGCGCGAAAGTGGCTCAATGAGTGCTGACAAATTCATGATGCTTCTCGCGCAAGATGAGGACACGAAAAGAGAATGGGATGCGCTTACTGGAAAACAAAAGCTCAATGTTCTCATGGGAAATCCTAAAAAAGAGGACATGGATTTATCGACTTGGAACACGAATAGGTCTGCGATAGAGAAAACTCTTGAAGAACATCCTGAACTTAGAGATAACAAGAAGCTTATGCTTAAATTGATTATTTCAGGTACCAGTCAGGCACCAGGGCTTGCTTCTGAAAAAGTGCGTAATGATAAGGGTTACGCTTTGGAGGCGGTAAAACGAAACGGAATGGCTCTCGGGTATCTTCCAGAGGAGATGCAAGACGATGAAGATGTTGTTATGGCAGCAGTTACTACGCGTGGATTAGCTCTTAGAGAGGCTTCTCCACGATTGCAGAACAATAGAGAAATTGTTGCTGCAGCAATCACCTCAGAGGATGGAGACTTTGGAGACATAATATATGCCTCCTCAGATGAGGTAATTGAAAGTTTATTGGATGAAAATAACCCAGCCAATAAGGATATTCTTTTAAAAGCGATGAATAACAAGCATGTCAATGATAATTATAAAAGAATTGCCAGCTATAATCCAAATCATCCAGACTACCAGGGTGGGCAGTACGATGAAGTTTTCAAGAGATATGAGCATCTGCACATGCGTGAGAAAATAGAGAAAATATTGGGAGAGAATTTATAAATATCCAAAAAAATACCAATAAGGAGTCTTGAAAAAAGGAATTCACCCCTTACCCCTCTTCCTTTTTTCAAGACAAAAATCAAATTTTCTTAGACGCAACACAACGTTTAGTTTAATAAAAAACGAGATAAAAAATTTACATCGCACAACAACTCATATCTGGCTCAAGAAATTGACACTTTAATGTTTCAGATGAAAGTCAATTTCTTTCGACCCAAATTTTTGTGCAATTACATTGCGCAAAAACTTCAGATATGAGTAACGTTAGCTGAAATATTTTTTTGTCTTTAGTAGTGATTTTTAGATTTGTGATTTAAATAGGGACAGAAAATTTGATTTTTAATTTATTTAAAGAGGGGTAATGGGATATTTTTTTGCTCCTGGAATCGCAAAAAAAAGATTTATTTTATTTTTAAAAACAGTATGGAAAAATATTCATTAGAAAATGCCCAGAGCGAAGCTACTGTTATTAGAAATGATGCACAAGAGGCAAAACAAAAAAGAGTGCTAGAGGGCGAAAAAAGCGGTGAGCCAAATAGAGATGATTATGACAAAGCCGACAAAGCGATTGATAGCATTGGCATAAGTAATAGAAAAGAATTTGAGCAAAAACAAGCTGAGATACAAAATAAATATTCAACCGTATTGGAGGGGTCAAAAAATAGCGGTAATCAAGAATCTGTAAAATTGCTTCAAGATAACATGAGTCAAGAACTATCTTTTATTGATAGCCAATCAAAGAAATTTAATAGTTTGGAATTTAAAAAGGGAGAGAAGGCGACGCGTGAATATATTAAAAAAAATAATCTTGATAAATTAGTAGAAGAATTCGGAATTGAGCCAATGAAAGAGGGTTGTCGTCTTTCATTGGTCATTCCAGCATGCAACGAGGGGCGTGATATTCAAAAAACATTACAATCCTTAGCAGAGCAGAAAGATGAAAATGGTGAAGGTATTAATCCTGATGAATTTGAGGTTTTGATTACAGTCAATCAAAAAGAGCAATCAAGCGAGGAAATAAAAAAATCAAATCAACAAACACTTGAAGCAATAGAAGAATTCAAAAGGAATAATCCATCTTTAAATATCCATGCTATTTTAAAAGAATTTACGGGCGAGCAAGGTGGTGTTGGTTGGGCAAGAAAATTAGGAAGTGATTTGGTACTTGCAAGAAGTTTTAGCAGAAATCAAGAATCTGAACGAGAACCGATGTATATTGCAGGAACTGACGCTGATACAATTGTTGGTGAGCAATATGTATCAGAAATTATCAAGGCAGCAAATAAGTATGGCGATGCCGCCTATGGCGGTGGTGTTATTTTTGATGAGAATTGGGAAAAAGCATTGGGAAAAAATGCGTCCGACAAGCTCAGGGTATTCATGGAAGATATGCGTGGATTTCTATTAAAGGCATTAAATGGCGGTTTGCAAGGTGCAAACTTTGCCATACGCGAAGATATCTATGCTCGCATGGAAGGAAGCTCAACAAAAGTACATAGCGAAGATGCGGAAAATGATGAACGATTACGAAGTTTGAAAAAAAATGTAACATTTTTAAATTCTGACCATATCACTAGCTCTCGTAGGATGATTGGAGAATTCGAAAACTATATTGCTGGAATGCGAGGGCAAAAAATAGACTGGGAAACACGAAACAAGACTTATGGAAAGTCTGTCCCTACGGGAGAAAAAATTGACTTTACTGAATCCGAGCTTGATGAGGTAATTGCTTACCACAAATTACATAGATCAGATCTAATTATAGACAGTATAACTTCGGAAAACGTAAATAATCCAGAGATGGTGCAATTGATTGGAGAAAAATATCATTCTGATTTTAAAGATTTAAAAACTGAAGAATTTAAGACACTATTGAATGATAAAAATTTTAGAAAAAAATTACAAATTGAGATAGCATACAATATGTCTAAATTATTTGCATCGAAAATTTCATATACAGAAAAAGATAAATTCATCATCGGAATTCCAGAAAAACAATAAGGAGTTTTGTTTCAAAAAAATTCACCCCTACCCCTCTTTTTTTGAAACAAAACGAAAAATCAAATTTTCTTAGTAATAAAACAAAGTTTGTATTAATAAAATAGAAGACAAAAAAATACATCAGCTAACACGGCATATCTGGTTCAGAAATTTTTCACTTTTATACTTTTTAACGCCAAGGTTTGAAAAATTTCCTCTCCCAAATTGCGCTGTGATATGGCAAAGTTTAGTGATATAATTAAGGCAGGCAGAAAGTTGAAGTTTTAGCCAATGAATATGGGCGCAACTTCAGATGATGCCGATACGTTGTCGGAAATATCAAAAAACAAATTCATTAATATTTTTTTCAAGCCCTTTTGAAATTCAGGTAAAGAAAAAACCGCACAGTATTCTGTGCGGTCGTAATTACATTTGTCATTATATCGCCCTCGACATTTCCTGAATTGAAGCCTCGCTTAGTTTGTTGTGTTCTTTTTCGTCACAAGAAGCTATCAAGTACGTGCACAAGATTATAGTACCACCAAATCCATTGGGAAAATGTTGGGCATGTCTACAGTCATCATCTTCGTATGGACAACGCTTTTCCATATTAATCACCTCCTTGTTTAATGTGCTAGTATACTATTATTAGATAAATTATCAATATTGTCAAGCGGGGAAAAACTTCTCATACTTAGATATGTTGTGCGAAATTTTTTAAAAATGCTGTGGATAAGTTACGGTGTACGGTTTTTAATTATAATGATACAATATCACTATAATTAAATAAAGAATAAAACTTATGCAAAATCCAGAAAGTCACATTGCCATTTTCAAGGGAAAAACTATCAGAAAAATCATTTTTCAAAAGGAATGGTGGTTTTCTGTTGTGGATATTATACAGGTCATAACGGACAGTCCAACTCCAAGGCAATATTGGGGCAAGGTTAAGCAGCGTGAATTTACTGATCTTCAGTTGTCCCCAATTTGGGTACAACTGAAATTGGAAGCTTCTGATGGCAAAAAATATGAAACAGATTGTGCAAATACAGAAGGAATGCTTCGTATTATTCAATCAATACCATCTCCTAGGGTTGAACCATTGAAACGTTGGCTAGCAAAGGTTGGTTATGAGCGCATTCAAGAGGTAGAAAACCCAGAACTTGCCAGCAAACGGACAAGATTATTATATAAACTAAAAGGTTATCCTGAAGATTGGATTGAAATGCGTATGCGTGGTATTGCAATTCGCGAAGAATTGACAGATGAATGGCAAAAAAGAGGTGCAAAATATAAACAAGATTACGAAATTTTAACTGCAGAAATATCTGAGGCCACATTTGGACTAAAACCAAATGAATATAAAAAAGTAAAAAGTCTGAAGCGTGAAAATCTTCGTGACCACATGGATGACTTCGAATTAATTTTGACTATGCTGGGCGAGCGAACCACAAAAGAAATTCATAAAACCAAAGATTCCAAAGGTATACAAAGATTGAAAGATGATGCTAGACTTGGCGGAGAAGTAGCAGGAACAGCTAGAAAACAAATTGAAAGAAGAATTGGCAGACCAGTGATTTCAGAAAAGAATTTTCTGAAATCTAACAATAGGAAGAAAATTAAAAAATAGAATATTTTCAAAAATAATAATAAGCAATCTTAATCTTATGAAATATAAACACACTCAAATTGGTTATCTGATGTTAGTTGTTACGTTGGCTGTGGCGGTGCTTTTCGCACGGATTTATATTATGGCTGCTGCCGAGCCACCTTCGGCTGATTCGGGCACAAATCTTCTTGTTACTGCTGTAATGTTATTAATCCTGTCTGTTCTTGCTTCCTTCGGGTCACTTCAAGTAATTATTGATGAAGAAAATTTAAGAATAAAATTTGGCTACGGTATTTTTAGAAAAAAGTTTTCGCTTGATGATATAATTTCTGCTAAAACAGTGAAGAATCATTGGTATTATGGATGGGGAATAAAGATGTGGCTCTGGCCAAAAATGTGGATTTACAACGTTTCCGGTTTTGATGCGGTTGAAATAAAAATGAAGAATGGTAAAATGTATAGAATAGGCACGGATGAACCTGGAAAATTAGAACAAGCAATTTTGCAATCAATTAAATAATTAAGACTAGGTAAAAAAATAAAAAAACAAAAACTATGTTTAAACATCACAAAAAGAAAAACCCATTCTTGTATCATTTAATATCAGGAATTGGGCTTATTATTTTTTGGCGAGGAATTTGGGGGATTATGGATCTGTATCTCTTTCCCGGAAATCCAACGCTGAGTCATTCTTTTGCAATTACACTTGGGCTTGTTATTTTATATTTCAATGATTTTTCAATATCAGAGTTGATCAAATAAGTGGCTCGGTTTTGACTTTCGGCGCATCTGATTTCTTGCCAATAATTTTGAAGAAGTAATTCCACTTTTGTCCTGTTTTGCAAAGCTCTTTGGTGTCGTTCATTGCGCGCTCAACGATTTGTTTGTTGTATTGCTTGCAGACACGAAAGATGGAACCGCGTTTGTCATTGGGAACATCAAAATCTTTGATAATTTTAAGTGCCAGCTCTTGCCACTGATAAGCAGGAGCTTTTTGAACAACTCTTTTTTTCATTAATTCTCCAAAGGTTTTTAAATCTTTCATATGTTTTTGCGGGGATTATCTTAATAATTTTTTATTGTTAGGACTTACGCACTTTCTCAACGATTTCTTTTTTGGCACGCTTTTGGATAAATACTCACTATCCAAAAACTCAAAGAGTCGCTGTCGCCAACAATTGGCCAAAAAAGAAATGTTTCGAAATGCGTAACTTCTGAATTTGTTTATTTTACCAGTAGGGGATGGTAAAAGCAAAGATGTTATTCAAAAAGGTTGATTTAACGCTAAAAGCTGTTATAATAGGGCAATGCAAAAGAAAAAAATATTTGTTGAAATAGAGGTTCCCGGACAGTTAAAAAGACGGTTGGCTCAGATTATAGCCAAGTGGTCTGATTTGCCGATCAAATGGATGAAAGAGGAAAATTTGCACATCACTGTGTCTTTTGTGGGATATGTTGATGAAAGCGTGCTGCCTGAAATTTGTCAAAAAGTCAGAGTGGCTGTGGAAAACTTTGAAGCTTTTGATTTGGAATTTGACCGCATCGAACTTGGACCAAATCCTGCTGATCCCAAAACAGTTTGGCTCACGGGACAGCCTTGCAGTGAGCTTGGCGTGCTTAATGAACAAGTCGAGCGAGCTCTTGGAATGAGACCGGAAACACACAAGGAATTTCGACCGCACATCACGCTGGGGCGCATTCGCAAGCTGAAATGGGATGAACTTGTCGAAAAGCCTGAAATTTCTGAGAAAATTAATGTTTCAATGACGGTGGACAGTCTTTCGATTATGGAAAGTAAAGGCGGGGGAGCGGAATATGTTTCGTTGGAAGAATGTTCGCTGGCGTAAAATAGTTCGTAAGGTTATAAGGTTTGTAAAGTTCATAAAGTAATGCAGATACTTGGTGTGAGGATTGATAATTTTTCTAAAAAAGAAATTCTTGAAAAAATAGAATTTTTTTTGAATGAAGAAAATCTTCATCAAATTGCTACTGTTAATCCGGAGTTTATTTTGAGAGCTCAAAAAGATTTGGAATTTAAAAATATTTTGAATAAATCTGATTTGAATGTGGCTGATGGCGTTGGAATTTGGTATGCATTTTTGAGGTATGGGGGTCGCCTTAAAAACAGAATCGCGGGAGTTGATCTGATGGATATGATACTTAAAATGGCAGATGAAAAAAACCTCAGTTTGTTTTTGGCAATACATAAAAATGGTTTGAGCTCGTTTGATGAGATTAAAAAGGTTTTAAATGAAAAATATCCCAACATTGAAGTTTTTGGTGGAGATATTGATTCTCGAAGGAATAAAAAGATTATACCTAATGTTGATCAGACATTAGTCCTGTGCAACTTTGGTTTTCCGGCGCAGGAAAAATTTATAAATTTACTCAAAAACAAACAAAATTCAAGCTTGCAGTTAAATAGCTGTCGGGGTAAAATAAGATTGGCTATAGGAGTTGGTGGCAGTTTTGATTTTGTCACTGGAAAAATTTCGCGCGCTCCACATTGGATGCAAAAAATTGGTTTAGAATGGCTATGGAGATTTGCTCAAGAGCCAAAATATAGATTTAAAAGAATTATAAACGCAGTTATTGTTTTTCCGATTAGAGTTTTGTTTAATAAGTAGTTAAAAAATGTCATTCCCGTGAAAACGGGAATCCAGAACCGAGTCTAGCTGAAGAGCTAAACTAGATTCCGGATCAAGTCCGGAATGACAATGAAATATGACTGAATCAGAAAAAAAAGTTCGTGTGCGTTTTGCGCCATCGCCGACGGGCTATATGCACGTGGGAAATTTCAGGACGGCTTTGTATAATTATTTGTTTGCCAAAAAAACTAGTGGCGACTTTTTGATACGTATTGAGGACACTGATCAAACACGGTTTGTTAATGGTGCTGCTGAACAGTTGTTGCAATCTATGAATGAGATGGGAATTATTTGGAGCGAAGGAAATTATTTAAAATCTCAAGTTAAAGATTCTGAATCTCAAAAATTAGTAGAATCAAAAACATATCCTAATACTGTAGAAATTGGTGAATTTGGACCATATGCTCAGTCAGAAAGAACTGAAATTTACAAGAAATATGCACAACAACTAGTTAATGATGGTCATGCCTACTATTGTTTTTGTGAGCCAGCTAGATTAAATGAGATGCGTGAGAATCAACAAAAAGAAAAGCGTGCGCCAATGTATGATCGTTATTGCTTGGCAAATCTTAGTCCTGATCAAATAAATCAAAAATTGAAAGAAAAATGTCCCGCAACTATCAGATTAAAAGTTCCAAAAGATGAAATTGTGGAATTTGATGATATGATTCGTGGAAAAGTTTCATTTAATACTAGTAATATTGACGATCAAGTTCTCTTAAAATCTGATGGTTTTCCAACTTATCATTTGGCGAATGTGGTTGACGATCATTTGATGCAAATTACACATGTTATTCGTGGAGAAGATTGGCTTCCTAGTACGCCTAAGCATATTTTGTTGTATCGAGCTTTTGGTTGGGAAATTCCTGTTTTTGCACATTTGCCATTATTATTAAATCCGGACAGGTCAAAACTTTCTAAGCGACAAGGAGACGTCGCTGTGGAGGATTATTTAGCTAAGGGATATCTTAAGGAGGCAATTTTGAATTTTGTGGCGATGCTTGGTTGGAATCCTGGAGAGGGAAGTGTGCAGGAAATTTTTTCAATGGAGGAATTGATTGAAAAATTTGAATTGGAAAAAGTGCACAAAGCTGGCGCAGTTTTTGATATTAAAAAATTGGATTGGATTAATGGGCAATATATTAAAAAACTTTCTGCAGATGATTTGCTTGAAAATGCACTGCCATTTTTTACCGAGAAAGATTTTTTTGCGAAAGCATCTGATGAAAAAAAAACTGATGATTATTTAAAAAGGGTTTTGACTGTAGAAAAAGAGCGTTTGGCAAAATTTACTGACGTGGGCGAGGAAAACAAATTCTTTTTTCAAGATATTTCTTATGAAAAAGAAATGTTACACTGGAAAACAAATACGAGTGAGGAAACAATAGCATCATTGAATACTGCGCAAACAGTGCTTGATGAAATTCCTGAAAATGATTGGATGCTTGCAAAAATTGAAGAAAAACTATTGGCAGTAGCAGGGGATAAGCGCGGGGACTTGCTTTGGCCACTTCGTATGGCATTAACTGGTGCGCAAAAATCGCCATCACCATTTGAATGTGCTTGGGTGCTGGGAAAAATTGAAACGTTAAAAAGAATAGCTGAAGCGATAAAAAAGCTTTAAAACTCGTAGGTGGATATGAAAATCAATATAAAACAAAAAAAGAAATATATAAGTTTGTTTTTAATTGCAGCGCTTGGCGTTGGAATATCTTTTTTGTTTTGGCAAAATATTAAAGCTGAAACTGATAGCATTGAAAATGAGATTACTGAGGCGCAAGAAGAAACGCAGGAAAAAATAGAGGAATTGGAAAAACGCGCGGATGTCTATCGCGAGATTATTGATATTAAAAAGAAGCAAGGCGAAACATTGAACAATCAGTTGGCTATAACTGATACTAGTATTCAACAGGTTCAAGCTCAAATAGAAGTCAGCAAACAACAAATTGATGATTATAACAGCCAAATAACACGCATTGAAGCGCAAATCAAAGAAAAGAGTGAAACAATTTTGTCACAGAAAGAAATGTTGGCAAATTTGATGCAAGCATATTATGAAGTGAATTTGGCAAGTCCAATTGTTTCATATTTAACTAGTGGTAACATCGCTTCTTTTATTGTTGAAAAAGACAGGCTTTCGCAGACTGGGGATAAAATCAAGGATTTGGTTGTTTCCGTTAAGGAAATTAGGGATGATCTTGAGGTTCAAAGCAAAGAACTTGATAAGAAAAAAGGAGAATTCGTGGTAACAAAAGAAAAATTGCAGAATCAAGGTTCTACTCTTGAGTCTGCAAAAAAACAAAAAGAAACTTTGCTAGCACAAACAAAGGGCGAAGAAGCACGCTATGCACAACTTCTTGAACGTGTTGAACAGCAAAAACAAGATTTGTTGAATATGGATCAACTCTTCTTGAGTGGAAATTTTAGTGTTGGTGGGCTTTCAGCAGATGAATATATTAAAAAAAATACGCCACCTTCATCAGTATTTGCTTCAACCAGTTGGTTTTTTTCTCAGAAAGATCCAAAATGGGCTGATGTGAATATTGGAAACTCAACTAGTGATATGAAAAACTGGGGATGCGCAGTGACTTCAGTTGCAATGGTTGCAAAATTTTATGGCGATAGTAAAATAACCCCTGGAATATTGGCAAAAAAACCGATTTTTTCATTTGACCTTATGAAATGGCAAATGAATGAATGGTCAGATGCCAAAATAACACTTGTGGATACATATGGGTCATCACATAGAAATTTGAGTTGGACAGCAATTGATTCACTTGTGAAAAACAAACAACCCGTAATTGTTTATATTGGAAAATCAGGTGGAAAAGGTGGTCACTATGTGGTTATTCATACGAAAGAATCTAAAACAGGGAAGTATGTTGTTCATGATCCATATTTTGGTGCTAATTTATATTTGGACACTTCTCGCGCTTTAGTTGGTGCTATGGGTACAAGCACAAGCACATATCTTGATCAAATGATTGTGTATAATGATTAGAAATGCAGCTTATTTTTTGTAGCCAAACTAAACATATAAATTATTTTGTATTTATATGTTTTTATTTTTTATATACAAAGGGGTTGTGCGACATTAAAAAGGGCGGACCAATCTTAGTAGAGGATTGTTATTTATCGCCGCTGTCATTCCCGTAAAAACGGAAATCTGGAACTAGGCATCACTCTGGATCCCAGTTAAGCCGAAGATGACAATGTGCGCTTAGCTCATTATTCAAATTATTTTTTGTAATTTTTCAAAAAATTTTAAAATTTATTTTTTTTAAATTTTTATAGATAATAACATTTAAATGTATGTCCGTAGTTGGTATATTAGAGATAGCAAAAAGACCTCTTATTTTGCTCTAGAAGCTTTGTATTTGATTAATCTATATACAGACACTAGAAGTAATAAAATATACAATCCTGGGGCAAAAACAGCTAAAATACACCCCAAAAAGAGCTTAAAATGACCTCCAAATTATGGCTTAAACAAGCCATAAAACGACGCTCAAAATTGACCTGTAAGGCCCCTTTGGGTAAAAAGTGGTATACGTATACCTCCTAATATGGCTTATCTTAGGCATTATTTCACGATTATGTTAAAAATGAGATATTATTTAAGAAATCTCAAAAAAGGAATATGATTATTGAAATTATCAGATATGGTTTTGGAGAGTATTTGATTGGTTGAGCAGAGTAATAGCATCAGTAGATTGATAGTAGGGTTAAATATGAATACAAAAGATATTATTGGATAGTTGGTGGTATATGACTAACTGATGTTCTATTTGTATTATATGTCGTAAAAGATATAATGTGCGACATTGTATATATTTATAAATAAGGTGTCTTCTACCCTATTTATATATCAAAATGTAGAGATGTGTGCAGATTGAAGTAATTAATTTTTGAATTTAAAAACTAAAAAGTCATTCTGAATGTGTCCGTGTTATGCTTAACGAAACCAACTGATTCGTATAACTTCTGCGCAGCAACTCGCATCGGATTACTTGTAAGATTTATTTGTTTTATTTTCCGCTGCTTTGCAATTTCAATTAATCCTAGGACTAATGCTCGTCCAAGACCTCTTCCTTGGTTATTATCGCCAATAACAATATCTTCAAGTCTAGCCACCTCCCCTTTCGTTGGAACTTTGTGAATTATCAGGGACCCAAAGCCGATCAATTCATCTCCTTCTTCAAAAACCAAACAGACAGCATTTGCATCAGCAACTAATGACGCATCATCAATAAGGATTTCTTTGCCGGTTAAAATCTTAAACAGTGGTTTTAATTTTTCCGCATCCCCTACTTTTAATTCTCTTAAATTTGGCATAGGATTATTTTTTATTATCTAGTGAAACGAGCGAAATGATTCGTCAGCAGACGAGTATTTCCGAGTGAGCGACGATACCAAAAGGTTTAATACCTTCCCCGACTTTGTCGGGGTAAGCCCAAAGGGTCCAGGGCTTGCCCTGGGGTGTTAATACCTTTTATTTTTATAATTTTTAATAGCAGCGTGAAGCGCATCAGCAGCTAGGTTTGAACAGTGCATTTTTGCTGTTGGAAGTCCTCCTAGTTCTTCTGCCACACTCTTGTTGGTTATTTCCAAGGCTTGCTTGATGGTTTTCCCTTTTGCCAAATCAGTGGTCATTGATGATGTTGAAATGGCTGCACCACAACCCAGTGTTTCAAATTTCACATCTTTGATTATTTCTTGACCTTGTTTATCCTTGGAAACCTTGATGTATAGGCGCATAATGTCGCCACACTTTGGATTGCCAACAGTGCCAACACCGTCTGCATTTTTAATTTTCCCCTGATTATGGGGTTTGGTAAAGTGTTCTAAAACTTTTTTTGAATATTTTTGCATATAAATTTCTAATTTTTATAATTACCAAAATAATAAGTAAATTAATTGTGGTGAGAATATTTTTTATTTTTTCACTTAAAACAAGTCTCATTGGCTGTTAATTTCAAAAGTTGCAATTGTTTTTCTGTGACAAAAATAAAAATATATTCGAACCACAAACTCAATACTATTGGAAGTCTGCGAGGACGTTGCCGGAAATTTTTCGCAGGCGTTTTACAACTTCTTTTATTTTTTCAATGACAGTGTCTAGTTCTTTTTTGGTGGTATGTTTTCCTAAGGTTAGTCTGAGACTGCCGTGAGCTTGCTCGTGCTTAAGTCCCAAAGAAAGCAAAACGTGCGATGGATCAAGTGCTCCAGATGAGCAAGCAGAGCCCGTAGAAGCCGCGATGCCGTCTAAATCAAGTGAGAGTATTAATCCCTCTCCTTCAACATCATCAAAACGAAAATTGGCATTATTTGGAGATCTTTTTTCTAATGAGCCATTAAGATATGATTTAGGGATTTCTTTTAGTACACGTTTGATAAGATAATCTCGCAGCTTGGTTATTTCAATAATATTTTTTTGCGCGGCTGGAGTTTTGATCATATTAATTGCTTCTCCAAGACCAACTATTGCTGGAACGTTGTGCGTTCCTGCGCGCAGCCTGAATTCTTGATCGCCGCCATCTTGCACACGTTTAATCAAAGTGCCTTTTCTAACATACAAAAGTCCAATCCCCTTTGGACCATATATTTTGTGCGCCGACATTGAAAGCAAATCAACTCCAAGTTCATTCACATCACAATCAAAATAGTTTATAGCTTGAGTGGCGTCAGTATGAAATGAGATGCGCGGCAGCTTGTTTTCTGCTCGCTCAACATTTATTTTTTTTAGCAACTTCCCTATTTCAGCAATCGGCTGAACTGTGCCAATTTCATTATTAACGTACATCACGGAAATTAAAATCGTGTTAGGTTTGATGGCTGCTTTGATATCTTTAACTGCGATTAAGCCTTCTTTATTGGGCGCAACGAATGTCACATCAGCAAGTCCATCTTTTTCGGCAAATTTGCAAGCATCTAAAACGCAATGATGTTCAAATTTGCTGGTAATGATATGTGGTTTTTCTCCTGCTTTTCTGGCAATGGAATAATATGAACGCAAACCTCCCTTTACAACAAGATTATTACTCTCCGTGGCTCCAGAGGTAAAAATTATTTCAGAAGCATTAGCGCGGAAAAAAAGTGCAGCTTTAGCTCTGGCATCATCAACTGCTTCTAAGGCTTCTTGACCAAAACTATGCACACTCATTGCATTACCAAAATTCTGCGAAAAATATGGCAACATTTTTTCAAACACTTTAGCATCAACTGGAGTTGTGGCTGCGTAATCTAAATATATTTTCATAATAGGTTTTAGGTATTAGGTTTTAGTTTTTAGGTTGCTCACTCTAAATGCTAATTTCTAATTAAGCTAGTTTTTTATTAGGTCACTTAATTTCATCCCGTACAGTGTTTTTTTAATTTGCACTCCTAATTTATTCCAAACAACACTTGATGGACATTTATGCTCGCTGGAACAGAATTTTCCTACACAGCGCATTGGCGCAATATCTCCATCCAAAAGTTCTATGATCTCGCCAACCGGAATTTTTTTTGGGTCTTTCGATAACACATAACCACCCTGTTTTCCTTTTGAGCTTTGTACCACTTCCCCATTTCGAAGGATTCCCATCAGTCTCTCAAGATATTTTTGAGAAATATTTTCTTGACTGGCAATCTCGCCTATTGTTTTTTGGGCTGGATAACATTGAGCCAGGTTAGTCATAGCCTTAAGTCCATATTCTGCTTTAGTGGAGAATCTCATATTTTTATTAATGTCTACTAAATTAGTATACATTCATAATAATAGGCTTTATACAAATTGTCAAATCGTATCATTCTTGCTTAAAAGTTAACATTTAGTATAATTACAGTAGAAAAATATCATCATAGTACCTTAGTAAGAAGGAGGAGATGTATGGAAAAAATTTTATTGTGTCCAGATTGTCTGGACAATGATGAAAGAAAAATCATAGGGTGTGAGGATAGTGGAAGAAAAAAAGAGTGTCTTTGGTGTAGCGCTAAAGACAAGGCAAATTGTCCCCAGCACAAGACACCCCTTATTTTCTTTGCTAATCCAGGTTTGCGATGTGATCCTTGTGATGAAATAAGGAATATTTGGTAAAAAGGCTGTGCAGCGACACAGCCTTTTTTTCTTGCTCAAAAACTCTTATTTGTTATAATAAATTAAGTTATCATATCACCTAAAACCTAGCACCTAATCACCTAAAACCTATTCTTATGCGTTTATCATATTCAGCACTCGATAGTTTTCAAAATTGTAGTTTGAAATATAAATTTCAAAATATCGACAAAATTAAAGAACCCAAAAGCAAAGAAGCTGTTTTTGGAACGCTTGTTCATGGCACGATGAAATTTATTCATAATCCTTCTTTACTACCCCCGAAATTGGAAGATGCTTTGGATTATTTTTCCAAAAATTGGAACAGTGATGTTTTTGAAGATGAACTTGAAGAACGCAGCGCTTTTTCAATGGGTGTGGCGATGATTCAACAATATTATAAAAATAATATTGTTTCTGAATATAATATTGTTGATTTGGAAAGCAGGTTTGCTATTGAAATAATAGATCCTAAAAATGGAGCTAACCATACTATTTCCGGTATTATTGACCGTATTGATAAAACAGAAGATGGCTATGAAATTATTGATTATAAGACAACCAAAAAAATGCCTTCGCAAGACAAGGTGGATAATGATTTGCAGCTATCAGTTTACTTGAACGCATTTTTGGCTCGCTACCCAAAAGAAGCTGCAAATCTGGATAAGATTACCGTTAGCCTTTATTATCTCAAGCACGGCGTAAAATTGAGCTCACAGCGTTCACTTGAACAACTTAAAAATGCAAACCAACTTTTCCTAGATGTTATTGCGGAAATTGAAAAAGGAATTTTCGTGCCTAATGTTACTCCACTTTGCGATTGGTGTGGTTTTCAAAAGATTTGTCCGATGTGGAAGCATAAATTTAAGGAGGAGAGAAAAATTGATAGTGAAGAAATTAATGCTGCCATTGGTGATTATATCAATCTTAAATCAGCTATTGCTTCTACCAAAACTCAGTTTGCTGAGCTGCAAGAAAAAATTACCAAATATATGGAGCAAGAAGGTGTTGAAAGAGTTTTTTCTGATGAAGGAATCATTGCTCAGACACTGCGCAAGACCTATAAATATGATGAAAAACAACTTCGTGAAATTCTGGAGCCTCTGGATAAATGGGAGTCAGTCCTCAAGGTTGATGGCATCGCACTGAAAAATATTATGAGTGTGCTGCCGGTCAGCACGCGGCAGGACGTTGAACGCGCCCGCGTTTTAGATAAAGAAAGCAAGAGTTTGACTATCAAGAAGAAATGATTTAAGCTGTATAATCTTCTTTAAAAACTAAATCCAAGGAGGTATTGCAAATGGAAACTGATCCTGTTGTTTGTGAGTATAATTCTAATGACGAAGTTCTAAAAGAACTAGTAAGTATTTTCAAAGAAGATCTTTACAATAGTGGTTATATCGATAAAGAAGGAAATATAATTGGCGTTGGATTACAAGGCGAAGACTTTACCTGATCTCCAAGGAGGTGTTACCAATGGAAAAACAATTCTTTAAGAAATATTTTCTGGATTATTGGTTTGGCTTTTTCGTTTGGATTGTTCTTGCGGTGCTAATTTTCCTAGTTACTCCAAGCGCAATCATGTTTTTTCTTGTTTTAGTACTTTTAACTTCCGTTTGGTTAATCCCCTATGCGGATTACGTTTCTAAAACCGCAGTGGAATCGTATATAGAACGTATACGAAGGGAAACATACCCAACAACCAAAGATATCAATGAGGACACAGATCTTATTATTTTAGGATTTGATAATGGACTATTAAAGACCAGCAAGCTTAGCAGAAAAATAAAATAATTGAATATATTTCAAAAAAGCCGATCAATTGATCGGCTTTTAAAATTTTAAATATTTTTCCCAATATTGATACAGCGCCTTGGTGGCTTGCAAGTCCCCTACATTATATTTTGCAATGTCGAGAAATCTTTTTTCCTTGAAAAGTTGACCAACGTCATCGCTGGAAATCCCTTCTTCTTTGGGACTTTTGATGCCAAAAGCTTTGCTCCAGAGATGCAAGTTTCCTTTGCGACGAACTGCACCATAAAAAGTTAATTGATCGAGTAAATCGATATGTTTGGCATTTTGCGGCTGGCTTGAGAGATATCGATTAGCCATTAAATTTTTAGTCGGACGTATTTTATTAATAGCACTTCTGACAAATAAAAAAGGCACATCGAATGTGCGCCCGTTAAAGCTGACAAATTCATCATACTTTTCAGCCAAGTTCCAAAATTGCGCCAGCATTTCTTTTTCGCCCAAAACTCTGAATTTTATATTGCCATCTTCATAATCAGAAACGCCACCATCTGGCGCTTGAAAATACACTGCGCCTTTGTCCTTTTCAACATCATACACTCCAATAGCCACAATTTGCCCCGTAAGTGGCGAAAAACAAAGCCCATTTTTCACTTCTGCCAATTCTTTTTCGTATTCTTCATCCGAAGTTGTCTCTTTCTTGATCCAACGGGTAAGCGCTTCCTGTGAAATTTCATCCAGCAAGTTAAAATCATCCCCGATTGTTTCAATATCAAATACTAATTTCCCCATATTGTTTTTCTATAGCTTAAACATATCAATTAATACCTGCTTGCACAAGTATTGACACAAAATACATAATATGTCACAATACAGCCTTCGCACATTAACAATAAAATATAAAATACATACAGGAAAGGGGTACGAAATGGAAGAAAATAGAATGTTTAATGATTTAATGGGTCACTTATCAGTACTTGTGTTTTTTACTGATGAGCAGCTGTGTTTCACAAAGGTTAGTCAAGCAATGGCTAATTATTTGAATACAGATATGGAAAGTATGATTGGTAAATCAATCTTTGAATGCTTTCCTGAAAAAGAGGGTGACCAAAATTGGTTGGCGCACATTAAGAATACTGGCAAATCCATTCGCGGTAAGCTTAAAAAATTAGCTGATTCTGATGGGAATGAAAGTTATTTAACTATGGATATAGACTCAAGATATAATGAGGAACGTAAATTCCTTGGTCTAATGGGTTTTGCCATGGATGTAACAAAAATGATGGAATATGAACAAGCGTTAACAGATCTCGTGTTAAACGAATCACATGGGATTAAGGAGCCAATCATATCAGCAACAGGTTTTCTTTCAAGAATTATTGAAGGTAAATATGGTACGATGAATGATGAAATTTTCAATAGAGTAAAGTTGGTTCATAAGACTAACACTTTTGCTCAGTTGAAAGTTATGAGTTCATTGACTCAATTGGCTATGATCAGTCCTGGTGAAAATAATTTTTTGATACGCAAAGTTAGAACAAATATTCAGCAAAGCATATTAGGACCTATTTTATATGCTTACTCTGAAAAAATAAAAGAGAGGAATATTAAAGTAGTAAATAAAATTGAGAACCAAGATATTCTTATCAGAACAAATAAGGATTGGATATCTTCTATTTTTGATAATTTTGTAGATAACGAAGTAAAATATCTTGAATATGGAGGAACGGTCGTAATAGATTCATATATGGAAGATAGTAAGGTTTATTTTTGCGTATCTGATTCCGGAAAACTTCTCGACGAAGATTTCGTTCGCAACAGATTGTTTGGAAAATTTCAGCAGGAAAATGAAGACCAAGATGGTAGCGGAATTGGTTTGTATGCTAACAGAAAAACCATTCGTCTACTAGGTGGTGATCTTGGTTATCGTATAAACGAAAATGGCCAAAATGAATTTTATTTCTGGCTGCCAATGCAATAAAAGCAACAACATTAAAAAGAGCTCTGCGCGAGAATCATCGTGCAGAGCTCTTTAATTTTTCAAAAAAAGAAAAAAGGCAACAGAGAAATCTCTATTTGCCTTTTCGTTCGCCTTAGCATAGTTTTTTGATGAAATCTAGGGTGAGATCGCTCAAACCTTAAATTGCGGGTTCAATTGATGCAGGCCGTTCGAATCATGCTTACTATACTGGCTTCCACGTTCGTGGAAAATACGTTTAATCTCACCCCTATTTTTTATTTTTCCCCAATACTTGGGCTGGCAGTCCAGTTTCCATCATTCAGGGTGAGTAAGACAGAGTTCGCCAACTCGATCGTCTTAAAACGATATTATAACATTACTAGAAAATATGCAAATTTAATTTATTCCCACTTGCCTACCTTAAAAAATGAAAGTCTGAGGGTTTTATCGATGCTATCCTCATTGAAAGTTATAATGTAATCAACTTCCACGTTGTTAGGAAAATTTTTCAATGCAAGATTTTCATTTATTGATTTATCCGTATGAATCCAGCAATATTGGTAATTCTTTACAACAAGAAGCGCGGCATCTGTTTCTTGTAGTGTTTTAGGATTATCAAAAGCACTAGGCTGAATACCTCCAAATTTACTTACGCGAATATTTTTCCACTTGGATTTATTTTGCATATCACAAATAGAACTTGCTATGTTAAATGTCAACCCCTGTTTCTTTTTATGATCAACGATAGAATTTACACTGTTGCCCCAAAGAAGATCAAAAAAATCCCCGAATTTATTAAGCAGCTCCGGATAATTTCTGCTTAAAAAATAGAAAAATTTAGCTTCCTCCATGATTTCATACACAAAACATTCCATCCTTTTCATTAACCTTATTCGCATTTTACCTTCCAAGATTATGCCTATTAGTTTTAAAAGAGCCTTTGCCAATTTTTCCGAACATCCGTCCATGCGGTTCGTTGTTTCCATTTTGTGCCTCCTTGGGCAATGGGATTTTTACTTCTGAATACAAACTAGCATAGATACACAAAAAAACAACCCTCTTGAGTTGTTTTTCTAGAAAGCTAAGAAGCTAATGCCTAATAAGCTATTTTATCATTGTTCCCACAAATTTCTCCCCATCCAAATATCTCTGAAAGTTGTTCATTTTTTTGCCGTTTAAAATTGCAACCTCAATCCCCTCTTTGGCTGCCATTTTGGAAGCGATTGGATCAAATGGAACATTGGAGCCTGGATCCCAAGTTTCGCCGACTATTTTTTGAAAATCATTCCAATTTATTTCTTTGATTCTTTTGGCATCTTTGTGTTTCTTTGGATCTTTGTCACAAACGTAATCAATATTGGAAAGGTTGGCAATTTTTTTAACATCAAAATGCTTAGCCAGCAGCACTGCAATATAATCCGTGGAATTTCCAGGTTTATATCCAGCCGCAACCAAAACTGATTCTTTGGCTTTTAAAAAACTTTCCAAATCATATGGATTTTTGTTAATCGTCGGATGTGCATATTTCTTGAAAATAGTTCGGATGAAATGTGCATTCATTCTGGTGGCATGAATCCCAATCCAATCCTTGTCTTCATCATCAATATCGCCCACTTTTGCGCCAGCTTCAATATATTTTCTTGCAGTCTTCCCCCCGCCAGTAATGATAATAAAACGAAAACCTTTGACAATTCCATCCTCAATAACTTTTTTAAATTGCTTAACAAATTTCCAATCAATTTCTTCCGGTACAATTAATGAACCACCAAGTGAAATAACGATTGTTTTTTTGTTCATAAGGTATAGTTGTAAAGTTCATAAAGTTTGTAAGGTTCATAAAGTATTTTTGTAATTCCACTTTATAAACTTTTGACTTTATAACTTTATAAACTTTTTTATTATTTAATATGCTCGTCGGCTTTGGCTTTTGTTTCAGTAAGCTTGGCTAAAGTGTTTTCCATCTCTTCCTTGATCCCTAAAAACATTTCCAAGCCCTTTTGCAATTTCTCAATATCATTTTTATACTTAGCAATGATTTCTTCGTTTTTAACTGGGCTTCCCTCTTGCAGCTTTCTTTCTTTTTCCAAAAGTTCTTCTCCCAATTTCAAAAAATTCTCAATCTCCCCAATCTCCATTCCAATCTGAATCAAATTAGTCCTCAAATGCTCCTCAATTTCCTCAAATGTTTTAACCCGTTTATTTTCCATATTATTTTGTTCCAATTATTTGCATAAAATATTTCGTACCGCCATTACCAAAGTCAAATGGCTCAATTGAATTTATTATTAAACCATTCTCTTTAAATGATTCATCGATTTCCTTCATTGAATGCTTATAAAAAGTGTTTCTTGTGAGTGGTGTTATAGGGGTATTTGCTTTTCCGATAATTTTTTTACCATTTTCTTCTATATTATCATACGATTTTATCCAGCCCTCATATTCATCGGGATTTACAGTAATAATCATAAACTTGCCTGCCGGTTTTAATATTCGTGCAAGTTCTTTTGCGGCTTGGTTAAGATTTTCTAAATGAAACCAAACATTAATAGCAAAACTTGCATCGCAGCATTCATCTTCTAATGGCAAATTGTACGCGTTACCAATTACAAAATTCCTATTTTCATTTTTGTATAATTCATTTGCTCGCTTAGTTAAGATTTTTGATGGTTCAACACCAATATATTTTCCATTGAAATCTTCCATCTTACTTGAGCATATGCCTTGTCCAGATCCTATTTCAACAACTTTTGTTGGAGATATTTTATTAATCCAAGAAGCAAGTCTGGGATAAATTTCCTTATCTCTGGCCATATCTTTTTCATTTTCAACACTGCTTATCCATTCTTGCGAAACAATTTCGTGTTCAAAGGGATTTTCCTCGAATTTATGCTGTTCAATTTTATTTTCCAATGAATTTTCAATAGACATATTGCTAATTTAAATTTATACAAAATATTAACTATTAAACAGCTTGCTATGCACCGGCATCCACTCTAGTATTTATTCTTAAAGCATACCCGATTTCCCCACATCTTTCAAATTTATTCCAAAATATTATCGGCAAACACTATCACGCTATCGAGTGTGATAGTGTTTGCCGATTCTGGTTTGCATTAATATTATTGTTGAACATGCGAGTTTGCAAGGATTAGGCGCTTTAGTTTTTTGTAGATTGCTGGTTTTTCTTTCGCCTTGTCTAGCTTATCGATAACAACTTGCATCTGAGCCCTTTGTTTTTTATTGGCATTTGCTACGATATTTTCTAACAAAATATCCGGCCAATAATAGGCAGGAAATTTCTTTTTAAGAGAACTCCAATTTTCAAAATCGATGTTTGCATTATCTTGCTTTGTTATTTTTTCCTTGGTTCGTGCGATTGCCTTTTGATATCCTTCCCCTGAAATTTGCAGCCATTCATGCACTCGTGCAATAGTTGTTGCACTGACCTTTAAGGTTTCCTCAATGTCCTGATAGGTTAAATCTTTAACTAGCAGTTCAGCAATTTTGAGACGCTTGGCAATCATTTCAGATTCCCTATAAGAAAGTAGATCACGTAAAAGCTCCGCGGCTTCGTTAGGATCTTTAATTTCAGCAATTGCCAGACAAAGCTGGTATAAAATTTTGTCTATTTCTTTTTTGGATAATTTTGAATAATATTTCGCCATAGATTTTTTTATTTTTATAATTTTGTTATTTTATTTTTCGGCAAGCACTATCACACTCGATAGTATGATAGTGCTTGCTATATTTTTGTAGATCTTATTTTTTTATTAATTTTAATATGCATTGACAAATGTTTCAAAATTGATATTGTATTAATGAGCAAATGAAACGGGGCCTGAGGCGTGTATGGGTTCGAATCCCTACCCTGACTGGTTTAGATTACCAAGGAATGTGTAGGATAGCTGGGAGACTATGAAATGTTGGCGCCAGCCTCCATGGAGTCGTCCTTGAAATACCAGCCTTTCTCGGTTCGTTCAAAGGTCTATTCTGGTTCATTGCTGTCAATAAGAGGTGTTCGGAAATCCGGACACCTCTTTAAGTTTTATTTGCCGCATTTGCTTTCGGTTCTGCCTTGCCCAAGTGCCTCGTCGGCACTCTTAAAGCATACCAGGTTTTCGGGTTTGACGCGTTTGGCGTAGGAGCAGGTTGGGAGGTAAAATTTGTCGGAATTTTTGCTGCCGACATAGGCGCAGTTTGCAGTATTTGTGGTTGCGGCACCTTTGACGGCTATTTGAGGTGTTGTGGTAGTTTTAGTCGCTTCAGCGGCCTCTGAATTGCCCTGAATTACATTTTCTTGCCCTTCTCGTATATCGGAAGGCTTCTCAATTATAAGGGGCTTTTGCTGCCATTTTTGACCTTGCAGCATCCCAAATTCAAATGAAATAGCGCTAATTAGGCAAAAACCGATGAAAAGCACGATTTTAGTCTCATTTTTTAGAAAAAAGTCTTTAATTTTGGTTGACCCCGTTAGAAATTTCACAAGTATTGTATTTCTAGATATTATGAATTAAAAAATAAGGGCTAAATATTAATTAAAAGTATAATTTTGAAATTTCTAACGGGGTTGACATAATCATTAATTCTGTTAGAATAAATCCTGTAACACTGAGTGATGGCTTCAGTCAATTGTGCATCCGCGCTGGGTGCATATCGCCGCCAAGCGATATCAAATGATTTACGATTATCACAATGTCCCCCGCTATTTGATTTTAACCCAAAATTATATTTATGGATATAGTATTGAGGTAAGTTTTTATTGAGCGGATATATTTTTTTAAAATTAATTTTGCCCTAGGAATTATTAACCTAACCAGTCCGATGACTGATTACTGATTACTGATGACTAGTTACTCATTATGGCGCATCGTAAGGCTGGTGGGTCTACCCAACTCGGACGAGATTCAATCTCGAAAAGACTTGGTGTTAAGATCTTTGGAAATCAAAAAGTAAAAACTGGAAACATCATCATCCGACAACGTGGAACTGCTTATCATGCAGGAAAAAATGTGATGCGTTGCAATGATGATACATTGATGGCTCTCGTTGATGGAATTGTAAAATTCACTTCAAAAAAAGTTCGTAACTTTACTGGAGTATTGGTAACTCGTCGTTACGTGGCAGTTGAAAAATCTGACACACCGATTGAAATTAAACCAAGAAAGACTGGTGCTAAGAAAGCTGGAGCAAAACTTCGCGTTAATCTTAAGACCAACGAAGCCGGCAAGAAAAAAGGAGCTTGGAAAGTTGCAAGAAAACCAAATATGCGAAAGACTGTTAGAAAGCATTTGGTTGCAAGAATCGCTAAGAAAGCAAAATAGTAAAAACAGCTTATTAGGCATTAGCTTGTTAGCTTTTCAGAAACACAAGACTAAAAAAAGAAACCTCGAGAGAGGTTTCTTTTGCTTTATCGTTATTTTATTTTAGAAAGTATATCATTTTTTCTAATAAGGAATCTATTAATACTTTGAGAGTCCCATATATTTGAATCATTTCTCATGGATTTTTCTATATCGTCAATATTCATCCACTTAACTTCTTGCACTTCTCCGTCATTAAAGGTCAAGTCTCTTAAATCACCTTTGAAATTATAATAATAACTATTGCCAATTTCCTTATTATTTTCGCCATCGTAAAAACTTTTTGCTCCAGTAATTATTTCTTCAAGCAGTATTTTCACACCAGCTTCTTCCCAAATTTCCTTAATAACGGTTTCCTCTATGGTTGAACCTGCCTCCACATGCCCACCGAAACGCATTGACCACTTATTAGGATTCTGCTCTTTAAATTTTGATCTTAAATGTACGAGTAATTCAAGTTTATTATTCTTAATTCGATAAAAATATGCCACAGCAACATTGTGCCACAAACCTTTTTCATGACAAACACTGCGAAGTTCTTTTTCTCCGGTCAGGTTGCCATTTTCATCAACAATGTCAAGATATTCCTCAGGCATGTATTCTACTTTATGAACCTTACAAACCTTATAACTTTAAAAACTTGTTTTATTTCTTCCCTGCTTTTACTTTTGCGGCTTTTACGAATTCAAAGAAAAGTGGATGGGATTTGAGGGGGGAAGATTTGAATTCTGGGTGGAATTGGGCGCCGAGGAAAAATGGATGATCTGATTTGGAAAGTTCTGCGATTTCCATCAATTTTCCATTTGGAGATTTTCCAGAAAAAATAAGACCGGCTTTTTCAATTTGTTTGATATATTTTGGGTTAACTTCCCAACGATGACGATGACGTTCAGAAATTTTTGCTTTGCCATAAGCGCCGTATGCGGTTGTGCCTTTTTCTAAAACCGCATCATATGCGCCAAGACGCATTGTGGCTCCATAATTTCCATCTTCCAAATTCTTTTTCTGCTCAGGCATAATATCAATAACAGGATTTTTAGTATCGCGATTAACTTCAGTAGTGTGCGCATCATTCATACCGAGAACATTTCTGGCAAACTCAATAACTTGAAGTTGCATACCATAACAAATTCCAAAATACGGAATTTTATTTTCTCGACAATATTGAATAGCTTTTATTTTTCCTTCAATTCCGCGTCCACCGAATCCCCCCGGAACCAAAATTCCGTCATATTCGGAAAGATCTTCTATTTTTTCTGGATCTTTTTCAAAAACTTCAGAGTTTATCCAGTCCATTTCAGTCTTCACTCCAGCCTTATATCCAGCATGTTTGATTGCTTCAATCACGCTGATATAAGCGTCAGACAAAACAAAATCGCCTGTACCAAAATATTTTCCTACAATTCCAATTTTAACTTTGCCATTAAGACCTTTTACGCGCTTGATTAAATCTTCCCATTGCTTCAAATCAGATTTTTTTGGTTTAAGTCTGAGTTTTTTGAGAATAATTTTGCTTAAATTATCACGTTCAAAATTGGTAATAACTTCGTATACACTTTTAGCATCAGGAGCACTTATCACGCATTCCTCTGGTACAGAACAGAAATTAGAAATCTTTTCTTTGCGCTTGGCATCCATCGGCATTTCGGAGCGCGCCACAATAATGTCTGGTTGAACGCCAGCAGCATTTACTGTTCGTACAGCATGTTGAGTTGGCTTGGTTTTCATTTCACCCACCATATTAGGGCAAGGAACATAACTTACCATCACAGAAAGCACATCTTCCGGATGCTTTATTTTCATCATTCGGATGGCTTCCATAAACAAGATGTTTTCATATTCGCCGACGGTTCCACCAATTTCAATAAGAGTTATTTCAGATTTGTCCTTGTTTGACGCGTGCACGATGCGATCGATAACTTCCAAGGGAATGTGAGGCACAACCTGCACACATTTTCCGGCATATTCCAAATTGCGTTCACGATGAATCACTGATTCATACACGCGACCAGTTGTCATATAGTTATCACGAGAAAGAGTGATGTCCATAAAACGCTCATAATTTCCCATATCTTGATCGGTTTCATCTCCATCATCCAGCACAAAAACTTCTCCGTGCTCAGTTGGGTTCATTGTTCCAGCATCAACATTCACATACGGATCAATCTTAAGTGCGGTTACTTTATATCCTCGGGCTTTCAAAATTGCACCGATTGAAGATGTTGTAATCCCCTTTCCCACACCGCTCATCACGCCTCCCATCACAAAGATGTATTTTCGATTTTCCATAATACCGATACGAATCTACGAATATTATGCGAATCTACAAATATACGAATGAAAAACATTTGCATATTTGCATCATTTGCATTAATTTGCGTATTTGTATTGTTAGTAATTTATATGCAAAAAGTCGCTTAAATGCGACCCCCTGTTTTATTGCTAAAAAGTTCAACCTCTTATTTATTAGTATATACCTTTTTTTAAGCTTGTTCAACCCCGTTAGAAAAATGACAAATCAACTTTTTGTTAATTTATAATCTTAAAAACTTAGACCATTATACTGTAAACTTTTATATTTTCATTTTTCTAAGCGGGGTCAACCATTAGGATTATTTCTGCTTTTATCCCAAAATCAAGGCTGATAGTTACCTTTTTTTCTCCTAAATCCTTAATATGATCAGCGGCGATTGCCTTTTCTGGAATATCAAAACCAGCCTTCTTGATTTCTTTGTTTATATCCTTAGCGGTAATTGAGCCGAAAAGTTTTCCGTCTTTCGCGCGCGCTTTGAGAATAAATTTCTTGCCTTCAATGGCTGTGGCTAATTTTTGAACAGTTTGTTTTCCTAATGCTGCTTGGAGTTTCTTTTTATCTTCTTCTTGTTTAACACCAGCTAAACTTGACGGCGTTGCTACTGTCGCCAATTTGCGAGCCAAAAGAAAATTGCGAGCATAACCATCAGGAACATTTTTTATTTGTCCTTTTTTGCCAACATTTTTAACATCTTGTAGGAATATTACTTGCATATAAAGTAGTTCGTAAAGTTTTTAAAGTTTACCCCGTGAAATTGCTTCGCACCGGCAAAGCCGGATTTCACTGGGTAAAGAAGGTTCGTAAAGTATCTAGGACTCTGCAACTATTAAATTATAGTCATTCTTTTTAAAATAATCAACCCCGTTAGAAATTTTTAATTATTTTTTAATCCGTAATTATGCTTTATTTTTTAAAACTAGTAATTTATAGAAATATGCCTTGTAAAATTTCTAAGCGGGGTCAACCCTTTTAAATAACACATTTTATTTGTTTTTTGTGGCGCATAAACATAAAAATAAACAGGGCTTGTGCGGCAAGAGTTTTCATCATTTCAACATCATCAAGTTTTTGGTTTGGTATTTCCTTTTTCATCACGATGTACGAAAAAATGTTATCAATAGCCTTGGGCGATGTTACTACAATAAAATCTTCCGATTCAAAGTAGTTTATTTCAACTTTACGATTTTTTAACGAAAACTCCAATTTATTTTTTGGAATACTTTTTATTTCTTTAAGCATAGAAAAATCTATTGCGGAAACAAACCGCAGTGCAAATTGTTTTGATTTTCCAAACAATTCAATAGCGTCCATAATTGATTCGTACAATTCACTTTCATTTTTGTGTGTCAGCTTGGAACTTTCAGGATATCCAAGAGCTATGTTTTCCAAAATATCAAGCTTGCGATTTATTTCTCCAATATACGAATAAGATTGTTGCAAATCTTTTTTCATTCGACTGGCTTGAATTTGAATAGTGCCTTTTTCAGCAACATTCTTTTTCATCTTTCTATCCAAAAACAAATACATTGACATAGCGACGGAGCCAAGCAATAAAATCACAAATTCTTGAGTCTGAGTCACATCAAAAGTATAAAATCCCTTTCGCACGAAGGTTGGAACAAAAACTATAAAAGTAAATATGGTCAGGTATATCCAATACATATCCCTGTTGCCTATTAAAAGATGGTTAATTATTCTGGCATATTGATTGATTTATGTCAAACCAGTCAGAAATTTCAAAAATTTTTTCCCTATAAAAAATCCCGCCTTTTGAGCGGGATTTTTCTAGATATTTTTGCAACCTTTGAGATACGCGCGAAGTTTATCTCCAATTTCCGGATGTTTTAGCCCCATATGAATGGTAGCTTTCACGAAATTAAACTTATCTCCTGTATCAAGCCATTCTCCTTCGAGCACTCTTCCGTGCATCGGACGTTTGTTATTCAACATAATATCAAAAGCATCCGCCAATCGTATTTCGCCAGACTTTCCATTTTCCATCGTAGCCAAAACATCAAAAACTTCTGGAGTAATGATATATTTCCCAACAGCCACCAAGTTTGATGGAGCATCTTCTTGTTTTGGTTTTTCAACCATACCTTTAATCTCATAGGTGTTGTCGTCAATTTTAACTCCATCAATAACACCAAATGCGCTAACTTGTTCCATAGGAACCTCACTAAGTCCGATTACTGGATCCCCATATTTTTCAAAAGTATCCATCAATTGTTTTGATGCGGGTACTTCACTGTCATACAGACAATCACCAAAAATAACCAAGGCTGGCTCACCATTAAGCAAATGTGCTGCTTGCAAGAGCGCGTGCCCATCTCCTAATGGTTTTGGTTGACGCACATATGAAAATTTTGCTAGTCCTGAAATCTTTTGCACGGTTTCTAGCAGTTCTTGTTTGTTTTTTTCCACCAATGTGTCTTCCAATTCATATGAAATGTCAAAATGATCTTCAATTGCACGTTTACCTCGGCCAGTAACAAAAATAATTTCCTCGATTCCTGCAGCCACTGCTTCTTCAACAAGATATTGAATGACAGGCTTGTCTACAATCGGTAACATTTCTTTTGGTTGTGCTTTTGTAGCTGGCAGAAATCTTGTTCCAAATCCTGCTACTGGTAAAATTGCCTTTCTAATCTTTTGCATGTTTTTTTATATGTAAATTTTTACTGTAAACGTTTTTTGCTGCGAATTTTCAATTCCTCGTTGAATTCTTTGATTGCTTCATCTAAAATCGGATGAAAATTTCTACTAATCCCCTTTTCTTTAACAATGATACTTGCTTCCAAAAGAGAATCTGGAGTTCCAGCATCAAGCCACTGCCCATCAAACAATGTAACTTCCAATTGTTTTTTCTTGAGATATGCTTTGTTAACATCTGTTATTTCAATTTCTCCGCGATCCGATGGCTTCATATTTTTGGCAATCTGAACGCAATTGTTGTCATATAAATAAAGTCCGGTCACGGCATAGTCACTAATCCATTCAACTGGTTTTTCTACGATTTCAACAGCTTTGTTGTTCTTGTTAAATTTCACAACACCAAATCTTTCTGGGTCTGATACTTTTTTGGCAAACACATGACCACCACTTCTAAATTCTTTTATTTGAGAAGCGAAATCATCTTCAAAGATGTTATCTCCCAAAATAAGAGCCACGTTGTCTTCTCCAATATGATTTTCGCCAAGCGTCAGTGCTTCAGCAAGTCCTCGCGGCGAGGACTGTACTTCAAATGTAATATGAATCCCATGTTTTTTCAATAGCGATCCAAGTAGATTTAAAAATTGTCCAGAATGTTCTGGTGCCACAATAACCAAAATATCTTTAATGCCAGCTTTAATCAAAGTGTTAAGTGGATAAAAAATCATTTGCCTGTCATATACTGGCAAAAGTTGCTTGCTAGTTGTTGCTGTCATTGGAAAAAGCCTTGTCGCTGTTCCGCCAGCCAACACTATTCCTTTCATTTTGCGTTTTTTTACTTTTAAATCCCCCATAAAATTAACTCATAACTTACAACCAACAACTTTCAACAAATATTCAAGAGGTGTTGGTAGTTGGTGGTTGTTAGTTGGTAGTTGATAGTTATTTAAACTTTTGGATATATTGGATAGCGTTTACAAAATTTCGTCACATCTTTTTTAATTTCAGCCAATGTTTTTTTATCATTATGCGCTGTAATGATAGCATCAATCCACTCAACAATCATTTTAATTTCCTTTTCTTTCATTCCACGCGACGTGATTGCTTGCACGCCAACTCGAATTCCACTTGGATCCATCGGGCTTCTTGGGTCATCTGGAATCATATTTTTATTGACTGTAATTCCGGCTTCATCAAGAGCATGCTCCGCTTCTTTCCCTGTAACTTCTTTGCTACCCATCACGTCAACAAGCACCATATGATAATCTGTGCCGCCAAACATAATTTTGTATCCACGTTTTGTTAGTTCTTTTTCTAAAACTTTGGCGTTTTTGATCACTTGTTTGGCATACACTTTAAACGCAGGTTTGAGCGCTTCTCCAAAAGCCACAGCTTTGGCTGCAATGTTGTTCATATGCGGTCCACCTTGAAATCCAGGGAAAGCAGATTTATCGATTGCTTTGGCAAATTCAACTTTGCACATAATCATTCCTCCACGTGGACCACGCAGGGTCTTGTGTGTGGTGGTGGTCACAATGTCAAAAAATGGCACAGGATTATCAATTGCTTTTCCTGCAACAAGTCCCGCAATGTGCGCAATATCAAACATAGAAATTGCGCCAACTTTTTTTGCAATTGCCGCAAATTTTTTGTAATCAACCTGCCTTGTATATGCGGAAAACCCAGCTAGAATTAATTTTGGCTTATGCTTGATGGCCATTTTTTCTAATTCTTTGTAATCAATCAGTCCATCCTTGCCTGTTTTATATCCAATAAAATTATATATTTGTGCAGAAAGTGTCAGAGGGTGTCCGTGTGTCAAATGTCCACCGTGAGAAAGATCCATCCCAAGCACAGTGTCTCCCGGTTTTAAAATTGCGTTATATGCAATCATATTGGCAGGTGCGCCTGAGTGAGGTTGGACGTTCACGTGCTCAGCGCCAAAAAGTTTTTTTGCACGCTCAATGGCTAATGTTTCAATAACATCAGTATATTGTTGCCCGCCATAATATCGCTTGCCTGGGTATCCTTCCGAATATTTGTTCGTAAAAACAGAGCCCAGTGCTTCAAGCACAGCTTTGGAAACATAATTTTCAGACGCAATCAATTCCATTCCCTCCTGCTGGCGCTTCATTTCGCCATTGATAGCATCAAAAACTTGCTTGTCTTGTTTTTTTATTATTTCAAAAGCCATATCTGTTAATTTTCAATGATCAGTTTTCAATTTTCATTGAATTTTCAATGTTTAAATGTTTGAAAATTTGGTCATTGGTTATTAATTGAAAATTGTGAATTGTAAATTGAAAATTTGAAAAATTAAAAATGTTTTATTTTTTATTTTTTAGGTATTCTCGCAGTGCCAATTTGTAACTTCGCAGTGGATTTAATTTCGTGTTAATCAATGTTGAAACATATGGCCGAGCAGCAGGCCTGGGAAACTCATCTGAGCTCACAGGAACCACTTTAGTCTTAATCTTAGCCATCTTATATAATTCTACAACTGCTTCGTACCAAGTGCAAGGACCCTCATTGGTCACATGATAAATTCCAAAAGGTTTTTCAGCTTCAATAATCTCCTTGGTTTTTTTCGCCAAGTCTGGTGCGTATGTAAAAAGACTTGTTTCTTCATCTACTACTTTAACCTCTTTATTTTTTTTACCAGCTTCCAACATCACATCAAAAAAACTCTTTTTGGCGGTTTTTGAAGTTGCAGGTTTTCCAAAAAGTTTTGAGAGGCGGATGATATAATATTTTTCACCATTTTTCTCAACTGCATCTTCGCCCATCAATTTTGATTTTCCATAGTTTTGAATTGGCTGTGCGATTGCATTTTCATCAAATCCAACTTGAGGTGCAAAATTTTCATGAAGCGAACATGATCCACATGAACCACTGCAACCGCTTGGCTCTGGAATATCAGGATAACCAGAAAAAACATAGTCCGTAGAATATTGCACAAGTATCGCATCCAATTTTTTAGCAACTTTTGCAAGATATCCAGGAGCTTTGCCGTTTAGCATTTTTGCCTTGGCAAACTCAGCCTTGTCTTTTTCACAAGCATCTACTGCGTTATATGCTGCAGCGTTCAAGATTATATTTGGCGAGAGTTTAGAAATTTTTTCTTTTACTTGATTTTCATCAGTGATGTCAATCTGAGCAAAATCCCAAGCCGTTACCTTGTAATCACTGTCTTTTTTAAAAACCTCAACCAACTCTTGTCCAAGCATTCCCTTGGCGCCTATTATTAAAACTTTCATAAAGTTATAAAGTTCATAAAGTTATAAAGTTCATAAAGTCTAGCGGAACCTATAACTCTTGAAATATGTTATGTGTTTATTATTTTCTCTATATACTCCTTTGCTCTTAGCTGTTGCTCAAAGGAATTCTCCAGTTCTAAGCTGATATAGTATGGCAAATATTGCCGATATTGTCCAATATAATCAAGTTCCTTAAGATTTTTCATGTAATGACGATCAAATCCAATAAAATAATTTTTTATATTAAATAAATTTTTATTGACCCCAGATATATGACAACATCCTACGGTATATTTTTTTAATGTATCTATAATTTGAGCATATTCTGACCTTCTGCGGATTCTGGATGATTCAAGATGTGAAACATCAAAACAGATTCCCGCACAGCTCTCAATAACCTCAATGGGAAGTATGCAAAAATGATTTTCAACGTATATTTTTGATAAATATTGTCGATATGTCAGCACTGAAACATGTTTAATGTGTACATTATATAATTGAGTCTTATATTTATTTTCAAAAAGATCCAACTCCCATTGTTCCATATCATCCCTTAGATGCACGTGAGGAATTTCTAAATCCTCGATTTGTTCAAGCAACTCGTACAACTCTTTGCGCTGCTCAACTCTTAGAAATGTCGGAAAAAGCGCAATCTTCTTGATTCCGAATTTTTTCATTTCCTCCACCTTTCCTCGCCAATCAGACTTGGGCGTGGTAGTAAGTCCTAGCAAAATTTCATGCTTGCTCCCCATTATTTTTTGTATTGCTTTTGATAATATTTTTCATAATCTCCGCTTTTGATGTTTTTCCACCAAGACTCATTCGCTTGAAACCAAGCTACCGTTTTTTCGATACCCTGCTCAAAAGTTATCTGAGGCTCGAAGCCGAGTTCGTTTTTAATTTTATCAAAATTTATTGCATAACGCTTGTCGTGTCCTTTTCTATCTTCAACATATTCAATCCAACTTTCATCGCGACAAAGAAGTCCCAAAATAGTTTTAACAATTTCAATATTTGTTTTTTCTCCATTACCACCGACACAATAGGTTTCTCCAATCGTACCTTTGTGAATAATAGTATCAATTGCTCTGCAATGATCTTCAACGTGAAGCCAATCGCGAACTTGCAAGCCGTCACCATATACAGGAATTTTTTTACCTTCCATTAAGTTTGTAATTACCAATGGAATTAATTTTTCTGGAAAATGATATGGGCCGTAATTATTGGAGCAATTTGAAATCGTGACTGGGAGATTATGAGTGTGAAAATATGCCCTCACTAAGTGATCTGAGCCTGCCTTGGAGGCGCTATATGGCGATCTGGGATCATAAGGCGTTACCTCTGAAAAAGGTGCGTCTTGAGGTCCTAGAGACCCAAAAACCTCATCTGTAGACACGTGGTGGAAGCGCAAATTCCCTGCCTTCTTGGCAGCTTCGAGCAAAGTGTGCGTTCCTATTACATTTGTACGTACAAACGCCGCTGAGTCCAAAATAGAGCGGTCTACGTGCGATTCTGCGGCAAAATGCACAATAATATCAACCTCCTTAGCCAATTTATCCACCAAATCGGCATCGCAAATATCCCCTTTCACAAACCTGTGACGAGGATTGCCTTCCAATTCCTTCAAATTTTCCAAATTTCCAGCGTAAGTCAGTGCATCCAAATTAATAACTTCATAATCTGGATAAGTTTTTAAAATATAGTGAACAAAATTGCTGCCGATAAAACCGGCACCACCAGTAACTAATAGTTTCATGAATCATGTAACATGTAACATGTAACAAAAATTCTAAATGCATTTTGTTATATGCTATATGTTTTATGTTATATGACTTAAAATGGTGAATTAAATTCTGAGAACTTTTGTGCTTTTGCATCCTTGTCTGACAAAATCGGATTTTCTATCGGCCAAAATATTTTTAAATCTGGATCGTTCCACGCAATTGCACCTTCAGCAGAAGGCGTGTATTCATTATCGCACTTATATTGAAATTCAGTATCGTCAACTAATGTGCAAAATCCATGAGCAAAACCTTTTGGCACAAAAAGCATATAAAAATTATTATCCGTAAGCTCAAAGCCTTCCCATTGTCCAAAAGTTTTTGAATCTTTACGCAAATCCACGATTACATCATAAACAGCGCCCTTGGTTACACGCACCAATTTAGCCTGAGTGTAAGGCGGGAGTTGAAAATGAAGACCGCGCAAAACACCTTTGGTAACTGATTTAGAATGACAATCTAACACAAAATCAGCTTCAATTCCAAGATCTTTTAATCTTTTCTTTGAATATGATTCCATAAAAAATCCCCTTTCATCATCAAAAACTTTTGGCTTTATCAAATAAGCCCCTTCAAATTTTGTTTTTTCAATTTCCATAAGATAAGATTATCCCCTTGTCATTCCTGCGGAGGCAGGAATCCAGGATGTTGCAATACGATTATAAATATTATTATAGATATTATTAGGATAACTGTTATGTGCTAAATCCTGGATTCCGGATCAAGTCCGGAATGACATAGACTTTTAGCCTCTTAATCATAATATATTTTAAAGAAAAGAAAAAGGGCAGCCATTTGGCAACCCTTTTTCTTTTCTGCTTGTAAACTATTTTAAGTCACTAAGAACTAGGTCGCTATTCATAACCTTGGAAAATTCCTCTGTTGTTCCATCCTCCCTTATAAGATGAAAAACTATTGGCACATCATTGAGTCCTGCTTGTTTTTGAATCTTTAAATTATAATCATTCTTTAACTCTTGCGGCAAATTGTAATTTATTTCTACAGTCTTAGATGTTCCAATTGGCACTCGCACGATTGCTCCAAAATATTTCTTGCCAAATTCAGCGCCAAATCGTGTATCATCAAAATTTTTCTGATCAATCAGCTGGGAATTTTCTGGAATGTATACTCGCAAATAATCACGATAATCTCGCGTCATCCAATCTTTCTGAGTAGCGGTATGATTGTAAGTTATTTTCAAATACGCAACTGGGATTTCCTTGGAAAGATCAACTGTATGATCAATCGATCGTTTAACATAGTAATCACTCTTAAAAGCGCCGACATTAGCATCCACGATCATTAAATAATCCTTATCCCAATTTTGATCCATTACTCCTGCCCAATTAGCATTCTCAACTTCATTTTGTAACTTTTTATCCTTAAAGTTAAGTTGGATGTCTTTTTTATTCAAATCTTCCAAGAGAATTTTTCCAAGTTCAATTTTTTGTGAAACAGAAAAAGCAAAAACCCTATTTTCAATTTCTTTAGCAAAATCAGCCATTACTAACTTTCTTTCGCCACGATCAATCCCCTGCTCCTCGAAAGCTTTTTCCACTTGATATTCCAATGACAAAATTGCATTGTCACTATTATACGTTCCGGGATATCCTTCGATGGATATCGGACCTGTTATTTTCAAAATGGAAGATAAGACATTTGCAGTAATCCCAATCACACCATCAAAATCTTCTTCTCCTCCACCCAGTTGATAAAATTCTTCAGCCTTTTTGGCGTTTATTGCAAAATCAGGAGAAAAATTGGAGTCGCGCAATTTCCAAAAATCAGCCACTCCCGTTTCTTCAAGTGGATATGGTGGAGTTATTATGTTGGGAATTTTTGCATCGAAATTAGAAAGGTCGTGCGTTTCCAAAGAAATAATTTTTCCATTTTTCAATTTCACAATCCCAAATGCGCCGATAAAACCACCACCTGGGCGTATCTCCATATTGTTTTGAAACAGCACTAGCAATTTTTTTTCTTTGTCATCACTTTTAAGCAAAAAATCTCCAACTTTCGTCAGAGCCTGGTATTCTTTTTTTTGGGAATCATTTATTGGCAAAAAAGACAAAACATTTTCCACGCTCGAAGCCACTCCCCTGTTTTGAGTATTCCAATAAAAAAACCAACCTAGCAAAAAAAGACCGGAGACACTCCAGAAAATAACCCAGAATTTTAAGGAGTATTTCTTCATAAAAATATAATACGAATTTGCGAATGAATGCGTATGATACAAATATGCAAATTAATTCGAATACAAATATTCGCATATTCGCGTATTAGCATAAAATTTGCGTCATTCGTATTTCTAGATTTTTCCTTTCAAAAGTTCGTTCAAGCGTTTTTTCAACTCTTCGGGAGTTGGTTCTCTCGTTTCGCTGGAAATCGAATCCTGTTCACTTTCTACTGATTGTGATGGTGCAGATTCTAATTCTATTGGCGCTTCATTTTGAATAAAGAATGAATCGTCAGCAATTGGAAGATTGGCTGGCGCACTAGCTTCAACTTTGTGAGCAATTGGCATTTCAGGAAAATTAGGATATTTGTCCGGCTCAAGACTCTTGGTAATTTTTTTCATTTCTTGAAATTTTTTCTCATATTCCAAATTTCCAAACTCTTCTTTTTGTTCTTGTTCAAAATCAAATGTTTGCTCAGCTTGCTGGTTTTTATAAAGATTATTAAGCATTTCCAATTCTTCTTCAACGGGAATGTTTGGATTTTTTTTGAATTCAAAAAATGAACCCATTTTCAAAAACTCAGGTTTTTTGATTGAAAACTTTTTACTTTCAAAAAGCAAATATTGCAAAAGCCCAGAAATTGAGAAGCCAGCAATAATACTGAATATAAAAAGCCAAAACCAATTTGAAATATAAACCCTAGTAATCGGACCATCAACAATTCGTAAATCAACATCTTTCTTTATATTATAATAAAAAGCTGAAGTATCGAAAAGAGTGCGGGCAGTCTTGATTGCAAGTTGCTCAGAATCAGCTTTATGAGAGGTTGTGATTGCAATCTTAACAACAGAAGCATCAAAACCGGCTCGCTTTACTGTTAGCATTTCATTCCACTTATCTTTTCTTTTTTGCGGAGAAAGTCCTTTAGTAACATCTCGCATATCAGAATTGTTTTTTAGCATCCTTTCATAAAAAGCCAATGTTTTTGGAAGCTCTGAAATATTACTAACAATCTGAGACTGCTGTTTGGCAGCAACCTGTGATTTGGCGCTTACTAAAATTGAAATTTCACTTTGATATGTTTTAAACAAATCAATCAAAAGCAAGAAAAAAACAGCGGAAAAGATTATTCCCACCACAACCACTCGCGATGACAAACCCACGCGATTGACTAATTTTTTTTCAATAAGTTTTTCCATTTCCATATATTTTTTTCTAAAATTATTTCCTTTTCAACAACTGCCTTGTTATTTAATACTGCTTTTTTCTCCAAATATTTTTGTGCGCGTTTTTTGGATCGATCGCTCATCACAGAAACTTCTTCGCTGCGACTGAGCAAATATGCCAAGCGGTCACGAAGATTCAAAACTGATTTTGCTTTGAAGAAAAAACCATTACTACCGACAACCTTAACGTTCTCTTTTGCATCACTTACCAGTGGAGCAAGTCCATATCCCATCGCTTCCATCAAAGTATCTTGCGACAAAACTATTTCAGAGGGCTGCACATAAAGATACGCAGATGAAAACAGTTGTTTGATTGTACTTTTCTTTCGAGCACAAAAGAAAATTATATTATCCCTTCTCTCGCTAATCGTTTTTAAATATTTCACATAATCTTCATCATCAACCTCATCTCCATTTGCTGCAATTGCCAACTTGAAATTGTTTGGTGTTTTTGCTGTGTCCTCCAGTTGCTTGAAAGCCTCAATCAAATAATGAGCACCTTCGCGCTTTGTTAAACTTCCAACAAACAATAAATATCTCTTGCTACGTAATCCCAGTTCAGAGATGTTATGCTTAGATTTTATGGATTTTTCTTTCATAAAAGCTTTCTCTTTCAATTTAGTGGACTTGTTAGTTTATCAAATATTGTATATTTTGTCAACCTGCCCGCAATGCTACGCATAGCGGGCAGGCGGGGCCATATTCGGCTACAGATAGCTTTTTTGACAAACAAAAAGACCACATATTCATTAGAATAGTGGCCGACATTGCTTTATACATTCACCTTTTCTCTGCCATCAGAGCGAAAGGGTTGTTTTTTAGTTCGGGTTTGAAACCGTTTACTGCTCACTGCATATCACAGTGTGTTACCTGTTGTCTTTGCATATCACAAAGTCCAACACTCAAAGTGATCTATCGAAGCACTTTGGTTATTATGCGCATATCGCGTCATAATATTAAAACTGGGTGGGGTCTGGACGGATGATATCTATCCAGACCCCGATCTTTCTACGGCAACTTTACTATTGAAAGCTTGCCTGTGCTTTCATAGTGTTTGATCAGATTAAGCGTCAGTATAGACGCAGGATCAGTTTTGGCAATAAGTTTGCCATTGAAGTATTCCCGCATCGTGCGCCGAAGTGAATCTTCGGCTTTATCACGATTGGCCCGGACCTGCAATTCATATGTCGCAGGTGTATCCATTGAGCTAACACCGTCTTCAACCATCAGAATTTGATACACTTTTCTGTTTAGCGTATCTTCATCTTGAAGGAAGACGACATTGTGTCCACTCACTACCACATTCAGGGGGCTGCGATCAAACGCATTAACCCTGTTTGCTGTATTAATTGGAACATCATCGATTTTCACATCGATGTTGTCCACTTTGTCTTCAACCCGGTTAAGGGTTTTTTTGAGCAAAATAAAACATACTAAGCCCAAAACAACAATAACTACTGCAGCTATGACAAGATACAGAGCAATTGAATCGCTAAGTTCCTTGCCAACGGACCACATAACATTGCGAGATTTTTCAAACTCGCCACCTTTACCAGTAAGTTTATTGTCGAGGCTTTTTACACCCTCGCCAATTTTTTTTATCTCACTGGTTTGTCCGTCGATTTTTTGCCCGAGAGCATCAACCGACTTTGCAGTTTCAGTGTCTTTCTTTATGATCTCAGCTTTGAGAGCTGCGATCTTTTTATTAACACGACCCATTCCCTTATTTACTGCTTTCTTGACATCGCCAAGAGTAAACGATGGCGACACTTCAGGATAAGCGACGGGAGTGTTAGGAGAAGGCATAACTTGCACCTCTTCCGGCACCGAGAACGCCTGCGCCATCGGCACAAGCAAAAAAATAAAAACGAAACTTACGAGAAACTTTTTCATGGTGTCCCTCCTTAAGGGATGAAACAAAATTTTGGAAGCGGGTTTCTTGCGAAACCCGCTTTGGGTTATTGTTCAAATGCTACCGGAAATTTCTCCAAGTGTTTTTTGTTAGCAAAATCTGTTGCCACTTGAAGTCCGTATATCTGATTAAGACAACCTGCCTGCAAGTAATATACTCGCCGCATAATTGCCGAAGCTTCGGTGCGATGCTTTTTGATGTCCTTGCCGAACTTGAGGTTCCGCTCAGCTATCTCAAAGTTTTTATTCGCATCGTTCAGGTACCGCTTGTCGCCCGTGCATACCGCAAGATCAATGTATTTCTCGCCAAGTGCAGCGCGCAGTTGAAGATTATTGAAGCAAAACTGAGTGCAAAGTGCAATCCGTCGCTTCAATTCATTAATCTGTGCCCAGATGTTACTTGGGTCACATGCGGCAGGTTGCGGTGCAGGCTCCGGTTTTACAACCGGAGGTGCAGGAGGAGGCGGTTGCGGAACAGGGGCTCTGTAAATATCAACGGGGCCGTTATTCATACAAAGTGCAATGAATACCGGACGCTCATCGACAGAACCAATGTTTGTGCCGATTTGGCCACCACCAGTTCCTGTCACACCTTTTATGCCAGAAGCTTGACCAGCAACTCCGCCAAGGCTTATTGAAAAGCCTCGTGTCACTGCGTCAAAATTCAGCTTGGTCATTATCGCAAAGCGACTTGACCCTGCTTCTTCCATACAAGCGGCTGCTGCCATTCCGAGGAATGATGCATCCGGCATGTTGGCATCGCCATTGATGTGAATTTCAGCTAAAATCTCGTCCCCCCTATTAATTTCGAAGTGGGGCCAATAATTCATCACTGAAATCCAAGCTGGATTGCCGGAAATTCTCTCGCCTATCATCGAAATTTCTAGGTGAGTTTTCCAATTTCCTGGCCAAAGGTCCGAAAACAAAAACCCTCGCTTCATTCTCTCTACCTGTGCAGCTTTGAAATGTGAATACGCTGCTGAGTGATAGAGTTTCCATTCGCCACCAGGAATTGGTGTCGACGGATTAATGAAGCTTGTTCCGTACTGCAAATTCAGGAATGGTCTCGGTGTTTCAACAATTGCACTTGAATGTGCATCTTGTTGAGAATTACCTGAACCATTTACTTCCGATTTCGAATCAGAATTTGCATCTGACTTTCCACCAGTTCCACCGGTCGCATTGGAATTTCCGCCAACAGCAGTTTGTGTCTGCCATTCAGACTGAGTCATGGCTTGGCTTTGCGTATTAGTTGCAGTCGCAGCACCACCGGTTGCACTTAGATTGTTTTTATTATCAATACCAATATCAACATTTTGAATTGGATCAGCAACCGCAAAGCCCGCGGTGAGCATAATACAACACATCATTGCCAGAAACATCCTCGTCGTTTTCATGGTAAATCTCCTTTTTCGTGTTTTATTTTTTTGTGATAGATTATGAATCTAAAACTATATGTAAAATCCTATTTAATTGTCAAAACAACTGACATTTATATTTTAACGGACCTCATTTCTGGAATACTTCCCTAATGAGATGAGCTCCGATTCAAAAATAGATGCTTTTTCTAGAACTATACAGTCTAGCAGAAAATAGCACTTTTGTCAAGAGTTAAACTCTATATCGTCAAAATCCGCTTAAACAAGCGGATTTTGGAGGGTACTTTTTGTTTTTATTTTTCACACTCTGTCATTCCCGCGTAGGCGGGAATCCAGGTTCTATACACAAATCAATCTTTTATTATCGTCACAGAATTAAACCTGGATTCCCATTTTCATGGGAATGACAAAAGAAATTTTTGTTTTATGTTTACCCCGTTAAATTTTGGTACTCCAAAATATTTAACTGGGGCTATATGCTATATGCTTTATGACTTTATAAGCTCAGCTTTAACAATCAGTCTTTTAAAGTTTGTGCCAAGTGGCCAACAAGTAGACAGAGTCAGCACTGGAGCATCAGGATTGGCGAATATTTTTTCATCATCGGGCACAGTGACAAATTTTTCACTTATCTTGTATTTGTAAAAAATAGTCTTACCGTTTTGTTGAATGGTTTTTATATTAACAATATCCCCCACCTCCAAATCGTTAAGGTTTTTAAAGATATAATTGAAATCACCTTTAGCCCAAACATAGTTGCTAGAATGTCCTGAGATTATCACATTGCCTTTTTCTCCAGGGGCTGCTGATTTTGGAAAATGAGAAAGACCGCTTTCCAAATCTTTAAGCGATTGTTTTGCGTCTTCACTTTGTGACCAAATCATCGGAGCATCAACGGCAATTTTTTCAATCTTCACAAACACCAATGGTTTAGCATCCCCTGGTGCATCTGGATCATATCCATTAACAATTTCTTGCTTGTCAGAAAATTTGTCGCTGTCGCTGTCAATATTGCTAGGATTAGTTCCGTGAATATATTCTTGATAGTTAAGCAAACCATCGCCATCAGAATCATTGTCGTACACATCCTTGCTAACAATATTATTTGCTTTTGCCCAAGCTGCAAAATCTGCCAAATTGATGCCATCAGCATTGGTTCTATTTATTAGATTTTCATCTTTTTGCAAATCAATAACAGGCACTGGTTTCGACGTTGTTTTCACAACAGGTCTAAAATCAAGCAGGTTTACCACATAAAATCCCAATGCAAACAATGCCAAAAAAAGGATGCTTAGCACAGCAACCTTTTTTAATTGAAATTTTGTTTTTTCAGATATATTAAACATCGAAATATTTTTTAAATTTAATTTGTCTTATCTTAACTGTGTGGCATATTTTCTCACTGCAACAGTTGCTCCAGCGATAGAAAGTGCAACCAATGCGATCAATCCTGCTGAAGAACTTCCTGTTGCTGGTAATCGTTTTTTGATGACAATATTTTTCTTAACATTGCTGTGATAAGTTTTATTATCATTTGTTACGTAAGTAACTTTCTTGTGATAATCATATTTATCATCATCGTCTTTATCATCTTTTTTGTTATCTTCATCCTCACGATCATCCCCGTCGTCATCGCCATCAACATCAACACTGACATTAGAAGATTGGCTAACTGTAGCGCTTCCTCCTGTGGCTGATGCTGATTGAGTTTGGCTTTGACTTTGAGCCTGACTCTGTGATTGCGATTGAGAAGAAGATTGTGACAAGCCTGAGTCTTGCGATTGGCTCTGAGATTGTGATTGACTTTGAGACTGAGATTGAGAAGCAGTAGCGCTTCCACCAGTAGCAGTCACATCATTAGTGTTTTTAATACTAATGTTAACATCTGCCATAACAAAACCAGCTGGAAGCATTATTGCTGCCAATATCACAAGTGACATTACTACTGATTTTGTTATGGTTTTCATATGTTTGTGAAATAAAAGAAAAATTAAGCAAGTTTAGCTGAATATTTTTTTGCTCCAAGAACCACGCCAGCCAAAGCAACCATCATAACTGCAATAAGTCCGGTTGAACCAGCACCAGTTGCTGGAAGTTTTCTAACAATTCTTTTTCCGTTTTTATCATAATGAACTTTGTTTTTGTCATTATCAATATCAACGCTAATTTTTGAAGATTGACTAACAGTAGACACTCCACCAGCAGCTGATGCTGATTGAGATTGGCTTTGTGATGCAGACTGGCTCTCTGATTGAGATTGCTGAGAACCTGAATTTTGAGATTGGCTCTGTGATTGAGACTGACTTTGTCCTTGAGACTGAGAAGCAGTAGCTGTTCCACCTGTAGCAGTCACGTCGTTAGTGTTTTTAATGTCGATTTCAACATCAGCCAATGCAAGACCTGTGACAAAGATTCCTGCCACAATTATTGATGTCACTGTCATTTTTTTTGCAATAGCAAAGCTTTTCTTGTTCATACGTTTATAAATTTGATTAATTAATAACTTATTTACTGGGACTTATTAATCTAGCATAAAACTAATTTTCTGTCAATAGGGATAATATCAACAAGAAAAACGACCTTATTTTATCATACAATCAAAATGCATTAATATTTTCTTTTATAAAATATAGCAACGTAGCATTTTGGAGAATAAGCAGTGGAATTCCAACCAAGAAATACCACTTTTGAGTTTTGTGATGAAAAACAAACATCCCAGCATACACTCCAACACTGCCAAAAGCCGTTGCTATGAAAAATAACATTCCTTCTGAAATTCTTTCCGCTGAAGCTTTTTTTGATTTGCGTTTATCCAAAAACATAATAAAAAACGCCAGCGCATTCACTGCCAGAAAAAATATTAGCATAATTGCAAGTGCTTTATCCATATACTAATCATACACTTTTAGTGAAAAAACAAAAGGGATTCATATAAATATGAACCCCTTGCACAATTTTTCTCAATCATTTTCTTTAATGATTTTTTCAACATCTTTTATTCCTGCCTCGGCATAGGCAGTGCAGGCCTCCTCAAATCTCCTTCCTTTGGCTGCACCAATCTTTATTGCAAACTCGCCGCCTTTTTTAAAAGCAAGAGCAAGACGCACCTGAAAGCCCTTTTGGCGTTTTGTCTTTGGTGGTTTTACTTTCTCCCCTGTTTCATCCCTCACATTGTGACGCTCAAAAACATCCTTCATCTGCTACCTCCCTTGGTTGCCTAATTGGATTTAAAAAACTACAATTCCACGGAAATTTTTATTTCCTTGCTGTCACGCTCAACAAGTAATTCTATTTTGTCCCCTTTTTTATATTGATTGATCAAGTTTGAAAGTGGGTTGTCCAAATTTATATTTTGATCATTTACAGCCAAAACAATATCATTGATTCTTAATCCTGCTTTTTCAGCCGGCGAAAGTGAAATTATTGCAAGACCCTGTTTGCCTGAAGGAGAAAAGATAAGTGCTCCACGATCACGATTCAAATTATGTGCGATGGCATATTCTTTCGTGATTGAAACATAATACACACCCAAAAATGGACGTTTTTCAAGTTCGCCGGAAAGTGCCAAGCTTAAAGCCTTTTGAGCTATGTTAGAAGGAATTTGAAAATATTGATTCTGTCCATCAACAACAATAGCACCACTGATTCCAACCAAATCGCCGCTATAACCGATAACAGGTCCACCAATATATCCTTTCTGATTGTTGAAATCACTTTCAAAAACACCTTCGAGTTTTTCAGACGAAGAAACTGTTTTTCCTGCCAAGTTATAAGTCTTGGCGAGGTTGCTAAGCAAACCAGAAGCATAACGATTTTGATATTCGCCGAAAGAATTTCCGATTGCTACCAATTTTTTCCCTGGATAAACCTTGCTTGAATCGCCAAAAGAAATCGCTGTCAGATTTGAAACATCAATCTTAAGAAATGCCAAATCAGAAAATTCATCAATCCCCAACAATTTAGCGTCATAATTAGCACCGTTAAAAAGAAGCACTTTATAAGTGGCATTTTTTTCAATGATTGCAGATCGATAAGTCGCAATCAAGCCATCACTGGTAACAATAATTCCCGTTCCGCTTTGATCGGTGTTTGTTGCTAGTTTTGTTATTACATCTTTTTGAGAGCCAAGCGAGATAATATTAACCACAGCGTTTGAGGCCTGTGATGCAACTTCATTGATGGAATCATCTTCCTTGATTGTCACTTGTTCCGTTTTATTTATAACCGTAACATTCTCAGCAGAATGTTTTAGAAAATTTATACCAGATAAATATTTATTTGTACGAATAAAAGGCAGCACTTGTTGATCAAAATACACGCCACCAATTCCACCAACACTAAAAATTATAAACAACACTGCGCTTATTTTTGCAACACTTTTTATTGCATCTGATTTTTTACTCATTATATATATTTAGGACTTACGCATTTTCTCAACTATTTCTTATTTGGCACGCTTTTGGATGAATACTCAATATCCAAAAGCTCAAAGAGTCGCTGTCGCCAACAATTGGCCAAAAAAGAAATGTTTCGAAACGCGTAACTTCTGATATTTTTGCTTTTATTAAAAAATTTAAACATTTTTACAAGACAGGCAACCAACGCGTGCTGGAAAGAACTAGTGCCACCAATACTCCAAAGAAAAACATATTTGTGATAACGCGTTTTTTTGAGAGTGTGTTTAAAAAATGACATTGAACAAGGTCCCAGAACACATAGTAGAAAATAAGACTAATAACGCCTGTTGTCAAGTATCCGAAAGGCCAGAAATTCAAAACCCAAACAATTTCAGCCATCACAAATCCCAAAACAAGGCTGTAGTTAAGCACATTTTTTTTATTATCATTAATAAGCCAGAAATATTGAAAGCTTACCAAAACGGTTATAGCCATCAGCATTGTCATTAAAATCCAAAGTGAAATGGCAAAGTTCAAATATATTCCATAAGCGGTAGCATTGAAAAGAAAAATTGTAGCTACGCTTCCTGCAGCGATTATTCCCCTGGCGGTTTGATCTTTTTCATAGCTGCGCAAGCGATACAATGCAATATGCAAAAAATAATATGCAAATGCACTGAGCAAAATAAGCAATTGTTCCTGCTTGATGGATTGCACAAAATACAAAAGACCCAGCGTTGAAACAACGAGCAGCAGCGGGATTGGAGTCATACTGATTCGTTGAGAAACACGCTTGGTAATTTGATAAAAGTAAACAAACAGCAGCAAAAAAGCGAGAATTGCAAGCCAGATACCACCACCAGTGCCAGAAACATCAGCGAGTCTGGAGCTGATTACGTCGCCAGCAATGAATTCCAAAATAAAGAAGAAGACCAAACTATACAAAAAGATATGAAAATGAAAAAACATATAATGAATTTGCGCCAAAAATTTAAAAGGGATTGCGGAGAGCATCTCTTATTTTAAAGCATTTCATCTCCCCTATTGCTAATTTTTGCATTTTATGGCAAATATGTCAAAAAACAACACAAATTATGTGTCGTTTTTTGAGTTTTCCGTGTTAATTTCAAACTATTTCCCAAAGATTATTTTATCCTTTTCAAGTTGAACTTTGACTGTGTCGCCATCCACGATCTTTTTTTCGATTATTTCCAAAGCAAGTTCGTCGAGAATTTCGTTTTGGATGATGCGTTTGAGTGGACGCGCTCCGTAGACTGGATCGAAACCTTTTTGCGTCAAATATGCTTTGACATCATTGGAAACTTTCAATTTAATATTTTTTTCATCAAGTCGTTTTTGCACCAAAGCCAATTGCAGATTGGTAATTTGCAAAAGTATTTTTTTGTTGAGTGGATGAAAAATAATCAATTCATCAATTCTATTAAGAAACTCTGGTTTGAATTGTTCCCGCAGACTTGCTTGCACCTTGGCGCGCATCTCATTTTCGCTCACGGTGTCTTCCTTGCGCTCACTTTGAAAACCAAATGATTCCATTTTATAAATAATCTCGCTACCGACATTTGAAGTCATCACGATAACCGTATTTTTAAAGTTAACGATGCGTCCCTTGGAGTCAGTCAATCGCCCATCGTCCAAAATTTGAAGCAGAATGTTAAAAACTTGCGGATGAGCTTTTTCAATTTCATCAAACAAAATAACACTATACGGCCGCTTGCGCACAATTTCCGTGAGCTGTCCGCCTTCGTCATATCCCACATAACCAGGGGGCGAACCAATCATTTTCGCAGTTGAATGTGGTTCCATATATTCGCTCATATCCAAGCGCACCATTGATTTTGGATCATTAAACAAAAATTCAGCCAGCGTTTTTGCCAATTCAGTCTTGCCAACGCCTGTTGGACCAAGAAAAATAAATGAACCAATTGGACGATTCTCTTCTGAAATGCCAGCGCGCGACCTTCTGATGGCATTTGAGACTGCTTTAATCGCCTCATCTTGACCAATAACTCGCTCGGCCAATTCTTTTTCCATATAAGCAAGTTTTTCAAGTTCACTTTCCAACATCTTTGAAACAGGAATTCCGGTCCAACGCGAAACAACTCTAGCAATTTCTTCTTCAGTAATTTCCTCTTTCAAGATAGAATTTTCTTTTTGAATTTTACTTAATTTACGTTCCTCTTCCTTAACTTTCTTCTCTAAAAATGGAATTTTTCCATAACGAATCTCCGCAACCTTGTCCAGCTCGCCATTTCTTTCAGCGATTTCAGCTTCTGATTTAAGCTTATCAATATCTTTTTTGTGTTGACGAGTCGCAGTAATGAGATCTTTTTCTGTTTTCCATTGCAAAGTTAGACTGTTGGATTTTTCTTTGAGCTCCGCAAGCTGTTTGTTTATTTGCAAAATTTTTCCACGCGAATCCTTGGCTTTGTCTCGTTGGATCGCTTTCTTTTCAATTTCAAATTGACGAATTTTTCGCTGCATCTGATCAATTTCAATTGGCATTGAATCTATCTCCATTCGAAGTGCCGAAGCTGCTTCATCAATCAAATCAACAGCCTTATCCGGCAGAAACCTGTCTGAAATATAGCGGGATGACAATTTTACTGCAGCAGAAAGAGCGCCATCTGTAATCTTAATGCCGTGATGTAATTCATATTTTTCTTTTATCCCTCGAAGTATTGCCAATGAATCCAATGCTGAAGGTTCAGAAACCAACACTGGTTGAAATCGTCTTTCAAGTGCTGCATCTTTTTCGATATATTTTTGATATTCCTTGGTGGTTGTGGCTCCGATAGTTTTTAATTTTCCACGAGCAAGCGCTGGCTTTAACATATTAGATGCGTCTAGTGAGCCTTCTGTTGCACCTGCGCCAACCAAGGTGTGCAATTCATCAATAAACATAATATATTTTCCATCCGCGTGCTCTGTTTCTTTCAAGATTGCTTTTAATCTGTCTTCAAATTCTCCACGAAATTTTGCACCAGCCAACATTGAACCAAGATCCAATGAAATCAATTCTTTGTCCTTAAGTGTCTCTGGAACATCGCCCGAAGCAATTCGTTGTGCAAGTCCTTCAGCAATAGCGGTTTTCCCTGTCCCCGCTTCTCCAATCAAAACAGGATTATTTTTTCTACGACGACTCAAGACCTGCATCACACGGCGAATTTCCTCATCACGTCCAATCACAGGATCAAGCTTGTCTTGACGTGCAAGCTCGGTAAGGTTGATGGTATATTTTTCAATAACCTGAAACTTTCCTTCCGGTTCAGGATTGTCCACTTTTTGCGCTCCACGAATTTGAGAAAGAATTTGCAAAACCATATCATAAAAAACTCCGTTGTCTTCAAGCATCTTTTTGGCAGGAGAATTGATTGAAAGAAACGCCAACAGCAAATGCTCAGTGGAAACAAAATCATCGCCAATGTGTGCCATTTCTTTTTCTGCTTGTTCCAAAATTTGAACCAAGGCGGGCGTGATGAAAACTTGACCAAGCGCGCCAACTTCTGTTTTGGGATATTTTTTAACTTCTTGTGTTACTTCGTTTTTTATTTTTTCAATATCAACTCCTATTTTTTTGAAAATAACAGGAACAATTGATCCGCCTTGAGAAATCAGTGAAAACAGCAAATGAAAAATATCAATTTGTTGTTGCCCAAGAGAAAGTGCGTATTCTTGCGACTTCCTAAGCAGTTCCTGACTTTTTATTGTAAGCTTATTTATATCCATAATTATCAATGGTCAACAGACAAAATACAACAATCAACAATTCCGAAAGATTTACAAACAAATGCTTTACTTGCCATACATTGTATGTTGTATGTTGTATGTTGTTTTATTGTTTACGTTCTTCCAGTTTTACTTGAATGTCCTTCGTTTCGCCTTTGTGCCAAACTTTTAATGTAACAACATCTCCTGCATTATATTTTAAAATCATATCGCCAAGTTGATTCTTCTGATCAATTTTCTGACCATCGATTTCTAAAATTATATCATTTTCCACAATACCAGCTTTATCAGCAGGAGACCCAGGAATAACAGCCAGATCAGTCATTTTCGTTCCTCGCAGCACCAACACTCCATAATTGAAAGGAAGTTGTGTTTCTTCTTGAACTGCTTGATCTATCATAACATATCTTACACCCAAATATGGAACTGAGATCTTGGTACCGTTTTTAACTTGATCAATTATTCTTTTGGCTTGATTGACCGGCAAAGCAAAACCAACATTTTGTGCTCCTTGAGCCACAGCGACATTGATTCCAATAACATTACCATTTATATCCAAAAGTGGACCACCGGAATTACCAGGATTTATAGCAGCATCTGTCTGGATGATGTCGGTCAATCTTTCACTATCGCCAAAACCACTGCCAGCACTAAGATTTCTTTTTAATCCCGAAACTATTCCTCGACTAACAGAGTTAGAAAATTCTCCCAAAGAATTTCCGATAGCAACAACGGTTTGACCAATCTTCAGCACATCAGAATCGCCCAATGTCGCTACTGGAAAATTATTACCTTCGATCTTAATCACTGCCACATCGCGCACAGGATCGCGTGCCAACACTTTTGCAACATATTCCTTGCCATCATTAGTAACGACAGTATAATCAGCCTGCTGATCCTCAAGCACGTGACGATTTGTCAAAATGTACCCATCTGATGTGATGAAAAATCCACTGCCGCCACCAATTGTCCTTTTTTGTGTTCCTTGATCTGTTTGGGTATCCCCATTGCTACCACCAAAAGGTTCACTGGAGAAAGGATCAAAGAATCCCCAGGGATCATTAAAGCTGTTAGCAGCATTGGGAATGTTTTTGGAAATAACAATATTGACCACTGCTGGAGAAACGTTTTCCACAACATCAATCACAGCCGAATCCTCCACAATAACCTGTTGCCTGCTTACCTCAGGGTTTATTTTATGCAAATCAACTTTTGGAAAATATTGCCCTATTTTTTGACCAATTTTAAGAGAAAAAATATTCACTGCGCCTGCTGACATAAGACCAAAAACTGCTCCAAACAAAGATGCCAGAAGCATCGTCATCAAAACCAATCCTATCAGGGTGGTCTTAGTTAATTGACCATAAATCTTTTGTTGATCATCTTTTTTTTCAAATTTTTCATTTTGCATTTTTTCCATATTGTTATTTCCAACTCAAATAAGCTTAATTATATCAAGATTTTTAAGTCTATTTAATTATATACAAGATAAAAAAAGTTTTATTCTTCTATAGAAATTGCATTCACAGGACAGCTATCAACTGTTTCTTGGCAATCACAATCCCCACACTGCTCAACAATAACGTGTGATTTTCCATTTTCCATTTTAAATGCTGTTGGGCACAATGATTCACAAGTTCCACACCCAATGCACAAGTCTTCGTTTACTACTGGTTTTGTCATATTATTTACCCCGTTAAATTGTTTACCCAGTTGAATTTATTTATATTCAACAGGGCGGCACAATAATAACTAGGGTTATTTATTAATTATTATTTAGAATAATATTGATGCGTCGCCCTGAATTTTTGCTCGCTGCTCTTTTTCAAAAATGCGCATATCCTCATCTTCAAAATCAATGGAACCAGTTTCAGCATTCCAAGTAAAATCAGCCAATGGAACTGAAACTTTCATTTGTTTTTTCTTGTCTTCCAACCAATCAGCAAAAGTATTTTTTGCAACGAATATCTGTCTTAGTTGCAAAATATCTTCACTGTTTTCTTTTTTTCTATTTTCAATTTCCACAATGTGAAAACCTATGGAACTTTCAACGATACTGTTTTTCACTGGCACATCTTTTCCAAATAAAATTTCTTGAAGCTCTGGCACAACTTGATCCTTTTTTGCCCAGCCAAGTTCCCCACCTTTCTCCCTGGATGGCCCCTCAGAGTAACTACGCACAACATCAACAAAATCTTTTCCGCTTTCAAGTTCTTTTTGAGCCTGAGAAATTTTATTCTTTGCTTTATTATTATCAGTGACTCCTTCAGCTGCGACATTTTGAGCCAAAGCTTCAGCATAAAGACTTGGCAGGACTACACGCTTTTTGAAATCATCCATAGTCCATCCATAAGATTTCAGCAAGTCATTTTTCACATCATCTGCAGTTCCAAACTCATTCAATTTTTGTGTTACCACTTTCTCCACATCTTCATCAGTAATAGAAATTCCTGCATCTTTGGCTAAAATCTCAATAATTTCATCCTCAACCATCTTGTCGATAATTTCTCGCTCCTTAATTCTCAAACGTTTTTTCCCATCTTCAGTTGAAAAATCAATACGCAAACCTTCTTTTGCAAAATCTTGTGTTTGATAAAATTTTGTTATTGAGGCCATATTATCTTGAACATCATTTATATAAATGATGCGACTCCAATTGATAATGACAGCAGGAAAAGGAACTGCTTTTGATATTGCAGCTGCAATTTTTGTGCCAATTTCAGTTCTTGTTCCATAGGCAAGAATGCTTCCAATGCTCAAAACAATCATTACCAAAATTAGCAAGGCATATACCAAAGTCGACACCTTTATTCTTTTTTCGTTTTCTTTTTTCATTTACCCTGTTAAATAAGATTTGGATTTCCAAAAGAAAATCTTTCTTGCTTATTTAGATTAATTACTTAATTACAACACCCTATACAATGGATTATAATCCAAATCTTAATTTTTAAAAATGATTATTTTTTAAAAATTATTTAACAGGGTGAATTTAGTATTTAAAGAAAAAATTCCACCACTTAAGATAATTAGGATCAACTTTTTCATCTTGGACAACCCCGCCTTGATCATCAATTTCTTGAACCTGCTTTTCAACTCGCTGCTTTACCACAACCACATTTTCATCAGGTTTTTGCAAATTTAATTTTTCTTTGGCTATTTTTTCTTGAAATTCAGGAGTTTCAAAATATGAAATACGTTCTCGCATAGCTTCATTTTCATTTTCAATGCGCTGAGCTTCCTGTTTTAATGTTTCAACTTCTTTTTCAATCGTTCTGCTGCGATAAGATTCTCGCACAGCACTGACGGATATAAAAACAGCAAGAACAATCCCAGCAATAAAAACAAACACCACATATGAGAACTTTTTTTTCATAAAAATGATAGATTCTTTGTTCTCCCCCTCCTTAGATAAGGAGGGGCTAGGGGTGGTTGAAAAACTTAAAATACTCCGCTCAACCCCTTTGTCACTTCGTGACATTTCCCCTTATCTCAGGGGAAAACAATATTGAAATTACATTTCTTCTTACTGCCCAATGAATAACGAAGACAACGAAAAACCAACCATCGAAATGATCGCCAAAACTGAAATAACTACCCAAATTGCATGTGCAAACCTTTTTCTTTTTTTATGACTCATATATTTATTTTACCAAATTATTAGCAACAACACAACACGTTTTTAACGTTTGAGAACTGCGAGATAGGCTTCGGATGGGACTTGGACTTTTCCGATGTTGCGCATTTTCTTTTTCCCTTTCTTTTGCTTGTCGAGAAGCTTGTTTTTACGAGTCACATCGCCACCATAGAGTTTTGCAATCACGTCTTTGCGAAAGGGTCTAATTGTTTCACGCGCAATAATCTTGGCTCCAATTGAAGCTTGCACTGGAATCACAAAGTTTTGACGAGGAATAGCCTGGGCTAATTTTTCCACAATTCTTTTGCCTTCATTGTGAGCACGATCGCGAGGAACGATGCGACCAAGCGCTTCCACAATTTCGCCAGCCAAAAGAATGTCCAACTTAATCAAGTCTGATTTTCGATATCCAATAATATCATAGCTCATTGAGGCATAACCTGAGGAAACGCTTTTGAGATCATCGTGAAAATTCACAATAATATCCATCAGCGGAACTTCAAAGCTAAGCAAAATTCTTTCCAAATCAATATATTCAGTATTAAGATATGTGCTTCGCAGTGTGCCCATCAGTTCCATAATCGAACCCAAATAAACAGCCGGAGTGATGATGTCCAATTTCACATACGGCTCAGAAATTTCTTCCAACTGCGAAGGGTCGGGCATTTGAGTGGCGCTGTATATTTTTTTGACAGCATCATCTCCACGCAATTTTATTTCATATACCACACTTGGCGTGGTAATGGTTGGCGAAAAATCAAATTCCCTTTCCAAACGTTCGCGAATGATTTCCAAATGCAAGAGTCCCAAAAATCCACAACGAAATCCCTTTCCAAGAGCCAAGTTGCTTTCCGGTTCAAAAACAAAAGAAGCGTCATTGAGTTTCAATTTTTCCAAAGAATCGCGCATCGCATTATATGCATCGCCTTCAAGAGGATAAAGTCCTGCATATACCATCGGACGCACTTCTTTATATCCCTCAAGTGCTTGCACGTGAGTAGCATCACCTTCCACGGTAATCGTATCCCCCACACGACAAAACTCCACACTCTTAAGCCCTGTGGCGATATATCCAATGTCTCCCGCAGTCAGCATCTCTGTTGGCGAAAATTCAGGCTTAAAATATCCAACTTCGATCACACCACTTTCTTTTTGCGTTGCCATCATTCGAATTTCATCATCGCGTTTGACGTGTCCGTCCACAATGCGCACATATGCCAGCACACCTTTATAGGTGTCATATTTTGAATCGAAAATAAGAGCGCGCAGTGGTTTTTCACTATCCCCCCTCGGCGCTGGTATTTTTTCCACAATTGCTTTTAAAATTCCATCAATACCGATTCCTGTTTTCCCAGAAGCTTCTAGAATTTCTTCTTCCTTGCAACCCAAAATATGGATGATTTCTTTTTTGGTTTTTTCCACATTGGCATTTGGCAAATCAACCTTGTTTACCACAGGGATAATCTCCAAATCTTGTTCAATGGCTAAATACAAATTTGAAAGTGTTTGTGCTTGCACACCTTTGGTAGCATCCACCAGCAGCACTGCGCCTTCCACGGCTGCCAATGAGCGCGACACTTCATAACCGAAATCCACGTGCCCCGGAGTGTCAATCAAATTCAAAACATAATCAACACCATCGTTTGAATAATTCATTCTGGCAGGTTGAAGCTTGATCGTGATTCCACGTTCTCTTTCTAAATCCATTTGATCCAGCAACTGTTCTTTCATCCTGCGCATTTCCACGGTTTTTGTCACTTCTAAAAGACGGTCAGCCAAAGTCGACTTCCCGTGGTCAATGTGCGCGATTATGGCAAAATTCCTAATTATTTGTTGATCTTTCATGTATATTTTTAATTGATTTTCTTGCATCACTCCTTCTTTTAGTATGCTTTAGATAAGGATACAACACTTCTAGAATTTTTAAAAGGGATGATTTTTCACTCACCCTAACCCTCCAGAGATCTTTGTTATATTTATACCCCTTATTTTTATCATATATTTGACCACTATAACCAATTTTTATTGGTTTTGGGCATTGAATATTGTTTCTTTTAAACCAATTATAAAACCAAAAAATAATATGCTTGTCATATGTGTCAATTTTGAATCTAGCTCTATTATCATAAACACCAATGTTTGCCTCAGCATCAATATACCCAGCAGCAAAACTTGTCGAGTATTTTTCATTTTCATCTATCCAATCAGCAACTACTAAAATTTTTGGCACTAAAAAATCAAAACTACCATTTAAAAAGCAATTAACAGAAAAAGCCTCGTTTTTACCTTTTGATATTGTAACCTTCCCATATTTTCCAAATGTTCTTTTCAGTAAATTTGCTTGTGTGTCATTTGTTGTATTGCATCTTGCCACAATAACTTCTGAATGAGGGGCTGTTTTATAAACATTCAAATCACCAAGTCTAAAACCTATCATATAGGCTTTTTCCGTAAGATCTCCACTAAAATCTTTTTTCAAATAAGTGCTTTGGATTATTGATCTTGAAAGTGGTTCCATCCCATATTCCCTCATACGATTTAAAACAGTCTTAAAGCTACAACCGCAAATATCTCCAATTTTATACTTGGACTTTTTTTCTTTATAATAAAGTTTTTTTAATAACACTTTAGATATTGCTATTTTCTTTCTACTCATATTTAAATTATAACATATATTTCAAAATGTGCAATAATACAAATAAATTAGTATAGCAAAATCCTGTCCTTACGGACAGGATTTTGAATTCAAAGGGTCAAAAATACAAAATTCAAAAGAAATACAAAAATGCAAAGTTTCTAAGTTTCAAACTTGCGGAGACGGAAGACGAAACGACGGCTGTCATACCAACGCTCGTCCGGCCTGGCATCGTAGTAGTCCAACTTCAACCTGCCGCCGTCACTATCCAAGCGGAAAACGCTCGGATCGCCATCGCGAAGAATTTGTTCCATAGCAATCAATGTCCACTCCTTAATTTTACTTTGCAATCTTAATTGCGGACCAACTTCTGCGGGGCAAAGTTCCAAGCCAAAATCTTGAGCTTTTTGATAAATTTCATCAGTTGTAGCACCATTTGAAAAACCAAGATCTTTAACAGTTAATTTTATTAAATCAGCATTTTCAGCATTTTTTGAAGTGACAAAATCAGAACTATTCATTAAAGCTTTAGCCCCGTCGTAAACATAGATATCTTGCTCTTTCATATCTTGTTCAAGTTGCTCCTTGGTTTTTCCTCCAATTTCTATTTGATATTTTTCTAACTTTCCTTCAGGAAAGGAGGTGTAGATATGTTCAATATTTTTTTGAAAAATCCCTTCAAAAAGTTCTCCGATATATGCCTTAGTATTTTCATTAATTTCTTCTTTTTTTGTCGCAATTTGACTTGGTTCACATTCAAAAACAATTGGTGCATCTTCTTTGGCGTTTCTTTGTTTTCGAAGGTGCTCAATGCGTGGATCTTTGTCATATCCAAAACCTTCAATTGTATTTTCAATTTCATATAGGAAAATCAAATCTTCTTTGGTAAATTGTTCGCCTTTTTCTTGTTTCTTTGTTAATTTTGTGACCAATTTCATGTCTTGCGCTTTTTTGTCATACGTTTCTCCCCCAGGAAGGGTGTGATATTTTTCTTGAGCAATGTCCACCAGCTGTGGTTCAAGTTCTTGCCGGTGATTCACTCCGCGCACTTCGCCAAGACTGTCGCCTTCCATGCGAATTGCTACGCGCGGTTCAGAATATGTTCCATTTGATCCTTTAGAATAGTAAATATAAAAATCACCACCTTCGAGATGTTGTTTGGCACTTCCTGTGGCTGTGCACCAACCAGTTCCTTTGTCTTTAAGGTCATTTTCCAAAATTCGATAGTCTCCGCCTTGGTCATATTTTTTCCATTCTCCCTCAATCGTTTCACGATTCAATCTTCCTGTCGTTTCTATGGTTGCAAAAGCATAGAGTTTTGCAAAATCTTTTACATTGATAAGTTTTTCGATTGTCTGTCGTTTTTCTTGGAGTTTTACTTTTTCTTCTTCTGTTTGATTTTCTTGCGGCTGGAATTCTTTTTCGTCAATTCCCTCATCAAGTTTTTTATACACCCAACCAAGTGCTTCATGATTTAGTTCTGGAAAAGGTGCGACCGTGTTTTTCCCACGCTTTGAATAGTCGATTCCTTCATCATTAAGCATTCCCATTTTTTCCAAACTTCTCATAACGAAATATCGAAACCACATCGGATGCTGGGAATCATTTTGTTTCAATTCATCCAGCCACGCGGAAAGTGTCTTTTTTTGAATTTCAGCTTTTTCTCTGACGAGTGGTTTGTATTTTTCAATGATTTCCTGAGTTGATCCAAGTTTTTGGACTTCAGCTTGTTGACCACGCTCAATTGCGATGCGTTTTTCAGATTCATAGAGTCCATTTGCAATTCTTTCAAGTGTTTCTGGATTTTCTATGTTTAAGGTAAAGCGATTTAGAATTTTTTGTTTGAGAAGTTCAAAGCCACGATCATTGTCAACGATTTTTTCAATTCGTTTCATATATGCATCAACACGATCCTGTTTGTTTTCAGGACCTCTTTCTCTTTCTTCTTTTGGAAGTTTTTTGTTCTCTCTGATATTTTTATCCACTGCACGCTCAACTGGTTGGCTACCAGCCAAATCTGGATATTTTTGTGGAAGAAAATGTTTTTCCATATGATAAGATTATATCATAAAATATCAATCTTTGAAAACAAAACTACAATTGGTTTTAAGCAAGAAAAAGCGGCTCCCACAAATATATTGTGGGAGCCGCGAGACAAGGAGATCGGCAGCGGGCGGACACGCCAGCAAAGATTTCGCCATAGGCGGCCACTCCATTAGGCGAAGCTTGCTGGGAAGACGGCCATACCCCGTACGCGACATCCATAATGCGCGCCGAAGGTATTCCATAATCATCATTATAAATTCTTACAACGAAATGAACTGGAGCTCCTTTTTCGTGCTGTATTTCAATTCCTATACTGTTAACCCTGAGGTCTGCAGCAGCTATTGCGGAAGCCATTGCAACAGCAGATATCGAACAACGAGTAAAAGTTAGCATACCGCAGCCCTCCTTTCATCAAATTTTTCCAAATAACTATTACCATTAAAGCAAGTGGTGTTGATTTTGTCAACCCCGAGTCTACTCCAATGCAACATGAGCTTGAAATGAATACCCATTCTAACGCAAGATGAGCTTGAAGGGGCTAAATCTGCTAAGATATGGGGTAATTCGTAAGCCAGTACCCTATGACAGTTAATATGGA
>Ga0209212_1000060_pt1 | contig 214440 bp, 190 predicted proteins | sample RifGroC2_FD_183996 | JGI IMG/M metagenome (GOLD analysis project Ga0209212, IMG submission 183996) | Groundwater microbial communities from Rifle, Colorado, USA - Groundwater C2 (SPAdes) (version 2) | ecosystem: Environmental > Aquatic > Deep subsurface > Groundwater | place: Rifle, Colorado...
TTGCCATAAATATAACATATTTATTCAGTTAATACATTATACTTATATATTTTCCGGAGAAAAAAAGAAATATATCAGTAATTTTAGCAACAAATACAATGTGTCAACAGTTTAAAGACTGTATTCCGCTTAACTTAATGGCAGTGCCCCCCGGCCCCTCCCATCAAGGGAGGGGGGAGTTTTAACCAGCGGAAGATTGACGCTAATTAGGAAAGAAAAAGGCAAAGAACGTAGAAAAGCGCAGGCTCCAGATGGAAGAAGCTGCAGCCAGGCGTATGAAAAGACCTCAGCTTAGAGCTCGGCTCGGCAGCACCGTTAATTCTTGCACTCCCTCCTCTCAAAACGCGCAGGAAGACCCTGTGCCGCAGAACACCTTACACAAACTTACCAGCTCGGCCGCCGTTCACTGGAGCTGTCGTTTCGTAATTGCCATGGACTTGAAAAGGGACTGATGGTATACCATTAGATATTCACAAGACACCCAGCAATAAGGAACTACAGATGTACTCACGAACAGCGGCAGACATACCATCTGCACTATGGAAGCAATACCGTCCATTCAAGTCTGTTGCCGAGGAAGGTTCTCCAGTCACCGCAGAAAGCGCCAAGGCAGTGGCATCTGCAATAGCCAGTCAGCTCAAGGGCCGTTTTGGTGCGACCAAAGTGGTGCTCTTCGGCTCGCTTGCCAGGGATGATGTTGATAGGTGGTCCGATATCGACCTCGCTGTGTGGGGGATCTCTCCCTGTAATTATTACTGCGCTGTCGCTTTTGCCACCGGCTTTGATCATTCTTTCAAGGTCGACTTGGTGGATGCCGAGGATTGCTCAGAATCGTTGCGGAAGCTCTTGGAGACGGAAGGCATCGATCTATGAGTAAGCCTGGCAACCTACTTCAGCCAAAATTCATCAGCACTGGCCGAACGACCTCCCCCCTCGTCGGTATGCGGAGGAGGTGCACGTGACGAAGAACGAGTATCAACCTCCCTACACCATAACCTCGGCTATACTGAACCTGGTCGCTAATATCAGTGAGGCTATCGGACGCTTGACCGTACTAACCGATCAGGCGAAGGCGCTGCGGTTGCGACGCGTCAACAGAATCCGCACCATTCAAGGCTCACTGGCCATAGAAGGGAACACGCTCAGCGAGGCCCAGATTACCGCGATCCTGGATGGCAGACGCGTCATCGCACCTCCCCGGGAGGTGCAAGAGGTCCGCAACGCTCTTGCCGCCTATGATCGTTTCGAGAAGTGGCGGCCGGACCTTGAAACTGAATTGCTCGAAGCACATCGCGTACTGATGACTGGGCTAATCGATGATGCCGGTTTTTATCGGCGCGGCGGCGTGGGGGTAATGGCGGGCAGTCAGGTAATTCACGTGGCTCCTCCGGCGGACCGGGTACCGGCGTTGGTGGGTGTTCTCCTCCGCTGGCTGATCGCCAGCGATGCGCATCCGCTGATAACCAGCTCGGTCTTTCACTACGAGTTCGAGTTCATTCACCCCTTTACTGACGGTAATGGGCGGATGGGACGACTATGGCAGAGTCTGATTCTTGCCCGCTGGAATCTCTTGTTCGCCGATATTCCAGTGGAAAGCCTCGTTTTTGAACATCAAGCCGAGTATTATCAGGCGTTGCAGGAGAGCACCAACCAGACCGATTGCGCACCGTTTATCGAGTTCATGCTCAGGATGGTCCTGGATGCGGTAACCACTGCCGCCCCCCAAGTTGCCCCCCAAGTCACCCCTCAAGTCAGCCAATTGCTTGGAGTGCTAGAAGGTGACATGGGGCGTGAGGCTCTGCAAAGCGCCCTATGTTTGCAGGATCGCAAGTCGTTCAGCGAGCGTTACCTCAGGCCTGCTCTGGCGGAAGCGTTGATTGAAATGACGATTCCCGACAAGCCCAACAGCCGCTTACAGAAATACCGGCTGACCGACAAGGGCCGCCAGTGGCTGCAGCAGCGGGGCGAGGGCTAACGCGCCACAACCTGGGGGACACCACTGGGTGGGGCGGGCGTCCCGGTGCTGGTGCACCGAACTGAGCGCTGCCCTTACACAACTTACCAGCGCCCGCCTCCCAAATTTACCATCCCTTCCAAGCCCTACCTCGCAGGATCATTCAGCCGATAGCGCCGCCAGTATCTCGCGCAGGTGGTCGATGTGGAACTGGACGTGGTATTCGCCCAGACCGTCGATCATCCCTTCGAGAGTTGGGTACTCGCCCAGCGGCGAATCTTTCAGCTTCGGTATGCGTGCTTTTCGTCCCAGCTGTTCTTCGCTGAGCTCGGCGACAAGGTTGGCGACTCGCTCGTAATTCTTCTCGCACTCCGCGACAAGTTCGGCAAAGCTCATGCGAGCTCGATTTTCGGTAAAAAACGGGTTCTCGGTATCAAGATCTATGGTGGGGATATCGCTGTCGAGGAAAGCCCTGAGGATTGGCAGGTGTCCCGTTCCTTCCGGCCCGCTCAGGTGAGAAAGAATCTGCTTGGGTGACCACCTGTCCTTCGGAGCGCGCGAGGCCAAGTTCTCGTCCACGCCCTGGCATACCTGTTTCAGCCCCTGAACCTTCTGCCGGATATCTTGCGCCAACTGGTTTCCACGTGACGTTGCCATGGTGTGTCCTCCTTGTGCTGCTCATCTGCTTTCCCCTATTTTACCTCAGTCCCCGGCATAGTCAGCATCAAACGGCTTATAACCTGCCGGCTTACAACCGTCCCGCCGGCCCCTCTCGCAACTTCCCGACGCCGCCCCCTTGACAGCCGCCAGAGAAGTTATAAAATGCACTAATTATTCGCCTGGCGGCCACCCGGCTTCTCACCTCAGCCGACGGGTATCCGAGTCGGTACTCCAGGTAATTTGACGCGAGCGGTTAAGACGTCGCAGGCAGGGATGACCCTGAAAGGGAGGAGATGCAAATAAAGCGGCTGATCACGGACGAGAAGCACTAACCACAGCAGCGCATCCGGCTATTCTTTGAGGAGGACCGAGCTATGTTTGCAGTCGAAATATTTCTCATGAACTTTGCAAAGATGGGGTACACCGAATTGATCCCTTGGCTTCTGGACACCGCCACCCTGCAGGAGGCGCATCCCTTCCACCGCGCCAACTGGCCCGACTGGGTGCCGGGGGCGAGCAAGTTCAGGGAGCATGCGGAGATACTGTCCGTCGCGGTAAAGGCCGCGGAAAACAAGGATCGGGAGAAGACCAAGGAGCGCGATCAGAAGCACGCGGATACCTTGTTGTCCGTCAACCTGAACGCCAACTACATCGTCATGAGGTGGCATCACGAGAAGAACGAGAGCTTGCTCCACAATGCTGGATACGTGCTCAAGGAAAAGACGAAGAAGAGCTACGGACGCAGTTCGATAAGCAATAGGCCGTTGGATCTTAAGTTGAAGAACGGCCCGGATCCAGGTTCGGTGACCGTCAAATTCGAGAAAGACCCGGCTGCAGGTCTTTACCAACTGCAGATTTGCAAGGGAGTACCGGTAGGCGAGGAATCGTGGGGAGAGCAAGGGTTGCATAAGAGTTGCCGGTTCGTGGTAATCGATTTGGACCGGGCGAGTTGGTACTACTTCAGGGGTAGGAGTCATGGAGACAATGAGACCAGCCCCTGGAGCGCCCCGGTAGGTATTGTCGTAGTGTAGCGTCCGCCAAGAGAACGACAGAGGGCCGGCCCCGTGAACGGTATGAGTTTCAGGAAGACATACCCATAAATGGAGCCGGCCTTACCTCTTCCTCCTCCCAAATCAATCCCCCCGCAAACTCGCATCAACTGTCCGAGTGCATTTGGCGCTCCTGAGGGAGCCAATTTCGTTCGGCAAGGCCCACCACCTTATCAATCATTCGTCGACTACAGATTCCAACTCCCGTCAAAAATCCGATCTGAGCGGAGAATATAACTTCCAGTCAGAGAATCGAATTTCCCGAGCGGAGAACGAAACTTTCATTTCAAATGTTCCGATCTCCTGAACGGAGAATAGAACTTCCAACCAAAAGATGCGATCTCCCGAGCGGGGAATGAAACTTTCGATCAAAAGATCGGATCTTCCGAGCGGAGAATGGAACTTTCGATCAAAAGATCGGATCTTCCGAGCGGAGAATGGAACTTTCGATCAAAAGATCGGATCTTCCGAGCGGAGAATGGAACTTTCGATCAAAAGATCCGATCTCCCGAGCGGAGAATGGAACTTTCGATCAAAAGATCCGATCTCCCGAGCGGAGAATGGAACTTTTGATCAAAAGATCCGATCTCCCGAGCGGAGAATGGAACTTTCAATCAAAAGATCCGATCTCCCGAGCGGAGAATAGAACTTTCAATCAAAAGATCCGATCTTCCCAGCGCACCTAAGCCTGGCGAGGCCTACCTTCGAATACGTCTACGATTTCGGCGACGACTGGCGGCATAAAGTCGAGTTGGAGGCGGTTCTGCCCGCCGAGCCTAAAGCAACCTATCCCTGCTGCATCAAGGGGAAGAGGGCCTGCCCGCCCGAAGACTGCGGCGGCCCGTGGGGATATGAGGAGCTTTTGCAGATCCTGGGCGATCCAGCGCATGTGGGATATGAGGATATGAAGGCATGGGTTGAGTCGATGAAGGAGGGCACCTTCGATCCCAGAAACATTCGGCATAGGAAAAGGGGACAAGCTGGTAGCCTGTCCCCTTTTGTTTCCTCCGTAGACGCTTGTCAGGATGCTGTCCGTACGATATGACGGCTCCATCACCTCCAAGAGGAGAATCCGATGTCCCCTGTGGCTATTCCGAAAACGGAGAGAATCGACGTAAGGGCGAACTTGCCTGTTAAGCAGTTGTTGTGGTCATCCGGCTGTGGGGATTTGAGTCGAGTCTGACCGATCCTTATCACCTCTTCCTTCTGTTGAAGGATCTGGAAAAGATCCTGAAGCCGTAGTCCAACTCGCCCCGATGCTCTTTTGAGCACAGGATTCACGGTTACCCACGAACGGAGAAGGCCCAACAGGGTAAAATTGCCGCTGGTAGCGCCTCCCGATTTCAATGTCGCCAACGCTGGCCCGAGAATTTAATCGGGGTCCCTGGGCTGATAACAGTCGGGCGGAAACATCTCGTACCACTCGAAATCGGCTTCGAGATCCGGCGTGATTATCTTCAGATGGAGGGTGTCGGAGCCACTGCCGTATTCGCAGTAGTACCATGTGCTGGGGGTTGAGGTCCAGATCATCCTGCCAAGGCTGAAACCTTTGCTCCGTCTCCCCTCGTTTATGTGTCGGAAATAACCTCTGCCGTCATGATCCTTCACCAGGACCCAACCTGATTGAGGAGCAAATCCGATGATATTAGCGCGATACAGCATGCGGTTGCAAAAGTGTTCCCCCAACTTTTCCTGGAATCGCATCTTTTGGTCGTAGGCACATACCGCGTCTGTGAGCGACATGTAGATCCGGCCATCTACCGCGTTTGTCGCCATGACCTGCGCCTCATCATCCGTGAGACAGCGCTGGTAGGCAAGATTATGGTTGAAAAAGGCTTCTCCGTAGCTGGTCCCCAGCAGGAACCCATCCGGATTGGACCCGATCCTTTCGACGCTGGAGATATATTCACTCCTTGATTTTGTGATGCGGGAGTTTTGATCGAGCCCGAGTTTGATGCATTTGGCAGCGCGCAATTCGAAGCGGTCACTGACGAAAAGATAGTACTCGCAATCTTTGGTGCTGGACATGAAGGCGCCGAGTATCTCATCGTTTGCGTGCAGCGTAAACGTCTCAAACGCGGGGAACATGGCCGTGAAGCGACTGTCGGTATCCGAAAGCCTCGACCGTATCATGAGGTCCTCGCTTCCCCGGTCGATGAACAGGAAGCTATCCGAATCGGGGAGGGAGTCGCAAAGCTCCAACTCCCTGAAAAGGATCGAATGGAATTTCATGGCCGACATCCTGGCAAAATCGATCAGAATTATCGTCTCTGCATTCTCCCGCAGGAGGACCTGGCGGGTGTTGCTCCCCATCACGGTCAATGCCCCCTTCTCCCCGGCAAGATCGAGAGGGAGCTCCTCCGACAGCACAAGGGTCAGCGGATGCGCATCGATCCGAAACAGTGCCTGCACCTCCGCTTCAATCTCGGCAACAACCGCGTTGTCGCCGATCCTTTCCCGCAGCCAGGCGGCTTTTTCGCCGATGCCAAGGAGTAACGCCTCGCGGTATTGCGGTATGGGGATCTCGACGCCGACGACCGGCTTCAACCGATCGAGCCTATCTGCCATTTCGCGGCAGTAACCGGCGCGCTCTCCGGAGGGGAGGATATTCATCATGTTCCGTATGCGTCCGAAGGCCCTGACGGCGTCGGCGTAGCACGACTCCTCCCGGCCCAGAAGCCGGCGGATTTCCTCCCGCACCTTTCCCTGTTCATAATATTGCAGTTCCCGGTACGCGACATCGAAGGCGGCATATTTCTCGAAGGACTCCTTAAGGTCATCCACGATCCGGAAACAGCCATCCCTGCTGCCGGCATCAAGATCCTCCATGACCTTTACGAACTCCAGCCAGCGCACCTTCGCCTCGCGGTGGGAGAGGCGGTCAAGGCGCTCGTTGCGGTGCAGTACCGTGAAATACGGCGACAGCGAGTAGACCCTTTCCAGATCCGGTGAGAGACCTTTGCCACCGGAAAGCGACCTCAGGATCTCGAAGCATTCGGGCCAGTCAGCCCGGTTGAGGCGGCCGTGCAGTTCCTCCACCAGGCTTCTCGTCTGGTCGCTCTTTTGACGCTCCTTTTCGGTGGCGATCAGGGCGCTGATCTTCTCCCTGTTCCCCTTGTCTTTTTCCAGCAGTTGAGCGAGTACGCGGAGGCGCTCGACACTGTCTCGGGCTTGCTCGAGGTCCCCCCAAAGTGAATCGAGGCGGCTGCGCAGTTTCATGTTTTCGATCCGCGCGAGAAGCTCGCCTGCCTCGCGAAACTTCGGGCACTGCTGCAGGGCCAGGTTGGCAAGTGACTCCGCGGAGGCGACATCGCCAACCTCCATGGCGACCACGGCGCGTTGCAGGAGGGGCCGGACCTCGGCCAGCATGGCTGCCTCGATATCGGCGCGCAGCGTGATAAAAGCGGTCACGGACCCCTCACAGCGGTCCGCCAGGTTGAGCAGGTGAAGGGCGCAGGAATGGTTGCCGTCCTTGAAGGCGAGGCCGGCCCAGTCGTACAGGGCTTCCTTGCCCACCTCTTCGGGATGCATGGAATCGAAGATGGCCCGTGCCTCGGCCAGGTCGCCGTTTCTGTAATAGGTGCAGGCCAGCAGTTCCCGAACCGCCTTCTCCTTGAGAAACTGCCTGGGCTGGCAAGCCAGCAGCTCAATGGCCGGGCCGAAAAGTCCCATGTCGCCGGAAAGCATTCGGGCCGCCTTCACCAAGTCGGGAATTTCCTTGCGGTCTTTGATCCGAATATCTGCCAGTATTTCCTCGGCTTCGGCATACTCGTAGCTTCCGAGGCGCTGGTCGGCCCTGGCGAGCGCCGTTTTCGTGTCGATGACACCGCCTGAGGGCGAGGTACGGGTTTTGGCGCGTGGGCCGGAAGGTGCGGCGGCCGGGAGCTGCGGGGATGAAACCGCATCCAGTGCTTCGAGCGACAGCCTCCTCAGGTCAGCGTGGCAGGCGTCCACGGAGGGGAGGAAAAGGTGTTTGATGAGCACGATCTCCTGGGAGATGGGATGGGGGGTGAGGGTGAAGCACGCCCCGTAGTTTTCCAGTAATGCACTTTGAAGGCGGCTCTTCAGGTCGTAGGCGCGCTCCCGGTCCGACTGAGACAGCATCAGGCTGGTGGGATTGACCGACTTGATCAAGGATATGATCTCTTGGCTAGACGGAGTTTCCGCCGAAGCGAGGAGTTGGAGCGCGCTCTGCGCATGCTGTTCCCAATTCATAGGGTGTATGACTCCTTTTCTCGTTTGGGGCATAGAATCCCGTAGACCAGGAGGGAGGCTGCGGGATCTGCAGGAGTGCAATTGCGGAAGGTCGACGAGGTTGTCTGGCCCTCACGGGACCGTACCGCTGTCTGTTCCAGGATACGCTGGGCGCGAAGGGACAGTGCCATGGACAGGTGTTCCGGTATGGTTATTCTGTCATGGTACGGGCTGCCTGTAAATCTGTGGGTGTGCCTGTGGTGCAGGAGATTTCATTGTATTGAATGTGGCTAATATATCAACCCTGCTGGCACAAATAACAGGCGGCCACCTTATGATAATGCCATAGGTGATGCACCTGATGTCTCCTCGTGTCGGCGCCAGTCCTCCCTCGCGGAGCTTTTCAGGATCTGCCGCAACAAGAGTGGCGAACTCATCGACCGTGCTTGCCAGGGTTCTGCCGGAAGCAGTCCCGGTCGATCTGCAGACGAAGACGGTGTCGACGATCGAAGAACCGGTGCCGCTGATGTGAACGATAGAGGGCGCCCATCTCGGCCGGACAGGGAAGGGAAGGGAAGCGGACGTGTGCAGTGGCTGAGCCGCACTTGAGACAGCTGGTGCGATAGAGGGCGCCCATGCCTTCCTCAAGGGATACGGCCAACCGGTTAGCAACTTTTCTATATTCAGGGAGATTCAGGTGTTCTATCTCCCGGCTGACGATCCAGTATGCCATGGGGTTGATATCGTAGCCGGCCACATCGCAGCCGATGCGGTTTGCCTCGATGAGCGGCGTTCCGCCACCCATGAACGGGTCGGCAATGGTGATCCCCTTCAGGTCGTTGGCCGCCTGCCTCATCCCATCTTGACATCCGCTGCAATTGATAATATTTTAGCACTCATTAATTGGCCGCAGTTGCGACCATTCACGAGGCAGAACACGCCTGTCCTGGTGATAAGGGAAAATAGGGATGCCGCCAAAAAAACAGGTCTACCAGTTCAAAGTCACGCTGAAGGACGTTAAGCCGCCGATCTGGAGAAGGATCCAGGTGCCGAGCACCTATTCCTTCTGGGATCTGCATGTTGCCATTCAGGATGCCATGGGCTGGCTTGACTACCATCTGCACGAGTTTCGGATCAAGGACGTCAACGGGCAGATGCTGAGCTTCGGCATTCCAGGTGAAGAGTTCGACGACGACGATGACATTCTGCCTGGCTGGAAACATAAGATCTCCAAGTACCTAAGCCTGGCGAGGCCTGCCTTCGAATACGTCTACGATTTCAGCGACGACTGGCGCCATAAAGTTGAGTTGGAGGCAGTTCTGCCCGCTGAGCCTAAAGCAACCTATCCCTGCTGCATCAAGGGGAGGAGGGCCTGCCCGCCCGAAGACTGCGGCGGCCCGTGGGGATATGAGGAGCTTTTGCAGGTACTGGGCGATCCCGCGCATGTGGGGTATGAGGATATGAAGGCATGGGTTGAGTCGATGAAGGAGGGCCCCTTCGACCCCGAAGCTTTCGACCCGTCATCTGTCGAATTCTGGAATCCGAAGGAGAGGTTTGATCTGGCATTTGGAGATACTTGAAACTTAACCGAAACGTTTTGGGCAAGGTCCAGCTCTGACCCCAGGATGTCCTTCATGACTTCCTTTCTCAGAATACAGTTCTCGAAGTTCCACCGTAGCGACTTTTCACCGTTGCCAGAAGGTTGGAATGCTTTGGTGATTTTTTTAGCATGGGCAACTCCTGCGGCTCTCGTCGTTACACTCACTCGTTGGCGTGGTCGCTTTACGAGCGTGAGGTATCTAGATTCAGCGATTGCTGAAGGCATTGGTCCACACCTTTGGAATGTAGTCGGCACCCTCGGGATTGTTCTCTTTGGGATGCTCATCCTCCAGCCACGGTCAAGGTGGATTGCAGTCGCAGCCAACAACGTTCTGATTAATACCTTTGCTATCGGTGCTCTTACCTTCGGACTATTGTTCGGGCAGTGGTCGAATGCTTTTGCTACTGCGAACCTCCAGCGGTGGCAAATATGGGCGAATGGTGCCGGATTCGGCGTTCTGTTCTCCATGGTGCTCTAGTGGCGGTATCTGTTCTCCTCCTTTTGATGGAACCGTAATTCTCTCAGTGAATATCGGGGTGGATCCGGGGCATGTGTCTGGGGTCAAAAAGCGGCTCTCAGTCCCTGCGGTAGAGCAGGATAGGGGATCAGCGAGCAACGAGATCTGTCTACGCTTTCTCCTGCCACACCTTGAATTCCGCCGGCCGCAGGCGGAACCGGGCGATATTCCCTTCGTGTAAGCCCCTCAATTCTGCCTGCACCAGAGTTATGAACTTTTGGCGGTCACCTTCCGGAATCTGTTTGGTGGTCCACGCATTGACAAATTCCTGAGTCCCTGCAGCAGGGTTTAGGACAACGTAGCGGATTACCTCGGTCAAGGCGGAGCGATATTTCAGGCGGAACGGGTCCGGTTCCCCCAACTCTTCCCTGGCGCTCAGGTAGCGTTTGACCGACCGCTCGTACCCCCAGACAAAGATGTCACGCAACAGTTCAATGCGGTTCAACTCGTAAACCCCAAGAATCCCCTCGACGTAGGCACGTTTTGGCACGTCGATGAAGGAGAGTGGACAGAGGTTGTTTCCGATGAGGGGTATGTTAGCCGTGAGGCGTGCCACCCGTTTGTTGACATCCTCGAACGGTTGCAGATAGGAGAGATGCACCAAAGCGAAGAACGATTGCTCAAAGGGGTCGGTAATGGCAGCCGCAGTATCGAGAACCCGCTGAAAATATTCGTCAAGAAGTTGCGGGGTGGACAGCGGGGTGTAGACCGACCCGCCGATGCCGACGGCGATCTGACGCAGCAATCCGCAGGCCTCCGGGTTGGGAAGGAGGTTGTCAGACAGTAGCGCGTGGAGGTTCAGGATGGAATACCTGTTGAATCCAACCTCATCGGCCGACTCCACAAGAAACTCGATGGCCTGCTTGTGATTCAGGATCATCTGGGTTTCCAGCGCATTCTTCCCCTCTGCCGCTTGGCCGAAAGAGATCAGGCGCTCCGTTTCCAGTAAGGAGTAGGTATTGCCTTCAAGATAGCTGGACGCCCAGGAAAGGTCAATGAGCAACCTTCCCATCACTTGTCGGGCCACGGTGCCGGCGGGCAAGACCCCTTGGTGGGAGCGGCCGATTTGATGCAAATGGGAGCGGATGGCGTCGTCAAGATATGGTCCCGACTGGGGATAGGAGAGGAGAAGGTCGCGTTTATAGCCGACCGGTTCGCGACGTTGAATCGGCTGGCTGACATAACTGCGGACTTCGTGTCCGGCCTCGGAGAGGGGAATGAGCGATTCTCCCGGTTCCGTGATCTCGGCCGGCTCTGGCACAAGTGGCCAATAAACGCGTCCCTTGAATACTCCAGTGGCGCGAATGCGGTTGCTTTCGATGAGAACACTAAGACGGCGCAACAGGGAACGCCGATTCAAAACCATTCCTGCTACGGAAAGGGCCTTCTCCAGGTCGGTTATACCGACTCCCTGTGGATACGACGCAATCTGTTGCTCGATCTGCCTCAGTTCGTGTTCTGCATTATGTTTCGGCACAAGACACCCTTTCTGTCGCGAAATATCTTTCGTGACAACAATATACTCTGTTTGTCACGAAAATCAATATTTGCGACATTACCTTTGCGCTCTGCCGCTGCCCAACATCTTTAGCTTCCTAGAGAATTGCAGAATAGCAGGCTGCTGTTCAGAGATGTGGGACAAGACGGAAGGAGAGCTGAGTTGGCAGGGGGCTGCGGAGGGAAAATAGCCCTGCTGTCCACTATGGGGGCTCTTTTGGCGCCAGCTGGTTGTACGCCAAACTGTACACCAAATTTTGGCGAACATGGTAAAGAAGGTTGACATGGTAAGCGCAGCTGTGGTAGGTAACTTTATAATATCACTGTAAGTTACTGGATTGAAAGGCTTCAGTCAAGACTGTTGAAATTCGTTATCCGGGTTTACTCTGATGGCAGATTCTGATCTTTCTTTGTAATTCGCTCGACCTGCTCGCCATGACGCACGACAAGAACAGTTCCTGTTTGAGCAGCAATCTGGCGCGCACGCTTTGCTGCGCGGCGAATTGCAGTAAAGGAACTGGCCATGTCAGGATCTTTTGCCTGCTCTATCGCCTTCTGATTCATAACTTTTCACTTCAATCTATAAGTTGAGGCTCATCTCCCGCGTTATCCATGAATCTGCTCGAGCATTAACCTGCCAGGCTTAATCGCCTGGGTCCTTTTTTGTTAGTCCTGACGCAGGTTACATTGACGCAGTTAGATGCTTACATTGCTTCTATAATCCCTCGCCCTACCGCATACCATTACAGAGGATTTCGCCAGCGTTTCGGGGGGGCGTGGTGGTAAAACTTGGTCGGGGGTGGGGTGCAGATCGGAAATGTCGGCCGCAATCTGTCGGAATATGCAGAAACTATTGATTATTGATACAGCCATGATATGATCGATCATGGCTGACCAGAAGACCATCGACGAAAGATGCATGCTCTCCCGGAAAAAGGGAAACGGACAGATCCGTCGCGAAGTGTGGACCGACGAAGACAGGAAAGTTGTCCGCTATAACTTGGCGTACATCAACCATGCGGTTTATCCTGGAGATAATGGCCGCGTCGTGGGGTATGACAATAATCACGGATCCCACCACAGGCACTTCAGGGGCGAAATGGAGCCGGTAGTTTTCTCGTCTATGGAGGAACTAGAGGAGCGGTTCTGCCAAGATTGGAACAATTTGCTGCCAAAGAAGAAGTGCCCAACGAGGATCTGAAATGTTGAAAGTGACTATAACAACCGGAAGTGTTGAAGAGTTTTTTGCGCGAGGTAAGACGCTTGCTCGAAAAATTGATATTGGTGAAACCATAGAACCTAGCACTTTCATAATGTTTGAAGATCCAGAAGATATTTTAGAGATCGTCACAAAAGCAAGGATATCTTTATTTAGAGCTGTGAAAAAGGAACCCGGTTCAATCACTGATATCGCACTGCGCTTGCACCGAGATAGAAGTGCAGTAAAGCGTGATGTTGATGTACTTGTTGGGGCTGGTCTTATTCAAATCTACGACGTACCTCATCATGGCCATGGTCGGAAGAAATATTTAAAAGCAGCAGCAGAAGAATTTCAACTACTAGCTCAAGTCGGATAACATTCTTCGGTGACGGCCTTGTCGGCTGCAGGGCGGGCTTGGGCCTCATAGGTCACAACTCGACAGCGTTCCCTCCCCCCTCATAAGCTTCCAGCTCCCGTCCCTCTCCCCCCCGTATCCCGCTCATCGCCATATCGAAACTGAACATGAAGTGGCGTCACTTCGCATAATAGGGGAGAAGAGGGGGCCCCGTTCGTGCGCTTGTCCTGGAGAAACGCACAATCGCAAGGGCGTTATATGCCCCTTGACCCATTGGTCCGACCCCAAATCGGCGTTCGGGTAAGAGGGCCGGACTTAGTGCAGTGTGTCTGAGATTTTCTTTCCGTCCAGGGTACGGACATCAAACTCGGCAGGCTGCATGGTGACGCCAAGGATACTGCTCAGGTTGTTGACAGTAGCACCGCGTAGGGGGCATTTTCCTTCGCCGCGTGTGACAGCGATTCTGCACCGAATGTGGTATCGAACTTCGAAAGGCGGTGGAGAAAGCCTTCCTGCTCGGGTGGTGCCCCTTTTTTCAGGTACTGAACATGGTCGATTGGACTTGGCTGTTTTTGACTTTTCAAAGAACTATGGCCCCTTGAGCGGTGGAGTCACAACGCTCAAGAGTAACTACAAGGAACTCAAAGGCGTCCCCCCTCCCCACCCAGCCAACGGCAGTCCGATGCCGAGTCTGTCCGGATTACCTGGCATATTTCAAAGCGATAAAATAAGACAATTCAAATTCATGTTTTTTTGACATTTAAGCATAAGCTGCTTCAATTGGAGCATCGCAAATCATCTCAGGCTTTGGCACGGCCCAGGGGGGTGAGATAAACCCTGATGCGTTAAGATACTACGCCATTTGACTGTAGAAGGTGAATCCAACAAGGCATAAGGAGCAGACATGAGCAAGAACTCTTGGCTGGGCGCCCTGGCGGCGACAGGTATCCTGCTGGCATTAATCATGGCAAGCTGCGGTGACGGTGGCGGTGACGGCGATACGGCGCCGGCCGTCGATGCGCCCCGGGCAAATGCCCTACAGATGGTCGACGCGGGGAAGCAGACCTTCCGCTTCGATACCTTTGGCGACGAGGCCTTTTGGGGGGACACCCTCAAACTGCACCAGGGGATCGAAGGGAGTGGTTTCGTCGGCGGTGTAGGACCTGGGGTCAGCCCGAAGACTGCCCTCGCCGTGGGTCTCAAGGTCGATGTTGACGCCCTCCCTCAGGACCTGGTAGCCCAGTTGAAAAACGGCACCCTCAATCTTGACCTCCCGGCCAACACGCTGGCCCTTATCAAGCTGAACGCGGTCCTCGGCATAACAGGATTCTTCAACCCGGACGGCAGCATGAAGTCGATCGGCATCCAGTGCGCCTTCTGTCACTCCACGGTCGACGACTCGCTCGCCCCCGGCATAGGTCACCGCCTTGACGGCTGGGCCAACCGGGATCTCAACGTGGGGGCGATCGTGAATCTCTCCCCGGACCTCAGTGCCGTGGCGGCCCTGCTGAGGGTCGACGAGGCGACGGTGCGAGCCGTCCTGAACGGCTGGGGGCCGGGGAGGTTCGATGCCCAGCTCTTTCTGGACGGCAAGGCCGCCAAGCCCGGCGGGTTGCCGGGGTCGGCGGCCATCCTGATCCCTCCCGCTTTCGGCCTGGCGGGGGTGAACCTCCATACCTCGACCGGTTGGGGCTCGGTCACCTACTGGAACGCCTTCGTCGCCAACGTGGAGATGCACGGCAAGGGGACCTTCTTCGATCCGCGCCTGAACGACCCGGTCAAATTCCCGGTCGCAGCCCAGGCAGGCTCCGGCAATATCCGGCAGAGCAGCCCCGAGGCGGACCTGATCACCCCGAAACTGGCCGCTCTCCAGTTCTACCAGCTTGCCATCCCGGCGCCGCCGGCACCGGCGGGTTCCTTCGATCAAGCAGCCGCCGGGCGCGGGAAGGTGCTGTTCGACGGCAAGGCGAAATGCGCCACCTGTCATGTGCCGCCCCTGTTTACCGAGCCGGGATGGAACATGCACACGCCGGCCGAAATCGGCCTGACTGCGGCAAACGACGACTTTCAGGCACAAAGGTCCCCCGACGAGCGCTACCGGACCACCCCTCTCAAGGGGCTCTGGACTCATACCAAGGGAGGCTTTTACCATGACGGACGCTTCGCCACGCTGCTGGATGTGGTAAACCATTACAACGCCAACCTGCCGGGAGGAGCTTTGGGACTCAGCCCCGCGGAAGCGGGCGATCTGGTCGAGTACCTGAAGTCTCTGTAGAGTTGACGTTGATCACCTGATCGCGCAGGGTGAGGTGAAGGTCACTTCTAAAAGTTCAAGGGGGTACCCAAAATGGGTAAACCCTCAGATTGATGAAAAACCCCGCTTTTGGGGAAGCGGGGTTTTCTTATGTGGCCATCTGGCAAAATTTCAGAGAGCAACTTTTCTCACCCTCGCCTCGGCCTCATCCTTGATACTCAGCACTTCCTGTTGAATCTCGGCCGGCATGGTCTCGATGATTCTCCGCTGTCGCTTCCTCGTCTTTCGGTGTCCGGTCGACGGCCATGGTGAGGTGCACCGGAGAAACGGGGCCTCTTTGACAAGGTTTGCCTCGAACTTAAACTTTGCCGAAGAGTGCCATGGCTTTAGGATCTTTTCCGCACACGTCCGCCAACAGCGAAGGAGAGCCGGGCCAGGCGGCGGTGAGGGTAGGTTGGGTCGACAATGGGGATCCCTTTGTTGCAGGTTACCAGCCCATCGGCCTGGGCTTGGTCAAAGCACTCGTGGGCTGCGTTCCTGAACGTGTCGAAGAAGAAGAGGGTTGAAAGCATGGTGTTGTAGCAGGAAATTCCCAGCACCTCGTGGGGCTGCAACCCGCAGACAAAACCGCCACATGCCACCAGGGCGACAAATGGCGCACTCAACAGCGCCGTATAAAGGATGAGTGTCGCGCGTGCCCGGATTGCTTCCTTCCTCAGCCGTACCCCTGCCCAGGGATCCTCATCGTCATATGCATAATAATCACGTTCGCGCATGGTTCCCCCCTTTGCTTCAGGACGGCAGATTCTCGGTCGGTTTCTTCGAGTCAATTGTACCGGATTTATCGGAAAAAAAGCCGGGTCCGTTAGGCAAATCAGGGGCTCTTCAAATTTCACGCTCATAAGGGGAATCCGGTTCGGGACCCGTCGGGGGATCCGAAAATCGAGGGTTCAGGAGCGGCTACGCCAAGATGTGGTGCAACCGGTCCTCAAACATGGTTAACCGGACCGGGTCCCGGAGGTTTTGCAGATAGACTCCTCCGAGATTTTGAAGCAGGGGAAGAAGACCGTAACGGTGCAGGCAAGAAGCCTTCTGTGCTATTGGGCAATAAAGGAGCCGGGCATGACTGCAGTCGCGGTCGCTAAGCGTGTAGCGAAGAGTATGGAAAAGTCGACTTTTGGGCGTGCTTTGTGGTACGTTATCGCCCTGTTTCTGGATTTTTAAAAGGATACGGACCGACCCGGAAGGATTCAAGGCCCGGATGGAGGCCGCCCCGTGCGGGGTAGTCCATCGAAGTTCTTCGATGGAAATGCGCAAGTCACATCCGCTGGAATCCTCACGCCTTATGTGGAGTAAAGGAGACTAAGGTCATGCCTGAGGACATTCGCTGGAAACAACGCTTCAATAATTATCTTAGGGCGCTGCAGACCCTGACAGAGGCCGTGGAACTGGCTCAAACGCGCGATCTCTCCAATCTTGAAGAGCAAGGGATGATTCAGGGCTTCGAGTTCACGCACGAGTTGGCATGGAATGTCTTGAAGGACTATTTGGAGGAAAAGGGTATAGTGGGCATTATCGGCTCGAAGGACGCTGCAAGGCTAGCCTTCAAAAACGGCCTGATCGATGATGGCGAGGCGTGGATGGACATGATCAAGGCGCGCAATCTCAGCTCCCATACCTACAATCAGGAAACGGCCGATGAGATTGTCGGTGAAATACTTGAGCGATTCTATCCGGCATTTGAACAGTTGTCGCGCAAATTTACCACGCTGGCAATTCAAGTCGAGAGCGATTGATGCGCTACGGATTGAAAGAGCAAACCATCGAAAGCATCTGCCGAGTTTTTGCCCGTCACCCCCTCGTTGAAAAGGCGATGCTCTACGGATCGCGGGCCATGGGCCACTTCAAGCCCGGTTCGGATATTGATTTGACGCTTTTTGGTGAATCCCTGACCTCACTGGAATTGGGCGTAATTGACGAAGAACTGGACGACCTGCTGCTTCCCTACCAGATTGATCTCTCCAATTTTCACCGGATTGAGAATATGGACCTGCGTGAACACATCGAGCGGGTCGGCCTGGTTTTTTATCGGAAGTTTGTGCCCTGAAACGATCGATACCGGTTCAAATCCCCTCTCCCCCGGTGGGAGAGGGTTAGGGAGAGGGGGGAGGGAGGCGGAAAATACCGCCTTACGGCATTTTGATCGACAGCCTGTCCACAGTCAGCTTGCCACTGCGGATCCGCAGGGTTCCTTTCATTACCGTCGGCATTCCGCTCCTGCCGCTGTAATCCTGATTGTAGCCGCCTTTGAAAACGATGCTCTTGCCAAGGTTCGCATTCAAGCTTTCCAGCAATTCCCCGTCGAGCAGCATGATGGTTGTAGCGACGCCGGCAGTCGACGATGCAGCGGCGTAGGCGAGGTACACGGAGTCATATCCGGTGGTGCCGATCCTCGCTTTGGGAGCTTTGTTGAAGGTCGCGCTGACAGACCTTGCCACATTCATGATTACGCTGCAGCTCCCCGTTCCGGAGCAATCCCCCCCCAGCCGGCAAACAGGGAGTCGCTCGATGCCGTCGGCGAAAGCGCGACCGGCGTTTCGTTGCCGAAGTTTGCCGAACATATCCCAATGGTACAGGATATGCCGGAAGGCGAGCTGTTGACCGATCCGCTTCCGGATCCGGATAGCGAGACCTGCAGGGGATTTTCCGGCATGGCGATTGCGATGGTCTGCGTCGCCTGTGGGGCCGGCTTGAAGTTGGCGTTACCCTGCTGACTGGCGGCAATGATGCAACTGCCGACTGTAATGCCGGTGACGGTGCTGCCGCGGCGGCGAAGCTCACGGTGGCCTGGCTGCTGCCGGCAGCGGCGGCAACTCCAGTCGGTGCGCCGAGGACGACACTGGGAATGATAGTAGTGGTGGGGGCAACGGCAATGGAAAAGGGATTTGTTCCGGCCGCCATTGTGGTTCCGGCGGTCAATGCGCCGGTGATCTGATTGATGCTGTAGACCGAGACGTCGCCGGAACCGTTGTTGGCCACGTAGGCGAACTTCCCGGAGGGATCAACGGTAACCGAGATGGGTTGTGATCCGGCCGCCACAGTGGCTCCGCCTGTCAATGCGCCGGTACTCTGGTTGATGTTGAAAACCGAGACGTTGTTGGAGGCGTAATTGGCAACGTAGACGAATCTTCCTGAGGGATCGACAGCAGCCGAGCGTGGATCTAATCCCGCCGGCACCGCGCTTCCCTCCGTGAGTGCACCGGTGAGCTGATTGACGGTGTAAACCGTGACCCTATTGGTTGAGGATATGGGAAGATAAGCGAACCTTCCGGAGGGATCCACGGCAACCTGAAACGGATATTTCCCCGTCGGCAAAGCGGTTCCGACGGTCAATACGCCGGTACCGATTTAAAGCTAGCTGTGGACAGCCCAATCAATAGATGGAAATAATATCCTGATTAGCAACAGCTTCCGCTACCAACAACTCTCTCTCCTTCAAGGGGAGGGTCGGGGTGGGGATGGGGAAGAGGGGGAGGGACGTATAGCGGAAGATCATTGCTGATCAGGTAATCATTAGGGCACGGGGTGCGACAAGCAGTTTTTGCCAAGGCTACGGCTGACAAGTCAAGTTGGAGGTCAGGAGGGGGATGGGTGGATTTCAGCGGGAGATCGGCGCTAATCAGGCAACGGTGATCGTCAACTGTTTGCCGAGCGCCTGGGCGAATTTTCCCGGGGTGGAAAGTTTGATATCTTCGGTGTGATTTTCAATCCGGGAGATGGCAATCCGGGAGATGGCGGTCTTCTTGGTGTCGATCCGCCGTGCTAATGCCTCCCGGGTCAGACCCGCCTCCTCGCGTGCCTGTCGCGGCAGGATGCCAAGCTTGAACTCGTGAAATCCCGTCCCGAGGCTCGAAACTCTTTGCAAATTCGGAGTCGCATTTTTTCTGTCGTCGATGTAGATGCGCAGGTCACCCATTTTTGCTTCATCCTTGCCAAGTACTGCCGTTGGTTAGGTATCTGCCCGCTCCATTTCCCGCTATCCAGTTCCTCCAGTAGGGAAAGCGTCCGGACTATCTTCTGGGTCAGGGCACGGGGTCCTGAAGAGCTAACCGGCCGACCGCTTGCGGGCGGTTCGCGTTGAGCTCGTTGTTAGACGCGACGGTTTTTCAATAAGTCGACCGCTGACGAATTTGTGTAAAACACTAGCAATGAGAGTTTGATACGGCACCCCCTCTTCAAGCGCTCGCGCCTGAATATCCATCAGATCAGGTGAAGCAAGACGGATGTTGACCCGCCTGTCCTTGACAAAGGTTGCTTGAGCAGCAGCTTTGAATATGTCTTTTTCCGCCTTAGAAGTTTTTCGGAGACCAGTTCACCCGCTGTCATAAGCGTCTGATATTTCCTTTTCAAAAGTGTCTACCTTTTACAGGGCGAGCTGTTGATGAACATCTACAGCTCGACGCGCACCATGCCGATCTCATGGCCCTTGCCGTGACCCTTCATGATCCCCCGCCAGACCAAAATCACACGAGCTTCATCCGGCTCAACAATCACCGTGTCGAGCTGCAGGGGGACAAGCTCTTCATCCTGCCGGCAACGAACCGACGCCCGAGCTCTTGCAGCAGGTAAGTCAAACCGGAGAGCACCTTGCGGGGATGCTCCCTCCACCAAGACCTGTTCCGTGCCGGTCAGGTGCGTTGGCGTGCAGAGCCCGGGAGCTGAGGATGAGTAAAAACGCGGGTCAAGGTCCGGCGGCGCAAGCGGGCTTAGATTCTCTCGCCAGTTCTCGTCATAGGTTCCGGCGTAACCGGCGCGCGGTTGCCAGTAGGGCGCGATCATCCCGAACCCTCTCGGCTTGGGCCGCTGACCCGGCTTTTGGATGAGATCCGCGGGATCCTCTATATTCGGTAGCGATAGACCGTCGATGTTTATATCCGACCTGCCGGACACCATGCCGCGCCCCACCGGGTTCTCCAGGCAGAATTCATGACCTGCCGGATCTTTGCAGCTGGTATCTTTGCCCCCGAAGGCATGCTCCCAGGTCAGCGGGATCATTTCAAACGGTGCACCCCTCGAAATGTAAGCAGCCCTCACTCCGCGCTTTATCCATCTCCGTTCTCCAAGGACCCGGGCCTTTTGACAAACCGGCCCCACCGCAAAGATGACATCCACATGCGGCACTCCAATACTCGGCGCCCAGGCGTGCCCGATCAGCACGCAGTCGGTTCCCGGTTTTTCCAGTACGATGTCGGTGTCGTAGCGCAGGCTCGACGAGCCGGGATCGCCATTGTAGGTTGGTGACAGCTGTATCGGCAGCTGTTCGTCAGCAACGGTCAGCTTGCCGTCTTTTTCGATGGACCAGGTCCCTTTCAGGACAATCAGAAGCGTCTCTGCACCTGTGTGGTCCATAAGAAAAAACGGTTCGGCATTGAGTGGCGTGTTGTTGATTAAGTTCATCGCGCTGAGACCTCAGTCCATTACAGGTCGAATACGTTCACCCTTGCCACTGTTATGGTTGTGGTTGCTGAAATCCCAGATGTTTTCAGCCGGGCCTTACTCCTTATTTCTAGTGGATCTTCTTTACCAGTGCATTAGTAGATCAGATATTGGGCATATATGGGCGCGCCATATGTCACTGCCAGGTAAAGGGTGCCGCTCGCCGCCATGAGCTTGAGAACCCAGGGCACGAAACCGTTGCCCGGAATCTCAACCATTTTCTCGATGGTCCAAAGTGCCAGGAAGATACCGGCTATTATCTGGATCGATTTGAGACCGAGAATCGATCCCCCGATGACGCCTGCAAAACAGATGGATAACACGATGGCTTGCATGACGATCCATTTTTGCCGGCTCTTGTACCTATCTGAGCCTGCGATGAGTAGGCCCAGATAGCAGACGAATCCGCCGACGATGAGTGAGCCGGGCTCGAAAGCACGGATTAAGGGATTGGCGACGTTTCCTGCATGGAGGCCCATAAAGAGCGCCGTTATAATAAGACCGGCCGACGTGGCCCGCGCGAGTGCGTCATTATCCTTGAAACCGACGGCATATCCAAACGGGATCACTTCGCCAGCGAAGCCAAGAAGCGACATGAGAGACAGTGCGGCAAAGGCGCCCAACCAGCTGCTCTCGGTGATAAGCGTGGCGGTGCTGAAGGCAGCCAGCATTACGGCGGGGCAGACATACTGTACGTAGAACCTCCCGCGGACGATTGCACCCTTCTTGGCGGCATGCTCATTTTTAAAATAGCGCTTATGGATGACGAGGGTAAGGCCAAGGCCGCCGCCTATCAGGAGGCAGCCGAAGAAGGCCGAGAATTGGTCTTTCACCGTGTATCCAGCGGCTTGCGCCAACAGAATGCCGATCCCGCCGATGTAGGCGCTGATCTCCCAGAGTTCTCTAGGGAAATTGAGCAAGACCACGAGAATGTGCTTACCGATCAGGAGCATGGTGAGAATTGTGAAGACAGCGATCAGACCAAGCCGCAGAAAATTGACACCGGAGAAGAAACTTTTCTCACGCTCCGACGTCGTCATCCTTGGCATCACGCTCGCAGCGTCAATTCCCATGAGAGTTTCTTCCGTGAGGCTGGTCGGAAGGCCCGGGTTAAGGCGGGCCATGATCCGTCCTATGCGTGCATCGGCTGCAGTGCGGGTGATATCCCCATCTCTGAGGACGTTGCGGTTTTCGGAAACCCTGATCTGTGCCTCCCGGATAGTGGCGAGTTGTACAGGAGTGTAGGCAGGTGGCGGCGCCGCCCCATAGGCGAGGCTGAGGCAAGCAAACAGCATAGCGACAACCATCATGAACCGACCCTTGCGTCTGATCATGGCTTACTCCTGAGGTCGGTTGCGCTGTAGAGGTTGGCAAGGTCGGTCCGACATTGAGCCACATCAGGATGATCCGGTCCCAGCGTCTTCTCCAGGATCGCCAGTCTCCGTTTATAGAGCGGCTCAGCCTGCTCGCGTTTTCCTGTACTACGATAAAATGCTCCGAGATTTTTCAGGCTCTCGGCCACCTCGATATGGTTCGGACCGAATACCTTCTCTCTGGTCACTAGTACCTCTTTGGAGAGCATCTCTGCCTTCACGTCGTAGCCTTCAGCATTTAGAGAATCTATAACGTGATCCTGTATCGCCAGCGAGCGTTTGTAGAGTCGTTCAGCCTGCGTATGCTCGCCTTGGGCAGTATATAGCTCTGCCAGGTTCTTCAGGCTGATTGCCACATAGACATGATCGGAGCCGAAAGCCTTCTCGTGGATTGCCAGCGAGCGCTTGTATAGCGGCTGTGCCTGTGCGTATTTGCCTTGCTTGGTATAGAGAAACGCCAGGTTGTTCAGGCTGGTCGCCACTTCGGGGTGTTCCGCGCCGAGAGCCTTCTCGTTGATCTGCAAAGAGCGTCTGTAAAGCGGCTCCGCCTGGTTGTTCATTTCTTGTCTTGAATAAAGAAACGCGAGATTGTTCAGGGTGAGGGCCACTTCGGGATCGTCAGGGCCGAGGGCCTCCTCGTAGATTGCCAGCACTTCCTTGAGGAGCGGTTCCGCCTGAGTGTACTTCCCTTGCATGGTGTACAGCCCAGCAAGGTTGGACAGGCTCAGTGCCACTTCGGACTTATCCGCGCCAGCATCAGCCTTCGCCACCGCCAGCGACTGCTTCGCCGCCGCCACGGCACCTTCGTAATCACCTGCACGATAGAGTTCCAAAGCTTTTTTGTTGAGGGCCTCCGTGTTCATCTGCGCATGAGCAGCGGTTGAAGGTAGGCAATACAGGAGCATGGCCACAGCACAAAGTCTGAAGAGCTTCATAACTGGTCTCCTTTTCCAGGTTTGGGTACGGTTATGGTGGTTCGAAATCATTTCGCCGATGCCGATCGTGGTTTGCCTGACAGAGCGGAATGATGACATTATCGGTTAAAAAGACGGGGTTTTCGGAGGAAGCTCGAGGTCCGTTTATTTGTGCTTTTCCCCCAGCCCCTGACGCTTTTCCTTGGTCAGCTTTTCCAGGTCATGCTCCACGATGAAGTCCCAGAAGGTTGCCTTGTCGCTTTCCGGATGTGCCGAATTGGTCAACTCCCAGCGGTAGAGCTTGTTCAGGCTTGATCCGACGAAGCTGATTGGATTGGTGGTCCAACCGAAGTTGTTTGAATTGAAGTATTTGTTGGATAACAAAATCGGAGAACCCAGGTAATGGGGGTACTTTTCGGATACCGGCATGAGGTAGGTCTTCTTCGGTTCCGGGAAACGATTCTGGAAAACGACCCACTTGCCATCTGGAGAGAATGAAAACTGTATCGCAGTCGCGGTCTCTCCAAATAAAATTGTTGGCGTTTTATCCTTTCCTTGGCCCCAGGAAACAAGCACTTCATCCTTGTCCCCACCTGTGAGTATTGCAAAAGGCAGATAGGGGTGGGGATGTATCCAGGTGAAATCGATCTTGCCTTTATTTCTCTTAATCACCTCCACGAGTGGGTGATGGGAAGGCTCAAAGCTGGTGGTTAATACTTGCAGTTGGTCTTTACCTATGTCGTATAAGAAAATCATGTCGAACGCAACAAACCACGTTACCCCGTTCCCGATCCTTTCCTCGCTGATCAGCTTGGCATCTTTTCCGCTGAGATCCATCAACAAGAGATTGGTAGTGTAATCGCGATAATCCTGAGATTTTGCATTATGTGCTTGAACCTCGAAAATGAAGTGCCTTTGCCGGGCATCTGCTATGGCGATTTTTTCAATATTTTTCTCCAAAGAAACGACGATTCGATAGTTCTGGCAAATTTTGTATCTGAAATCATAAAGCAAAAAACGTCTGGTCTGACCAAAACCGATTATATTCTGTGAGACAATTGGTATGTACTCGCCACCTCCCTCTATATCTTGGACAGCGTTTTTGAAATATTTGTCATAGGCTAACCGGCCTTTATGAAATGACAAGAGGGTAATTGCGTTATTCAAGTCATTGGTGCCTATTGCATTGTCCTGGGGGACGGGGAACAACGAAAGGCTCGAACGTGTACTGATATCAAACACCTTAGGCTCTAGGGTTCTGCTTCTGTTTATGTTATACAAAGGTTCCATTTTAGTTCCTCCATAGGTGGTTGCCGAAATCAGACAGGTGCTAATGACAAACGTTGACAGCACTAACCACAGACCCTTACACTGATACTTCATTTCCGTTATGCGTCGCATGGCCACTCCTCATAATTTAGGTAGGGTTTATTGACTAGTTTGATATAGTTTGCTTCTTTAATAGTTAGATCAATTTCTTTCTGTTTTAACTTGGGTAATATCTTTTTCATGTCCTCGGATTGCCTTCGGGCAATAATATTTCTAGTTATTCGGTCTATCTGCTTATCCAAACGATAGAACCTGTAAGGATTATGCTGAGTGAATTTAGGCCATAGGCTGGTGTCAAATTCATCCAAAGCCTTTTTCGCCTCTTGGCAATACTCTACATAGTTTATGCCATCCAGAAGGGTCAAATACCAGTCAGTACCAAATAGAATGCGATCTTTTAGGTGCATACCGCCTGGGCCTTGCATAATACTCCGGAAATATTCTCGAAAACTGTTTTTAGTAAACGACGACGAAATATCCACATAAAGATTGGGATATTTCTTCTCCGTTATCATTTTAACGATCTGCTGGCCCCACACACGACCAAGATCTGTGTTGCCACCAAAATGGGCTAGACAGAGATGTAGGGAATTCAGAGGTGTCCCTTTGACGGTTTTGTCCAAAACCAGACGCCAGGCATCGGGAGAGACAAATTGTTCATTGAAATACTTCAGCCTTTTTAACGGATCATCTTGAGGAACGCCCAAATAGGGGTCGATATAGATAGGCGCGTTCCTGCCATTGGCATCCTTCTGCATTTGGTCCTCGTGGGTGTCGTTCGGGTGCACGAAGTCAAAGTACTCTTCCCTATTAAATGAAGGTGCTCCATCGGGCGTGCAGTGGTTCATGATGGGGGTTTTTCTTTTGCAGCACCCGGCATAGAAATCTTCCAAAATGGGTAGCCTGGGGTCCCAGGGCCGGTAGCCCTGAGCCGTGTACATCTTGAAACCCAGATAAATCCCTTCGCTGTCCACCTGCTTGAATACTTCGGAATTGCCTAATAGCTGCCAGCGGCGAGGGTCGTAGTGAAACATAGGGAGCAACTTCAGCGGGTTGCCAAGAACTACCTGCTCGGTGTATTGAACTTGTTTTGTCCACTGCTCATATCTGACGGTCTCTTCATCGGGCACTAGGCACGCCGCAGCTTTTATGCTCATCAGCTTCTTGTTCCCTCGGATGTCATGAAAAGCTCCAGTAATACCCTGGTGATCTATTGTCTCTTTATACTCTTCGAATTCTTGTTGCGTTTGTCCTCGCACTGGCAGAAGAGGCCGCTCTTCGTTTATTCCCTTATAGGAGTCTCCCCTCATTGTCCAGAAGCCATGCCGGGGATACCAGTAATGGATCGGATCGTCCGTCATTCTCGTTTCGTCATAGACGGCATTATAGACTTGAATGCCGAAGTAGCCGTCAATATGGGCATATTCCATGTCCATTGTCATGACTATGCCGGAAAGAACCAAGTGGGACAGGTCTTTGTAGTCATCAATTTTAGAGAATGCCTCATAAGCTTGGCTGCTCTTAGTAATAAAATCAGCCCCAACCTCAAAGGTTTTCATTTTCGACTCCGGGACCATCTGTCTCACGGCTCCCTTGCGATAGTATTCGCCGTTTTCATCCGGTTCGAAGCCGAGCATTTTTCTGGCCATGCCTACCGCCGGTTTCAGCAGGATGAAGTCAAGGATAGTGACGAGTACTTCGCCTGTGACTTCTATTGTCGCTCGCTTGAGTTTCAAAGCTCCCAACACGGGTGTCCGATCGTGTAAAAAAGGCAGAGGAGCGCAGTTCCCGCTCTGAATGTGCATGTGGGAATCAATGATCACGGACGGCTGGTAGATACTTATCTGATGTATGCCACCGCACAGCAAATCGGGCTTTTGTGATTTCAAGATGGCCCCGTTGGGATCATTCTGCTCTACCTTTTTCTTTTTTTTGTGGTCGTCATCATCCATGTTTGTGGCCCCCCTTCTATAGGTATTTGTTGTCCATCAAGCCCATTTACAGCACCTTATTGAGAGGAGGGCATCCGTTATAGTACAGGTAATAGCTATTGTTGAGCCTAGCGTTAGCGGGCTCGAAGATGACCTCGTACTTGCTGCAGGGATCTTGGTCGGTGAGTTCGATCACGCCGTCATCGTCTGTGGTTTTTTCAATCTCACTGCCGTTCGGCATCCGGATTTTGTACTTTCTGCCGGCGATCGGTTTATTGTCCTTGTGGCCGAGGTTGAAACGTCTCTTTTTGTCATCGTATGCATCCCAGGAAAGGTGTTCCACGACCCTGAAACGGAAGGTGCTTTTATCAGGCAACTCTGCTTCAATATCACTGGCCGGAGGGCTGGCGGCGGAATCCTGATTTACTCCCAGAGCGTTCTTGTTGTTGTGTGTCATGGGGTCGGAATTGCGGCACGCTCCTTTCCCCTCTATTTTTACATCGAAAGAGCTGTTGATGAACTCGGCCTTGTCTCCAACAGTGCCGGAAGCCACCCCTTTACCGCTGCCTGGCTGATCTCCGGTGCTCGTGCTGTAGTTGCATCCGTCTATCGTGCCCATGCTGCCGTCGATTTTCACCGTCTTGGTGCCGTCTGCAAGAGTGGCTGATTTTGCGGTGTTGATATAGGGCACCGGCACGAGTGCATTGCCCATCGGGGTAAGGCAGACATCCGGACCGCTCACCGTGACTGCTCCGCTGTTGGTGCTCGACATCCCCTGGCCGTTGACAAAAACGCTCGAATTTCCCAAGTGGCCGTACCTCCATGTGCATTATGCGAGGGATGAACTCCCTACGGCTTTCCATCCTGCGGACCACCATTTTCCATAACCAATGCGCCGCACGGACCATGGTCGTCCGAACAAAAGATAAGGACAGGTGATGGCAACCAGCCGCGGACAAACCCCTGCGTGGCGATGTTCGCCAACACGGCTCCGCTCGCGGCGCCGATATCGCCATAACAGTTGGCAGGGCTCCAAAGCTTTCTCTGTTCATGACGTTCTTTGAAACATCGCATCTCGGTCATGCTCCACTCCTTGGCCCTGGAATTCTCGCCGTTCAAGTCGCCGAACACGGCGCGGATGTCCTTATCCTTTGTGCCGACCAGCGCGGCCCGGCAGGCGTCGGTCAGGCCACTGTTCCGGCTTGGGGAATGCGATGCGCGCGGCGTCGGTTCCTCCGCCAGCCCAAGACTGGAGATACGCGCCAGGATCTGCCTGTTTGCCTGCTTGGCCCGATCCGAGTCTTCGACAACCAGGAAAGAAACCGCTTCCCCGGCGATCACCCCCTGATGGCGACCGTAGCTTTCGGATTTCAGACGGCCGTCCTGTTCAAACCAGTTCAGCGTCGAATCCCTAATGAGTGAGTCGATTCCGCCGATGATGCAGAAGGCGCCGGGATTACTTTCCATTAACCTCCCGACCTGATTGATGGCAAAGTGCATGGATGCGTTACCCTGTGGGATGGTCTGCAACTTAGGTTGGTTCGCCCATTTTCCCATGATTTCCAGCAAGGGTCCCATGCAGCTTTCCTCATAGCGTGGGCCAGGCCGCTCTTCCGAGGCTACCCCCAGTAGCAGTTCGAGCTGCGTAGGCAGGTGTGCGCAATTCTGGAAATATTCGTTGAGCATGTCTTCGAAACACATCATCGCTATGCTGCTGAGGCGCGTGGCTGTATCATCCTCGTCGTCATCAATGCCTCTGATTGGCGCCGCGGTTATGGGATTGTCTCTTCCGTCCAGGTATTCGTCGTAGGCGAACATACGGGAGACCCCTGCCCGAACGGAGGCCGAGGTCATGCGGCCGTCATGCCCTACAGCAGTAATGCTGTTAGCAGCAGTTATCGCCAATTCCTTCATAGATTGCGTCTCATGCCGCTTTGTCTGAAGGCCGGAGCCCGCACCTCAAAAAGAGGCTGCCCCGGATTCATCATTGCCAGTTCAAGAGCGGCCGCTGAACGTTGTCTCTGACGACCAGTTCTAAGAATTTGCCGAAGATGATCCACTGAGACAGGCTTGCCGAGGAGATAGCGTATGCCGCTTGGGTAATCACCTTTGTTCTTGTTCCACCAGGCGCTAATCGATTCGACGTTCGGCCAGGAAAGGTCTTCATCGGCGTCCATTGCTATGTTGTGGTCTCTCGGGTCATCGTTTGGCCCTGCTTCAAACCCGTCAGGCCGGGCGTCTTCCATTTCAAGGGCAATGTCAACACCGGTTATCATGGTGAAAGATTCACCGGCGACGCGGGCAAGCACCGGTGTATTCATTTGTTCGATGAGCCAGGGGACGAAAAGGGAATCTCCTATGATGCCCGTACCGATAACTGCAAGTCGGATCGTGTCTTCTGATTTTGAGAGTGATTTCTGCCAGGAGAGGGCGTTCGTCAGTTCCATGCGCCGTAAGGCTGCGTTCAAGGCTTTTTCCTTCTGATGGGACTCTGGGATGACGAAGCTTTTCAGCAGCTCAACTGTTTCCGTATTACCAGCAAGGGTTGCCGACCATGCAGCAGAGAAACGTACCCCATCGTCATCGGCTGTGAGGTCGTCTCGGAGACCGCTAAGATCGAGTTCGCGGCTCCTCCCGAGTTCTCCATACGCACGGAGACCGCGGGCCTTTACTAAAGGTGAAGGATCGGAAGCCGCTTTGTTCAGGTGAAGTCCGGGATCGTGGCGGTGGATGGCGCTTGCTGCTATGCCGATGTACCGGTGAAATGATGACTCATCAGTGAGAAATGCTTTTATGTGTGGCTGGGCCTTTTCGTAACTCAACCAGCCAAGGGCGGAGATAAGGGGACGGGATCTTCCCTGATCATGGCTCACCGCGTTCATGACGTCCCCAATAGGTGTCTCTTTACCGTTTTCAAATGCCAAGACTGCGGCGGGGAAAACCCCCTCCGCATGGTCGCCTTGAAGCGCGTCTCTGCAGAGAGCCCAGCCGGCATCTCCCGCGACACGAAGGCCGTCGATTTGGGCCTCCAGGCGCTCATCGAGCTCTGTCAGATCTCGAAGAGAGAAATGAGGCGCGCTGACGGCTTTGGAGCGGAGAAACCAGAGGAATGCGGCTTCTTCGGCGAATTGAGAGACTATTGCATTGATTGGCATAAGACCTCACCGACTTTAATTGATGGATATCGAGCCGCCTTTGATTCTGTTGTCGCCCGAAGAGTGGCTGAGAACATATTCGCCCTTGATAAGGACTTTGCCGGCCTTGGTGAGCGTGATGTTCGCTTTTCCGCATTTCAGGACGATCTCGTTCTCCGCGACAAAGACAATCTTTTTGCCGTCTACTGTTACATCTTGCGGCCCTTCTGCTTCAAAGACAGTGGATGCAGGCTCTGTAATGTGATCCATTGGGGAATGCATGATGTCGACTAGGATGGGGTGTTTAGCGTCGTTGTTTTCAAAAGCGAGCAATATTTCTCGGCCTTCCGAGCTTGCGTCGCGAATAATTTGCGCATTTGACCAGGTTGTGGTTCGGGCCGCAATAGGGCCCAAGGTGTTGCCGGGGAAATCGACTAAAACGACTCCGCTCTCGTTGATGCTCGTAATTCTGCCCAGCCGTATGCCTTCTATGGGAAAACGATTCTCAGGGAACTGTATGATATTTGTCCGTTCCTTTTTCACATTGAGCCTCCAGGGGCGCTATCTCATGGTACTTACTTCGATAGCTTGCGCACCTCCATATGCATCGTCAGTTATTGAATATTTTGTTGGCTTTGATAGTTATACTACTACCATCCATGACGATAGTTGAAGAGCCTGCTTTAAAAGTGATCTTGGATGCTTCTATTATGTATTCCTTTGCTTTTGAATAATGCTTTCCGGTCACCGTTTCAGAGAGGTCTGCTCCGATGTTTGTTGTTCTGTCGCCAACCACGTTTTCGGTCATGGTTGTACCTACAAAGACCGCCTTTGCCATCCCGACTTCTTCGGTCTTCGCGCCTGCAACTGTCTCGTTCATGACACCGCCGACCGTGATCTGATACACGCCGCCAATGGATAATTCTTTTGCGCCGCCAATGGTCTCCATTGAATTGATGCTCACCGTTTCGGTCTTGTTGGCGCCGATGGTATTGGTTTTGTTGGCGCCTATGCTCTCGGTGTGATTTGAGCCTATTGTTACCGTCTGATCTGCCCCGACAGTTTTCGTTCTGTTATTGCCGACATTGAGCGTTTCGTCATTGCCGACCGTCTGCCCCTTGTCGTTTTTGATCAGGACGTTCCAGTCTTTTTCGCCCTGAAGATATATCTCCTCCGATCCCTTTCTGTCCTCGAAGCGCAGTTCGTTGAAGTTGTCGGGACCGCCTCCGGGGGTGCTTCTGGTCTTGATGCCGCTTCGGGTCTTGTTGGCGGGGAGCCTGTAGAGTGCGGGTGAAGCGGCATTGTTCACGTTGCCCACGACAATCGGCCAGTCCGGGTCGCCGTTGATGAAGTCGACAAGAACCTCGTCACCTATGCGCGGAATGGAGACAAAGCCCCATCCGTTGCCGCTCCAGGGCTGGCTGGTGCGGAGCCAGCATGAGCTCTGGTCGTTTTTCCGACCCTCCCTGTCCCAGTGGAACAGAACCTTTATGCGCCCGTATTCGTCGGTGTGGATTTCCTGTCCCTCCGGACCAGTCACCACTGCACTCTGGAGCCCGCGGACAAATGGCTTTGGGACGGTCGTTCGGGTGCGGTAGACCGTCGAAGCGGGGATGGCTATGAAGTGGTTGGAATAGGAATAGTCTCCACCGATCCCAGAATGCTCGCCGTACACGTTAGGTTGTGATCCCTCGTGCTCTACGGCAATAAGACAATATTCCCTGTTCAACTCCTCAAAGCTGTGGTCGCTGATCGTGAAGGTGCAGCCGGGGATGAATCTGGCACAGTTGCTTGTGCCTTGTGCGCTTTCCTCAAGTGATTTGACTTCTTCCAGGTGCGCTTTCACTTTGGGTGAACCTTCGGGGGGAAGTCCATAGTCTCCGGGGTATTCGTATATCTCATGAACCCTGTGAGTATCGCCTTCCTCAATTACTTCCATGTCAAGCGATGGCCTTTTGAAGTTGTAGTTTGTGTGGGTAACTTTTCCGGGGCAGATTGCGCGGTTGTATGCAAAGGTTTCTATGGTTTCCTTTTCGGCGACGAGTCCCGAGTCATGGTGAAAGCTGATTTCGTCCTCTCCTGCTATGGGGCGGTAAACCGCTTCAGTGTCGGAAAACACGATGCTGTGGGAATCTTCGGCGTGTTCGAAGAAATAGAAGATCCCCTCTTCCTCCAGAATGCGGCAGATGAAGCGGAAATCGCTTTCACCGTACTGGGTGCAGTAACGTCTTTCCGGATAGTCGGATTCAAGTTTGAAGACATAGTCGTCAGAGGAAATCTGGTTTTCGTCGAGAATTTCGGTGACGATGTCGACAACTGTGGCATTCTGGAATATTCTGAAGTTCTTGTTGAAGTTGAGCAGCCATACAGCAGGAACCATTGTCGCTTGGTAAGTGTAGAAACGGCCTACATGGCCTATCACCATAAAGTTCCCGATTATGCCATGGATATAACGGTCTTCGTCTTTGCCGGCAATAGTAAGGAGAACCTCTTTCTTTATCATTGTGCTTAGATGTATTACGTCCTCACTTACAAGGTTGAGCGTTGCTATAAAATGTGCTGATATGGATTCTTCCAAGCTAAAATGCTCGACGGCTATTTCGTAGTCAGTGCCTATAACAAAGAGTGAAAATTTTGATTTTGACACCATGGCATTCTCTCCGAGGTTAGTAGCTCTAATACGTTTGTTGATCTTTAGCTAAACTCCACTTTTTTGATCATACAATATTCACTGCAAATAAGACCTGCAGGCTTAAATCGGTAAACTGGGCTCTTTACTCAAAATATACTACTTGGTTTTTTTTAGTTTACCGTTTCCAAAAATCCACTTTTCTGTAGGGATATCTCCTGTCCCCCTGTTAGGAGGACCGCCTGGGAAGATGATAGATATCATCTCTCCTGTATGTTTTATGATCGGGTCCTTGCCACCGCAAAAATCTAGCGGTCCAGATACCTGATAGCTCTTATCTTTTCTCAATCCTATCAGGTGAAGAGGACCCCCATTGCAAGCATTGCCCATTGGGTTTTCCTGCAGGACGACTACCTCATCAAATTTTCCAAGGTTTTCTCGGAAATCACCTCTTATCTCAGGTAAATAAGCAAATTCGCATTCCATCTTAAGAATGGACTTGTTATCTAGCAAGACATTGCATCTTGAAGTTTTTTCGTTTCGAATGTATCTGATTTCACCGGCAACTGTGTCAAGTCGCTTCTCCTCGCCAAATGATTCGTGCAGAGATAAGCCCAAAGTTAATAATAAAATTATTGGCATGCCGACTTTTAGAATATGATTTGTACTCGGATTAATAAGGACTTCATTTATATATTTGCTTTGTAGCGACATTGTCACCTCCTTGTTCAGCCAAATACATATTTTTGGTATGCCTGCCCATCCTTTCAGCCAAAGTTTCCTTTAGAAAGACCTTTATTATACGCGGCATGGACAGCCGCCGCACACTCTCTTGGTGTTATCTCGCCGTCATGTGGTTCCTTGTCAAAGCCTTTGTTCTGATTGTATACTTTCGTCCCGGCTCTGAAAATTGCTGCATCTGGATCCTTGCCAATAGCTTTAGGCCATAAAATAACCATGTATATATCTTCAAGCGTTTTCAACCTTCCCTTGTAGGACAAGAAATATTATGCCGGGAGATGTTGCATTGGCAAACAAATCGTCCGTTGAGCACGGTGGTAAGTCATAAATGAAGCGGCAGACTCAATTGACCTTTCAACATGGGACCCAATAGCTGTGATAGAATTTGCCAGCACCTTGAAAGTATTACTAAAGGCAACTAGATAACGCTCTGTTATCGGGACGGACTTGGGCAAAGAACATAATGCGCTAAAAGTTGTGCCTGCCGGAGTAACCAGACCATCACATTTGGCTAAACCCAGGCGATGCTGGAAAGCCAAGATTGCTGTGATTGTCTTGGAACCTGCGATATCGTCAACTTTCACTTGCCTAGAAGGCGGGATGATATGCCGGTTCAACAGGGCCTGAACAATTCTTACGTCTGAACCTTTGTTTACTCCATGTCTGCCAACTGAATTGCTTATTTTGTGCATGCTCTTCTGCCTATTTTAGGTAGTGATTATGGACCCGTAGTCCTTGTACCCGCATTGTCGCAGGCATCAGATCAGGGGCCGATCCCCCAGCCGCGCAGGCCATTGTAATTGATACCCTTCAGTAATCTCCTCAACGACAAGACGAATAAAGCAGTTTTGCGTGACATAGCCACCGAGAAACCGTTCCAGAACCGAACTGAACAGATACAGATCGCCAGGCCCGACAAACTGTTCGCCGCGCAGCTTTATTCTGATGTCATATCCTCGATACATACTGCCGCCTATCAATCTGTCGGCCGGATTTGCGTGAATAGATGCGATAGCATCCACTCGTTTCAGATTCGATTTAGCCGCTGCCTGATTGCGATTGTTCGCCGAAATAAAAAATCTCAAAATTGCACGGAGAGTGTTAACAAGGTCTAGAGAGATGCGATTAAGTGAAAAGCTGGAGAGAAGCCTCCATTGCCGGTTGTGTCCGGTGTCGGGATCAATGGAAAACGTAACTGGTTTGATGTTCGTGAATACGGTGGGTTCAGGAATGGTCGGGGTTGGGATACAAACATCGCCGATGTCGAGCCGCTCGGGCAGAATTCCGTTGGCACAGGTCAGATCGATGTTGAGCTTTATTCTGGAAGGAAGGGTGTCGCGTTTTCGAGGGCTAATCGAAAGGAGTGTGTCAAATCCCTCTCCAAGGGGTGATTTGCTATGCGTGATGTTGCAAGGATGGTCGACATCTGTGCGTTGAAATAAGGGACTTTGCCTGAAGTATTCCCTTCTCTCGACAGCAGCCATTTCAAATTCGGTTATCCGGTCCACAGAGTAGATCTGGTAATGATCCGGATTATTTCCCGATATATGTATCTTTTGCCGTATTTCGCCATTCCCAAATGTCAGGGGCTTCGCCTTGTGCTCAAACAGGTTGACAACCGGGGTGGCAAAAAGGACGAAACTGTTTGCATTGACTTGTGGTAGTACCGGCGGAGATGCGGTCAGCTCGAAATCGATTTCGAACCGGGAGCCGTCGCCAAGCGTGCGGCAGGCGTCGAGCCCGGCAAGGTCTATGAACAGGAATTTGTCGTGGAACAGGAAATACTCCTGCAATATCAGGTGCCCGGGCAAAAGGGCTCTTTCTTTTGTGAGCATGGTTTCGTCATCAGCAAGGCCGACCGGTTTCAGACAGCCGGAGGCAATCTCGATGCCAGCTCCGTTTTCCCGAGAAGTGATCACGACGCGTTTCAGATAGCGCATTAAGAGCAGGTACAGGTTACAGGCCGCAGGATGGTCATCCCCGAGAAAGAAGCGCAGAGATTTCGGTTGCCAGCCGGAAAGGCCGATGCCCTTCAATTGAAATTGCAGCCTGATGGACGGTGGCTTGCCGGAGGGGTGGGAGAAAGAGGCATCCAGTAGTTTCAAGGGGTGTACAGTGACGTCGAAGCATGTCTTAAATCTGCACTTGGTTCCCTGTACCGGGATTGATGCGACTTCTGCCCCTGCGGAAATCAGCAGCGGTTGGGCAAGTTCAGCCTTGGGAGTAAAGGCGACGATGGTTGTCGCCGGTATTGGGCGAAAATCCCATGGGTGAAGCGCTTCGGTCAATTCATGGATGATCTCCGGTAAATCGTCATCCAGCTTCTGCTGCAGGTTGGCGTTCAGGAACGCGACTCCCTCGAAGAGCCGCTCCACGCTTGGATTTGCCAGGTGCCCGGTGACCATCGAGGCCAGTTCCGGATGGGCCCCGGCGTAGCCGGCCGCCAAGTCGCGCAGCCGGGCCAACTCCTGCTGATAGTAGTCGGTCAGGGTTGACGGTTGCGTCCTTTCAGGCGCAGAGCCAAAGTCATCTGCAACGGGGGCGGGTGCTTTTGTTGCGGACTGGGCAAGGGGAAAGATTGCGCCTACTTCTCCCGGGGTGCCGCCGGAGAAGCACCAGCTATTCCACCCCAGACGCGGACCGTCGGGATCGCCTAGACGGATCGGATCGGCTTCCCCCGCAGCCAGGATGAGCTTCAAGTCAAAATCAAAGGGATCAACGATGTAGAGCCTGATCATCCTCGCCAATTTGATATACCGTGGAGTGCCGGGGAGAAAGGTGTCGAATTCCTTCTGTGACAACGGGCCGATGTGGATGCGGAACTTGCCCATACGGTCCGGCATCACGCTCCCCAGGACGGTGTTAACCCCCAGACAATTGTTGGCAGCTCCCAGGCGCATCTGCTGGTCCTCGGGGATCGGCACCCGGCGCAGGACGCACTGCTCCACTTCCAGCCTGCCTACTCCCAGCGCATCGCGCAAAAGGGTCTGCAATCCCGGGGCGGAGCGGGGAAACTGAGAAAAAAGCCCTGCATAGCGCATGAGTGACCCGGCATCGGGCACACTGTCCCGCAGCTCCCTTTCACCCAGGCCGATCAGGCAGAAAAGCCGCTCCAGGTCCCGGGAATTTTTCTCCTCCGCCACCCGGATGAAGAGCCGGTATTTGCTCCAGCACTGGAAGTAGAGCTGGTAGAGCCGCTGGTGCAGTATGTCCAAGAAGTCTCGGCTCACCGATGAATCGGCCGCCGCCTCGTCCAGCAGCTCTTCGGTGTAGTGCGTCGGCAGAGGGGAGGAGGAACCGTACAGCCCAAGAAAGGTGGTGGTGACCAGGAGGTCGGCGCCGTCGTCTCCGGCCCGTTCGACCCGGGTCACGTCGGCTGCCGGAAAGGCCAGGGAGAGATCGGGCCGGACGCGGACCCGATCCTGCCATGGGACTTCGGGCAGTTCCTGCGCACCGCCGGCGCCAAGGTGCATGCGCGCAATGCGCATGACTTGACTAAACGAGAACTCGTGCCCCTTGGAAAGCAGGTCTTCGATCACCGGATAGCTTGGTTTCCCAGTCGTGTCGGCCACTGACAGGTCTCCCCCCTCAAAGTTTCGTGGAATACCAGCCGGGTGTAGCTCTGCAGCGACGCGTAGCTCGCCAGAAAATGATCGAGCACGCAGCCGAACAGATACAGGTCTCCCGGACCGGCGAAATGATCCTGGCGCACCTTGATGCGGATCTCCCGGCCGGTCATGGGGATCCCAGAAACCGTCTGTCTGTCTGCAATCACCTGCAGAGCCTGAATACCTGAAATACGCTTCAGACTAGCCGCGCCCCGGGAGCCGCTGCGGTGCTCGGGGAACAGGTACAGCTCTAGAAGCGTGCGCAGATGCTCCACTTTCTCCAGCGACAGATGGTTCAGGTAAAGGTGGGAGGTGAGTTGCCGGAGCAGTCCGGGACCCAGCGGTGGGGGGTGGCCCGGATTCACCGGGGTGATGTTGCGGCCTGAGACGATATCAGGCAGGGGGGAGAGCGCGGCCGCGATATCTCCTATGTGCAGGTTGTCGGGGAGACTGCCGTTGCTACAGGTCAGGCTAATCGAGAGGGTTTCCGAGTCGGCGGGTGGAACCCCTCCCGGGAACGCGACGCCGAGATGGACATCATGAGCGCTGTGGCGATTCGATTGCGCCAGCTGTGCATGATAGGTCGGCTCCGGAATGCTGTCGGAGCTGGACAGATCGAACGGGAGATAGCTTCTTTCGCGGCCGGTCGTGCGCGTGTAGCCGGTTACCCGGTCAACGGAGAAAACCTGGCAGTGGGCGGGAGTGGGGCCGGCAGGGCGGACAAGGTAGCTGCCGATACGGTGATTGACGGAGATCGGGGCGGCGTCATGGGAGAACAGGTTGACGGCCGGGACGGCATGCAGGGCAAAACTCTCGCGCCTGATCCGCTGCGGCAGGGAGGGAGGGCTGTCCAGTTCGAAGCAGATGCTGAACCGCATCCCATCCCCGCGCTGCTGCCAGCGCTCCCAGCCGCTCAGGTCGAAAAAGAGGAACTTCTCCGGGGTACTGAAATACTCCTGCAGCAGACGATAGCCGGGGAAGGCATGGGGCGGGTAGGGGAGTAGCGCCTCTGTTTCGCCGAAACCGGCAGGAGTCAGGCAGCTGGCCGGCAGTTCGACGGCAGTGCCGCCGTCACCGGGAGTCAGGAGTACTCGCGTAACATGCCGGCTGAGGAGCAGGTACAGTTCAGTGGCAAAGGCGTGATCGCCGGCAAGGAACAGGCGCAATGCCCCCGGCTGCCAGAGAGAGAGGGGCAGACCTTTCAGTGTCAGGGACAGGCGAATCGCCCCGGTCCGTCCGGAGTGCTGGGAGAACGACGCGTCAGTCAGTTCCAGCGGGTGGAGCTTTGCCTCTGCGGTCGTCGTGAAGCGGCAGGTGGTGCCGTCGACCGGCGCGGAGGCGAACTGGGTGCCGGCCGGGATGGCGGCGGATTGTCCCGATGTGGTGTGCGGGGTGAAGCCGATAATGGTTGTCGCGGGAATCGGACGCAGGTAGTGGGGCAGGATCAGCTGCGCGAGCTTATGGACCAGCTCCGGAAAATCGCACTCCAGTTTCCGGCGCAGCATGGCGTTTTGGAAGGCGACAGCCTCCAGAAGCCGCTCAACGTCGGGGTCGGTCCTGTTCCCGTCCAGAAGCGGCGCCAGCACCGGGTTGGCGCGGCCGAATTCCGTGGCGAGTTCTTTTAAGAGGTTCAGTTCAGAGTCGAAAAAATGGTTTGTCATTATTTCCTCTGAAGGGGGTGGTCGGTTAGCTCCACCTGGCCAACGTGTCCCAGTTTATCCAGCCATCTCGTTCCCAAGCTCCAGCTTGGGAACGTGAAATTGTACGGGAAGCTCCGCTTCACTACGCTTCAAAGCTGGAGCTTTGCCAGCAATTACATTCCCAAGCTGGAGCTTGGGAACGAGAAAAATCTACAGCAACACCCCCTCCCCCTTGACAAGGGCTGGGGAGAGGGTGAAAAGCTCGCATGAGCCTCACCCTCCCCCCGCCCCTCCCATCAAGGGAGGGGAGAAGACCAAGCGGGAGAATTGGTGCTTCTTCGGAAATTACTTATGAATGTGTACCCTCCCGTCCGTATCGACAACCGTCTCGAAAAATACTTTCCGGCCGGTTTCCACAGTCAGGCACGCAATGATTTCGAAGCGCAGCGTTAGTGTCTCGTCCTCATCGGGGACGTAGGTCACGGTTGCTCCGGAGAGTCTGGGCTCGTACTTGTCGATGGCGTTCTTGATGTTGTGTTCGATTTGATGCACTGATTCCGGGTAGGTCTGGAGGAAGTCGAGGAAGTCGGGGATCCCGTAATCGCCGGCGATGGGTACGTTTCCCTGCCGGGTGTTGAGTATCCGTTGCAGGTGGGACAGCACCGAGTCGATGCAGCGCCGCTGATTGTCGCCGCCAAGGCGCACGGGCGCTCGCTCAATTGAGCGGAGTCGTTCCAGTAATCGTTGCTCAGGCACGGTTTTCCCCTTTTTTGAGTTTGCGCCTCAGCCGTACGTTGTCGGCAAACAAGGTTGTCATAACGAGGATTGCAAGTAAATCGAACCCATTTTGACCTGCAGAATGCCAAAACGACCATGCCACAATCGAAGCATAAGAAGCAGTTAGCAGGAGTAGTAGAGAGTCTTTCATGAAATGGAGGTCCTCTTCATATTGAGCCTGCCAAAAACTCAACGGTAAATCCTGTTTAATCGTCGCATTATCTTAACCTTCAACTGGAAAATTCATTGGCTGACCTGTCTGTTTCAATCTACAGCTGTTCACGTTCCTCCCTCTTCAGCCTTCGCCAATGCTACGGCTGACAAGTCAAGGGGAGGTCAAGATGGGGTTGGGCGTTTCGGCGCCGAATTGCCCCCATCCCTACCCCAACCCTCCCCTTGAAGGGGAGGGAGGTTCTTTAGCGAAAATTCGAGCCAACGAGGTTGGCTGTGAACTGGAAGAGAAGAAATTACTTGGGAACAGCCCAGGAATCTTCGGCTTCGATTCCGTTGGGCTCCCAGGTCCACTTGATCTTCTTGTAGGTGAACGAGATGTCTTCCATGTGACGGTAGGGCTCGTTGCTTGCGAGCAGCGTGATGGGCATGACAGGACGGATGCCGACGATGATGGCATCTTCCAAAACGTGGGTGAAGTAATGCTCTTCGGTGCCTTGCTTGGTAATCCGGTACCATTTCAGGGTAACGTTCTTCATGTGCTCGCCGGTGCAGAGCGCCTGGTAGAGTTTCGGTGAACTCCTGTCGAATTCTTTGGTGACGGTGAGAGGTCCATGGACGCGCTTGCCGGTGGCAAGGCCGTCGGTCGGACTGCGGGGGATGGTGATGTCGTGATTCACGCCGTAGACGAGGATAGTACTCTCCCGTCCCTGCATGTCGCAGGAACCGTCGATCTTTCCTTGTTTCTCACCCTGAAGGGTTAAGTGTGCGGGCATAGCCATGCGAACTTACCTCCTTTGTCGTAGTGGGGACACCACATGCAGATGTCTCCGTGTGGTACAGCGTCTTTGTTCGGGCGCCGGTTAACTCGCCGCCGGCGTAACATGATGCATCAGGCCCCCGGTTCCTTGTCCAGTTTGCCGACCAGGGACAGGGTGAAATAGGATCCCATGTACTTGAAGTGCGGTCTCACCTTCAGGGAAACCCGGTACCATCCCGATTCGCCGGGAACTTCCTCTACGGCAACTTCCGCCTGGCGCAACGGCCTGCGGCTTCTGACGCCGGGCATCGGGTTGTCCATGTCGGAGACGTACTGGCGGATCCAGGTGTTGAGCTCCTGTTCCAGGTCGCTACGCTCGATCCAGGTGCCGATGTGCTCGCGCTGGATCACCTTCAGGTAATGGGCAAGACGGCTGATGATGAACATGTAGGGGAGCTGCAGGCCGAGTTTGTAGTTGAGCTCGGCTTCCTTGCCCTCGGCGCTGCTGGGGAAGTGCTTCGGTTTCTGCACCGAGTTGGCCGAGAAGAAGGCTGCGTTGTCGCTTCCTTTGCGCATGGTCAGGGCGATGAATCCCTCTTCGGCCAGCTCGAACTCGCGCCGCTCCGAGATCAGGACTTCGGTCGGGATCTTGGTCTGAATCGCCCCCATTGCTTCATACTGGTGCAGCGGCAGGTCTTCCACCGCGCCGCCGCTCTGTGGACCGATGATGTTGGCGCACCAGCGGTATTGGGAAAAACTCTCGGAGATGCGCGAGGCGAAGGCAAAAGCCGCATTGCCCCAGCTGTAGTGCTCGTGGCTCGCCGATACGTCTTCCTGATAATTGAAGCTTTTCACCGGCGTGGTATCCGGTCCGTAAGGCAAGCGGAGCAGGAAACGCGGCAGGGTCAGCCCGACGTAGCGGGCGTCCTCGGTCTCGCGGAAGGACTGCCACTTGATGTACTGCGGCCCTTCCATGATCGATTTGATGTCCTTGAGGTTGGGCAGGGTATTGAAGTCGTCGAGGCCGAAAAAGCTCGCCGCCGTCGCCGCTATGAACGGCGTGTGCGACATGGCGGCCACTGCTGCCGTATCCTGAAGCAGCCTGATATCCTTGGGACCGGCTCCGAATTCGTAGTTGCCGATCAGGCAGGCATAGGGCTTGCCGCCGAACTGGCCGTACTCGGCGGTGTAGACCGTTTTGTAGAGCCCGGATTTGACCACTTCCGGGGCATCCTCGAAATCTTCCATCAGTTCATCCTTGGTCACGTGCAGCATCTCGACCTTGACGTTTTCGTGAAAATCGACGCGCTCCACCAGGAAGTGGAGGGAGCGCCAGGTCGATTCCAGCTTTTGGAATTCGGCACTGTGGAGGATCTCGTCCACCTGCAGGCTCAGCTTGCGGTCGATTTCGGCGATCATATCGTCCAGGCCGGCCCTGGAAACCTTGGCCGGCTCGTGCCCCGTCTCAAGCAGCTGGGTGACGAGTGCCTCCACCCCTCTGAGGGTAATGGAGTAGGCGTCGTCCGCCGGTTTGAGCCGCGTTGCCTGAACTATCTCCTCGAGCAGGGTTGCCTGCACCAGGGGACGATCCGCAGTGGATGGTACGGCTGTCCGTTCCGTGCTCATGTTTCCTCCTTATCCATCGATGCCGATTTCGGTCAACAGCCTCTGTCGGGTGGTGTCGTCCGTGAGCAGATCCTGGATTCTTTTGCGGAATTCCGGAGCGTTGGCCAGCGGTCCCTTCAGCGCCCGCAGCGCCTCGCGCAGTTCCAGCAGCCGCTTCAATTCGGGGACCTGCTCCACGATCGCCTCCGGCCCGAAGTCCTTCATGGACTCTACCCGTAGTTGTACGTTCAAGTTATGACCGCTCTCCTGCACAAGCTGATTTGGGACGCTGACGTTGATGCTGATATTCTGGGCTTTCAGGATGTCGTTGAAGTTGCCCTTATTGACATTGACCGGTTCACGCTGTTCCACGGGATGTCCATCCGGGTTTCCGGTGAAATCCCCCAGCACCAGCATCTTCAAGGGGAGCTCAACGTCTTCCCGGGTTTCGCCCTGTGAAGGCCGATAAACGATGTTGACGCGTTCCTTCGGTGCAACCGTTCCCTGTTTTGGCATGTATGCCTCCCATTGAGATGATCTGCTCTAAGAAGAAGTCCCTATCTAACCGAGATTCCGGCCGCTTGTTCGTCAGCCACTGCTTTCGTGATGCCTGAAGCTAGCTAGCCACTCGTCAGGCGCACCATTTCCGGCATATTGAACCGTCCGATCTGATGCAGCACATCCTGCCCCTGATCCTTGAATTTCTGCTCCGTCTGGCTGTCAAAGGCGAGCCAAGCCAGCTTGAAACCCCGCAAGGCCAGGCTTGGGTCATACTGCTCCAGCCCGTGCCTGGAGATATCTTGTAGCACCTGCTCCATGTGCGGCAGGGCGAGCCTCGATTTCCCGAGGTCGACGAGCATCTGGGACAACGATAGCCGCCAGAGCAGGTTTTCGCGCCGGGAAGAGCTGCTCTGCAATTTCTGCTGAGCGACCTCCATTGCCTCGAACAGTTTCCCCTCGCCAACAAGTTGCTGCAGTTCTGCTATTTTCTTCTCAATGACCGCTTCCATTCTTGCTTCAGTGATCGAATCCGTTCGTGCTTCAGTGTTCGAATCCGTCGAACTCGGGGCCGAGGTGTCCGACGGTGCTCGCAGGAAGGCGATTTGCTTCAGCCACTGCCGGGTGTCGGGCGCTGCAAACGGGGTCCCGTCGGAAAAGGACAACTTCTCCAGACCGGGCAAGCGGTGCAGCAGGAAGGCGGTTTCCTGGCAGACCGCTTTGTGCGCTCTTTCAAAGCGACTCCCGAGATGAGTCATGGCTTCGGCTATCAGGAAGTTGAGATCGATCCAGAAGATGTACTGGGGCTGGCGAGTTTCGGCGGCTTTCAGCAGCGCCTCGTCATCGCTGTTTTGGCGCAGATCTAAGAGCAGGTTTTTAACCTGAGAGGGTGGCGGCGGTATCTTGGTTTGGCCATCAATTGCGGGTGGCAGCTCATCCACGGCATACCAGGCGGCCTTCCGCGTCAGACGGTAAGCGTGCGGACTGGCCAGGTCCTGCTGCCAGAGATGAAAAGACGCTTCGTTGACTTTTATCAGCCGGTCATTCAGTGCCCTGGCGGCCTCCTGCTGAGATGTGAATTCCTGCAGTGCGGCAATATCATGCGACTCCATCTGCTGGGCCGCCGCTGCGGACGGCTCTTCGTCGAACGTCTCAGGAGAAACCTGGGCCTGCGCCATGGTTTCCTCTGTTTCGGCGGATGCGTGCTGCAGGTCGTTGAAATACTCCTTGATCGGGGCGAGGGAAGGGGAGTCCTCCAGGTGTTCTCCCAGGAAACCGCCGAGCCTGCTCAGGTTCTCTTTGATCAGGACAATCTGATCGGTCGGAAAGGAGAGGTCGTGGACTTGTTTCAGAGCGGCTTCGCTCTTTTCCAGCCACCATTCCAGGGCACGTACCCGTCCCCGCATGCGAGTTTTCTGCGGATACAACTCTTCCCAGAAATGCTCGATCAGTTCCAGATAGATCTGGAGCCCCACGCCGAAGCCGTCATTGCGCCGGGTATGGATCAGGGCGACCGCAAGGTAGCTTGCCACCAGCAGATCCTTGGACCTGTGCATCAGGATGTCGGCGGCAGACCGGCCCACCTTTTCCCAGTCGACCGGGCCGGCAGCCGCCGGGGAGGAAAGCTTGTCCACCTCGGTCTGCAGTTCGTCGAAGGCCGGGTCATAGCGCACCTCCGACCCCGCCGGATTTTCTCTACTGATAGGCTGTGTACCCAATGCTGAGAGATCCATGGTGTTCTCCGTTCCGGCAAATCTTTTCATAGCCTCGGCGAAAACCTTTTCTGATTAGCAAACAATATTCCGCTACCAACAACTCTCCCTCCCCTTCAAGGGGAGGGTCGGCACACCCCCATCCCCCTCCTGTCCTCCCCCTTGAAGGGGGAGGGACGTACAGCGGAAGATCATTGCTAATCAGGAAACCCTTTTCTGTTACCTTATTTATGCTTTTCTCCAAGCCCCTGCCGCTTTTCCTTGGTCAGCTTTTCCAGGTCATGCTCCACGACATAGTCCCAGAAGGTAGCCTTGTCGCTTTCCGGATGGGCCGCATTGGACAGCTCCCAGCGGTAGATCTTATTCAGGCTTGATCCGACAAAGCTTATGGGGTTGGTGGTCCAGCCGAAGTTGTTCGCATTAAAGTAGTTATTCGATAGCAATATCGGCGAGCCTAGGTAATTGGGGTACTTTTCGGATACCGGCATTAGATACGTGTTTTCTTGTTCGAGAGTTAGCTTCTTCCTGAAGACTACCCATTTGCCATCTGGAGAGAATGAAAACTGTGTTGCACGACTGAATAGATCGTGTGGAGTTGTATCTCTGTCTGGCCCCCAGCTTATTGACATGGCCCCATTTTTCCCTCCGGATAGGATTGCAAACGGCAGATATGGGTGGGGATGTATCCACATGAAACGGATCTTACCTCTATTGCGCTTGATTACATCCGCAAGAGGGTGATGGGAAGGCTCGAAATTTACAGTTAGAACCTGTAACTGCTCCTTTACACGATCATATAAGAAAATTTTGTCAGACACCATTGACCATGTTACCTCTTTTCCTTTGGTCATTTCCTTGATTACCCTGGTCTCTTTTGAGTTCAGGTCCATCAAAAGCAGGAGGGAGGTGTAATCCCATGGATCCTCGGATTTCCCGTTATGCGCCTGTATCTCGAAAATAAAATGTCTTTGCCTGGCATCCGCTATGGCAATTTTTTCAATTGTTTTTTCCAGAGAAACAACGATTCGGTAGTTTTGGCAAGTTTTGTATTCAAAATCATAAAGCAAAAATCGTCTGGTCTGGCCAAAACCAATGATGTCCTGTGAGACAATCGGTATGTACTCGCCACCCCCCTCTACATCATGAACAGCATTTTTGAAATATTTGTCATAGGTGATCCGGTCTTGATGGAAAGACAACAGGGTAATGGCGTTGTTCAAGTCGTTGGTACCTAAAGCATTGTCCTGCGGTACAGGGAATAACGAAAGGCTGGAGGTTATTTGAATATCGTACATCTGTGGTTTTAGGGGTTTAGCTTCCTTTATGTTATACAGCGTATCCATTTTATTATCTCCATAGGCTGTTGTTGAAAAGAGACAAATGCTCAATACAAGTATGGAAAGCGCGGGCCACAAAAAGTTGTCCGTCGAACGCTTCATTGGTGTAAGGCGGTACATGGCGTCTCCTCATAGATTACATAACTCTTATTCGCCTGCCTTATATAGGCAGCTTCCTTTTGGACTTCATATATTTCGTCTTCCTCGAGTTCGCCTAATATGAGTTCGATCTCCTTTGTCTGCCTTCTCGCAATAATATTCCTAGCTATCCGATCTATCTGCTGATCCAGTCTGTAGAATCTGTACGGATTGTACTGAGTGAATTTGTACCAAAGGCTGGTGTCAAATTCATCCAGTGCCCTTTTAGCCTCTTGGCAATACTCCACATAGTTTATGCCATCAAGCAGGGTCAAGTACCAGTCCGTACCAAAGAGGACACGGTCTTTCAAGTGCTCTCCGTCTGGGCCTTGCATAATATTCCTGAAATATTCTCGAAAACTGTTTTTAGTAAACGATGACGAGATATCCACATACAGATTCGGATACTTATTCTCGGTTATCATTTTGACGATCTGCTGGCCCCACTCACGACCAAGATCTGTGTTGCCGCCAAAATGGGCCAGACAGAGATGTAGGGAATTCAGAGGCGTCCCTTTGACCGTTTTGTCCAGAACCAGGCGCCATGCATCGGGAGAGACAAATTGTTCATTGAAATACTTCAGCATCTTTAACGGATCATCTTGGGGAACGCCCAAATAGGGATCGATATAGGTAGGCGCGTTCCTGCAATTGGCGTCTTTCTGCATCTGGTCCTCGTGGGTGTCGTTCGGGTGCACGAAGTCAAAGTACTCTTCCCGATTAAATGAAGGCGCTCCATCGGGCGTGCAGTGGTTCATGATGGGGATTTTCCTTTTACAGCATCCGGCATAGAAATCCTCCAGTATGGGGAGCCTGGGGTCCCACGGCCGGTAGCCTTGAGCCGTGTACATCTTGAAACCCAGATAAATCCCTTCGCTGTCCACCTGCTTGAATACTTCGGTATTGCCTAATAGCTGCCAGCGGCGAGGGTCGTAGTGAAACATGGGGAGCAACTTCAGCGGGTTGGCAAGAACTACCTGCTCGGTGTATTGAACTTGTTTTGTCCACTGCTCATATCTGACGGTCTCTTCATCGGGCACCAGGACCGGCGCAGCTTTTATGCTCATCAGCTTCTTGTTCCCTCGGATGTCATGAAAAGCTCCTGTAATACCCTGATGATCCATCGTCTCTTTATACTCTTCGAATTCATTTTGCGTTTGTCCTCGCTCTGGCAGAAGAGGGCGCTCTTCGTTTACTCGCTGATAGGAGTCACCCCTCCTTGCCCAGAAGCCATGCCTGGGATACCAGTAATGGATCGGATCCTCCGTCATTCTCGTTTCGTCATAGACGGCATTATAGACTTGTATGCCGAAGTAGCCGTCAATATGCGCGTATTCCATGTCCATGGTCATGACTATGCCGGTAAGAACCAAGTGGGAGAGGTCTTTGTAGTCATCATGTTTGGAGAATTCCTTATAAGCCTGGCCTCTCTTAACAATGAAATCAGCGCCGACCTCGAAGGTTTTCTTTTTCGACTCCGGAACCATCTGCCTCACTGCTCCCTTGCGATAATATCCGAGGTTTTCGTTCGGTTCGCAGCCGAGCGCTTTTCTGGCCATCCCTGCAATCGGTTTGAGCAGGATGAAGTCAAGGATGGTGACGAGTACTTCGCCTGTGACTTCTATTGTTGCTCGTTTGAGTTTCAAGACTCCCAACACGGGTGTCCGATCGCGTAAAAAAGGCAGAGGGGCGCAGTTCCCGCTCTGGATGTGCATGTGGGAGTCGATGATCACGGATGGCTGGTATACGCTTATCAGATGCATGCTCCCGCATAGCAGATCGGATTTCACCGATTTCAAGATGGCCCCTTTGGGATCATTCTGCTCTATCTTCAGAGTTCTGATCTTATTCTTTATCTTTTTGTCGGCGTCATCAGCCATGCTGTGGCCCTCATGTTCATCATCGGTACTGATCAGATCTGCTAATGTGCCCAGCCGCGCGCTATGCTCCTTGGCGCCTGTCCCGACAGTGTGGCGGTCTGCTGCAAAATGGCGCCGCTGCCGATGAACTGGTAGTTCACCGTGATTGACTTCACTCCCATGCGGTCCAAGGCGCTCTTCTCTCCCGGAAATTCCCGGCCCCCAAAGGTGCGCCGTCCACCGTTCAGATCCTTGAGAAAATCGGGGAAGCCCTGCTGCCCCGGGTAGTGCCGGGTCAGGACCACGTCTCCCACTTCGATCTGAAACAGGACGTCGCCGCAGGCGTCGGGAGACCAGGAAAAGGTCTTGCCGACCGGATAGTTGTAATTGGCAAGACTCTGGATGATGCCGCCGCATTGCATTTCCAGCCGCGTGGCATGTGGCTTGATCTTGGCCTCGGCGTTGGCATCGGTGGGAAGCCCCTTGATGCCCACGCTGTAGTTCTGGGGTCTGCCCATCGCCATGACGGCGGCCTGTGCCTTGGCCCCTTTATTCATGAAACTGAAGAGGGCGTTTTCAAAGGCGATCTTGCCTCCCAGTGCTTCCTTGGCGCGATAGCCTGAGAGACTTTGGTTCAGGAAGGGAGCCGCCGGTCCCTTGACGAAACGCCAGGCCAGCCCGTCCGGACCTAGCAGGACGGGAATCGCTTGCTGACTGGTCATCCCCATTGTTCCGGCCAAAACCTGTTCTTCCCACAGGGCCTGCAGTTGGGCGGCGCTCTCCGTGCGCAAATAGGACCAGAGGAATTGCAGCGGCCCGATCAGGAGTTGGTTGAATACCGGATCTGCGGCCTCAGCCGAGATCCCGGCTTTCAACCGGCCGGCTGAGGCGGCTGCGGCATACAACGGAGATTTGCCGATTGCCGGATCCTCTGCGAAGGTCTGGGACGCCAGCTGAAAGACCTGGTTGCGCGAGGCGACTGCAGGGGCGATGGCCGTCAGGGCGCTGCAGTACTCCTTGCAGGCTTTGGCGGTGGTCATCTGCGCCTCCAGCTTGTGTGCCCCGGCTTCCTGTCCGACGTTTTTCCGGATGGTGGTGAGGATTTTCTTGCTCCCCTCGGCGGCCTTGTTGATCGCGGCATTCTCCTGGACCAGTCCCTGCGCCCGGGCGCTTTGGAACTGATGAATCTGCTGCAGCCAGGGGGGCGGGGGCGCTTCCAGCACCAGCGGTTCGAGTTCCAGCACTACTTTGCCGAGCAGCGCAAAGTAGGGGCCTTGCTCGGACGCCATTTTGAAAGCAGCCTGCTGCCATTCGGCCGGGCCGCGCAAACGCTCCTCTCCCTTGGCAAAATCGGCGGCAAATTCATGCCAGGCTTCAAAAGCTGCCCGGCGATACCAGCCGGCAAAATCGGCTTCCCGGGCAACAACCGGAGCCGAGTCCGGGACGGCAGCTTCCAGTTCCTGCACCAGGGAATCCACGGTCTCCTTTCCCTTACGGGTAAAGGCGGGCGCTACAGTTTTCTCCCCGGTGGCCGTAAGGCTTCCGCCCCAGAAATCCTTGAGCGTGACCGGAGGGAGCCCGCTTTGCCGGTCAACCCAGACTGTGAGCCACTGCAGGTTGCTCCCCTTGACGGCTAGAAGTTGCTTGAGCCAGGACTGGAGCATGGCCTTTTCCTTGCCGATTTCCACAGGATTTTCCCTCCAGATCAGGGCGGAGAGATAGAGGGTGCCGAACGCTTTTCTTGCTTCCGGAGTTCCGGCCGCAGCCGGTGAGTTCAATGATGAGAGATATTCGGGTTGGGGGTTTTCCCGTAGAGCGCTCGGTGCATTTCCTGCCAGGCGCATTTTGAGGATGTTGATGCGCCGCACCAGATGAACCACGTATTGGGCGTAGAGATCGTCGGGGGTGGCCGGGGAAATGGTTGTCATGCCTGCCGAGATCTGCTTGTCGAATGGGGTCAGGACCATGGTTTGAAACTGTCTGCAGAACTTCTCCTTGAGCCCCTTTTCCACCTTGATGCTTTCAGTGAGCCCGAAGCGGGGAATCCACCAGTTCCGGTTTTGCTCCTCAACTTTCAGTATGTCCTGGCGGAAACGCTCCATGGCGGCAAGGTTGGCCGGCAGGTCGCCCCGCAGGGGGGGCGTTTTGGAAAAGCCGTGGGAAAAACCACGGATGGTCTTCATGTTTCTGACAAAGGAGAAGGTGAGCAGGCCGCAAAGCGCCACACCCAGGACGACCCACGAGGTCAGACCGAGATTGCCGGTAAGGGTTCGCCATCTTATGGAGTTGCGGGTAGGGGGCAGCAGGGAGCGGTCACGGGGGAGGACCTTGGCGAAGAAGTCATGCAGGAATAAGCCCTTGCTGGTACCCGGCAGCGCCTCCTCCGTCCCGATCTGCACCGGGCTGCGGGAAAAGTGGGAGCGGGGATTCCCCTCCTGGCGGCCGCTGCCGAAAAATATGCCGCGCAGCACTGGGGTCTCCTGGTAGGGGTTTTCACCGAAGGCGTGGGTCAGGAAGGTGACCACACCCTGTTTCAGGCTTTCAAACTCCTCCGGAAAGAGCAAAAGCTCCGGGTCGGCACCCTTGGCCTGCGGCTGATGCAGCAGTTGCAAACGGAGATTTCTCAGACGCTCAAAGACGGCATGCAGGGCGTGCTCCACAAAGGCGTCCACATCCGGCGACAGCTCCTGGTTGATGATTCCCATGGGCTGATCGAGGCTCTGGGCGGGCAGATGCTCGCAAAACCGGTTGACGCCCTGGATCAGGTCGCATTTCGTCACCAGGACATAGACGGGAAATCGGACTCCCACAGCCCGCATCAGCTCGTCGATGCGCCGGCGGATCGTGCAGCCGTCCTTCTCAAGCTGTACCTCTCCGGCCTCCAGCAGCCGGTCGGCTGCGACGGTTACGATCACCCCGTTCAGCGGCTCCTTGCGGCGGTACTTGATCAGCAGCGACAGCATTTTCTGCCATTCGTCCTTGTCCTGCCCCTCGTGAGCCGCCGTGGCATACCGGCCGGCGGTGTCGATGACGACCGCCTGCTCGAAAAACCACCATTCACACTGCCTTGTCCCGGATACGCCGTCGATCCGGCCGATATTGCTTATCGGGGAGGGAAGCCGGGCGCTGCTCAGCGAGCTGCTCTTGCCGGAACCGCTCTCGCCGATCACCAGGTACCAGGGGAGGACATAGAGCGGATTGCCGAGTTTGTTCAGGTGCGAGCTGCGCAGCGTGTCGATTGCCGCCTTCCACTGCTCCTGCAAGCTGTTCAGCTCGCTTTTTCCCTGCCGGGCAAGCGCCTTGGCTTTAGTCAGATCTTCTTCGCTGTCGGCAACAAAATTGCGCTCCCGGCGCCTGAGCCAGACCTTGCGCAGGGAAAATCCCCCCAGCACCAGGCCGGTGAGAAGCAGCAGCAGGAAGAGGCCGACCCACCAAGGCCAGTCGAAGACCAGCACAAAACCCATAACAAGAAGGAGCGCCAAGGCGCCGGCGGCTGTGAACGGAACATTTTTGAGCATGGCACTGATGCTTTCTTTCATCTCAGTTGGTCACCGTCCTTAGGAAATTGTCGCTGATACCGCTCAGGGTGAAGTGATAAATCAGGTACAGGATGCAGAACAGCAGCACCGGAGCGGCCAGACAGACGGCAGCGACCAGCCGTGAACCTGCACGGCTCTTCTGTCCGGCCAGTTCCGGATCTCCGCTCGGGTGGGCTTCGGGGAAAAGATCGGCCCCCTCGATCTGGGGGAGACCGACCGGGCTCCCCAGCAGCAGTTTGAGGTTGGAGCTCTTTATCTGCTCCAGATGGTACTCGTCCCCCGGATGGCAGTAGCGGCCGGTAAAACCGAGGGACAGGCAGAGATAGTAGACTTCGCGCACGTCCCTCTGATGCAGGCCGACGTTGTTGAGCCGTTCGAAGAACTCCTCCCCTGCGTCGGTGGTGTTGTAATGCAAGCGCTGCAGTTGGTCATTCAGCCAGCGGTTCTTCTGAAGCCAGCGGGAGCCGAGGATCGCCTCATCGATCCAGGCGCAGAGAGCGAAACGCGCCTGGTCATACTCTTCAGGCGGGAAAAGTCCGCGGGCAAGACACCCCTCGCTTTCCGACAGGAGTCTCCGGATGTCGTCCTTCACCTCCTCATATGCGGGCTGCTTCGTCTGCACCGATTTCAAAAAGTAGCTGACGTAGGCCATCACATCGATGAAACAGTCGCTTAAATGCATGATTGTTATCTCCCAACCGCCATCAGCTCGATTTCTATATCCGCCGGCGCGCCGTTCCAGTAGAGGGCGAGGCTGTGATTTTTGGCAACCGCTGACCACTGGTCATCGTGGTGGTCGATCGCGAAATAAACGGTGTTGGCCCGGCGGGGTAATTCCTGGGGCGGGATCTGCAGGTATTGCAGGCCGATGCCTGGCAGCGACCGGGATACCAGCAGCTTCAGATGCTCCGGGGTACTCAGCTTGGCCATCTCTTCCAGCGCCCGGAGCACGTTTTTGGGATCTTCCTCTGTTTTCACCGCCAGGTAAAACCGGTTGCGTCCTTCAAAAATGGCGGGCTTGAGATCCGCGCCGTAGAAGGTCCCGTCGTAGGCCAGGCCGATGACGTATTCGGGCCCGGCGGTGATCTCGTCGAGGAGGCGGGAAATCAGGTTTTGCGCCGCGGAAAAGCAGCTCCAAAGGTTGCGATGGTCGTATTCGGGAAGGAGCTTCCTTCCGTCCTGCAGTTCGCCCAGGACTCCGATCCGCTCCGAAAAGCCGGTCAGTTCGCCGATCAGCTGTCGCAGGATGCCGTAGATATGCCAGGGGTGGATCCGTTCGGTCCCGGTATAGTGGAAAAGCAGCGGAAGGTAGCGATTGACGGACCTTAGGGCGAGAAAATATACCATGTCCCGGGAACCGAATTCCGCGGTATGGATGCCTCGTTTTCTCTTGTGCTCCTCCAGTTGATAGCCGCGGGCGGTGACCTGATCGCGGATCTCGCTGATCAGCCTCTGGAGCGATGGCGAGGCGGAGAAGCAAAGGCAGGGGGGGATGTATTCCTCCGAAAGCCGGATTTCAGCCCCCACTCTCTCCAGCTGGGCCAGCGGGATAAGCTCGTACTCGCCCAACTGGTCCTGCTCTGATTCCCAGCATATCTTCAGGGCGTAGTGGAGTCTATTTACCGGGCTCACCGCGCCGCCGGCGTGCAGGTCGTTGACCTCCTCGTGCTCGGTGGTCGTTACAAACCGGGTTGAGGCCGAGGAAACCGTTTCCAGCGTCGGCAGTACGGTGACGTTTTCACCAGAATCGCGCCATTTCTTGAGCCCCAGATAGACGGTGAACGGCTTTCCTCCCTCAAGCCACGCCTCGTCAAAGGCGCGGGCGTCGATGCGGCCGTTTTCGGAGATGGAGACAAAGGTCCCATCGGGAAAGAGGAACTCTCCTTCCAGGAGGCTGAAGCTCCCTGTACCGAGTGCGCTTTTCCGGAGCGCCATTGCTGCTATCCCCCAGAAATGCGGCTGCAGGTATTTTTGATAGGGGGAGAGAAGCCCCCGGCAGTTTCGGTCCAGAAGCTGAAAGTGCTGCGGCTGCAGCTGGATCCCCTGCTTCCAGAAGAGCGGTCTCGGTACGTTCATTTCGTTTCCTTCCCCTTTATGGGTGCCGTGGCTTTCGCGTTTTCATTGGGCTGTTTGATCTCCTGACGGTCCAGATATAGGTCGATATTGAGTTTTGCCGTCTTCTGGACCAGGGTGGAGCCGTTTTTGACCTCAGTTACCGGGACCGAAAATAATCGAGCCGAGCTTTCCTTGCGCAGTGTGTAATATCCCGCCACGATGCCTACGAACTTTGCGCCGTCGGTTCGGTCTAGCGCTTCGGTAAGCTCCTGGTTCGGTTGGACCACGAGTCTCCTCGAGTAGGTGACGCTCGGGTCGAAGCGGCTGCACTCCAAAAGCCTGGGCAGGCCGTCCTTCTCGTTGATGAGTTGCTTGAAGCCGTTGGGTTCGCGCAGGTGATAGAGGCAAACGATAAGCGAGTGGGGTTTCTTCTGGTAGAGATTCAGCTGCGGGTCGCTGACGAGATGAAGCTGGATGGCATCCTTCTCATAGCCCCATTCCGGGGGCTGTTTGACAAGCGGCGTCGAAGAAGAACAAGCGGCGAGCAGAGAGGCGGCAAAGAGGCATGAGGTGATCCTGATGACAAAAATCATGGAGACTCCTGTGCCATCGTGACGGAGGTGGAAATGCTCGTCGAAGGTGAGCTACTTCAAAGCGACAGCTTCATTGGCGGGAACATCCGGCAGTCACCGGGGCAGGGCCGGTGTTAAGTACACTGAACAGACTGCCGGAGCCGATTGGAGGTGGAAGAGGTATTTATGCTTACTTCCAATTTGCGTCTGATGATCTTATTAATCATTAGAATAATGACGGACTATTTAGTGATTTTGGTATGTGTAATAATTTTAGAAAGGTTGATCCAGGTCAATTTAAGTGTTCAATTGAAACCGACGGCCGTATGGTTGTCAAGAGAGGAGTCAGCTTTCATGTCTGGCTTGAAGGGTAAGGTGTTGGAATGATGGCTTGTTTTCCGATAAAAAACAGTGATTAGCCTAACTCCAACAGCAAAGACCGTTGAAAAGCAAAAACATAGGATGGCCCGTTGTCTTGCGCCTCAGGTCGAGGTACGCTTCGTGTGGGTCAGGTCATGGTTAGATGGCGCAAGGGAGGAGACCGCTGGGATCGAGGGCGTTGTGTTAAACACAAACCTTGTATTGCAAGCATAGGGGAAATATCTATAATGATCCAGGGTGAAAATGTGCGTAGTGATACGGTTTCAGGAGGAAAATATCCTGCAGATCGTGACAGCGTGGAGAATATTAAGATGATGTGTGAGCTGTGCGAAAAAACGGAGCTGATTGAAGTGAAGGAGCGCTACCTCTATCTGGAGTCCGGCCTGCCCAACGTAACCCTGGAAGGGATCATCCTCAGAAAATGCCCCGAATGTGGAAATGTTATGCCCATGATTCCCAGCCTCTCGAAATTGCACCTCGCCATCGCCCGGAATCTGGTCAAAAAGGACGGTCGGCTGACGGCACAGGAGATCGTATTTCTTCGAAAATGCCTGGGCTGGTCTGGCGTCGATTTCGCCCACAACATGCACAGCACCAGTTCGCAGGTATCCAAGTGGGAGTCAGGGAAGGTGGAAATGAGCACGCAGGCGGAACTGCTGCTGAGGGAAATGGTGGCACGCGGCAAGAAAATTGAAGATTATCACAGTCACGAGGTTTCCAAGAGAAAGCGCATCAAATCGCCGCCGTTGCTTTTCCTCCTCGAACAAAGCGAATGGAAAGCCGCTGCCTGACCACACGCCATCAATCACAGCGTGTTCTCGCGGTAGGAGGTAGGTCGGGTTAGCGCAGCGTAACCCGACATTCAACCATGCAATATAGACGCTCATTTACCCCCGGCGGCACCTTCTTTTTCACGGTGGTTACCGAAGGGAGACGGCCCATTCTCGCCTCTGCCGAAGTGGTCGAGGTCCTGCGCGGAGCCTTCCGGTCTGTACGTGAGACTCACTCATTTCAGATCGACGCGATGGTGGTCATGCCCGACCATCTGCACTGCATCTTGACCCTGCCGCCCGGTGACGCCGATTTTGCCACCCGTTGGCGGCTGATAAAAACCTGGTTCACCAAACATTGTCCTCCTGCCTTGCGTACCGTCCCGAGCTCCACCCGTGCAGCCAGAGGTGAACAGGCCTTGTGGCAGCACCGCTATTGGGAGCACCTCCTGCGCGACGAAACCGATTACGCCCGTCATCTGGATTACATCCACTACAATCCGGTCAAGCACGGGCTTGTCACATCGCCCCTGGATTGGCCGTATTCAAGCTTACGCCGCCATATCGATCGGGGCAGCTATCCACCCGATTGGGGCCGCGGCGAGATGGATTTTGAGGGTGTCGGGCATGAATGAGATTCATGCGTCGTAGAGGCACCGTAGAAGGTCGGGTTAGGTCGTAGGTCGGGTTAGCCCGCAGGGCGTAACCCGACGTGCGTAACCCGACATGCAGTGCCGTCGTTGCGGCATCGGATGGGGTGTCGGGTTACGCTTGCGCTAACCCGACCTACGCCTGCGCCTCTTTGGCTCGATGGGGGTAATGCGAAGACCGTAGACCGTAGGTCGGGTTAGCCCGCAGGGCGTAACCCGACGTGCATCGCCGTCGTTGCGGCATCGGATAGGGGTGTCGGGTTACGCTTGCGCTAACCCGACCTACTGTCGCTTCGCCTGCTGAGGCGGCAGTCATTTCCCGGAAAGGGTCTCTATGGCGCAGCGGGCGGCGTGATAGCCGCACATGCCGTGCACGCCGCCGCCGGGAGGGGTGGATGAGGAGCAGATGTAGACGTCCCTGTCGGGGGTGGCGTACGGCCTTCTCCCCGCCACGGGGCGGACCAGTATCTGGTGCAGGTCCTGGACCCCGCCGTTTATGTCGCCTCCCACGAAATTGCGGTTGTAGGCCTGATATCCCGCCGTGTCCCGCACGTGTCGGGCCAGGATCAGATCCCTGAATCCGGGTGCGAAGCGCTCCATCTGCGCCTCGATCCTGCGGGTCATGTCAACGCGGGAGCCGTTCGGGACATGGCAGTAGGCCCACCCGGTCTCCCCCCCCTCCGGCGCCCGGCTCGGGTCGAACAGGCTCTGCTGGGCGACCAGCACGAAGGGGCGCTCCGGATGTACCTCCCGCCAGACTTCGCCCTCCGATGCGGCTATCTCCTCCATGGTCCCCCCCAGATGGACGGTGGCCGCCCTGCCACAGGCGGCAGCCCGCCAGGGGATGGGACCGGCCAGCGCCCAGTCGATCTTGAACACGCCGGGGCCGTACCGGTACGCCGACAGCCTGCGACGGTAGCGGGCATCGAACCGGTTCCCGGCTATGCTCAAAAGCTGCCGCGGCGTGACGTCCAGCAGCACAACGGTCCCGGCCGGAAACTGCTCCAGGGTCGCCACGGGACTCCCGGTGACAATCTTCCCTCCCAGAGAGATCAGGTAACCGGCAAGGGCCTGGGAGATGCGACCGGACCCGCCGGCGGCGACGGGCCAGCCTGTGACATGGCCAAGGGTGGCAAGGATCAGGCCGAAGGCCGCGGTGCCGGCTTTTTCCAGCGGGAGAAAGGAGTGGGCGGAGAGCCCGGCGAAAAGGGCCCGGGCGCGCTCCCCCTTGAAACTCCCCGCCGCCAATCCCCTGGCCGAGCGCAGCGCGTGCAGTCCGAAACGCGCCATGAGCAGGGGATGTCCGGGGAAGCCTATGGGCGCCAGCAGCTCCGGTGCGATCTGCTGCCAGCTCTGCACCAGAGGCGCCAGCAAACCGGCGTAGGCTCTGGCGTCCTGCGGATCCAGGCTCTCCGCCGTGGCGGGGATTTCCCGCTCCAGTAAGGCCGCGCTGCCGTCATCGAAAGGGTGTGCCAGGGAGGCGGGGGGGTGGATCCACCGCAGACCGTGCTGCTCCAGCGGCAGCTGGCTGAAAAAGGGAGACCAGGCGCCGAGCGGATGTATCGCGGAACAGATGTCGTGCAGATATCCGGGGAGGGTCAGCTGCTCGGTGCGGGTGCCGCCGCCGACGGTCTCGGCCGCCTCCAGAAGCGTTACCGGAAAGCCTCCCCGGGCCATTTCAATGGCCGCGGCAAGACCGTTGGGGCCTGATCCAACTACCACTACTTCCTTTTCAGAGGGTTGCCGGCCGGTCATTTTCTGGGCTCTCCGCTTTTCGGAGCTGAAGGTTTCGGGCTCCAGAGAGAAGCGTACAGGAGATGCCGCGCTGCCGCAACGCCTGCACTTTGAAGTCCCCCTTTGCAAAGGGGGATTTAGGGGGATTTTAGCACTGTCGCAACATGCGCTCTATGGCAACCTGGGCTAAATCCCCCCCGACCCCCCTTTGCAAAGGGGGGAGATTTGGGGTGACCCAGCCATTGAAATTGACGCTAATCGGGTAGCTTAATGGCAGCGGGGGCGAGGGGGGCATTGGGAAGGAGGGGGGGGCGATCGGAGGCTGTCTGCATCCTACAGTCCCGGGGCTGGCACTCCCAGATTGCGGATCACGCTCTCATTGATGTGGAGCAGCGCTTTACGGGGATCCAGGGTGGGAACCCTGCGGACTCCGCCGCTGTTCAGCATCGAGACGGCCATCTCCCCGGCCTGTACTCCGATGTCGAAATAATCGATGTCCAGGGAAGCGGCGGCGCCGTTTTTGAGGTAGTGGCTGCTGAAGGTCACCACGGGGACCTTGTTGGTCATCGAGAAGCGGATGAAGGCTTCCAGGTTCACGGTGGTGAAGACCGTGCTGTCGGGGAGCATCCAGAGCACATCCACGCTCCCCCTGATCTTCTCCAGCTTGGCCTGGATGTCACGGGGATCGGTTACCGGCTCAGCCACCAGTTTCAGCCCCAGTTGCTTCGATTCGTGTTCGATCCTCTTCAGATAGCGTCCCGTCTTGTTCGGGTCGTAAAGTACGCCGAACCTCTTTGCCTCCATGGAGAGGAACAGCTTCAGATACTGCTCCGGTGCGGGGAGCATGGTGATGCCGCCGATGTTGTCCGCCGATGTCTTCCGGCTCTGCGATAGCGCCAACAGCGCTACCACCGGCACTTCCCGGATCCTTCCGGCCGCGGCAAGGGCCCGGTCCCCCAGCGCCACAACCAGCCGCGGCCGCTCTTCCTTCACCATGCGGTCCACGTCGATTTCGGCATAGTCGCTCAGCACCACGGCGTGATGCGACCCCTTGCAGGCCGCGTGGAAACCGCGCAGCGCCTCGCTGTAGCCGGGACTGCGGTTCGACTGGAGGATCAGGATCTCGGCGGCCCGGGCCGGCAGCAGGTTCAGCAGCGTGAGCGCCAGGCAAAGAATCAGTGCGCGCATCAGAAGCGGTACCTCGCTCCGGCTTCGAACCAGCGGGAGGGGTTGGCATGCAGCTCGTGCTGGTACTGGGCGCCGTTGAAGATGTTGCGGGCGGAGAAGAAGAGCTCCGGCGACAGCTCCTCGTGGGGGGAGAGCCTCTGGGTGAGATGCAGGTCCCAGGTCAGCGCCGTGTCTCTCGGGGGGTGCTGCGGCTGATACCAGTCGAGGTAGTTGCCGGTCAGCGCGCCGCGCAGGCCGATCGCGCCGTTATCGTAGTTGAGGCCAAGCTTGGCGCCCTGGCGGGGACCGATTTCGTCCGAGGTCAGTTCAGCCTTGCTCTGCTGGTCCCAGGCGACGGTATAGGTGTAGCCGCCGGCCAGGGCGAGGCCGTAGAGGGGAGAGGTGCGAAACTCCAGGTCGACACCCTGTCTGACATGGTCGCGCAGGATGATCGCTGCTCCGTCAAAGGTCTGGACCTTCCAGATGTTGTTGTAGAAGAGCGTTCCCTTGAGCCAGAGATAGGGGATGGCCGTGCTCTCGATCCCTGTCTGCACGGTCCAGATGTTCTGCAACTGCCGCTGCCCGTTCAGTATCTCGATGCCGTTGATGATCGGCATGCTGTAGCCCCGCGCGCCATAGCCCCGCAGGATGGTGCTGTCGGTCAGGCGAAAGGTCGTCCCGAGGGTATAGCTGACCGCATTTTCCAGCAGGTTGCTATGGTCGAAACGGAAGCCGGGAAGGATCGAGAGGCGGCCCACGCTGTAGGTGCCGTTCAGATAGCTGGACCAGCGGTCAAGAGAGAGGTCGAAATTCATCTCGGGGGCGCGGCTCACCGGCTCGCGCTGCCGGAGGTCGTTATGCTCGTATTCCAGGCCGGCGCTGAAATTGCTCCCGGCGTCACCCCCGCTGAGCCCGAGCCCGGCCCCCTGATGGTTTTCCCGCACCTTGCCGTCCATTATCAGCAGCTCAGGGCTCAGGAATTTGCGCCGGTTTTCCAGCCGACGGCTCCCTCCCCGGCCGTTCAGCTCCAGGGTGAGACGCTCGGCTAAGGGATAACGCAGGGCGAGGTAGGCGTTCAGGTAGCTGACGTCACCGGTGCCGTGGACGCCGGTGAAGAGCGGGTTGACTTGCAGGGTGGAGGAATGCTCCAGTCCCAGCGTGTTGTCCCGGAGATCGATTCCCAGGGTCACCCTGCCGCGGTTGGGGAGATCGAAGCTGAACTTGCCGAAGCCGTGGTTCAGGTTGGTCCGGTTCCCCCGGGCCAAGCCGTCCGAACGGATGTTGCCGCCGGTCAGGTAGTAGCCGAATCGGTTCACGGTGCCGCTCAGCTCCGCGCGCAGGTCGCTCGTGCCATGCTCGGCAATCGAGGCCGCCGCCAGGCCGCCCGGCTGCCGGTCGGCGGCCGGCGCTTTGGTGATGATGTTGATCACCCCCCCCAGTGCCGGGCCCCAGGCTGCGGAAGCTGCCCCCTTGACGATCTCGACCCGCTCGATCATCTGCACCGGTATGCTGCCGACTTCCGAGAGATTCTCGAGACTGAGGAAGTTCAGGGGGACGCCGTCGATCTGCACCAGGATGTGCCTGCTCGTCACGCTCAGGACGGTGAAAAATACGGAGCTGCCGGGGCCCTGCAGCTGGTCCAGCTGGATCCCCGGCACCGTATGCAGCACCTCCGCGAGGGTGTGGGCGTTGATCCGGGCGATCTCCCGGGCGGTGATGACGGTGACGTTTTCGGCGATTTTGGAAACGGGGCGTGGGAAACGGGAAGTGGCGACCGGCTCGTCGGCGCTCAGGCCGAGGGAGCTGGCGATTTCGTCGATCTCCTCCGCGTTGGCCGGAGACGCAATGAAGGCCAGCAGCAGGGAGATGAGAGCTAAGAGCGTTATGTATGCAGGGCTTCGGCGCAACAGGCGGTCCGTTGGTACAGATTCATTGTCAGCACCTTTGATGATCGGCAGATTTCATTGCCGCAGAGAATTGAAAGCGGCAATCCAGCTGTAGCTGCTGAGATTTCCCATCCCCGCCGTAGGCACTCGGGGACGACTGAAAAGAATTTGCCATACCTCTTGTGTGACAGTTTCTTGAGAAAAATGGCTCGAAAAGGAACTAACTTTTAACAGCTTATCGCTGCAGTGTCAAAGCTTTTCATGAGAAGCCCGAGCCAGGGTCAAACCCTTTTCATGGGAGGCCCGATCCTGCCCCGAACAGCCGGAACCGGACCCGGAGCAGGTTGCTGTCGGTAGCGCCGCCGCTCCTCTTCGATACCGGGTGCCGAAGCCGATCAGGCAGGAAGTTCTTGCATTCGGGAGTGCATGTGGTAAATTGCCCATCTCGTGTCAACCCAATGAGACTGTCACCGGAGCTTGCGTGCTAATCGCCGAAACCTCTCATGTCCGGTTTCCTGCTCAGCCAACTGCGAACGGCAATCAACGGTAAAGCGTGCCCGGGCTCAGGAACGGTCCCGGTGCGCTGCAACGCATTTCGTTTACCTGATTAGCAACCGACCCCGCCTGGGCGGCGTTTTGTCCGGGAATAAGATACCCTCCTGTCCCCATCCCCACCCTGACCCTCCCCTTGAAGGGGAGGGGACGTGGAGGATAAAGGGGGAACTTACTCAGCAGCCGCCCACGCCGCCGGGGGCGGCCCTGTATCAAAAGGTAACTACTACTTCCGCAAGCAGTCCACCACTTGCTCCTCCCCCTGGAGGGGGGAGGTCGGGAGGGGGGAAGACTGCTGGCTTCTAGGAAGAACTGGCTGGGCTTCCCCCTCCCTAACCCTCCCCCTCCGGGGGAGGGGACTCTTGGATACAAAATCAGCAGGTTAGCTCCAAGTTACTTAAGAGCATGATCTTCCGCTCCCCCTGCAGGCTTTTCACCCTCTCCCTCAGCCCTCGCCCATCAAGGAGAGGGGGTGTTTGAGCAGGTTGCGGACAGATTGGTGCTAACCAGGTTTGTTTAAGCCTCTGTGGAGAACTGATGCCGTACAGCATTAATACGTCACTGCATGCACGCCTGGCTGCCATCCGCTCCAGCTTCCAGTTCAAGCTGTTCTTCCTCTTTACGCTCCTCACCGCCGCCATCACCTTCCTGTTCGGCACCCTCTTCGTGGTCAACGCGCTGCATGACAACAAGCGGCACGCCTCGGAAAAGCTGCAGTTGCTGACCCAGAGTTTTGCCGACTCGATCCGGCTCCCCCTGTTTGCCGAAGACGGCGATCTCCTGATGCGCTACGGCGAGGAGGCGCTGCAGCTTCCGGAAATTCGCGGCGTGGAGATTTCAGCAGCCAACGGCAAGGTGCTGGTGAATCTTCCCGCCATTCTCCCCGCCGATGCGGCCGACTTCATCACCAAGACCGTCGAGGTCCGCAGCGCGGCGCCCGCGCTTTTGCCGGAATCGTTTGAGAGCGTGCATGACGGGCGGGGACACCTGGTGGGATACGTCAGGCTCTACCGGGGCACCGGCGATCTCTCCGCCACCGGGCGCAGGCTGGTGGCCACGGCATGCGCCCTGGCAACCCTTTTCTGGCTGCTGGTCTCCTGCTCCTGCTACCTGCTGCTGCGGCGCGTTACCCGCTCCTTTCAGGCCCTGATGCTGGGATTGCAGAACGTGCACGGCGGCGACTACGTGTCACGGATCGCGATCAGCTCCGACGATGAGCCGGGGCGCGCCTCGGCATCGGTGAACGAGCTGGCCGAAACCCTGCGGCAGCGCGACGAGCTGAACCGGCGCCTGCATGCCGAGCTGGTGGCGACCATGGAGGTCGAGATCGCCTCGAAGCAGCAGCTGGTTGCGGTCAACCTGAGCCTGGAGCAGGAGATCTTCGAGCGCAGCCGGGCCAAGCTGGAGCTCAAGAACCTGGTGGAGCAGCTGCCGGTGGGGATCGTCTGGTCCGATTGCGACGGCAGCATCGAGTACCTGAACCACTTCATGCTCGAGCGCATAGGGTACCTCCCCGACGAGGTCCGCAGCATCGAGCAGTGGCTCTGCCGTGCCTGTCCCGATCCCGCCTACCGTGAGCGCATCGCCCGATTGCGGCGTGCCGCGATCGACGCCTGGGAAAACGGCGCCACCGATACCTCCTTCTACGACGTGCGGGTGGTCTGCAAGGACGGCTCGGCCCGCGATCTGAACTGCGGCATCCAGCTCTCGGGAGAGCGTATCGTCGACATCATGATCGACATGACCGAGCGCGAGCTGTTGCAGCAGCAGATCATCAGGAACCAGAAACTGGAGTCGATCGGCGTGCTGGCGGGGGGGATCGCCCACAACTTCAACAATGCGCTGACCGGGGTGCTGGGGTATATCTCCTTTGCCAGGAGATTCCTCGACCCTTCGCACAAGGCGTACGACCTGCTGCTGCACGGGGAGAAGGCCACCAAGCGTGCCGCGGGGCTCGCCAACCAGCTTTTGAGCTTTGCCAAGGGGGGCGCCCCCATCAGGCGGGTGGTCTCCATCGCCAAGATCGTGGAAGAGTCGGTATTCCTGGCGACCAGCGGCTCCAAGGTGGTGAGCTCCCTGGAGCTCCCCCCCTCGCTGCCGTACGTCTACGTCGACGACGGCCAGATCTGCCAGGCGTTCAACTGCATCTGCATAAATGCGGTCCAGGCCATGCCGGAGGGGGGCGTGCTGACGGTGCGCGGCAGAAATGTCAGCACCGGGTACGAGAAGCTCCCGGTTCCGGCTGCCGGCGAGTACGTCGAGCTCTCCTTCGAGGATCAGGGGTGCGGCATCCGGGAGGAGGACAGGTCCAACATCTTCACCCCCTATTTCACCACCAAGGCGGAATTGGGGACCGGTCTGGGGCTGGCCACGGTCCATTCCATCATCTCCAGGCATGGCGGGGTGATTAGCTTCGTCACCGAGGTCGGCAAAGGGACCACCTTTACCCTCTATCTCCCTGTGGTCAAGAGAGCCGCGCCCGAACAGCAGCCGGATCAAAAGCTCGATGTCACTTCGGCAAGCGTTGCCGGGCGGTCGATCCTCGTGATGGATGATGAGGAGCTGATCAGGAATCTGGCCGGTGACGTGCTGGGAAGACAGGGGTACCGGGTGACCCTCTGCGCAAACGGCGCTGAAGCGGTCTCCCTGTACCGGCAGGCTTTCGCATCCGGCACCCCTTATCTCGCTGCCATCCTCGACCTCACCATTGCGGGTGGCATGGGAGGGAAAGAGACGGCGCAGCAGATTCTGGCCCTGGACCCCGATGCCCGTCTCATCGTATCGAGCGGCTATTCCAACAACGTGGTGATGAACGAGTATCGGAAATACGGCTTCTGTGCCGCATCTCCCAAGCCGTACGATGCGCAGGAGCTTTCGCGGCTTTTGGATGAGCTCTGCCAGCCCGCCCCGGGATCGCTCCAGGGTGCGGGCGCAGGTCGTGCCGCCCGTCGTTGCTCCTGATCGCCATCATGCCCCCGCCCGCCGGGAGAGGGTGGCCGGAGGCCGGGTAAGGGGGCCTTTGACTCTTTTTCTCCGCTTCCCCCTTTCGCATGCTCCCCGCCTGTTCTATACCTGAATCGAGTCCTGATCCTCTCATTGCCGTACCACATCGTTGATTCCTCGTTCCCAAGCTGGAGCTTGGGAACGAGAAGAAGCTGGAGCTTGGGAACGAGAAGAAGCTGGAGCTTGGGAACGAGAAGAAGCTGGAGCTTGGGAACGAGATGGGCGGCCTCATCTTTAGAAAACTGTATACCAAGATCAAGCGAAATTATGCTTGACAATTCCCGGCTACTTCCGTATAAACGATTTCAACTTTCAAAACCAACTTAAATCCATTTTCACACACTAAGCCCGTCTAACAAAAAGTCCGGGCTCGTCCGCCGCGGCGAGGAATCATCGGGGGCCGAAGGAGCAGCTTACTCTTCTCGATCAACTGCACATCTGCCTCCGTTTTTGCGGCAGTTAATTGAAAGTGATAGTCGTTATGATTTGCTTAATGAGGGGCTCCCGCCCGGCAGCGAGGTGGACTTGAAGAACGGCATGAAGGAAACCTTCCAGCAGTACCTGTCGGAGAGAGGGCTCAAGTCCACCCTGCAGCGCAACATCATACTCGATACCTTCCTTCACATCGACCGGCACGTCCGGGTCGACGACCTCTGCCTGATCCTGAGGGCCGAGCACCGGAACATGGGTCATGCCACCGTGTACCGGACACTGAAACTGTTCGTCGAATCCGGCATCGCCCGCGAACTGCGGTTCGGCGACGGCTTCACCCGTTACGAGCCCGTGACGGAGGGCAAACAGCACGATCACCTGGTCTGTAATGTCTGCGACAACATCACCGAATTCAAGACCGGAGCCATCGAGCAGCTCAAGGATGAGATCGTCCGCAGCCACGGCTTTCAGGTAGACACCCTGAAGCTGGAGCTTAGAGGGGTGTGCCGGCAGTGTATTAGGCAGTAGGCACCCCTGGTTCAGGATGCCTTTGGTATACTCTTTTCTTGCCCGCATAATGAAAACTACTTTCAGATTCTTTTGTGGCCGGTTTGATGGAGACGAGGTCGGACGCGATGGTCATCCTCATCAACAAAGATGTCGCAGCGGGAAGGTGGATCTGATGAATGCGGGCGAATGAGCACCCGGCATCCCGAGCGCATACGGGTGTGAATCAATCATAAGTAGCTGAACTTTTATCAAATACCAGGAGGATGGAAAATGCGTAAGAAGATGGTGGTTAGTTTGGCTCTGATGCTTTCACTGATGGTGCCGCAGCTGGCCCTTGCCCTGCACCCGGAGCTGTCGGTTCCGGAAAAGGTCGAGTTGAAGCATAAGGCTTGCCAGGAGATCATGCGGCTGGGGATCAAGTACAAGGTCGAGGGGCTTTTCTCCAAGGATTTCGAAGAGGGAAAGGCCGACTGCACCCGTATGGACGTGGCGGCAGCGGTGCAGCTCCTGACCGAGAAGATGGCGGAAGCGGTGGTGAAGGAAGGAGCGCAGGCGGTCGACAAGGAAGACCTTGTTCTGCTCAACGACCTGAAGGAAGAGCTTCGCGGCGAGATGCTCCTGGTGGGCACCAGGACCTTCCAGTCGCGCTACGACGAGCTGGGGACCAGGTTCACGGCCCTCACCAAGAACATCTCGCTGAGCGGCGGGCTGGTGGGAGTGATCCAGGGTTCCATCGGCAACGAGCCCAAGGATTATGCCGACGTGGTCGGCCGCGGCGACCTGGTCTTCAACTTCAAGGTCGGCGAAAACACCATCGCGGTGATCGATGTGGAAGCGACCGGCGGCAACGGCATCGACGGGGATGGAGTCACCCCCCGTGTCTCCAACTTCTCCACCCTGAACGGGGTGGCCGGCTCCACCGGCGATACGGTTCGCTTCCGTGAAGCATGGGTCGAGCACGCGGCGCTCAACGACCGCCTGATCCTCACGGCCGGCAAGATCGACCTGTCCAACTATTTCGATTCCAATGCCGTGGCAAACGATGAGAACGGCCAGTTCCTGGCCGGCGCCTTTGTCCATTCGGCAGTGCTCCCCTTCCCGGCGAACGGGCCGGGCGCAAGGCTCGAGGCGAAGCTTGCCGAGCCGCTCACCTTCGGCCTGGGCTACGGCAGCGGCGACGCCGGCAGCGACGACAGCTCCGACAGCGCCGACATCTTCGACCACGGCTTCGGCATCGCCGAGCTGGGCTACAAGTGCAAGACGGGCGAGCTGGAGGGTAACTACCGGATTTACGCCAGCCTGGACGGATCGAACCCGGATACCAAAAAAGGCTTCGCATTCGGCGTCAGCCTCGATCAGCAGATCACCGACAAGCTGACCCTGTTCGCCCGCTACGGCCAAAGCGACGAGGATGTCTATGAACTGAAAAAGGCTTGGAGCGCCGGTGGTCAGTACGCCGGACTCTTCCCCGATCGCAAGGACGACGTGCTGGGCTTCGCCTACGGCCAGATCCAGGCCATCGGCGATATCGCCGACTCCCAGGAGAAGCTGGCGGAGGTTTACTACAAGTACAAGGTGAGCGAGCAGATCGAAGTGGCGCCGATCGCGCAGTACCTGATCAACCCGGCGGGGATTCGCAGCGCAGACAACGTCGTGGTGCTCGCACTCCGCTCGCAGATCAGCTTCTAGGATACAAAGACGGAAACGGGGGCGCAGCTATCCAGGCATCTAGCTGTCCAGCTATCTGCGCCCCCTGTTTTTCCGGAAAAACGGATAGTTCTCAGGAGAGGAAGTCATGGTACGAGCGGTGTTGAAAGCCCTGTGCGTTTTTTTGTTTGTTTTGTCGATGACCGCCGCCGGATCGATATCCACGGCCCGGGCCGAGGGGCTTGATTACAAAGGGATGGTCGACGAGATCGGCGTCATCTTCCAGGATGCCCTGACCCTCTACAAGAAGGGGGACATCAAGGAGGCGAAGAAGAAGGCCCAGTCGGCCTACTTCCACGTCTTCGAGAACCTGGAAGGGCCGATCCGGATCAACGTCTCGGCGAGAAAAAACGCCGAGCTGGAGGAGGAGTTCATCGAGATCCGCAAGATGATCGTGGCCAAGCAGCCCGTCGCCGTCATCGAAAAGAGGATCAACGACTTCATGGTCGAACTGCGCAAGGTGCTCCCCGAACTGGAAGGAGGGGAGGTGCTGGTGGCCGAGGCCACGGATGCGGCCGCGCCAAAGGCGGAGGCCGAGGTGCAGGGCGAGGCCGGGGCCGGCAATATCGAGCCGGTCTGGCTGCGGGCGTTCGAGAACATCCAGTCCAAGCTGGCCAAGGCCCTCGATGCTTACAAGCAGGGGGACGCCAAGGCGGCGGCCGAGCTGGTCATCCAGACCCAGTTCGACGACTACAAGAACTCGCTGCTGGAGACTTCCGTCAGGCGCAACGTCTCACAGGGGAGGGATTACGAGAACAATTCGGCCTTTGCCGACATCGCCGGCCTGATCCAAAGCGGAGCGGCGCCGGCCAAAATCGAGCCGCTGGTAGCCGTGCTTGTCCAGAGCTTGCAGGCGGACATCGCTGGTCTTCCTCTGGTGGACGGCGCAGCCTCTGCCGACAAGGTGGCCGCCAAACCCGAATCTTCCGGAAAGGACTGGTCCAAGGTCAACGCCGAACTTTTCGCCGAGATCGATAAGGCTATCGCCCTCTACGAGAAGGGAGAGGCGCAGGACGCGGTCGAACTGGTCCAGGACACCTACTTCGACGTCTTCGAAGCAAGCGGCATGGAAGGGAAACTCGGTGCCCGGGACGCGGCCTTCAAGGTGAAGCTCGAAGGGCACTTCAACATGATGATCAGCCAGATGAAGGCCGGCGCCCCTGTCGAGAAGATCCAGGCCACCTTCTCAGCGTTGAAGGGGGACTTCGAAAAGGGTGCCGAGATGCTCGGCAAGGGTGGCGATTCGCCTGCGGCCCTGTTCGTCTACTCCCTCCTGATCATACTGCGCGAGGGGATCGAGGCCATTCTCATCATCACGGCGATCATCGCCTACCTGGTGAAGAGCGGCCAGACGGACAAGGTCAAGGTCATCTACAACGGCTGCATCTCGGCCCTGGTGCTGAGCCTGGTCACGGCGGTTCTGGTGAAGTGGGTCTTCAAGGTTTCCGCTGCCAGCCAGGAGATGATGGAGGGCGGCACCATGCTGCTCGCCTCGGTGGTCCTTTTCAGCGTCAGCTACTGGCTGATCTCCAAGGCCGAGGCGCAGAAGTGGACCTCCTACATCAAGGAGAAGGTGGGCGACTCCCTTTCCTCGAAGTCGATGAAGACCCTGTGGTTTGCCGCATTTCTCGCGGTCTACCGGGAGGGGGCCGAGACGGTGCTGTTCTACCAGGCCCTGGCCTCCGGTGCCTCCGCCTCCGGGCTCACGGCGGTGGCGGGCGGTTTCGTGGCCGGCTCGCTGGCCCTGGTCGCCATCTACCTCTGCATGCGTTACGGGGCGGTGCGTCTGCCGCTCAGGCCGTTCTTCCTCTGCACCGGCGCGCTCCTTTACTTCATGGCCTTCGTCTTCGCCGGCAACGGGATGATGGAGCTGATCGAAGGGAAGCTGCTCCAATCCTCACTTGTCGCATGGATGCCCACCATCCAGTTCATGGGGGTCCATCCCTATCTGCAGACCCTGCTGCCTCAGCTTTGCATCGTGCTGGCAGCGGTGGTCGGCCTGGTGATCATGTCCAGGGGTAGGGGAAATACAACAGGGGAGCAATAGAAACTGATATTCCACGCCGATCGTTGACTCGCATAATGTCATGCATTTACCACGGGCCTGGTCCCGATGTTACAACCCAAAAGGAGAGAGTTAAATGAAGAAGTTTCTTGCAATTGGTGCGCTGGTGGGGATGCTGTCCGGTTTCGCGGCGCTGGCAAACGGGGCCGAGAAGATGAAGGAGTATCCGGCGGGCGATGAGAAGGTCGTCAACAAGATGAAGATCGCCGCCGTCTACCTGAAGCCGATCGACATGGAGCCGCGCGGCACCGACCTTCCCGCCTCCCAGGCCGACATCCACCTCGAGGCGGACATCCACGCCACCAAGGGGAACCCGAACGGTTTCGGCGCGGGCGAGTGGATCCCCTACCTGACCATCACCTACAAGCTGGACAACCTCGACACCGGCGCCTCCAAGACAGGCAAGTTCATGCCGATGGTGGCAAAGGACGGCCCGCACTACGGCGGCAACATCAAGATGATGGGAGCGGGCAACTACAAGGTCACCTACACCATCGAGTCTCCCGAGAAGCAGGGATTCGGCCGTCACACCGACAAGGCGAGCGGCGTGGGCAAATGGTTCCAGCCCTTCACCGTGGACTACAAGTTCAAGTACGTGCCGCTCAAGTAGGGGCGTAACCGACACATCGTGATTTTTCAATGATCAAAGAGCAAGTTTCCCCTCCTGCCCGGGAGGGGAAACTTGCATTGTAGTTTGCGGTTTTATCGCTCCGGTTATTGAACCTGGCGCGGCCCCCCTTTCCGAAGGGAAGTGTACCGTCCATGTTCACTGGCCGGATCAATAAAGCTGTATATGGAGAAGATGATGCTTTCGTATCTGGTGCATTTCATTCATGCCTTTATCCCGGTTTCCTTAATGACCGGAATGCTGCTGGCCCTCTGGACTCCCGTGCGCGGGCCGAAGACGGTCCGCCCGGTTCTGGTCTCCCTGGCGGCCGGGTTGCTGGTCGGCGCCGTCGCCTATCCCGTTTCTGTGCGCATGGAGACCCTGACCGCCGCACGCACCTTCCTGTTCGGGGCGGCCATTCTTGCCGCCCTTGGCAACGCGGCAGCGTTATTTGTCTCCGACAACCGCTCCGGCGCACTCTCCCTGGTCAAGTGGGGTGGCGCGCTCTTTGTGACGGCAGCGCTCGCTGCAGTAACCAGCTTCACGTTCCTGGTACACGTCGCCGAACAGGCGCTCTCCGCCGTAACCGTGCTGAACACCGAACTGATCCTCAACATCGGCGGGGTGCTCGCCGGCTTTACGCTCATCGCGCTTCTGATCCCCCTGACGGCCCACCTGGGGATGAAAAACGGCGGCAGGATCCTCTCCGGGATACTCCTCCTCGCCTCCCTGCTCCTTTGCGTGCAGTGGTCGGCCGACGTCCTGCTCGGTCTGATGCGGCTGGAACTGATCGAGCTTACCAGCATCCGCCTCTCTTTCGTCGCCAAGGTCACCAAGTATCTCTATATCCTCCCCTATCTACAGGCGCTCCTGATAGCGGCTCTCGCCCTGGGCTTCTTTGTCCGCAGACCGGCTGTCGCAGCAGCGGAGCTGGCGCAGATGCAGAAGGCGGAGCGGAGAAAGGCGCGCAGCCTGGTCATACGCGAGATGCGCTGGTTCAAGGCCGCCCTGGCCTGCGTCGGCGTCATCTTCGCCGTCTGCCTCTATTTCGACCTTTACGCCTCGCGCCCGGTAAAGATCTCCCCCCCGACCATGCTGACCCCGGACGCGGCCGGTCTGATCAAGATCGGCGTCGACCGGGTGAAGGACGGCAAACTGCACCGCTATGCCATCGTCACCGATGACGGGCATGTGGTCCGCTTCTTCCTGATCAACCGCTCCATGGGGCTTGGCAGCAAGATAGGGGTGGTCTACGACGCCTGCATGCTCTGCGGCGACATGGGGTATATCCAGGAAAAGAACGAGGTGATCTGCATCGCCTGCAACGTCAGGATCTTCCTCCCCTCGATCGGCAAGGCGGGGGGCTGCAATCCGATCCCGCTGGAGCACAAGATCGAAGCGGATCAGGTGCTGCTCAGCGTCGAAGAGTTGGACAAGGGGGCGAAATACTTCACCGAGGTGGTTAGCAGGAAGGTGAAGGATCCGGTGACCGGCAAGGAGCTGGAGAACACCAAGGCGCCATTCCGGCACGAGTACAAGGGGAGGACCTACTTCTTCGAATCCGAGGAGTCCGGGGAGAAGTTCCAGAAGTCGCCCGAGAGCTATGTGGGAGAGCAGCAGTCCAGGTACTACCGGGTGCAGGGGTTCCAGGGGTCGTAGGAATTTGGTGAAACTCGCCAGTCCTTCTTCTGATCCCGACGCCCAACGTCCCCTCCCCCGGAGGGGCACTGCCATTAAAGTTAATAGGTGGCGCCACGCAGATCACGTAGGGTGGGCCTAGCCCACCGTCTGTTGAGGTTTGGTGGGCGGGGCCCACCCTACATGTCTCTTCCCCCCTCCCGACCTCCCCCCGATGGGGGGAGGAGAGTAAGCAGGAGTTGGCGGAGCAGAGTAGGCGCAGGCAAGTTGCTTTTAAAAAAGAGAGGTTATCCAATGTTTTTTCTCATGCTCAGACAGTCTTTCGTGAAAGGCTGGAGGAGAAAGGCCCTCGCCACGGCAACCATCGTGCTGGCGGCAAGCCTCATCACCGCACTGATGAACATCTCCATCGATGTGGGCGACAAGATGTCGAAGGAGATGAAATCCTACGGCGCGAATATCAGTCTGGTCCCCAAAAGCGAGAACATCTCGCTGGAGATCGGCGGGGTCGATTACAACCCGCTGGAGGGGCAGGTCCTGATCGATGAAAAGGAGCTGCCGAAGATCAAGGAGATTTTCTGGGCCAACAATATCGTCGGATACGCCCCCTTTCTCAAGGTCAGCACCGAACTGGCGGGGTCGGCCAAGCGGGTGCCACTTTTGGGGACCAACTTCGACAAGGCGGTGGCGGTCGCAGGAGACGAGGAGTTCCGCATCGGGGTGAAGGTGATCAATCCCTATTGGCAGGTAAAGGGAGATTGGCCGGCCGAGGAGGACGGAAGCGGACTGCTTGCCGGTGCGCAGATCGCGCGGGAGATGAACCTGAAGGCCGGCGACCGGGTCAAGGTGAAGATGCCGGGAGAGGGAGGCCGCGAGGGGCTCTTCACCATCAAGGGGATCCTCACAACCGGAGGGCCCGAGGAGTCGGCCCTGGTCGCCTCCCTCCCTGCGGTGCAGAGTCTGGCGGCGCTCGAGGGTAAGGTGCAGTCGGTAAGCGTGAGCGCCCTGACGGTGCCGGAGGACAAGCTCTCGCGCAAGGCCAGGCGCAGCTCCGACGCGCTGGACTCGCTGGAGTTCGACCGCTGGTACTGCACCGCGTACGTGAGCGCCATAACGCACCAGATCGAGGAGGCGATCCCGAACATCGCGGCGCGCCCGATCTGGCAGGTGGCGGCCAGCGAGGGGGCGGTGATCAACAAGATCCAGCTCCTGATGATCGTGGTGACCATCGCCGCCTTCATCGCCTCGGGGCTGGGGATCTCGTCGCTCATGGTCACCACCATCATGGAGCGGGCCAAGGAGATCGGGCTCACCAAGGCGCTCGGTGCGGCGGACCGGGAGGTCTATCTGCTCTTTCTGAGCGAGGCGGCGCTGGTGGGGGTGATCGGCGGGCTGCTCGGGTGCGCCGTGGGCGCCGGGCTGTCCCAGATCATCGGACTCTCCATCTTCGGCTCCCTGGTCTCCTTCAACTGGGTGGTCATCCCGGTCAACGTCGCCATCTCGGTGTTGATCGCACTTGCCGGCTCTCTCATGCCCTCCAGGCTCATCACCAAGCTTTACCCGGCGGAGGTGCTCCATGGCAGACGTTAAGGATTCCAGCATGACACGCGGAAGGATGTTCCTGCTGATACTTTTCAAGTCCCTGAAGGTCCGCAAGAACCGGGTCTCCATCACATTCTTCTCGATCATGATAGGGGCCGCCATCATCACGGCGCTCTCCAGCGTCTACTTCGATATCTCCGCCAAGATGAGCCGCGAGCTGCGGGCCTACGGCGCCAACTTCTTCATCGGCCCCAAGGTCACCTCGGTGAGCCGGACCGCCGAAGCCGGGATCATCAAGGAGTCGGTCGCGATGGTTCCCTCCGACAAACTGATCGGGGCATCCCCCTACATCTACGGCGTGGTGCGGCTCGATCTGGGCAACGCGGTGCTGGCCGGGGTCGATTTCGTCGGCCTGAAGAAGCTCTCCCCCTATTGGCAGGTGGAGGGGAAATGGATCAGCGTCGATTTCGACGAGGATTCCTGCATGATCGGCAAGACCCTTGCCAAGAACATGGAACTCAAGGTGGGCGACAGCGTCAACGTCATCAGGAACGAGAGCGGCTTCCAGAAGAGCCTGACCGTCAAGGGGATCGCGGAGACCGGGCAGGCCGAGGACGAGCAGATCTTCGTGAATCTCGCTCTCGCCGGCCGGATCCTGGGGCAGCAGGGGAAGGTGAACCACGCCATGCTGAGCATAGTCACCGAGGGGACCGACATCGACGCACTGGCGAAGAGCATGGAGGCGAAGTTCCCGGAATTAGACGCCAAGCCGATCCGCAAGGTGTCGCACTCCGACGGCAGGATCCTGGACAAGATCAAGGGGCTGATGGCGATCATCGCCGTGATCATCCTGACCGTGACCACCCTCTGCGTCATGACCACGCTGATCGCCATCGTCTCCGAGCGCACCCGCGAGATCGGGCTCATGAAGGCGATCGGCGCCGACGACCGGGACATCGTGCGGCAGTTTCTCTCCGAGACCCTGACCATAGGGCTCGCCGGCGTCACCGCGGGGATGGTGGTCGGTTTTCTGCTGGCCCAGTTGCTCGGGCAGGCGGTCTTCGGCTCCTTCATATCGTTTCGCATGATCGTGCTCCCGGTGACGCTGATCCCGTCGATAGCCGCCTCGCTTCTGGCAGCGGCGTTGCCGGTGCGGATGGCGGTGCGGGTCGTGCCGGCCCAGGTGCTGAAAGAGGAATGATTTTCATCGATCCCGCTGCAGCGGTCGCGAAGAAAGTCCCCCTTTGAAAAAGGGGGATTTAGGGGGATTTGCAGTTCCGACGCAATTTGCTCCCGGTTGCACCAAAGGCAAATCCCCCCCGACCCCCCTTTTTCAAAGGGGGGAGAAGGGTGTTGAGCTAGATACTGAGTAATGCTAACTGCTTTTTTAAGGGGAAAATGTATGGAAAAGATAGTGCTTGAGACAATCGGCCTGACCAAGAGATACGGCAGCGTCACCCCGCTGGACCACGTCAACATGCAGGTCAGGGAAGGGGAGTGGGTCTCCATCATGGGACCGTCCGGCTCCGGCAAGACCACCATGCTGAATCTCCTTTCGCTGCTCGATACCCCCACCGAGGGGCGCTACATCCTGGACGGGGTCGATACCTCGACGGTTGACGAGCGGGAGCGTGCGGTGGTGCGGCGGGAGAAGATCGGCCTGGTGTTCCAGCAGTTCCACCTGGTACCTTACCTGACGGCGCTTGAGAACGTCATGCTGGCCCAGTACTACCACGGCATGATCGACCGGGGCGACGCCGCGGAAGTGCTGGAACGGGTCGGTCTGTCGCACCGCATCGGCCATCTCCCCTCCCAGCTCTCAGGCGGCGAGCAGCAGAGGGTCTGCATCGCGCGGGCGCTCATCAACCAGCCCGCCATCATCCTGGCCGACGAGCCTACCGGCAACCTGGACGAGGCCAACGAGGAGATCATCCTCGACTTCTTCAAGGAACTCCACGGCGAGGGAAGGACCATCATCCTGGTGACGCATAACCCGGAGCTGGCCGAGTTCTCGGACCGGACCGTGAGATTGCAGCACGGGAAGGTCCAATAGCATGCAGCGAGCCATCAAGAGATTTGCCCGTCTTGCTGCGGCAGCGGTAACGATTCTCCTTTTTGCGGCGCTCCTTGGGGGCTGCGAGAAGGAGCAGAGCTGGAAAACGGGCAAGCAGGCACCCGAAATAAGCGTGCTCGACCTGAACGACAAGACCGTGAAACTCTCCGACTTCAAAGGGCAGGTGGTCGTGCTCAGGTTCTGGGCCACCGGTTGCAAGGCGTGTGTAGCCGGCATGCCGGTACTGGACGAGTACAGCAAACCGTACCGGGACAAAGGGCTTACCGTGCTTGCCATAAACATGGCGAATTCAAAACCTATGGTGGAGGCCTTTGCCAAAGGGCTGAAGCTTTCCTATCCCGTCTTTCAGGACCCGGCCCTGATCGCCGCCGGGAAGTACGGGGTGAGAGCGGTGCCCAGCACCTATATTATCGACAGGAAAGGTATTGCCAGAAGTTTTGCCGTCGGTGAGATCACTAGGGAGAAGTTCGACCAGACAGTGGGCGAATTGCTGTAAGAGCAGGGGAGTGGTCCAAAATCGTTCCCGATCAGCGTCAATCTTCAGTAGGAGGCTAGATATCGCTCCCCCCTTTGAAAAAGGGGGGTCGGGGGGGATTTCGCCCCTGTGAAGACCGGACTCTACTGGAATAAATGGTGAAACATGGAATTGGCAAAATCACTGCTCTATTTTCTGGCTGCCGGTTTATGCGAAATCGGCGGTGGTTACCTGGTTTGGCTCTGGCTGCGGGAAGGAAAGAGTATCTGGCTTGCCGTCATGGGAGCGATGGCTCTCTGTCTCTATGGAGTGATACCGACGCTGCAGCCTGCAGGTGCGCCGTTTGGGAGGGTGTACGCCGCCTACGGCGGAATTTTTATCGTACTCTCCATAATATGGGGCAGGTATGTCGATAAAGTTGTTCCGGATAAAATCGATATGATCGGCGCCACAGTCTGCCTGACAGGCGTTCTGATTATCATGTACTGGCCGAGAGGTTGATCGCCGCAGAGATTCCATGCCTTGTGGGTGAGGTCAAGCAGAAGCTTTCGATGAGACAGTGACAGCTGCTTTAAAGAGCCCTTAAGTTGTTCCTGACCGGTCTGTCACTATTTTAGTTGACACAAGCGCGTTTTTATCCTATTAACGATAATCATTTTCACTTTCACGATCCGGCAGTAATCTTCCATAAATTGACATCTTAGAGAATGTTCACGGCAGGGTGTCGGCACACAGTCCGGCATCTGAAAGGAGACAGAATGGCGACACACCGGCAGCCGGCTGAAAATGGCCCCACGCAAGGTCCGGAAAAAAGGCGTACCCGGCGCAGCATCACCAGCCTTGAGCTTATGGGCGACGGCAGCGAACTGATCATAGAGCACGCCGGAGAGGAGTACCGCCTCTCCATCACCAGACAGGCAAAACTGATTCTTACCAAGTAACCCCCCCCCGAATTACCCCCAGCGGGTCCAGCCAGCCACGTCCGCCGATCCGGCCAACGAAGCCAGCCAACTCAAAAATTGAAGTGATTAGTGCTAATCTTCCGCACACTGCGCAAGCACCCCCTCCCCTTTGATGGGGGAGGGTTGGGGAGCACTGCCATTAAGTTAAGGGAATGAGAGGTAGGGGGGGCCGTGCCCACCACAACCGCATCCTGATGGTGGGCACGGCCCACCCTACATGATTCACGGAATCACCGCTTAACTTAATGGCAGTGGGGTTGGGGAGGGGGTGAAAAGCTGGCGTGAGCCTCAACCTCCCCCGGCCCCTCCCATCCAGGGAGAGGGGGAGTTTCAACCAGCGGAAGATCAGCGCTCTTAAGAAAATTGGAGCTAACCTGCTGTTTTTTTATCCAAGAGTCCCCTCCCCCGGAGGGGGAGGGTTAGGGAGGGGGAAGCCCAGGCCAGTTCTTCCTTGAAGCCAGCAGTCTTCCCCCCTCCCCCCCTCCCCCTCCGGGGGGAGGTCGGGAGGGGGAATGCTTGCGGAAGCAGTAGTTACTTTTTGATACAGAGTCGCCCACGGCGGCGTGGGGCGCTTCTGAGTAAGTTCACCCTTTAACCTCCACGTCCCCTCCCCTTCAGCCTTCGCCAAGGCTATGGCTGACAAGTCAAGGGGAGGGTCAGGGTGGGGATGGGGACAGTACGGCAATTTTACTCCAGGACAAAACGCAGCCGCAGGCGGAGTTGGTTGCTAATCAGGAATATTGAAGTGACGACACAGCTCCTGATGGCGGCGGCCTGATCTGCGCCGCCATCAGGGACCGGACTGCTTATCGCTCCTCTGCGTCTGCAGTGTGAAGCGTCGCAATAACGTAAAACGGAGATGGCCCAATGTTCGAATTTTTCATCAAAGGGGGGCCCATGATGTACCCCCTGCTCCTCTGTTCAATAGCGACCGTAGCCTACGGTATCGAGCGGGTCTACCACTACACCCGGGCCGGAAGGGGTAAGGACGCACCCGAGAGGATCCACGCACTGATCGAGCGGGGGGAGGGAGCGCAGGCCCAGTCCATGGCGGAATCCACCTCGGGGCCCGTGGCTGCGGTGCTCGCTGAGGGGCTGCGCCACCGGGGTGCCGACACGGTACTTATGGAGGAGGCGATCTCCCTGGCAGGGGGGCGCGAACTGAAGCGGCTCAACAAAAACCTCCATGTCCTGGAGCTGATCGGCCGGCTCGCGCCACTCATGGGGCTTCTCGGCACCGTGCTCGGCATGATGGAGGCGTTCCGCCAGGTGGCTGCCTCTAAGGGGGCGGTCGATCCTTCCCTTCTGGCTGGAGGTATCTGGGAGGCGCTGATCACGACGGTGGCCGGGCTTTTCGTAGCCATTCCCGCCATGGTGCTGCATCACTTCCTCGAGGACCGGGTCAAGGAGTTCGCCTACCTGATGAAGCATTACGGCACCGAGGCGGTCAAGCACCTGGGGGTGCGGGGATGATCGACTTCGGCGAGCATCTCCCGGAGAAGAAGGCGCTCGACCTGACGCCGATGATCGACGTGGTCTTCCTGCTGCTGATCTTTTTCCTGATCACCTCCATCTTCTCCAGGCCTTCGCTCCCCCTGGACCTTCCCGAGGCAGAGACGGCGCAGATGGCGGGCGAGCCGGATGTCTCGGTTGCCGTCAAGCTGGACGGCACCATTTCGCTGAACGGCAGGGGGATCGCCCTGGCCGAGTTGTATCCGGCGCTGCACGCCATCTACCAGGGGAAGCAGCAGCGCGGCATCAGCCTGGTTTCCGACAGGGGTGTTCCCTTCGGCCGGGTGGTGGAGGTGATGGACCAGGCGAAGAAGGCGGGGGCGGACAGCATCTCGGTGCTGGCGGATCAGAAGAAATGAAGGGGCTATCCATCAACCATGCTGCCTTTGGGGCGGCGATCCTTCTTCATCTGCTGTTTCTTGCCTTTACAACCGGAATGAAGGAGATGGAGCCCGAACCTCTGGAACAGATCGCCATCCGGTTCACCTCGGCCAGTGAGAGGATCGAGCTGCCTGCCTCCAGCGAGCAACCGATACCCGAAACGCCAAAGCCGCATCAGCCTCTGGCAGACGACGTTCCCTTGCAAAAAACGGCGCCCCCACCGGCTCCGGTTAGGAAATCGCGGCAACTGTCGCCGCCCGCTCCGGTCCCGGCATCTCCCCAGCTGCCGGCGCCGCAGGTTCCCTCACCTCAGGTCCCTTTGGTGCGGGCTCCGCCAGCGCGTCAGGCTCCGGCTCCGGCGCCGTCCGCCGCTGCCCATCCCCCTGCGCGCAGTGCGGCGCAGGTGCCTGTTGCCCCGCAGCCTTATCAGCCGGTAGCGACGCCGGATGAGGTGGGTCGCAGCCACAACGTGAAGGGCGCAGCGGGGGGAGCGACTCCCGCCGCACGGCTCCCCGACTATCTGACCGTGGTGCGAGGCATGGTGGAGAACAATCGGGAGTATCCGGCCATGGCGCGGCAGTTGGGGCTCCAGGGGACGGTGACGGTGCGCGTTTCGATCCGTGGCGACGGGAGCCTCGCTGCTCTGTCGGTCGAGGGCTCCTCGGGGCACAAGGCGCTGGACAAGGCCGCCCTCAGCGCGGTCAGAAGGTCAGCACCCTTCAAGGCCCCTGCCGGGTTCGGCCTGGGCCAGGTGACCGTGGAAATACCTATCGTCTACCGCTTGACTTAAAGGGATGCATTTAACCGCAGGGGGACGTCTTCTGGTCCCCCGTTATTACGGGAAGTCGCTGAAAGTGACATTCGTTTTTTATTGCCCGGGCCGCAGGGCCCGGTTTGCCAACAAAGCCAGGAGGATCAAGTGAAGAGAGTTGTTCTTACAGTTGTTGCAGGAGCCCTGATCGGGATGTACGGCACGGCCTTCGCCGAGGAGGTAGCCCGGACCGCCGAGATCGTGGTCGAGGAGACCGAAGACGTTAAGGCTGTCCAGGAGCGGAAGGAAAGTTCCTACGCCAAGACCGTAATCACCAGGAAGGAGATGGAGGAGCTTGGTGGCCAGACCGCCGCCGACGTGCTGCGCAGGCTGCCCCGCATCTACTTCACCGGCCCACCCACGAAAAACAAGGATGTGAGGATGTCCGGGCTTGACAAGGAATTCCAGAGCGTGCTGATCGACGGCAACCGGCCGCCGGGGGGAGGAGAAAAGCGGGAATTCGCCCTGGACCGGATCCCGATCGAGCAGATCGAGCGAATCGAAGTGTTGAAGAATCCGACAGCCGCCTATGATTCCGACGCCGTCGCCGGCATCGTCAACATCATCCTCAAGGAACCGCTTAAGGCGAGAAGCCTTTACCTGTTCGCCGGCACCTCGATGAACGACCTGACCAACGGCAAGTTCGGCAACAAGCTGTCGGCCAACTACGGCGATTCCTTCGGTCCGCTCAACTACACCATCGGCGGCACCCGCAACGACGAGTACTGGCAAAAAGGGAAAATCGCGCAGGACACCGGCAAAAACGAGCGGGAGGTGGAGGTCGAGCGGACCCGGACCCTCACCTCCTCCCTGAACCTGGGACTCGCGCTGCAGCTCGGCAAGGAGGACCGGGTGATCTTCAAGCCGTTCCTGACCGAACAGACCGAGACCAAGTTCAAGGAGAAGCCGATCACCGTCCTCTCCACAGGTGCCAACAAGAGCAAAAACGTGGAGAACGAGGAGAAGGAGATGCTCCTGCAGAGTTACGCCCTGGCGTGGGAACACAGGTTCCCGGGCGGCTCGTCGCTGAAACTCCAGGGGCTTTACAGCGAGAACGAGGAGAAGAAGGACAAGAGCACCGCACAGTTCACCGGAGCGGCGCTCACGCTCAGCAAAAACATCTTCGAGATCGAAGACAAGGAAGATTCCGATGTCGTGGCCGCCGCCGATCTGAAGGTGCCGCTGGCAGGTCCCTTTGAAACGGAGCATGTTCTTTCCGCAGGACTCAAGCTGCGTGACAAGGAGCGGGAGGTGAATAGGGAGGTCCGCGAGGTGAGCAGCACGGGCGTCGTCACCGTCACCTCCACCCCGAGCGACAGCTACCGTGTCAAGGAGACCATAGGCGCCATCTACCTGATGGACGAAGCGGCCCTGACCGACAAGTTCATCCTCACCCCGGGCTTGAGGGTGGAACTGACCGACGGCGAATACGTCACTTCAGGCGGGAATGCGGCATCGGGGAATTTCACGGACTGGAACCCCTCTCTCCATGCGCTCTACAAGCTCGGCTGGGGGGTCCAGCTGCGCGGCTCCCTGGCCCGCACCATCGCCCGTCCCGCCTTCAAGGACAAGGTGCCGACCCGCTCGGTGAAGAAGGACAAGGTGGAGGAGGGGAACCCGGACCTGAATGCCGCAATCTCCTACAACTTCGAGGCCGGGATCGAGAAATACCTCGGAAAGAGCGGCGTCGTGGCGGTGAACGGCTTCTACAAGGATATCGACGACGTGATCGAGAAGCAGCGGATCGGCATCGATGCGGTCAGCGGGCTTCCGGTCGAGCGTCCGGTCAACGCGGGAGAGGCCACCGTCAAAGGGGTCGATTTCGAGGTGAAGAGCGGTCTTGACTTCATCGGCCTGAACGACCTGAGCCTGACCGGCACCTATACCATCATGACCTCCGAGGTGACGGACCCGAACACCGGCGTGACGCGCAAACTCAAGGACATCCCGGGCAACATGGGCACAGTGGTGCTGCGCTACGATAGCCGGAAACTGGGATTGGCCGCATCGCTCGGGGTGAACTACACCGGCAAGAAGGAGGATGAAACCGATCCCGCCAAGCCGAAGAAGGAAGACGCCTTCACCCAGTGGGACCTCTCCTTTACCCAGCGGCTCGTGGCAGGAGTAAGCCTGTACGGCAGCGCCGTGAACTTCCTCAATGAGAAGAAAAGAAAGGCCGATGGCACCAGGACCGAGGTCGAGGAGGCGGGAAGGACCTTCTACGCCGGACTGAGGTTCGAGCTGTGATGGGCTTTATGAGAATATGGCACAAATATCTCGGCCTGGCCACGACGGTGCTGGTGCTGCTGGTCAGCATCACCGGCATCCTGCTGATCCACAAAAAGGACCTGGGTCTCAACAAGGTGACCGTAAATCTCCCCGGCTACGCCAAGCGCATCCCGCCGGAGGCGTGGCATATGGCGACAACGGCGGAGGGGAAGACGCTCCTGTCTACCAAGCTCGGAGTGTACCTCGGCGGCACGGAAGGCTGGCGGCGCACACTCCCCGGAGCGGCGAAGAGGCTCTATGTCGAGGGTACCAACGTTTACGCCTGCACCCCGCAAGGGCTGCAGCTAAGCGCGGACGGCGGGGAGAGCTGGCGCAACGTGCTTCCGGGCGAGGAGGCGAAGGCGCTCCATCTTGCGCCCGGAAGAGCGCTTGCAGTGACCGCAAAGGGACTTTACCAAAGGAGCGCGGCGCAAGGGGAGTGGGAGCTGCTGGCCTTGCTCCCTGGCAAGGGGATCGACGTCCGGGAGGTGCTCCCCGATGGTAAGGGGGTCCTACTTGCCGCCAAGGAAGGTCTCTATCGACTGTCCGACGGCAAGGTGAAGCAGGTGAAACTGCCGGGGGGAGAAAAGGCCGCGACCGGGGTGGAGTTGCAGAAGGTTATCACCGACCTCCATACCGGCGCCTTCTTCGGCAGCTGGTTCATGCTGGTGATCGACCTGGTCGCCCTCTCTCTGGTCTTCTTCTCCATCTCAGGCGTCTGGCTCTGGTACGTGCCGTGGAAAAAGAGGCGGGCGTCAGCTGTTTTCCGCTGATGCTGCGTGGGGGGAGGGTGAGGTGGGCGTTTTTCGCCCTCTCCCCAGCCCCACTGCCACAGAGATTCCATGCGTTGTGGGTGAGGTCAAGCCGAAGCTTTCGATGAGACAGTGACAGCTGCTTTAAAGAGTTGCTGTAAATTGTTCCTGACCTGTCTGTCACTTTTCAGTTGACACAAGCGCGTTTGTGTCTACAGCCAACAAACAAAAAATTGAAGCGACAATTAAGCTTTCCTGATTAGCAATGATCTTCCGCTCTACGTCCCTCCCCCTTCAAGGGGGAGGACAGGAGGGGGAGGGGGGGGTGCTCTGACGCAGACTCTACCCCATCCCCCCCCCGACCCTCCCCTTGAAGGGGAGGGAGAGTTGTTGGTAGCGGAAGATTAGATTGTTGCTAATCAGGTAAGCTTTTGAGTGGCCGTCGGCCGATATGCGCCGCCGTCCGGATAAATCGACGACGGCTTATTGCCGTCCTGCGTGTGAAGAGCTTCTGAAACGAGCAAGAGGCGCCTCAGCGCTATATCACCCGAAGGCGAAGAGTCTTCCGGGCATGTGCAACAGACCTATAACAGGAGGAAGAAAGATGCAGAGAAGACTGATGGTTTCCGGGCTGCTTGCCCTGACCCTGGCGACGGCGCTCTGGGGGTGCAGCGGCGGCAGCAATGATGCGCCGACTGAGCCCGCTGCCGGGCAGCCCGCGGCGGAGCCCGCCACCAAGAACCCGGGCGACTTCCAGGTTCAAACCGTGTACGACCAGGAGCAGGTCGCCTTCCGTTTCATGTGGAAAAGCCACGCCAAGACCTCGCCTGCCGGCTTCGCCAATGTCGGGCAGGTTTACCCGGGGCAGTTCCACGACATGATGGCCCATAACGGGACCAGCTTCGCCCAGTTGGCTGCGGGGCAAAGGATGGACGAGGACAGGGTGAGCTTCATGCTGGAAGACCCCACGCGACCGGTTCCCGGCTTCGGCGAGGCCGGCTGCTACCTGGCCTGCCATAACGATATGCTCCCCTCGCCGGTCAAGGACCATTACCTCGGTTCGGCCGGCTTCCTGGATCATTGGCATTGGCGCGGCGGAAGGAGCGGCCCCATGGGTTACGCCGAGGATGCCTCCGTGGATGAGGTGACCCGCCAGCGCGATGGAGCGGGGACTTCCCCCTCCAGATGGCTCCGCTCCGGCGGCGACCGCCTGCGGGAAGATCAGGCGGCCTTCGGTACAGGGCTCACCGGCCATGGCGTCTTGACCGACCGCCTGCCGCGCTTCGTCTTCAACAAAGGGAAGCAGATGCCCGGCGGGTTCCAGATCCCGAGCTATTTCCTGGCCGCGGAGGACGGCTCCGTCGTCACCAATCCCTACACCCAGCTGCCCCTGGTGCAAGCGGTCGACAAGAACCGCAGCCTGCTGGTCGTTTATCAGGACCGCAATTTCGATACTGTGGACAAGGTCAATGCGGTCGATCTCGGCTATCTCGTCTACGTGGCGCAAAACGGCCAGGTGAGTCACCTGCCGGCCCATCTCCAGGACACTGCCGGAGCCCCCTTTGCCGCCTGGACCGCCTTCTGGGCGGCGGATCTCGGGATAGCAGCCGAGCCGGGCAACCCCGCCGCGGCTACAGCGGCCAAGAACCGGCTGGATGCCGTCCACGCGGAGTGGCTGGCCAGCGGGAAGAAGGCGATGGTGACCCGCTCGGTCGGCTTCATCTACGGGTCGGACCAGCACGACATCACCTCGGCACGCTCCTTCGACGCCGCCCGCGGGGTCTGGACGGTCACACTGTACCGCAAGCTCGACACCGGGGCCCTTAACAAGGACACCAATCTGGCCGCGCTGAAGACCGGCCAGCTGTACAAACTCGCCTTCGCCATCCATGACGTCGGCGGCGGCAGCGAAACCCATCACATAACCTTCCCCTACAAGCTCGGGACAACCGCCCAGGCCGACATAAAGGCGCAACAGGTTGGCGATGTGAAGGCCGCGGACTGGAACGCCGTGCCGGCCTTCCTGACCCGTGTATTCCAGCCCGGGTCCAAGACCGGGGAGGTGCTCAAGGATGCCTCACGTCACCCGGGCGCTGGGTCGTTCGGGGTGACCTCTTGCCAGAGCTGCCATTCGGCGAACAACATGCCCGCTCTGGTCAGCAGGTAACGCAGCGCCTGGCCGAAACTGCAGGGGCGATTAACTAAAGTTGGAATAAATGCGGGGCCGCGAGGCCCCGCACTTATGCTCTATGACTTGTTTAATGTATCTATGGAAGCGAGGGACGTTTTAACAACAATCACAATGGAAAGCCCGGGAGCCTGAGCCGCAATCTCCCAGGGGGAACGGCTCTGGTGCTCGCGGCGTCTTTACTTATGCCGACCACACCGCTCATCGCCGCGGGACGGATACAGCGACGGCGGTCTGCAGTTCGGCGCTATTCCCGGCAGCGTCAAACGCGACGACACTGTCGCAGTACCGGGCGTTACCGCCACCGGCCCGATCAACCCGGCTACCGGCGCGGTCAGTGCGACCTTCCAGGCCACCAAGAGAGCCGCAATCGTCTATGACTTCACACCTGCAACCGGCGCGATCCTCGCTGGAACAGACGGCAAGGGGGCCAGCCTAACGATGCCGCGTGCCTCGGCTGCCATGTCGGCGCAAATGCTATGAAGGACGTTGCAGAAGGGTCTTAAAAGGCTGAGGGGGGAGGGACGTGACAGCGGGAGATTGACGCCAATCAGGTTCAGTAAAGCCGCCTCTGTCATAAACTGTTGCGCGGGCGATATAAAGATGATGCTGTAACATTTTTATGAAAACGAATATCATTTTTTTATTGACACAGAGGGCGCTGGATAGTAATAATCACTTTCATCTGGGGCCGGGACTCGCTTCCCCGCCCTTGTATTAAATCAAGTCCTCTTTAAAAGATGCCTCTTTTAAGGGAGGCATCCAGGGTTTTAGTGGGTAAGGGGGGAGTCGATGGCGCCGCTGAGTGTTCTGCCCGGAAGGTTGAGATTCGAAAGCAACAGCCTGATCGGAAGCAAGGAGGGATGTCTCCTTCTGGAAGAGAGTCTCTTTTCGGTGCAGGGAGTAAGCGAAGCTTCCGCCAGCCACAGGACCGGCAGGATTCTGGTGAGATTCGACGAGAACCTCGTATCCCGCAGTGAAATCGAAGGGCATCTGGCCGCTGCGCTGCAGGCCGTCGCCGTGCAGAAGGAGAGGGGGCCGGAGTTATCCCCGGTCCGGCGCGCCGCACCTTCCCGCGCAGGGTCGTCCTCCTCCGGCGTCGGTCACTTCGTCATGGAGATGGCCCTTCATGCGTTCCTACCCGCTCCACTTGATCTTCTCCTCCCCACCGCGGCAACCGTCTTTCGCAGATAGTTTTTCGTTTTCCACTTCAGGCAGTAGCCACTCTTTCAAATGCACCCTCCCCCAGCCCCTCCCATAAAGGGAGGGGGGCTTTACTTCTACATTGTCAGATTTACCCCTTAACCTCCCTCACCCCAGCCCTCTCCCTGAGGGAGAGGGAGAGTTTATTCGAGATGCAAGAAAGGGGGGGTATTGAACTTTCGAATCTGGCCCTGAATCTGGCCCAGAAATCCGAGAACCCCTCGCCCTCCGGGAGAGGGGCAGGGGTGAGGGAGGCGCCACGACGTAATGTGACAGAATAGAATTATAGAGGTCGGCTTATAGCACCTGCCATCGAAAGGAGAGGGGGGCGACGGCTATTCGGGGGTAACTGCGACCGCCTCCTGGATCGCCCCTACCCAAAAGCGATTTCTCTGGTGCCACATTGTTGGCTGAAAGCAAAACTAATCGACAGGATCCATTTGACAGACTCCAATGTTACGATATCATTGCGGGAATTTTAAAATCGGGAAACGCTGAAGGCCCCACTTTTTCTAGGGAGGGTAGCAATGGAAAGCGAGGAGAGCCACGAGCACAAGGAGCACAAGGAGCACAAGGAGCACAAGGAGCACAAGGAGCACAAGGAGCACAAGGAGCACAAGGAGCCCGACGAGCCAGCCGGGAAAAAGGAAATAGGGGGAAAGGAAATGGAATCCATTGAAGTTAAAGGGGAGGGTGTGAAGATGGAAGGTATCCATTTGAAGAAGAGAGACCTCTGGCTGGTGGCCGGGGGGGCGCTCGGCGCACTTGCGGCGCTCGGGCTGGGAAGGATGTCCTCAAAGGTGCGCCCGGCTGCGGTCGGCGCGGTCCGCGAAGGATACGCCTTCAAGGAGTGGCTGGCCGGCAAGGCGGAGAAGGTCAAGGAGGACGTGGAGGATATCGTCGCCGAGGGGGTGCATCAGTACCAGAGCGATCTCTCCGCCACGGCCGACTCGGTGAAGCGCGAGAAGAGCATCCTGGAAAAAATCGAGAAGGTCGTCGAGGAGAAACTGGCCAAGATGAAGCCTGAGCAGGGGGAGGGGTAGTCATGGAAAACAATAAAATGAGCAATGGCATGCGCAAAGGGATGAACTACTTCGGCAGCGCCCTGAAAGTAACCCTCGGTGCCGGAGTTGCCCTGGGCGGTGCCTATCTCCTCTCCAGGGTCGGCGAGAAGCAGGAGACCGAGTCGAGCCTCTCCCGTTTGGAGCAGATGCTATCGGAACTGGCCGCGACCGAAGAACCAGAAAAAGTCGTTGGTAAAAGGAAAAAATAAACCGAGCTGCTGGAGGTAGCCATGGTAGTCGCAAGCCTGGTAGATGGAAGGGTGCGGATCAGGGACGAAAAGCTGAAGCGGGAGCCGGTCCTTGCCCGGATCAAGGAGGAGCTCATGGCCGCTCCGGGGGTCACCGGAGTGGAGGCGAACCCGCGGGTCGGCAGCCTTCTGGTCATCTACAGCGCGGCCTTGACGGCGGTGGAGAAGATTCTGAAGACGGTATCGGAGCTGCTCGGTTCCGGCGTGGAGGTGAGCGGTAGCGCGGAGCCGGCGCGGAGCTTCGTGAAGATGCCGTTCATAAGAAGGGAGTCGTTCGCGGTGCCATCGGTACTGAAGGCAAGGGTCCTGAACAACATCGGGATGCTCGCCTCTCTGGTGCTCAGCATCGGCCTGGGGATTTTCGGCCTGAAGAAGCTCCACATCCTGACCGGGATCGTTTTCGTCGCCCTGTTCGGAAAACATTTCTACGAAAGAAGGGCACAGATGTTCGCGTAACAAGGATGTTCGCGTAACAGCAGTGGGGCGGAGAAGGGGGCAGGGTGATTTACAGCATAATTCAAGATATTCCCGGCAGGCTGAGGATCGCCCTCACCCTGCCCCGTTTTCCGGCCGTGGAGCGTTGCGCCGTGGAGGCGCAGTTCAAGGACCTGGCGGGGGTGGAGCAGGTTTCCTTTTCCCCCAGGACAGCCACTCTTCTGCTGCGCCACGACCGGAAGCAGGCGACCCGTGACGCCATACTGGAAACGGTTGCGGCGGCGCCGATCCCCAAAAGCCGCAGGCCCCGCCCCGAAAGCGAGCTGGAGCGCAAGAAAAAGACCGTGGTGCGTGCCGGGCTGCTACTTTTGGCCCGCCCCCTGATTCCTCCGCCGATTCGGCCGATTATCGCCGTCTACGGCGCGCTTCCCGTCATCAGAAGAGGTCTCACAGCGCTGCGGCAGAGGAAGATGAACGTCGACCTCCTGGACGCGTCCGCGGTCGGCGCAGCCCTGGCGACCCGGGAATTCCTCACCGCCTCGGTGATCGTCTCGCTCCTGAAGCTCGGGGAATACCTTGAGGAGTGGACCAGGGGGGAATCGAGGCGGCTTCTCTCCGACATGTTCCATACCGGAGACGAGTGGGCCTGGGTGGTCCGGGAGGATGAGGAAATCCGGCTCCCCCTGGAGGAGGTCGTCGAGGGGGATACGGTGATCGTCCGGATGGGGGGGCTGATCCCGGTGGACGGGCTGGTGCTGGAGGGGGAGGCGCTGGTGAACCAGTCCAGCCTGACCGGAGAGGGGCTGCCGGTCGCCAAGAGGCTCGGTCTTTCCGTCTACGCCGGCACAGCGATCGAGGAGGGGAGCCTCAGGATACGGGCCGTGCAGGTGGGGGACCAGACCCGCGCCGCCCGTGTGGTGAAGACCATCGAGGCGGCGGAGGTGGTCAAGGCCGAGAGCCAGAGCAAGAGCGAACAGATGGCCGAGCGGATCGTCCCCTATTCCTTTTTGCTGAGCGGGCTCACCTTCCTGGTTACCGGCAGTGTTTCCCGTTCCGCCGCGGTTTTGCTGGTCGATTACTCCTGCGCCATCAAGCTTTCCACCCCGCTTGCCATCCTCACCTCGCTGGCCCGCTCGGCCCGGCACCGGGTGCTGATCAAGGGGGGGAAGTACCTGGAGAAGCTGGCCCGCGCCGACGCCTTCGTGCTCGACAAGACGGGGACCCTGACCGAGGCCACCCCGGAGGTGGCCGAGGTGGTCCAGTTCGGCGACTTCTCCAGGGAGTTCGTTCTCAGGCAGGCGGCCTGCGTGGAGGAACATTTCCCCCATCCGGTGGCAACCGCCGTGGTGCGCCAGGCGGAACGGGAGGGACTCTCCCACGCCGAGGAGCACGCGGAGGTGGAGTACGTCCTGGCCCACGGCATCGCCTCCTGGCTGCAGGGGAAGAGGATCGTGGTCGGCAGCCGCCACTTCGTTTATGAGGACGAGGGGGTCGATGTCTCTGCCGGCGACCCGTACGTTCAGACCTTTGCCGACCGGGGAAACTCGGTGCTCTACGTCGCGGTGGGTGGGGAGTTGGCAGGGTTGATCGCCATTCACGACCCGCTGCGCGAGGATGCCAGGCATTTCGTAGCGGCCCTGAAGGCGAGCGGGATAGAGAGGGTGGTCATGCTCACAGGCGACAACGAGGCGACCGCCCGGACCATCGCAGCGAGCCTCGGGATCGAGGAATACCATGCCCAGGCCCTCCCCGACCGGAAGGTCGAGGTGGTGAAGCAACTGCAGGCAGAAGGGTTAACGGTGGCCATGGTGGGCGACGGGATCAACGACTCTCCGGCGCTCTCCCAGGCCGACGTCGGGATCTCCATGCGGCACGGCGCCGACATCGCCCGCGAGGCGTGCGACGTCCTGCTCATGGACGGAACCCTGGATGACATACTGACCGCCAGGGCCGTCAGCCGGGAAGCGATGGAACTCGTGGAGCACAACTTCCGCACCATCGTCGCCGTCAATTCCGCTGCGCTGCTCCTTGCCGTGACCGGCGCGGCACCCCCCGTTTTTTCCGCCACCATTCACAACCTGAGCACCATCCTGGTAGGGCTCAGGTCCCTGCAGCCGTTACGCAAGGAGGTCCGTCACAGCTAGCGGCGGGCCTCTCTTGCCAATCGTTAATCATCAATTCTCAGTTCTCAACCTGATTAATGCCAATCTGCAGCTACAAGACCTCCCCCCTTTGCAAAAGGGGGGTCGGGGGGGATTTTGCCCAGGTTGCAGCGGAGTGCCGACGGAGCGACTTAAGGCAAATCCCCCTAGATCCCCCTTTGTTAAAGGGGGACTTCCAGCTGCACTGATGCAAGCTGCAGATTAGCACCAATCAGCATTGTCAATCGTCAATCGTCTACACCTCGATCCTGAACTCCGCACCCCCCTCCACGTTGCGCACCAGAATACGGCCTCCCATGTGTTCCACGATGCTGTTGGACATGAACAGTCCCACACCGGTCCCTTTCCCCGCCGGCTTGGTGCTGAAGTAGGCGTCGAATATCTTGTCCATGATGGCCTCATCGATGCCGCCTGCATTGTCGGTGATGGTCACCACTGCCTTGCCGTCCTCGGCCCACGCCCGCACCGTTATCCGCGCATCGTTTCGATCCTGTTCGCCGAAGGCATCCTTGGCGTTCATCAGGATGTTGATCAGCACCTGGCCGTACTCGTTGGGATGGCCGTTGATCCGGGGTTCGCCGCTGCAACTGATATCCAGGTTGATCCTGTGTTCCCTGAGGCTTGCCTCCATGAGCGAAACCGACTTCTTGATCACCTCGTCCACCTGGAACAGTTTCTTCTCCTTATCGACGACCAGGAAATCCCGGAAATCGTCGATGGTCTGTGACATGTGCTGGATGACCTCCATCACCTTCTCGACGCTGCTGTTGAGAAGCTCCTCGCTGAATTGGCCAAGCTTGTGGGACATGCGCAGTTCCTGAACCTGGAGCCCCAGGACGTTCAGGGGCTGGCGCCATTGATGCGCGATGTTGCCGAGCATCTCGCCCATGGCGGCCATGCGGCTTTGCTGGATCATCAACTGGTCCTTTTGCCGGAGCTCTTCCATGGTCCGGATCCGTTCGCCGGTTTCCTCCTCCAGCCTGCGGTAGGTCTGTTCCAGTTCCTTGACCCGCCTGGCCAGCTCCTGGTTCAGTCTGGTGACCTTTTGCTCGGCCTCCTTCACCTTTGAGATGTTGGTGAAGGTGACGACCACCCCTTCCCTGGGACCTTCCTCGGAACGGAAAGGGACGATTCTGCTGAGGAGCCACTCCCCCTCCCTGGTGGCCACTTCTTTTTCGATAACGACGCCGTCACCCAGCACGCTGCGGATGTCGCCCAGCAGCCCGCTCTGGTCGGCAAGCTGGTAGGCGATGTGATCTATCGGGCGCCCCACGTCCTGGGGGAGCAGTTTGAAATAGGCGGAGCTTGCCGAATTGAACTTGCGGATGCGCATCTGCTTGTCGAGGAAGATGATGCCGCTGTCGATGCTGGTCAGCAGGTTGACCAGGTCGACGTTGAGCTCCTTCAGCTCGATGTTGCTCCGCTCGTACTCGGTATTGACCGAGTAGAGCTCCTCGTTGGTGCTGTGCAGCTCCTCGTTGGCGCTGTTCAATTCCTCGTTGGCCGATTGGAGTTCCTCGTTGGCCGCCTGAAGTTCCTCGTTGGTGGCGTTCAAGGCCTCGGTGGTCGCCTGCAGGTTTTCCTGGGTGCCCAGGAGGTCGGCCCTGGTGCTCTGCAGCTCGAGCTCCAGGTCTGCCAGATGCTGGCGGTAGTACAGGCTCGGTTCGAAACTGTTCAGCTCCTCCTGGTCGTGCCATTGCTGGACCGGAGCCGGTTCCTTCTCAATCCGCGCGAAATAGACATGATAGTGCATGGCGCTGCTGCTTTCGTAGGGGATCGGGTCGACGCTGACGTCGATCAGATACTCTTCCTCCGCGTTCTTGATCCGGACGTTTCGGGTCATGGTGCCCTGCTCGGTTTTTTTCACCTTCTGCAAGGAGGTGCTCAGGGCGATGTGGAGGTTTCCCTCGGTCATGCTGAGGATGTCGTTCTCGATGCGCCCCTTGAGCGTTTTCAGGAATTGCGCCACGTTTCCGAAACAGTGCAGCACTTGAAACTTGTCATCGATCAGGACACCCGGCGGCAGGTGCTTTTCCAGCAGGGTGTCGTAGTCGTTCAGTATCCGCCGGTCCAGGCTGACGGGTCGCTGCAGTGCGGGCTGAATGCCGGCGCGCGGGACGATCATGGTGTTTCCTTTGCGGTTGTTATCGAGATCAAGCGCCAGTTTCTGATCCCGGATCTTGCGGAACACCTTGTGCGGGGCCGAGACCACCTCGAATTCGCCGGAGAGCGTCCCCATCCCCTCGCTTTTGCCGAGAAACACGATGCCGTTCATCTTCAGGGCGAAATGGAACAGGGAGAGCACCTTTTTCTGCGCCTCGGGTTGCAGGTAAATCAGCAGGTTTCGGCAGCAGATCAGATCGAGCTTGATAAACGGCATGTCGCGGGTCAGGTCGTGATGGGCGAAGGTCAAAAGCTTGCGCAGCTCGTTTTTAACCCTGAAGAGATTCTTGTCGACCTCGATGAAGAAGCGCTCCAGGCGTTCGGGGCTGACCTTGGCCATAAGGTCGCGGCTATACACCCCCTGGGCCGCCGAATCGAGTGAGCGTTTATGTACGTCGGTGGCGAATATGTTGATCCTGCCGTCAAAATTGAGCTCGCCGGCCTTCTCCGCCAGCAGGATGGCCAGGGAGTAGGCCTCCTCTCCGGTGGCGCAACCGGCCGACCAGACGCGCATATCCTCGCCCGGTGCCAGCGCGGCGAAGAGTGCGGGGATTACGGTCTCCTCGAGATAGTGGAAGGCCTTGTCGTCGCGGAAGAACTCGGTCACCCCGATCAAAAGGTCGTGGTACAGGTCGTCCAGCTCCTGCTCATCGGAGGAGAGTATCTCCAGGTACTCGGAGACCTGGTTCAGCCGGCGGTAACCCATGCGTCGTTTGATGCGACGTCCGATGGTCCCGGTCTTGTACTTGGTGAAATCCAGGTTGTACTCGCGCTGCAGCAGTTGGTAGATCCCGGCATACTGGGCTTCCTCTTCCGGCACTCCCGGGTCATGGCGGGCTTTGGCGCCCGGCTGCGCCGGGATTTTCAGATGCTCCGTCAGGATGGCGGGGATCTCCTCCGGGGGGGCGATGAAGTCGCAGACCCCGGTTTCCACGGCGCTTTCCGGCATGGCGCCGAACTGGGCCGACTGGGGAGTCTGCACCAGCACCAACCCTCCGGCCTCATGGACGGCCCTGATCCCCTCGGAGCCGTCCTTGCCGGTTCCCGACAGGATGACCGCAACCGCCCGGGCTCCCACCTCGCGGGCCAGGGACCTGAAGAATACATCGATCGGCAATTCCACATGCTGACCCCGGGGAACCTCGGTCATGGCCGGATGCCCGTCGCGGATCTCCATATAGGACATGGAGACGTTCAGGTAGATGGTGTTCGGCTCCAGCGGCAGGTTGTGGGCCACGTTACGGATCGGCATGGAGGTGTGATGCCCCAGAAGCTCATCCATCTGGCTCTTGAAGTCGGGGGAGAGGTGCTGAATGATCACGAAGCACACGCCGCTGTCCGCCGGCATGTGTTGAAACATCTGTTGCAGGGCGTTCAGGCCGCCGGCCGATGCGCCGATTCCGACTATGTACAGGGAGTTGTCGTTTTGCTGCGAAGTTGCCAATGTGGCCTCCGACCCTGCCTGCGGATCATGGAATTGCGCCGGTTGAAGATATAAAAAAGTAACTACTACTTCCGCAAGCAGTCCACCACTTGCTCCTCCCCCCGGAGGGGGGAGGTCGGGAGGGGGGAAGACTGCTGGCTTCCAGGAAGAACTGGCTGGGCTTCCCCCTCCCTAACCCTCCCCCTCCGGGGGAGGGGACTCTTGGACACAAAATCAGCAGTTTAGCTCCAAGTTACTTAAGAGCGCTAATCAGGTTTCTGTTGCCCCTCACGGAGACAACTGTTTTTTGCCCGGCGGGCCTTTCGCTGAAAAACCCCTATTTGCAGGGGGAGGGGTGGTGATGGCTGCTAGAAATATACCGGCAGGGTGAAGTAGAAGGTGGCCCCCTCGTCCACCCTTCCCTCAGCCCATATGTGGCCTCCATGCCGGTGGATGATGCGCTGCGCCGTGGTGAGTCCTATGCCGTCGCCGGCAAACTCGGAACCGTGCAGCCGCTGGAAGGCTCCGAACAGCTTCTCCTTGTACTCCATGTCAAATCCGGCACCGTTGTCTTTTACGAACAGCGCCGGCTGCTTTAAAACGAAGGTCCTTCCGAATTCGATACGGGCGCACGGCTTCTGGGCGGTATACTTCCAGGCATTGCCGAGCAGGTTCTCCAGCAGTTGCCTGAGCAGGGATTGATCGCCCAAAACGGTTATCCCTTCTTCGATGCGGCATTCCAGGGAGCGCTGCGGTTCAGTCTCCTGCAACATCCTGAGGATCGTTCCCGCCAGTTCGCTCAGGTCCACCGGACCCAGCTTGATCTGGGCCCTGCCGACCCGGGACAACTCCAGCAGGTGATCGATCAGCGCCCCCATCCTGCTCGATGCGGAACGGATCCGTTCCAGATAGCCGTGGGCCTCCAACGGTATTTGCACCCCGTATTCCTCGACCAGGATTGCGCTGAAGCTGTTGATGTGCCGCAAGGGAGCGCGCAGGTCGTGGGAGACCGAGTAGCTGAACGATTCCTGCTCCCGGATCGAGGCCTGAAGGTCCGCCGTCCGTTCGCTGACGCGCTGCTCCAGCAGTTCATTGGCCATCTTCAGGTCGTTTTGAGACTTCAGCAGGGCGATCTCCATCTGCTTGCGACGGGAGTTCTGCGTTATCCCGTTGATGTTTTTGTCGATGACGGCGTAGAGTTTTTCGCAAACCAGCGGCTTCAGCAGGTAGTGATCGATGCCGATCTCGATCGACTTGAGCAGGAACCTGGTATCGGAATAGGAGGTCAAGGCGATGATGACCGCCTCGGGATTCAACGACTTCATCTCTGCTGCCATGCTGATGCCGTCCATGACCGGCATGCTGATGTCGGTAAGGACGATTCCGGGACGATATTTTGCAAAGCACTCCAAGCCGGATTTGCCGTTATCGGCACTACGGATGACAACACCGGGATAATTCATGGCTGTCAGGTTGCAAAGACTGCCACGGGCAGCATCGTCATCCTCGACAATCAATATCGACAGCGACCCTTTTTGCACATTCGCCTCGCTGGTAATATAACAGGGTTAAAACGAAAACTTAAGCCCACACTGTTAGCAGCATAGTCTGCGGGTGAAAGACTAGGCCACCGGATGGCAGTTGCGAAAGCAGCAAGCCTCAGGGGCTGCTGCAGAGTGTCAAGGGGAGAACTTGCTGTCATTGGAATGTTTGTTGACAGTGGAGCGCGATATTCCGGGACAGCAAAGGGATAAGCTCCGTACTAAAGACAATTTTGTTATACCATGCTAATGGTTGTTTACAAAGTGAATTCATTTTTATGCGCCTTTTTTCACGGCGAATTGCCCTTTTGCGAGTAAAACCCTGAACCACCCCTCGACTCGGAGGGATAAGCAAAAAAGATCCTGTTTAGCGGGAATCTTCCGCTGGGAAAACCCCTCCCCTTCAAGGGGAGGGTGGGGGTGGGGCAGTACCGGCGCACAAAACACCCCCATACCCCTCCTGACCTCCCCCTTGACTTGTCAGCCGTAGCCTTGGCGAAGGATGAAGGGGGAGGAACCTGAACAGCGGAAGATCATCGTTAGTCAGGAAAAAGATTGTACTGGCGTGTTAAATTCAATTAATTTGACTTTTGCTTCTCATTCTGGTTAAACGTCTAATCGACAGCAAGCCATACTTTTGCCTCTTTACACTCAATAAAAGAGTTCCCTCTATGCAATAGCGATGAAGCGTGTTGAACCCACGCGACCGAACATACCGATAAACGATAATACTAAACCATCCGCGAGGATGGGGCGGAAAGCCTAATGGGTCTCCAGTAGACAGCCGGGTTGCCGAAATATCTCGAAATCAAGGTATCCGGTGACCCGTTTTTTTTGCCGACTTCTGATGATGCTTTTTTTTGAAAAGTTGAAATAGTAAATATTCTCGTTCCACTAAACTTGGAAACTCGTCGTTGCAGGATGATCCCCAGATTTGCAGGAATGAGAGCAGTTTTTGCCGTCAATTCTATGTAATTCAATGCCGATTCGATGCTTGAGCTTCTCAGCGCTCGGGCAGGAGGTTTCCCTTCATGCATGACACGGCAACTGCGGATAACAGAGCGCTCAAGCTGGTGAGCGGTACCCTGCAGAATCTGACCCGGCTGCAGGACGATGACCGCTTCGAGATGCTCAAGGAGACCATCGACTCCCTGCCGATCGGAACCGGAATAACCATCAGCGACGTACAGGGGAAGATCGTCTACGCAAACGCCGTCGAGGCCGAAATGCACGGCTATGGGCCCGGCGAGCTGATCGGCCAGGACGCGCGCATCCTGGCTCCCCGCTGCCGGGAAAACCCGTTTCCCCCCCTGAACTACGCCAAGATCGGCTTCTGGAAGCGGGAGTGTCTCAACATCCGCAAAAACGGCGTCGAGTTCCCGGTGCAGCTCACCTCGGTGCCGATGCGGGACGCCCAGGGGAGATGCATCGGTGTCGTCACGGCGTGTGAAGACATAACGGGGCGCAAGGATTCGGAGAAAAGGATCGAGCACCTCGCCTACTACGACACGGTCACCGGACTTCCCAACCGGGCGCTGCTCATGGACCGCCTGCATCAGGCCCTGGCCCTTGCCCAGCGCGAAGGACGCGAGCTGGCACTGCTCTTCCTGGATCTCGACAACTTCAAGGACCTAAACGACACCAAGGGGCACGACCGGGGCGACAAATTCCTCAGGGAGGTGGCAAGACGTCTGAAAAGCTGCGTGGGCGAATCCAACACCCTGGCCAGGATCGGCGGCGACGAGTTCCTCATCGTGCTCACCTCGGTGAGCGACGAGGAGGAGGCAGCGGCAACGACCGCCAGGCGGGTACAGGCGCTTTTCGCCGATCCCTTCCTGATAGACGGTGAAGAGTTCTACAGCAGCACGAGCATCGGCATCGCCTTGTATCCGGTGGACGGCACCGACGTGGAGGGGCTTCTCAAGTGCGCCGACGCCGCCATGTACCACGCGAAGAACGAAGGGAAGTCCAATTACCAGTTCTTCTCCCGGGAGATGAACAACAGGATCATGCGCCGGGTCGCCCTGGAAAACAGCATGCGCCAGGGGCTCGCGCGCGGGGAATTCTTCCTGCACTACCAGCCGCAATGGGATCTGAAGACGGCACGGCTGACCGGAGTGGAGGCGCTTTTGAGATGGCAGAGCGCGGAGTTCGGCTGCGTGGGGCCAGACGAGTTCATCCCCATTGCCGAGAGCTCGGGCCTCATTTTCGAGCTGGGCGAGATGGTGCTGCGGGCCGCCTGCCTGCAGGCGGGGAGTTGGGCCAGGGAGCACGGCGACCTGAAGGTGGCGGTGAACATCTCGGGGAGGCAGCTGAGGCAGCCCGATTTTCTGCAGACCGTGGCGCGCATCATCGGCGAGAGCCGCGTCGACCCCGGGCTGTTGGAGCTGGAGTTCACCGAGAGCGTCATCATGGAGAAGGCAGACAAGAACATCGACGCGCTGGCGGCCCTGAAGAGGATGGGGCTGCGGCTTAGCATCGACGATTTCGGCACCGGGTACTCGTCGCTCAACTACCTGAAGCACTTTCCCATCGACGCCATGAAGATCGACCGCTCCTTCATAGCCGAAGTGGAGTGCAAAAGCGACGACGCGGCCATAACCGAGGCGATCATCTCCATGGCGCACAGCCTGAAGCTCAAGGTGATCGCCGAGGGGGGGGAAAACGGAGCGCAGCTGCAGTTTCTCAGGGAGCGCAACTGCGACGAGGCGCAGGGTTTCTACCTGGCCCTGCCGATGCCGGCGCCCGAGCTGACCGAGTATTTGATCAGCACCCGTCTTCTCCCCCTCCCTTCATGGCAGGGAATTGGGGATTAACCTGATTACTCCCTATCTCCGCTGCAAAAACTCCCTCCCCTTCAAGGGGAGGGTGGGGGTGGGGATGGGGTAGATCAGGTGGCCTGTCGGACGGTCATGCCAGGAGGTGCTGAAAGTGCAAAACATTGCCAACCGCTGCGCCTGGGCCGGAAGCGACCCGCTCTACCTCGGCTATCACGATGAGGAATGGGGGGTGCCGGTGCATGACGATCGCCTCCTCTTCGAGTTCCTCACCCTGGAAGGGGCACAGGCCGGCCTGTCCTGGATCACCATCCTGAGAAAGCGCGCAGGGTACCGGCGCGCCTTCGCCGGGATGGATCCGGAGCTGGTCGCCCGCTTCGGCGAACCGGAGACGTTGCGGCTGCTGGCCGATCCGGCGATCGTGCGAAACCGCCTCAAGATCTCCTCGACGCTGGGAAACGCCCGCGCCTTCCTTGCCGTCCAGGAGCAGTTCGGCTCCTTCGACTCCTACCTCTGGCGTTTCGTGGACGGCGCTCCGCTGCAAAACGCCTGGCGCTCCTTAAGCGAAATACCCGCCACCACCCCCATCTCGGACCTCCTCAGCCGCGATCTGAAACAGCGCGCTTTCCGCTTCGTCGGCAGCACCATCTGCTACGCCTTCATGCAGGCCGTCGGTATGGTGAACGACCATACCACCGACTGTTTCCGCTGGGAGGAGCTTCAAGGGGGAGGGGAGGGGAAGCCCTGACGCGACCCGGAACTCTGCCTTCCCGGTGCGCCCCGATCCTTTCGAAGAGCTTCCTTGACCTCCCGTGTCGATTTCAGGTACTTTTGAAGCAGCGGCATCTTGCGGGAATTTTACCAATTACGGGGTAGTCGGTCAGCTCCGCCTGAGATGTTTCTCGTTCCCAAGCTCCAGCTTGGGAATGTAATTGACGGCAAAGCTCCAGCTTTGAAGCGTAGTGAAGCGGAGCTTCCCGTACAATTTCTCGTTCCCAAGCTGGAGCTTGGGAACGAGATGGCTGGATAAACTGGGACAGATGCTCCTTTTACAGGAGCCGTTTCAGCACAACAGGGCCAAGGGAGATGACATGTTTCGTCGTACAAAAATAGTTGCAACCGTAGGTCCCGCCTGCGAATCGGAGGAAAAGCTCAGCGCCCTGGTGCAGGGGGGCGTTGACGTCTTCCGCCTCAATTTTTCCCACGGCGACCATGCCGCCAAATCCGCCGTCATCCGCATCATCAGGGAGCTCTCGCTCAGGCACGAGCACGCCGTCGCCATCCTGGGAGACCTGCAGGGCCCCAAGATCCGGACCGGCCTGATGCTGGGGGGAGGGATGCATCTTCAGACCGGCGGCGAGGTGACCATCACCACCCGTGCGCTAGTCGGCCAGGGTGACCTGATCCCCACCATCTACCAGGGGCTGCCAAACGACGTGGGGCCCGGGGACCGGATTCTGCTCGACGACGGTCTGATGGAGCTTAGGGTGCTGGGGGTAGAAGGTCAGGACGTCCGCTGCCGCGTGGTGAGCGGCGGGCTGCTCAAGGACCGCAAGGGGATCAACCTCCCCGGGGCAAAGGTGTCGGCTCCCGCCCTCACCGAGAAGGACCGGGAGGACCTCCAGTTCTGCATCAAGGAGGAGCTCGACTACGTGGCCCTCTCCTTCGTCCGGCAGGCCTCCGATGTCCTGGAGCTGAAAGGGATACTGCGGAGCCAGGGCTCGGAGCTGCGTGTCATATCGAAGATAGAGAAGCCGGAAGCCGTCACCAATTTCGCCGCAATTCTGGCGGCCTCCGACGGCATCATGGTGGCCCGCGGCGACCTCGGGGTCGAGATCAGCCCCGAGAAGGTGCCGCTGATTCAAAAGCGCATCATCCGCAGCTGCAACGAGGCGGGGAAGCCGGTGATAACGGCGACCCAGATGCTGGAAAGCATGGTAAACAACCCGCGACCCACCAGGGCCGAGACCTCGGACGTGGCGAACGCCATCCTGGACGGAACGGACGCCATCATGCTCTCCGCCGAGACCGCCTCGGGGCGCTATCCCCTGGAGGCCGTCTCCATGATGGTGCAGGTGGCGCGCGACGTGGAGGGGGATCCGCAGTTGAAGACCCAGGTATTCCATCCGGCTGCGGAGCGGGAAGACCTGTCGCACCTGGTGGATGTCATCGGCCAGGCCGCCTGCCGTGTGGCAGAAGCGGTGAACGCCGCAGGGATCCTCGCCTTCACCCAGACCGGAAGTACTGCCGCCCTGGTTTCCAAGTACCGCCCCTCGCTCCCCATCCTTGCCGTAACCCCCTCCCACAGGGTGCGTCGCATGCTCGCCCTCTACGCCGGGGTCCACTCGCTGCGGGTCGATATCGAGGGGGATACCGAGGCGCAGATCCGCTCGGTAGAGGAGGCAGTTCTCGCCACCGGGTGGCTGAAAACAGGCGAAGTGGTCGTTATCACCATGGGAAGCCCGCTCTCTACCGCGGGGACGACCAACCTGATGAAGGTGCATCAACTGCAGACACCGGAGTCGTACACACCCCGCTGACTCTTCAAGTGTGATGACTCCCCGTGATGACTTCCCCGCTCCCCCTTAATACCTATGACTACACCTCCCCCTTTGACAACACCTCCCCCCTTTGAAAAAGGGGGGTCGGGGGGGATTTGGTCTCGGGGTGGCCAGGGCGAAAGATTATTCGCCCCCACAGGCAGATCTCTCTTGACCATATCCACATTTATGGATATAGTCCCCTGCATGGAAAATATCGCACTCATCTTTCAGTCACTGGACGACGAAACCCGCCTGCGCATAGTCTCCCTTCTTTTCGAAGAGGACGAGCTTTGCGTCTGCGACCTGGTGACCGTCCTGCAACTGCCGCAATCGACCGTGTCGAGGCAGTTGTCCCTGCTCAAGGGAGCCGGCTGGCTCAAGGACCGCCGCGATGGCGTCTGGATCCACTATTCCATCAACAGATCGCTGGCACCGATCCAGCAGTTCATCATTCCCGTGCTGCGCAACTTCCTTCCGGCAACCGAAGCCGCCAGGAAAGACCTGGAGAGGCTCAGAAGCCTGAACGAAGGGTGCCGCTGCGCCTGAAATTTTTTTGCCCTGGATACATCCATAATTACGGATATTTTTGGAGAGAACATGAAGAAAAAGGTGCTTTTCCTCTGCACGCACAACTCCTGCCGCTCCCAGATGGCCGAGGGAATCGTCAACGCCGACCTGGGTGAGCGCTTCCAGGCCTTTTCCGCCGGGACCGTGGCGACCAGCGTCAATCCGCTTGCCAGAGAGGTACTGGCGGAAATAGGTATCGACATCTCCGGGCATAGCTCCAAGACCCTCGATCAATTCGCGGATCAGAGCTTCGATTACGTCATCACCCTGTGCGGCTCGGCCAACGAGCAGTGCCCGCTGTTTTTCGGCGGAGTAAAGCGGGTCCACCTGGGTTTCGACGACCCCTCGCAGCTGATCGGCAGCCCGGAAGCGGTGCGGGCGGATTTTCGGCGGGTGCGCGACGAGATCAGGACGGTAATTACCGCATATCTAAACGGAGAAGCGCGATGAGCGAACATGTGATGAAGAAACTTTCCTTTCTCGACCGCTGGCTGACCGCCTGGATCTTTGCCGCCATGGCGCTGGGGGTCGGGCTGGGGTATTTCATACCCGGGGTCGAGGATTTCGTGAACCGGTTCCAGGTCGGCACCACGAACATACCGATCGCCGTCGGTCTCATCCTGATGATGTATCCCCCCTTTGCCAAGGTGAGATATGAGGATATGCCGGAGGTGTTCCGCAACAAGAAGATCCTGGGAATATCGCTGGTCCAGAACTGGGTGATCGGGCCGGTGCTGATGTTCCTGCTCGCCATCGTGTTGCTCCCGGACAAGCCGGAGTACATGGTCGGCCTCATCATGATCGGGCTTGCCCGCTGCATCGCCATGGTGATCGTCTGGAACGACCTGGCCAAGGGGAACTCCGAGTACGCCGCCGGGCTCGTGGCGTTCAACAGCGTGTTCCAGGTACTCTTCTACAGCGTCTACGCCTGGTTCTTCATCACCGTATTGCCCCCTCTCTTTGGCCTCTCCGGGAGCATCGTCGAGGTGAGCATTTCCGAGATCGCGCAGAGCGTCTTCATCTATCTCGGCATCCCCTGCATCGCCGGCGCAGCGACCAGGTATGTCGGTGTCAAGGTCATGGGGAAGGAGCGCTATCACCGCGAATTGGTGCCGCGCATCGCGCCGATGACCCTGATCGCCCTGTTGTGCACCATCGTCGTCATGTTCAGCCTGAAGGGGAAGCTGATCGTGGAGATACCGCTGGACGTGGTGCGCATCGCCGTGCCGCTTCTGATCTACTTCATCGTCATGTTCCTGGTTTCCTTCTGGATGGGGAAGAAGCTGGGAGCCGACTATTCGAAGACCACCACGCTAGCCTTCACGGCGGCCAGCAACAACTTCGAGCTTGCCATAGCCGTCGCGGTCGCCGTCTTCGGGCTCAACTCCGGTGCCGCCTTTGCGGCGGTAATCGGCCCCCTGGTCGAGGTGCCGGTGATGATCGGCCTGGTAAATGTTGCCTTCTGGTTCCAGCGCCGCTACTATGCGTGACAAAAGCTCCCTCCCCTCGACCAGTCAGCCGTAGCCTTGGCGAAGGCTGAAGGGGTGTGTTGGGGTTACTGCCATTATAGTTAAGGTTAATGCTGATTTCCCGCACGCTGCACAAGCCCCCTCTCCCTTGATGGGAGAGGGTTGGGGAGAGGGTGAAAAGCTCGCATAAGCCTCACCCTCCCCCCGCCCTCCCATCAAGGGAGGGGGAGCGAGCAGTAGGAGCTTAACTTTACCTGATTGGGCGCTGATCTTCAGTGACGGCATGCAAAGTCTCCTCTTCCTCCGGGAGAGGGTCAGGGTCAGGGTGAGGGTGAGGGTGAGGGCGCTGCCCTGATAGAAATGTCGCCGCTTCGTGGAAGATCCCTCACCCGCCCTCCGGGCACCCTCTCCCGGAGGGAGAGGGGTTAGTGAAGATCATGGCTAATCAGGTAACTTAATGGCAGTGAGGGTTGGGGTGGGGATGGGGTTAGGTGCCAAGCGCTCCCCTGACGAGGTGAAAACTATGAAGACGCGGCAATTCAAGAAGATCGAAGTCGCCAAGCCGAAGCCTGCACCAGCCGGATGTACACCCGGCGCCGCAAGCGATCCCGACGCCGCTCCCTGCTGAGGGCCGCGCACCTCCGCCGGCGGCGGAGAGATCGATGAAAAGGTCCCGGGCTTTACCCGCTGGCTTTCAGTGTCAGGTGGCAAAGTCCCCCAGGTAGATACCAGCTTCACGGCAAGCGATCGGCTGGGGGCCTGGAAGGCGCGCTGGGGCATCAACCGGATGAACTACCTGGTTCCAGCCGGTCTCTATGCCATCGGAGAGCCGGGATCCGACGCACCTGTCATAGTAACGGCGAACTACAAGATGACCTACGACCTGCTGCGGCGGGAGCTGGCAGGGCGCAGCGTCTGGCTGCTCGTGCTGGAGACCTTCGGGATCAACGTGTGGTGCGCGGCGGGGAAGGGGAGCTTCGGGACCGAGGAACTGGTTCAGCGCATCGCGAAGAGCGCTCTCTCCGGGGTGGTCAGCCACAGGCGACTGATCCTGCCGATTCTGGGAGCCCCCGGCGTCGCCGCGCACGAGGTGAAGAAACGGACCGGGTTTTCGGTGGCCTACGCGACCGCTCGGGCCTCGGATCTCCCCGAGTACCTCGACAACGGCGAGGTGACCACCGCGGCCATGAGGCAGTTGAGCTTCAACTGGTACGAGCGACTGGTTCTCATTCCGGTGGAGATCGTCCTGGTGCTCAAAGCGGTCTCCCTGACGGCTGCCGCCGTGTATCTCGCCGCGGTTCTGCTGCACGGTGAATCGGCAGCCGCGACAGCGCTCGTCGCCTACCTGGGTGCCGTTTTCACGGGTATTGCCGCGGCTCCCCTGCTGCTCCCCCTTTTGCCGGGAAAAAGCTTTGCCGTCAAGGGAGCGCTGGCAGGTATCATCTATTGCGTCGCTCTTTATGCCTTGGGCGGCGGCGCTGACTGGAGCCTGCCGGTCACCGTCGCCTCGTTCCTGGCCCTTCCGGCAATAAGCGCCTTTTACACCCTCAACTTCACCGGTTGCACCACCTACACCTCCCGCTCCGGCGTGAAGAAAGAGATGCGTCTCGGCATCCCCGTCATGGGGAGTGCCCTCATTGCCGCCCTGATCCTCGTCCTGGCGGGAAGGTTGATTTAGATAAATGGAGGCATGCCGATGAAAGGATTCAGGTATCTGGAAGGGGTAGCGACCCTGGAACTGGACCAGGCGCTTTGTATCGGATGCGGCAGATGCCTGGAAGTCTGTCCGCATCAGGTTTTCGAGATGGCTGGCAAACGTGCCCGGGTGGCGGATCGAGACGCCTGCATGGAGTGCGGCGCCTGTGCGCTGAACTGCCCGGTCGCGGCGCTCAAGGTCGATGCGGGAGTGGGCTGCGCCACCGGCCTCATCAACGAGTGGTTCCGGGAGAGGAACATCCGCGGCTTCGGTGGCAGCGGCAGCTGTGGGTAGGACAATTGACAATGGACAATTGACAATGAACTTCTTTCATCATTATAAATTGTCGTATTCTGCTTACAGGGGACCGTTCAGCCTACAAGTTTTAGTGTAAAACCATTGCCGATGGATTTAGTTTTTAATCGTCAATCGTCAATCGTCAATTATCCATTGTCATGCCTTTCCCCACCCCGTGCAGCCCTGTGAGCAGGTTCGCCCCGGGAGGCGAGCCGAGCGCCGCGGCGAGCGTCCCTGCCGCCTCTATGCGCCGGAAAACCGCCACGGTCCGCTCTACCGCCTGCCGCGCCAGCTCGTCTATCGAATCGCTCCTGATCTCTCCGCTTTCCGGATGGCGCCATTTTCCGGCACCCTCCGCCCCGATCACCCCGACCCTTGGAGCCCGCAACGGATAGAACAGGTGCCGCTGCTCCCTGAAAGGCGATCCGCAAAGCCTCCCCAGAACCCTCACCGCAAGCTTCCAAAACGCCCTGTCATACATCGCCTGAAACCGGCAGTGCAGTGCCAGGGAGTGCTCCAGCGCCCGGCGCGGCAACTCCCCCTCGGGATCGAAGAGAAATCCTGCGGCGCTCACCATTACCTCTTTGGTCGACGAACAAAGGAGTCGGTCCAGCCTGCGCTGCGCCGGCGCAGCTCCGCTTTTTACGAAATGGAGATCGATGCCGGTCTCGAGCCGGTAATGCTCCCCGATGCCGGCGCTCCCTGTCGCGGCGTACACGTACGGATGCAGCGCCATGTCTGCCTCCATGTGACAGATGACGCCAAGAAAACAGGAGAGGAGTGCCGGGGGAATGCCGTCGGGGAAATGCCGCTCCGCCCGGATCAGAGGGGCATAGCTGTTCCCTGCGGCGTCGTGGAAGCGGTGGCCCAGCACGCGAGCGGTCGGATGGAACGGCCCGCGGAAGATGTGGGCCAGTGTGTCGGGGAGTACCGCTCCCCCCAGGTAGGCATGCCGGTGCTGCGCGATGGTTCCCTGCAGACGGCTGCCGCTCGGCAGGCAGGCCAAGGCCCGTTCCGCCAGCATCCAGTGGGTAAGTTCCTTGGGCATCGGCTACTCCGGTGCGGCGGCCGGTTGCCAGCCGAAAAAGTCCCTGCGGATGTTGTCGCGGTGACCAAAGAGGACCAGCACGACCAGCAGGAGGTAAAGGATGAAATCCGCCGAGAAGAGCGCGAGCCCGTCCCGCAGCCGCCAGATCGCGGCGATGGCGGGGGTGCAGCAAAGCGCGAGCAGGCCGGACTTGGTGCTGCGCCGCAGTAGCGCCAGGAAAACGAGGCTCAGCCCGAATCCGGTCAGAAGCAGCGCCGGCGCAAGGAGGGCGAGCCCTCCGGCCAGGGTGGCAAAACCCTTCCCGCCGCGAAAGCCCAACTGCACCGGGAAGACGTGCCCGGCCACCGCCGCGAGCAGGGCGGCCATGGCGACCCAGTCGGCAGATCCCGCCTGCCGGGCGAGCCAGACCGCCAGCGCCCCCTTGCCGGCGTCGCCTATCAAGGTGCAGAGGAAACCTTTGGCGCCGAGCGCACGCCCGACGTTGCGGCTCCCCGTGCCGCCGCTTGCCATGGTGCGGATGTCGGTCCCGGTCCAAAGCCGGACCAGGTAGTACCCGGTGTTGCAGCACCCCAGAAGATAGGCGCCTACAAGGACGGTTGCCTGCTGTATCATGGATCTCTTTACCTTTACCTTTACCTGCCTCCCCTGAACCGGCACAGTTTAGAGCAAAGGCGCTCCGGCTGCAAGCATTGCCTGCCGGTAGGCCAAGATCGCCTTCCTCGCTGTAGCGGCTTGACTATTGGGCGTCAGCTGTTAAAAATTTCTAAGGCGCGAAGGGGGCGGCGAAAAGGAGACCAATAATGAAGAAGGAAATGGTGAAGATCAGTTCGTGCGAAGTAACCGATTGCTCATACAACAAGCACAAAGCGTGTCATACGCTGGCCATAACGGTCGGCGGTCCTGCAGACCCGTGCCCCAGCTGTGATACCTATCTGCATAGCAACAAAAAAGGCGGTATCGTGGACGTCCAGGGCGGCATTGGCGCCTGCAAGGTGGAAAACTGCAGCTATAACCAGTCGCTTGAATGCTCGGCGCCAAGCGTCCAGGTCGGAATGCATCAACATACCAGTTGCTCCGGACCGTCCTGCGTCACTTACAAACCGAGGTAGCTGCCAAGCGCGCCGAGCCCTTGGTGCCACTCAAACAGGTTCGCCCCCTTCCCGCTTTTCTTGGCGGTTTCCAAGCAACAGTGCGGGCAGTTCGTGTTCGGCTTCCCCGCCCGTTCGTTGTGTATTCTTTGCTGGTTGCATTCCAAGCTCGGTGGACCGGGCCCGCGTAAGAGAGTGCCGGATTGATCAGGCGTGAAGGGGGCGGCGAAAAGGAGACGATAATGGAAAAGGAAATGGTGAAAATCACTTCGTGCGACGTAACCGATTGCTCGTACAACAAGCACAACGCCTGTCATACGCTGGCCATAACGGTCGGCGGTCCGACAGACGTCTGTCCAAGCTGCGATACCTATCTCCCTGGCAGCCAAAAGGGAGGCATCATGGACGTCCAGGGGGGGATAGGCGCCTGCAAGGTGGAAAACTGCGGCTTCAACCAGTCGCTCGAATGCACGGCGCCCAGCGTCAAGGTCGGAGCTCATGAGTCGCACCCCGACTGCTTTACCTACCAGCCGAGATAGCCGTCAGCCGCCGGAGCCCTCGGTACCCCTCAACATTTCGCCCCCTTCCGCTTCCACTGAATGAGGCAGCAAGAAGTGCACAGTTAATGGATTCGACTTTTCCAGTTTCTCTTGTATCCTATGACTGTTATGTAATATTTTTGCTCTGCAGCTCTGCATTGATATCCGGGAGGAGTTTTCATGACACGCGAGGCGTACGTCGATCAAGATGTTTGCATAGGGTGCGGGCTTTGCGTCAGCATCGTACCCGAGACCTTCCGGTTGAACGATGCCGGGGTTTCGGAGGTTTATAATCAGGCAGGGTCAACCGAGGCGAAGGTCCAGGAGGCGATAGACAGCTGCCCGGTGAACTGCATACACTGGCGCTAGTCCGGGAAGGGGCGCAAAAGGAGGGTGTGATGACATCTCAATTGCGGGAAGAGCGGGTACAGGAATTGTGTGAAAGTGCCTACGGCATGCTGAAGGAGAGCCACGGCGCGCTACATGAACTGAAGGGGCTGGTTGACCGTTTGCATACCGGCTATCTGCAGCAGCAAAAGACCCCCGATTTCGATACCATCTCCGCGATCAAGCTGACCACGGACCGGATGTACGGGGAACTTGAGCGTTACCTCCGTCCGGAGTGCGACCCCGACAGCGCCTACGACGCCGCCATGACCGAAAAGCCGTAGGCAAACCCGAGGTCAAAAACTCGCACACGGATTGAACGGATCTAACCAAACGGATAAAGGCAGATGAAGACAAAGTCTTTGGGGTAACCCAACTCTCTGTTTAATCTGCCTTTATCCGTATGTTCCCGTCAAATCCGCGTGCGACGTTTTTGATTTGGTTCTATAACTCGTGCAGATTGCTGAACTCGCCCCAGGCGAGGTAACTCCTGGGCGCCTCCACGAAGGCGTAGATGTTCTCCACCGTGGCCAGGTGCCGGCGCTCCTCTTCTGCCACCATGAGCAGGCTCTTGCGGGTCACCTCGTCACCTGCTATCGAGGCAAGCTCCTCATAGAACCTGATCTCGTTCTCCTCCTCCCTCACCGTGAACCGGTACAGGTCGGGGTCATTCTCCGATTCTTGCAGCAGTTCCCGTTGGGTCAAAAGCGGCCTGAAGCTGCAGGCCGTGCCGTCCAGGCCGTCGAGATGGGCCATTGCCGTTGCCATGCTTGCTTTCATCCTGATCAGATTGTTCCGGTGTTCCTCCTCCGAAGCCGCCAGCATCGAGAAGAGATGTTTCTGCTCCGGCTGGTGACTTACTGCTTCAAGCCCCTCGTAGTATTTTTTGGCTTCTTCCTCTATTTTGATGGCACAATCGAAAACGTTCATGGTATCCCCCTAAGCTATCTAAGCGATGATCTCTCTGGCTACTCTTTAGCTAGAGTATATCACTAAACCTCATGATAATGGATACGCATCACGCTCACAGACCCGGCTCTATGAGCAAACCAGGCCGCGCTGCGTCTCATAGAAGCGCGACATTACATTACCCGCTCAGCGTCAATCTTCCGCTGAAAAACCCCCTCCCCTTCAAGGGGAGGGTTGGGGATGGGGATGGGGATGGGGATGGGGAAGGGGAAGGGACCTGAACAGCGGAAGATCAGCGCTAATCAGTTACATTATCCGACCTGGTTAGTACCAATCTCCCGCCTGGTCTTCCCCCTCCCTTGATGGGAGGGGCGGGGGGAGGGTGAGGCTTGTGCGAGCTTTTCATCCTCTCCCCACCCCCTCCCCCATCAAGGGGGAGGGGGTGTTTGCGGGAGAAATGCCTGTACCTTGCGTTCTTCGCGCGCAGCTCCTCGCGTCCTTTGCGTAACGGCTTTTACACCGAGAATTGACCAATCAGGCAACTTAATGGCACCGGTGTGGGGAGAGGGTGATGGGAGGGAGAAGACCAAAAAAAGCCCCCGGCTTCTCGGCAGGGGGCTTTCATGTGGTGTTGTCTCAACTCATAAGGGGTTTGCCCGTACAAGCTTTCTCTTCATTCGTTTTTCTCCGTGTGCTCCGTGTGCTCCGTGTCTCCGTGGCTACCTGTTTTAAGCCTTAAGCGCACTCGGAGTAGCCGCAGACCCGGCAGACGGCGCAGCCGCCTTCGTGCTCCACGACCCCGCCGCACTCCGGGCAGGCGCCTTTATCGAAGGTGGGGGCCTCGACCAGGTCGGTATGGCCGGTAAGGGTCAGGTGGGACTGGATCGCCTTCGCCACCGCATCGGCGCAGGAGAGCACCTTGTTGTCGCCGAAGCCCGACGGGGAGTGGCAGGAGATCCCCAGCAGCTGCTTCACCACCGATCTCCCCTGGATGCCGCTTCTCCAGGCCAGGGAGACCATGCGGCCGATCGCCTCGCACTGGGACGCCGCGCAACCGCCGGCCTTCCCCATCGTGGTGAACACCTCGAACAGCCCGGAGTTGTCCTCGTTGATGGTGATGTAGAGCGGACCGCAGCCGGTCTGCATCTGGTAGGTCCATCCCTTGAGCGCCTTGGGGCGTTCGCGCTTCACGGCCCGCTTGTCCTCGACATGGACCGGCGGCGCCGCCAGGACCGCCTCTTCCTTCTTGCTGCCGACGGAGAGCACCTGCTCGTCGCGTGAGCCGTCGCGGTAGATGGTGACCCCTTTCAGGTTGGACTGGTAGGCCAGGCGGTACACCTTTTCTACGTCCTCCATGGTGGCGTCGTTGGGGAAGTTCACCGTCTTGCTGACCGCGTTGTCCGTGTGGCGCTGGAAGGCCGCCTGCATCGAGATGTGCACCTCGGGGGTTATGTCGTGGGCGGTGACGAAAAGCTCCTGGATCTCCTCGGGGATCGCGCTGATGCCGTGGATGGTGCCGTGCTCGGCGATGCGCTGCATCAGCTCCTCGGAGTAGAACCCCTGGGTCTTGGCGGTCTTCTCGAACAGCGGGTTCACCTCGACCAGGATGTTCTTGTCCATCACCTGGCGCACGTACGAGACGGCGAAGAGCGGCTCCACGCCGCTGGAGGCGTTGGCGATGATCGAGATGGTTCCGGTCGGCGCGATGGTGGTCACCGTGGCGTTTCTGATCGGCTCGGCGCCCGGCCTGTCGTAGGTGGATCCCTTGAAGTTCGGGAAGGCGCCGCGTGTCTTGGCCAGGGCGCGGGAGGCCGCGTGCCCCTCGACGTTGATGAACTGCATCACCTGCTCGCCCAGCGTCAGCGCCTGGTCGGAGTCGTACGGGATGCCGAGCATGATCAGCATGTCGGCCCACCCCATGACCCCCAGGCCGATCTTGCGGTTGGAGCGGGTCATCTCGTCGATCTGCTTCAGCGGGTAGTTGTTCACCTCGATGACGTTGTCCAGGAAGTGCACCGCCAGATGCACCACCTCCTTCAGCCTGTCCCAGTTCACCCTTCCCTGCAGCGCGAACTTGCCGAGGTTGATGGAGCCCAGGTTGCACGATTCGTAGGGGAGCAGCGGCTGCTCGCCGCACGGGTTGGTCGACTCGATCTCGCCTATGTGCGGGGTCGGGTTGTCCTTGTTCAGGCGGTCCAGGAAGATGATCCCCGGCTCGCCGTTCTCCCAGGCCTGCTTGACGATCCGGTTGAACACCTTGCGGGCGTTCAGCGTGCCGGCCGGCTTCTTGTCGCGCGGGTTCGTCAGGGTGAAATCCTGATCCGCGTCGACCGCCTTCATGAACGCCTCGGTGATGCCGACCGAGATGTTGAAGTTGTTCAGCTGGCGCTGGTCCGCCTTGCACATGATGAAGTCCATGATGTCCGGATGGTCCACGCGCAGGATCGCCATGTTGGCGCCGCGCCTGGTGCCGCCCTGCTTGATGGTCTCGGTGGCGACGTCGAAGACCCGCATGAAGGAGAGCGGGCCGCTGGAGATCCCGGTGGTCGACATCACCACGTCGTTGGCCGGACGGAGCCTGGAGAAGGAGAAGCCGGTGCCGCCGCCGGACTTGTGGATCAGCGCGGTGTACTTCACCGCCTCGAAGATCTCGTCCATGGAATCGCCCACCGGGAGCACGAAGCAGGCGGAGAGCTGCCCCAGCTCGCGGCCGGCGTTCATCAGGGTGGGGGAGTTGGGGAGGAATTCGAAGCCTGTCATGAGGGCATAGAACTTGTCGCTCAGGGCGCCGATGTCGGCCTTGCTGTCGAAAGCGGCGTCAGCCGAGGCGATGGCCGTTGCCACGCGCCGGAACATGTCGGCCGGGGTCTCCAGGGCTTTGCCCGTGATGTCCCGCTTCAGGTAGCGCTTCTCAAGTACCGTCAGTGCATTTTTCGAGATGCCGGCGATGGCCCCTTTTTCGACGAGTTTTTTCATAACCTTATGTTCTCCTTGGATAAAATTACATGGTAACATGCCATCCGCTTTCCTACCACATTTAGTGGGCGCCGTGAAATAAACCACAACATCTATGGCGAAGTCAAGCGATTATAGATTAAAATTGTGGCGCCGGTGAAAACGGGTCGTGCAGGGGCGCCGCAAGCGCCTTCGCCATTTACAAGGCGCTGCAGCTTGTGCTATTAATAACGGGCTAATTTTCGGCGAGGAGCTTCCATGACCGAGTGTGCTTGCAGCAGCAAAAGTGAATCGCTTGAGTCGCAGGTGAAGGCGCTCAAGGATCTTATAGAGGTGGCCAAGGCGGTGGTCTCGACGCTCGACCTGGACACGGTACTGCAGGCGATCCTCACCAGCGCCATGGGTTTCGCCGCGACCCCTGCCGGAAGCGTCGCCCTGTACTATGACATGAAGCGGGAACTGAGCCTGCACGTCCACTCCGGTCTCACCGCGGACTTCGTCAAGAAGGAGCGCTGGGAGGTGACCCCGGGGGGGCTCACCGAGCAGGTGCTGCAGGCGGGGGAGATCTTCTTCATCGAGGACACCGAGCAGACCCCGTTCTTCAACAACCCGATCGCCCTGAACGAGGGGATCCGGTCGCTGGTCTGCGTGCCGCTCGTGTTCCAGACCCGGATCATGGGGGTGCTCTACCTGGACGACTTCGTCCCCAGGTGCTTCGACCGGGAAAAGCTGAACCTGCTCTCGATCCTCGCCTCGTTTGCCGCCATGGCGATCCACAACGCCACCCTGCACAAGCGGACCAAGCTGATGGCGATCACCGACTCGCTCACCGGGCTGCACAACCACCGCTACTTCAAGCAGTACTTCAAGCAGGAGATGGGGCGCGCCAAGCGCTACCACAAGCCGTTCTCCATCATCATGATGGACGTGGACGACTTCAAGTCGTACAACGACAGCTTCGGCCACGCCACCGGGGACCAGCTTCTGGCCACCATGGGCGCCCTGATCCTGGAGACCATTCGCGGCGTCGACGTCGCCTTTCGCTACGGCGGCGAGGAGTTCATCGTGCTGCTTCCCGAGACGAGGCTTGACAAGGCGGTCCTCGCGGCGGAGCGGCTGCGCGACAGCGTGCAGAAGGGGACGGCGAACCGGCTGGCCGGCTCCGCCACCCGCGGCGTCACCATCAGTATCGGCGTGGCGAGCTATCCGGAGAATGCCGACAAGATGGACGAGCTCTTCAACATCGTAGATTCCCTGCTCTACCGCGCCAAGCGCTGCGGCAAGAACAAGGTCTATCACCAGGAAAGCCTGCTGATTCCCGCGTCATGATCCGATATTCCCACCTTGCCATGGCGGGGCTGCAGCTTCTGGCAGCCCTCCTCATAAACGCGCCAGCGCTCGTGGCCGCAGCTTCGCCCGTGCCGGCCGCAGCACCCCAGCCCAAAGTAGCCGCCGAGCCGGTTCCCAGGGGGGAGGCCCCGTTGAACCCCACCCTCATCTACGGGGACCGGGTGCTCAGCGAGGACACCGTCTGGGCCGGCGAGGTGCTGGTCGAGGGCGCGCTGACCGTCGCCCCCCAGGCGACCCTGACTGTCGAGCCCGGGACCGTGGTCCGCTTCCGGCGCAAAGGAGCCCAGGCGCCGCTTCTTGTGGTGCAGGGGCGCATCGTTGCCGCCGGAACCAGGGAGACCCCCGTCCTTTTCACCTCGACTTTCGCCGTCCCGGCCGCAGGCGACTGGCAGGGGATCATGCTTCTTGGCAGCGAGAAGAAGAACCTCCTGGAGAACTGCCGGATCGAAGCGGCGCAGACCGGCCTGGAGGCGCTCTTCTCCAGCGTGACGCTGAAGAACGTGCGGGCCGAGCGCTCGGCAACCGGGATGAGATTTCAGGACACCCTGCTCACCATGGAGGCGGGCGGAGTCTCGGAGTGCGACACCGGCCTGAGCTTTTCCGAGAGCGAGGCCACCCTGCGCGCCCTGAACGTCGAGGGGAACCGTCTCGGCATCCTGGCCAAGCGAAGCTCCATCTATCTGACGGAGCCGAACCTTTCCGGCAACCAGGCCGCAGCCTTCACCGGTGACGGCTGCCGGGTCAGGATCCAGGGCGGAGTGGTAGCCGGCAACGGCAGCGGCGTCACCCTCTTCGAGTGCGAAGGGGGCGTCACCGGGGCGAAGCTCGCCAAGAACCGCGAATTCGGCATGTCGCTCACCGCCTCCCGGATCCGGGTGAGCGCCAACCAGATATCCGGCAACGGCAACAACGGCTTGATGGTTTTCGACGCGAGCTCCGTCGCCTGGGACAACGCCATCAACGAGAATGCCGGCTACGATCTCTACAACGCCGGGACCGAGGAGTTCAGGGCCCCCGGCAACTGGTGGGGGGCGCTAGGTCCCAAGATCTTCGACAACGCCGGCCGCGGCAAGGTCCTGGTGGCACCCCAGCTAACCGCCAGACCGCTTCACCAATGACCAGTTTTCCTATCTCTTCTCCCCCCCTTTGAAAAAGGGGGGGCGGGGGGGGGATTTGCCTCAGTCTCCGTAGGTTGGGTTAGCGGCCTCATCGCGTAACCCAACGATGCAATGTCGGGGTTCCACTATACAGCCGTTCACCCCAGCCTACACCTTCAACAGTGACCAGTTTCCCCACCTCTGAAAAGGGATTTACTCCGAACGCCGAAATGGTGTAATCTCTTTCCTTTGTCGACAGACCAGCCACCCCCGTTTCCGGTAGAGGCTGCGTCTCTCTCCCCCCTTTGAAAAAGGGGGGTCGGGGGGGATTTGCCTCGGCAGTTGCATGCCGAAGGCGGCGGGGTAGGTGACTTACTGAATTTTCCCGTAGGGGCGAATGCTCATTCGCCCCCTTTTTTGCAGTAGCCCCCATAACAGGCAGCAACCGCCGTCCCAAGGGCGCGGTCAGTATAGCCAAAAAGAGATTGGAGAAGTTATGAAGCGCAGCAACGGCCGTGCAGCCGACGCCTTAAGAGAAGTAAAGATCACCAGGAATTACCTGAAGCACGCCGAGGGGTCGGTGCTGGTTGAATTCGGGGACACCAAAGTCATCTGCAACGCCACCATCGAGGCGCGCGTCCCCTCGTTTTTGAAAGGGAAGGGGACCGGCTGGGTGACCGCCGAGTACTGCATGCTGCCGCGCGCAACCCACACCAGGAACCAGCGGGAGTCCTCCAAGGGTAAACTCTCCGGGCGCACCCACGAGATCCAGCGACTGATCGGCAGGTCGCTGCGTGCGGTCGTCGACCTGGAGCAGATGGGCGAGCGATCCGTTCTCATCGACTGCGACGTGATCCAGGCCGATGGCGGCACCCGTACCGCCTCCATCACCGGTGCCTACGTGGCCCTTGCCGACGCCTTCCAGACCCTGGTCGACCGCGGCGAGCTGGCCGCGACCCCCTTGCGTGAAGCCGTAGCCGCGGTGAGCGTCGGGATCGTGAACGGCGTCCCCTTTCTCGACCTTGACTATCCCGAGGACTCCGGCGCCGAGGTCGACATGAACTTCGTCATGACCTCGTCCCTGCGCTTTGTCGAGGTGCAGGGAACCGCCGAGGCGGAGCCGTTCACCATCGATCAGATGGACGCCATGCGCGGCCATGCGATCCTGGGGCTCACCCGGCTCTTCGAGATCCAGAGAGAGGCACTTCAGGGATGATGAAGGAGCTGGTAGTCGCCACCGGCAACAAGGGGAAGCTGCGCGAGTTCGGAGACCTGTTGGCGGGGGTGGTGGAGACCATCCTTTCCCCGGCCGATTTCCCCGGCCTACCCGAGGTCGAGGAGGACGGAGAGACCTTCGAGGCGAACGCCGTCAAGAAGGCGATGTCCGCGGCCCTCTTCACAGGCAGGCCCGTACTGGCCGACGACTCCGGTCTTTGCGTCGATTACCTGGGCGGCCGTCCCGGAGTCTATTCGGCGCGCTTTGCCGGAGAGGGGGCAAGTGACGCCGACAACAATGCGCTCCTGTTGCGCGAGCTCTCCGGCGTGGCGGCCGGGCAGCGCGGCGCAGCCTTTCACTGCGTGATAGCCCTTTGTCACCCCGACGGGAGCTGTCAGACCTTCGACGGCTCGCTCCCCGGCGTGATCCTGGAGGCGCCGCGCGGGGCAGGGGGGTTCGGCTACGACCCCCTCTTTCTGGTTCCCGAGTACGGGCAGACCCTCTCCGAGCTCCCTCCCGAGATCAAGAACGCCATCAGCCACCGGGGCCGCGCCATGCAGCAGTTGAAGCAGGGGCTAGGGGCTAGAGGCTAGAGGCTAGAGGCTAGAGGCTAGAGGCTAGAGGCTAGAGGCTAGAGGCTAGAGGCTAGAGGCTAGAGGCTGGGGGCTGGGGGCTGGTAAAGCAAGTCCCTGTCCCAATCCTCACTTCGCTCCCAATCTTACCCTCGCCCTCCGGGAGAGGGTGGCCGAAGGCCGGGTGAGGGGCCTTTGACTCCGTTGGCCGGATATCTCCATTACACCCCTTGGAAGATCTCTTCCGGCTCGAAAATAAAACCCTGATTAGCGTCGATCTTCCACTGGTTCCAACTCCCCCCTCCCTTGATGGGAGGGACCGGGGGGAGGGTGAGGCTCATGCCAGTTTTTCACCCTCTCCCCAGCCATCCCCCATAAGGGTGAGTGGGTGCTTGCGCAGCGTGCGGAAGAATAGCACTAATCCGGAAATAAAATCAGTCGTAACCCGAGGAAAAAAACTTGCACAGGGGTAGATGCTGTGTTATAAACGGAGTTCTTGAATCGGGGTGTAGCGCAGCCTGGCTAGCGCACCTGCCTTGGGAGCAGGGGGCCGGAGGTTCGAATCCTCTCACCCCGACCACTCAAGCAACTCTGCGCCTGTAGCTCAGTTGGATAGAGCAACGGCCTTCTAAGCCGTAGGTCAGAGGTTCGAACCCTCTCAGGCGTACCAAAAATTTTATGGTGGATATGGTGAAGTGGTAAACACAAACGACTGTGACTCGTTCATACGTGGGTTCGATCCCCACTATCCACCCCAAATTTGAAAGCAAACCCCGTGAAAAGCGGGGTTTGCTGTTTGCAGAGCAGGCGAGAGTGGCGGAATTGGCAGACGCACCAGACTTAGGATCTGGCACCTTCGGGTATGGGAGTTCAAGTCTCCTCTCTCGCACCAAGTAGTTGAAATCATTAGGGTTTCTGGACCTCCAGAGACCCTTTTTTTACGTCCTTTTTACCCCTCCCAAAAGGCTCCGTGTCATCTTTCATGTCATCTGCAAAACCACCCCTCTATTATTAGACTTTTATTAGGCTAGCCGCTATGGTATGGTGGCCAAATTTTCGGAGGGGCGATATGAACTTTGCCGCAGTCTTTTCGGTAGGGGTGTCGATCTTTGCAGTGGGCTGGCTACATCTAAGGTTAAAAAAGAGACAAATCGGAATAGGGTTCAGCAGGCGTTTATCGCTGGAATAGTTAGATCGATCAGCGATTACCAAAGTGCGACAGATCGGATCAGGCGTGACGAAATCCCTGATAAGGTAACGAGCCTGCCAATACCCTACCCGCTCCTGTTGGAGAATATTGACTACGAGCTAAACAAGACCCTCTTCCTGGGCGGATACGAGAAATGGTTAAAGGGAAATCGGCACCTTTTTGAAGGGGAAGACTGCGACGCCGACGGATTTAATTTCATGTATTACGACCTATTTGATAGCAAACTCGTCAAGTGGGATTCGAAGAAGTAGCGTGCCAGCAGCATAGAGGGGATGCGTTAATGAGCTTTGAAGCCGTCGTGATCGTCATTTTTGCTGGAGTCATTGGCGTCGTCGTTTATCGAAAGTGGATTGCCCGCCAAGCCCTCCTGCAGGCAGCTGAGATCAGCAGCAAAATGTACGCGGTCTGGGCAGAAATGGGGCCATACGGAACCGGAGCGGCGTCTGCCAATGCAATGCACTACGCCTATGCCGCCATCTATTATCCCAAAGCGGCAAACCTAGCTAACATTGTGGATCCGGTGAAACACGCAGAAGCTTACGACCGGGATCCAAGCGCCTGGGAGAAGCTGCGGCAAAACGTCCTATCCGGATCCAGGTGCAAGGGCTTCGATGACCAGCTGGGGATGGCGAGAGGCATGGCGGCGCTAGACGATCTCAACCCGGGGATGTTCAGACAGGCAGGATTCCAAGCTTCTTTTGAGGGTGACGCCAATGGGAACCTGGTCATAGTGCATCGGGACCTGGAGACGGGGCAGATCGACACCAGGTTCAAGGATCACGATGAGGCGATGGCGTATGCCGTAGTGAATGACATAGGCTATAAACTGCTCAGGGATGAATCCTTTGCCGCGGAGATGCTGTTGGAGGCCCTCAAAACCATCTACAGTAAAGACAACGACAAGGACATGGAAACGGCCTATGACCTGGGTGCGCTGTACCTTTCAATGGCAGAATACAGCGAAACCAATCCGGAGCTGGAGTTTTCTAAAATGTTCTCGTCTCTTCATAATTCGTGGCTAGAAAGCAAGGGAGAGTCAGCCGAGTAACCCAGGGGCTCCTGCAGTGTGGTCAGTGGCTACTGGCCTTCTTCTTAAACCTCGTACCGACATGCTCCTTCAGGGCCGGGCCTCCCTTTCCGCCATCTCCTTCACTTGACGTTGGAGTGAGTCTACTTTCCCCATCAACCCCGCAAGCTGCGCTTCCCCTCGCATCTCATCCGTAATCCGCGCCGACTCATTCTGCTGGCCCCGATCCAGGGGAAAGAACCTCTGCAACATCTCCGCGTCGCGTTCGTGCATCTCATCGTCGTGTTGATCGCCATATTGATCTGACTCCGATTTGCTGATTATTTTGACCACTTGTATGGATTGCCACATTGGCTGAGACAGGTGGAGTTTGAGGCCGGCGGTAGCCGGCCTCACTTCGTCTCAGAACGGTTCCTTGCTGTGTGGTACACCCAGCTTAGCGTCCATTATCTCGCTAAAGATACCTTCCTCCCTCACCACCTTCTTCAGGCTCAGCACGAGGAGGTCGAGCACCAAGTACCCCACCTGATCGCTCAACTCCTCAAGCTTGCGCTCCACCGCCTCATCTTCGTAGATGTTCATAGCACCCTCCCGTCCGTCAGGATCAGTTCCGTTGCCGCCAACCGTACGTGTTCCGCCGTTACCGCCTGGGAATCGCCCCTAGCCGCAGCCACCAAGGCACCTCGGGCCAGATGGTTTGCCTTCCGGAATAGCCCGCCGGAGCCCTGATGGATGGCGGTCACCGCCGTCTCGTCGAACAGCATCTGCTTTACCCCCGCGATGCCCAGATGATGGCGCAGATACTCCTCCATCGTTTTCTGATCGCTCCCCTGCAGGTGGGTTTTTGCTACTACCCGGCTCGCCAGGGGGAGACAGTTGCGGTAGCGCAGGTTGTCCACCAGGTTACTCTGTCCCGCCAGCACGATGGGGAGAAACGGTTTGGAATCCTGGTCGAATTGGGTAAGGGTGTGCAGTTCCGCGAATACCTCCAGGCGCAGCAGGCTTGCCTCGTCGATCACCAGCGCCGCCTTCATCTTCTTCCCCTGCACGAGTTCCACAATCTCCTGCTTGATCCTCTGAGTCATGAGAGCGCGAGAACTGCCGCACAGGCTCACTCCCAGTTCCCCAAGTATCTGTCGGTACAACTCCAGGATGGAGCCGCTGGATGCTGTGACATAGACGATCCGGTGCTCGGAAGGGTGCAGTCCACCGATTACATAGCGCAGCGCCGTCGATTTACCGCTGCCGATCTCTCCTGTGATCACCGCGATCCCGCCGATCCGCAGCGCGTAATGGATGCGCTCCTCCACCCCCTTGAGCGAGGGGGTGACCAGGATATCCTTACGCTTGATGTCCGCCGTGAAGGGCTCGTTGTGCAGCCCGAAGAACTGCCGATAGCTGCTCGTCATCACGCACCCTCCCACAGTCTGCCGCTTTCGCAGGCGCCGTCGCCCGAGAGTTCGACCTGGCCGTTCTTATCTCTCTTCACCTGGCTGTTCACGTGCAGATCAATCTGGCGCAGGAGGCCGTGGGACTTTCCCGCGCAGCGGATCTCCACCTGCTCGGGGCTTCCCTCGAAGAAGAGCATCTCCACTCGCTTGCCGATGAGTTCCACGGGAGCTTCGAACAGGCGCCGCTCCACCACCACGGAGCGGTCCTTGTTCACCCGGCGCCGTACCGTCTTTCTGAAGTGGTCCCTGAGATTGTCGGGCGCCGGACGCAGGCACTCCATCCGGGAGGTGAACCGCTTGAACGGGGTCTCTCCCGTGGAACTGTGGCTGCGTTGGTGATACTCCTCGTCGAGCCACAACTCGAAGGCCTCGTTGATCTCATCCAGAGTGTCTCCCTTAAAGCCGGGGAGAAAACGGGTCCTCACACTTTTGAAGAACCTTTCGATCTTCCCTTTTCCCTGGGGCTGGTATGGTTTTGCATGCACCAGCGCTATGCCCAGGGCGGCGGTCGTGTATTCCAACTGGCGAGACTTAAACGCCGAGCCGTTGTCCACATAGAGTTTTCTCGGCAGTCCCCTTCTCAGCACCGCATCGGAGAGGGCAGTCATGAAGCAGGCCGTGCCTTCCGAGAGGTAGAACCGACCGTGGGGAATCAGCCGGGAGTGGTCGTCGATGAAGGCGATCAGGTATGTCTTGCGCCGCTTGTCGCCGCTCAACATGGGGCCGTGCATCACGTCGCTTTGCCACAGATCGTTGGGGAGTTCCGCCTCGAACTTGCGCCGGTCAACCGGGGACGGCTGTTTCCCCATCAGATCATGGCGGTGCAGGAACCGGTAGGCAGTGGACAGGCTCAAGCCGATCCCGTCGGTGACCAGCCTGCGCTCGTGCATCTGCTTGATCAGATCGGGAACCGTCAGCCCCGGCAACTGGCGGCGCAATTGTGCCAAGGCGAGCCCCGTCTCCTGGTCCAGTACCCGCGAGGTCCCGCTGTCGTTTCTCCCTCGGGGGTACAAGGATTCCAGTCGTCCACCTTCCTTCAGGTAAAGAACGACCCAGCGCAGGATGGTGCTGCGAGAAAGCCGCGTCTGATTGGAACAGGGGATCTCCCATTTGCGGGCGCACTTCTCCCGCAAGAGCCGCTCTCGCTCCCCGAAGTCCAGGCGTGTCGCCCCTACAAAGTCGTGGATGATCCCGAAGCGGAACACCGCCACCCGTTGTTTTTGCTCTTCCGTCATAAAAGCTCCTTTTGTGGTGAGTTCCGCCACAAATAGATGAATCCGGGGGAGCTGTCGACGGCAGAGGCCGCTAGGGTGGTACCGGGGCGGTTCGCATTGTCGGGCTACATGACCCTGCTGACCGGAGTCTTGCCCATGGAGAGGAGCCAGTCGAAGGCGGCCAACAAGCCCCCCTTCCAGTCACACCCCAGATGAACAGAGGTCAGACGGGTAAGATTCGCGAGCCAGTACCTGAGACAGGAGCGGGACAGCGAGGATCGGGGCCAGCGCCCTTTGACCTGGCGTTGTTCAAAGTGAGTTCGAATCGTCTCCCGAGAACTGCGAAGCCGACTGAAGTGGGTATCAGGTCGAAGAGTGATGATGCAGAGGCAGTCGGGGCACCGATAGCATTTGAGGTACAGGCAGTCGGAAAAGTCGCGGAAATATCTGGCGGTAAAGCCATGGCCCCAGACCTTGTAATGGCCGCACGCGGGGCAGACCTCGGGCTTCACCCAGGAATAATTCTTGCCCTGCTCAAAAATATCCTTGAGCTGGACGGGGACAAAATATATCATGTCATTCGCTGTTGTTTGGGGCATTGACCCCGGTTGTAACAGGGCGGGGAGTTTGCCAGAACTCTCCGCCTGCTTTTATTTCAGGAACAAAAAAAGGACCTCTCCACGAAGGTCCAAATAATCAGGCAGCCACTGCCACCTTGTCAACTTATTCTGAAAAAACCCCGCCCCACCTATTCACATCACTGCGGCAACTAACACGTCGTCAAAGGTGAGGGCGATCTCGATCCTCTCCTCCTCCGGAACCGGCCGCTGTGGGCGCGGAGCGTCAGGCCTGAGCAGGTCGGTCGGCGCGATTCTCAAGGTTGAGGAGATCCGCGTCATGATCCCGTCCGGCTCCTGGTTAACGAGATCGCGGGTGAGTGCCATCTCATGGTGAACTCCTCGACTTCGCCTCACCCTGAGCGCAACCCGTTCCGCACTGAAACAAAAGGTCACGGTTAGGAAGCTGAATGGAGCTGTGGATTACTTTCGTTTGCTGTCGCCCTCAATAAGTTGATGAAGCGACTCGACGCCTTCTCGTTGAAGTAGGGTATCAAGATGCATGTCACCCCGAACACCGAAGTCCCGATCGTACTGCTTCTCAATAGTTCCGACATGAGTGTCACCCCGCTTCTGGCGGAGCGGTCCTTCTTCATTTCTGCTACGGTTGCCGCGCATTCCGGGTGCGTCATTGGCCATGATAGGTTCTCCTTGATATGAAAGGTTGTGTTGACAAAATACGAAAATATGATAAAGTTGTCAACATATAATGTTATGCTTTTTACAATGAGTGCGTATAGGAAAGGGAGGCGGACGTGAAACATCAGGATCCAAAAGAGATTTTCGGTCGACGACTGTCGCAGGCGCGACGCATGCGTGGCATGTCGCTGCGGTCCGTTGCCGAGGCTATTGGAGGCAAGGTTTCCTACAATGCCCTTCATCGTTACGAGCGCGGGGAGATGATGCCTGGCGACGATGTCCTGATTTCCGTTGCGGACGTGCTTGATAAGTCGCTGGACTTCTTCTTTCGGCCCTTCACTGTGGAGTTGAGCGATCTGCGCTTCCGCAAGACCACCGGCCTGGGAGTTAAATCCGAGGATGCAATCAAGGAGCAGGCCACCGACTTTTTCGAGCGGTACTGCGAAATTGAGCAAATTCTTGCCGTGCACTTCAGCTTTAAGGACCCCTTGGGAGATGACAAGTATACCTCCGTTGATGGAGCCGAGAAAGCAGCCGTCAAGGTTCGTGAAATGTGGAAGCTTGGCCAAGACCCGCTGCCGAATGTCATCGAAACCCTCGAAGCTAATGGCTTCAAGATCTTCGAGGTGGAAGCGCCGGAGAGCTTCGACGGCTTCTCGGGTTGGGCCGACAGCCATCCAGTGACTGTTTTGGCATCCTGGCTGAACAAGGACATTCCTCGTAAGCGCTTCACCACACTGCACGAAGCGGCGCATTTGCTGGTTGCCCCGCATACCGACCTGAACGGGAAACAGTTAGAATCGTTCTGCAACCGTTTCGCCGGGGCCATGCTGATCCCAGGAGAGGTCTTCACATCGGATTGGGGCGGGTTTCGGCACAGGATCAGCCTAGAGGAATTGATCGACCTGAAACGGCGCTACGGCATGTCGATCGCGGCGATCATGCACCGAGCCCATGACTTGAAGCTGATCGACGATTCCACTTACCGACAGTTTTGTATCATCCGCAATAAAAAGGGATGGCACCGCGACGAGCCGGGGCAATACCTCGGCAACGAGCAATCCAGCCGCTTCGAACAGCTTGTACTGCGAGCCACGGCAGAAGAACAGATTAGCTTTGACAAGGGGGCGGCCCTGCTCAACGTGCCCTTGGTCGAATTCCAGCATACCCTGAGTGAGTTTCTGTGAGGGTCGTCATCCAGGATGCATCGGTCCTCATCGACATGGCGGATGGAGGTCTGCTCGATGCCTGGTTCGGACTTGGCTTCGACCTGCGTACAACCAGCCTTGTCCTTCGCGAGATCAGCAGGAAGAATCAGAAGATTAAGCTGCAACCCTACGTGGTTAATGGTCAGTTACAGATCGAATCGTCATCAGGTGAAGTGCTCGCCGTGATTGCGAAACTACATGCAACCCTATCCTCACGGCTGAGTATCGAAGATGTCCCGGCCCTTCACTTCGCCGGCAAATTGAATTGTGTCCTGCTCACAGGCGACAAGCGACTGCGCCAGCATGCCGAGGAGCGCAACACTGAAACCCATGGCCTGCTTTGGGTATGTGACATGCTAGTCGCCCGCGGCGCTCTGCTCCCCGGTGTGGCGGCCGACCGCTTGGAGAGGCTGCTTGAGCGAGGCACTAGCCGCCTGCCGCTACACGAATGCGAGCAGAGGATCGTGAAATGGCGCAGGTAACTTCCGGGTAAACTCGCGGCAGCAAGCAGCGCTACCGCGGCTTTGCCCCGCGCCATTTGATTGGCATTGGCGTCAAAAAATCGATTTTGTTCGGGCAATGTCAGTGCCCGAAAAACATCCAAGCAAACCGCTAAGGTGGTCACCCTTTTTTCATTTCCGCCTGTCCGAAAACGAAGTCATTATCCCTACAGTGAAAAAATCACCGTGGCTGACGGGAAGGACCTAAAGGTGTTCGGGTTCCCTCCTTTGAAGCATCTGCTGACGCTGCAGAAACCACACTGTCATCGTCGCAGGCCAGCTTTTGCGGAATGGGTGCTGATAATATTGATGGCAGAAGTGAGGGGATGGGCGAGGAGTGGGTGGCGCTTTCTGTAGGTTATAACGGCACAAAGGCGGGTTTCAGCGTGTGCTGTAACCTTTATGATTTTTGGCTCCCCATGTTGGACGATATTCGGAACTTTTTGGTGAGCCCTCCCGCAGATTTTCTGGCCAGACTGCAATCGCTAAAAGAACCCAAAGAGTGCACCGTTCCTGCGGAGAGATGACTCGCCCGTCATAGAATACAGTGGAGTCGGCCTCAAGGCCGGTTGATATTTGTCCCGTGGTTCCATAGGCGAGAAGACCATTTGTGGTGCAAAATGGCCGCGGCTGTCCGGGTGGTAGACTTCTTGTCCGGATTAATGTAGTGTGTTACACGTATCACAAATAATCGGGAGGTAGTTCACCATGCGGACGATAACATGCCGGGTAGAGGATGAAATCGAGAATAGACTTGAACGCTTGGCGAGTGAGACGCACCGGACGAAAAGCTTCTATGTCCGTGAGGCGATTCTGAAGTCCTTGGACGAAATGGAGGATGTTTATCTTGCCGACCAGGTGATTGAGCGCATCCGCAAGGGGGAAGAAAAAACCTACAGCTTAGACGAAGTGGAGGCGCGCCTTGGCTTGGGGCATTAGGCTGTCGGAGACGGCCGAAAAGCAGTTGTCGAAGCTGGATAAGCCCGTTGCCGAGCGGATCACTAAATTCCTTCGTGAGAGAGTGGCCGTGCTTGAAGACCCGCGCAGCATCGGTGAGGCGTTGACCGGCTCCAGGTTTGGGGAATTATGGAAATACCGGCAGGGTGATTATCGGATTGTTGCTAGCATCGAAGACGACATTGTGCAAATTCTCGTTGTGAAGGTCGGACACAGGCGTGAGGTCTACCGGCGATAAGCGACAGAAGTGGGATGGTTTAGCCCCCAGCGCCAGATCCCAATGAAACGCTGCGGGCCGCCTAGTCTAAAACCGCCCGTTGAATTGCTTGTCTGACGAGAGTGAATGGTATCCGTTCCTGTTCAAGCCGCAATTTGCGCGGGGGGGCAAGATTCGATAAATGTTGGAAAGTAGCTTCTTCCTCAGGGGTTAGCAAGAGCAGACTTTCAATCAACGAGCCGTCATCGTCTCCGCAAAATTCCAGACTGGCCAGAAGTGTTGACCGGTCCATCAAGATCGATTCTGTGTGAGGAAACCTTTTTCTAAGGGATGCCAGAATTCTGAAGCCATCCCGGTCCATATCGCCCCAGTAGAGAAGCCGTATCCCTCCGAGCCATAGTACCCGTTCCAGCACCGTGACAGCGCAACCGGACCCCATTATTGCAATTGCCCCAGGCACGTCCGGCAGGGCAAGGAAGCATTTCAGGTTCTCGACTGCGATGACAATGGTCGCGCCAGGGTTGGCCGCAGCCAGGTCGCTCACCGTAACAGTCAGGTCGGTATACCTACCGGCAACGGCAAGACTCCGGTCAAGTGTCCTAAGCCGGATCAGAAATTCGGGTACTCTGAACCCGTAGCGTCGTTCGAAGCCGCCGTCTGTGACACCGGTTTCCGATACATCCGCTATGCACTCCGGTGCAAGGTGGTCAATGACCGCTCTGGATAGGGAACGACGCTTTTCAATATATTTGGTGTGAATTCCGGGGAGATCGACCTCGCGCAGGAAGCAGCAAGGGTTGGGCCGCCGTTTCAACCACCCGGCCATTGACACCAGTCGCATCCAATGGCCTCCAGCCTCAAACGCGAGGAGAGGATCGGCGAGGAGGAGGTCTCGCAGCCCCGGGTCGGCGCTGGCCGCCTCAGCGAGGCTCTGCCTGAATGTGGCGAGGTCTTTTTTTGCCTTGGCGCCAAGGAATCGAGCAAGCGCATCAATGGAGTCGAACTCGAGCCCTGTGACCACATCCTGGTCACTGTGAAGTCTTGTGCCGATTATTTTCTGTACTGTCCTTACACCGTCATGAGCAGCGGCCGCATCGATCCACGCCCTGTTGTCTTTTCGCGCCATGGCATAGTCCCGACGAAAGTCCGCAGCAACGACTTGTCTCGGTACCGGAACTATCAAGGGGAACATCCCGGGCGGTTCGATGCAGGTTCCATAGAATTCGCCACGTTCGAAACGTTTCAGCAGTCGCGACCTCAGTTCTGCCACCCCGTCAGTGATACTCGTCATAGTGCCGCCTCAACGGCACCCGAAACGGATTCAAAGAGCGGGGCTCCCCTGGAGGCAGTGTCATCTCTTTCGGCTTGCCGCATCGCCAAACGCTTTTCATCCAGTCTGGCACGGCACGAAATGAACTCGTCGATGGGCATGCGCCGCACAATTGAGCATTGGGTCCGGGCATCCTTCTCAATCATATGAACTGACTTGACGTAGTCATCGAGGAGCGAAAACTTAGTGTTTGGCGTAACAATAACCATTTGCAGGCCGAGGGACGTGAACAACTCGAGACCATGTTTTGTGAAATCCGGGTCTGTTCCCTTGAATGCTTCATCGATGATGATCAGCCTGAATGCTCCCGGCCGTTTCTCTTTGATGCCGAAATGGTTGGCCAGTGCGGCTCCGAGCAATGTATAGGCAATCTTCTCTTTCTGACCGCCGGACTTGCCGCCGGCGTCGGAGTGACGTTCCACGACCGTTTGGTCGGCACCGATTTCGTCTGCAACATAATCGAACCAGGTACGGACATCGAGCACACGATTCTTCCATCTGGCGTCGAATTCCTTACCGGAGGGATCTTTGAATTTCCCTTGGAATTTCTCCACCAGTTCCTTGACCGAGACAAATCTCCGTTCCAGAGAAGGGCGATCGCCGACCTCCACCCGTTCGGTGCAGCGGCGCAGTAGTGCCCAGAAAAGGCGGACTTCATCGTCTTTTGCCGGCGTTGCCTGGAGCTTAACCTTGGTGCCTCGTTTCGGGTCGTAGGGAATCGCCTGCAGGGATTCTGTAATGGCTTCTATGGACATGGCTACGCCCTTTCGTTGCTCATCGAGCCTGCTGCTCAAAGTCCCAACATAGTCAGCAGTCTCGTGGTACAAAAGTGCCTCGAACCGGGCAGTGTGTCGCACCAAATCGTCTTTTTCAAGCTGCTCCAGGTACAACAATAGCGCCGGCACTGCAGCGACACCGGCGTCAAAATCATCAGCGATTTGAGGGAATGCTTTCTTAAAGCGTTCGACGGTAGTTCCTATGGCATCGCGAGCCGTGTTAATTCGCTTGACCGTCGCATCGATGCGCGATTGGAGCTCTTTGCGCACCTGTTGTTCCTGAGTTCTTGAGTTGTCAGCTCGCCATTTAATGGACAGACCGGAGGCGACTTGGTCAATAATGGCCTTCAGTTCCTTTCGATACCCATCTGAAACGACGCCGACCTCCCTTTCATGATCAGCCAGCCGGTCCCTGGCTCCTTGCTGCTCCTTGCGGCAATCTGTATGTTTCTGAACCAGGGTGAAGCCCTCTCCCTCGTGCTGTTTCAGGGTATTGAGAGCCGACTCGAGGGCAAGATCTGCGAGGTCCAGTTGGGTTTTCAAGGTGGCCAGGAGATCAGAAGATTCCAGAAGTACCTGCCGTTTTTTATCAGCGTCCGCTATGCGCACCTGAATGCCCGGCGCGTCCATTTGCTCGTACGAGGTGAATTCGGTCAGGCGTTTTGCAGCACTTATGATTTCTCCCAGTGCAGTGCAGGCTTTTTTCTGTTCTTCCTCGGCGCGCCGTGCGGTGACTACCTGCCTCGCCAGTTCGGCCTGCTCTTTCCGCAGAGCTGCTATTTTGGCGGTGTTGGTCCAGCCGAGGCAGTACTCCCGCTCGTCCCCAAGTTTTTTTCTGTCGTCTTTGAAGTGACGGCTGCGGTTTTCCTTAGCCTGTCCTGCGACTGTAATCGCCCTCTCGCTATTCCTGAATGACTCAAGGCTATCGGCACAGGCAAAGTTGAATTTTTGCGACAATTGATCCGCGAGCCAGCCGTAAAAGGGGGTGCCGGGACGGATGTCGATCTTGCCGCCAACCGTTCCTTCAGGGCGAACCGTTTTTCGATCGGCTCCCGTGTCGGCTTTGTTGTAGACGAGACGCAGCCCAAGGTGCGCCTTTTCAAGGAACTCAGTCACCTTGGAATACAGGGACGGCTCCACGAGAAGCGACAAGGCGAAGCTGCGCATCAATCGCTGAATTGCGGGCTCCCAGCGCTCCTCTCCCTCTTTTACTTGCAGCAGTTCTCCGGCGAACGGTAAGCGCTCCGGGGAAACACCGCAGGCGTTTGCTACCGATTGCCTCAGTTCCAGGTACTTGGGGTCGATGTTCGTACCGCTTGCGCCGAGGACCTGAATATCTTTTTGAATTTTCTGTGCCTGTCCGTTAAGAGTTTCAGCCACCTGATAAGCATTACTCCAGTCCCTTTCTGCTTCACTTTTCGGAACTTTTTGGCTAGCACACCGACGGATTTCGTAGTGAAGCTGCAGTCGCTCACCTCCTAGGCGGGGGCATGTAGTGCATTGATTACTGCAATCCCAAGGCCGGGCATGGCTAGCTGGGCGGCCAGAACCTCTATTTGAGGCATAGTTGACAGCCTCTTTGTCGCCTACTCGATTAAGAACGACCTTGATCTCGAAGAGAAGCGGGAGCTGCTCGCCCTGGCAATCACAGTTTCAGCTTGTTTGCTACGGCTCTTGTCGGCATGTCGGGCGGGATTGTCCCGGCCTTTTGGGTGAACTCTTTGAGCGCTTGGGCCAGCACCTCGCGAACGTCCTCCACGAAAACGAACTCCAGCTCCTGTTTCACGTTTTCCGGGATGTCGTCAAGGTCCTTCTGGTTCTTGGCGGGCGCCAGCACCTTCTTGACCCCTGCGCGCCGGGCGGCGAGCACCTTCTCCTTGAGGCCGCCGATGGCGAGCACCCGGCCGGTCAGGCTCATCTCGCCGGTCATGGCAACGTCCCGGCGCGCGGGGCGCCCTGTGAAGAGCGAGACGATGGTGGTCGCCATGGTGACCCCAGCCGAAGGCCCATCCTTCGGGATGCTCCCGGCGGGGACGTGGATATGGATGGTCGTGTTTTCGAAATCCTTCTGCTTTATGCCAAGCTCGACGCAATTCGCCTGAACGAAAGAGAGGGCGGCCCTGGCGGACTCCTTCATCACCTCACCCAAGGAGCCGGTAAGGATCAGATCCTCCTTCCCCTTCATCTTGGTCGCCTCGACGAAAATGATGTCGCCTCCACTCTCGGTCCAGGCCAGTCCCGTTGCGACCCCGACCCTGTCCTTCTCGGAGGCCACCTCGTCGAAGTACTGGGGCGCGCCGAGCAGTTGCGCGACCGTCTCCGGGGTGATCAGCTGGCGCGCGGGCTTGCCCTGGGCGACCTCCTTGGCGATCTTGCGGCAGACCGAGGCGATGCTGCGTTGCAGGTTCCTTACCCCCGCCTCGCGCGTGTAGTCGTGGATGATCCGGTAGATCGCTTCGTTGTTGAAGGCGGGAGGCATCGACGAGAGGCCGTTCTCTTCGATCTCCCGACCCACGAGGTAGGTCTGGGCAATGTTCAGTTTCTCCTCGTCCGTGTACCCCGATAGGGTGATCACCTCCATCCTGTCCCTGAGTGGCGGCGGGATGGGGCCGAGTTGGTTCGCCGTGGTGATGAACATTACGTTGCTGAGATCGAACGGCACGTCCAGGTAGTGGTCCGTGAAGGAGAAGTTCTGCTCCGGGTCGAGCACCTCAAGGAGCGCGCTCGCCGGGTCGCCGCGGAAATCGGTCCCGATCTTGTCCACCTCGTCCAGCATGAAGACCGGGTTGTTGGAGCCCGCCCGGTTGATCTCCTGGATGATGCGCCCCGGAAGGGCGCCTATGTAGGTGCGCCGGTGCCCCCTGATCTCCGCCTCGTCCCGCATGCCGCCCAGCGAGATCCTGATGAACTTGCGGCCAAGGGTCCGGGCGATCGACTTGCCGAGGCTTGTCTTACCGACGCCGGGGGGGCCGACGAAGCAGAGGATCGGCCCCTTCATCTTCTCCTTCAGGCTCCTTACGGCGAGATACTCGAGGATCCTCTCCTTCACGTTTTTCAGGTTGTAGTGGTCCTCGTTCAGGACCTTCTCGGCCTGGTTGATGTCCTTGTTGTCCGGGGTGCTCACCTGCCAGGGGATCGCCGTAAGGTAGTCCAGGTAGGTGCGGGAGACCGTGTATTCGGGGGAGGTGGGGTTGATCCGCTCCAGTCTTTTAAGTTCCTTCTCCGCGATTCGGTGCACGTCCTCCGGCATCCTGGCGTTTTCCACCTGGCTTCGTAGGTCGTTCGCCGTAACGTCCTCGCCGAGCTCCTCCTGGATCTGCTGCATCTGCTCGCGCAGCAGGAACTCCTTCTGGCTCTTGCTGACCTTCTTGGTCACCTCCGTCTGCACCTCGCCCTTGATCTGCAGACGCTGCACCTCGTTGGTCAGGTGCATATAGACCTTCTTCAGCCGCTCCAGCGGGTCTATGGTTTCCAGAAGTTTCTGAACCTCATCGATGGGGAGGTTCAAATAGAGGGCGACCAGGTCCGAGAGGTGGGCCGGGTTATCGATGAAATTGATCATCTTCATGACGTCGTCGGGGAGCGGCCTGCCGTAGGACAGCGCGATCTTCAGCAGGGCGTTCAGGCTTCCGACCAGCGCCTCGGAGACCATCGACTTCTCGGAGAACTCGCGGAGCGGTTCCACTCTGGCAAGCGCCACCGGTGTCTGCTGCACAACGGCGTGCACCCTGACCCTGACCACCCCTTCCAGGACGACCCTCGCCCCCCCTTGGGGGAGGTTGTTGATCTGCATCACCTTGCAGAGTGTCCCGATCTCGTGCAGGGCCGAGAAGAGCTCGCCGGTCGGCTCCTGCTTCAGCTTCACGAGTGCCACCAGGTTGTTGAAGAGGACCGCCTCCTCGAATGGGGGCATCTCCTCGGGCTTCAGGAAGATGGTGAAAACCATGTAGGGGAAGGCGATAATCTCCCTCAAGGGGTAGAGCGGGACGATTTCCGGCATAATTATCGCGATGTTCTCGGTCATTGGGGGCCTATCGTGAGCTGGCAGAGATGCCGCCTAAAGAGTACATTAGAAGCGTCGCCAGTCAACCGGGACGCCACTTTCAGACCGCTTCCCTTAAGTCAGAGTAAAGCAAAGAGGAATTTCTTTTCAGGGCCGTTGCGGTTGGGGTATCACATCCCAACATCCTTGATCCTTATGGGTGACTTGATGCAGCAAAGGCTGGCATCGGAACATGCAAGAAATAACGGCAATGGTAATGATGTCGGAGACTGTCAATATGGCTTGAAAAACCATTTTTTCATGCGTGGGGGAGGTTTTTGCAGTTGAGTCCACTTCAAGATTATTCGTTCGGCAAACAACTCTCTAAGAAAGGAGGCTATTCTCTTTCCGTTTCGCATCCCAACGGGACAGTCTGCATATTATGGATTTAGATGCTACACTTATTAATGATAGCAAGACATTCCTGCCAAGGACTAATCAATGAACCGGCCAACCTGGCGCACGATTCTTCTTATGATGCTTTTAGCGATCCTGTTTAATATCGGCTACAGCTATCTGCTGCGCGATGCGGGGCAGATAGCCGAGATAAGCTACAGCCGCTTTCGCAGCGAACTTGCCGGCAACAACCTAAAAAAAATCAAGTTCAAGGGGGTGGCCGCAAGCGGCGAATTCCTGAAGAAGATCAAGGTGTCCGAATCGGTTCAAGGGAAAGAGACCGTGCGGGAAGTGGGTGCTTTTACCACGACCATGCCGGCAACGGCTGATCCGGCGCTGCTTGCCGAACTGACCGCTCACAAGGTGGAGATAAGCGCTGTTTCGACAGAAGCATCGCCTCTCGCTTCTATTCTCATCTCACTGTTCCCCTGGCTTCTGATAATCGGTGTCTGGTGGTACATCTCCCGCACTGCCCGTAATCAGGGGCCGATGGGGATGATGGGGGGCTTTGCCAAATCCGGGGCCAGGATGTACGGCACCGGAGAGAAGGTCAATGTCACCTTTGACGATGTAGCCGGCATGGAGAATAGCAAACAGGAGTTGAAGGAAATTGTTGACTACCTGAAGGATCCGGGGCAGTTCCGTCGCATCGGCGGCAAAATGCCGAAAGGGGTGCTGCTGGTCGGACCTCCAGGAACCGGCAAGACGCTGCTGGCGCGGGCGGTAGCAGGTGAGGCGGGGGTAAACTTTTTTTACATCTCTGCTTCTCAGTTTATCGAGATGTTTGTCGGTGTTGGTGCCAGCCGGGTCAGGGATCTTTTCCAAAGCGCCAAGAAGGGTGCGCCGAGCATCATCTTCATTGACGAAATCGATGCCGTGGGGCGCAGCCGAGGAACGGGTCTAGGAGGCGGCCATGATGAGCGGGAGCAGACTTTGAATCAGCTCCTCTCTGAGATGGACGGTTTTGATCAGCATGAGGAGGTGATTGTTCTGGCAGCCACCAACCGACCCGACGTGCTTGATCCGGCGCTGCTACGCCCCGGCCGCTTTGACCGGCATGTGGTTATAGAGCGGCCGGATTGGCGGGACCGGGAAAAAATTCTCAAGGTTCACACGCGTAAAATCGCGCTTGCCGAAGGAATTGATTTCACCGACATCGCTAAGGGGACCCCCGGAATGACCGGCGCCGATCTGGAGAATCTGGTGAACGAGGCGGCCATTCTGGCCTCGCGGGAGGGTGCTTCCGCCGTTACCATGGCGCACTTCGAGCATGCCAAGGACAAGCTACTGATGGGCGGCGAGCGGAAAATGGTAATTTCCAACGACGAGAAGCGCCTCACCGCCTACCATGAGGCAGGGCATACTCTTATCGCTAAGCTGCTTCCGGGCACCGATCCGATCCACAAGGTAACGATCATCCCTCATGGCATGGCGCTGGGTATCACCCAGCAGCTTCCAGAGGATGACCGCTACTATTACCCTCGGAGTTATCTTGAGAACCGCATCTGTGTCGCCTTGGGGGGAAGGGCTGCCGAACGGCTCATCTTCGGAGAAGTCTCCACCGGCGCCCAGAGTGATCTGAAGATGGTTACCGATCTGGCGGAGAAGATGGTTTGCCAGTGGGGGATGAGCGAAAAGGTCGGGCCGGTCACCTTTACCCGCGGCGAAGAGCATCCGTTTCTCGGACGCAAACTGGCCGAAGAAAAAGGGTTTTCCGAAGCGATGGCTTGGGAGATCGACCAGGAGATCACAGCCATCATCCGCCAAGAAGAAGAGGTCGCCGACGAGCTGCTGCGTGCAAACAGACCTCGTCTGGATGCCCTGGCGACGGCCCTGCAGGAAGAGGAGACCTTGGATGGTGTACGGGTGGAGGAGATTCTTCGCCACACCCCAATGGCATGCGCTTCCCCATCTTGACGATCTCGCCGATAATCGGTTCCGGTTTGCCGATCACCCCCGCCTCTGCCACCGCGGGTTCGCTTCAGTGTAATTAGATGCGATCCTTCCCGGTGAATCTAAAATAAGAATTTCATTCTGGCAAGCTCTATTCTCCGTCTTCACTTCAGCGCTCTGAGGGACGACCAGGTCGTGTTCGCGCCGTACCCCACCGGCACCACCTCTGCAAGTGGCGCCCTTTTCATTGCCACCTATAGCATCATTTGGGGGGCCGAAACGTGGGGGTAATTGGTGGCTGGACTCGAACTCCCCAACTAGTTGAATTTGCGGAGTTGTGCTTAAGGGGGGCTTTAGTGTGCATGCAACCCTGAAACGAAAAGGGCCGATTTCATTGAAGAAATCGGCCCCTTAAAATTTGGCTCCCCATGTTGGACGATATTCGGAACTTTTTGATGAGCCCTCCGACAGGTTTTTCGGTCGGACTGCAATCGCTAGGGGAGACGAGAGGGACTCCGCTTCTGTGGAGAGGTAACTCTCTCCTTCACGCCGTCACCGGTCCCAGGCTTAGCTAGCAGTTTTATCAGGGGATAGATTTCGGACCGGTCGTTTCCCTAATCGATGAGCCCTTCTCTGATCATATAGGCGGTTAGTTCCGCATTGGTCTTCATGCTCAACTTGGTCAGGACTCGCATTCGGTAGGTGCTGATCGTATTGACGCTCAGGTTGATTTCACCGGCAATCTGGCCCACTGTTTTGCCGTTGGCAATGAAGCGAGCAATCTGGTATTCGCGGTCGGAGAGATGGTCGAGATGGGCTTTCCCATTTGTGAAGTCTTTAGTGAGTTCTTCGGTGAATATTTCCAGCAGGGTTGCACTGACATATTTCCCCCCTTTGATGATTTTGCCGATGGCGGCATGCAACTCTTTCGGGTTGCACCCCTTGGTAAGATATCCCGAAGCTCCCGACTTCATGGCCCTGATCGCGTACTGCTCTTCCGGATACATGGTCAGAATAAGAACGGGGAGTTTTGGTCTGTCGTGCCTCAAGAGTTTAAGAGTTTCCAGTCCGTTAATCCCCGGCATGGAAATGTCCAGCAGGACAATGTCGTAATCCTTGCGGGCAACTCTTGCCAGAGCCTCGGGGCAGGAGGACGCCTCGTCCACTTCCGCTTTTGCGCTTGCCAAAAGTTGGGCAATCCCTTTTCTGACGATGGCGTGATCATCAACAAGCAATATTTTCATGACAGGACCCTTCCTTACCCGAACAGGGGATGGTAACCCGAATGTTGGTGCCTTTTCCAGGTAGGCCGGATATGTGCGCCTTGCCACCGCACATCAGGGCTCGCTCCCTGATGCCCAGCAAACCAAAGGACTCGTCCGACGACAGCTGAGCAGCACTGATCCCGATGCCGTCATCCATTACCTCCAGGAATGCGAAGCCGCGCGTGCATTCCAGTGTAGCGTCGACCCGGGTGGCGTGCGCGTGCCGCGTTATGTTGGTAAGCGTTTCCTGGAAAATGCGGAACAGCGCCGTAGCGCAAGCCGCACCGTTACAGTTGCCGACCTGGTCCAGGGTGACCGTGCACGGGACACCGGTTCTTTTCATGAACCCCTTCGCCAGCCAGTCCATTGCAGCTACCAGTCCCAGATCGTCCAAAAGTCGCGGACGGAGTTCCGCGGAAATCCTCTGCACGCTGCTCACCGTCTCGCTCACCATGACGATCATCTCCGCGATTTTTTCGGCGTACTCCCCGACCGTTGGCGGCAGTTGCTCTTGCAGCCAAAACAGATCCAGCTTCAAGGCGGTCAGGGCCTGTCCCAGTTCATCATGGATCTCGCGGGCGATATGCCGGCGCTCGTTTTCCCTCGTGGATTCCATGTGTTGAGACAGTTTCTGTGCCATGAGCAGCGCCTTTCTCAACTGCTCTTCGCTGCTGCGCAGTGCTTCTTCGGAGCGCCGGCGCTGTTCGATCTCCAGCACCAGCTCGGCAGTCCGTTCCCTGATTCTTTCCTCAAGGGTTTCGTTTAACCGGTGCAACGCATCTTCGGCCCGCCTGCGGTCAAGAATCTCCTGGTTGAGACGGACGCTGTAATCGACGGTTTCCGGATACGCGGCTAGAATCTCCCGGGCGATCCCGACGGCCGGGAAATCCTGATTTTCCAGGCCGAGCCAGGGGAGAGGCGCAATTGCTCCGGCGCTACTCCAGAGGATCTCAAAATCGCCGTCTGCTTTCAAGCGCCCGATATGTGCCGGAAGCGCAATGTGCCGGTTCGGGCTTATCACCAGCGGACCTGCCGGGCTGTCGAAGGAACGGCCCACCAGGCTCTGCCGGACCAGGGCGGGATCAACGCTGCCGGCGGCTTCGACCGCTTCCTTCCAGAGATATATCTGGCTGTAGGCCATGACCGCTGAGGCTGAGCAGGCGCAGTCTGCGCCGTAGCGCGTCTGAAACCGGGCCAGAAAGCGCCGGTTCGCCTCGTTGTTCAGACTCTGGAAATAGTTCCAGCAGGCAAGATGGCCGCTGGCCACCTTTGTCAGAGGTGTGAACTCCGGTTCGGATATGCTCACGGTAAGTATCGGGATCTCATCGGAGGAGATCCCGGCATCGTGGAACTGCTGATAAAAAACGAGGTTACTGCCACCGTTCAGGGTGTTGATCACGGCATCGGGGCGCAGAGTTTTGATCGCTGCTATGACGGCCGCGAAATCCGTGCAGTCGAGGGGGAAATACTCCTCGCCGCTGATCGCCGCAGCTTGGCCGCGTCGGCCGGCTAGGGCGCGGATCAGCTTGTTGGCCGTGCGGGGGAAGACGTAGTCCGAACCGACCAGGAAAATGCGCGGCCCACGACGGGAAAAGAGCCATTCCAGTGCCGGAGCGATCTGCTGGTTGATGCAACTGCCGGTATAGACGATATTCGGCGACTCCTCAAGCCCTTCGTACTGGACCGGATACCAAAGCAGGTGGTCCTGCAATTCCACCACTTCCTTGACAGCCTTGCGGGATGCGGAGGTCCAGCAGCCGAACAGGGCACACGAGCCTCCTGAAATCAGTTGCCTCGCCCCCCGGGCGAACAGCTTTGGGTCCGATGCGCCATCCGCCACCCGAGGAACGAGATTGCGGCCAAGTACGCCTCCCGTAGCGTTGATCTCGTCGATGGCCATCAACTCGGCGTTGAGCAACAGGCGTTCACTCACCGACATGCACCCGGTGAGCGAGTGCAGGAGCCCCAACCCGATTTCCGTCCCGGCATCTAGGGTCGGCAAAATCCTTCCCTCCCGGCGTCAGCGCCCCGGCCCGGATCTGTTCCGGGACTGCTGACGGTCGGGGTAAAAAACCCCGTGCGCAATGGCGACAGCGCCGGTGTCCGGATGACGGATGCATTAAATAGTCGCACTGAACAGCTCCCGTGATTAATTAAGTGGCAGTTGCCTGCTGCCGCAGCTGGTTGCTGAGCGGGTAAAGCGGTGTCAGGCGGCATCGTACGGCCTATGATTTCTTTGTAGTACAAAATACGACACGGCTTGCATCAGGTGCCGAAATGTCAGGCAATTGTATGGCGTAAACGTATGCAGACCCGTATGTCTGCGGTTAATTCTAAGTAGTTATGGTGATCACTGGCACCGCGGTTGCAAACCTGTTTGTTGGTCATATCAGAGAGAGCGCTTGCCAGACACGGCTTCGGCTTAGTTCTCTACTCAAGTAAGGATGCCGATTGTCGGAACTAATAGTGTGCAGTTAGCGTCACAAAATCTGTTGTTAAAGGAGAAAATTCAATGAGGACTGTCATTCATGTTAGCAAGAGTAAGGCCATTGTCGCCAGTCTGGCAGCTTTGCTGCTCGTCATGCTTGCCTTCGGCGGTACCTTCGCCCTGGCCGCCGAGACCATCAAGGTCGGGATCCTTCACTCCCTCTCCGGTACCATGGCCATCAGCGAGACCTCTCTCAAAGACGTGGCTCTGATGACCATCGAGGAAATCAATGCGAAGGGGGGGGTCCTCGGCCGCAAGCTCGAACCGGTCGTTGTCGATCCCGCCTCAAACTGGCCCCTGTTCGCCGAAAAGGCCCGTCAACTGATTACCAAGGAGAAGGTGGCGGTGGTCGCCGGTTGCTGGACCTCGGTCTCCCGTAAGTCCGTGCTGCCGGTCTTCGAGGAGTTGAATGGCCTGCTGCTCTACCCGGTTCAGTACGAAGGTGAGGAGCTTTCCAAGAACGTCTTTTATACGGGAGCGGCGCCCAATCAGCAGGCCATACCAGCGGTAGAATACCTGATGAGCAAGGCCGGCGGCGGTGCGAAACGCTTTTTTCTGCTGGGGACCGACTATGTTTATCCGCGCACCACGAACAAGATCCTGCGTGCCTTCCTGAAGTCGAAAGGTGTCGCCGAGAAGAACATCGAAGAGTTGTACACGCCTTTCGGCCACAGCGACTATCAGACCATCGTCGCCAAGATCAAGAAGTTTGCCGGCGGCGGGAAAACTGCCGTGATCTCCACGATCAACGGCGATTCCAATGTCCCGTTCTACAAGGAGCTGGGCAACCAGGGGATCAAGGCGAAAGACATTCCGGTGGTGGCCTTTTCCGTGGGTGAGGAGGAACTGCGCGGCATAGACACCAAGCCGCTGGTCGGACAGCTTGCAGCATGGAACTATTTCATGTCCGTGAAGAACCCCGAAAACAAGGCTTTTATCGCCAAATGGAACGCCTATGTCAAGAAGAATAACCTGGCAGGCGGCTCCAAGAGGGTAACCAACGACCCGATGGAAGCCACCTATGTCGGCCTGAACATGTGGGCTCAGGCGGTGAAAAAAGCCGGCACCACCGATGTCGACAAGGTGATCAAGGCGATGGGCGGCCAGACCGTGAAGGCTCCCTCGGGCTTTACCCTGAAAATGGATGAAACCAACCACCATCTCTGGAAACCGGTCATGATCGGCGAGGTACAGGCCAACGGCCAGTTCGACGTGGTCTGGAAAACCCCCAAGACCATTCGCGCCATGCCTTGGAGCCCGTACATCCCGGGCAACGTGAACAAGAAAAACTGAGCGGGACGCCCGAATTACTCCAGACAGTCCGGCAGGCAAATCCTGCCGGACTCCCCCAAAAGATATGCGCCGGCAGATGTCCTGCCGAATTCTGGTTACTGGTATCTCTATGATCAATGTATCCAAAAATATACGAGCTCTTATGCTCGCAGTTTGTGCCCTTCTGGCACTACTGAGCGGCGGACGGGCTTACGCCCTCGATCCCGGGGCCGTCATGAAGCTCTGCCTGGGCGAGAACGACGTCAAGATCGAGGTGATCAACCAGTTGGCCGACTCCGGCGACCCGGCGGTCCTGCCGCTGCTTCAGGCCCTGACGGACGGAACGCTGAGCGTGACTGCGGACGGGAAACAGGCGCTCATCATCTCCGATGCGGGGGTCCGGGATGCGGTGACGCTCAAGCCGGCAAGCACGGCTGCGGCGGACGCCGAAAAGGTGGTCATCAACAACCAGATTCGCAGCGCCCTCGACAGCGCCATAGCTGCCCTGAAACTGAGCTCCCCGGGCAAGGACGACCGCCTGGCGGCTACGGAAGAGCTGCAGCGCCAAGCGAACGAGGATCTCCTCCCGCTCATCGACCGGGCGATGGCAAAGGAGCGGGACCCGGACGTTCTAAGCGCCTTGCGCATGGCCCAGGCCTGCACCCACCTGAAAAGCCGGGACCCCGCCTTGCGGATGGCGGCAGTGAAGATGTTGGCGCAAAGTTCGAGGGGGAACGTCAAGGAGCTGCTGTCGGCGCTGCTCGCCAAAGGCGACGACGGCCAGTACGCCGAGCCGGACGGGGCGATCCGCGCCGAGATCGGGAAGGTCATCAAGGGGATCGATGGCTCCGCCGGCGCTTCCGACCTGCTCGGCATGGTCTTCACAGGTCTGAGCCTCGGCAGCATCCTGCTGCTGGTCGCCCTCGGACTTGCCATCACCTTCGGCCTGATGGGGATCATCAATATGGCGCACGGCGAGCTGCTGATGGCCGGCGCCTACACCACCTATCTGATCCATGCGCTGTTCCAGCGCTATCTGCCGGATCACTTCGCATGGTATCTGCTGGCTGCGGTTCCCGCCTCGTTCCTCGTGGCGGCGCTGGTCGGCATGGCCATGGAGCGCTGCGTCATCCGTTTTCTGTACGGCCGTCCCCTGGAAACGCTCCTGGCCACCTGGGGCATCAGTTTGCTCCTGATTCAGACGGTGCGGATGATCTTCGGCGCGCAGAACGTGGAGGTCATGAACCCCAAATGGATGTCGGGCGGCTGGAAGGCGGCGGGAGGGCTGGTGCTCCCTTACAACCGCATCTTTATTATCCTGTTTGCCCTGATCGTCGTGCTGCTGGTATGGCTTGTCCTCAACAAGACCCGTCTCGGTCTGTTCGTGCGCGCCGTTACCCAGAACCGGAGCATGGCAGACTGCGTCGGGGTGCCGACCCAGAGGGTCGACCTGATGGCCTTTGGCCTCGGTTCCGGCATTGCCGGCCTCGGCGGCTGCGCCCTTTCCCAGATCGGAAACGTGGGGCCGGAGCTGGGACAGAATTATATCGTTGATTCATTCATGGTGGTGGTCCTTGGGGGGGTCGGACAATTGGCGGGAACGGTGCTGGCTGCGCTTGGGCTTGGGGGCGTAAGCAAGCTGCTGGAACCGCATGCCGGCGCGGTGCTGGCGAAAATCCTGTTACTTGTATTCATCATCGTCTTTATCCAGAAGCGTCCGCAAGGGATGTTCGCCCCCAAGGGGCGTTCGGTGGAGAACTGATATGAGCGGCCTGATCGTGACACGCATCAAAGAACTGTTCGGAGTACCGGGTTGGCTCGGGATGGCCGGATACGGCGCATTTTTCATTGTTTTGATCCCGGTCCTGAATATCTGGCTGGCCCCGGAGAGTCCTCTGCATGTCAGCGACTACATGATCGGACTGCTCGGCAAGATCATGTGCTATGCCGTGGTCGCTCTCGCCATGGATCTGGTCTGGGGTTACACCGGCATATTGAGCCTGGGCCACGGCCTGTTCTTCGCCCTGGGCGGGTACGCCATGGGGATGCATCTGATGCGCACCATCGGCAGGGAGGGGGTGTCGGGCAGTTCCCTGCCGGACTTCATGGTCTTTCTCGACTGGAAGGAACTTCCCTGGTACTGGTACGGTTTCGACCAGTTCTGGTTCGCGGCGCTGATGGTGCTACTCGTGCCGGGCTTGCTTGCCCTGACATTCGGATTCTTCGCCTTCAGATCCCGCATCAAGGGGGTATATTTCTCGATCATCACCCAGGCCATGACCTTCGCCTTCATGCTCCTGTTCTTCAGGAATGAAACCGGCTTCGGCGGCAACAACGGCTTCACCGATTTCAAACGGATGCTCGGCTTCCCTTTGGCAAACCACGCAACGAAACTTTCCCTCTATCTCTGCACCGGCCTCTATCTGGCGCTGGCGCTGATCTTGTGCCGCTTCATCATCACCTCCAAGCTGGGGCGTATCCTCACCGCCATCCGCGATGCGGAAAGCCGGCTGATGTTCTCCGGCTACAACCCTCTGGGGTACAAACTGTTTGTCTGGACCCTGTCGGCCGTTTTGTGCGGCATCGCCGGCGCCCTCTACGTACCCCAGGTGGGGATCATCAATCCGAGCGAGATGTCCCCTGCCAACTCCATCGAGATAGCGATCTGGGTCGCCGTCGGCGGACGCGGGTCACTGGTCGGGGGGCTTCTGGGGGCAGGGCTCGTGAACGGCGCCAAGAGCTGGTTTACGGTGGCGTTCCCCGATTACTGGCTCTACTTTCTCGGGCTGCTCTTCATTCTGGTCACCCTGTTCATGCCGGCCGGCGTGGTCGGCCTTTTGGGCAAAATGAGGGGGAAAAGGGCGTGAAAGAGCTATTGAAGGTGACCGGAGACCACAGCGGCGAGGTGACCGGGCTGGGGCACGCCTACGCGGCCGGGGTGGTCGACGTTTCCCACGGCCCGATCCTCTACCTGGAGGACGTCACCGTCAGCTTCGACGGCTTCAAGGCCCTGAACGCGTTGACACTCACCATCGACGCGGGAGAGCTGCGCTGCATCATCGGACCCAACGGCGCCGGCAAAACCACCATGATGGATGTCATCACCGGCAAGACCAGGCCTCAGCAGGGGAGCGCGTTTTTCGGGCAGACCATCGACCTCACCAAACTGTCCGAACCTGAAATCGCACATGCCGGCATCGGCAGGAAATTCCAGAAACCGAGCGTTTTTGAACGCCATTCGGTATTTGAAAATCTCGAGATTGCCATGAAGACGGACAAGGGGGTCTGGCATACCCTCTTCACCCGTCTCACCTCGGAACAAAAGGATCGGATCGCGTCAACCATGGCGCTCATCAATCTGACCGAGCAGGCGCGCCGGCCGGCCGGGCTGCTCTCCCATGGCCAGAAGCAGTGGCTGGAGATCGGCATGCTGCTGATGCAGGAGCCGCAACTGCTCCTGCTCGACGAGCCGGTGGCCGGCATGACCGACCAGGAAACCGAGCATACGGCCGAGCTGCTGAAATCCCTTGCCGGCGGCCGCTCCATTGTGGTTGTGGAACATGACATGGCATTCGTCAACAGCATAGCCAGAACCATCACCGTCCTCCACGAGGGGAGCGTACTTGCGGAAGGGCCGGCGGCAAAGGTCCAAAATGATGAACGGGTCATCGAAGTCTACCTGGGGCGCTGATATGATGCTTACGGTAAAAAATCTCGATCAGTATTACGGTGGCAGCCACACCTTGCGCGGCGTGGAGTTCTCCGTGCCGCAGGGGGGGTGTACCGCCCTGCTCGGGCGCAACGGCGTCGGCAAAAGCACCCTGCTCAAGTGCCTCATGGGACTTTTGCCGGCAGCAGCAGGGGTGATCACCTTTGACGGCAAGAATATTACCGCGTTGCCCTCGCATGCGAGGGCAAAGATGGGGATCGGTTACGTCCCGCAGGGGCGGGAAATTTTTGCGCGACTGACGGTGGAAGAAAATCTGCTCATGGGCTTTGCCGCGAAGAAACGGTGCGAGGCGAGGGTCATACCCGTGGAGATTTTCGAAATGTTTCCGGTTCTGAAGGAGATGCTCCGCAGGCGCGGAGGGGACCTGTCCGGAGGCCAGCAGCAGCAGCTCGCCATCGCACGCGCACTGGTCATGCAGCCGAGGCTCCTGATCCTGGACGAGCCGACTGAGGGGATTCAGCCCTCCATCATCAAGGATATCGAGCGGGTCATCCGCACGCTGGCCCAGCGTGGCGACATGGCTATCCTCCTGGTAGAGCAGTATTACGACTTCGCCCGCGCGCTAGCCGACCATTACCTGGTCATGGCGCGGGGCGAGATCATCAAGAGCGGCGCCGGTACAGAGATGGAGACGGATAAGGTAAGGGACTGTCTGGCGCTGTAGCGCGTGGACCGGGGAGACAGTGTGCCAAGCGGCTGGAGCGCCCAATTGCATCTCGAGTACGCCCTGCGGGCGGGACGGACCACGCTGGTCAGGCGGCGCCACAGCGGACCTCTCCAGGTGCAAAAGCCGCTCTATCCCGAAGGCCCCGGCACCTGTCAGACCATCCTGCTGCATCCGCCGGGCGGCGTGGCCGGCGCTGACCGGCTCGAAATTGAAGCCGGGCTCTCTGCCGGTTGCCACACACTGATTACCACCCCCGGTGCGGCCAAATGGTACCGGTCGGGAGGCCGCCCGGCCCGACAGTCCGTACAACTGACCATCGGCGACGGAGCGCTCCTCGAATGGCTGCCCCAGGAAACCATCATTTTCGACGGCGCCCATGCGGAGCTTTTGACCCGGGTCCATCTGAGCGGCACGGCTTCTTTCCTTGGTTGGGAGATAACCTGCCTGGGGCGGACCGCTTCCGGGGAGCGGTTCACCGAGGGGCTTTGGCGTCAGACCACCGAGATTCACCGGGACGGGGCGCTTCTTTGGGGAGATTACGGCCGGTTGGAAGGGGGTGACCAGCTGCTGGCGTCACCCATCGGCCTTGCCGGCCATCCGGTGACCGCCACCCTGGTGGCGGCGGGAAGGGAGGCGAGCGAGGAACTGTTGGCCGCCTGCCGGCGGGTGGGTGTCGTGGACGGCGGCGCCGACCGTTTCGGGATCACGCTCTTTCCGGAACTGCTGGTCGCGCGCTACCTGGGGGATTCCTCGGAGCGCGCCAGGAGCTACTTCACCGCGCTCTGGCGGCTGCTGCGCCCCTGGCTTGGCGGCAACGACGCCTGTCCGCCCCGCATCTGGAACACATAAGGAGAAACGATGGAACTCACTCCGAGAGAAAAAGACAAGCTGCTGCTCTTCACCGCCTCCCTGCTGGCCGAGAGGCGCAAGGCAAAAGGGCTGAAGCTCAACTACCCGGAGGCGGTAGCCTATATCTCCGCCGCCATCATGGAGGGGGCGCGGGAAGGGAAGAGCGTCGCCTGCCTGATGGGTGAGGGGATGGAGATCCTGTGCCGCGACGACGTCATGGAGGGGGTCCCGGAGATGATCCCGGAGATACAGGTCGAGGCGACCTTTCCCGACGGCACCAAGCTGGTTACCGTGCACAACCCGATTCCGTGACAAAGGAGCAAGGGATGATTCCTGGTGAAATGCGTCTGCAGACAGACGAAATTTTTCTGAACGAGGGGCGCGAGGTGGTCACCCTCTGTGTCGCCAACAGCGGAGACCGGCCGATCCAGATCGGTTCCCACTACCATTTTTATGAGACCAACGGCGCCTTGAAATTCGACCGGCCCCTTTCCTACGGCTTTCGGCTGAACATCCCCTCCGGTACGGCGGTGCGCTTCGAGCCGGGTCAGGAGCGGACCGTGACATTGGTACGGCTGGCCGGCGATCGCCTGGTGTACGGCTTCGCCGCCCAAGTCATGGGACCGCTCGGGGAGGCGCCATGACGCTCAGCATCGATCGCAGGGCCTACGCGGAAATGTACGGTCCCACGGTGGGAGACCGGATCCGGCTGGCCGACACCGAACTTTGGATAGAGGTGGAACGGGACTTCACCGTCTACGGCGAAGAGGTCAAATTCGGAGGCGGCAAGGTGATCCGGGACGGCATGGGGCAAAGCCAGCGGCTCGGGGCGGAGGTCGCCGATACGGTGATCACCAATGCCCTGATCGTGGATCACTGGGGGATCGTCAAGGCCGACATCGGACTCAAGGACGGCCGCATTGCGGCAATAGGTAAGGCGGGCAACCCCGACATCCAGTCCGGGGTCACGATCATCATCGGCGCCGGCACCGAGATCATCGCCGGCGAAGGGATGCTCGTCACCGCCGGCGGCGTCGACACCCACATCCATTTCATCTGCCCGCAGCAGATCGAGGAGGCGCTCATGTCGGGCGTCACCACCATGATCGGCGGCGGCACGGGGCCGGCTGCAGGGACCAACGCAACCACCTGCACTCCCGGGGCCTGGCACCTGCACCGGATGTTGCAGGCGGCCGAGGCCTTTCCGATGAACATCGGTTTCACGGGAAAAGGGAACGCGAGCCTCCCCGAACCGCTGCGCGAACAGGTCAGGGCCGGCGCCATGGGGCTAAAGCTCCATGAGGACTGGGGCACGACCCCCGCAGCCATCGATAATTGCCTGAATGTGGCCGAAGAGATGGACGTCCAGGTGGCCATTCACACCGACACCCTCAACGAATCCGGCTTTGTGGAGACGACCCTGGCGGCGTTCAAGGGGCGCACCATCCATACCTACCACACGGAGGGCGCCGGCGGCGGCCATGCGCCGGATATCATCAAGGCATGCGGAGTGGCCAATGTCCTCCCCTCCTCCACCACTCCGACCCGCCCCTATACCGTCAACACTATCGCCGAGCACCTTGACATGCTGATGGTCTGCCACCATCTGGACCCTGCCATTGCCGAGGATGTGGCTTTCGCCGAATCGCGCATCCGACGGGAGACCATTGCTGCGGAGGACATCCTCCACGACATGGGCGCCTTCAGCATGATCTCCAGCGATTCCCAGGCGATGGGAAGGGTCGGCGAAGTCATCATGCGCACCTGGCAGACCGCCCACAAGATGAAGCTGCAGCGCGGCGCCCTGCCGGGCGACGTCGCGGCGAACGACAACTTCCGGGTCAAACGCTACATCGCCAAATACACCATCAACCCGGCCATCGCCCACGGCATCGCCCACGAGGTCGGTTCCGTGGAACCTGGAAAATTTGCCGACCTGGTGCTCTGGAAACCGGCCTTTTTCGGGGTCAAGCCGACGCTGATCCTTAAAGGGGGGATGATTGCCGCAGCCGCCATGGGGGATCCCAACGCCTCGATCCCCACCCCTCAGCCGGTGCATTACCGCCCCATGTTCGCCGCTTTTGGCACCGCACGCCATGCCACCTCCCTTACCTTCGTGTCTCAGGCGGCCCTGTCGTGCGGAATCGGTGCGCAACTGGGGCTCCGCAAACAGCTTGCAGCGGTGCGGGGAACCCGTGGACTGGTCAAAGGAGATATGGTGCACAACGGCGCTCTGCCGTTTATCGAAGTGGACCCGGAACGCTACGAGGTGCGCGCGAACGGCGAACTGCTCATCTGTGAGCCGCTGGAACTGCTCCCCATGGCGCAGAGGTATTTCCTGTTTTAAGGATGAGCGAAAGGGGGAACAATGGTGACTATCCGGCATCACGGCACGACCTCGGAGCAGATTGACGACCGGCTGGTGCTGCCGTTCGATTTGCGGCAAAAGAGCCGCCAGCGGGCAACCCTTGAGTCCGGAGCGGAGGTGGCGCTCCTCTTTGAGCGAGGGACCATCTTGCGAGGCGGAGACTGCCTGCTGGGCGACGATGGCCGTATCGTCTTGGTGGTGGCAGCGCCGGAACCGGTGCTGCTGGTCTCGTGCGCTACCGCCAGGGAGCTCATCTGCGCCGCCTACCATCTGGGGAACCGCCATGTGCCGGTCCAGGTGGGCGACGGCTGGCTCCGTTTTGAGGACGATCATGTCCTTCATGAGATGCTGCTTGGCCTGGGCGCCAAGGTGGTTCACGAAATCGCGCCGTTCGAGCCGGAAGCCGGAGCCTATGGAGGGGGTCACCGTCACGCAAGCGCTCAGGGAGAAAAAAGCCACATCCATCATTTCGGGGAGGATGCAGGATAATGCAGTTGACCGCGCCGGCGCTACTGCGCCTCCTGCAACTGGTCAGTCCGGCCTTGCCGGTTGGGACCTACAGCTATTCGCAGGGGCTGGAATGGGCGATTGAAGAGGGGACTGTCCATGACCGCCTCTCCGCCACCCGCTGGATTCACGACTCGCTCCATTTCAGCGTCGGCCGTTTCGAGGCGCCTGTGTGGCTGCGACTCCACCAAGCCTGGCTTAGCGGCAGCATGGAGCAGGTCGGATACTGGAACGGCATCCTGCTCACGACGCGCGAGAGTTCCGAATTCCGGGCGGAAACCATGCAGATGGGATATTCGCTAGCGAGACTGCTCAGTGACCTGGGGGCGCTGGAGCGAGAGTCGCTTGAGCTGCTTGAGCGGGTCAGCCCGATCACCTTTGCTGCGGCCTTCGCCTTTGCCGCGGCAACATGGCGCATACCGGCGGCGGAGGGGCTGCTGGGATATCTCTGGAGCTGGTTGGAGAACCAGGTCTCGGCGTCCCTGAAGGCAGTGCCGCTGGGACAGGTCGCCGGGCAGCAGATACTGAACGAAGTGGGAGCATCTCTCCCGGCACTGGTGGAACATGTCATGATATTGCCGGACGAGAGCCTCAGCAATGCCACACCTGCCCTGGCCATCGCCAGTTGCCGACATGAAACCCAATACAGCAGGCTGTTCCGCTCCTGAAGACCGGTAAGCCGCATACAAGGAAAGAACATGCACATGCACACCCCACAACCCATCCGCATCGGCATTGGCGGGCCTGTCGGCTCCGGCAAGACCGCGCTTTTGGAAGCTCTGTGCAAACGCATGCGCGACCGCTATGAAATCGCGGCTGTGACCAATGACATCTATACCAAAGAGGACGCCCAGTTTCTGGTCCGAAGCCAGGCGCTCCCCCCGGAGCGGATTCTTGGTGTGGAGACCGGCGGCTGTCCTCATACTGCCATCAGGGAGGATGCATCCATCAACCTGGAGGCTATTGCCAGGCTGACCCGCGCCTTTCCTTCCCTTGACATCATCTTTGTGGAGAGCGGCGGCGACAACCTGTCCGCCACCTTTAGTCCCGAACTGGCGGACCTCACGCTTTACGTCATCGACGTTTCGGCAGGCGAGAAAATCCCCCGCAAGGGGGGGCCGGGCATAACGAAATCGGACCTGCTGATAATCAACAAGACCGATCTCGCACCGATGGTGGGTGCATCCCTTGAGGTAATGGCCCGGGACTCCGAAAAGATGCGCGGGGACCGGCCCTTCATCTTCAGCAACCTGAAAAAGGGCGAGGGCGTTGCTGAAATAATAGGATTTATAGAGAAGCGCGGCCTGATGAAATGATGGTTTGTAGGGGGGCAAACCTCCTTTACTTCGTCGTCAAGAACACGCCTTTCACCGGCGGCAACAAGCGAACAGCTGCCGACTTTTTTAGCTACGTTCTCGGCACAACTGGCATCCTTTGATGCCCCGACGACACCTGCAACGCGTAGGTCGCCGTGACGCTCCTCATCGCCTCCCAACTGAAGCAAGTGGGACCCCATGGGACCGGTTATTCACAAATTCATAACTTTGCCGCGGCACCTCCTGCGCGGTACCTTCTTGGTTTATTTCGTTCGCGTGCGTGCGCGGGGATGGGGGATGGAGCGGGGGGAGGTCTTTGAAAACTGCATATCCTTCATGAACCCCTGAGGCGGAGTAAGCCAGTGCTCAATTGGTGGGGTTGCTCGAGGATCTGCTATCTCGGGGGAGGGAATGGCTTTAGTGCCTTTCGTGGGTCAGATGGGGTCAGGCTTTGAAAGTCTCAAGTTAAACCGTAAGAGCGGACGGTTTTGCGGGGGACCAGGACAACGGCATTGTTTTCACTGTTCTTTAACAATCTAAGGTTCACCGTGAGCGACGGTTGACAGTTCTTCTTCCAATTGCCGCATTTTGCCAAAGACTGCAGGGTCTTTCTTTCCCAATATTGGCGCTCGTCTGACTTCTTCAGGGACGTTCTTAAGATTTTAAGATTTTTCGTAACTTTGTTAAATATTAGCGTTTTTGCTAGCGCCTCATTCCTTTGCTCTGCGAGAGTGACCTGTTGAGATAAGAAGAAACTTAAAATCTTAAGAACGTCCCTGAGCCGTATATGGGGAGCGGTGTATGCTGTTCGAGAAGAACGCTCGCCAGCGTGTGTCTTAGGGAATGCATACCATGCCTTGCTTCGAGTGGGATTCCTATCCCGGCGATCCTGGTATATTTGGCAAGCAGGTTATGCAAATTGGCGTACATTCCAAAGGGTTCAAAAGGGGCATTGTGGCGGACAAAAAGATGAGGGGATGCTGTCTTGGGACGGCCGTGCTGAAGGTAGTCGATAATGGCCCAGCCGATATCATTTAAAATGGGATAAGAGACCGGTTTGCTGGTCTTTTGTTGTACTATTTCAATCGATTTTGTATCCCATTTTAAATGCGAAAGTTGTAATGCCCTGATATCGCCAACGCGCATACCAAGCCGGGTTACCATGAGTAAAATTGCATAGTCTCTTTTGCCGGTAGGATTGCCTCTATCCACACCGGCAAGGAGACGTTTCACATCATCAGCCTTCCAAACCGAAGGGATGCGCGGATAGTAAGAACTTTTTAGGCGCGGCACCTCACACGATATATCATGTGAATGATAACCTTTGAGATAGAGAAATTTTAAGAATATACGCAAAGAGGTGAGAATTGTTCCGACAGTCTTGCTGTTATAGCCAAACAAAGTCCTCACGTATTGAGACAGATGACGTCCTGTAATATTAGAGCATGAAACTACATCTTGGTTGTCGAGATAATCAATAAAATACCGCAGCCGCTTTATGAGCGGGTATATTGTATGGGGCGAGTAGCAACGACGGGTACATTCCTCTTCGAAATCCATAAGCACATCCACGAATTGCTGCGGATGCACATATGGTTCTTTTGTTGAGTGACGGCGCAATATAGATCCATGCAGTTGATAATCACCGAGTACACGGATAGCACGTACCGGGCGTCTGAGAGTTCTCGAAATCGGCTTTTTGCAACCGTTTAAGGAAAAGTTATAATGGCTTCTTAAGAAATTATTGCCAAGTTCCTCCGAATAAAAGAGCTCCCCTTCACTCTTGGCGAATCTGATTACCGTGTTGTAGAACCATTTATACTGATTACGAGTACCTTTTGAATAATTTAGTCTGTCTAACTCCTTTAATACCGCAGCAACCAGTTCCTCAATTGGTTTTGGGTCCATACGCTTCTCCTCAAAGATATATTGGTTATGCACCATATCTTGATCTTGGAGCGTAACGTATCCGTATTTCAATCTTTTTCTCTGGACAATTAAGCAGTTGAGTCGGCAGAAAAAGGTAGGGAATTTGTTGCAGGTGATATTCCGATATGCGCTGGGGCTATTCTGACCTGGCTCCAGCTTTCTGATGCCCTCAGAATATTATGTAAAGCGTTTTAGGGAGGAAATCCAATAAATGGCTATGTTAGCGTCATAACTTTACATAAGCCACTGCTTTTCATAATTGCCGGCCCCAGTGGGGCCGGTGATGAGGATGTTGTGGTGGCGCGTCACCCATTGGTTCTGGGCCAGTGACATGATGACGGCTCGATCTAGGCTCCTGCCGGATTTGAAGTCGAGATCCTCTATGGAGGCGGCCAGTCTCAGGCGTGCGCTCTGCAACCGATTGCGCATGCGCCGGTTGTCATTGGCGGTGGCTTGGAAGTCGACGATGAGTCCGAAGCGCTCCTCGAAGGAGAGCGCCGTCATGTCGGGGCAGTTCATCTGTTCCTGGAACGCCCGGGCCATGGCTGCAAGTCCCATGGCGGTGAGTTTCTCGATGGTCGGCTGGATAAGCATGTTCGCTCCTTTTATCAGTTGTAGTAATCGGTGCCGCGGATGTTCTCGTGGTCGACCGGGGCGGCTTCTGGCTTGCGTAGCAGCGGCTTTTTGTCGAGGTTGTTTTCCAGTATCGACTTGATGCTCTTGTAGTTCACCCCTTTGATGAGTAGCGCCCTCTCGCAGGCCGCCTCCAGCCTTTCCTGGCCGTAGCGTTTCCCCAGGGAGATGATGCCCATGCAGGAGCGGAAGCCGTGCTCGGGATAGGTCCTGCGGGAGAGGACGCTTTCAATCGCACGGGCTGTTTCCGGTCCCGTTTTGGCAGCCCAGGAGATGAAGCGCTCCGGCGTCCATTCGGCGAACTCAAGATGCGCCCTTGGCATGTGCTCGGGGCGGGTGCTGTGTTTCCCTTTGAGCTGTGACCTCGGATGTGAGGCAACTCGTTTCCTGTTGAAGAAGCACTCCACGATGGTCTCGGTGTAGCGTACGTCCAGTTCCTCCCGCACCAGACGGTGCGGCACGCTGTAGAAGTGGTGATCCACCTCAACGTGGTAATCCATGTGGACTCTCGCCTTGATCCAGTCGGCATACTCGTAGGGGGTCTCCGGCAGCGGGAGCATGGCCGGCAGATCAATGTCCTCGAAACGTTCTCTACGGGTGCCGGGGAGTTTGCGGAAGGGCCGGTTGTTGAGCAGTTCCAGGCGCTCGCGGATGGCTGCATTGGCCTCCGCCAGACTGAAGAAGGTACGATGACGCAGAGCCGCCAGGATGAAACGCTGGACGATCTGCACGCCAACCTCGACCTTCGACTTATCCTTCGGTTTGCGGACGCGGGCGGGTATGACTGCGGCTTGGTAATGCTCCGCCAGGGCGGCGTAGGTGGGGTTAAGGTCGGGTTCGTAACGGCAGGTCTTGGTAACGCCGCTCTTGAGATTGTCGGGGACCAGGCACCTTGGAACCGCTCCCATATAGCCGAAAGCGCGTACGTGGGAACCGGTCCAGTCGGGGAGCGCCTGGCTCCGGGTCGCCTCGGCAAAGGTGTAGTTACTGGCGCCCATGACCGCCACGAACACTTGGGCGTCCTTTATCTCCCCGGTGGCGGGATCGACGATGGGGAGCGTGCGGCCGCAGTAGTCCACGAACATCTTCTCGCCGGCGCGGTGCTCCTGGCGCATGGAAAGATCCAGCTTCTTGCGCCACTGGCGGAAGAGCTCGCAGTACTGGCTGTACTGGATTCCTTCGGGATCGCGTTCCTTGTACTCCTGCCACAACAGCATGAGAGTCAGGTCCCTGTGAGTGATCAGCTCGTTGTGCAGGGAGTTCCAGTCAGGCCGGGGGCGGGAAACGGTCAGCGAACAGATGCGGGGTGGATAGAGGAGGCTTTCGAGGGCGGGGTCGTCCAGATAGCAGGGAAGTGGCCAAGACAGCTTGGCCATCGAGGCTCGTCTTACGGTATCGGTGACTGCGGTCTTACTGACGCCGCAGCTCTTGGCTGTGGCAGTCCTGCTTTGACCGCATGACCAGACAAGGCGGAGTATCTCTCGTACTTTTCGCATGGTAACTCTTTCCTTTGGCATCGTTCCCTCCCTCGTGATTTGAGGGGGTACGATACCCGTTGGAGTTACCTCGCGACTACCAAATTCAACCGGTCGCAATGCACCGGAACGCCGGTCGCAATCAAATCGGAATGCCGGTCGCAATCACGCCGGAACAGCGGTCGCAATCAGATCGGAATCGTGGTCGCAATCGGCCGGAATACGCATCCCACAAGAGCAAGGCCGCCTCTATCCAGCCAAACTTCTCCAGGGCAGCGACCTAAGGCTTCCATCGAAACCGGTTCTGGCCACCGATCCTGATATTCAACAGGAGCACTGGCTCCGTTGGGTCAGGTGGAACCCAATAGAGGATGAGAAAATCCCGAGCGCCGGCATCTAGCAGATACTCTCGGACTGTAATGGTTTTGCCGCTAATCGACCGCCTGCGGGCCGGAGCGATCTCTTCAAAGTCGGCGGCATTCTCCACCAGGGTCCGATATCCACTTTGCACCCGCTCCACAAAACGGACAGCTCCCAATTCGGCATACTCGTCAAGGAAATGTTTGAGTCGATTAGCAAAAAGAGGTGTCGCGACCACCGCGCGGCTCATGCCCCACGACTCTTTGCAACCGACTCGGCGCGTCCTAGCGCCTCGGCGAACATCTCATCTATCGCAGGTGCTGCGACATGCACTCCGCTTAGTTGGTACTCCTCCCAAGCAACCAGCGTCTCCGCCTCGAATAATGCATCTGCTTCGGCCGCTTCTATTGCCGGTGTCCCGACAGACTCGAGCACGGCAGCCATTGGGCGCCCCACCCTCCGTGATAACCTTTCCAGGCTTTCGGCGAATTCATCGCTCACCCGCAAGTTTAGTTGTCTAGTCATGGCCGTTTCTCCTTGTTGCACATGCTAGCATCAGGTAGCAAGGCCGTCAACCAACAACATTTCCGGGCTCCCCATTACGAAGCCACCATCTCATTGGAGACGGCGGCTTTTTTTATGTCTTATATCCATCAAAAATTTACTAGACGGGCGCTGCTTCATTTCGGCAGGATGTGAGAAATCGGTAATTCATCATGGCGTTCACCGCAACATCCGGCACGCGGTCAAAAATAGTCAGCCGTGCAGCTGCCGCGCCAGTTCATCATCGACTTGTTTGGTTGGGGCAGCTCGAACTTTATCTGACCATTGCCGGTGAAAATGGAGTAGGCCTCTTAACATGCCGCCGACAGTCTATATGCTTGCCATGATTAGGTGCAGCTAATTATTCGCTTCGATCTGACGGCGGTCAAGTTGGTCAACTTCTGAAACCGCCAACCAAAAGGGAGTTAAAGGAGGTGCCGATGAAGCAGCGAAGGATAAAGCGTGAGTATAGACAACGAAGTTCGCCTGCCAAGTTTCTCACCTTTTGCAAAAAAGTTAAGCTTTCCCTGACGGATAACCCGAACTACCCAGATTTGACATGGGGGGCCAATACTACCCTCCGGCAGAAGTATTTCGAGAAGGTGGACGGCCTTGAGGTCTCCTGCCACTTGGCCAGTAATGGTGATCGGCTCCTGATTCGCGAGCGGGACAAGCTCATCCAAGAGATTATCCTCACGCTGGATGAGATCGCATCGTTTCTGGAAGCCGCGTCCATACGGAATCCCGACGCACTTTTCAGCACCGGATTCTCTGTCACCCAGGAACGGAGAAGTTCCCACAGGATAAGGCTAGCGCTGACAGCTCCTACCGATTTCACCGTCGTCAACTCCGGTGAACGAGGGAAGGCGGTAGGCAGCGCCAGCAGCATGCCGGGCGCGTACAACCAGGAGATTCACATTAACAAGAGGGACCCCTCGGTGGAGGAAGACTGGTTCCACAAGGCGATATTCGCCGATGTCGATATGAAAATGGAGAATCTCGAACCCGGGAATACCTTCTTCAGAATGAGGCACCATGGCCCGGATGGCCCGGGTCCCTGGTCCGCTATCGTGAGCACAATGCTCACCTGATCGAATCGGTTAACATTCAGCGCCAGGTCTCGTCGGTGGGGGGTGCCATGATGGTACCCCCCACCACTTCTTGCTCCCTCTCGGGCAGCATGCCGTTGCTTCCCACCATCCCGATCTCTCTCCTTAGCTTCATTTCCCGAGTCTCCAGCAGAAACTCTTTACACGCCCGAAGTTGAGCTTAATATATGGAAAGTTGAGCTTTTAACTCTTGACGCTAAGCCTTCTTCATGCGGTGGTCAGCTTCGTACACGGGAGCTTCAGCTTCAGGTGCCACAGGTTGAGCGTCATACAAGCGTGCATGAGCGTCATACACCCATGTATGAGCGTCATACAAGCCTGCATGAGCGTCATACAAGCCTGCATGAGCGTCATACAAGCATGTACCAGCTTCATACAAGCTTGCATGAGCGCCATACCAACGTGTGTGAGCTTCATACACGCGAGTATGAGCGTCATACGAACGTGTATTAGCTTCATACAAGCGTGCATGAGCTTCATACAAGCGAGTATGAGCTTCGTGCAAGCGAGTTTGGGCTTCATACAAGCGGGTTTGGGCTTCATACACGCAGGTTTCATCTTTATGCAAGCGTGTTTCAGTTTCATATACGCCAGGTCGAGCTTCCCTCAAATGGGGTTGAGCCTCGTCATGCGGCGTTGAACTTGGTACCCGGTTGAGTATGTTGGTTCCGGCCGGGGGATTGGATAAAGACGGCGTCTGGCGGGAGTCCCGCAAGAAGTCCTCGTCCCAGTTCGGGTGCTGTCAAAGCTCTTCCGGGTGCGGTTCATGAAGCTGGCCAGACGGGCACTGCCCGGGGAGACCTTTCCACAGAGGTCTGGAATCGGGAATGGGTGGTCTTCAGCCGTCCGACCTTTAACCGGGCGAGGAAAGGTGCTCCGCTATCTCGGGCGCTGCGTCCACTGGATCGCCATTACCAACAACGGATTCTTGTCTTGGAAGGCACCATGATCCGCTTCCGCTACCAGCGGTCCGATACCAGCGGTCCGATACCAGCGGTCCGATACCAACATCTGGTAAGGGGGATTTCAAGCTGAGCCAAAGGGGCCATTATGTGCCTGAATCGGCAGAAAAGGCCTCACCATCCGATAATCACTATTGTAATGCTTTCATCAAGCTCGTATTATCCACTCGCATGAAAGCAAATCCGAGGTAAAAATCCAAAGCAGGCCGCGGGGCCCGATCTGCTTAGTTCAACACTCATGAAGAAACGGTTCAGGATTCAGCCTGAGGAAGTAGGTGAAGGTCGGTGAGAGCCGATCAAGTCGAGGTAAGCTGGCGGGAAGGGCGAGAGCGTAACCAGCGCTCGGACCACGACCGGGTGAATCGGACGGCAGGACCCCCCGTCACAGTCAGGACAAACCAGCATATACTTCCCCCCATTTGAGCGTTAAGCTTCTGCTTCATGACACGACAACGTGGGGGCTCCTGCGGGGCCGGAGCTTGACAAGTGACAAGCTTGGCAAAAGAAATGCACGACAAAGCGCAACACCGGGCAAGCCGGTGTGCTCTCAGCGTTGGCGTGAATTAACGAGAATGGAAATCTTTACCTTTGAGGTGTTTCAAATGAGCTCTGCTTCCGAACTACTAAATCAATTTGGATGGGATGAATGGTTTGATGCAAGGGCGCTTGAAAGGGGCTCGGCAGAGCACCGTCTTGCACGTGTTGTTGCCGTTAATCGCGATCAACTTCTTGTAGTAGATGGGTCTGGTGAATTTCGCGCCAAGCTCGCCGGCCGTTTTCTATATATGACCGAACAATCAATTGATTTTCCATGTGTCGGAGATTGGGTATGCATCCAATACAGCAGCTCTGACATGTTCGGAATAATCCATGACGTCATTCCCAGAAAGTCGGTTCTTCGTCGTAAGGCTGCAGGAGATATCGTTGAATACCAGATGATTGCTTCGAATATTGACGTAGCCTTAATAGTTCAGTCCTGTCATTTCGATTTCAATGTTAACAGGCTTGAGCGTTACTTGGTAATGGTTAGAAATGGGCATGTACATCCTGTCGTTTTACTTACAAAAACTGACTTGGTCAGTCCTGAAACTCTACAAGAACTAATTGAAAAAATTAGAAGCGCTGGAATAGATACGGAGTTAATCGCGCTTAGTAGCGTCACCGGCGAAGGTGTTAATAATGTCCGCGAAATTCTGCAGTCCCGAAAAACCTATTGTCTTTTAGGTTCGTCAGGGGTTGGCAAGAGTACATTGATCAACCAGTTGATTGGCCGTCATACACTTGAGACCAAAGTGGTAAGTGGTACAGGCGAGGGGCGACATACAACGGTGCGTCGCGAACTCATAATGTTGAATAATGGTGCAATGTTGATAGATAACCCTGGAATGCGTGAATTCGGCATTTTAGGAGCTGAGGAAGGAATGGGCGACAGCTTTGCCGACATCCATGCCTTAGCATCGAAATGCAGATATAGTGATTGCTCTCACTCTAACGAACCGGGTTGTGCTGTTCTGAGCGCAATTGAGGAAGGAAGTCTCCATCGGGCACACTATCAGAACTTTAGCAAACTCAAGAGTGAATCAGAGTTTCATGATCTGTCGTATCTTGAAAAGCGAAAGAAGGATAAGGCATTTGGTCGCTACATCAAGTCTGTTAAGAAAGACCTGGGAATCACACGTAAATAATGAGGGAGATGAAGGGGCAACTCTCGATTTCTCATTTTAATAAGCAAAACGGAAAGAGGATTTGACAACAAGGACGGCCGGGGGCAGGCCTGAAAACATGAAATCCTTCAGGCTTCTCTCATGCCTGACCCCGGCTTCTCTCCCGATAAACAGCCACTGCTTCGTACCCCACTTCCTCTACCCAGTGCTTCGAAAAATCACGTTCTTCAACGATCTCCTTTCTAGGCTCGGGATCTTCCACACTCCTTTCCGCTTTTTCGTCACTTGATTGGCCACGCCTGCTGGTCAGGGGGGGCCTCCGGTGTGGCAATCGGTGCAGGGGGTCTGCTGCCAGGCGTCGCCGATGTCCTCCGGATGGCGAAACGCCAGACTCTCGCCTATCCGGGCAGCTTCTATTCCCTTGCCCGCGATCCCCTGGACCACGACATCGTGGCACAAGTTGCAGTCGGCGCTGATGGCCTCCCGCTGGTCGCTTTGGTGAGTGCCGTTGTGGCAGCGGAAGCAGCCCGGGAAATAGAAGTGCCCTATGTTGTCCGGATATGCCTTCCAGGTCACCCCCATGAGAGGAAAGATGTTTTCCGAGAACTCTTGCTGCACGCCGGCCACCCCCTTTTCCACCAGCACGAACTGGCGGGCGAACAGGTCCGGGTAGCTTGCGCGATAGAATTGGGTGATCCCGGTGCGAATCCCTTGCATCGCCAGGTCGGGCGACGCATAAGGGGACGTGCATAGCCTGACCGCCACTTTTTTTATCTCGGGGAGTTGCGCTGGAATCCGGCCGGCGGTGATGGCCGAATCTATGAACTGCGCCGGCGCCCGGTACAGGTGGGAGGGGCGGTTGTGGCAATCCATGCAGTCCATGGTCCGGATCTCCCCCGCGGGAGCGGGGCTGTCGGCTGGCTGCTCCCGGTCGCGGAAGACCTTCACCACTGCGCTGTCGAGATTGGTATAGCGCACCCATGGAATCTGTTGCCGACCCCGATCGGCAGCGATGTATTCTATCCGTACCCGCGGATTGATATGCCAGTGAATTCCTTCGATGAGCCCCAGCGCCGACTGGGGTGGCCCGACCTTCAGATTGAGGCCGATGCGCCAAGGGGTATTGTCCCGGTCCGAGAGGTAGTGGGTGCGTAGCTGCAGCTTGTGCCCGTAGAATTTCCGGGGCCAGTGGCACTGTTCGCAGACGGCACGCGCAGGGCGGAGATGCTTGATCGGCGTCGGTATCGGCTTTGGGTAGACGTCGGCCATGGTGGCATAGACCTGGTAGAGCCCTGAGAGCTTGGAGCGCGCATACCAGTCCGCTCCCGGTCCTACATGGCAGGCGGCGCAGGCTACTTGTGCGTGGGGTGAGTGGCTGTGAGCCGTGTATTCGGGTTCCATCACCGAGTGGCAGAGCGTGCCGCAGAATTTGGTTGATTCCGAGTAATGAAACGCCTCATAACTGCCGACGGCGGAGAGAAGTACGAAGATGGCGGTCCCGATCACGAAGATGAAGAACGCGTGCCGGTGCCGCGGCTCCGCAAGGTCGATCCTCGGCCAGCCCGGTCCGGGATGCTCTCCTTCACGCTGTTCCCTCTTCATTTCCCGAAGCATGCCGACCGGGATCAACAGCAGTCCCACGATCATGACCGACGGCAACAGGATGTAGATAACCAGCCCCAAGTAGACGGCCTGATCCTTCAGTACCGAAGCGACGATGAAGAGAAACACGATCATGAACAGCGATGTGAGAACGATGATGACGCCTGCCAATGAGAGCCAGTTTCTCACCGAAGACGGGAACATGAGCTTCATCGGGATCCTCCTTGGCCGGCGCATGAAACAGTACTGTGTCAAGGCCGGAGGGATGCTCTGAGGTTAAGACTCCAGGCTCCGGTCAGAGGCATTTCCTCACCCGGCGTTACCGACGTCATCCTTCGTCATGACATCGAGAGGGCAAGCTTTGGGTTGGCGCCGATCATGCCGCCATGCTCCTCCAAAGGGGACCAAGGCAGGTAAGGGCTTGGGGGGCAAAATCAGCGCCCGTTTGCTTTTATGAAGGGCAGGATGCGCAAACTGACTCTAATTAGAGCTAAACAATATCATGCGGGGTCGAGTTATCAAGATCAGCGTCTGCTTTTTGCCGCAGAGGCTTGGCTCGTCGAACCGATTGCTTAATCATCACGGGCGTGATATGCATAAGCAGCTTTTTAGGGAGCCGTACCTCAGCGCTATCCCGCCCTCTTGACAGCTTGCACAGTGAGTAGATTAGTGGGGCAGGGCGAACACGAGAGGTTCATGTATGCCTGCTTTCATTCCACACATCGAGACGAGAGAGAGGGAGGTCATTTGTCAGAATTAACCGCTGAAGAGTTGGTCAGGCGACTGGAGCTTACCCGTCACCCGGAGGGGGGATGGTACCGCGAGAGCTACCGGTCGGCCGAGGTTATTCCCGCTGCCGCCCTCCCGGACAGGTTCAGCGGCCCACGTTCATACAGCACCTCGATCTACTTTCTCCTGGAGCGGGGCGACATCTCCGCCTTGCACCGCATCAAGTCGGACGAACTGTGGCACTTTTATGCGGGGGGTACCCTGGCGATCCAGGTGATTACCGCTACGGGAGAACATCTGAAGCTGGAATTGGGGAGCGACCTGGCTTCGGGGGCATCTTTCCAGGCAATGGTGCCGGCAGGTTGCTGGTTTGGCGCGGAACTGTCGGGGGTGGGTGACCATTCCCTGGTCGGCTGCACAGTGGCTCCAGGCTTCGATTTTTCCGATTTCGAGATGGGTGGCAGGGATGAACTGCTGCGCCAATATCCGGGGCATGCAGATGTCATCCGGCGGCTGACAGGAAATGGCGCAAAAACACCCCCATCCCCCTCCTGACCACCCCCTTGAAGGGGGAGGAACCTGAACGGCGGAAGATCATCGCTGGTCAGGTAAGATAACAAGCCATCTTCCCCCTATCTTGTTTCAGGTGCCCTGGATACCGACGCATCATGATGGTGCGGTGGCAGTTCGGCAACTACACACTGTTTATCCCGCCAGCTGCCCCCTTTTCCTGGCCGCGATGCGGTCGTTGTAGAGTCCCTTTTCCGGCTTGATCCGGTACAGGCGCGCCGCGTTCCCCCCCAGCACGGCCCGCTTGACCTCGCCGTCCGCGGCGCCCAGCGCCTCGAACCCGAATTTCCTGCGCAGATCCTGCGGAATCTCCACCCTTCTCAGCGCCTCGATCTGCCATTGGGGAGAGCCGTACCAGACGGAATCGGTCCCCCAGAGCACCCGCTCAGGGCCGAACCCCTTGAGCAGCGTGCCGAGAATGCCGCTACAGTAGCGGGGATTGCTGATGGCGCTGATGGCAAAGACCGAACCGAGTTCGGCATAGACGTTGCCGACGCCATGCTCCTGCGGGATTCTTGCCAGCTCGGAGAGCCACGGGATCTGACCTGTCTTCTCGAACTGCTCCAACTCCTGCCTGGAAGGAGGGGAGCCGGAGCGGATCGCGGAATGGTAGATGACGAAGGTGAGCTGCGGCCACTCCTCCGCCGCCTTGGCGATGTCGCCGGGGCCTCCGTAGCGCCAGTTGGGCAGGCGTTTTTGGTATCCCGAAGGGAGCAGCCCCTTGTGAATGCAGACGATCGGCACTCCCGCCTTCAGCATTTTCTCATAAGCGGGATAGACAAGCTTTTCGTCATCAAGGCGCCAGGGCCACCTCGATTGCGACGGCGACCCGAGAGTATACCCCTTCCAGCTGTCCGGCTTCATCTCGATGGACTGATCCAGTTGGTCCAGCCATCCCGGCTGCCCGGGGGTAAAGACTGCGTGGGCCAGGATGCGCCGCGAGCCCGCCAGTTTGTTGATCCTCTCCCGCGCGGCGACGATCTCCGGGTTATGGAGGAACCAGCCGTCGGGGCGGTCCGAGGGAGCACTGGATAGAAGTGCCACGGTGGTGTCGCTTTTGTCGAAGATTTCCTTGATGTAGTTCTCGTAGCGGATGCTGGCCAGGGTGCTCTTTTCCCCTTTAAGTTGCGGATTCCACTGCTTGGCCAGTTCCCGAAGGCCCAGCAGTCCGGTGCGGGAATAGCGGTCGCTGACGAAATGGGTCTGTACGTCGAAGATGAACTGCTCCCGCAGTTTGCCGAGCCGCTCTGCCGCTGCGGCAGGGTCGGCCGCTTCTGCCGCATCTACCACGAAGAGCGGTCCGTGTACGGCGTTCAGTGCGATGAAGGCCGCGGCCATCCCCGAAGCGCTGGCAAGAAAGCTGCGACGGGAAACGCCGATCCGGGACGACAGGGAACCCGCAAGATCAAGGAGCCTGCTTTCGACAAGACGCTGCTTGGAAACACCGGGGCCACTCCCCTGGCCGGGTAGCTTGGTCGGTAACGGAAAGGGACGTTCATTGCCAAAGGACATCGCTGACCTCCTGTCAGGGCAAACGCCGTGTTCATGAGCAAACCTGATTAGCGCTGATTTTCCGCTGCAAAAATTCCCTCCCCTTCAGCCTTCCTGACAAATCAAGGGTCGGGATGGGGATGGGGATGGGGATGGGGTAGTTCCGGCGCAAAAACACCCCATCCCCCTCCTGACCTCCCCCTTGAAGGGGGAGGAACCTGAAGCCGAAGATGGCGCTGATCAGGCAGGCGGTGTCGGGGACGGATTCCAGACCAGATGGAAACGCTCCCGCGGCAGCTCTGCGCTGCGGTCATGCTGACGCCCGGGGTACGCATCGCGACCGGCTCCGCTTCGATGACGTTTCTTCCGCGCCCGGGGGGAACAGGTCTCAAAAGGGGGAGCGCCGGCCGGAGTCCAGCAAAGAGATGAACAACTGAGAGTGCTCGTTCGGTGCCGGCCTGCTGACGCCCCTGAAGTGGGTCCGCTTGGCGCGCCTATTGACGCCGGGCCTGTGCAGCCTTAGATCTGCCTGGGTGTACTCTTGAGCGATGAGTCCGTACTGCTTGCGGGACATGCCGAGGGCGAGTTCGAATACCTCGCAGAGGGCCGGGTCCCTGAAGGCGTTGACAAAGGTTGCATAGCGGTCGATACAGGCATGCTTATGGCGCAAGGCGACCCGCAAATGATTGAAGAGCCTGCGCTCAGGCGACTCCAGTAAACATTCGTCAAACCGGGGAAGCGGGCGGTCGTCGGGCTTTTGCCTCAACTCCGCCAGGCGGTCCGGACAGTGCTTGAGAATCTCATCGATGAGTTTCGATTCCTCCCTTGCCAGTCTTTCAAACACCTGCTTGCCCCTGCCATCGGGTATCATCACGGTGGCATTGCGATAAAGCTCATAGCTGCTTGTCTCTGTGAGAATCGCTACCCGAAATGCTTCTTCTATGAGATCTTTCATGATATTTTTCCCCAGCTTGTCTACCTTCTCTGGATGCGACCCAAGTTTCGAACTTTACTGGTTAGTTTCGGACAATGTAGAAGAAAATACCTGCGGCTGCGTTGCTCTAATGGTCGCATGGTGTGGATTCGTTAATTAGTGCGGGTTTGTGTAGGTATGTTAGCTGGCATGAAGAATCGAGTCAACAGCGTTAATATTAATGGCCGGCCTCTTCTGCTTCCATGAGAGGCCGTGGCACCGTTCTCCTCCTGAGTCGCAACGGTTTCCGCTTTCGGAGAGGAAAAATCGGGGAATTGTTCCATTGTGAGGCAGAACCGTGTATAGTGATTCACTATGAAAATACCAAAAAGTTTTGAAATGTTAGTGCAGAACGGGCTGGTCGACGAGGTGGCCTGCCAGCTCATGAGCGGCAAGGAAGCCGAGGTATATGTGGTTTACTGCAAGGGAGAGACCCGCTGCGCCAAGGTCTACAAGGATGCAGGTAAACGGAGCTTCACCCAGCAATCCCAATACCAGGAAGGGCGCAAGGTGAGAAACAGCCGTCAGGCGCGCGCCATGGAGAAGAACACCAAGTACGGTCGCAAGGAGCTGGAGGGAGCCTGGCACAACGCCGAGGTGGAGGCCCTGCAGCGGCTTGCGGAAGCAGGTGTGCGGGTCCCCAAGGTATACAGCTATATCGGCGGCGTGCTGCTGATGGAGCTGGTGGTCGATGCCAATGGCGACGTGGCTCCACGGCTAAACGACATACGGCTGACAGCTGAGCAGGCCCGGGAGTATCACCGCGCCATTATCGGCGAGATCGTCCTCATGCTATGCGCCGGACTGGTGCACGGCGACCTCTCGGAGTACAACGTACTGGCAGGGAGCGACGGCCTGGTGATCATCGACCTGCCGCAGGCGATCGACGCGGCGGGTAACAACAACGCCAGCAAGATGCTGGCGCGGGACGTGGAAAACATGACCGCTTACTTCGGACGTTTCGCACCGGAACTGCTGACAACCGACTACGGCAGGGAGATCTGGAAACTCTACGCGAGCGGCGAGCTGACCCCCGGGACCCCGTTGACCGGCCGTTTCGTGCAAAGCGGCTTACCCGCCGACGTCCGCGGCGTGATGAACGACATTGACCTGGCGCGACTCTGGCACGAGCGCTACGGCTCCTCGACCTGACCAGCTCAAATTCATCCTTCCGGCACGCTGCTGCCGTTCACATCCCGTCTACCCGTTCAGCCATCTCCCGATGGCTGAACTCGTTTTCCCCCGATAAACTTTCCCGATCAGCGCCAATCTTCAGTGCCCAGGCTCGATACTCGCTCCCCCCTTGGGAAAAGGGGGCGGATACCTTAAGGGCCTTCTTCCCGGACCCTGGCGCTGTCTGCTGGCCCCTGCAGCACCTTCTCGATCAGCGACTCCCACCACGATGCCTGATCTTTCCCCTCCGGAGCCTTGAAGACGTGGCTGGCGATGTGCTCGCCCAGCGCGCGGTAACTCTCCCATTGCGACTCGTCGAAAAACTGGTCGGCGGTGGTCTGCTGGGGAAAGCTCGGATTTTCCACGTGATACTGCAAAACATCGAGCGGCTCATCGCCCACGATGGTGGGTTTCAGGTAGATGAGGCACGATTCCGCCTTCTGCCTGCAGTCGTAGCTGACCCTGGCAAGGGCTGCGTGCCCCAGTGAGTGGCGCTGATAGTCCACTGGATCGATGGTCTGCCTCTTCCCCTCCCTCTTGAGTAAAGGGAGGCTCTCTTCCACCCATTTCCCCCTGCGCAGGTTTTCCAGCGCGCTGAAGCAGTGCTTGAAACGGTCGGGCATCAGGTCGCCGATCTCGGACTCGTCAAGGAACCTTATGTCGGCGCCGAAATCGATGCGCGCCTTGCGGATCAGCTCCGCGAGCCCCCCGAAGGTGTAATCGGGGTCGGCCTCGGCATCGACGATGATGATGAGACGCAGCCGCCGGCGGATCAGCTCGTAACCCCCCATGTTCTCGAAGTGGCCGCCATCGGAGAGGTTCCAGTATTTGCGCGCCGTGCCGTGGTAGCGGGCGGTGTATTCGTCCAGGAGGTAGGACTGCACCGGGAATAGATAGGTGAAGAGGGATCCCAGCCACTGACTGAACAGGCGCTTCTGCCTGTGGGGCCGCTTCCGGGGGACGATGCCGGAGTTCCACCAGTAGCCCAGCCGGATATTGCCGAAGCCGGTGAGCAGGCTCAGCGCCAGGTTGGTCCGGGCCCCAAGTCCCGTTGAGAACGCGGCGCCCGAGATGCCGAGCCATTGCCCCAGGGGAAGCCTCTCCCCCTTGAATTCCCGTGCAGCGGCATGGCCGGGGTGCTCGCCGTAATCGAACATGCGGAAACCTTGGGCCGGGAAGGTTTTCATCTGCTGCGACCCCTTTTCGAAGACGACATGATGGTGGATCCCGGCGCTGATGCCGGCCGGGCCGAGCGCCATGCCGATACCCTTTCGATCCTGCTGCTGTACCTGCGACTTGCTGTCCAGGGTCTCGTTGATGGTCACGTTGACCAGGTGCAGCGGCGTCCCTTTTTGATAGATCTCGGCTTTCGCCTTTTCCAGCTCTGCGCGCGTTTCCTCGTAGGGTGCCGGCCAGGGCCAGTAGTAGTCGATGTCGATGTCGTCTCCGGGGATGACCCGGGTGACCGCACCCCCCGTCTGTCCCGGCCCGTCTTCCTGGAACCGCCTGGGATTGGAGGCTCCCAGGTAGGCCCGGGTCAGGCGCGCCGAGTACAGAGGGAGCTGGGTGGAGCGGTTCAGGAACGGCCAGGACTGTCCCAACAGAAAAGAGAGCACCAAGGCGATGCCCCAGGCGCCCCAGAGGAGCGCCTCGTCTCGCGCTGCGGCAGTTTCGGGTTCCGGCTGCGACTGCTCGCCCCGGATACTCCAGTTGTTGGGCTGCTTGCTGTCGTGGACTATTTCGGTCTCGGAAAGTTTCGCCAGGGGTGGCTTGCCTATGTCTGCGGGCGCATAGCGAGGTCTTTGGGCGCTCCATGCTAAGGCGTTGGCTGCGACGCTGAAGGTGGTTAAAAGGGTGACGGTGATTAGCAAAGCCGCCGCAGCGGCAGCGACCTTGGTCAGCGTCTTGGGGCGGTTGCCTCCGTCTGCTCCGTGCAGCGAGATCATGATCTTGGTGGCGAACGGAACCAGCGCCATCAGCGCGCCCAGCAAGCCGCCGGCCCAGCTCTTCAGGGAGGCCCCCGGGGTCAGCAGGACGAGGTAAACGGTCTGCCCGAGGGAATCTATTGCGACGAAGGCGAGCGCTGCCAGCGTGATTAGCAGGGCCCCCTTCAGTTGTGCGGAGATCAGGTGCCTGGACAGGTTGTCCTTGAACGCCTCGCAGTACTTAAGCCCGGTCGCGGGGTCCTCAGCCTCTGCCGAGCGCTTGCTGTAGGCCTCGCTGACGCAGACCCAGAATGCGGTCAATGCGGACAGGATCAGCATAGCGAACGCCACGGCGCGCTGGGTTCCGCTTCCGGGCCGCTCCGGCAGCATCAAGACGGTGAAAGCCGCCAGGACCACGAAGATCAGGCCGGAGACCGGGCGCTTCCAGAACTGCGTCTTGGGAGGTTGCCGCCCGACCATCCAGTAGGCCCAGCCAAGCGGCAGCGCCCCGAAAATGAAGAGAAGCACCGGGAGCGCCACGAACGGGGTTACCCAGAGCTGCAAACTCCCCGGCAGGTTCAGCACCATTTCCGCCCCGAACTCCTTGATGACCCCGACGCCTCGAAACCATCGGTCCATCGGTATGCGGAGCAAATGTGCAGTAAGAAACAGCAGCAGGAAAAAGGTGGCGAGAATCACCTGAACCACCATCCAGTTGCGCAGCAATACCGTCCCGGCAAGGAGCAGATCCCCAGAACCGGTGGGGGAAAGGTAGCGGCCGTTCTCCCTCAGCCAGGTGAGGATGTTGCGCTGGTAGTGATCTTTTCCGCTCTTTTCAGGCGGGGTGCAGGGAGCCAGGGTTTCCTCGACGTATTTGAAGTCGGGGACCTCCTTGCGCAGGAAGAACCTGGTATAGAAAGAACCGAAGTAACCTCCGCCTGAAACGGTTGAAATGAAGTCGATATTTGCCAGCAGTTTCAGGGTGGCAAGCCCCTGGAAGGCGCCAAGGCAAAAGGTCGCGCTGCGGATTCCGCCACCGGAAAGCCCCACCCCGGTGCACTCCCTGATGGTGAACTCCTGCGACTTGTTTCGGGCCCTCCGGGAGATCTTCAGCAGCTTCTCCTCCGCTGAAGCGAATTCCTCTGGATAACCCTCGCGATAACCGGGGTCCTGGTGGACCTTGTTCATGGCACCTCCTAAATAACCGGGGATGACAACAGTCAACTTTTTGCCGTGGCATCGCTCCAACCAGCTAACCGTTCACGTTGATGTTTCAGTGACTCTAGGGTTGCTTGCCTATGATCCCATACAATTAGAATAAGTCAATTGTGGCCCGCCGTTCAAAGGGCGGCCCCTACGGCAATTGAAAAGCCCTTCAAGTTGACATAGATAAGGCATATGGTTTACTTGCACGGTCGCGAGAAGGCGATGCCGTTCTCAAGCTATGTCAGTCGGAGGTCCGTATGCTGCGTTTCGACGACCCGCCATGATCGAGATCTACGTCAGCACCGATGTCGAGGCGGACGGTCCGATCCCCGGGCCCCATTCGATGCTGAGCTTTGGCTCCGCGGCCTTTAAATCCGACGGGACCCAGGTCGCCACCTTTTCCGCGAACCTGGAGCTTCTGCCCGACGCCTGCGGCCATCCCGAGACCATGAAGTGGTGGAGCAAGCACGCCGAGGCCTGGCAGGCCTGCCGGAAGGATATCGAACCGCCCGCCGTTGTCATGGTCGATTACGTCAAGTGGCTCGATGCGCTCCCGGGGAGGCCGGTGTTCGTGGGATATCCCGTCGCCTACGATTTCATGTTCGTCTACTGGTACCTGATGCGCTTTGTCGGGCGCAGCCCCTTCAGCTTCTCCGCACTGGACATAAAGACCATGGCCATGACCATGCTCGGCAAGGAGTTCCACGCGACCAGCAAGAAGAACATGCCCAAGCAGTGGTTCGGCCCGGCGCTCCACAGCCACGTGGCGCTGCAGGACGCGATCGAGCAGGGCGTGCTCTTTTGCAACATGCTGGCTCAATGCCGGCGCTGAAAGAAGGGTGCCCGCCACCCCTCGATGTCCGCTCCCAGAGAACGGCCGTGAGTCCCCTCACCCCTTTTCTGTATCAGGGCAGATTTATTCTTGACAATGGAAATCATATTCTCTATAAGTGATAACAGTTTTCATTATCTCGTAAGGGGGGGCGGGTTCCTGTGCCAGTGGGTTCAGACAGTGCAGGGAACTTCAGTCGTAGGGAGCAGCGCACCCCAAGGCATTGCGGTTGATTAGCTTCAGCAGGCCCGTCGTAGCTGGCAACCAGTAAGTCATTTCTTGTATGTTCAGGCTCAACCGTTGAAAATGGATGTCATTGCCGGCTGCGGATCAGGGTCTCATACCTGATGCGTCCATAGCCTTTTCGGATTCGATCAATACAGGGAGGGAGTATGGCGTCAATCGGTCGTTCGGGTAGCGGTCATTCTGTACAGGCAGCTGGAGTCGCGTTCCATGCCTCAGCCGTGAGGAGAACCGGCTGGCAGGAGCTTTCGGAGCGCTATCCTCAGGACCGCGACTGCCTTGCCTCATTTCTGGTGCTGGAACTGGCCGAGGTGCTGCAGGGTGAAAAGCCTGCCAACCTCGTCTGTCTCGCCAACAAGCGCCGCTCCTGCGGCCGCAATCTCTACCTCCTCTGGAAAGAGCATGGCCAGGCGCTGCTTGAGGAAAGCGGGCTCAAGGTGAGGGTGCTTGCCGACCGCGGCAGCTCCGTGCTCCTGCTGCTTTACTGTCCGATGGCGCTCGGGTCGCTCCTGGGACAAAAAAGCGTCCAGATCATACTCGGTAAGGCGGGCTATCAAGAGCCGGCCGAGCCGGAGAAGGTGCTGTCGGAGCTTGAGAAAAGGATGGCAGGGGAGGGCTTCCCCCACGAGATCGGGGTCTTTCTCGGCTACCCGCTCAAGGACGTGGTCGGCTTCATGGGATGGGCACAGATATCCTTCACCTGCCAGGGACCCTGGAAGATCTTCGGCAATCCCGCCGAGAGCCTCAGGCTCGCCGAGACCCATCGCGAGTGCCGCTGCCGCATTTCGCAGCAACTTGCCTCCGGGTGCAACCCGCACGACTGCCTAAAGGCTGCTGCTGCGGTCCGTTCGAAAGCCGCCGTTGCTGCCAGCCGCGGCGTTTTTTTACAGGTTAACTGAAAATGGATATCTAAATCGCAGGGCGGCTCAAGCGGTCCCATATCATGGGACCGCTTGCCGGGACTGCATGATGAGGCTTGGGGGAGGAAGAGATGTGCATAGCGCTGATCGGTGGGATGGATCGTCTGGAGAAGCATTACCGTGAGGAGGCTGAGAGGGCAGGGATGTCCCTGCAGGTCTTCAGCAGGTCGGAGACCAATATTGCTGCCAAGCTCAAAAAGGCCGACTTTATGGTGATCTTCACCAACAAGGTGTCGCACCGGGTGAAGGTGGAGGCGATGCAGGTGGCGAAGGCTCAGGGGATCCCGGTTTTCATGCATCACGCCTGCGGCGTCTGCACCTTCCGCAACTGTCTGCTATGCTTTGCTGCCAAAAGCCAGTAGCCGACTCCGGGCCCCGCCGTCTGTAGGTTAAAGTTAGACAAGGAGTGAGGACGATGATGCCATTGGGGCTTTTGGGCGCGGGCGAGGTCGGGGAGATACGCGAGATCAGGACAGCGCAGAGTCCCGGGAACAATGTAACAGATATCGGATGAGATGTCGGTTGCGCAGCGCTAACCCGACCTGCCGTACTTACTCCCTCACCTCCACCAACTCTCCCTCGCCCCCCGGGAGAGGGTCGGGGTGAGGGAGCTTGCAGCAGGTAGGAGTTGACTTGACCTGATTAGCGATAATCTTCCGCACACTGCGCAAGCACCCCCTCTCCCTTGACGGGAGAGGGTCGGGGTGAGGGTGAAAAGCCGGCATGAGCCTCCCCCCCGCCCCCTCCCATCAAGGGAGGGGGAGTTTTAACCAGCGGAAGATTGACGCTAATCAGGTAACTTAATGGCAGTGCTCCCGGAGGGAGAGGGTATACGGGATGCGAGGGGATGATTGGGGTAGCAGGTCAGCATCACCATAAGGGATCCCCGCTACAAGCGGGGGTCCCTTTGGCGTGGTGCCGAGTTTCAACTTCATATTCCTGGCCATATATGATAGTTTCGCAGGTTGTGGCTCGCACATCCTACTTTTACCCAAGGATTTCATGCTAAACCGTTGCTGCAATATAAAGGAAAATTGGATCGCCAGCGCCCTGCTGGCGACCGCAGTCACCCTCCTTTGCGTGGGCTTCGTCGACCTTCCCGTGGCGCTCTTCGTCAAAAACAACCTCTACGCCAACGCGCGCTGGTCGAAACTGACCTCGAATCTGCCCGACTTTCTGCTGATGGTGGTGCTGCTCACCACGCTGGCCGCCTTCTCGATCTACCTGGTGCGGAGCAAAAAAGGGATCTACGACGAGATGACCTGTTTCGCCAGGCTGGTTACCTGGGCCGCCCCCGCCTCGTTCGCGACCAAACATTTCCTGAAATTCGTATTCGGACGCTACAACACGCGGCGCTGGGTGCACGATCCCACCCTCTACGGCTTCTACTGGTTCCAGAGACGGGCGGGGTGCGACGGCTTTCCTTCCGGACATATGGTCGTGGTGGTAACCCTTCTGGCGGCCCTTTGGCGCTTCTACCCGAGAAGCCGCCCCTTTTGTCTGGTCGCTGGAACCCTGCTGGCGCTAGCCCTGGTCGCGACCAACTACCACTACGTGAGCGACGTCATCGCGGGCGCCTACCTGGGAGTGCTGATCGAGGCGATCACCTTCCGAATACTGCTTCATGAGCCATCGCGGCTTGGGACTTCCGCGGTCTGATGCGTCTCAAACACGGGCTCCCTTCCTGCCCCGGGAGCGTCGCCGGGGTCGGCAGCGGCGCTTTTTCCCCTTGCATCTCGCGGCAAAATCCCTTATATTTCAACAGCACATCGACGCCAGATTAAACGCTTAAACCAGAGATACGTACAGATGCGGGGATGTTCGCACCCGCGTTACGATAACGAATGGAGAGGGTTTAGCCGAAACGGTTAAACCCTCTTTCCTTTGAGAAAAGTGGTCAGGGAGGCCCTATGGAGAAACGAATCAAAACGGCAGGAGATTCGGTTGAGTCGCAGTGCACACGTTGCAAGGCGCTTTTGAACCACACCATCATCGCCATGGTGGCGGGGCAAGTGGCCAGGGTGAAGTGCAACACCTGCGGCAGCGAACACAACCATCGTCCAGTGAAGGAACCAAAGGTCGCCGCCGTGAAGGGAGCCAAGGCCGACAAGGTGGTCAAGAGTCCCCGCGCCAGGGCGGTCAAGGCACCTGCCATCTCCGACGAGGCGATCTGGGAGGAGCTGATCCGCCCCCTCGACCCCGATCTGGCGGTCCCCTACAACATGGAAGGGAAATTCCGCACCAACATCCTGCTCACGCACCCCACCTTCGGGATCGGCCTGATCGCTTCCAGCCAGACCGGCAAGATCGAGGTGGTTTTCAAGGCGGGACGCAAACTGCTGAGAAGCGCCTGCTAAGCACAGGCGCCACACGGATTTAAACGGCTTGGGCGCCGAAGCGCAAGCGGGAAACATGCAAATAAAGGCAGATAGAGCCAAGGCTTTCAGGGTTACCCCGAAGTCTTGTCCTATCTGCCTTTATCGTTTCCTGATTAGCAACCGACCCCGCCTGCGCGCCTGAATAGGATTACCGCACTGTCCCCATCCCCACCCTGACCCTCCCCTTGAACTTGTCAGCCCATAGCCTTGGCGAAGGCTGAAGGGGAGGGGACGTGGAGGATAAAGGGTGAACTTACTCAGAAGCCCCCGACCCGCCTGAGGCACGTTTTGTTCGGAGAGGAACTTAAGTTAGCTGCAACGCTCCTGATACCTGATCCCCCCCTTTGACGAAGGGGGGACAGGGGGGATTTGCCTTTGAAGTTCCTCAGAAGCACCCCACGCCGCTTGTACCAACTCTCCTCCCCCCGGAGGGGGGAGGTTGGGAGGGGGGAAGAGTGCGGCTTCTCAGAAGAATCGGCTGAATTCCCCCTTATCCCCTCACTTCCTGACCCGAAACCCCGCCTTTTCCCAACTCGATTTCTCCGGCGCGGCCTCCTTCGGTTTCCTTTCCGGCAGCGCCCCTTTTTGCACCCTCTCCGGTTCGGCCTGCTTGATCGAGAGCGAGATCCTCTTCCTTTCAGGGTCTGCCGAGAGCACCTTCACCTTGACGATCTCGCCGACCTTCACCGCGTCGTTGGGATCCTTCAGGTAGCGGTGCGAGAGCTGACTTACATGTACCAGCCCGTCCTGGTGCACCCCGATGTCCACGAAGGCGCCGAAGGCCGCCACGTTGGTCACCACCCCCTGCAGGATCATCCCCTCCTTCAGGTCGGCCATGGTCAGGACGTCGTCGCGAAAGCTCGCGCTCTTGAACTGCTCGCGCGGGTCGCGGCCCGGCTTCTTGAGCTCCTTCAGGATGTCGGTCAGGGTCGGGATGCCGACCGTACCGGTCACGTAACGCTCCACCCTGATTCCCGCCGAGAGCCCCGGGTCCGCCACCAGCTGCGCCACGCTTACCCCCAGGTCCGCCGCCATCCGCTCGACCACGGCGTAGTTCTCCGGGTGCACCGCCGTGTTGTCCAGCGGGTTTTCTCCCCCCCTGATTCTCAGGAAGCCGGCGGCCTGTTCGAACGCCTTGGGGCCGAAGCGCGCCACCTTGAGCAGGGAGTGGCGCGTCGGGAAGGCGCCGTTTTCATCGCGCTGCCGCACGATGGCGCGCCCCTGGTTCTCCGAGACCCCCGCGACGTAGGAGAGGAGCGCCCAGGAAGCGCTGTTCAGGTCGACGCCGACGAAGTTGACGCACGACTCAACCACCGCGTCGAGCGCCTTCTTGAGCAGCGCCTGGTTCACGTCGTGCTGGTACTGCCCCACGCCGATGCTCTTGGGGTCGATCTTCACCAGTTCGGCCAGCGGGTCCTGGAGCCGTCGCCCGATCGAGATGGCGCCGCGTATGGTCAGATCGAGTTCCGGGAACTCCTCCCGGGCGATATCCGAGGCGGAGTAGATGCTGGCGCCCGCCTCGTTCACCATGGCGGTCTCGGCCTTCACCCCAGCGCTCCTCAAGGCCTCGCGGACGAAAACCTCGGTCTCGCGTCCACCGGTACCGTTTCCTATGGCGATCAGGCGGCAGTCGTGGGCCTCCACGAGCTTCGCCAGCTCCGCGCCGGCCGCCTGCGCCTTGGCGCCTCCGGTGTGCGGATAGATGGTGCTCTGCTCCAGGAAGCGCCCGGTTTCGCTCAGCGCCGCCAGCTTGCAGCCGGTCCGAAGCCCCGGGTCGATGCCGAGCACGCGTCTGCCGCCTGCCGGCGGGAGCAGCAGCAGGTTCCTCAGGTTCTGGGCGAACACCGCGATCGCCGCCTCGTCGGCCCGGGTCTTCGCCTCCAGCCTCAGCTCCACCTCGATCGAGGGGGCGATCAGCCTCTTGTAGGCGTCCGCGGCCACCGCCTCCAGGATTTGTCTGAAGATGCTCTCCCGCTTGATGAGCCGGAGCTTGAGCCGCCCGAGTATCTCCTCCTCCGGGGCCGCCAGGAGGAGCCTCAGCACCGCCTCCTTCTCGCCGCGACGCATGGCGAGCATGCGGTGGGACGGCACCGATTTGAGCGGCTCCTGGTAGTCGTAGTACATCTTGAACTTACCCTCGCGGTCCACCCCCTCGCCGAGGAGCTTGGAGGCGAAGATCCCCTGTTCCCGGGTGAGGTCGCGCACCATGCCTCGCAGGTCGGCGTCTTCGCTCAGCTTTTCCGCCAGGATGTGGGCCGCCCCTTCCAGCGCCGCATCGGCGTCGGCAACGCCGAGTTCCAGGTTCACAAAGGGGGCGGCGATCTCGGCCGGCGAGCCCTGGGCCAGCTCCTGGAGGGCGATCAGCTCGGCCAGCGGCTCCAGCCCGCGCTCCCGCGCAATGGTCGCCTTGGTCCTGCGTTTTGGCTTGTAGGGGAGGTAGAGGTCCTCGAGCTCCGTCTTCCTGCGGCACCCCTCGATGCGTGCCGAGAGCTCCGGGGTCAGTTCCCCCTGTTCCTCGATGCTCTTCAGCACCGTCCCCTTTCGCTCGGCGAGCTCGCGGTGGTAGCCGAGCAGGTCCTCGATCTGCCGGATCTGCACCTCGTCGAGTTCCCCGGTCTGTTCCTTCCGGTAGCGCGCGATGAAAGGGACCGTCCCCCCCTCGTTCAAAAGCGCCACCGTCTGCGCCACGCCGGCGCGCGGCAGTCCGCTCTCCTCGATGATGATCGCAAGAATCTGCGGATGGTCTATGATGCTCATGTAGGTTCTCCTTGAAATAACTAAGCAGCACCAGGCAAATCCCCCCCACCCCCCCTTTTTCAAAGGGGGGAGAGTACGGGTGTCCTGGTCGGCGACGGTTCCCCGCCGGTCCGGAAAAACATTACTTCCTACACTCTTTGTCGGCATCGGGCAAGCATTTTCGAAGCCGCGACGCACGCCGCTTGACCGGGCCCGAGAAAACGGTTATCCTGACCGAATTTCACATGAGAGGACCTTTTATGGCGCGCCCCAGCTGGGATGAATATTTTATAGAGATCACCCGCCTGGTGGCGAACCGCTCCACCTGTCTCAGGCGTCAAGTGGGCGCGGTGCTCGTGAAGGACAAGAATATCCTCGCCACCGGGTATAACGGCGCGCCGTCGGGAACCTCCCACTGTCTGGACATCGGCTGCCTGAGGGAGAAGCTCGGCATACCGTCCGGGGAGCGGCACGAGCTCTGCCGCGGCCTGCATGCCGAGCAAAACGCCATCATCCAGGCGGCGAAGCACGGCACCTCCATCGAGGGGGCCACCCTCTACTGCAACACCATGCCATGCATCATCTGCTCGAAGATGGTGATCAACGCCGGGATCAAGCGGGTGGTTTATCTCTCCGGTTATCCGGACACCCTGGCCGAGGAGATGATCCGCGAGTCCGGCGTGATCGTCGAGAAGTTCGAGGAGAAACCGTCATGAAATGCCCTTTTTGCGGCTTCTCCGACAGCAAGGTAGTCGACTCGCGCCCCGACAAGGGAGGCTCGACCATCAAGCGCCGGCGCGAGTGCGAGTCGTGCGCCAAGCGCTTCACCACCCACGAGCGCGTCGAGGAGGTGCTTCCGCTGGTGACCAAGAGGGACGGCAGGCGCGAGCCGTTCGACCGGATGAAGCTGATCGCCGGGATCCAGAAGGCGTGCGAGAAGCGGCCGGTCTCCGTGGAGACCATCGAGAAGCTGGTGGACCGGCTGGAAACCCGGCTGCAGGAAAGCGGCGAGAAGGAGGTGCCGACCACCACGCTCGGCGAGTGGGTCATGTCGGAGCTGCACGGCATCGACCAGGTCGCCTACGTCCGCTTCGCCTCCGTGTACCGCTCCTTCAAGGATATCAGCGAATTCATGCTGGAGTTGCAGGACCTTCTGAAGAAGTAGCCGGGGCCGCATGTCCAATGTACAGCTGAAAATGATGCGGCAGGCGCTTGCCCTGGCCCGCCGCGGGGAGGGGAAGACCTCTCCCAACCCGGCGGTCGGCTGCGTGATCGTTCGGGACGGCAGCGTCGTCGGTCGCGGCTGGCACAAGAAGGCCGGCACCCCGCATGCGGAGGTACACGCGCTCAACGAGGCGGGAGAGCTTGCCGCGGGCGCCGATGTTTATGTGACCCTGGAGCCGTGCGCCCATTTCGGCAAGACCCCCCCCTGCGCCGAGGCGCTGATCGCGGCACGGGTGGCCCGGGTCTACGTCGCCATGGTCGATCCCAACCCGCTGGTCGCGGGAGCGGGGATCGAGATGCTCAGGGAGGCCGGGATAGAGGTCGAAGCCGGGCTCCTCGAGGAGCCGTGCCGCGAACTGAACCGCCCGTTCATCAAGTGGATCCAGACCGGGCTCCCTTACGTGGTGCTGAAGAGCGCGCTCACCCTGGACGGCATGAGCGCCACCGCAAGCGGCGATTCCCGCTGGGTCACAAGCGACCGGGCGCGGCGCGAGGTGCACCGGTTGCGCGGGAAGCTGGACGCCATCATGGTCGGCGTCGGCACCGTGCTGAAGGACGATCCGCTTCTCACCTGCCGGCTCCCGGGAGGGAAGGACCCGCTGCGGGTCGTGGTCGACTCCACCCTGAGGATACCGCTGCACGCGGCGCTTTTCAGCGTCCGGTCGGCCGCCGGGACCATAGTCGCCACCTGCTGCCAGGACCCTTCGAGGATCGACGCCGTCAGCTCCCGCGGCGCCCGGGTTTTGAGCTGCCGGGAGAGCGCAGGGCGCGTCGATCTCGCCGATCTGTTCCGGCGCCTGGGCGAACTCGGGGTGCAGTCGATCCTGCTCGAGGGAGGCAGTCACCTGGCGGGAGCGGCACTTCGGGCGGGGCTTATCGACAGCTGCATGATCTTTGTGGCGCCGAAGTTTGTCGGCGGCGCCGGGACGGCCCTTTTTGCAGGCGAGGGGGTCTCCCTGATGAAGGACGCCATCCGCCTGGAGGGGATGACGGTCAAGCGGGTAGGGGTGGATCTGCTGGTAGAGGGGACGCCGGTAAATTCAGGGGCTAGGTGACCCTAGCCCCTAGTCCCGCTTCACAAGGGGTTCACATGTTCACAGGTCTGATAGAAACGGTCGGCGAGCTGGTCTCCATCGAGAGAAGGGGAGCCTCGGGCACCCTGATGCTGAAGACGTCCCTCCCGATGGAGGAGATCGCCGTCGGCGCCTCGATCGCGGTGAACGGCGCCTGCCTTACCGTGGTCCGCAAGGGGGGCGGCACGATCAGCTTCGATATCTCCCCGGAGACCGTCGATCGCACCGCCTTCAAGAACCTGAAGGGGGGCTCGCCGCTCAACCTGGAGCGGGCCATGCGCCTCTCGGATCGCCTGGACGGACACCTGGTCTCCGGCCACGTCGACTGCGTCGCCACCGTCACCGAGCGGCGCGAGGTGGCGGGCAACATCGTCTTCTCCTTCCGGTTCCCCGCCCCCTTTGCCAAATACATCGCCGCCAAGGGCTCCGTGGCGATCGACGGCATCAGCCTGACGGTGAACTCGGTCGGGCCGGACAGCTTCAGCGTCAACGTGATACCGCACACCGCCGCGAGGACCACGCTGATGGGGAGAAGGGTGGGCGACGAGGTGAATGTCGAGACCGATCTCCTCTGCCGATATCTGGAGCGCTTGCTGGCCCGCAGGGAGGAGGTCAAAGAGGGGGGGCTCACACTGGAACTGCTGGCAAAAAGCGGCTTCATGTAAGGGCTTTTTTATTGCCACCTTGCACCATTTTTTGCTATGGTCTCCGATCTGGGTTCCTTGATTGCGCCTCCCCCCGGGGGAGGCGGGAACCTGTCCCGGACCTGGCATCGCGGCTGAACGACGATCTACCTGACGACATACCGTTTAACCAGGGCGTATGTTAATCGAAACGAGTGAGAGGGGTTAAAGTACATGTCTGTTGCAAGCATAGAGGAAGCCATCGAGGAGATCAGGGCCGGCAGGATGGTGATCCTGGTGGACGACGAGGACCGGGAAAACGAAGGGGACCTCACCATGGCGGCCCAGTGCGTGACGCCCGAGGCGATCAATTTCATGGCCCGTTTCGGCCGCGGCCTGATCTGCCTTACCATGACCGCCGAGCGCTGCGACAAGCTCGATCTGCCGCCCATGGTGCAGAGTAACACCTCCTCCTTCGGCACCGCGTTCACCGTCTCCATCGAGGCGAAGAAGGGGGTAACCACCGGCATCTCCGCGGCCGACCGCGCCCACACCATACTCACGGCAGTGGCCCCCGGGGCCGTCGCGTCCGATCTGGCCAGACCCGGCCACATCTTTCCGCTTCGCGCCAGAAACGGCGGCGTGCTGGTGCGTTCCGGACAGACCGAGGGGTCGGTGGATCTGGCGCGACTGGCGGGGCTCGAGCCCTCCGGCGTGATCTGCGAGATCATGAACGATGACGGCACCATGTCGCGCATGCCCGAGCTGAAGAAATTCGCCAAGCTGCACGGCATAAAGGTCTGCACCATAGCGGACCTGGTCGCCTACCGCCTGAAGCACGAAAGCCTGGTGCGCAGGTCCGTCGAGGTGGCGCTTCCCAGCCAGTTCGGCAACTTCAGGGCGGTCGCCTTCGAAAACGATATCGACAGGCTGGAGCACCTGGCCCTTGTCAAGGGGGACATCCGCGGCGACCAGCCGGTCCTGGTGCGGGTGCACTCCGAGTGCCTGACCGGCGACGTCTTCGGCAGCGTCAGATGCGACTGCGCCGATCAGCTGCACAGTGCCATGGAGATCATCGAGGCGGATGGGACAGGCGTAATCCTCTACATGCGCCAGGAAGGGCGCGGCATCGGCCTTACCAACAAGTTGAAGGCGTATGCGCTGCAGGACGAGGGGCACGACACCGTGGAAGCGAACCTGGCGCTCGGCTTCAAGGCCGATCTGAGGGATTACGGCATCGGGGCGCAGATCCTGGTGAACCTCGGGGTGAAGAAGATCCGGCTCATGACCAACAATCCGAAGAAGCTGGTCGGACTGCAGGGGTACGGGATCAACATCGTGGAGCGGGTGCCGATCGAGATCGCCCCGTCCAAGAGCAACGCCAAGTACCTGAGGACCAAGCGCGACAAGATGGGACACCTGCTGGAGAACATCTGAGACAGAAATCAAGTTCCAAATCCTGCACACGGATAACAGCAAGAAAATGGAGGAAGAAGCAGGATAAACCGATCCATTCTTTGGTTTAAATCTTCACCCCAAAGACTTTTAGTTTAACCTGTAGTTATCCGCCAGTTCCCGTTTTAATCCGTGTGCGACGCCTTTCTTATATGGAGTTATGACAATGCCAAAATTCATCGAGGGAAAATTGAACGCCGACGGGCTCAGGTTCGGCATCGTGGTCGGCCGTTTCAACAGCTTCATAGGAGAGCGGCTCCTTGAGGGTGCAGTCGACACCCTGGTCCGTCACGGCGCCGACGACGCGCAGATCACCGTGGTGCGGGTGCCGGGCGCCTTCGAGATCCCGCTCGCCACCCAGAAGATGGCCAAAAGCGGCAGCTACGACGCCCTGATCTGCCTGGGCGCGGTGATCCGCGGCTCCACCCCGCACTTCGACTACGTCGCCTCCGAGGTCTCCAAGGGGATCGCGCACGTCTCGCTCGACACCGGCGTCCCGATAGCCTTTGGCGTGCTCACCACCGACACCATCGAGCAGGCGATCGAGCGGGCAGGGACCAAGGCGGGAAACAAAGGATCCGATGCGGCGATGACCGCCATCGAGACCGCAAACCTGTTCAGGGAGATGGGTAATTGACGACACGCAGAGATGGCAGGGAATTGGCGCTGCAGGCGCTTTACTCGAAGGACCTGGTGCTGCAGGACGCGAACTTCGCGCTCAAGCGGATCATCGAGAGCTTTGGCGAGGGTGAGGAACCGACCCTTGAGGTGAACTCCAAGGCGTACTCCTTCGCCTCCGAGCTGGTGAACGGCGTCATCGCCCACCTCTCCGAGATCGACGGCAAGATCGGCGAGAAGTCGAAGCACTGGAGCATGGCGCGCATGGCGCGGGTGGATCTCAACATCCTGCGGCTTGCCGTGTTCGAGCTGCTCTACCGGCCGGACATACCGAAGAACGTCACCATGAACGAGGCGATCGAAGTGGCCAAGAAGTTCGGCGCAGAGGATTCCGCCTCCTTCGTGAACGGCATCCTGGACGAGATCGCCTCCGGCGTCACGGACAAGGAATAGGCAAGAGGCAAGAGGCAAAGAGCGTTTCACAGGGGTGAAGGGGAGGCATCCCCCTCATCCCTTTAAATTGCCTTTGATTTTCATATGATCACAAACGAGGGATTATGAAAGAGATAAAGATAGGCCTTCTCGGTTTCGGCACCATCGGCGCCGGTGTAGTCAAGCTCCTGAAAGAGAACTCCGGCCTCATCTCGGAGAAGACCGGCGCAAGGATCTCCCTGAAGGGGATAGCCGATCTCGATATAACCACGGACCGCGGCGTCAGCACCGAGGGGATCAACCTTACCCGCAACGCCGACGAAATCCTGACCGACCCCGAGATCTCGGTAGTGATCGAGCTGATCGGCGGCTACGAGCCCGCCCGCAGCTTCGCCCTCAAGGCGATTGCGCACGGCAAGCACCTGATCACCGCCAACAAGGCGCTGCTGGCTGTGCACGGCGAGGAGATCTACGCCGCTGCCCGGGCCAACGGTGTCGAGGTCCTGTTCGAGGCGGCGGTGGGGGGGGGCATACCGGTACTGTCGGCCATCAAGGGGAACATGGCGGCGAACCGCTTCTCCACCGTGCTCGGCATCGTGAACGGGACCTGCAACTACATCCTGACCCGGATGACCCAGGAGGGTGCCGACTTTGCCGACGTGCTGAAGAGCGCCCAGGAGCTCGGTTATGCCGAGGCGGATCCCACCTTCGACATCGAAGGGGTCGATACCGCGCACAAGCTCTGTCTGCTCCTCTCGCTTTGCTTCGGCACCAAGATCGACCTGAAGGACATCTACTCCGAAGGGATCACCTCGATCTCCTCGGAAGACGTCGACTTCGCCAAGTCCTTCGGCTACCGGATCAAGCTGCTCGCCATCGGCAAGATGGACGGCGGCCAGATCGAGGCGCGGGTGCATCCCACCATGATCCCGATCGATTACCCGCTTGCCGACGTGCACGGCGTCTTCAACGCCATCAGGCTCACCGGCGATTTCATCGGCCCCGTCATGTTCTACGGCAGGGGAGCCGGCATGGATGCGACGGCTAGTGCCGTGGTAGGCGACGTGGTCGATCTCTCCCGCAACATGGGTGCCGGTATCTCGCGCCGCTGTGCGCCGCTTGGCTACCTGGACGAGAAAGTGGCCACCCTGCCGATCAAGCCGATCGGCGAGATCGTCAGCAAGTACTATATCCGGTTTCAGGCGCTCGACAGGCCCGGCGTCCTGGCGCGGATCGCCGGCGCGCTCGGGGCGAGCGGCATCAGCATCGCTTCCATGGTGCAAAGCGCCAGGAGTGCCGACACCGTCCCCATCGTGATCATGACCCACGAGGCCCGCGAGGCCGATGTGCGCCGCGCCCTGGCCGAGATCGACGCCTTCGAAGTGATCCGCGGCAAGAGCAATTTCATCAGGATCGAGGACAACCTGGAATAATCCGATTACTCCCCTCCCTTGATAACCTCCCCCGAGGAAAGGAAGGAGTAATCGGATTACTCCTTCCTTTGATTAAACCTCCCCCCTTTGACAAAGGGGGGGCGGGGGGGATTTGCCTTTCTACGCAACAGCGTGATCGGGCGATGGACTGCAAATCCCCCTGAATCCCCCTTTGCCAAAGGGGGACTTGCTACTGAAAAAGGGCGGGGGAATATTCCCCCGCCCTTTTTGATACCATTACCCTTTGCCTGCCGCCTTCAGCTACCCTGCCGCCTTCGCCTCGTAACCTTCCACGATGGCCCGGTAGTGCGCCTCAAGCCCCGCTGCCGCCTTCTCCTCGGCCCTTTGGTACCCCGCAACGATGGCGTCCCGCTTCTCCTCGGGAATCACCCGCTCCGCCAGCGGATAGAGGATGTCGTCCTCCTTGGAGATATGCTCGCGCAGCAGTTCCAGATAGCCCCGGGCACTGGTTGCGATCGCCTGGTCCTGGCCCGCCTCCCCGTTCAGCGCCCGTTTGGCCGCCTCCTCCATGCCGCGCACGAAGGCGCGCCCCAGGTCGTGTTCCATCAGCATGGCGGCGACCGGGCTGTTTTCCCGCGGCATGCCGTTTTCGATGAGCGCCTCGAAGAGGATGTCCTCTTCCTTGGCGTGGTGGAACCGGTCGGCGTAGTTCCTGATGAAATCGACGCCGTCCAGGTAGAACCGGTAATCGTGAAAGGAGCCCTGCGCCGTCAGCGCCGCGTTTTTCTCCAGCAGCGCGAGCATCCTCAGTATCAGCTGGTGTTCGTCCTTGAGCCTCTGTGTGATATCGTGATTCATGCTAGCTCCTCCTCTCGCCGTTGACACCGATCACCGCCGTCTCCAGGGGGATGTCCTTGCCCGACAGGCCGAGCGCCTGCCTGACTATCACGTCGAGTCCGCGGCAGCAGGGGACCTCCATGATCGCCACCGTGATGCTCCTCACCTCGTTTTGCCGGAAGATCGCCGCCAGTTTCTCGACGTAAGGGGTGGTATCGTCCAGCTTCGGGCAGGCTATCGCCACGGCCTTTCCCTTCATCAGATCACTGTGGAAGCTCCCCATCGCGAAGGCGACGCAGTCCGCTGCGATAAGGATGTCGCTGTCGTTGAACCAGGGGGCGGTCGGCGGTACCAGGTGCAGTTGCACCGGCCACTGTCTCAGCTCGCTCGCCGCCTTTGCCGTCGTTGTCTGCTCCGTGCTCTCCGTTCTCTCGATAACTCTCGCCATGCTTCCCTGGCAACCGCATCCTGAATGTCCCATGTTCGTATCTCCTTTTTCGTGTAATCGGTTATTTTTCCGGTTGTGTAGTTGGTTATTTAAGTTATTGATCGTGACTGAAGGAACTGCCGGCAGTATGATGTCAGCTCTTCCGATCCAGATATTCATTGATCTCTTTTTCTATGGCCGCCTCGCTCTCCTTGGTGAGGCCGTGGATCGCCACCACGTCCTTCAGGAGACAGATGCCGACCTTGCAGGTGACGCAGCCGATCTCATAGCGGTTCAGGATTTCTCCTATTTCCGGGTAACCTGTCATCACATCCTGAATCGCCGAATCTCCCAAGCCGTTTTTGAATTCCATTTGCTTCCTCCTGTGCGCTTCGTTGAACTGAAGATAGCGCGGTCGAGCCGAATTGTTTATGACGTGGGTCAAAATTGTACGATTGTGGATAACGGATGAAAAACCGAGCTTCCGCAACGATCTATTGACCTTAGCGCCAATTTGGGTAAGACTGATGGCTGGAAGGGGGACGGTCACTGGAAGAAGTACTGCCGGAGGTGTTTTTCCATGGAACAGGATCTCAGGTCGCAGATATACAGGCTGGAGCAATCTTTGCCGCCGCTTTCACCGGATAAGGCGGAGCTTTTGCAGCGGGTTTCACTGGAGCTTTCCCTGTCTGGCATCACCGAACGGGTTGCCAAGGCCGGTGATCAGGCGCCGGATTTCACCCTGCCCAATGCCGTGGGAGTCCCGAAAACCCTGAGCGCCTCCCTTGAGAGCGGCCCCGCAGTGGTGACCTTCTATCGCGGCATCTGGTGTCCCTACTGCAGTTTGCAGCTGAAGGCGTACCAGAAGATCCTTCCCGAGATCCTGCGGCTCGGCGCCTCCCTGATGGCGATCTCCCCGCAGAGTCCGGACAAATCCCAGGCGACGCTTCTCAAGAACTTTCTGCAGTACGAAGTGCTGAGCGATCTGGGGAACGTGGTGGCGCGAAACTATGGTCTGGTATACCAGGTTCCCGAGTGGGTGCGTTCCCTCTACATCTCCTTTGGCACCGACCTGCCGGCCTTCAACGGCGATGATTCATGGGAGCTCCCGATTGCCGGCACCTTTGTCGTCGCGAAAAATCGGCGCATCGTGCTGGCCTATGCCGACACCGATGCGCGCAACCGGCTGGAGCCGAAGGCGATCCTTGAGGCGCTGGGAACCCTGACGGCCACAAGAGACGACCTGGTCGGGGAGCCGCTATAAAGCAGATCCTTGCCACGAAAAGGCGCAAAAAACACAAAAAAGGCTTTAAGCATCCTTGCCACGAAAAGGCGCAAAAGTCACAAAAAAAGGCTTGAAGCATCTGCCACGAAAGAGCGCAAAAGTCACAAAAAAAGGCTTGAAGCATCTGCCACGAAAGGGCGCAAGGGGCACAAAAAAGGCTTTTTATTTGTAGAATCGACTTCCCCCTTCAAGAATGGCTGCCAAGGTTTCAACACCTTATAGTTTTAGTCCTGGATTTTTTTTGTGACTTTTGTGCTTTTTTGTGGCTAAGGCTTGAAGCATCCTTGCCACGAAAAGGCGCAAAGGGCACAAAAAACGCTTTTTATTTGTAGAGCCGATTCCCCTTTCAACGAATGGCTGCCAAGGTTTCAACACCTTGTAGTTTTAGTCCTGGATTTTTTTTGTGACTTTTGTGCCTTTTTGTGGCTAAAACGTTTTAAGGTTCGGCCTTTTTTCCCGTGTTTTTTGTGTTTTTTTGTGGCGAATATCGAGGTGAAATGCAATGACCAAGCGGATAGCGATTCTTACCGGCGGCGGCGACTGCCCGGGCCTTAACGCGGTGATCAGGGGGGTGGTGAAGGCCGCGGTCATCGGCCGCGGCTGGGAGGTGATCGGCATCGAGGACGGCTTCGACGGCTTCCTGCACCCCGAGAAGTGCCGGGTCCTGGGCCTTGACGACGTGCGCGGCATCCTCCCCCGGGGCGGCACCATCCTCGGTACCACCAACAGGGGGAACCCCTTCTGCTTCCCGATCATGCGCGAGGGAAAGGTGGAACTGGTCGACGTCTCGGACGAGGTGATCTCAAGGATCGAGCGGCTCGGGCTCTCCGCCCTGGTCGTCGTGGGGGGGGACGGCTCCCTGAAGATCGCCCTCGAACTGATGCGCCGCGGGGTCCCCATCGTCGGGGTCCCCAAGACCATCGACAACGATCTCCTGGAGACCGACGTCACCTTCGGCTACAACACGGCGCTGGAGACCGCGACCGAGGCGCTCGATAAACTGCACTCCACCGCGGAGAGCCACCACCGGGTGATGGTGCTGGAGGTGATGGGACGCTACGCCGGCTGGATCGCGCTGGAATCGGGGATAGCCGGCGGGGCCGACGTGATCCTGATCCCGGAGATCCCCTACGACATCGACAAGGTCCGCGCCGCCATCGTCGAGCGCGGGCGGCGCGGCAGGCGCTTCAGCGTGATCGTCGCCGCGGAGGGGGCCTTCCCCAGGGGGGGCGACCGCGTGGTGCAGGAGCCTGCAGGTGGAAAATCGGTGGTCGAGCGGCTGGGAGGGGTGGGGGAGCAGCTCTCGCGGGAGCTGGGAGGGGTCCTGGAGATGGACATCCGCGTCACGGTGCTCGGGCACCTGCAGCGCGGCGGCTCCCCCTCGACCTTCGACCGCTGCCTGGGGAGCAGGTTCGGCGTGAAGGCGGTGGAACTGATCGAGATCGGCGCCTTCGGACAGATGGCCTGCCTGAAAGGAAGGCACATCACCTCGGTTCCCATCGAGGACGCGGTGCGCAGCCTGAACCTGATCGACCCCGCCGGGGAGATGGTGCGGCACGCCGAGGCGCTCGGCATAATGCTCGGGAGGTAGCGACGGCAAAGGATACAGTTGACTTTGGCTAATCTCTGCCTTAGACTGCAAAAAATTCCCCGAAGGGCGCTTCGTGGCGGCGCAAGGGGCGAAAAAGAGGTGGCTTAGTTATGAACAAAATTTACGCCGATGCCAACCGCAGCAGGCTCTACGCGCTCATCGGCTTATTCCTCGGCATATCGGCGCCGGTAGGGTGGACGGTGCTGCGCCTGCTGTTCTTCGCCGACCCCGCTCTCCCCTTTTCCGAGCAGATCTTCTCCGACATGACCCGAAACGGCCAGGCGATCGCGCTTTACCTCTACATGGGGGGGGGCACCGCCTGCGTGCTCGCCTTCTTCGGCTTCTTCATCGGCAAGGCGGTGGACGAGCTGCACAGAAAGGGGGCGGAACTGGACCAGCTGGTCCAGGAGGTCGACTCGCAAAAGAAGCTCTTCGAGAACCGCTACAAGGTTCTGGACAACAACATAAAGAACTTCCACAAGATAGGGAGCAAGATCCAGAGGTCGGTGCGAAAGGACGACGTGCTCGCGCTCTGCGTCGAGGGACTGCACGAGGTGCTGGGGTACGAGCGGGTCAACGTCCTGATGGCCGACCCCGAGAGAAAGCATCTCTTCTTCGCCGCCACCGCCGGCAACGAGACGCCGGTGGGCCCCGAAGTCACACTCCCCCTGGACCACCGCTCCGGCGTGATCTACAAGTCGTTCCGGGAGAAGCAGGTCTACTTCGTGGAGAACATCACCAAGTACCCCCCCGACTATCTGCTGCAGCCCCCCTTCGACATGATCGAGCCGCTGCGCTCCACCACCTTCATACTCTGCCCGATCGTGCTCAAAGGGGAGACCATCGGGGTGTTCGGCCTGGACAACAAGAGGAGCCACCGCGCCCTAAACGATACCGACGTCGACACCATCCGGCTCTTCGCCGACCAGGCGGCAGCGGCGCTCATGCGCATCAGCCTGCTGCAGTCGATCGACCGGCTCACCCTGGAGCTCGGCAAGACATTTTCCGAGCTCCTGGGAAACCGCGACCGCTATTCCGGCAATCTGTTCCGCCTGAAGAGCGCCGCCGACTCGCTTGCCAACGGCACCCTGAAGATCGATTCCGCCGCACACGGCGTGATGGAGTCGGTGGACGGGGCGAGCGTCTCCGCGGCCGAGATCTCCATCGCCACCGACCAGATCACCCGGAACATGGACGCGCTCTCCGATTCGGTGTACAAATCGGTCTCCGCCATGGAGGAGATCACCTCCTCGCTTCGGCAGGTGGAGAAGAATACCGTGCACTCCCACGGCCTCTCCAGCAAGGTGAAGGAGCATGCCGAGCAAAGCAGCGCCGTGGTGCGCGAGACGGTCGATTCGCTCGCCGAGATCCAGCGCTCGGTGGAGCTCTCCTACGAGGGGATCAAACGGCTGAGCGCCAACAGCAGCCGGATCGAGGGGTTCATAAGCGTCATCAACGACATCACCAAGAGGACCAACCTCCTGGCCCTGAACGCCTCGATCATCGCGGCACAGGCGGGGGAGTACGGCAAGAGCTTCGGGGTGGTGGCCGACGAGATCAGGAACCTCTCCCTGCAGACCGGCCTCTCCACCGGCGAGATCACCGGCATCATCGACGAGATCATGACCGAGTCCCGCACCGCCGCCGAGAACGTGACGGTGACCAAGGACCTGGTGAGAAAAGGGGTGAAGCTCGGCCACCAGACCGGCGCCTCGCTCGCCAGCATCCTGGAGAGCTCTCAAAACGCCCTGGAGATGACGCAGCAGATCAAGCTCGCCACCGAGGAGCAGTCGACCTCGGTGCAGATGGTGACCCAGTCGATCGAGGACGTGAGCTCGATGACCATGCAGATCTTCAAGGCTTCCAAGGAGCAGGCGCAGGCGACCAAGAGCGTGGCGCGCGCCCTGGAGGAAGTGAAGGGGATGAGCCACGACATGGCCGCATCGGCAGGGAGGCAGACCGTCGATGGCGCCGAGATCAAGGGTGCGGTCGAGTCGGTGACCAGGATGGCCGAAGCGATCTTCGACGGCATGGAGCTGCGCCAGGAGGAAAGCGGCGCGGTCGTGAAAGAGCTCGAACAGATGAGAGCGAGCGCCGAATAAAAAAAGGTGGACTTTGTCACCTCGATTGTGTTAGCTTTCTAACGGTGTTTGGCCCGCTACAGTGAAGTGGAGCCGTACAGGACACCAAAAAGCATACATACCGCCTGGATTCGTGAACGAACCGGTACGGGAAGCGATAGCTGATAAACGCCTGGGCCTTTTTGTGCGCGCGGCGTCTATTCGACAGCGTCTTCCTTACCGGAGACGTTTTTTTTTGTCCGAAAAGGGAGCGGCGCGGGACAAAGCGGGATCCGCACCGCCTGTTCAGCTCTTCCCCTCCCTTTACTTGTCAGCCGCAGCCTTGGCGAAGGCTGACGGGAGGGGGCGAGGGGGCACTGCCGTTAAGTTAGCCGGTTAGCGATGATCTTCCGCTATTCAGGTCCCTCCCCCTTCAAGGGGGAGGTCAGGAGGGGGATGGGGGTGTTTTTGGCACCGGAGCTACCCCATCCCCCCCCCCACCCTCCCCTTGAAGGGGAGGGAGTTTTATCAGAGGACGATCAGCGCTGTCGGTTCAAGTCAAGCCCCGACCTGCTGCTCGCTCCCCCTCCCTTTACTTGTCAGCCGTAGCCTTGGCGAAGGCTGATGGGAGGGTGCGCGGGGGAGGGTAAGCTTTGACGAGCTTTCCACCCTCTTTGCCGGCACTTCGCCGTGACGGGGACGGGGGCATGTTCAACTGGCCCTCAAGCGTCGTTTTGTTTCGCGGTATACTGAAACGAGTTCAAAAGGCACCGGAGCATATATCATGCAGAAGCAGAAAACCGTACTCGATTTCCAGCGCATGAAGGCGGAGGGGGAACGGATCGCGGTACTTACCTGCTACGATTTTCCGACGGCGGGGATCATGGACCAATGCGGCATCGACATGATCCTGGTCGGTGATTCGGTCGGCGTAGTGGTAGCCGGGCACGACAACACCCTTCCCGTCACCATGGAGGATATGATCTATCACACCAAGGCGGTGCTGCGCGCCCGCCCGAAGGCGCTCGTGGTTTCCGATCTCCCCTTTCTTTCCTACCAGATCGGTCTGAAAAGCGCCCGGATGAATGCCGGGCTCCTGATCAAGGAGGGGGGGGCAGCCGCGGTGAAGCTCGAGGGAGGCGTGCATGTCGCCGACACCATCAAGGCGATCACCGACATGGACATCCCGGTGATGGCCCACATCGGACTCACCCCGCAGTCGCTGCACCGGATGGGGGGGTTCAAGGTGCAGGGAAAAAGCGAGGAGCAGGCGGAAAAACTTCTTGAGGACGCCCGTGCGGTCGAGCGCGCCGGCGCCTTCTCCGTGGTGCTGGAGGGGATCCCGATGGCGCTTGCCGGAAGGATCACGGCGGAGCTCTCCATACCGACCATCGGCATAGGCGCGGGTCCCCTGTGCGACGGGCAGGTGCTGGTGCTGCACGACATTCTGGGGCTTTGCAGCAAGTACTCCCCGAAGTTCGTCAAGCGCTACGCGGAGCTTGCCCCCGTCATAAGCGAGGCCGTCTCAAGCTACATCGCCGACGTCAAGGGCGGAGCATTTCCCGAAGAGAGGCACTCCTTCAAATGATACTGATAGAAACCGTCGCAGAGATGCAGCAGTTCGCACGCGACAGGCGCGGCGGGATCGCCCTGGTTCCCACCATGGGATATCTGCACGAGGGGCACGCCTCCCTCATGGTGGAGGCCCGCCGGCGCGCCGCAACCGTCGTGGTCAGCATCTTCGTGAACCCGACCCAGTTCGGCGTGAACGAGGATCTGGACAGCTACCCGCGCGATCTGGAGCGCGACCAGCGGGTGGCCCTGGAGGCGGGCGTGGACGTGATCTTCGCCCCGAAGGCGGCCGACATGTACCCGGAGGGTTATCAGAGCTACGTCACCGTCGAGGAGCTCACCACCCATCTGTGCGGCGCCAGCCGCCCCGGCCATTTCCGCGGCGTGACCACCGTCGTCGCCAAGCTCTTCAACATCGTGGCGCCGAAGGTCGCCATCTTCGGCAACAAGGACTTCCAGCAGCTGGCCGTGATCAGGCGCATGGTACGCGATCTCAACATGGAGCTGGAGATCGTGGGGATGCCGATCGTGCGGGAGGGGGACGGGCTCGCCATGAGCTCGCGCAACGCCAAGCTCGGCCCCGTCGAGCGCGAGAGCGCGCTCTGCCTGTCGCGCTCCATATGGGCGGTGCGCACGGCCTTCCGGGAGGGAGAGCGCAGCGTTGCCGCACTTCGCGAGACGGCGCTCGCCGTGCTCAACGCGGAGAGCGGAGCAGAGCTTGATTATCTGGAGTTCAGGGATCCCGACACCCTGGTCCCGCTGGAGAAAGCTGATGAAAGAACGCTGCTCGCACTGGCTGTGCGAATCGGCGCGGTACGACTAATAGACAACTGCATCCTAGGGGAGGAATAGGCGCTATGGACAGGAAGATGCTGAAGAGCAAGATTCACAGGGCGACGGTAACAGGTGCTGACCTGCATTACGAGGGGAGCATCACCATAGACAGGGATCTGATGGAGGCAGCCGACATCATACCCTACGAGGCTGTCTGCATCTGGGACGTGGACAACGGGAGCCGTTTCGAGACCTACGCCATCGAGGGGGAGCCCGGTTCCGGCGTCATCTGCATCAACGGCGCAGCCGCCAGGATGGTGGCCCCCCAGGACCTGGTGATCATTGCGAGCTTCGTCAGCATGGCCAACGCCGAGGCGCTGCTGCACGAGCCGAAACTTGTCTTTGTCGACGACAAGAACAGGATGCTCGACACCCGCAAGGAAGTAGCCGGGCAGGCGACGCTAAAAAGCGTGCACTGGACCAACTAGCAGGCGCGTCAGCCGGCAGAGGCAACATTATCAGGGATGGAGGGGGAACCCTTCATCCCTATATTTGTAGCTGATGGCCTGAATCTCCGGAATGCTGAATCAGGCGCACGGCTATAGGCAGAGCCATTTGAACCGGCGAGCGGTGATCTTCAGTATCAATGGTTGGCGCAGAAAGTCCCCCTTTGCAGAGGGGGATTTTAACTCTATCGCAACATGCGCGCGATGGCACCTGGACTAAATCCCCCCGCCCCCCTTTGCAAAGGGGGGAGATTGTTGGCCGACCCACTGCACTGAAGATATGTGCTGGTCAGGTTTGTTAATGTCATTTCCTTGCCATGGTGAGCTGTGAGTAGTTATACTAACGCAAGAGAAGGAATCATGTGCCCTGTGCCCGCAAACCGTAAACCATCCCTTGGGTGAAGCCATGCAGATCTACGCCGCATCATATGTGCTTCCGATCTCGTCTGCGCCGATAGCCGGTGGAGCCATCGCAGTCGAGAACGGTCAGATCACCGCCGTCGGCACCGTCGCAGAGCTGCGCGCCGCGAGCGGCGCGGCCGTCACCGATCTCCCCGGCTGCGTCATCATCCCCGGCCTGGTGAACGCCCACACCCACCTGGAGCTGACCCATTTCCCGGCCTGGAAGGTACGCAAGGAACTGGACTATCTTCCCAGGAACTACGTGCAATGGATCCAGCAGGTAGTGAAGATAAAGCGCGCACTCCACCCGGGAGAGCTGGAACTTTCACTCCGGGAAGGAGTGCGGATGAGTATCGAGTCCGGGACCACCGCGGTAGGCGACATACTCTCCGATTTTCACCTGGTCCCGCTCTACGGCGATTCCCCGCTCACGGGGAGGCTGTTTCTGGAAGCGATCGGGCACGACCCGATGCATTGCGACCTGCTGCTGCAAAAGATCGAGAAGACTGTTGGGGAGATGCAAGGCGGGCTTCTTCCCGGGACTTCCCCCCACACGCCCCACACCGTGTCGGCCCCGCTCTTCAAGGGACTGCATGAACTCTCCCGCAGGCTCGGGATTCCGAAGGCCGTGCACCTCTCCGAAACCGCAGAAGAAGCCGCCTTCATGCACGACACCACAGGAGCCATTGCAGAGCTGCTCTACCCGATGGCGCACTGGGAGCAATATCTTCCTCACCCGATGCGGACCACCTCCACCAGTTATCTGGACCAGCTCGGCGTGTTGGACGGCTCCACCCTGGCGATCCATGCCGTGCACGTCACTCCCGCCGACGTGGCGATACTGAAAGAGCGTGGCGTCAGCGTCGTCCTCTGTCCGCGCAGCAACCAGCGTCTTTTCGTTGGCTGTGCCCCCCATCATCTCTTGAAAGCAGCAGGGATTCCGCTTGCCCTTGGCACCGATTCCCTTGCCAGCAACGATTCCCTCTCCCTTTGGGACGAGATCCGCTACCTGCAGGAGACCGCATCCGACGCCTTCAGCGCCGAAGAACTTCTCGTCATGGCGACCCTCGGCGGTGCCCGGGCGCTCGGCATCGAGAAGCGCACCGGTTCCCTTGAGGCCGGCAAGAGAGGCGACTTCCTGGTCTTCTCCGGCTGTGCGCCGAGTGACGGCGGCTCTCCGTACCCGTCCCTGCTGGAAAAGGGTCGACTGGAGCAGGTTTTCATAGCCGGCGAGAGCTTTCCGAAGCCCCAGAGCCCGACCGCAGAGTCCAGACCCGACCGCAGAGTCCAGGCCTGACCGCAGAGTCCAGACCTGACCGCAGAGTCCAGACCTGACCGCAGAGTCCAGACCTGACCGCAGAGTCCGGACCAAGTCAAAACTCCCTCCCCTTCAAGGGGAGGGTTGGGGTGGGGATGGGGATGGGGGCAGGCTATGGCGGATAACCCGCCGTCGCTGAAGCTATGGCGGGTAAACCCGCGGGGGAGACTTGAGGTCTTGGCGGGTTTCTTTTCCCCCTGTCCTTTTGCGGGGTAATCTGTTAATATGTTTATCTATGGGCGAGAAGCTGATCTGCAATAACAAGAAAGCGTTCCATGACTATTTTATAGAGGAGCGTATTGAGGCAGGCATGGTGCTGCAGGGGACCGAAGTAAAGTCCCTGCGTTGCGGCAAGGCCAACCTGAACGACTCCTTTGCCATGGTCAAGAACGGCGAAGCCTTTCTGCACAACTTCCACATACTGCCGTATGATTTTGGTAACAGGGAGAATCACGATGCAGACAGGATGCGCAAGCTCCTTTTGCACAAAGCCGAGATTGTGAAGCTCTTTTCCAAGATCAGGGAGCAAGGGTACACCCTGATACCGCTCCGTATCTACTTCAAGGACGGCAAAGTGAAAGCCGAGTTGGGGCTGGCAAAAGGGAAGAACAATTACGACAAGCGTGAAACCCTGAAGCAGAAAGACATGCAGCGTGACCTGGTCGCCGGACTAAAAGAGAGAAGCCGCAGCAGAGAATAGAAACAGAACAGATTTTAAGGGGGTGTACAGGTTTCGACAGAGGATTAAAGGATTTAACAGCGAGCAGGGGTGGGCTGGCCCCTATATCAAGCCCAACGCAAATAAATGCAAACGACAAAATTGCAGGTTTCTTCGCCGCTGACAACTACACCTTCGCAGGTGCAGTAGCAGCGTAAAGTCATATCCCTCCCAACGGGGGGTTATGCGGGGTAGAGGGTAGAAAGCGATCTTGTAACCCTTCGCCCGTCAACAGAAGCAGACTAGAAAGGCCTCGTTTTACTGGTTAGAGAGTAATAAATTAACTAGAGTAGGAGAAGTGGAAAGGGTCTACCTGTCGCCACCATCCGAAGGAACAGGACAAGAAGACTACGCTCGTAGACGTTATTTTTGTAGATTCTTTGGACGCGGGTTCGATTCCCGCCACCTCCACCAATTGAAGGTCCAGCAAGGACCGGAGAAGTACGGAAGCCCCGATAAACTCGGGGCTTTTTCTTTTTCTATTGTCCAGGGGTGTTTGCTGATGTGCATGCTGAAATCCACGTTTTTTCGGGGTAGCTTTTGTGCCGCTCTACCCCGAAAAAAAACTTCATACCCCTAAGGCGAGGTAAGTGCGCCCAAAAGGATTGTGCAGCTTTCGGACCAGCAGATACGAAAAGCAAAGCCGCAGGTAAAGGAAACCAAGCTGTTCGATGGCAATGGGCTGTATGGCGGAGCCTGCAATCGGACAGCACATCTTGCCGAACGTCGGGAACGTCGGAAGATGATGCAGACGTGGGCGGATTATCTCGATGGCCTAGTGGTAGGGGCAAAGGTGATTCCACTGAAGCGGTCAGGTGGAGAATAGGGTACCCGTCATTTTTGTCGGTAAAGATATTGCCAGTAAACTGGTCAGGGTACATGCCGGATTCTTTTGTTTTCCGTGCTGATCTTGTAAGAAAGAGCGGTGAAGGTACAGCTGCCATTTGACCCGGCATCGGCGTTCAAGGCTACCCCATCTCGCGAAAATATGGTAAGAGCAAGAGGGAACTAAGGATTGAGGTGGGTCACGGTTCGGCGCCGATGGTGGGTCAATCTCCAAAGCCGGTCCACACTCACTATTTCTAAGGAGACGAAAAAATATGGTCTTCGGCAGAATCTGTGATGCGCTCTGGCTCAGGCAGATCCCCAAGCGTTTGATATAATCATAATACCTGCCGGCGCACCGGTCAGGCGGTAATACGGTTGCCATGTGTTGCCATATTAAAACCGAAACAGAGCGGAACTGTTGCAACATCTTAACAAAGGAGAATGCGCATGTTCAAGAGAGTAGTGCTTTTTCTTGTCACAAACCTGGCAATAGTTTTCGTGCTCGGCATTGTGCTGAACCTGTTGGGGGTCGGCCGCATCCTGGATGAACAGGGGCTGGGCCTCGACCTCACCAATCTGATCGTCTACGCCGCTGTCTTCGGCTTCGGCGGCTCATTGATATCGCTTGCTATATCCAAGTGGACCGCGAAACGGCTCACTGGCGCCCACGTCATAACAGAGCCATCGAGCGAGGTAGAGTCCTGGCTCGTGCAGACCGTAAGAAGGCAGGCGACAAGGGCAGGCATCGGCATGCCCGAGGTGGCGATCTACGAGGCGTCGGATGTCAATGCCTTCGCCACCGGCATGCGCCGTAACAGCGCCCTGGTGGCAGTGAGCACCGGCCTGCTACGCTCCCTGAACCGCGATGAGGCCGAGGCAGTGCTGGGCCACGAGGTAAGCCACATCGCAAACGGGGATATGGTCACTCTGGCGCTGATCCAGGGGGTGGTTAACACCTTCGTCATCGTTGCCTCGAGGGTGGTCGGGCATCTCGTGGACCGGGTGGTGTTTAAAACCGAACGAGGTCACGGCCCGGCCTTCTATATCACCTCAATTGCGGCCCAACTTGTCTTCGGCATACTGGCCAGCATCATCGTCTACTGGTTCAGCCGGCGGCGAGAGTTCCGCGCCGACGCCGGCGGGGCCTCCCTGGCAGGACGCGAGAAAATGGTGTCGGCCCTGGAAAAACTGCAAAGAAGTGTCGCGCAGCCACATCTGCCGGATCAGTTGGCGGCCTTCGGCATTTCCGGTCCTGTCGGTAGCGGCCTCAAGCGCCTCTTCATGACCCACCCGCCGCTGGAAGAGCGCATCGCCGCCCTCAAGCGCGGCATGTGATCTGAACCCGAACAACAGACGCGAGATAAGGCCTCGCCCCGGAGGAGGGAAGCATTGTCGAGGTCCTTGCCGAGCAAGGAAATAGTCCCTCTCCAGATGCCGAATGCCATCCTTCACATGCACCACGGAGGTTTCCGCGCATATGGACCTATCCTTGTTGAAAACACTTTTGGCATACAGTGTCACCATGCTGTTCATGTACCTGCTCTTCGCCATCCTCGCCCCATTTTTCGCGTTACTGGTGTGGGCTGGCGCACTAGGCATCATCACCTACCCGCTTTATGAAAGGATACTCGATCGCTGCCGTGGGCATGAGATTGCAGCCGCAGCACTGATGACGACAGCTGTTGTCCTGGCACTGATTGTTCCCCTGCTAGGTTTGATATTCTCACTGTCGCGGGAAGCCGCGCAGGCGTACCAATACCTTGAACATGCGTCCAGCGGGGCATCCGTCATGGCCTTGGGGGACATGATGAACCATCCGATGGTAGACCGCTGGCTCGAAATGATCACGCCGCTGACCGGCCCGCTCGATCTCACTGAAATGGTTCTGCCCGCCATTAAAAAAGGGGTCGCCTCCATTCTCAACTATTCCACCGGCATCTTGAAAAATTTCCTGGGATTTCTGTTCAAGCTGGTTCTCATGTTGATCACCCTCTTCTTCATCTATAAAGACGGCAGGCATTTTCTGCGGCGTTTTTGGCTGATTGTTCCCATCGGCGGGCAACTCAAGGCAACGATAAATACAACCCTGATCAGGGTGCTCGGTGCGGTGATGTACGGGATCATCCTGACCTGTCTGGTCCAGGGGACGCTCGGCGGCCTCGGGTTCTGGGTTGCCGGACTTCCCTCGCCGTTTCTGTTCGGCGCTCTGATGGCTGTTTGTGCAGCGATCCCATTCGTGGGGACCGCCCTGGTCTGGCTCCCCGGTGCGATCTACCTGCTGATGCAGGAGCAAATACTGCACGGGCTGCTCTTGATAGCCTGGGGGATGCTCGTGGTCAGCACCATCGACAATATCATTCGACCGTTGTTCATCTGCGGCAGGGCAAAACTTCCCTTCCTGCTTATTGTCTTCGGCGTGTTTGGCGGGATATTGGCGTTCGGGTTGTCCGGCGTGGTGGCAGGTCCCGCTATTTTGGCTGTCATCATGGTATTCTCTGATGCCTGCCGGGAGGCAACGGTTCTGGCCGACCAGAACCTTCAGTGATCGGGTACTGGTGTTTAAGGGTGACGAAGCGGCTTTTTATGAATTGACAATGCTGCCCGAAAGCCTTTATATTGTCAGGTCCATTCGGGGAACCACAAGGCATGAATCACCTAAAATATAGAATTGTTTTTGCGCTTATCATTCCGGTGCTTTTCTTCAATCTGTCCACCCATGGCCTGTTTGGTGTGGCACATGCCTTGGAAAAGTCAGAAAATTCCAATCCCCTCAAGATCAGTATCGTCAATGTCGTTACCGACGATCCCTACCCGGTATGCCCAGACGATCATCAGCAGAACACCGAACAGAGCCAGTCCGGTTGCGAGTCCCCTTCTGTCCTATATTTCGGTCGTCAACCTCTGCTTATTTCGTACAATCCCAATATCACCACGCATTTCGTAACCGAGCCTTTCAAAGCTATGCCCGAAGTGTATCTGGATAAATTCATCCCCCCGCAAAACCTCGCCTAAGCGGCTGATTCAGATGGTTCACGGATGCTCACCGGGTAACTTTTACGTGTCCCGCTGTCCGTTATTCATCAGTGCCAGACAATTCATCTCACTCGAACTGTGGCGTCCGATCGACCGTATCTGCTAATTGCGTCATGCCTTGTTTTATAGGGAGAAGCGCGCGCCTCACTGATGCTCTTCACTGCCTGGATTCCGGTCCGATCAAGAGGAGGTTGGGAGCAGGTGCCCTGTAAACAAAGGTCTGAGCGTAGAGGTTTTTTAGATGCTCTATCAGGAAGAGAGGGGGAAGCTTGAAGAGAATGGAGTCTAGTATTCGTAACCGCTCGCAAGTTGATGAAGATCAGCGGGCTCTTTTTACCCCGCCGTTGAAGACCCCGCCTTGCCGCCTCTGCTTGCTGCGCCTATCCGCCGTGGGCGACGTCAGCCACATGCTGCCGGTGCTGCGCACGCTACAGGCCGAGTGGCCCGAGACAGCGATCACCTGGGTCATCGGCAATCTGGAACACGCCCTGGTGGGCGACATTCCGGGGGTCGAATTTATCATCTTCGACAAGCAGCGGCGCTGGCGTGCCTACCGTGATCTGCAACGCATCCTGGCGGGCCGCCGCTTCGACGTATTGCTCCACATGCAGGTTTCCCTGCGGGCGAGTCTAGCCAGCCTGCTGATCCGCGCTGACCTGAAGATCGGTTTCGACGCCACCCGTGCCAAGGACCTGCAGTGGCTCTTCACCAATATACGCATCGCCTCGCCGCCTCGCCAGCATGTGGTGGATAGCTTCTTTGCATTTGCCGAGACGCTGGGAATCAGGCAGCGGGTGCTGCGCTGGGATATCCCGATCACGCCGACGGCCGCACAGTTTGCCGCGGAGGTCCTGCCTTACCACGAACCCGCGCTGGTGATCAGCCCCTGTTCCAGCAAGAGCTACCGCAACTGGAATGTGCAGGGATATGCGCAGGTGGCCGACTACGCCATCGAACGCCATGGCATGCGCGTCGTGCTCACGGGCGGGCCGAGCGCCATCGAACGGCGATACGGCGAGGAGATCACCGCGGCTATGAAGCATCCCGCACTCAATCTCATCGGCCACACCGATCTGAAACAGCTCCTGGCCATACTCGCCCGCGCACGGGCGGTGGTCGCTCCCGACTCCGGTCCGGCGCACCTTGCCACATCGGTCGGCGTGCCGGTGGTCGGTCTCTATGCCGCCACCAATCCCGATCGGGCGCGGCCCTATCTCAGCGCCGACTACGTGGTGAACCGTTACCCCGAAGCGGTCCGCGACAAATATGGCAAGATGCCGGCCGACTTGCCCTGGGGGATCCGCGTGCGCGACTCGGGCGCCATGGACCGCATTACCGTGAACGACGTCACAACGGTCCTAGATCGGCTTCTCTCCGGGCGCACCGCAGGAATGACTCCATGAGCCCTAAGAATAAGGGGGCCGATCCGGACGGCAGGCACGATCACGTCCACACCCACGAACCGATAAGGCACGCCCACCGGCACTGTCCCGACATTCGCCGTTGCCACATCCATAAATAGGAGTTTTCCTCTTGGAATCGATTCTTTTTGAAATCACGATCATTTTTCTGCTTATCCTCGCCAACGGTTTTTTCTCCGGCTCGGAACTCGCCATCATATCGGCCCGCAAAAGTACCGTCGCCAGACTGGTCGCTGAGGGAAACTCGAAGGCTATGGTCGTCGAAAAGCTCCAGAAGGACCCTCACCGCTTCCTGGCCACGGTGCAGATCGGCGTGACGGTGGTAGGGTCGCTGGCATCGGCGGTCGGCGGGGCGACGGCCGTAGAGTACTTAAAGCCGTGGCTAGATACGGCTCCCTATGCTGTGGTGCGCGAGGCCGCCGAGCCTATTTCCATAGGAATCGTGGTCGCCATGGTTTCCTACTTCTCCCTGATCCTGGGTGAACTCGCCCCCAAGACCATCGGTCTTCAATATGCGGACCGGATGTCGCTTCTGGTCGCCAAACCGATAGATGCGCTTGCGAAGGTAGGCGGGGTTGCGGTGAAGTTCCTCACCCTGTCCAACCGGGCGGTGCTGGCATTGTTTGGCGTCAAGGCGGCCAGCGGCCAGGATTTCATCACCCGTGAAGAACTGATTCACTCCCTCTCCGAGGGGGGCGAAACCGGCGCCCTGACGGAGCACGAACACAAGGTAATAGAGAACATGCTGGACTTCAGCCATACGGTTGTCAGCGAAGTAATGGTGCCTCGGCTCAGAGTGGTCGCCCTGGACATAAACACGTCGAGAGACGTTCTCATGCAGACTGTCAGGGAGCACATGTACACCCGCTATCCGGTTTACCGCGGCGACCTGGAAGATGTCGTCGGGTTTGTCCACAGCAAGGACCTGTTTTTACATCCTCTGCTGGACTCTCCGGAATTCGATATCGGCAAGATTGTGAGGCCGCTTTTGTACGTTCCGGAAAGCAAGCGGGCCAGCGATCTTCTGCGGGAGATGCAGCGCAAGAAGATGCAAATGGCGCTGGTGGTGGATGAATACGGCAGCATCTGCGGCCTGGTCACCATTGAAGATCTGCTGGAGGAACTGGTAGGGGAGATCGATGACGAACACGACGTGGGCGAGTTGCCCCGTGCGGTGCAACTCCCGGACGGCAGTTTTATTGTGGATGGGCTTATTTCGCGGAACGATCTTGAGGAACTGCTCGACATAAAGTTCGAAGAAGGGTTGCCCTATGATACGCTGGCAGGCCTGATACTCGATGAGTTGGGCAGATTCCCTCAAAAAGGGGAAAAACTCATCTGGAGGAACTTCGCACTGGTCTGCGAAGAGGTTACGCCGACATCCATCGTCAAAGTAAGACTGGCTGCCGAGGAGAGGAAATGACCCGCCTTTCCCGTCAGGCTGTGATGAACGTTTTGCTCACGAATCTGAACTATCTATAATTATGCGGATTTTCTCTGCGAGAATTTTCTCCGCGCCGTCCAGATTCTCTTCAATCAACGAAGGAACGAATGTACACGCTGGACGGAAACGGCAGGGCCGCCGTTAGGGTTGCTGATGAACCTGGCACTGCTCCAGGAAGGCTATCCGGTGACCATTATCCCGCCGGTGCTTCGAAGTGAGTACCTTGCGGCAGTCAACCTTGCTCCTTTCGTGAACCTGTTTTCCAGCATGGTCTGGGAGAGCCAACACGATTACCTGCGGCTGCTGCAGAGCCTGGAGAGGAAGTAACAGGACCGACAACTGAAACTCCCCCAAAGCCATGCAGCCGATATTCGATATCTTGCCGGGATCATCGACGAGTTCTGCATTGGTGACTGAGTCAGGCTGCCAGGCTCGTTCGGCCGAGACCTGCTATATTGTTGATTATGACCGATATTAATGTATACTGGCGGCGGAATTACCCCTACTAGAAACAGGTAGATCTTCCATTAGAGGCACAATCAATGGTTTCAGTCATGGACGCTCTTCTCAAGGACGTAGCTGATAAAATCGTTGCTGCCGTGCACCCAAGGATGATCATTCTCTTCGGCTCTCATGCACGCGGTACAGCTCGGGCCGATTCAGATCTCGACTTCATCGTCGTAGAGGATGGTCCCTTTGGTCCGGAACGAAGCCGTCGAGCTGAGACGGTAAAGTTATGGCGGCTTCTGCGGGATGTCCGGGTTGCCAAAGACTTTCTTGTGTTCACTCCTGAAGAAATCGAAAAATGGCGCGATGCTCCTAGCCACGTCGTGTCCCATGCTCTGCGGGAAGGTCGGGTAATGTATGAGCGCCACTGAAAATGCACGCATGCTGCTGGTTATGGCAGGCAAGGATATCCGTGCTATGGTGGCATTGGTCGACCCAGAATCAGTGGATGACGAGATTTTCGGTTTTCATGCTCAGCAAGCGGTGGAGAAATCGCTAAAGGCCTGGATTGCTGCTATCGGCGGTGCGTTTGGCAGGATTCACGACTTGAGCCAGCTTTTTGCACTATTGGCGGATCTCGGCTGTGACGTTTGCCGTTTCGAAGACTTGGACATGTTGAATCCGTTTGCTGTTGAATTGAGGTATGAGGCGTTGGAGACCGAGGAGCCAAAGCTTGACCGTATCACCTCTTTGATTGATCCCTTTCATCCCTGGACCGACGCATCGCTTTTATGGGACGGCGTCAGGGTCATAATCCGCCGGCTTCCAGCGGCTTTTTTTACGCCTAAACAGCGGCGATTATGTGGCGCTGCGAAAATGGCTGGTGGATGCAACCGGGCTCTGGGCGGTGGTCTCGCTTCCATCCCACGTCTTCCATCCCTACTCCGGCGTCAAGACTTCCATCCTCTTTATCGACCGGAAGATTGCGCGGGGGGGGGATGAAATTATTCTGCTCAGGTGGAGCATGACGGTTATTCCCTCAATACCAATCGGGCGCCGATAGCCAAGAACGACCTCCCCGAGGCGTTGAATCTGTTGACTATCGGAAAGAAGAGTCTGGTCGAACTTCAGGAGTATCTGCAGCAGAATAGCGGCAAGCCAAATATGCCGAAGGTGTTGATCAAACCGCGCAAAGAGTTTGCCCGACTGGATCCCTATAAAGCGCAGACAGCAGCCTTCAGCCTGATTCGCAAGCAGCACGAAAAGTGTCAGACTTTAGAAAAACGAGATTAAAAAACTTCCTCCCGCTAAGGGTGAGGTAGATAAGAAGCTCACCCGCCTCCAGTCCGCTTTCAACAAGCAGACTGCCGAGTTTTTTAATATCGCTGGGGTTAAGTATGAAAAGCTCTCAGCACCGCTACAGACCTTCTTCGATGCCAGCCTGAAAGCGGCCGTCATTGCCTACGGCGCCGACAGAGAGCATACGGGTAATCTTCAGGTGCGGCTGCGCGAGCATCTGGAAGGCGAGCGGGAGTATAATCTGAGTTTTGATAAGTATGCCGAAGGAAACAATCCGGTTGTGAATGCGCAATATGAAATGGTTAAGCTTGGCGAAGTGTGTGCTTTTGAATATGGCAAGCCGTTGAAGGAAGAAAACCGTGTCAGCGGAGATTATCCGGTTTACGGCTCAAACGGCATCGTTGGCTATCACAATAATTTTCTTGTTGAAGCACCATTTATTGTCGTCGGCAGAAAAGGCAGCGCCGGTTCGGTCCATTTCTCCAAGAAGAACGGTTTTCCTATCGATACAACCTTTTTCATCAAACTGAAAAATGAAGACAGAGTTCTTTTAAAGTACCTTTCCCATTTTTTCTGTCCCTCTCCCTCCTCTCGAAATCCAGCAAAGAATCGTCGCCGAACTGGAAGAAGACCTGGCCGCCGTGGCTGGAGCCAAGCGTCTGAAGGCGAAGATGGTATCCAACATCCGCGCCACCATCGACCGGGTATGGGGGAAGGTCTGATTAACATTGCTTCAACCATCGTTTACTGTTATATCGTGAACAAGTTACAACTGATAACCCCGCAGGAGGGTATGGCATGCTGGTAGAAGAAATGTCGCTCGAAAATATCCGTTGTTTTGAAAAGATAAACATAAAATTTCAGAACTATCGATGGATTACCCTGTTAAGCCAGAACGGAAGCGGCAAGAGCACGATTCTGCAGGCATTGGCCTTGCTGCTAGCAGGACCGGAAGGCGCGCTGAAATTAGCCCCCAGACCTGTTGGTTGGCTCCGCGATGAAGAGCAGGCAGGTAAAATTTCTATTCGTGTTCATCAATCGGATAACGACCCCGGAAAATTCGGTTCAGAAAGAATCACCAAGTCATTTGGATACTCGTATTTCATAACCGGCGGGAAACGACTTACCGTACGGAGCAAAACATACACTGAACCCGGGGTTCATGAACATGTCGAAAAGCGTCTGACCTGGTTACGTCAGAATGCCTATGTATCAAAAGGAACGGGCTGGTTTGCCGTTGGCTATGGCGCTTTCCGCCGTCTAACCAGGTCCAATCAGATAATAGTTCCTTCCTTGGAACCTCAAGCACGTTTTACCAATTTCATCACTCAATTCAACGAAGAAGAACCACTGTCCGCTTTTGAGCGATGGATGGTTTATCTTGACTATCGAATTGCCAAGGAAAAAGACAAAGAATCTACCCGTCAAAAAGAGTTGGGCATTGCTGCAATCAACAAACTACTGCCCGAGTCCGTAAAGTACGATAGTGTAACAGCCGAAGGACGAATCTTGTTTGATGTCGATGGCATGAAGGTGCCGACAATCTCCCTGAGCGACGGTTATCGAAGCGTTCTAGCCTTAGCCGGCGACTTGGTGTGGCGCCTGATCCAGGCTTTTCCGGAAAGCAAGGACCCATTAACAGAGGAGGGTATTGTCTTAATTGATGAGTTGGACATTCACCTCCATCCGATGTGGCAGAGGGATATTGCCGGCTGGCTGCGTCAGCAGTTCCCCAATATTCAGTTCATTGTCGCAACGCATAGTCCGCTTATTGCTGCCGGCGCCGGTGATCAGGCGCTGACGCTACGGTTTGCACTGAAAGATGGCAAATCGGTTGTAGAACCTGTTAAGAATATCTCCACAATGAACGTTGACCGGATACTTCAAAGCGAGGCATTCGGGCTGGTTTCACCCTACTCTCCGCAGACACAACAGAAAATAGATCGTTACGATGATCTTATCAGAAGAGGAGCCGGCGCTACGAAGAAAGAACGTGCTGAGTTAGAACAGCTCTCTCTTTTCATGGAAGAAGCTCGACCGATAGGCGGCCCACCAAAGCCCGGTTCCATTGAGGCAAAGATGGAGGCGTACCTGGAGAAAAAACTGAAATGATAAAGATCCAGCGTTCTCCAAAGCCGGCTGTACTTGTAAAAAATACAGCAGAATGGACCCGTAAACTCCTCGCAGCAACGACTAAAGAGGAAAAAAACAAGGCGGAAGGCAAGTACCGTCACGAAAAGATAAAAGATGCCCTGGTGAATATGTTTCATGGCAAATGCGCTTTTTGCGAGAGCAAAATAATTCATATTGATTACGGACATATAGAACACTTCAAGCCAAAATCGCTCCCTGCATTTCGAGCACTTACTTTTGAATGGACAAACCTGCTGCTTGCCTGTGCTGTCTGTAACGGATCCGAGCATAAGGGTACCAAATTCCCATTGGCAGCGAATGGCGGTCCGTTTGTCAACCCGTGTGACGACGAACCTAATGACCATTTTGATTTCGTTTATGACCAGACCGCTAAGTTGGCTTCAGTTGTCGGCAAAACGCCGAGAGGGACAACCACCGAGAAGCTTATTGGACTGAATCGTTACGATTTGCGGGAACATAGAACAAAGCAGGTACAAAAGCTTCTTTTCATAAAAAGCCATGCGCAAACCGACCCGGAGGCTGCTGAAATTTTGCGGCAAACTAAATTAGATGACGCTGAATATGCTGCGTTTGCCAGAAGCCTATGAGGTACGAGTTATGAGAATGGGCGCCCGATATCGATGAATGGCCTGACTGCTGGATGGGAGTTGACGAAGACTTGGAGTACGGGAAAAAGCTGCTTCCCTACATGGAGGAATTCCTGGAAGATTTGCTCAACCAGGGAATGTCTCGAAAGACCTTCCTGATTAGCAATGATCTTCCGCTGTACGTCCCTCCCCCTTCAAGGGGGAGGACAGGAGGGGGATGGGGGTGTGCTCTGACGCAGACTCTACCCCATCCCCACCCCGACCCTCCCCTTGAAGGAGAGGGAGAGTTGTTGGTAGCGGAAGATTGTTGCTAATCAGGAAGACCTTTGTCCAGTATCGTAATAATGCCTGGGATTTGGGCGGAACAATCATCAAACAGGTTTCTTGGGACGAAGAATACGGTGCCGATCCATTGAAAAAGCTTATGGAGTCGGTAGTAGCCGACGGAGTGTTGTCGGATGATTTCGATCAGATGAGCGAGGATGACTTACGTTCCTTTGAAAGAATGTGCCGCAGATTCGAAAAGTTCCTGCTTCAGAGGTACGGCAGAAGTAGTGCGTTTTCTGCGTGAGGTGCTTCATCACTGAGGCCATCGTCATGTTGAGGCCTCGACTATCTTCTGCGGTTGCTGCAGAGTCTGAAAAGGAAGTAACATGACCGACAAACAGAAAGTGCCCAAAGCCATGCAACCGATATTCGATGCCGTTGCCGTGATCATCGACGAGTTTTGCCAAAAGCATCTGAACGAGGGGTACTCCCAGGTCTCACAAGAACTGGCGGCGGCCCTCTGCCGCAAGCGCCCCTCGCCACTGGCGAAAGGGAAACCTGAACAGTGGGCCTGCGCCTGTGTCTACGTAATCGGTAGCACCAACTTTCTGCACGACAAGACCCAGACCCCCCATTTGCCGTTGGGCAAGCTGTGCGAGCTGTTCGGCATCGGCAAGAGCACTGCGACCACAAAGGCGCGCAGTATCGAACAGATGATGGGTATTAGCTATCTCGATCCCCGGTGGACTTTGCCGAGTAGGTTGGCGGACAACCCGCTGGTCTGGATGCTCACTGTGAACGGATTTGCCGTGGATATCCGCACCGCGCCGTTGGAGCTTCAGGAACAGGCCTTTCAGCGGGGACTGATTCCCTTTGTGCCGGGGAGAAAGGTGTAAAAATACGCTGAGAAGGGGAGACAGCATGTTAAATCGAGGACTTGTAATAGTATCACCGAAGGAGCCGTTCAGGCAATGGCTGCTGTCCCTTCCCGAACCTATCGATGTGTCGCTTGAGGAAATCAACGAGGACCGCAGCGCCTATCTGATCACGGAGTTTGAAGATGACAAACATCGTGACAGAGTCCTCACGAAATCCTTCAAAATGATCTTCGAGGATCAACTTGTCAACTGGTGGACCAGGAATGAAGACTGGCCAAAAAAGCGGGATCTGCCGACCTTCAAAAAGTGGTTCGACCTTCAGTTCCACTCAATAGTCGAAGACCTGGTGAACGATGACCTCGTTGATGAGTGACATCTGTTATCGTCGGGACCGCGACAAGTTGCACGGGTTGCTGCTGCGGGGCAGGGTATGAAATATTAGGTATTTGACTGCCGTACGTGTGGTGTGCTATAGATACACCACCTCCACAAAAGAGGGGAACCACCAATTTATGGTGGTGTTTTTGATGATAACGCTGAAAAAGCAGATTTATAAAAACATGATATGTCACCGCGTTACGGTATCAGTATGATAGACGCCACCCCACCATTTCGCCAAGGCTTCGGCTGGCACGCCAGTGTCAGTCGGAGCCTTGTTTTTATGGCTAACGCTGCCGGGCCGTAGCAGCCTGCGATAGCTGGCCTATACCAATGCGGATCTTTTCCAGGGCACCGGGCATGCCAGTGCAAGTCGAGGCCTTGTTTGCACCCGTGATCATGGAGGGAAACCAAGAGCCTATGGTAGAACTAGGTCCGATCATCCAAGCTGTCCTGAATCATCATCCCATCATACAGGCAATCTATATTTATGGCTTATACGGTACCGAAGATGAACGGCCGGACAGTGATGCGGACATTGCGCTGCTGTTTTCGCCAAGCGATTCCAAAATAATCCGCTCGCCTCTAGCAAGCCAACTGCACCTCGAACTCGAATATCTGCTCAACAAAAACATTGATCTCATCAACCTGCGTGCATGTCCACTGGCATCGCCCGAAGCCCGTGGAGGCCCCTGAGGAAAGTTTCAACCAAGCGCCAACTGCCAGCTACCTTTTCCGTTCTCCGGCAAAAGACATCTTTTAGGTATACCCTGCCCCTGGTCTTCGGCCAACTCTTCCTGCCTCGGTCTGCCCGGGTCCCGCGCCGGTTCGCAAAAAACATGCATCCGCCTCCTTGCCAACCTTTTGAATTGTATTAAAGTCCCCTAACGTCTAAAACTAAAGGGTTAGGGAGGCATGATGAGCCAAGATATTCTGGACACCAACTTTAGCGGACTTAGCACCGGCGACTTTATTCTCCTGATGCACATCTTTGCGGATAAAATCGCCGTACACCCTTCGTTTACAGGCCCGTGCCCGGAGTATGTATCCGGATCAGAAAAGCTCATGCATTTGGCAGAGCAGTTGTTTGTGCTTGACCGGGCAGCGGCAGGCCATGATAAGGACAAAATGGCCGAGAAGAAAGCCCTTCGTGCAGAGTCGGAGCAGCGCCTGACCTTTAACGCCAACCATCTGGTTATGCTCTCCCAGCACAGAAAGGAGCCGGAACTGTTGCTCAATGCCGGCTACGAATTGAAGCACAAAAGCTACAGCAGAAGCACAAGCATCCCTCTGCCGGGCGTGCCTACCAAGTTCACCGTCAAGAACGGATCAGTTCCCGGTACGGTGATAGCCACGGTAAACCGGCCGCAAAATTTTAGAAGCGTAGAACTGCAATACACCGAAGCAGATCCCTTGGCCGAGGCGTCCTGGAGATCGATGGAGATTTTTTATCAGTGCCGTATGGAGAGGAAAGGCCTGGATTCGGTGAAAAAATATCATTTCAGGGCCAGGTATCAGAACGCAGCAGGCACAGGCCCATGGTCCGCGATCGTGACACTCGTGGTCGTCTAGTCAAACATCTGCAATCGAATCAGGAAGTTATTCATCAACCACAAAGAACGACGCGGCTAAATCACACGATCTAGCCGCGTTTTGCTATTGGTACTCTGTAAATTCCTCCTCTAGGATCCAGGGGGGGTCGTTTAAGAAATTTCACATGCCTCCAAAATCGAATCTTCCGCCGAAATATTTTACACCCTTCCTGCGAATCAAATTTAATCTCGGATAATTGGCTCGCCTCCGCGAATCGGAGTTTCTAGCCAAGATAACATAGCTGACATCGGCGAATAGAAGATCGGCTCGGATGAAATATTCGTTTCGTCAGCGAATGGAAGATCGGCGCGGAGGAAATATTCGTTTGGCAGACGAATAGAAGATCTGCGAGGAGGAAATATTCGTTTGGCCGGCGAATAGAAGATCTGCGCGGATGAAATATTCGTTTGGCCGGCGAATAGAAGATCTGCGCGGATGAAATATTAGTTTGGCCGACGAATGGAAGATCGGCGCGGAGGAAATATTCGTTTGGCAGACGAATGGAAGATCGGCGCGGAGGAAATATTCGTTTGGCAGACGAATGGAAGATCGGCGCGGATGAAATATTCGTTTGGCCGACGAATAGAAGATCGGCGCGGATGAAATATTCGTTTGGCCGACGAATAGAAGATCGGCGCGGAGGAAATATTCGTTTGGCCGGCGAATAAAAGATCGGCGCGGAGGAAATATTCGTTTGGCCGCCGAATAGAAGATCTGCGCGGAGGAAATATTCGTATGGTCGGCGAATAAAAGATCGGCACGGATGAAATATTCGTTTGGCCGGCGAATAGAAGATCTGCGCGGAGGAAATATTCGTATGGTCGGCGAATAAAAGATCGGCGCGGAGGAAATATTCGTTTGGTCGGCGAATGGAATATCGGCGCCGGGATAAAATTGGTGGTGTCGGTGACTTTTACCGAATGAAGTTGTGCAGGTAAGTTCGCTATACGCCGAGAACTCTTAGTCTTCCGAGAAACTTTATGATGACGGCAGTACTGATACGAGCCTTTGACCCAGGACCCTGTTCCCCTCGCTTTATTTAATTTTTAGCAAATGGTATCTTACCGCTCTTCCTTGCCCCACTCTCTGCAAAACACCTATTTCGGACAGTTGGTCCAGTTCACGATATGCCGTCGCCCTGCTGCAGTGGGTCATCGAGGCATATTTCTGCGTTGTCATTCCACCTTCGAATCCCTCAGGGCCGGCATCGAGCAGGCGGTTGACCACCTTTTTCTGGCGGTCCGACAGTTTGGATTCATCGTAATTTCGCCAGAAATAGGCTTTCGACCAGGCTCCGTTCATGATCCCTTCCGAACGCTCCATCGACCTGGAGAAACAGTTCAGGAACCACACCAGCCAGCCGGTTACCTCGCATGACCCCTGCTGGGTCTGCTCCAGTATGTCGTAGTAGCTCTCCCGGTCCGCCATGATCTGGCTGGAGAGGCTGTAGTACCTCGCCTGCTGGCTGTCGTCCTGCGCCATGGCCATGTCCGTGATGGCCCGGGCAAGTCTGCCGTTTCCATCGTCAAACGGATGAATGGTGACAAACCATAGGTGGGCAAGTCCCGCGCGAACAATCCCCTCAAGATTTCCCCTGCTATCGGCAAACCACTTCAGGAATTTTTCCATTTCCGGGTTCAGGGCGGCTGAAGGCGGGGCCTCGTAGTGGATCTTCTCCCTGCCTATCGGACCGGATACGACCCGCATCGGCTCCGTGGTATCTCGCCAGCCGCCGACCTTGATCTTGTGCATCCCCGAATACCCGGACGGGAAAAGGGCGGCCTGCCAGCCCCAGAGACGATCCCGAGTCAGCGCCTGGTCGTAATTGTGCGTTGCATCCAAAAGGACCGACACCAGGTCGTCTATCCTGCGGTCAAACGGTAATCCTGCGAATGGAAGACCCAGTCTGCGTGCCACGGAGGAGCGCACCGAACGGACATCAAGCTGTTCGTTCTCGATGGCGGCGGTTTTTATCGTCTCCTCCACCAGAACGTCGGCCTGGGCCTCTCGGTCGAGCTTCAGGCCCATCGTCTCAAGCTTGCTCAGGAGTTTGCCCTGCCGCAGGCGGCACTCACCCAAGGGGGAGAGGAGCGCATCGCTGTCCCAGGTGAAGTGTGGCCATTCTTCTTGCTGCCAGATGTATTGTTTCATGGTTCGCTTCCCTAAGCGCTTCATTTGTGTATGCGATTCCTTGTACCATAACCACGCGTCGATAGCAATTACCTCCTTACTTACCGCTCCACTGCACCTTTTTGCGAAGCATTGTCGGGTACTGGCTCAAGCGGCATTCACCGAACTTACCAATCTTTTTGTCGCAGGAGTTGATGAGTTATGATAAGGCGGTAAGGGAGTTGCCGTATTTGGGGTTTATGTTTGAAAGGCCGATTTTGGTGGCAGGGGTAGGGGTGAGAGGGTAGAGGGTATATTTCAATACAATCTCTTGATGTAGTTAGTCGGTTGTCGTTGATATTTTTGTCTATAGGCCGATCGAGCAGATGTGCGATATTTCCTTGCCTATTACGCCAAAATGGCATAATCACCAAGAGCAGCGGCAAACTATGCCGGTCAATTGTCACTACCTTTTCCGAAGTGAAGGAACCAAACATGAAAATCGGCAGAAACGATCCCTGCCCGTGCGGCAGCGGGATCAAGTACAAGAAATGCTGTGCCGGCAAGGAGGAGGCTGGCGAAAAATCGACCGGCACGGGCGGGATACTGGACGAGCTTAAGGAAATGCTCAAGGGACAGAGTTTCGGCTCGCTGGAGGATGCGAAGGTTTTCGCGGGGCAGTTTATGCAGCAGCGCAATCTGGCTGCCATGGACGACTTCCACGGAGTGTCATCCGAGCAGATGCACCGCTTCCTCTACTTCCCGCTCGAAACGCCGCAGCTGGTCAGCTTCCCGTCCCGGCTCGACATCGCCCCGGAAGCACCGATCGTGACCGTCTTCAACCTGCTGGCCGACGGCATCGGGGAGCAGGGGCTCAAGGCGACCGCCACCGGCAATCTCCCCCGCAACTTCTGCCGTGAATCGGCGCGGGCCTACCTGGGAGATGAGGAGTACCGGCAGTGGTCGCGCCTGGGCGAGCTGAGGTCCGAACCGGAATTCGAGGAGATGCATGTCACCAGGCTGGTCGCCGAGATGGCCGGGTTGATCAGGAATTACAAGGGGAAATTCATCCTCAGCAAGGAATGCCGGAAGCTTTTGGCAGAACAGGGGCAACCGGGCATCTATCCCCTGCTGTTCCAGGCCTTTGTCAGGGAGTACAATTGGTCCTATACGGATCGCTATGGAGAGCTCCCATTCATCCAGCAGTCGTTTCTGTTCAGCCTCTATCTGCTGACCAGGTACGGCAACGACTGGAAGAGCAACATCTTCTACCAGGACTGTTTCCTGCGGGCCTTCCCGGCTCTCATCTCACAGGCGCCGCCGGTCGGGAGCTACATGTCGCCGGAAAAGGTGTTGCGGAGCAGCTATTCGTTACGCTCCCTGGAGCGCTTTGCCCGGTTCATGGGACTTGCGGAAATCGAACGCGCCGGTAAGGATCGCTACTCGGATGAGTTCAAGGTGAGAAAGCTGCCGCTCCTGGATCACGTCGTCCAGTTCCATCTGTGACACCATCAGCCCCATCCCCACCCCGACCCTCCCCTTGAAGGGGAGGGAGGCCTGGGAAAAAGCCACTGGTCGAGAAACCATGCCGAGATAGCGAGTTGTTATGCCACTCATAAAGTCGTTGATCCCATGCCCTCAAGACCAGGCCCCGTTCGGATTCCCGATGGGGCTTTTCTTTTTGTTGGAGCAACAGCAGCAGTGCCGAAGGAAGGTTATGCTCTTTTCAACATAGCCGTGATGCTGATAGCTGCGGCGGAAACAGCTCCAGGGTAGCGACTCCTGCGACAGTTAATAATCTTGCGTGGTTGACAGCACTCAGGACCGATGTTAGCATCGCCTAATCAGGTCTCATTGCGGGCGCGTATATCTTTGGCAGCAGGATGGTTCTGTCCACAGGAGCCTCACCCCTTTCGGGAAGGGGGTGATAGTCGTCGCAGCACTGATAGGGGAGATCGCGGGTAAAATGACTGCCAAAACGTTATTCGCAAGGAAAAGGTGGGAACTCTCGGCAGCCGTCCTGGCCTTCTGGCTCATTGTCCTGATCGGGGCAACCTGTATGGGGGCAAGCGAGGGGGCGTCGTCCCGACCGGCTGCGACAGGCGCCCAGGCACAAACGGCTTCCGACGGAAATTCCTCCACCGGCAAGCTGACAGTGGAGCTGGTACAGCCAACCCCGGAACTGCCGCCAAACGGGCAGGCCACGGCCCTGCTGGTCGTGCGCAATACGGGCGCCGGAACGCTGCGCAGCATCCGTGTCACGGCGGTGATCAACGCTGCTGTAGCCCTGGAGAGCAACCCTCCCTTTGATAAAGCCCTGGATCTGGTTGCCAAAGGAGAATTTGCCTGGGCGCTCACGGTTTCCAACAAGGGGGACGACCAGGCATCGGGGAACGTCATTCTCCGGATAGATTACAGCCAGGGGGAGGACGCCGCCAAACCGGTGCCACAGGTAGCGCACGCCATTATTCAGGTCACAAGCCATGACTCCGCCGCTGTTGCGGAAGTCAAGATGGAAAGCACCCTGGAATCTCTCGATGAGCAGCATCCGGGTAAGGTATACCTTCTTGTCACCAACAAGTCGGACCGTTCCCTCACGGTCAGCAGGGACAAGATCATCTGGCACAAGCCGAGCTTCATCAAAATAACCCCGGACGTACCTGACGGAACTGAGGGAGATCGGCCAGAAAAAACAGCGCCGGCTGACGCTCTCCTAAAGTTGTCACCTAACCAGATGCAGGTCATACCGTTCGATGTCGGCACACTGAGCAAGGTACAAAGCGGGAAACACCTTCTTGTTGCCATTGTCCCACTGGAACTGGGAGGCGTAAGCCCGGGGCGGATCAGAAATATCACCGTAACAAAAGAAGTACAGGTTGGAGTGATTGCCGAATCTACGGTACTCAAACTCCTCGGAATACCATCCTTTCTCTTCATCCCGGGCTTCATCGCCTTGATTATCTGGAGATTGCTGTGGAAGGGGGGACTTTTCAGGTCGAAGCGGGATACCGGCAGTTTCCCCATCGAAATTGCTGAAAACGTGCTCACTGCTCAATTTCTGGTGGCGGCCATAACGATATCCATTCCGGTGATCTGGCTTTACATTTTGATCGTGAACCGGGATTTTCTGGGGAATTACGGGCTGTCGGATCTCGTCAATATCTGGATGGCCTCGGTGCTTCTCCTCGGGATAGGTGGATACTGCCTGATAATAGGCGGACACAGGCTGCAGATGGGAAGAATCACTCCGTCGGAAAAGGATGAAGCGATCGACATGCTCTGGAAACTGGAGCGCCAAGGGCTTGGTGTCTGCCTGGATCAGGTGGAGTTTCCGGCGCCGGAGAAAGGAGATCAGAGGATCGGCAGCGCGTTCCTGCTGCAAAAGAAAAGCCCGGAGCGCGACACCGTCTGGGTCGGCCCGGCGATCGAGGTAAGATGGGAGAAAGGTGCCGACCAGAAGCTCAAGGACGAGGTCGACATTCAGCGCGCCCTGGGAGGCAACCCTGGCAAGCTGGCGCAATGCCTGGGAAAAGCGGGGAAGACCGTGCATGTCGGCTGGAAGATCCCTGAGCCGGATTCAACAGGGATAGCCGGGCCCAGGGAAATTCCGACAGCCGGCATGAAGGATATAGGAGTTGACTGCATAGTGGAGGTGTCGTAGGGAGAAAACAGTGAGGCAGCCTTTCTTGGGCTGCCTCTGAATGATCAGGTGTCGTTAGCTCCCGACTGGGACGGCACACGCCTCGTCCGGTGTGAAAGTAAATCACTCGAACATGCACAGATCTGTAGTCGATTATTATTCTAAACCAACGGAGAGGAAAAGCAAATGCCGAAAGTACTGGAAATAAATCAGATGCGGCTCTCCTTCATATGGTCTGAAACCAACCTGGGCCTGATGGGGGATCCGAAGGGGCCAGCTGTCCCCCTGGGCTTTTTGGGGAGCCGGGACAGTTATGCGGAGATGTTCGGGAAGGTCATCAGAAAAGAGCCGGTGCCGGTGCAACTGAATGCTCCCTGGGACAAGGCGGGGCAGCATTTTTGGCAATACTACCTGGAAAGTAAACAGAAGCTGGCGGAGATGCCGGGTGAGAAGGCCTGGAAGTTCCTGGTACCTTTCCGGGGAGCGATCGCCGCGAAGGTGACGGCCCCGTCACTGAATGAACAATCCGGGAAGTTCCAACTGGAAAGCTTCTTTTATCCGTACGGCTTCGGCCTGGTAATCACGGTTACCGTCAAGGGGGGGCTGAATGTCGCAGACGCGGCAAAGGTGCTGTTCGAGGTGAGAAAGGACAGCAAGCTGGACGTCGAATGGGACTCCGGGACCAAGGAGCAACTGTACCTGAATCAGCTTGCCGAGAAGTGCCTGGACCAGGTTCGTCGCCAGGCTTTCGGCACAACCGGGGGCACTGGCGCCATTCCAGTCGAGCCCTTCACCGTGTTCACCGTCCTGAAAGGAGCGGGAACGGGGCTGGATGAGCCGCTTGTTCAGGGCGAAGAGGTCCACGCCTTGCTTGAGGCGGTGACGAACTGGCCTGCGATATGGAACAAGAGCAATCTGCCCAGCCTGGACGCGAAGGTCATCCTCCCGCTGGCTAGTTCGGCCAGCGGCGGGGCGGCCGTTTATGCGCGTGATCGAGGCAGAGCGGTGTGGTTTCCCGCCTTGTTCACGGATGTGAGCACGGTGCGCAGTTCGTTGTCCTGCTACCACAGAAACCTCGTCTTCGCCTCGCTGCAGACCGAGACACTCAGCCGTTTCCTGATGGAGACTGCGCATCAGATCACAGCTGTGCCCTGGCCTTCGTTGCGTGTAATGCATCGCGATTGCGCGAAGTTGGCGGCCGGCATAGTTGGCCGGATCTACGGAGGAAACAAGGAAACAACCTTCCGCTCGATGAGCCCGAGGTACCAGATTCAGCAAAACGATTACGAAAAGGAGATCAACACGATCAGAAGCAGATCCGGCATGCTGCCGCTTTCCTGAAGGGGGATCTGCGGGGTCAGCGAGAGCGGGCGTCGACCAGCACTGCCTGGCAGCGACCATGGAACGATGCGTGCCGGCCGAAATGGTAAAAAGCATGGCCGAGCATCGGCAGGAATGGCGGTCGTAAAGCGCGCAGTGTCCGAAGACACTTCGCACTCCTGAGAGGGCGGCTATGCTCCGAACAGCAGAAACTTTGACACCGGAATGCACTGGACTTTGGCCATTCCGGTATCTATTACATCCTCATAGTCATTGGTCACCAGAATGGTCTCCGCCCCTTGATACCCTACAAGTGTCTTCCTGAAACACGCCAGTTCACGTTCAGGTATGGTGGTTTCTGAGAGATCTTCATACCATACCTGAATCTGCCTGGTGATCTTCATCCCTTCCTTCACGATAAAATCGGTTTCGGTGCTGTTCGAGTCGTAGTAGACTTCCTCGTGCTGCCGCTTCAGGTGACACATGACCACGTTCTCTACCAGCCACCCCATATCTTCGGAAAAGGCAAAAGCAATCCGGTTTCTCAGCCCTGTGTCTATCGCATACGGCTTAAAGCCGGCTCGCATGGTACTTTTAAGCGAATAGGAAAACTTTAGCAGCTGAAACAGCAGATAGCTTTCCATGATAGCTGAAACATAGTTCTCGGTCTTATCCTGCGAAATGGTGAAGTTGTTCTTAAGCTTGTTGGTACTTGTCTGCTTCGCCACATTGGTCAGCAGATACACAGCAAGATTGCGCAGGTTTGCCACATCCCGTATCTCGTAGCGGGATACGATGTCGCGGTAGAGCAGATCCTCGAAATAGCTTTTCAGCAAGAGCTCTTTGTCCTCGGTTGATTCCTTCAGAACAACCTCGGGGAATCCTCCGTACTTCAAGTAGTCATTGAACAAATTGCGGACCGTTGCTTTCTTGGTCATGTAGTCGAGCTCTGTATCGATCTCCAGATTATTGAACCTGAGAAACTCTGAAAACGAGAGAGGGAAGACTTCAAATGAGATGTTTCTCCCTGTCAGTTTAGTGCCGATCCCTCTGGACAACATCTGCGACGACGAACCGGTGACAAATATTTTGATGTCTTCCGTTTCACTACGCCCCCGTACCCAACTCTCCCATCCCGGCACGTTCTGAACCTCGTCCATAAAGAGCCAACATTTCCCTTCAGGCTGTACCCGTTCCCGATAGGCCCGATAAATCTGCTCCAGGAGCTCAATGGAATATTCTGCCGAGAAGAGAGGTTCTTCCAGATTGACCCGCAGGATGGCGGCAGGTTTCACGCCTCGGGTGAGCAATGCCCTGATAACCTGTGCCATCAGGGTTGATTTACCGCAGCGTCGTACTCCCTTGAACACAATAATTTCTCTAGAGTCAAGCTGCCGGAGGCAGGCTGGAAGAATGTCCCGGTCTATGCCTGCCTCAATACTGCCGGTGCTCCAAAAGCGGTTGTACGAGGAAAGAATCTCGTATAGCTTTGTTATTTGCATATCACCACCGGTACACCCTTTAATTTTATCTACAATATAACCGATATACCGGTAGGTCAAGCCCCGGTTGCATAAAACGACCTGATGAGCGCTGATCTTGCGCCGGAACTACCCCATCCCCACCCCCACCCTCCCCTTGAAGGTGAGGGAGTTTAGCAGCGGAAGATCATCGCTAGTCAGGTAACTTAATGGCAGTGGGGCGGAGGGGAGGATTCCGGATCTTTACAAGTTGCGGGGCCAAGGTAGACTTTCGGACATTGTTGCTGTGCAAAGGCTGGACCAAGGGGTAGGTATGGATCAGGAAAAGGGTACGCCTCTACAATACGAGGAGAAGAAGGCGCGCCTGGTGGCCGACTTCAAAGAGGCGCTTGCTCGCGGCGCTACCGTTGGCTTGGGCAAGAAAACCTCCAACCTGTTCCGGAGCCGCAAACAGGCCAAGGAACTGATCGATGTTTCTGATTTCAACTCTGTCATTTCCATAGACGAGCAAAACTTGCGTGCTGAAGTGGAGGGGATGCTTACCTTCGATGATTTCACCAAGGAGACACTCAGGCACGGCCTGCTGCCGGCCGTGGTTCCTGAGCTGAAGTCGATTACTGTCGGCGGCGCGATGGCCGGCGTCGCGATCGAGTCTTCCTCGTTCAGGTACGGTCTGGTCCACGAAACTGTCACGGCGATGGAGGTGCTTACCGGCCACGGCGATGTCGTTTCATGCCTGCCAGGCAATGAGCACGCGGAGCTCTTCTTCGGTTTTCCCAACAGCTACGGGACGCTCGGCTATGCCTTGAAGTTGACGGTGAAACTGGTACGGACCAAAAAGTATGTCGAGCTGAAGCATGAGAAATTCACCGATGCAAAGGAATATTTCCAGGCTGTCAAGAAGGCGTGCGAGAGAGAGGATCTTGATTTCGTCGATGGTACCGTGTTCGATGAGCACGCCTTGTACTTGACTACGGCCCGCTTTGTCGACAGCGCTCCTTTTGTTTCCAAATATACCTACATGCAGATCTACTACAGATCCATTCCGAAGATGCGGGTGGATTACCTGACGGCCTACGATTACATCTGGCGCTGGGATACCGACTGGTTCTGGTGCAGTAAGAACTTCGGGGTACAGAACCGGTGCTTGCGTGCCATTGCCCGCCCCTGGCTGCGCTCGACTGCCTATTGGCAGATCATGCGCTGGAATCGCAAGCATCAATTCGTCGAGAGGCTTGCCAAATTCAGAGGGATCGATCGCGAGGATGAATCGGTGATCCAGGACGTGCAGATACCCGTGGAACGCGCGCACGAATTCCTTGAGTTCTTCCATGACCGCATCGGCATCAAGCCGGTCTGGATCTGCCCGACCAGGCCCGCTTCGCCTGATCGCTATCCGAGCTATGATATGGCCCTGGGTCAACTGTACCTGAACTTCGGTTTCTGGGATGTGCTCCCTTTGCCTGCAGGCCAGAAGGAAGGCTTCTTCAACCGCCAGGTGGAGCAATGGGTCGACAAGTTGAACGGCCGCAAGGGACTGTACTCGACCGTGTTCTACGACGAGAAAACGTTCTGGCAGCACTACAACGGCAGGAATTACCAGATGTTGAAGCAGAAGTACGATCCGCAGGGAAAACTGAAGGATCTGTATGACAAGGCTGTACGACGTCAGTGATGCGGAGAGCCGCTCGCGGCGGCTCCCTACCGCCCAAGGCGTGATGTTCGCAGAGTTGCCAGCGTAGCCGTACGGGCACGCCCATTTATTATACCTGCCGCGTCCGACCCCATCCCCCGCCATCAAGTTACCCGATTAGCGTCAATCTTCCGCTGGTTGAAACTCCCCCTCCCTTGATGGGAGGGGCCGGGGGGCACTGCCATTAAGTTAAGCGGTGATTCCGTGAATCATGTAGGGTGGGCCGTGCCCACCATCAGGATGCGGTTGTGG